>VOFJ01002520.1_pt1 | contig 130616 bp, 103 predicted proteins | sample 5384081 | NCBI WGS metagenome assembly VOFJ01 (sample SAMN12384729, study PRJNA508395) | human gut metagenome | isolation source: healthy gut I | host: Homo sapiens
TTTCACTTGGAAAAACATTTCGTTTCATCATATGAAAACAGACTGTTTTTCCTTATTGGAACAAACTGTTTCTCTATACTTGAACAAAGTGTTCATCGCTGTGAACTAACAAACTAACTATAATACTATAGTAGATGATATGCGCGTGGCACTTACTAATATGTGCTTGCAGATGAAATAAAAGAATCTATATAAATAGCCTCCTCTTTATTGTTCAGAACAGCTTGGGGCGTTTGTTATTGAACCGATAGCCGATACCCAACATCAGATAATTGGGCTCATGAAATTCCCGGAGGTTATATCCTATATGGAGATACGAATTGCGTGTTACGTCTATTTTCAGGGCAAGAATCTGATAGAAAGACTTCATGTCACCGCCGCCGTGCAGAACATTGGCTCCCAGACCGATACCTACCGTGAAGTAAGGCATGACAAATTCTCCGCGGGCGGATAAGCCCAATGCCATCTGTTTCTTGGCGGGCGGAGTATAGAAGCCGTTCTCTTCCTCGTACGATTCTTTCATGTTCGCACTGTGGTCGTATACGCCGTCCAACGCCACACCGGGCGCGGAATTTATAGCCGAAGTTGTACATGGGTGCAAAGCTGAAACCGAACACGTTGTAAGTGCCGGGTGCGGGTACCTGGCCACTACTGCCCTCATGGGCCACTGCTTTCTTTCGCCAGGAGCCGAACAAAGTCAAGTCGTAGCTGACGTGGCGGGGGAATGGAGGAACGATAGGGCGTTGCCATGATTGGACGAGTTCATCCGCTCTGCGGTTAAAGTTATATACCAGTCCCACTTTGCAGTCCACCGTGTTCAGACCGGAGTTGGGATATTGGGTGTTTCCGTTGGAAAAGTGGCTTCCGGTAGCTCCTATCATCAAGTCGAACTTGGGGAGAGTGCCCACTTTAAGTAGAGGTTCACATTGAGATAGGCATTCACTTTCGAGCCGATAATCTGGTTCTCCGGGTTGTCATATTCATCGTAGGGTTTCCAGCCGAACGATGCGCCGAAGTTCCATTCATAGTTCAAGGATATGCGGGGGCTGAATTGGGCGATGCGTCCCCCTTGAAACAGATAGACCGCCAGCGGGTTGCCCAGCTCTTCCGGCTTGCCGAAGTTGAAATAGCCGACTCAATCCTTGATAGGCTCCTATATAAGCCTGGTCGGCAACGGTGTGGGGACGGAGCTGGAAGGAGTATTTCAGATGGCCGGCATAGGCATTTTTCATGGCCTTGTATTGGTGGTTGGAGTACTCCAGAAAAGGGTTGGTCTGAAAAATATAGCCAGCACGCCCTTCTACGCCTAATCTGTGGATGAAGCGCTGTGAGAAAGGGAGTGTGTCCCGTTTGTATTCCGAATGGCTATCGGATGTCCATTGTTGGGCGTATATTGTATCAGACAAGAAAAGTACCGCTCCTAAGAAAGCCAGTATTTTCCATATCTGCATTCTATTTTTCATATGCCGTGTCGGTCTTTCTTGTTTATAAATGTTCCAAGTGAAGTTTAATTTCGTGCAAATATAGTTTTTTTCTCCTTTTGGTATTCACAATGAGACAACTATTTGTAAAAAGAGGGGGTAAAACGGAAATCGTCAATAGAATGGCCGACTTCGGTTTTATCCCCTCCTTATTCATTCACCCGGATGTTGTCTTATGATTCAGATACTGGGTGGCGAGTATTATTTCCGGTCGTTCTCCCGGATTTCCACACGGCGGATTTTCCCGCTGATGGTTTTGGGGAGCTCATCAACAAATTCGATGACACGCGGGTATTTGTAGGGAGCCGTCACTTTCTTCACATGGTTCTGCAACTCCTTGACAAGCTCTTCTCCGGCGCGTGCCTTGTACTCTTTTGCCAACACAATCGTAGCTTTTACCACTTGGCCGCGGATTTCATCGGGCACACCGGTAATGGCACATTCCACTACGGCTGGGTGGGTCATCAATGCACTTTCCACTTCGAACGGGCCGATGCGGTAGCCGCTACTTTTGATGACGTCGTCGGCGCGACCCACGAACCAGAGGTAGCCGTCTTCGTCCTTCCAGGCTACATCTCCCGTGTAGTAAATGCCGTTGTTCCATGCCTCGTGGGTGCGGTTGGCATCACGGTAGTATTCCTTGAACAATCCCAGCGGTTTGCCTTTGTCGGTACGGATTACAATCTGTCCCTGTTCACCGGCTTCCACGGAACGTCCTTCGTGGTCTATCAGGTCTACATCGTATTGCGGATTGGGCAATCCCATGCTGCCGGGTTTCGGTTCCATCCACGGCATGGTGGCAACGGTAAGGGTCGTTTCGGTCTGTCCGAAGCCCTCCATCAACTTGATGCCCGTCAGTTTCTTGAAGGTCTCGAATACAGCGGGGTTCAAGGCTTCTCCGGCGATGGTGCAGTATTCCAGGCTGGATAGGTCGTACTTCGTAAGGTCTTCGTGAATGAGGAACCGGAAGATGGTGGGCGGTGCACAAAGCGACGTGACGTGATAATCCTGTATCTTCTCCAGTATGGCTGCGGGGAGTGAACTTCTCGTGGTCGTATACAAATACGTTGGCACCGGCAATCCATTGTCCGTAGAGCTTGCCCCACACGGCTTTTCCCCAACCGGTGTCGGCAATGGTGAGGTGTAGGCTGCTCTCTTTCAGGTTGTGCCAGAAGCTGCCGGTGACGATATGTCCCAACGGATAGGTGAAGTCGTGGGCCACCATTTTGGGCTCTCCGGTAGTACCGCTGGTGAAGTACATCAGGGAGATGTCATCGTTCGTGTTCGGATGTTCAGGTTTCACGAAAGGAGCGGCGGCCTCGATACCTTTGTGGAAGTCTTCGAATCCTTCGGGAGCTTCCGGCCCGACGCTTACGAGGCGTTTCACAGAAGGAGACTCTGGCATAGCTGCCGTGATATGGTCGGTGATGACGCTTTCGCCGGCACAGACTATCATTTTAATGTCTGCGGCGTTGCAGCGGTATACGATGTCTTTCTTCGTCAGCAGGTGGGTGGCGGGAATCACCACTGCACCGAGTTTGTGCAGTGCCACAATGCTGAACCAGAATTCATAACGGCGTTTCAGTATCAGCATCACCATGTCTCCGTGCCCGATGCCGAGGCTTTGGAAATAGGAAGCCGTCATGTCTGTGTACCGTTTCATGTCGGCAAAGGTAAACTGCCGGCATTCGCCCTGGTCATTGGTCCACAACAGTGCGGGTTTGTCGGGCTGCTCGGCTGCCCAGGCATCCACTACGTCGTAGCCGAAGTTGAAATTCTCCGGTACGTTTATCTTCAAGTTCTTGATGAAGTCCTCCTGTGAGGTGAAGGATGTTTGAGATAAAAATCTTTCTACCATAACTTTATTACATGATTACTGCCAGGAATTTTACAGTCTTTCCGTCAAGCGCCTTCATGCCGTGCGGCAGTTCGGAGTTGAAGTATAGACTGTCTCCTTCGTTTAAGATTAAGTCTTTTGCCGTCGATGCTGACCATCATACGGCCTTCCAGTACGAGGTTGAACTCGACCGGTATGGCTGTTGTAATGTATCGGCTCGCTGTCCGGTTTCGGTTCTACGGTCACGATGAACGGGTCTGCCGTGCGGTTGATGAAACCGGCTGCCAGCGATTGGTATTTATATGCCTTGGTACGTTCTATACTGGTTCCTTTTCCGGCACGTGTCAGGAAGTAGGAGCTCATTTTGGGCTCTTGCCCAAACATCAGTGCGTCCAGTGATATGCCGTAGTGCCGTGCTATCTTCTGCAGCATGCTGACCGAGATGTCGAATTCTCCGGTTTCGGCCAGGCGGTACTCTTCTGCAGAGATGTCGCAGTCGCGGGCGATATCGTCGGCAGTCAGTTCCAATACGTCACGCAGTCCGCGCAGGCGTTCGGCTATTTGTCTGATTTGTTCGTCCATAATTATATTTTTTTAATGGGTTGTTATTAAAGTGTGGCAATGTGCCAATAGGCTGCACAATGTTTAATTATACCGTAGCTCATAGGCATATCGGGACATCGTTACATTAGCACATTAAATATCATTTACTCGCTTTGATGGCTTTAATCACAGTGGAGGTGAATCCTTCATGTTCCAGCTCGTTGATTCCCTTGATGGTAATTCCTCGGGGGTACACACCTTGTCAATCTCAACACTGGGGTGCGTGTCGTTGTTCAGAATCAGCTCGGCTGCCCCTTTCACGGATTGTGCCACCATGCGCATGCCGTCTTTGGGATAGATACCCATTTCAACGCCGGCCTGCATGGCTGCCTGGATATACTTAAGCACGTAGGCGATGCCGCAGGAAGTCATGGCAGTGGTTGCCGCAATCTTTTTCTTCGGGAATGAGCATGGCGAGTCCCATCTGGTTGAAAATGTCCAGCATCAGTTGCTCCTGCTCCTTGGTGGCATTGCGGCTGGCGATGAGTGTCATGCTTTCCATCTCGCTGATGGCGGTATTGGGAATAAGACGGAACATGGTCATTTCTTTGTCTGCTACATAGTGTGTCCAAAGCTCTTCAAAAGGAATGCCGGCTGCAACGGATATAAGAATCTCTGTGCCTTTTAGTTCCAGTTCCTTTATCACTGGCTCCATCAGCCATGGCTTCACGGCAAAGATTATCATATCTGCACCGGCTGCCGCTTCCTGGTTGTCATTGGTCACTTGCAATGCGGGGAATTCTGCCTTCAGCTTGTCCAGCTTGCCCTGGGTGGGGTTGGAGACAATGATGTTACCGGCAGGGATGATTGTTCCTTTTGCCAGCCCTCGGGCAATGGCTCCCCCCATATTTCCTGCACCGATAATTGCTGCTTTCATATCTTTTTGTTGTTAAAAGAGTTGTTTTGCTGGCAAAGGTAGATAAATTTTCTACAAAAACGACCGAGAGAGAAAGGTATTCTGCTTTTCGGTCGTTTCTTTTGCTGGCTGATTATTTGTGTCAAATATTAAAGTACTTTCTTGAAGCGTTCCAAGAATTCCTTTGCTTCATCCATGCCGAGGCACAGAGGCGGCAGCAGGCGAAGTACATTCGTACCGCTTACACCGGTGAATACATGCTGCTCTTTCAGTAGTCTTAGGCGCAGTTCCTTGATGGGTTCTTCAAATTCCAGCCCTATCATGAGTCCGCGTCCGCGAACGTCCTTGATTTGAGGGAATTTCTTTTAGTTCCGTTATCGAAGTTGCCGACTTGGGCTGCATTCTCTATCAGGTTTTTCCTGCTCTATCACATCCAGCACGGCAAGGGCGGCACTGCAAGCCAGGTGGTTTCCGCCGAAAGTGGTTCCAAGTTGCCCGTATACCGGTGTAAACATTGGGCTGATGAGTACGCCTGCCATCGGGGGAAACCATTGCCGATGCCTTTTGCCACGGTGATGATGTCGGCTTTGATGCCGTTGTACTGATGGGCGAAGAACTTGCCGCTGCGTCCGTAGCCGCTTTGGATTTCATCGAGAATCAAGACCGTGTTGTGTTCCGTACAAGTCTGGCGGAGAGCCTGCATGAATTCGTCTGTCTGTCGGCAGTTGGATGCCGCCTACACCTTGTATGCCTTCGATAATCACTGCGCAGACATCTCCTTTGGACAATTCGGCCTTCATGGCTTCGATGTCGTTCAACGGGAGGTAGGTGACGTGCCCGCAGTTGTTGATGGGAGCGATGATTTTAGGATTGTTCGTTACTTCCACCGCCAGTGAGGTACGTCCGTGGAATGCTTTTGAGAAGGATATCACACGGGTACGGCCATTGTAGAAAGAGGCGAGTTTCAAGGCGTTTTCATTGGCTTCGGCACCGCTGTTGATGAGGAAGAATGAGTAGTCGTCATAGCCACAGACTTTTCCCAAGCGTTCTGCCACTTGCTGTTGCAGCTTGTTAATTACTGAGTTTGAGTAGAATCCTAACGTAGCAACTTGGTTACTCACCATCTCTACATAATGTGGATGTGCATGTCCGATTGAGATGACTGCATGACCACCGTAGAGGTCGAGGTATTCGGTACCGTTCTCGTCCCATTACATGGCAGCCTTTTCCTTTGACGATGTTGATGTCAAAGAGAGGGTATACGTCGAATAAATTCATTTTTTTAGAATGCAGAAGGTTTCAACCGTAATCCTACGGTCTCTTCCAGGTTAAACATTAAATTCATGTTATGGACAGCTTGTCCGCTGGCGCCTTTCAGGAGGTTATCAATGCAGGAAATGATAAGCAGTTTGTCGCCATGCTTCTCCAGATGGATGAGGCACTTGTTGGTGTTTACCACTTGCTTCAGGTCAATGTTCTTTTCCACGACAAATGTAAAGGAATCTTTGGCGTAATATTCTTCATACATGCGGACGATTTCTTCCAGGGCCACTTTGGTCTTCACCACAATGGTGGTGAAGATGCCGCGCGGGAAGTCGCCGCGGTAGGGGGATAAAATCTATTTCTGCATCGAAACTGTTTTGCAGCTGGCGGAGTGATTGCTTGATTTCGGGCACGTGCTGGTGCTCGAAAGCTTTGTAAACACTCATGTTGTTGTTGCGCCAGCTGAAGTGGCTCGTGGCACCCGGTTTCACTCCGGCACCCGTACTTCCGGTAATGGCGTTCACCATGATATCATCGTTCAGCATCAGATGTTTGGCGAGCGGCAGCAGGCCCAGCTGTATGCAGGTGGCAAAGCAGCCCGGATTGGCTACGTGCTTCGCTTTGCAGGTGGCACGGCGGTTCAGCTCCGGCAGGCCGTAGATGAAGTCGTGGTCAGGAGAGGCTATGCGGTAGTCCATGGAGAGGTCGATGATTCTCAGTTCCTCGGGCACGTTGTGGCTTTCGAGGAACTTCTTCGTGTCACCATGTGCCGTACAGAAAAAGAGTACGTCGATTTCTTCCAGCAGGAGCTGGTCGGTAAATACCAAGTCTGTTTCGCCGTACAGTCCTTCGTGTACGTCGGTAATTTTGTTGCCGGCGTTGCTTGAGCTGTTTATGAAAACGATTTCCGCTTCCGGATGGTTGAGCAGTAAACGTATCAGTTCGCCCTGCCGTGTATCCGGCTCCGCCGATGATTCCTACTTTAATCATTTCTATAATATCTATTGGATTCTTCTGGTATGATAATCAATAATATAATGTATATAATTACACCTGCAAAAGCAGTAAAGACGGTAGCGAACGTATAAACGATGCGTACTAAAGATACGTCAAGTCCGAAAAAGTTTGCCAGTCCTGCACATACACCGGAAAGTATTCTTCCGGTTCGGGGACGTGTCAGTTTCCGTTTCTTGTCCGTCATTTAGATTTTCTCGTCTTTGTGATTTGAATAATATGCACGCAGTGCCGTGGAGGTTACTTTGATGAAGCCCTTGGCATCTTCTGCCGTCCAGCCTTTCTGCATTTCGCCGTATTCGCCAAACTTGTTTTTCACAAGGTCATCCTTGCTTTCTACACCTACGGTAGAAAAGCAGAGCGGGTGAAGTTCGAGGATAGCCGTACCGTTTACGTTGCGTTGCGAGGATTCCAGCATGGCTTCGATGTCGCGCATTACTGGTTCCAGATATTGGCTTTCGTGCAGGAACATGCCATACCAGTTGGCTACCTGGTCCTTCCAGTATTGCTGCCATTTGCTCAAAGTGTACTTCTCCAGGAACTTGTGTGCGCCGATAATCAGCATGGGTGCGGCAGCTTCGAAGCCTACACGGCCTTTGATACCGATAATCGTGTCGCCTACGTGCATGTCGCGTCCGATACCGTATGCCGCACCAATCTCTTCTACCTTCTGGATGGCTTTGATGGGGTCGTCGAATGTCTCGTCGTTCACGGCTTTCAGCTCACCTTTTTCAAAAGTGAGGCGCAACTGCTCGCTGCCCTCTTTGGTGCAGTGTTTCAGATAGGCGCTTTCGGGCAACCCTTGCGCGGAATCCAGAATCTCGCCACCACAAATGGAAGTGCCCCACAAACCTACGTTATAGGAATATTTTAGTTTGGTGAAGTCGGCGGCAAAGCCGTGTTTGTTCAGATAATCAATCTCTTCCCTGACGGCTCAGTGCCATGTCGCGTGTCAGCGTGATGATTTCCACGCCCGGAGCCATGACGAGGAAAGTCATGTCGAAACGAATCTGGTCGTTACCCGCACCTGTAGAACCGTGGGCGATGGCATCCGCGCCGATTTCGTTGGCATAGCGTGCAATAGCCAATGCTTGGAAGATACGTTCGAACTTACAGAGATAGGATAGGTGCCGTTACGCAAAAACATTGCCGAATACCATGTATTTCAAGCTTTTCTCATAGTATTCCTGCGTCACGTCGAGGGTGACGTATTCTTTGGCGCCCAGCTTGTAGGCATTTTCTTCGTTTGTCTTCAACTGTTCAGCACTGAAACCGCCCGTATTGGCACAAGCTGCATATACTTCGTACCCTTTTTTTCTTTGGTAAGATACATCACCGTAAACGAGGTATCCAAACCTCCGCTGAATGCGACTACTACTTTCTTCTTCTTTTCCATATCCTTAGTATTTTTTATATTTTATCCTCTTCGTTGTGCAGCTTCGGGTCGTAAAGCATTGCTGTGCAAATGCAGAATTTACGGTTCTTAGCTACCAATATATCATGGTTTATACAGCCTTCGCAACCTTTCCAGAACGATTCGTCATCGGTCAGTTCGTTGAAGGTGACGGGCACATATCCCAGCTCGGTATTCATTTTCATGACGGCAGCTCCGCTGGTGAGACTGAAAACTTTAGCATTAGGCCAGCGTAGGCGTGCCAGGCGGAAAGAAGCGGTCTTGATACGTTTTGCCAGCCCCAGTCCCCGATATTTGGGGTGTACTATCAAACCGGAGGTTGCTACATATTGCTTGTTACCCCAGCTCTCTATGTAGGTGAAATCGGCAAAATCATCTCCACACAAGGCTATGATGGCCTTTCCTTCTTTCATTTTAGTAGCTACGTATTCGTGTGTGCGTTCTGCGATGCCCGTTCCGCGTACCTTGGCAGCTTCCCGGATGGTATCCAAAATCTTGTCTACGTAAACTTCATGTGAGGCGTCAGCCACCATCACATCAATTTGTTTCGAATCCATTTCTTATTTAATTTCTTGTTTTTTGTTGTTATCTATCATTTAATGTTCGGGATGATTTGCGATAGGAAGCTGCGTACCTCGTCATGTGACGCTGCTTCGTGCACCACCAGCATGATGGTGTCATCTCCGGCAATGGTACCCAGAATGGCGGGACACTCTCGGTTGTCGATGTCGTAGGCCATGCTGCTGGCATATCGGGCCGGGTACGGATGACGGCAATATTGCCCGAAAAATTGAAGTGAAACGAATCCGCTTGTCATCAACATCTCACTTGCACTCTGGTCGTTCGAACGTTTATACATGATGTTGTTGGGCAGCACATATACGTATTTACCGTTCATGTTCGCTGCTTTCGCTACTTTCAGCTGTTTCAAGTCGCGTGACAAGGTGGCTTGTGTCAGTTCAAAGCCTTCCTTGCTCAAAGCTTGCAACAGTTCTTCCTGAGAACTGACGTCTTTTGCTTGAGATAATCATCTTGATGGCGTCTAACCGATTGGCTTTTTTCTTCATTTTCTGTATAATTATTCTAAGAGTAGTGCAAAATTAGGGATTATTTCGGAAAGAATATGCAAAAAGGAGAGCTTTTTTATTCTTTTTATACATCGGGTGTACTGTATATGTTGTTTTTGTTCTCTTTGTTGGAGTCTTGTTTGTTCTTTTACGTTATTGGAGATTGTTTCCGTATGTCTTTGGTAAATGTTGATATAATATAGAATAGATATGCAATTGTCAAATCTGACACCCTTTCAATCAAAAACTGTACAAAAAGTAGGGGGATAATCTCCTATTTTTGTATCGTTGAATAGCAACTAAAACTAATTACCATGAAACAATGCTTTTTTGCGGTCGACTTGGGGGCTACCAGTGGTCGCACAATTCTGGGAACTTTTACTTCGAATGGTTTGGAAATGGAAGAAGTAAACCGTTTCCCAAATCATCTGATTGAAGCTGGCAGACATTTTTACTGGGATATTTATGAACTTTACCGTCATATTATTGAAGGGCTAAGGATTGCCGCCCGTAAAGGTGTAGAAATAACTTCCATCGGTATCGACACTTGGGGAGTAGATTTTTTTGTCTGTGTAGGTAAGGATGGGGATTTCTTCGCCAGCCGTATTCCTATCGTGACCCTCATACGGTGGGTGCTCCGGAAGCGTTCTTCACACGTATACCTCGTAGCCATGTGTATGGATGGACGGGGATTCAGGTGATGAATTTCAACTCCTTGTTCCAACTTGATACATTACGCCGTAATCATGACAGTGCATTGGCAGCTGCAGATAAATTGCTGTTTATGCCTGATGCTTTGAGCTATATGTTGACCGGTCAGATGGTAACGGAGTATACTATTGCCAGTACGGCACAGTTGGTAAATGCCAATACCTGCAGGCTGGAGGATGCCTTGCTGCAGGAGATTGGACTGACACAAGCTCATTTCGGGCGTTTTGTCTATCCTGGTGAAAAAATAGGGGGCTTGACGGAGGAAGTACAACGAATAACCGGACTTGGCGCTGTCCCCGTGATAGCTGTTGCCGGGCATGATACGGCTTCTGCTGTTGCTGCCGTACCTGCCATGGACCGTAATTTTGCTTATCTAAGTAGTGGTACTTGGTCTCTGATGGGAGTGGAGACGGATGCTCCAGTCATTACTGCTGAAACAGAATCCTTGAATTTTACGAATGAAGGCGGTGTGGAAGGAATTATTCGTTTGTTAAAAAAATATTTGTGGTATGTGGCTGCTTGAACGTTGCCGTACCGAATGGGGGAAATCCCTTATTCCGAACTCATCGTTGAGGCTGGTACTTGTGAACCATTCCGTAGTCTAATTAATCCGGATGATGCTTTGTTTACCAATCCGGCGAATATGGAGCAAGCCATCAAGACCTATTGTTCCGATTATCGTCAGCCTATTCCCATGACACATGGACAGATAGTACGCTGTATCTTTGAGAGTCTTGCTTTGAGATACCGTCAGGTGCTGGATAGCCTGCGAAATCTTTCACCACGTCCGGTGGAGGCTTTACATGTTATCGGTGGCGGTAGCCGTAACGAACTGCTTAACCAGTGGACAGCCAATGCTGTCGGTATTCCCGTGATTGCCGGACCTTCCGAAGCTACTGCTATCGGTAACGTTATGGTTCAGGCATTGGCTGCCGGAGCAGCTAGAGACATTGCTTCCATGAGACAGCTCATCAACCGTTCCATACCATTAAAGACTTTCTATCCGCAGGATATGGAGGATTGGAATACCGCTTACCTGCACTTCAAGCAATTGACGATGACTAATTATAATGGATAATGATTACCAATAATTTATAACTCATAATCAAATCACGTATCATGAAAGAAGAATTGATAAACAAAGCGTATGAAATTGCTAAAGAGCGTTACGCAGCTCTCGGATTGGATGTAGAAAAAGTAATGGAGCAACTTCAGAAAGTGTCTATCTCCATGCATTGTTGGCAGGCCGATGATGTTCAGTGGGATTCGAATCTGCCGGCTCATTGACCGGTGGTATCCAGACAACAGGAAACTATCCCGGTAAAGCCCGTAATATGGAAGAACTGCGTTCCGATATTTTGAAAGCTGCTTCTTATATCCCCGGTAAGCACCGTTTGAATTTGCATGAGATTTACGGTGACTTTGGCGGTACCTTCGTAGATCGCGATCAGGTAGAGGTGAAACATTTCGAAAGCTGGATGCAATGGGCAGCCGAGAATGGTATAAAATTGGATTTTAATTCCACTTCTTTTCTCTCATCCGAAGAGCGGTAATCTTTCTCTGGCTCATCCGGACCAAGGTATCCGTGACTTTTGGGTCGAACATACTAAACGTTGTCGTGCCATTGCCGAAGAAATGGGGCGCCGCCAGGGAGATCCCTGCATCATGAATCTTTGGGTGCATGATGGTAGCAAGGATATCACTGTAAACCGTATGAAGTATCGTGTGCTTTTTCAAAGATTCTCTCGACCGTATTTTTTGCTACGGAATACAAGCATATGAAGAACTGCCTTGAATCGAAGGTGTTTGGCATAGGTTTAGAGAGTTATACAGTAGGCTCCAATGAATTCTGTATGGGCTATAGTGTACAGCATCAGAAACTTATTACTATTGATACCGGGCACTTCCATCCTACGGAAAGTGCTGCAGACAAGGTGTCTTCCATGTTGCTCTTTGTCCCTGAGCTGATGCTCCACGTAAGCCGTCCGGTACGTTGGGATTCTGACCATGTAACTATCATGGATGACCCCACTCTTGAACTTTTCCAAGAAATTGTCCGTTGCGATGCACTGGACCGTGTACACATTGGTCTTGATTATTTTGATGCTTCCATCAACCGTATCGGTGCTTATGTAATCGGTACCCGTGCGGCGCAGAAATGCATGTTGCGTGCGTTACTAGAACCATTGGCAAAGCTTCGCGAATATGAGGCCACCGGTCAAGGTTTCCAGCGCCTTGCTCTGCTCGAAGAGGCTAAGGCTTTGCCTTGGAACGCTGTTTGGGACATGTTTTGTCTGAAAAACAATGTTCCGGTAGGTGAGGAGTTCATCGCTGAAATAGAGAAGTATGAAGCTAATGTAACCTCTAAAAGAGGATAGGAAACCCTTGTAACTGACAGAAATGGAAATAATATTAGGGTTATTGATTATTGCCATCGGAGCATTCTGCCAATCCAGTTGCTATGTACCCATTAACCGCATCAAGGAGTGGAGCTGGGAGTCGTATTGGATTGTACAAGGTGTTTTCGCTTGGCTGGTTTTTCCGTTCTTGGGCGCGTTGCTGGCAGTACCTGCCGACAATTCGCTGTTCGAGATTTATGCAAACAATCCTGCGGATACGCTTTGGACTATGTTCTTCGGAGCTTTATGGGGAGTGGGGGGACTGACGTTTGGTTTGTCTATGCGCTATTTAGGCGTAGCTCTTGGGCAGTCTATCGCTTTGGGTACTTGTGCCGGATTGGGAACGATATTGACTCCGGTATTTACTGGTAAGGCAGGAGATTTGACAACATCGGTTATTGTTGGTGTAGTGGTCACGTTGGTAGGTATTGGCATTATCGGTCTGGCCGGTAGCATGAAGTCTGCCAGCCTGAGCGAAGAAGAGAGGAAGAAGGCCGTAAAGGATTTCAATTTTACTAAAGGTATTATTGTAGCCCTTCTTGCCGGATTTATGAGTGCGTGTTTCAGTATAGGATTGGGTTTTGGAGAGAAACTCTGTTTTGCTGAAAGTGCGGATATATTCAAGACACTGCCTGCTACATTGATGGTGACACAGGGTGGTTTCATTACGAATGCCGTCTATTGTTTCTATCAGAATTCCAGGAACAAAAGTTGGGGCGATTATGGCAAGAAATCCCTTTATGTAAACAATGTCTTGTTTTGTGCTTTGGTCGGTGTGTTGTGGTACAGCCAGTTCTTTGGTCTTAGCTTGGGTAAGGGATTCCTTGCTGCCTCTCCGGTATTGCTCACATTCTCGTGGTGCATCCTGATGTCGTTGAACGTAACGTTCTCCAATGTTTGGGGTATCCTTTTGAAGGAATGGAAAGGGTGTACACCCAAGACAATTACAGTGCTTGTCATAGGCTTGGCAGTCTTGATAATTTCTTCTTTCCTGCCACAGTTGCTGGGGTAAGTTTAAATACCTATCTTTGAATATAAAACTAAAATATATCTGCATATATGAAATCAATTCTAGAAAATCGTCCGGCGCTGGCTGCGGAAGTTAATAAGGTGGCTGAGGTGGCTGGTTATCTCTGGCAGAAAGGTTGGGCAGAACGTAATGGGGGCAATATTACGGTCAACATCACTGAGTTTGTAGACGATGAAATCAAGGCTATGCCCGCCATTAGTGAGGTGAAATCAATCGGTGCTACTTTACCTTATTTGAAAGACTGCTATTTTTATTGCAAAGGCACCAACAAGCGTATGCGCGATTTGGCCCGTTGGCCGATGGAGAACGGTTCGGTCATCCGCATTTTGGATGACTGTGCCAGCTATGTCATTATAGCCGACCAGTCTGTACAGCCTACATCGGAACTTCCTTCCCATCTTAGTGTACACAACAATCTGATAGCGAAAGGTTCTCCCTATAAAGCTTCGGTGCATACGCATCCTATTGAGCTGGTAGCCATGACTCACAACAAGAAGTTTCTGGAAAAAGATGTAGCTTCGGACCTGCTTTGGAGTATGATACCGGAAACAAAGGCTTTCTGTCCCCGCGGTTTGGGCATCATCCCTTATCAACTTCCCAGTTCGGTAGAATTGGCTGAGGCTACCATCCGCGAACTGGATGACTATGATGTAGTGATGTGGGAGAAACATGGTGTGTTTGCTGTGGATGTGGATGTGATGGCTGCTTTCGACCAGGTGGATGTACTCAATAAATCTGCCCTTATTTATATCGCTGCCAAAAAATATGGGTTTTGAACCGGATGGTATGAGCCAGCCTTCAAATGAAGGAAATGTCCGTAGCGTTTAATTTGCCCAAATAATTGTTTTAACAGATAGTGTGTAATTATGTATAGAATGATATTGAATGAGACCTCTTATTTCGGTGCCGGCTGTCGCGAAACGATTGCCGTGGAGGCTGCCCGCAGAGGTTTCAAAAGGCTTTCTTTTGTAACGGACAGAGATTTGATCCGTTTCAAGGTGGCTGATAAAGTGATTGAAGTTTTCGAGAAGAACAGTATACCTTATGAGCTCTTCAGTGATGTGAAGGCCAATCCTACCATTACCAATGTACAGAATGGTGTGGCTGCTTTCAAGGCATCCGGTGCCGATTTTATCGTGGCTTTGGGTGGCGGCTCTTCCATTGATACGGCAAAAGGTATTGGTATTGTTGTGAATAATCCGGATTTTGCAGATGTGAAGTCTCTGGAAGGTGTGGCGGATACTCGTCAAAAAGGCTGTCCCTACTTTTGCTTTACCTACTACGGCGGGAACTGCTGCTGAGGTGACCATCAATTATGTTATCATTGACGAAGAGGTCAAAAAAAAAGATGGTTTTGTGTAGACCCTAATGATATTCCGGCAGTAGCTATTGTTGACCCGGAGCTGATGTATTCCATGTCGAAAGGATTGACTGCTGCAACCGGTATGGATGCACTGACTCATGCCATAGAAAGCTATATAACGCCGGGTGCATGGGCTATGTCGGATATGTTCGAACTGAAAGCCATTGAAATGATTGCTGTCCATTTGAAAGCTGCCGTAGACAATGGCAGCGATCCGGTTGCCCGCGAGGCCATGTCTCAAGCGCAATACATTGCCGGTATGGGGTTCAGCAATGTCGGTCTGGGCATCGTTCATTCCATGGCCCATCCTTTGGGTGCCCATTATGACACTCCGCATGGGGTGGCCAACGCATTGCTTCTTCCTTACGTAATGGAGTATAATGCAGCGTCCCCGGCTGCTCCTAAATATGTCCATATTGCGAAGGCGATGGGAGTCAATACGGAAGGTATGAGCGTGGAAGAAGGTATATGTGCTGCTATTGCTGCTGTCCGGAAATTGTCTTTAAGTATTGGCATTCCACAGCGCTTGCGTGAAATCAATGTTAGGGAAGAGGATTTGCATCAATTGGCTATCAATGCTTTTAATGATGTCTGCACCGGTGGCAATCTGAGACCTACATCTGTGGAAGATATAGAAGCTCTGTATCATAAAGCTTTTTAAGGCAAGCGCTATTTTAGGTTACATGTCTATTCCCGTCCGTGATGAATAATATTCGCTGCGGACGGGATTTTTCATAAATAATCTCTATTTTTGTTCCGGAGCTATTATGGAAGGCACGTGTTATGACTAAAAATTATAATGATTTAGGAGTAGAGTTTAAGTACCTTATTGTAAATGACATGGACCAGAAATATGGTCTTTGGGTAAATACTGTGGGCTTTCAGTCTATCCAGCCTAATTCTCCTTATCCGTTGAAGGATCATCCTACCGGTTATTTTTTCAATGCGCAGAAAGGACGGATTCTGCGCGAGTACCAGTTGGTCTATATTACTAAAGGGAGGGGGGTGTTCTCCTCGGAGACCACGCCAGAGAAGCAAGTGTGCAAAGGACGACTGATGGTGCTGTTTCCTGGTCAGTGGCATACATATTATCCTTATGTGCAGACGGGTTGGAATGAATATTATATTGGTTTCGAGGGAGCTGTGATTGATGATATGGTGAAAGGTGGTTTTCTATCGAAAGAGAATCAAGTGTTGGAGGTGGGGTTGAATGAAGAGCTCGTTTCACTTTTCTCTCGCGCTTTGGAAATTGCGGAAGCTGATAAGATTTCTTCCCAGCAATATCTTGCCGGTATTGTGCTACATATGATAGGGATGATATTGTCCATCTCTAAAAACAAGATTTTCGAAGTGGGTGATGTCGATCAGAAAATAGAGCAGGCTAAAATCATCATGAACGAGAATGTATTCAAGGATGTTGACCCGGAAGAAAACTGGCAATGAAGTTGAATATCAGTTATTCTTGGTTTCGCAAAGTATTTAAGGATTATACTGGCTATGCTCCTGCAAAATATTTCCAAGAGCTAAAGTTGCGTAAGGCTAAGCAATTGCTGGTGGGTACTTCTTTATCGGTGAAAGAAATCTCTTTTATGCTCGACTATAAGTCTACCGAGCATTTCTTCTCCTCGTTTAAGAAACGTACGGGGTTCACTCCATTGGAGTATCGCTCTTATGGTCGGGAAACCGGAGGAGAGGAGGTATAAAAAAAAAAAGACTTAACTTCTAAAAGTTAAGTCTTTTCTGTCGGAATGAGGCGACTCGAACGCCCGACCCCTACGTCCCGAACGTAGTGCGCTACCAACTGCGCTACATTCCGATTGCTTTTGAAAAGTGGTGCCACCAGGAATCGAACCGGGGACACAAGGATTTTCAGTCCTTTGCTCTACCAACTGAGCTATGGCACCTTTTTCGTTTGCGGGTGCAAAGATAAAGAGTTTTTTTTATACCGCAAGGCTTTTTGAGGAAAAATATCTAAAAAAGGTACCTCTTACTCTATGGAGCGAGGTACCTTACTTCTAAGAATCATTTACTATCGAAGAAATCAGTCGATATTCGGATTGATGCTGTGCCAGTCTTTGATGGCAGGCAGTACACCCATTTCTATCACCTCGTCACGAAGTGTGCAGAGATGGGCATAGCTTTCTTTCAGTTTGGCTTCTTCTTCGGGTGTGCCGTTCAGTTCCTTATAGTGTACGCCGTCTTTGGTAATTTCAGTTTCCATTGCCATCATGATGTGGTCGAAGCCGTGGTTGTGTACATATGTACCGGCAGGCCAGCGGAACGGTTTGCCACCCATAGCTGCAGCTATCATTTCGATGGAGACGTATGCCGGACTCTGGAAGGAAGAACGTCCACGGAGGGCGATGATGTTGGCACCGCCTTTGGTTACCTTAGTCTGGATTTCGACCCACTGTTCTTTAGTCAGGGCAGGGGTGCCGATGATATCAAGTAACGGTTTACCGTCCACCTTGGCGGTAGAGGCATATACAGCCATCTGTTCACCATGACCGCCGTAGGTACGGCAATTTTCGATTTTGTCGGGGGCGATGCCGAAATGCTTGGAAAGTTCACTACGCAGGCGGGTGCTGTCGAGGGCGGCCAGTGTGGTCACTTGTGAAGGTTTCAGGCCGGAATACAATAGGGTAATCAGACCGGTGATGTCGGCAGGGTTGAAAATGACAACCACGTGCTTCACATCCGGACAGTAGGCTTTTACATTCTTACCGAATTCTTCGGCAATAGCGGCATTGCCTTTCAAAAGGTCTTCGCGGGTCATGCCGGCCTTGCGGGCGGCACCGCCTGATGATACCACATACTTGGCGCCGGTCAGCGCTTCTTTGATATCGGAGGTAAATGTGATGTTCATTCCTTCGAATCCGCAGTGGAACAGCTCTTCGGCCACCCCTTCCAGTCCGGGAGCATAAGGGTCGTACAGACATAGGTTGGGAGTGAGATGCATCATGATTGCAGTCTGTGCCATGTTTGAACCGATCATGCCGGCTGCGCCGACGATTGTCAATTTGTCATTTGTCAGAAATTCCATAATCTTTTTTATTTAAAGGTGAGTAATATCTTTTCTTGCTGATTGTCACGATACAAAGATAACCCTTTTTGAAGAGAGTTGTTCATAGAAAAAAGTTATCTTTTAGAGCAAAAAGTTATTTCTTCTTTCCGAACTGCTGTATTGTACCTAAATTACTTATCTTTGTTGGGAAAATGAAGATAAGTAAGAAACTATGAGCATTGAGTTAGGAAAGTACAATACGCTGGAAGTGGTGAAGGAGGTAGCCTTCGGCATGTATCTGGACGGTGGCGAAGAAGGTGAAATTCTGCTTCCGTCGCGTTATGTCCCCCAAGACTGTAAGGTGGGAGACAAACTGAACGTTTTTATATATCTTGATAACGAAGAACGTCTGGTAGCCACTACTCTGACACCGTTAGTGCAGGTCGGGCAGTTTGCCTGCTTGGAGGTGGCGTGGATAAACCAGTATGGTGCTTTCCTTAACTGGGGATTGATGAAGGATCTTTTCGTCCCCTTCCGCGAACAGAAAATGAAGATGCAGGTGGGAAAGAAGTATGTGGTTCATGCCCATTTGGATGATGAAAGCTATCGTATCGTGGCATCGGCCAAAGTAGACCGTTATCTTTCCAAAGAGAAGGCCGTCTATGAGTCGGGGCAGGAGGTGGATATCCTGATTTGGCAGAAGACGGATTTGGGATTCAAGGCGATCATCAACGATGAATATAGCGGCTTGCTATATGAGAGCGAGATATTTCAGCCACTGCACACGGGCATGAGGATGAAAGCCTATGTGAAGCAGGTACGTGAAGACGGCAAGATAGACCTGCTGCTTCAAAAACCGGGGCAGGCTAAAGTAGAAGATTTCTCAGCTACGTTGCTGGACTATATCTGTGAACAGGGCGGACGGATAGCTTTGAATGACAAGAGTCCGGCAGAAGAAATCTATGCAACTTTCGGTGTCAGCAAGAAAACCTTCAAAAAGGCTGTGGGAGATTTGTACAAAAAACATCTGGTTGTATTGGAGGAAGATGGAATCAGGATTAGGAATTAGTCCCAGTCATTAGGAATTTCCCTACTTGTAAATAGAGACAATCATTAGGGAGGGGAATTTCCTCTCCCTATTTTTGTCGTACAATAAAAAAAGAAAAGTCATGATACGTCATTTGATATTAAGTGTTTGTCTAGTTCTGGTAGCGTTTCCCGCAATAAAAGCGGCGCCCATAGACGGAATCCGTATAGAAAGTCCATACCGTAGAGTGGTGGTACTGGTCGACGGACAGCAGGTTTGCCTGCCTACTTTCAGTTGTTTTGTAGCCAATCTGCGTGGTAGTTGTCGGGTAGAGGTTTATGAAGCGCCATCCCGTGGGGAGAATTCCCGAAGAGGAAAACTCCTATATGATGAACGTGTGCATTGCTCCATCAATGAAGTGGAAGATATTTTCATTCCAGAGGACAAAAGACCTGGTGGAAACTGGGGTACTTCTAATCATCACAAGCCTGGCAGACCCGGTGACAGACCGTTAGGAGGCGAGCAGCATGAACCGGTGATGTCACCATCTGCCTTCGAACAGTTTATGGGGCTGATGGAAAAACAGAGTTTCGATTCAGACCGTAAGGAAGTGCTCGACCATGCCTTGCTGACCTCTTGGTTCACTACTGACCAGTGTATCCGTCTGATGGATTTTTATCGTTTCGACAGTGAAAAGAAACAGTTGATGAAGAAGATTTATCCTAAAATAGCCGATAAACCGAATTTCTATTATGCGATAGACAAGCTGACCTTCTCGTCGGACAAGAACGAGATAAATGCCTTCATCAAACAATATCATGAGAAGAATAACTAAAAAAAGGAGGGGTTATGAAACGGATTATATTTATATTTCTTGCCGCTATGATGAGTACAGCTGTTTGTAGTGCGGCAATGAGCAACAGCAAAGTGCGTAAAGAGACCCGCTTTCTTACGGACAAGATGGCCTATGAATTGAACCTGAGTACAGAACAGTATAATGACGTGTACGAAATAAACTATGATTTCATTTCCGGTATACGTTATCTGATGGATGACGTTCTTCGGGGGGAGGAATGGGCCTTGAATCGCTATTACGATTATCTGGATGTGCGCAATGACGACCTTCGATGGGTGCTGAATAACCGGCAGTACGGCCGTTTCATGCAGGCCGCCTATTTTTACCGTCCGGTTTATGTAAGTGGTGGTCGTTGGTCTTTTAGGGTTTACATCACTTACACCAACCATAATCATTTCTATTTCCCGCGGCCGTATCATTACCGTACATATTGCGGTGGGCATTATCGTACGCACTATCACAACAGCTATTATCGCGGTCGTTACCATCATCCGCACTATACTGGTTCGTGGAGTATTCGGAATGATAAGTCGTACCACACCAGCCGCCGTTCAGATTTCGGTTCGGTGAACATCCGCCCTAATTCGCATAAGCGTCCGGCAGGCAGGGATGATGTATATACCACGCGACGTAGCAACAGTAGTAATAATCGCATTAGCACAGGTACACGTAACAGCAGTACGCGACGTAGTAGTGTGGATAGTGGCAGAAAGTCGAGTAAAGAGAAAATAGAAACCACAAGAACTAAAAATAATGATAAGAGCCCCAGCCGTAGCAGGGTAAAGACGGCAAGCAAGGAAAGAAGAAATGCTTCCGGCGTACGGAGTTCCGAAAGCCGTCGCAGCAGCTCTTCAAGCACTACCCGCAGTTCTACCGGCAGTAGCTCTTCCCGCTCTTCGGAAAGGAGATAGAAGAACAAAAAACTCCCCTCTTGTCAGCCTGGAGGCAGGGAGAGGGGAGAATCAAACACAACAACTAAAATTATACTTCTTTTTTTATTCAATCGGTTCTCCCTTATAGAAATCCAGAATCTTGGTACGGAACAGATAGTCATACTTGGCTTGCAATTCGTCTGATTGGGATTTCATAAGGTTCTGTTTTGCTTCATTGTATTCTACGGCATTTGCTTTTCCGTTCTCATACTTTTCGCTCATCAGCTTGAAAGACTCTTCGCTGGCAACGGTGGCTGTATGGCTACTGGTATATTTGCTTTCGGCAGCAGCGGCGTTGTACCATGCTTGTTGGATTTCCTTATAAAGTGTCTTCTTGGCATTATCCAATTGCAAGGCATAGTTTTCACGTTGCAGGCGTGCCGTGCGTACCCGGTTACGGGTAGAGAGACGGTTGAAAATAGGTACGCTGAGGTTGAATCCTACATATTTGTTGAAGTTATCGTTCATCTGCTGGCTGAAAGTACGGTCGATGGTAGAATAGTAATTCGTACCGAGACTACCGTTCAGGCTCAGTTGCGGGTAGTAGTTGCTCTGGGCAATACGGATATTGTGTTTACTGCCTTCCAAGCGGAACTGTGCAGCTTGTATGGAAGCCTTACTCACCATGGCTGTTTGGAATATCTCATCCGGAGGAGTGAGAGGGACTAAATCCAGATTGACTGCCGGAGATTCCAGATTGAACCCTTCCGGTGTTTCCAGTTCGATAAGCTGGCTAAGGTCGAGCAGGGCCAACTTATAGTTGTTGTTTGTCTGCACTACATTCATCTCGTCTTGTGCCACACGTGCTTTGGCTTCTGCCAGTTCTGCCGGAGAGGCTTTTCCCAAGTCGGCAAGCCGGCTGATGCGGACATATTGCTCTTTGCTCAATTGCACTTGTCCCAACGCCACCTGGTGGAGCTCTTCATTGAACAGCACCTGAAGGTAGGCCGAAGCTATATTGATGGCAATGTCTTCCTTGGCTTTGTCCAGGTCGGCAATGGCAGCTTTGAGGTTTAGTTTGGCCAATGCATACTGGTGGGGAATTTCCAGACCGGTAAAGATAGGTATGCTGGTATTGACAGACATATTAGTGCCGTGGCTGCTGGTGTTGACGTATACAGTGGAATAGTCTCCCGTATCCTCATTTTTGATGGCTGTTTGCGTACGTCCCCAGTTCCAGCTCTGGCCGGCACTGGCATTCAGGTTCGGCAGTCGTGCCCATTTGGCTGTATTTACTTCGACAGCACTCTGTTCGGCAGCGTTGGCTGTCTGGCGGATACTGATGTTATGCTCGATGGCATAGTCTATGCATTGGCGTAAAGACCATCGTTCCTGCGCCTGCACTGAGATACTGCCGAATATTGCGAGGTATAAGAATATCTTTTTATTCATATCGTATATCTTTTTAAGCTATTCCGTTTGTTAATCCTTTTTCTCTGCACCGCGAATCTTATCCTGGGCACTGATACCGCTTTTGATGGCAATCTTTATGCCGTCACTCATGCCGACCTGGATGGGGCGGCGTTCGAACTTTTGTACCGGTACGCTGTCCGTCATTACATATACAAAGGTGCTGTCACCATTGAATTCAATGGTACTTTCCGGTACGGCAAGCGTTTTCTGGGCACGGTCCAATACGATTTCTGCGTTGGCAGAATAGCCGGAACGTATCTGTACGCTGTCCGGTGCGGCAATGGCAGCTTTGATTTCAAACTGGTTGGCACCGTTTTCTTCCACACCCTTCGGAGATATGTATTCCAGTGTGGCATCGAACGAAAGATTCTGCAGGGCGCCGATTGTTAGTTTCACCGGCATGCCTTCGTGCACACGGCCCACTTCCGTTTCGTCAATGTTGCCGCGGAAAATCAAATCGTTCATGTTGGCAACGGTAGCGATGGTGGTTCCGTCATTGAAAGTGTTACTCATGATAACCGAGTTACCGACTTTGATGGGTACATCCAGAATCAGACCGGTAATGGTGGAACGGATCAGGGTACTACTGAAAGAGGCGCTGTTCTTGGTGATGCCTTCCTTTACAATTTCCAGGTTATCTTTTGCTGTCTGCAGTTCCTCGCGTGCCTGCTTCACGCTTACTTCCCCTTTTTCGTACTCTTCAGCGCTGATAAGCTTGTCGTTGTACAGTTTCTGGGTACGGGCGAAATCCGTTTCGGCTTGGGCAGCGTTGATTTCCGCCAATCGTACGCGGCTTTCGGCAGAGTTCAATTGTCCCAGTTCGGGTATCACCTTTACTTTGGCAAGCACTTCCCCTTGCTTCACACTTTGTCCTGCTTCCTTGTATACTTCGGCAATAATACCGGAAATCTGCGGCTTGATAAGGACTTCATCTCTCGGTTCCACTTTGCCGGTGGCTACGGTAGTCTTTTCAAGGTCTGTCACTTCCGGAACTATCGTTTCGTATACTGTTACTTTAGGTTGGGACTTCTGGTACAGAAAAACGAATGTCCAAATGAATAAGGCAGCAATTACTACCAATAATGCGATTTTCAGAAACTTCTTTGTTTTCATCTTATATTTACGATTTAATTATTTACGATTGATATAGCCATTATTTCATGGCTTACGGTTAGTGGTCTCTCTATAAGTTTATTCATCCCTGATGGCTTCAATTGGCTTGATTGCCATGGCGCGATAGGCAGGTGCCAGTCCGGCAAGCACTCCTAATGCGATGAGGAGGATGCAGGTTCCGATAGCCAGTCCGAATGAAACCTGGTAGTGGGTTTTGATAACTCCAGGGTCATTGGCGGCCTTTTCAAGTATTTGCAGTACAAATACGGCAAAAGAAATACCTGCCATACCCGCTATAGTGGTTAGCACCATGCTTTCCGAAAGAATTTGTTGCAGAATGTCTTTAGGACGGGCACCTATGGCACGGCGTATGCCTATTTCCGTTGTACGCTCCTTGACGGTTACCATCATGATATTCGATACGCCGATAGCTCCGGCAAACAGCGTCCCCAAACCTACCATCCAGATTAGAAAGCGCACTCCAATCATCAGGTTGTCCATCATGGAGAACATAGCTTCCGCATTCAGAAGCATGACGGCTTGTTTGTCATCGGGAGCAATGTAGTGCGCTGCTTTTACAAGACGTTCCACTTCGGGCTGCACGTCTTTCACTTTTACTCCCGGTTTCATGATGAAACATACTACATGCAGTTTCTTTCCGAGGTTGTAGGTCTGTTGTATGGTGGAAAAAGGCAATGTAATGGCTTCAGAGGCCTGCCCTTGTATATTGACATTGCCTTCGGATGAACACATTCCGATAACCCGGTAATAGATACCATTTACCCGGACATATTTGCCGCAGGGGTCTTCACCGGGTTTGAAGAGGCTTTCATAAACACGTTTGCCGATTACACACACTTTACGCGACTCTTTAATGTCGACATCATTGATGAAACGTCCATAGGTCATCTCTTGATGTTCTATCTGTTCATATTCGGGATACAAGCCTTTCACACTACAGTCGTACTTGTTGTCTCCGTAGACAGCCACTTGTCCCCATAAGGCAATGGAAGGCGTGGCAAGCGCCACACCGTCCACATTGCGTACACGGTCCACATCTTCCATCTCCAAATCCCACCATCGTCCTTTGCGAAAACCTTTATAAGCCTCGCTTGTCTTTTGTGCAGCGATAAAGCCCGAGTTGGTTGCAAATCCTTCGAACTGGGATTTTAGTTCTTCCTGCATGCCCTGGCCGCCACCGATAAGCGCCACCAGCATAAAGATACCCCAGAATACGCCGAACGCCGTAAGCAGGCTTCTCGTTTTGTTCCTTGTTATTGTGATGAGGATTTCCTCACACGTATCTATGTCTATTCTCATAATCTTTAATCTGCTCTAAGTGCTTCAATAGGACTGATACTTACCGCTTTCTTAGCCGGGAAGAACCCAGCCAACGTACCCGCTATGATAAGGGTCAGGGTAGCTTGGATAGCAATACTGAGGTCTACGGTGGGATCGGAGAACATGGTCTGCTGGAACATGCCGGCATCCATCGTCTGGCTACCGAAAGCAGAGTTCATCCATTCCGTCACCCCGATGCCTGCCACCATACCGATATAACCGAATAGCGTAGTGATAGTCACGCTTTCCACAATAATCAGCCAAAGGATGGAGAAAGGTTTTGCTCCCAATGCCTTACGGATACCAAATTCCCGGGTACGTTCTTTCACGGTAATCAGCATTATGTTCGACACGCCGACAATCCCACTCAACAGTGTAAAGATACCGATAACCCAGATTGCAGTCCGGAGGATACCCATTGCATTCTGTGTCTGCAGATAGTTGGTGAAACGATTCCATATCCATATGGCGCTCTCATCCGTGGGGTCAAAGCGGTGATTGGTGGCAATAGCCTTGCGGTATTCTTTTTCAAAGGCTTCGTTACTTTCTATGCTGTGCAGGTTCTTGGTTGTAAAGATGATGTTATTCAGCTTGTCTCCTTTATTATAGATGGTCTGCAAGGTGGAGAAGGGGATATACGCTTCGTTTGCCTCGCGGTCTCCCTGGTCATTGTAGAGGCCTACTACTTGATAGGCCACTCCACTGGCATTGACAAATTGTCCGATGGGTTCAGTATGCGTTTTTCCGAAAAGGATATCTGCAGATTTCTTATGGAGGATGATGACTTTACGTCGGTCTTTCAGGTCGTTGTAGTTGATGAAACGTCCGTCCGCTGTTTTCACGGTTTCCACTTCGGTGTAGTTGGGATATACGCCCAGCAGAGAGATATTGATATATTCTTGTCCGAAGCTGACGTTTACATTACTTTGACGCACGGTGGCACCGGCACTGATGACATTTTCAGTGAATTGCTTCTCCGTGTCATCCATGTCCCGGTTGTCCAGTTGGACGCGGCGTCCTTCTTTCAGACCGTCGTATGACTTGGTGGTCCAGCCGGGGAAGATGCGGATAGAGTTCAAGGCACGCTCCGACGCATTTTGCTCGAAGGCATGTATGATACCGTTTCCGGCTCCGAGCAGCACGATGAGCATGAAGATTCCCCATGCCACGGCAAAGCCCGTCAGGAATGTACGCAGTTTGTTGCGTTTGATGGTTCCGTATATTTCTTGCCAAAGGTCTATCATTGATAATTAAAAATTAAGAATTAAAAATTAAAGGGGGAGGGGGCTCTTCCTTTATTATTTCATGAGTCCGTCTTTTCCGAACGGGCTTGCATCGTGGTTCAGATTCGTCTCGATGCTACCTATGATACCGTCTTTGATATGGATAATCTTGTCCGTCTGGTTGGCAACACCGCTTTCGTGGGTCACGACTACGATGGTCATGCCCGTATCGTGCAGTTCCTTTAGAATCTGCATCACCTCTACGGAAGTCTTGCTGTCGAGCGCGCCGGTAGGTTCATCGGCAAGGATAATCTGCGGTTGGGTAATGAGGGCACGGGCGATGGCTACACGTTGTTTCTGTCCACCGGACATCTCATTTGGCATGTGGTGTGCCCACTCTTTCAGCCCCAGGCGGTCCAGATATTCCAGTGCCAGCGCATTACGTTTGCGGCGGCTCACTCCTTGATAAAAGAGAGGAAGCGCCACATTCTCCACTGCATTCTTGAAGGAAATGAGATTGAAGGACTGGAAGATGAAACCAATCATACGGTTGCGGTACTCGGCTGCCTTCGTTTCGCTGAGGTTCTTGATGAGGGTACCGTTCAGATAATATTCCCCCGTGTCGTAACTATCCAGAATACCCAGTATATTGAGTAAAGTGGACTTTCCCGAACCCGATGAGCCCATGATGGAAACAAATTCGCCTTTCTGAATGTCGAGGTTGATACCTTTGAGCACATGCAGCGGTGCTCCGTTGTTGTAGGTCTTGTTAATGTCTTTTAGTTGTATCACTGTTTTCCCTGTTTATTGCTTTACTCTTATTAATTTTCACTATTAGACGCAGCAATGCTACGAAAAGTTGCAAAAGTTGCAAACTTTTTTAAAAAAAGATTTTGCAGTGTCGTTTTTCTTTGTGATTTTTGTAACCATGAATGTGATTAACTAACCCTTTAAACAAAAGTAATATCATGAATTCAAACATGGAAAAGCCCTATGTAGTGGGCATTGACATAGGCGGAACAAACACCGTCTTTGGTATTGTAGACGCACGCGGAACTATTATTGCAAGCAGTTCCATCAAAACCGGAGCTTATGAGGACGTCAATGATTACGTAGACGAAGTTTGCAAGAATCTGTTGCCGCTCATTATTGCCAACGGTGGAGTAGACAAGATAAAAGGTATCGGTATCGGTGCTCCTAACGGAAACTATTACAGCGGTACTATTGAGTTTGCCCCGAACCTTCCCTGGAAGGGTGTAATTCCTTTGGCTGCCATGTTTGAAGAGCGCTTGGGTATCCCTACCGCTTTGACAAACGACGCCAATGCTGCCGGTATCGGTGAAATGACTTACGGTGCGGCTCGTGGTATGAAAGACTTTATCATGATAACTCTTGGCACCGGTGTAGGTAGCGGTATCGTTATTAACGGTCAGATGGTATATGGCCATGACGGTTTTGCCGGAGAGTTGGGACATACTATTATCCGTCGTGAAAACGGACGTCTCTGCGGATGCGGACGTCACGGCTGTCTGGAAACTTACTGCTCAGCTACGGGTGTGGCACGTTCTGCCCGTGAGTTCTTGACCAAGAGTACCGAACCGAGTTTGTTGCGCGACATTCCGGCAGAAAACATTACTTCCAAGGATGTGTATGATGCAGCGGTGAAGGGTGACAAGATTGCTCAAGAAATCTTTGAGTTTACCGGAACCATCTTGGGTGAGGCTTTGGCTGACTTCATCGCTTTCTCCAGCCCGGAAGCTATCGTGTTGTTCGGTGGTCTGGCAAAAGCGGGAGACTATATCTTCAAGCCTATCCAGAAAGCTATTGACGACAATGTATTGAATATCTACAAAGGTAAGACCAAGTTGCTGGCTTCCGAGTTGAAGGACTCTGATGCTGCTGTGCTGGGTGCCAGTGCGTTGGGCTGGGAGCTGAGAGATATCAAGTAATCAATATCAGGGAAACTGATAAAGGAGGGGAGGGGTCAAAACTCCCCTTCTATCGAAATCACCCTCGCTACACCTATCTGTGGCGAGGGTGATTTTTAGTTTAATGAGAGTTTCGACACACCTTTTTTTCTTTGGTGGCACATATTCCTCAGCAATAAAGTTATGTCACAAGTTGCTTCCACACTTCCACCCATTCTCTGTATCCCTTTATTCATCGGGGTTGCGGATGCTGTGGAAGCAACTTGAAAAGGTGGAAGCAACTTTTGCTTCCACCTTAAATTTACGCCAAATAATCTATTAATGTCTTGTAGTACAATAAATTAATAGGATATGGGGCAATTTGCCAATATCGTGTAAACAAGCTATTGGTTTCCTGCAAACACGGTATTAACTTCGTAAAAGCCCGTGCGATAATAGGTGGAAGTCAGGTTTTTGGTATGGATAAGATAGGTATTCAGTATAGGCAAGCTATGCATATGAGAGCTGTTTAACGGCCGTGAGGCGTTCGCCTAACGGCCATAAAGCACCTTGTTGACGGTCGTTAGCAGAGCGCCTCACGGCCGTTGGGCGCTGATAAACTAACATATCAGCAAGAAGGAAGGCTTATGTGAAAGGAAAGGAGCGCAGGCTTTCAGTGTTTGGAATGAGGTCGTAGTAGCAGTAGAGTATCGCATGGTGTGTATGCCTACTGTGTATATCACTAAAAAAGGGAAACCGACATTGTCAGTTTCCCTTTTTTATTTCGAAATAGGAGTCTGGAATTAACCGTTAACTCTTTTTTCTTTGATTCTTGCTTTCTTACCGGTAAGAGCGCGCAGGTAGTACAGTTTAGCGCGACGAACTTTACCCACTTTGTTCACTTCGATGCTGTCGATAGCCGGTGATTCAATCGGGAAAATACGTTCTACGCCTATGGTTCCTGACATCTTACGTACTGTAAAACGCTTCTTGTCTCCATGTCCGGCAATCTTGATAACAACACCACGGTACAGCTGTACACGTTCCTTGTTACCCTCGACAATACGATATGCTACTGTTACAGTGTCACCTGCCTTGAAGCTCGGGTGCTGTTTTCCGGTAGCAAATGCTTCTTCTGCAATTTTAATTAAATCCATTGTTTTTATTATTAAATTGTTTCATCGTTACAACGCAACATACCAGGCTTCTCTCTTGGTGTCCTGACAGCGATTGCGCGAAAGCGGTGCAAAGGAACGAATTATTTGCCAGATACACAAGTGCTTCAAGCTTTTTTTCGCCAGTTGGGATGATTTTTGAGCGTTTCATTCTGCTAAACGCAAGTCCAAATAATCGGTTAATTGTGTGGCTCAGTCGCAAAAGAAAAGTATATTTGTAGCAATTTAAAACTAAATGAATATGAAGAAACAAACTTTCAGTCTCCTTGCGGGGGCAGTGTTGGCGGTTGCGCTTCTATTGGTTTCCTGCCATTCTTCTTACGAAGTGACCAAGGTAGAGGGAGGCAGAATTCCCATGAACTCTGTCTGGGATGCCGAGCCGGATGCCGAAGCCGTGGCTCTGCTGGCGCCTTACAAGGCCCGGATGGACAGCGTTATGTATCATGTGGTGGGAACCGCAGAAATGTCGATGGACAGATTCCGGCCCGAAAGCCTTTTATCCAATCTGATTGCAGATGTACTGCGTGAGGCTGCGGTGGAAGTGCTGGGCAAACCGGCCGATATGGGGCTAATCAATATCGGTGGAATCCGGAACTCCCTGACGGAAGGAGACATCACTACCGAAAACATCTATGAGATATTGCCTTTTGAGAATTCGCTCTGTGTGCTGACGATGAAAGGCTCTGCCATGAAGCACTTGTTTGAAAACATTGCGGTGAGACTTGGTGAAGGGGTGAGTGGTATACAGTTGGAAATCAGCAAGGATGGCAAGCTGCTCCAGGCTTCCATTGCCGGCAAGCCGGTGGAGGATGACCGTGACTATACGGTTGCCACGATTGATTATCTGGCTGATGGAAACGATGGAATGACGGCTTTCCTGCAGGCGGATAAAAGGGAGTGCCCGGATGGGGCTACACTGCGTGGTCTGTTCATGAAGTATGTGGAGAAGCAGACGGCAGCCGGCAAGAAGGTGACTTCGCGCATGGAGGGAAGAGTGGTCGTTAAAGAGTAAGCATTAAAAAAACAGAAGTTCTATGAAACATATGTATTCCTTGGCAGCCCTGCTGCTTTTCATGCTCCCCGCATCGGCACAGCAAGAGGAGCGTGTCATTACTGAAGAACTCCTTTGCCTGGTGTCCGCCGATTCTGTATCGTCCGGCCAATCCGGAAAACAACTGTTTATCCTGCACACCAGCGATACGCACAGCCGTATAGAACCCATCAGCGCCGAGGCTGCCGACGAGTATGCCGGGATGGGCGGTGTGGTGCGCCGTACCGGTTTTGTAAAGCAGTTTCGCGGCAAGCATCCGGATATGTTGCTGCTGGATTGCGGAGACATCTCGCAAGGTACCCCTTATTATAACTTTTTCAAAGGCGAGCTGGAGGTCAAGATGATGAACCTCATGGGCTATGATGCCATGACGATAGGTAATCATGAATTTGATTTCGGACTTGAGAATATGGCGGAATTGTTCCGTATGGCGGATTTTCCCGTGGTCTGTTCCAATTATGACGTGACGGGTACGGTACTCGAAGGGCTGGTGAAGCCTTATATCACCTTGGTGCGCGAAGGGGTGAAAATCGGAATCTTCGGCCTGGCCCCCAAGATGGAAGGGCTGGTGCAGGCGGATAAATGCATAGGCATTGTCTACAACGACCCGATAAAGGTGGCCCAAGAAATGACAGACCTTCTCAGGGAGAAGGAGAATTGCGAGGTTGTGATTTGCATGTCTCATTTGGGTATCCGCAGTGCAAATCCCGAAGGCGCTTCCGACGAGAACCTGGTAGGCAAGACGCGTGGCATTGATGTCATTTTGGGAGGACATTCGCATACTTTTATGGAAAAGCCTGCCGTTTATCTGAATGCGGACGGCAAGAGCGTTCCCGTGCTGCACACCGGAAAGAGTGGCATCTACGTAGGAGAAATGGTACTTACTTTAACTGAAAAATAGCATGATGAAAAGACTCACCCTCCTTTTATGGGTTGCAGGATTGTTTATATTGGGATTATCTTCACTTCACGCCCAGACGGGAGGCCCGTTTCTTCCTTCGGCTGCAGACAACCGGTGCCGGCAATGGGTGGACTCCGTGTTGTCAGGTCTGAATGTACACGAAAAAGTGGGGCAGCTCATCGTTGCCACCATTCCGGCCAGAGCAGACAAGGCCACGAAAAAGCAGATGCGCGAGCTGGTAAAGAAATACAAGGTCGGTGGCTTGCTGTTTTCCGAAGGTACTCCGGAAGAGCAGGCTATCTTGACCAATATGGCCCGGAAGGATGCCAAGATTCCCGTTATGGTTACTTTCGATGGAGAGTGGGGACTGTCAATGAGGCTGAAAGGCGCTCCGGACTATCCCCGTAATGCCGCCTTGGGATGTATCGAGGACAATGGCCTGATTGAAGAATATGGACGTGAGGTGGCCCGCCAGTTCCGCGAATTGGGGGTACACGTCAATTTTGCACCCGATGCGGATGTCAATACGAATCCGCTGAACCCGGTGATACACGTACGCTCCTTTGGCGAGAACCCGCAGCGGGTGGCGGAAAAGGTGGTGGCATACAGCCGTGGGCTCGAAAGCGGGGGCATACTTTCCGTTTGCAAGCATTTCCCCGGGCATGGCGATACGGATGTGGATTCTCATAAGGCGCTTCCCGCCTTGCACTACGACCGTGCACGCCTGGACAGTGTGGAACTTTATCCCTTCAAGGAAATGGTACGTGCCGGATTGGGGGGTGTCATGGTAGGCCATCTGCAAGTGCAGGCGCTGGACCCGGACGGGGTGACTCCTTCTTCCTTGTCGCGGAATGTGGTGACCGGGTTGTTGAAGGATGAACTCGGCTTTAAAGGGCTGGTGTTTACCGATGCCTTGGACATGAAGGGGGTGTCTGCCATTCCGCAGGTAACTACCAAAGCGCTGCTGGCGGGAAATGATATGGTGCTGGTACAGTTCAATACGAAGAATGCGGTGCAGGAGCTGGTAGATGCAGTGGAGTCGGGACAACTGAGTAAGGACGAACTTGATGCCAAGTGCCGCAAGGTATTGATGTACAAGTATATGCTTGGTTTGAGAAACCGCCAGCCGCAACTTCGGGTCAGCGGAATGAGCTATCGCATCAATACGGAGGAAGCGCAGGCGTTGGCTGCCAAGTTGCGCCGTTCGGCAGTGACTGTATTGAACAATTATTTCGATGTCCTCCCGCTGGCACCGGTGGAAGGTGATATTGCCGTGCTCAGCATCGGAGAGAAGGAGGCAGATGCTCCCTTTGTGGAAGCTATGAAAAAGAATGCAGGCATCAGCCATTTCCACTTGCCTTGGAATGCCGATGAGGCTCTCTGGCAGGAAGTGCAGGGGCAGTTGGCTGCTTTCCGTCGCGTGGTTATCAGCATCACCGGTTCGGCTTATGTCAGCGACCGTGATGTGGCCTTTCTGGAAGGCTTGAACCTGCGTGCTCCGCTGGTCTATACTTTTTTTACCTCTTACCGTACATTGCAACCTCTGATGCCCGCACTTGCCAAATCTAGCGCTGTGGTGCTGGCACATTCGGCAGAGACGGATTTGCAGCAATACGTGGTTGATGTTCTTTTTGCCAAAAAGCCGGCCAGTGGCAGAATGTCGATGAGTATCGGTAAACTGTTTCCAGCGGGAACGGGCTGTATGATTGAGCCGGGCATGAAACCGGGGAAGACTGTTCCGGAAGATTACGGCATGAAATCGTATGTGCTGCAAAGTATCGATGCCGTTGCCCGGAAGGGACTGGAAGCGGGAGCTTATCCCGGTTGCCGCGTGCTGGTGTGGAAAGACGGACTGCCGGTATATGACAAAGGCTTCGGAACCCACTCTGATAAGGATACCACTACTGTCCGTTCTTCGGACCTTTTTGATTTGGCTTCGCTGACCAAGACTACGGCTACGTTGCTTGCCGTCATGAAACTGTATGATGAGGGCAAGATAAAACTGGATGACAAGGTTTCCGCTTATCTGCCCTTCTTGCGCAATGGCAACAAGCGGAACATTACCATCCGCGAACTTTTGTTCCACGAATCGGGGCTTCCTCCCTATATCCGCTTCTACCTGGACATCATAGACCCGAATTCGGTACACGGTCCGTACTCCCAGAGTTGGGTGGACGAGTGGCATCGTACGCAGGTAAGCGAGCATAGCTATTATTGTTCCGATTTTAAGTTCCGGAAAGGGATGGTGTCCGACAAGAATACACCGGCCTATACTCTGCACATGGCAGATGGCATGTGGCTGAACAAGAGTTTCAAGAATTCTATCCTTCAGCGGATAGCCAAGTGCGAGTTGGATGGCAAACGTTATGTTTACAGCGACCTTGGCTTCGTGCTGTTGCAGCAGGTAGTGGAGAAGGTGACGGAGCTGCCGATGGATTTGTACCTTGCCCGTGAGTTCTATGCCCCGATGGGATTGCAACGTACTATGTTTCTGCCTTTGACGAAGTTCACCAAAGCGGAAATCATGCCCACGGCATCCAATGACTTCCTGCGTCGCCAGGATATATGCGGATATGTGCATGACGAGACTGCTGCCTGCATGGGTGGGGTGTCCGGTAATGCAGGACTTTTCTCTACGGCCGAAGAGGTGGCAAAGGTTTATCAAATGTTGCTGAACGGCGGTGAATTCAATGGCAAGCGTTTCTTGAGTGAGGCAACCTGCCGTTTGTTTACGACGGAGAAATCTGCCATCAGCCGTCGCGGTCTGGGATTCGACAAGCCGGATGTATCCATTGTGAAGCGCAGCCCTTGTGCTCCTTCCGCTCCGGAAGCAGTATATGGACATACCGGATTTACCGGTACTTGTGCTTGGGTGGACCCGGAAAACAAGACAGTGTATGTATTCCTCAGCAACCGCTTGTGCCCCAATGTATGGAACACGAAACTGGGTGACATGAATATAAGAAGAGATATCCAGGAATTGATTTATAAAAGTATTATTCCGCAAATCCCCTAAAAACAATCTATCTATAAGGAATGAAGAGAATATACCTGCTTGCCTATATCACTATATTGTGTTGTCTTTGTCCGCTTCTGAAAGCGCAGCTTGGCCCGATGCCGTTTACTCCGGTGCCGCCGAACGACCCTTCGCTTGTACGTCTCTTGAACAGTGACGTGCGGTGCAGGCAGTGGGTGGATTCCGTCATGCAGCGTCTGACTCTGAAAGAACGTATCGGACAACTGTTCATCTATACGATTGCCCCCCAGCAGGACAAGGCCAACAAGGAACTGCTGCGTAAGGTGGTGGAGGACTATAAGGTAGGCGGTCTGTTATTCTCCGGCGGATTGATGCAGAACCAGGTGATGTTGACCAATGAGGCGCAGCGGATGGCGGAAGTTCCGCTGATGATTACCTTTGACGGTGAATGGGGACTGGCTATGCGCCTCCGCGGTACTCCGAACTTTCCGCGAAACATGGTGCTGGGCTGCATACAGAACGATACACTGATTTATGAATATGGGCGCGAAGTGGCCCGCCAATGCCGTGAACTGGGGGTGCAAGTGAATTTTGCTCCTGTAGCGGATGTGAATATCAATCCCAAGAATCCGGTTATCAATACCCGTTCCTTCGGTGAAAGTCCGTTCAATGTGGCGAACAAGGTTGTTGCCTACTCCAAAGGGTTGGAGGATGGTGGTGTACTTTCTGTCAGCAAGCACTTTCCGGGGCATGGGGATACGGATGTGGATTCTCATAAGGCGTTGCCCGTGCTGCCTTTTACCCGTGCCCGTCTGGACAGTATAGAGCTTTATCCTTTCAGAAAAGCCATTCGTGCCGGATTGGGAGGAATGATGGTGGGGCACTTGGAGGTGCCTACCATAGAGCCGCAAAAGGGGCTCCCGTCTTCGCTTTCGCGTAAGGTAGTTTCCGGTCTGTTGGTGAATGACCTCGGCTTTCAGGGGCTTGTCTTTACGGATGCCCTTGCCATGAAAGGGGTATCGGGCAATGAAAGCATCTGTTTGCAGGCGCTGAAAGCCGGCAATGATTTGCTGCTTGTCCCCCGGCGTATTAAGGAAGAAGTGGAGGCTGTGCTTGCCGCTGTGAAAAAAGGGGAGCTGACAGAGAAAGAGATAGAGGCGAAATGCCGTAAAGTACTGAAATATAAATATGCCCTTGGGTTGGAAAAGAAACCCCATGTACAGCTTTCAGGTTTGGGGACCCGCATCAATACTCCGAAAACGCGTGATTTGATGCGCCGGCTGAACTTGGCGGCCATCACTGTGCTGGATAACCGGGACGAGGTACTTCCGCTGGACCCTTCCATCGGTGAAGTTGCCGTGCTCAATGTGGGAGAAGCGCAGGAAATCCAGCCGTTCCTCAAGGAACTGTCGCAGTATACCCGTCCTGTGGAGTTCATTTGGGCAAGAATCTGCCGGAGGCTGACGGGAACCGTTTGAGGAATGCGCTGGCCAAGTACAAACGTATTCTGGTCTGTGTCACCGAACACCGTTTGACGCCCTATCAGAATTTCTTTGCAAAGTTCGCTCCTGACGTACCGGTGGTTTATCTGTTCTTTATTCCTGGCAAGCAGGTATTGCAGATAAAACAAGGGGACGCTGCTGCTGAAGCGGTGATTTTGGCACACTCCTCCAACGAGGAGGTACAGCGGCAGGTTGCCCGGATTGTTTATGGCAGCGCTTGTTCAGAGGGACGCTTGTCTGCCAGTATCGGTAGTCGGTTTGCTGCCGGTGCGGGAGTGACGCTGACTCCTCAAAGCGCCCCCGCTTTGTACCCGAAGAGCATGGTATGAATTCCCGTCTGCTGGCTGAAATAGACAAGATAGCTGAAGAAGGCATTCGTGAAGGGGCTTACCCCGGCTGCCAGGTGGTGGTGCTGAAGGATGGTAGGGAGATGTATAATAAAGCTTTCGGTACCCACGTCTGGAACGAGGCCGGAAGCAAGGCGCTTCCCGTAAAGAAGACGGATGTATACGACATCGCTTCGCTGACAAAGACCACAGCCACGCTGCTTGCTGTGATGAAGTTGTACGATGGCGGACGCCTCAATCTTACAGACCGGGTGTCGGATTATCTGCCTTTCCTACAGGATACGGACAAGAAGAATATTACGGTACGCGAACTGCTGATGCATGAATCCGGTCTACCTTCTACCTTGCTATTCTATCAGGAAGCGATTGATGAAGAGAGCTACACCGGCACTTTGTTCAAGGCACGTCCCGATGCCCGGCATTCCGCACGCATCGGACGGCAGACTTGGGCGAACCCTAAGTTCCGCTTCCGTCAGGGACTGACGTCGAAGGTGCAGACACCGGAATATACGATGCAAGTGTCCGACAGCCTTTGGCTGAACCGTTCTTTCAAGCAGGAGTACTTGCAGAAGATTGTGGATACTCCGCTTAGAGATAAACGTTACCGTTATAGTTGTGTGGGCTTTATCTTGTTGCAGCAGTTGGTCGAGGCGCGCACCGGCATGTCTATGGACGAATATCTGGCCAAGGAATTCTATACTCCGATGGGATTGGAGCGTACGGGGTATCTTCCTCTGCGCTTCTTGAAGAAGGAAGATATTGTACCTTCATCAACAGATCCTTTCTTGCGTAAGACTACCTTGCAAGGATTTGTACATGATGAATCTGCAGCTTTTCAGGGCGGCGTTTCCGGTAATGCCGGGCTGTTCTCCACTGCCGGAGAAGTGGCAAAAGTCTATCAGATGTTGCTGAATGGGGGTGAACTGGACGGTAAGCGCTATTTGAGCAAGGAGACTTGCAGGGTATTTACTACCACCGTCTCAAGGATAAGCCGCCGGGGGCTGGGATTTGATAAGCCCGACCGGCGTAATCCCCAGAAGAGTCCCTGCGCAGAGTCTGCCCCTGCTTCTGTCTACGGTCATACCGGTTTCACGGGTACTTGCGCCTGGACAGACCCGGAGAACGGCTTGGTTTATGTCTTTTTGAGCAACCGCACCTATCCGGATGTGTGGAATAACAAGTTGATGAGGCTGGATATAAGGATGAGGATTCAGGAGGCGGTATATAAGGCGATGCTGAGAGGAAAAAAATAATTGGTACAAATTAAAAAGAGCCTCCCTTGCTCACGCAGGAAAGGCTCTTTTCTTCTTCAATTTTGAAACAATTAAATTCTATCTGTTAAGCTTTAAGTGTGTGTCTTATCAGAACGCAATACCTACGCGCAGACCGAAATTGCTCAAACCGTCTACGCTGTACGTAAAGAGGTCACCTTTGTTCGTACCGTAGCTGTAATAGGCTGCGAAATGCAAGCCCGGTCCATAAGCCCAAGGATACACATTGAAACCAATTTCAGGAGATACATAGAAACCCCATGTATCTTTGTTGGCTTCGAATACGTTGAAAGTTGACTTCAACTGTGCATATTCAGCACCCAGTTTTACACCGGCATACGGCTGGAATGCACCTCCACGGTTCCATACATAGCGGGAGGCCAGCCCGAAAGGCAACTGGAATGCAGTGTGCTGCTGGTCGGTATTCAGACTGCCGCCTTCGCCTACGGGAAGTGTCTGCCGACCGAAATACTCATGGTTGCTATGGTAGTTCAAGAAAGCTCCCAATGCAAAATTGTCTGTCAGGAAGTAACCGCCTTCAAAATTCATACCCCAGCCGCTTGATTTGTCGGCGAAGTTGTTGCTGAGGGGAAAGTTATATTGCCAGTCGATATTGGCATAACCGTTATCGGTCATCTGTGCCTTCGTCGGTAGGGCGAAGACGAGAGCAAGAGCGGTAACCGCAAATACTCTCAAGGAAAGATATTTTATTGTTTTCATACTTTGTTCTTGTTTTTTGGTTCAATGGCAACTTCCCAGTCCGGAAAGGATGCTGCCGTATTATTCTTGTTACCTTAATATTGGGTGTAACCCGTCATTTGTCACTTATAGCTCGTAGCTTGTCACTACTTGTTAGTCAGGTAAGTTGATTGAGTGAAAGCTTGGTTCACACCTTGCACGGCAAGTTTGGTATTGACAGAAGTAGAACCACTCAGCAAGCCGCTCATATAGCTGGTCCACAGAACAGGAAGTTTCTCGCTCTGGCCTTGCGGCGCCTCCAGATTCAACAATTCGCTGATAAAGGAACCGGTGCTGTAGGAATAGTTCACGGCATAGGGATAATACCATCCGCCCCAGTTGCCCCAGTAAGGAGCATCCCAGTAGCCTGGATAGTTCCACCACCATTCGGGACGTCCGTAGTCGGTGAAGTAATAGGTACTTCTGACATAGCTTACCTGCAAGCCAAGGTCGGCTTCTTCCCGGTCATCCACACGGATGTAGCCGCGGCTATTCATGTTAGTGACATAAGCGTTGAGAATTTCCTGGGCATTCTCATCTTTCCAGTATTCGGCGTTTTCCTTATCACCGATGACCAGAATGCTGTCCGGCAAGTAATAAGTTTCGAAGGTTTTGAAATCCGCCTTCTTGTCATAGTTGGTATAAACCAGATAATTATTGTCCAGCTTATCCATGTCAGGGTCTTTTTCGCAAGATGCAAGCGTCACTGCAAAGACCGCTAATAATAGGGGAATAAATTTCTTCATACTTTTATAATTGTTTAGGTTTAATATAAATTCCTGCCCTATGGTACCTTAGGCTTTTGTGAGAAAAAACAAGATAGGATATAAAAGGTTCACGTAGAGGTATGTTAAAAGTGATAAAGGAATAGGGTGACAGCACTTTTAACGTAACTGTCACCCTATTGCACTTATCATGTCATTACTTTATCCCCCTGTCATCTTTTCCATATCCGTGCTGTCCATCCTCCTCCGGGTGCCATGTGTATGTTCAGCTTGTCTCCCGAGGTCACGGTGCGTACTTCTTTCTTGTAGTCGGTTGCTTCCCGGTCGGCATTGATGCCGTCGGAAAAGATTTCGGCTTCGTAACTTCCTTCTCCGAGGAAGGAAAGGTCGATGGTACAGTCGCGTGGTGTCCAGTCGGTCATGGAGGCGATGTACCAGACGTCTCCCTTGCGGCGTGCCAGTGTAAGGTATTCACCTACTTCACCGTCCAGTGCCACGGTCTCGTCGAAAACGGTAGGCACTTTGGCAATGAAGTCCGTGCATTCCTGCTCCTTCATATATTTGCTGGGGCTGTCGGCAAGCATTTGCAGCGGGGCTTCGAAGAGGGTGTATATCGCCATCTGGTGGACGCGCGTACCCTGGCTCATCGGATGGTCGTTGACGGCACGGAAGGTTTCGCGGGTTGCGTTCATCATGGCTCCCGGTGTGTAGTCCATCGGGCCGACAAGCATGCGCAGGTAGGGAGCAGTCACGTCATAGCGTGGGAAGTTGTGGAGGGGGGCTCCGTTCACTATCGGTTCCCATTTGGCGTTCTCTAATCCCTTTACACCTTCAAAGTTCAGGACGTTGGGATAGGTGCGCTGTATACCGTATGGCTTGAGGCCATGCAGGTCCAATACCAGGCGGTGCTCGGCGGCGTAGGCTACAATGCGTTCTACGGACTGTACCAGTGGCTGGTCGTCACGGTCGAAGAAGTCTATCTTGAAGCCCTTGATACCCATCTGTGCATAGTGGCTGAATGCAGCTTCCGTATCTTTGGCAGAATTTCGCCAGCTTGCCCAGAGAATGATGCCGACGCCCTTCTGGTTTCCGTAGGCTACCAGTTCCTTTAAGTCGATATCCGGATTCAGGTCTTTCAATAAGGATTCGTTTCCGCTCCAGCCGTCATCGATGATGATATATTCCAGGTTGTTGTCGGCGGCAAAGTCGATGAATGCCTTATAAGTCGGGGTGTTCATGCCGGCTTTGAAGTCTACGCCAGTCAAGTTGCAGGTGTTCCACCAGTCCCAAGCCACTTTGCCGGGTTTAATCCAGGAAATGTCTTTGATGCGGCAGGCGGGGGCAAGACGCTGTGCCATGTCATTGTCGGCAAGCTGCGTGTCCTTTTCGGTGACGAGCACCACACGCCAGGGGAGCTCCTGCTTGGCACAACGGGCGATGTAGTCTGCACGTTTTGTCGGTATCAGGTTCAGCCGGTTGTGTCCGCCGATTGTTTCTTCCAGCGGATAGGGGGCAAATGCTGCCTGCACTCCTTGACGTGTCTGGGGATTTGCAGTGAGGAACATGCCGGGATAGTTTTCCAATCCGGCTTCCATGATAACGGCTTTCTTTCCTCCGTCCAGGCAAACCATCAGTGGGGTGATGGAGAGTGAGTCGGTGTGCATTTTGGACAACGGGGCTTCGTCGTAGTAAGACTCGAAAGAGAAGCAATAGCGCTCACCGTTGCGGTTGTCGTTTATGTAAGGTACAAATGCCTGGTAATCCTTGTCGAAATTGAAGTCCGCAGTTTCGTTGAGGACGATAAACGGCTTGTTCTGTTCGGAAATGAAGCGATAGGCAGCGCCGTCATCGTATGCGCGGAACTGTACGCTGTAGCCTCCGCGGCATTTCAGTGTCAGCTGGTTGTAGACATCCTTCACACTTGCTTTTTTATAGAGGGGAGTGGGGAAGGAGGACTCCACGGACTTGCGTTCTGCACGGATTACTTTTACATTTTTACCGAAAGTTATTGCTTTCTTGGCTGATTTTTCATCTCTGCCTTGCAGGGCGATGGCAGAGGGTTGCAGCACCGTGGTTCCGTCGTGTGCTATCTGCCAGGTGAGGGCTTCTCCGGCATCTACCGTAACGGATAGTTTTCCGTTGGGTGATGCAAGTTGGTATTGCTGTGCACGGACCGTGCCCAAGCAAAGGAATAATAAACAAAAGGTTTGAATAAGGAGGCTTTTCATGTTGGTTTATTTTTGAATGATTTTCTTTATCTTCTCCAGTTCCTCGGCAGAGAAGTCTGTATTTTCAGTCGCTTTCAAGTTATCTGCCAGTTGGGCAACGGAGCTCGCTCCGATGATGACGCTTGTCACCAGGTCGTCCTTCAACAGCCAGGCAAGTGACATCTCGGCAAGGGTTTGCCCGCGTGAGGCAGCAACTTCGTTGAGTGCCTTGATTTTTTGCAGCGTCTCGTCGGTCAGTGCTTCTTTCTTCAGGAAAGCCCCCTTTGCCATGCGCGAATCTTCGGGAATACCATTCAGGTAGCGGTTGGTCAGCAGGCCCTGCGCCAGCGGGGAGAAGGCGATGAAGCCGGTTCCGTTCCCTTTGGCTTGCTGCAGGATACCTTCTTCTTCCGGTTCGCGGTTGAAGAGATTGTATCTGCCTTGATAGAGCAGGCAGTGTACATCCCGTTCTTCCAGGTATTTGTAGGCAAACTCGGCCGCCTCTTTGGGATATTTGGAGATTCCTACATAGAGTGCTTTGCCTTGCCGTACGATATCAACCAGTGCTTGCAGGGTCTCTTCAAGCGGAGTATCCGGGTCGTAGCGGTGGGAGTAGAAGATGTCCACATACTCCAGGTTCATCCGTTTCAGACTTTGGTTGAGGCTGCTCATCAGGTACTTGCGTGAGCCCCACTCCCCGTAGGGGCCGGGCCACATGTCGTGTCCGGCCTTGGTGGAGATGAACAGTTCGTCCCGATAGGGCATGAAGGATTTCTTCATAATCATTCCGAAAGTCTCTTCGGCGGAACCGTAGGAAGGACCGTAATTGTTGGCGAGGTCGAAATGCGTGATTCCACGGTCGAAGGCATAGTGCGCCATGGCCTGGGAATTGGCAAATGTGTTCATGTCGCCGAAGTTGTGCCACAATCCGAGTGATATTTCCGGCAGCAGGATGCCGCTTTGCCCGCAACGGCGGAATTTCATGCCGTTGTCATAGCGTTCGGGCGCTGGAGAATAAATAGGGTTTATCATGATATTGTATTTTGTGGGTTATCCCATTATTACTTCTACTGTATGCGTGCCCGGCAGATGGTTCACCACATTGCCTTCTATCGGCTGGCCGTCTACTGTGACGGACTTGATGCCTTTGCACACACCATCGGGATTCTTCACGGTAATATGATATTCTGCCCCGCGGAACCTACGCTTCACGTTGAAGCCTTTCCAGCCTGCCGGGATACAAGGATTGATTTCCAGACCTTCATACGAAGGCTTGATGCCGAGTATGAATTGCGTGATGGCATACCACATCCAGGCAGCCGTTCCAGTCAGCCAGCTGTTCTTGCCTTCACCAGGGCGGGCGGCGTCCTTGCCGGCCACCATCTGGCAGCATACGTAAGGTTCTACTTTATGCAGGGCACTGTGCTCTTCGGTGTACGACGGGCATATCTTGCGGAAATACTCCCAGGAACGGTCACCCCGTCCCAGTACGGTTTCTCCGATGATGACCCACGGGTTGTTGTGGCAGAAGATACCTGCGTTCTCCTTGTAGCCGGCGGGATAGGTGGAGATTTCTCCATACTCCACAACATAGCGGGTGAAGGGTGGATTGTTGAGTACAATACCGTGTTCGCAGTCCAGGCGTTCCTTTACGGAGTCCAGCGCTTTTTTTACCATGCCTTCTTCCAGTCCGATGCCTGCCATGGTGCACCAGCCTTGCGATTCGATGAAGATTTGTCCTTCTTCGTTCTCTTTGGAGCCTACCTTGTGGCCGAAGTAATCGTAGGCGCGCAGATACCAGTCTCCGTCCCAGCCGTGTTTTTTTACGGCTTCCACCATATTGTCTATGTAGGTTTGCGCTCTGTTTGCTTCGTCGTCTTTACCCAGGCGGCGGCACAGCTCCACGTAGTCGCGTCCGCATACCACGAACAAGCCGGCAATCATCAGCGATTCTGCCTGGCTGCCTTCCGTCTGGTTTTCCGTGGTCTGGAAGGATTCATTCGGATCCCAGGAGAAGCAGTTCAGGTTCAGGCAGTCGTTCCAGTCGGCACGGCCGATGAGGGGCAACATGTGGGGGCCGAGGTTCTCGATGACGTGGTTGAAGGAGACGCGCAGGTGCTCGAACAGAGACACTTCCGAACCTTCTTTGTTGTCGAAGGGGACGGGCTCATCCAGGATACTGAAGTCTCCCGATTCCTTGATGTATGCCACCGTACCGAAGATAAGCCACATGGGGTCATCGTTGAAGCCGCCGCCGATGTCGTTGTTGCCGCGTTTGGTCAGCGGTTGGTATTGGTGGTAGCATCCTCCGTCGGGGAATTGGGTAGAAGCTATGTCGATGATTCGTTCGCGGGCTCGTTCCGGTATCTGATGCACGAAGCCCACGAGGTCCTGGTTGGAGTCGCGGAAACCCATTCCACGACCGATGCCGCTCTCGAAGAAAGAGGCGGAGCGGGACATGTTGAAGGTAATCATGCACTGGTACTGGTTCCAGATGTTCACCATGCGGTCCAATTTTTCTTCGTCGGTCTTCACGACGTAGATGTCCAGCAGGCGGTCCCAGTAGGCTTTCAGTTCGGCAAAGGCAGCATCTACTTTGGCGGTAGTGTCGAAGGCCGAAATCATCGCCTTAGCCTTTACCTTATTTGTAATAGGTGAAGAGGGTACACTCTGCTTGAACGCTTCATGCAGAGATTCTTCACGTTCCTCGAACTTTGCCTCCTGCTTGTTTTCCACATAGCCCAGCAGGAAGATGAAGTCGCGGCTTTCGCCGGGTTGCAGTTCTACTTCCAGATAGTGCGAGGCGATGGGACTCCAACCGTGGGCAATGCTGTTGCCCGGTCTGCCTTCTACTACCCGTTCCGGGTCGGCAAACTCGTTGTAGAGTCCCACGAATGTTTCGCGGTCGGTATCGAAACCGTCTACGGGTGTATTGACACTGTAGAAGGCGTAGTGATTGCGGCGTTCCTTGTATTCCGTCTTGTGGTAGATGACAGACCCGTCCACTTCCACCTCTCCCGTGGAGAAGTTACGCTGGAAGTTCTCCATGTCCGTAGCGGCATTCCACAAGCACCATTCGGCAAAGGAGAATAGTTTGAGTTTTCTCACTTTGGCAGAAGTATTCCAAGGTCAGCTTCTGCACCTCTCCCCAGGTCTTCAGTGGGACGAAGAAGAGCAGGCTGGCTTCGATGCCGTCTTTGGATCCGGTGATGCGGGTGTAGCTCATGCCGTGGCGACACTCGTAACTGTCGAGTGCAGTCTTGCAGGGCTTCCAGGTGGGAGACCATACGTTGCCGCCTTCATTGATGTAGAAGTAGCGTCCCCCGTTGTCCATCGGCACGTTGTTGTAGCGGTAGCGGGTGATGCGGCGGAACTTGGCGTCCTTGTAGAAGGAATAGCCTCCGGCAGTATTGGAGATGAGTGAGAAGAAATCTTCATTGCCCAGGTAGTTAATCCATGGCCAAGGTGTCTTGGGGTCGGTAATGACGTATTCGCGGTTGTCGTCATCGAAATATCCGAATCTTTTGTCTTGCATATTATTTCTTGTATTTAGTTTGATACATTCTTCGTTAGTTGTGCCATCCGGCCATTTTCCCGGAAGCACGCTTCAAATTTAAAAACTTTTCTCCTATCACCCTTGTTTGCCCGGCGTGTTTTTTCCCCTCGGAAACATGAAGTACCGGAAAAAGATACAAAAGTATCACCGCACGAATCTTTTTCGCTCTATCTTTGTAAACACATTTTATGATTAACCGATATGAAACACTTATTCGCATTTCTGTTCCTTCTTGGAATTACCTTTTCTCTTTCCGCCCAATCCGTCCGCGAACGTATTTTGCTGGATGACGGCTGGCAGTTTGCTTTTGGCAATGCTTCCTCACCGGAGAAAGACTTCGGCTGCGGAACGGAGTACTTCAACTATCTGACCAAGGCAGCCTCTATCCATAATGAGGGCCCTTACTCCCCCAAGTTCAATCCGGAGAAGTGGGGTGTGGACTGGAAGACGGTCAATCTTCCGCATGACTGGGTGGTTGATTTGCCTTATGCCAAAGAGGCGAGCCACAGTCATGGCTATAAAGCCGTCGGCTATAAATTCCCCGAAAACTCTGTGGGATGGTATCGGAAAAGTATCACTGTTCCGCAAGAGGACCTCGGCAACATCTTTATCTTCAGTTCGACGGTATCTTCCGTGATGCCCGTATCTGGATAAACGGTTTCTACCTGGGACACGAACCGAGCGGCTATGCCACGCAGGTATACGACATTACGGAATACCTGAATTACGGAGAAGAGAATCTTATCTGCGTCCGTGCGGATGCCACGCTCGAGGAGGGCTGGTTTTACGAGGGTGCGGGCATCTACCGCCATGTATGGCTGAACAAGACGGCGCCGTTGCATGTAGCTCCTTTCGGCGTATTTGTATCTTCCACGCTGGAAGCTCCTTTCGACAAGGCTGTGCTGGTGACCGAAGTGCAGATGAAGAATTCGGGAAAAGACCCCGTCTCCGGCAAAGTATGGTGCCGTCTGCTTGATGCCGACGGACAAGTGCAGATGGAGGACGAGGCGGAAGAGATAACCCTGCTGCCGCAAGAAACGCGTAGCGTAAAGGTGCGTACCAAAGTGCTGAATCCCCAGCTATGGAGTACAGAACATCCTTACCTTTATAAAATGGAAACCAGCGTCTGGCAAAACGGTAGGCAGGTGGACGTGGTGGCCACCCCGATTGGTATTCGCGACATCCGCTTCGATGCCGACAAGGGCTTCCTCCTGAACGGACAGCCTCTGAAACTGAAAGGTGTGAACATGCACCAAGACCACCCCGGAGTAGGTGCCGGCATTCCCGATGCCTTGCAAGTGTACCGACTGAAGGAACTGAAGAAGTTCGGCTGCAATGCCTACCGTTCTTCCCATAACCCGATGACTCCCGAAATGCTCGATGCCTGCGACAGCCTCGGCATTCTTGTGATAGAAGAAAACCGTCTGACGGGCGTCAACGAGGAACATACCCGCCTGCTGAAACGTATGATAGACCGCGACCGCAACCATCCGTGCATCATCCTTTGGAGCGTAGGCAACGAGGAGTGGGGCATCGAGTGGAAAGAAAGCGGTACACGCATTGCTGCCACGATGCGCGAATATTGCCACCGTTTCGACCCTACGCGCCTCATGACCGTTGCTTCGAGCAGTGGCCCTGCCATTTTGATTCCAGCAGACGTGGCCGGTTATAACTACATCCTTCAGAACCCTGTGGAGCAGCACCGCAAGGATTATCCCGGTCGCCGGGCGCTCGGTTCGGAAGAGACCACGGGCTGTGGTACGCGCGGCATCTACTTTGATGCCCACGGCAAAGGCCACATGGTGGCGCACAACCGTAAACCGAACGGGCCTGACAGCCTGCTGAACTGCATCGAGCGTGGCTGGAAATTCTATGACGAACGTCCCTATCTGGCGGGTCTTTTCTATTGGACGGGTTTCGACTACCGCGGCGAACCCAACCCCATGAAGTTCCCGGCTACGGGCTCACAATTCGGCATTCTGGACTACTGTGGCTTTCCCAAGGACGAAGCCTGGTATCTGAAGTCCTGGTGGACGGATGAGCCGGTGCTGCACATCCTTCCCCACTGGAATCTGCAAGGTCACGAAGGTGATAGCATCGACATTTGGGTATACAGCAACTGCGATGAAGTGGAACTGACTGTGAACGGCAAGAAACTGGAGCGCAAACCGATGCCCCGAAACGGCCATCTTTCCTGGAAAGCCGTTTTCCAGCCCGGTGCAGTGAAGGCTGTAGGCTATAAGAACGGCAAAAAAATATTGGCCCGTACTGTGGAGACTACCGGTGCTCCTGCCCGTATCTCCCTGACGGCAGACCGTTCCGTCATTCAGGCAGACAATCGGGATGTGGCAGTGTGTAACATTGAGTTGCAGGACAAGAAGAAACGTTTTGTCCCCACTGCCTGCAACGACTTGACGATAACCGTTTCCGGTCCGGTACGCATCCTTGGGGTGGGGAATGGAGACCCCGCTTATCAGGCTACGGAACGTCCGGCCGACGCCGATGCCCGCACCTATCAGGTAAAGGCATTCAACGGACTTGCACAGGTGCTGTTGCAAAGTACCGGCGAAGTGGGAGAAGCCACACTGACGGTCGTTTCGGAAAACCTGCCGGAAACTTCCTGCGTCTTGAAGCTGCAGAAGTAAGCGACTTATCATTCATATCATCCGGCGAAGCGGAGACCTTTCTTTTGTTTATGGGGCAAGAGAGGGATCTCCGCTTCTTTCTTCCTCAAACTATAGTGTGTAAGTGTACGAGATGCGCATCTCATACATCCTTACATTAGAGCCTGAGGGGGAGAAGAACGGAAGTTTTGCTTTTCCGGGTGGGACTTTCCCGGGTATCTGCTCATATATAACAATTATTACCTCTAAATGTAACAAATGGTACTGTTGTGGGATTAAAAAGAATGAGTATATTTGTGGCATGATATTTTTTTAACCAATGCCTATGGAAAACCAGAACTATATCATGAGGGAAATAACCCCTCTGTCGGAACGTGACTGTTTCTATATTGCCGATCGTCGCAAAACAGAATTTACCTACCCCATCCATTGTCACGCAGAGTATGAACTGAACTTCACGGAACATGCTTCCGGCGTACGTCGTGTGGTGGGCGATTCTGCCGAGATTATCGGTGATTATGACCTGGTGCTGATAACCGGTAAGGAGTTGGAGCATGTATGGGAGCAACATGAATGTACCTCCGGGGATATTCGGGAGATTACCATTCAGTTCTCTCCCGACTTGTTCTTCGGGAACGTTGTCAACAAGAACCAGTTCGACAGTATCCGTCGGATGCTGGAGCGTGCACAGTGCGGACTTAGTTTCCCCATGCAGGCCATCATGAAGGTGTACAACTGGCTGGATAAGCTGGCTTCCGAGGAGCAGGGCTTTTATGCCGTGATGAACTTTCTCCGTATCCTTTACGAACTTTCCCTCTATGACAATGCCCGGGTGTTGTCCAGTTCTTCGTTTGCCAAGATAGAGACTCTCTGACAGCCGCCGGGTACAGAAGGTGCAGAAATACATTTCCACCCATTATCAGGAGGATATCCGGTTGGCTTCATTGGCCGATATGGTGGGCATGACCCCGGTCTCTTTCAGCCGTTTCTTTCGCCTGCGCACCGGCAAGACGCTTTCCGACTACATTATTGATATCCGTCTGGGCTTTGCCACGCGTATGTTGGTAGATTCCACGCGTACCATTGCAGAGGTGTGCTATGACTGCGGCTTCAACAATCTGTCCAATTTCAATCGTATGTTCAAGCGGAAGAAGGGATGCTCGCCGAAGGAATTCCGTGAGAATTATCGGAAAAAGAAGCTGGTGATATGATAAAAAAGTATTGGTATTCTTCATTGAAAGTGCCTATTTTTGCACCAATGATTAATACTAATATCTGATATCATGAAAAGAGTTTTTTCCTTATTTTTATGTCTGCTGTGTGTATGTGCTGTGACGGCGCAGATACGCGGCAATGAAATCCGTGTAGTCGTTTCACCTGACCATAGCGATTGGGTGTATCGTCTGAATGAGAAGTGTACGTTTACCGTCCGGGTGCTGAAGGCACAGAACCTCTTGTCCGATGTCAAGATTGACTATGAACTGGGCCCCGAGATGTATCCTACTGAAGTAAAGAAAGACGTGGTGCTGAAAGATGGTACCTTGAAGTTGCAAGGCACGATGAAGACTGCAGGCTTCTTGCGTTGCAAGGTCAAGGCGCATGTGGACGGCCGGACTTATGAAGGGCTGGCTACATCGGCCTATGCTCCCGAGCAGCTGCAACCTGTGACGAAACTTCCTGCCGATTTTCGGGATTATTGGGCCAAGACCTTGGAAGAGGCGCGCAAGACTCCGTTGAATCCCCTTATGACGCTGCTTCCCGAACGCTGTACGGAAACGGATAATGTATATCAGGTCAGCTTCCAGACAAAAGCTTGGGGAGGACGTTTTTACGGTATTCTCAGTATTCCCAAGAAAGAAGGGAAGTATCCGGCTTTGCTGCGTGTGCCCGGTGCGGGTGTCCGCCCTTATGCGGGAGATACGTATACGGCTCCTGGAAAGGTGATTACATTGGAGGTGGGTATCCACGGCATTCCCGTCACGATGCAGCAGTCTGTATATGATGCGCTGGCAGGTGGGGCGCTGAGCAATTACTGGACGTTCGGCCGCGACAGCCGGGATGCTTCTTACTATAACCGTGTGGTGGTAGGCGCTTTGCGTGCTGTGGATTTTATCTGTTCGCTGCCGCAGTACAACGGGAAGGCGCTGGGCGTTACAGGCTCCAGCCAGGGCGGTGCCTTGTCTGTGATTACGGCGGCTCTTGATTCGCGCGTTACTTTCCTGGCGGCTGTTCATCCTGCCTTATGCGACCACGAAGCGTTCTTCAAGAAGCGCGCTTGCGGCTGGCCCCATTATTTCTATTATTACGGTGCTCCCGATGAAAAGCAGCTTGAAACGGTGCGCTATTATGATACGGCAAACTTTGCCCGCCTGCTGAATGTGCCCGGTTGGTTCAGTTGGGGGTATAACGATGAGGTCTGTCCTCCCACTTCCATGTATGCAGCCTACAATGTGATTTCTTCTCCGAAGGAACTGCATCCTTATCTGGAAACCGGGCATTACTGGTATCAGGAACAGTGGGATGAATGGCTGGACTGGATACGGAGACAACTTAATGTGCCAATGTGATTAATCACATTGGCACATTAATCTGATAATATAGTATCATTTTTTATGATATGAGCCGCGTATCTTTGTGTATCGCTTAAAAACTGATAATATGAAGAAACAATTCCTTTTGCTGACAGTACTTTTATTCCTTTTGGGGGCATGTGCCCCTAAGCCTGCGGAGCATTCGTTTATTAAGGTCAATGCCGATGGACAGTTCGTTCGCGACGGAAAACCCTATTATTTTGTAGGTACCAATTTCTGGTACGGTGCCATTCTTGGTTCCGAAGGTGAAGGCGGCAATCGTGAACGGTTGCATAAGGAGCTGGACTTTCTGAAAAGTATTGGCATCAACAACCTGCGCGTATTGGTGGGTGCTGACGGTGAAAATGGCATAAAGACGCGGGTAGAGCCCTCTTTACAAGTGGCACCGGGCGTCTATAATGATACTATTTTAGCCGGATTGGATTATTTTATGAATGAACTGCGTGAACGTGATATGACAGCTGTCCTCTATTTGAACAATTCCTGGGAATGGAGCGGTGGCTATTCCGTTTACCTGCAATGGTCCGGACACGGTGATGCCGTGGTACCTGCCGTAGACGGATGGCCCGCCTATATGGAGTATGTCAAGCAGTTCCCCCCAATCGGACAGCGCGAAGGCCTTGTTTGCCAATCATGTCAATTATATTGTTTCACGCACCAATAGGTATAATCAGATAAAATATGTGGATGACCCCACTATTATGTCTTGGCAGATTGGTAACGAGCCTCGCGCTTTCTCTGACGAGAACAAGGAACCGTTTGCCCGCTGGATGGCCGATGTGGCTGCACAAATCAAGTCACTTGACCCGAACCACATGGTGTCTTCCGGCAGTGAGGGCTCGTGGGGATGCGAAATGGATATGAATCTTTTCGAGAAGATTCATGCCGACCCCAACATCAATTATCTGAATATCCACATCTGGCCTTACAACTGGAGTTGGGTGAAGGCGGACAGCCTGAAGGAACTTCTTCCGCGTGCCAAGGAAAATACTAAGAAGTATATAGATGACCACATGGTCATTGCTCGGAAGTACAGCAAGCCGATTGTTTTGGAGGAGTTCGGTTTTCCCCGTGACGGTTTCAGCTTTTCCAAAGAGGCACCGACCACTGCCCGCGATGAATATTACCGTTATGTATTCGACCTCATCCGCCAGGACCGTGAGAGCGGCGGACTCTTTGCCGGATGCAACTTCTGGGCATGGGGTGGTTTTGCCGGACAAAATCCCGACCATGTATTCTGGGAAAAGGGAGATGACTATACCGGTGACCCGGCTCAAGAACAACAAGGACTGAACTCTGTCTTTGCCACAGACAGCACTATTGAAATAATTAAAGCGGAAAACCGGAAGCTGCAAAATTGAACCTATCCGTGCTTTTCCGTGTAATCCCTGCCTGAAAATTAGAATGTAAGCGTGTACAAAGCGTTTGTACCGTTATATAAGAAAGATTATTACTCTAAATACTAAGTATGATATGAAAAGCATATGGAAAGTTATGTTGGCGGTTTGTTGCCTAGGTATGACCATTGGTTGTGGAACAAACCCGTCGAAGAATGAAAATGTAAAGGAAACGCTACCGGCATTGGTGGTCAATGGTACGCAGTTGATGAATACCGAAGGAGACACGGTGGTATTGCACGGTGTCAGCTATGGCTGGCATCAGTTCTGGCCCCGTTTCTACAATGCCTCTTCGGTTGCTTATCTGGTCAATGACTGGGGCGCACAAGTGCTTCGGGCCTCTATGGGAGTGGATTTGGATAGCGCCTGCTATGTGAACAAGCCCGAGTTCGGTATTGAGTGTGTTACGAAAGTGGTGGATGCTGCTATCGAGAACGGCGTTTACGTCATCATCGACTGGCATAGCCACAATCTGCGGCAGGAAGAAGCAAAGGAGTTCTTCACCCAAATGGCTACCCGTTACAAAGGGGTTCCTAATGTCATCTATGAGGTTTTCAACGAACCGGTGGAAGACAGTTGGGAGCAGGTGAAGTCATACTCTGTGGAGGTTATCAAGACGATTCGTGCCATAGAACCGGATGCCGTTATCCTCGTTGGTTGTCCGCATTGGGACCAGGACATCCATTTGGCAGCGGACGATCCTATTACCGGATATAGCAATATAATGTATACACTCCACTTTTATGCCAACACCCACGGACAGTGGCTGCGCGACCGCGCCGACTATGCTCTGGGCAAGGGCTTGCCGATTTTCGTTTCCGAATGCGCCGGTATGGAGGCAAGTGGGGACGGCCCCATCAGTAAAGAAGAGTGGGGGAATTGGCTGGAGTGGATGCAGCGGCATTCCATCAGTTGGGTGGCCTGGTCTTTGTCTGACAAGGATGAGACTTGCTCCATGTTCTATCCGTCGGCTTCTTCCGAGGGAAACTGGAAAGATGCAGATATGAAGGAATGGGGAAGAATGGTACGGGACGAACTGAAGAAATGACCCTTTCGGGAAAAAGCAATATGATTTAACCATTAATAATTTAAGAAAAAAAGAATTGTGCCTATGGGAAAAAAGGAAAAACGGAACTATGAAGACATGGACTGTTTGGAAGTAAACCTAAATGTCAAGGCTGTGATAGTATATCAGGGCTTTTTGACTCAGTCTCATTTTTGTTAACTAAAAAAATCTTCTTTTGGGAGGTTTTGTGTTTGTTTTAAATCTAAGAAATACAGTATGAATTTGAATTTTAGAAAGACAGCGCTGCTTGCGGGGATATGCTCGGTGTTCAGTCTGGGTTATGCTCCTCAGCTTTTCGCAGTATCATCGACGGATACCGTTGAGGCAGTGCAGCAAACAAAGAAAATTACGGGTGTCGTCAGTGATGCTATGGGCCCTATTATCGGTGCCAATGTATTGGAAAAAGGTACAACGAATGGTGTAATTACCGACATTGACGGTAACTTTGCCTTGAATGTGAAACCGGGAGCTACCATTGTAGTCTCCTTTATAGGCTATGTCAGCCAGGAAATAAAGATAACGAACCAGACAACAGTGAACATCACGCTGAAGGAAGACTCTGAGATGTTGGACGAAGTGGTGGTTGTGGGGTACGGTACGATGAAGAAAAGCGACCTTTCCGGTGCTTCCGTTTCCATGAGTGAAGACAAGATTAAGGGTTCTATTATCACCAATCTCGACCAGTCCCTTCAAGGGCGTGCTGCCGGTGTGACGGCAGTCAGCACTTCCGGTGCTCCGGGTTCTTCCTCCTCTATCCGCGTACGTGGTCAGGCCACTATCAATGCTAATGCCGAGCCGTTGTATGTAATTGACGGTGTGATTGTACAGAGTCAGGGACAAAGCGGTTCATCTTATGGTTTGGGCGATGCACTGGGTAATGGCTCGGTTTCCACCATTTCTCCGCTTTCCACCATCAACCCTGCTGATATCGTCAGTATGGAAATTCTGAAAGATGCTTCGGCAACCGCCATTTACGGTGCGCAAGGTTCCAATGGTGTGGTTTTGATTACGACCAAACGTGGTAAGGCGGGTGAGGCTAAGTTTACTTATGACGGTATGTTTGCCGTTCAACGCCAGACAAAGCGTCTGGATATGATGAATCTGCGTGAGTATGCCACTTATTATAATGATTTGGCAAACATGGGTGAAATCTCTGACCCTAGTAATTATTATGCCGATCCTTCTCTGCTGGGAGTAGGTACAAACTGGCAGGACGCCATCTTCCAGACTGCTTTGCAGCATCAGCACCAGATTTCGGCACAAGGTGGTACAGAGAAGATACAATACTACGTATCAGCTTCCTATATGGATCAGGACGGTACCATCATCGGTTCAAACTTTAACCGTTACAGCTTCCGTGCCAACTTGGATGCCCAACTGAAGAAGTGGTTGAAACTCGGTTTGACCGCCACCTATACAGCAACGGGTGATGACCTGAAACTGGCAGACAGTGATGAAGGTTTGATTAACTACTCGTTGACCACTCTTCCTGATATACCTATCTATAATCTGGATGGCAGCTATGCCACCGTTGTTCGCGAAGGCTACACGAATCCTAACCCGATTGCCCTTGCCATGATGGATGACATTCTGCTGGACCGTCAGAAACTGACGGGTAATATTTTCTTTGAGGTTACTCCGATTAAAAATCTGGTATGGCATGCCGAATTGGGTTATGACATCAGTTCCAGCAAAGGTGAGCGCTACAAGCCGATGGTTGATTTGGGTGGATGGGTACGTTCCAGTAATGAAAGCAATATCCAGAAAAACAGCAGTACATTCTGGCAATTGAAGAACTATGTGACCTATTCCGGAAACATAGGCGACAAGCATCATTATACAGCCATGGTGGGCCAGGAGTGCTGGGAGTCCAGCTATGACTTCACGAGTGTGTTCAATAGCGGTCTGCCTTCGGATGAAGTGCACAATCCTGCCTTGGGTACGGGAACCCCGACTATCAATGCAGGTTTTGGAAGCTCGTCTATGGCATTTTTCTTTACACGTCTGACTTATAACTATGCCGACCGTTATCTGGGTACTTATACCTATCGTTATGACGGCTCTTCAAACTTCGGTCCCGAGAACCGTTGGGCAGGCTTCCATTCATTGGCTACTTCCTGGCGCTTTTCCAACGAAACGTTCTTTGAACCGTTGAAGAAGGTCATCAGTAACGGTAAGTTGCGTCTGGGATGGGGACAAACTGGTAATGCCAACATCGGTGGTTATGCTTGGGGTACATCCATGAGTCGTATGCCTTCCGGTCTGGGTATGGGGTATCGCCCCTCCAATATACCGAATACTTCCATCAAATGGGAGTCCCAGGAGCAATGGAACGTCGGTGTGGATTTGGGATTCCTGCACGACCGTATCAACCTGACGGTAGAGTGGTACAAGAAAACTTCCAGTGATATGTTGATGCCGTTGCAGTTGCCTTCTTATATGGGTACTTCCGGTAATGCCTCTTCTGCATTGGCTGCTCCGAAAGGTAACTATGGTGACATAGAGAATACCGGTTTTGAAATCTCTCTGAACACACATCCTATTACGGGTAAGTTTGAATGGGATTCTGACTTCCAGATTTCTTTCAACAAGAACAAACTGAAAGGATTGGCTGGTACAGCCAATGCGCAGATTGTGGGTTACGGACAGTTGACCGATGTAGTCAGTGTATCCAGTGTAGGCGAATCACTTTATAACTTCTATGGATTTGTTTGTGATGGTGTTTACAAGGACCTGGAGGACCTTCAGACTTCTCCGAAACCTGCCAAGTACCCGGCAAACGGTGTATTCGACCGTACCAATACCGTATGGGTGGGTGATGTGAAATATAAGGATATCAGTGGTCCTGACGGTGTGCCCGATGGCGTTATTGACGACTATGACAAGACCAATATCGGTTCTCCGATGCCTAAGTTTACTTTTGGCTGGACCAATACTTTCCGTTACAAGAACTTCGACTTGTCCGTTTTCATCAACGGTTCCTATGGCAACAAGGTGTACAACTACCTTTCCATGAAGCTGACACATATGAACTCTCCCTGGACTAACCAGCTGAATGCTGTAAACGGACGTGCACAGCTTGTTCCTATCAATCCGAACAAGGTCTACGAAGATGGAACGATGTGGTATAATGATGTGTCTAACGTCATGGTGGCAAACCCGGGAGCTTCCATTCCACGCGCCACTATCAATGACCCGAATGACAACGACCGTATCAGTGACCGTTATATTGAAGATGGTTCTTATATCCGTCTGAAGAACATCTCTTTGGGATATACTTTCCCGAAAAAGACGATTGATAAACTGGGACTGAGCAACTTGCGTATCTATGCCAATATCCAGAACCTGCTGACCATTACCGGTTATGATGGCTATGACCCTGAAATTGGTGCCAGCACTTCAAGCGTCAATGTCTATGGTTTGGACAACGGACGTTATCCGTCTCCTACAGTTTATTCATTCGGCTTGAACGTTTCATTCTAACACTTTAAATTGAAGAAAACATGAAAATCAGATATATTAAATATTGGGCGTTTGCAGCTGTACTCGGTATGGGAACAGTTTCATGCGAGGATTTCTTGAACCGTCCTACCGAAGACAATTATAACGAATCGAACTTCTATCAGAATGACGAACAATGTGTGCAGGGGGTTAATTATCTTTATAACTCACCTTGGTATGACTTTCAGCGCGGTTTTATTAAAGTCGGTGAAATCTTGTCCGGAAACGTATACGAGGGAAACAGCCCTTACTTGAATTTTACGGTGAATGGTACGGATGAAAACCTTGTGAACATGTCCTATTCTCTATGGGCAGTGATTGGCCATGCCAATACTGTATATACTCGTTTGAAGACGGCAAATGCGTCAGAAGCAGTGAAAAATCAGTGTATGGGCGAGTGTCTGGCATGGAAAGCCATGGCTTACTTCTATTTGGTACGTAGTTTTGGCGCAGTACCCATTATCCATGATAATACGGACGAATTGAATTCCGGTAATTATAACTCCAAATTCAAAGTGGAGGCAGCAGATGTGTACGAATATATCATTATGACTCTGGAGAAAGCTATGGAGTTGCTTCCGGCCAGAGGTGAAACGGGACGTATTGACCGCTATTGTGCCGAAGGTCTTTTGGCTAAGGTGTATCTGACCAAGAGTGGCCTTTCCGGTACCCGCAATGCGGATGATTTGGCGAAAGCGGCAGAATATTCCAAGGATGTAATTAATAATTCCGGCCGTAACTTGCTGGCTAACTATTCCGATGTTTTCCGTTTGGCAAACAACAAGAATGAAGAGTGTCTCTTCTCCTGGCACTGGTCGGCAGGACGTGACCCCTGGACACAGCAGAATACGTTGCAGTCGGACTTGGCAATGGTGGGATTCGATGAATTTGGTGATTGCTGGGGCGGCTATGCAGGTCCGTCGGTTGATTTGCAGGATGCATTTGGAATTTCCGCTTTGGAAAGTCCTGAGACGCGTTCGGATACGGATACCCGTCGTAAGGCTACTATGATGATGGCAGGTGATGTATACGATTATTTCTGGCAGGACAAGGGCGGATTTGATTATCTGCGGTTTATTTATGATGCCGAATATGGGAAGGGAGGACCTAATGGCGATTACCAGTCTCCTACCGGTGCCAATCACGTGAAGCATCTCTATGGTAACAATAATGACCATGTATTGGGCTTGGGCGTATCGGCTGGTAATATGTACAGCGGCCTGGCAACCCATATCCTGCGCCTGTCCGATATCTATCTGGTATATGCCGAGGCGAAAATGGGACTGGCTACCTCTACTACAGACCAGAGTGCACTGGATGCTTTCAATGCAGTACGTGGCCGTGCCATTCCGGGAGTTACTCCGAAAACCTCCATTACTTGGGAGGACGTCTGGAAGGAACGCCGGCTGGAACTGGCTTGCGAAGGCGACCGTTGGTATGATTATGTACGTTTGGCATATTATGATTCCCAGCGTGCTATCAATGAGCTGAAGGCACAGCGCCGTGATGTTTATTATAGTCTGGGTACTACTTATAAGGCTTATTATGAAAACGGCAGTTGGACGGTGAATCCGGACGAGACCCGTTACAATCCGGATGCAAAGGCGCCGAATGTGACAGTCTCCAGCTTTACATTGCCGTTCCCGACAGAAGACGTGGTGTTCAATCCTAATTTGATGAAAGACCCGGTACACGTAGATGTACGTTCTGAATTCAGTTATTAATTTAATGCTTGAAAAGATGAAAAATAATAGATATACGAATTGGTTCTTCGCGGCAGCTGTTGTTGTAGCAGGCTTTTCCATGGCGGCTTGTGAGGATGAACCGGATAAATATGAAGTGGCAGGGGGAAAGCCTACCTTGAAATATGTTCGTGTCCCTGATCCGGCAGCGGCAGACTCTTTGCTGACGGGGGCTTATATGGCGAATACGATTTGTCTGGTCGGTGAAAATCTGCGGAGTGTTTACGAGCTCTATTTCAATGACCAGAAGGCGATACTTAATACCAGTTACATCACTGACCATACACTTATGGTAGATGTTCCGAAAGAGATTCCTTCGGTAGTGACTGATAAGATTTATATGGTGACCAAAGCAAAGGATACCATAGATTATGATTTCAAGGTGTTGGTTCCGGCTCCTACCGTGAACTCCATTTCTTGTGAGTTTGCAAAGCCGGGTAGTGAGGTGACACTGATTGGTGACTATTTCATTGATGACCCGAATGTGCCGCTGACCATTACGATGGCCGGTAATGTGGAAGTGACTAATATTACGAACATAACCAAGACTGCGGTCAGCTTTATTCTTCCGGACAATGCTCCTGCAGGCTATATCAACGTGAAGTCCATTTATGGTACCGGACGTTCCAAGTTCCGCTATTATGATACACGTAACATTCTCTTTGACTGGGACGGTTCTCATGGCGGTATGGCTATTGCCCACGGTTGGCGCGATGGTAGCAAGGTGTTGAGAGAAGCCGATGAAAACAGTATTGACGGTGCTTATATCTGTCTCACCGGAGCACTTGACGGTGCTATCGGAGCTACTTGGGCAGAAGATGAGTTCTCGTTCAACTATTGGCCGGAACCGTCTGCCGGTTATCCCGAACTTTCTGCACGTCCTGAGTTTGCAGAACTGCTTGAGGAGTATGGCTTCAATGGCTTGCAACTGAAATTCGAGGTGAATATTCCTTCTTCCAATCCGTGGCAGTCTTGCGCTCTACAAGTGATGTTTACGGGTAATGATGTGGTGACTTATGCGACGGGAACTAATGCTTATTTTAGTGATACGAATGTGCCGCGCGGTTTGTGGTTACCTTGGAAGAATACGGGTTCGTATGATACGGGTGGTAAATGGACAACCGTTTCCATGAATCTGTCCGAGTTCAACAAGACGCATGAAGGTAATAAGTGTGATAGAACTTTTGACAAGACTATGCTGACCGGATTGACATTCTTTGTCTGGGCAGGTGGTGTGGAAGGTAAGGATTGCAATCCGGTGATTATGATTGACAACATCCGTGTGGTACCTATTGAATAACCTTTTAAATAGAATACTGATATGAATAAAACATATAAATTTCCGGCACTGTGGATGATGTGCCTGATGCTCTTCAGTTGCTTGACGTTTACGGCCTGCGACAATGGGGATGATGAAGATACCAACCAATATAAAGGGGGAATCAGTCTGAATGTATTCGGACCGAGTCCCGTATCCCGCGGCGGTGTACTCCGTTTCCTAGGCAGTGGCATGGATAAAGTGACTGCGGTCGCTATTCCCGGTTGCGACGATATAACAGACATCGAAGTAGTCAGTGATACGGAAATCCGTGTCACTGTACCTCAGACAGCCCAGCCGGGGTTGGTTGTCTTGAAGACTCCGAAAGGGGATATTACAACAAAAACCGAGTTGACATTTACGGAGCCGATTGCTTTGGAGGCTTTTGCACCGGCAGAAGTAAAGCCTGGTAGTGAATTGACCATTACTGGTGAATATTTGAATTTGATTAAAGAAGTGATATTTGCTGACGAGGTAACAGTGCCTGCTGATGAGTTTGTCAGTCAAAGCCGTCAGGAGATTAAAGTTATTGTTCCTGATTCTGCTCAGACCGGTAAGTTCATCTTGTCTGATGGAGCTGAAATCCCCAATTGGATTTATTCTGAAGGGGAACTGGAGGTTACTTTGCCATCGGTAGAGGCTCCACTCGACCTGGTAGATAAGAAGCCGGGGGATGTCATTCGAGTTTCTGGTGAAAACTTTGATTTGGTGAAGAAAGTGCAGATGCCGAATGGGGATGAAGTTGAATTTACGATGACTGCCTCTTCCGAAGGAGATGAACTTACTTTTACATTGCCGGATAATGTCTCGGACGGAGAAGTTACGGTACTTCCTGCTTCGGATGTAAAAGTTGTGGTCGCTACTGTTGTAGTAGCTACGCCTTCGAACGTAGTGGCTGTTCCTGCTGTAAACTTGCGTGGTGGAGATATGATTACCTTGAAAGGTACCAATATGGATTTGGTGACTGATGTAACGTTCCCTGGTGTAGAAGAAGCAGTAGGATTGGAATCACAAAACTCGACTGAAATAAAGGTCTTGATGCCGGCTGCGGCTATTAGTGGTGATTTGCAATTGAATACAAATAGTGGAAAAGCAACTGCCGTATCTATTGCAACGGCAAAGCCGGAAAACATTTCTTATAGTGCGGCGACGGTCCCGGCAGGAGAGGCTTTGACTGTCAAAGGAGTAAATATGGATGTAGTTTCGGCTGTTGTATTCAGTGGTAATGTGGAGGTTACCGTATCCGATGCCACCGCTACTGCCATTTCCTTGACTGTACCCACAACTGCTGAAACCGGGGCCTTACTCTTGAAGATGGCCAATGGTGAATCTGTGGAAGCACCGTCTTTGACAATAGAGAAACCGGTATGTGCCTATTTGCCGGCATTGCCTGACAAATTGGTTCGGGGACGAATTGTGGAACTTGAGATTGTTAATGCTGATAAGCTGACAAATGTATTGCTGAATGAGGCTGCTGTTCAGTATATCAATGATGCAGCTAAAGGGGTATTGATGTTGAATGTACCGGCTGAGCTGGATGGAACTTATAGCCTAAAACTGATTTCTTCAAATGGTGAAATTGCTTATGATGTTCTTGTAGTTGCCAATGAAGAAACAGTTTGGGCTGGTCCGCTCGATATTAGTTGGGGTGATGGAGGACGTGTGTTGGTACCGGCTGTATCTTTTGCCAAGGTAACGGCAGGCACTGTCATGAAAGTCTATTTTGATCAGAAAGACCAGACTTGGGCACAGGCTCAGTTTAACTATGGCGATTGGAGTGGCATAGCTTTCTCTTTGTTTGATACGACTATGGTACCGACAGACATTTACGGCTGGAGTTTCGAGAGCCGTGTGATGGAGTTGACGTTGGCTCAGGAGATACTTGATAATATTCAAGCTAAACAAGGAGATTGTGAAGACCAGACAAATGTAGGTATCATTATTCAGGGCAGTGATTTGACGTTTACAAAAATAACGATTGTAAATTGATGAATTGTGGCTTGAAGAATGTGACTATGGATGCCCTGATTAAGAATGAAATAAAATCATAATTAAGATGAAGAAACTGAATATAAAATGGATGCTTTCGTTGATAGCAGCTTTTACTTTTGCCTCCTGCGATACTGATGTCGATCATGATATCCCAGCAGTGGATGCACCGGTATTGGTGTCTACTACTCCTGAAAGTGGAGCAGCCAAAGTGAAAACGGGAGAAATCACTATTGAGGTGAAATATGACAAGAATATATTCTTTGCAACAGACAATCTGAGCGAAATCAAGTTTACCGGTGGTGAACTGATAAGTGCCGATGTACTTGGCGCAAGCAATATACTGACTGTAAAAGTGAATGTTCCCGGGAGAGAGACGGCTTGTTCTCTCTCTATCCCCGAGGGAATAGTAACCGGACCGAACCAGATGCCTGCTCCGGCTGTATCGGTTCAGTTCTCTACTGTCGCTTTGGACAAGGCACTGGTTGCCGCTAGTTCGGCCAAAGCTGTGAAACTGTACAATTATCTATTGGATAACTTCGAGACGAAGACGCTTTCAGCTATGATGGCCAATGTTGCCTGGAATACGGAAATGTCCGAAAAGGTGTACGGATGGACCGGAAAATATCCGGCTATCAACTGTTTCGACTATGTTCATCTGCCGGCATCTGTAGCTGGAGCAGACTGGATTAATTACGGTGACATTACTCCCGTTAAGGATTGGTCTGACAAAGGTGGCATCGTAGCTGCCATGTGGCATTGGAATGTACCCAAGAAAGCTGTAGGGGAAGCTTCTTCTACCCGGATATGGGAAGGAGAGACGGTAATGCCGGGTGATTGGAGTGGAAATGTACAGATGACGGATGATGCTGCAAAAACTGTCTTTGCCGATGCACAAGTGGGGCAGGTGATACGCGTGGCTGTGAAAGATGTGGCAGAGGGGGCGCAAGGTTCGTTCAAAAACAGTGGTTGGAGCGAGATTGCTTCAGGAACTGATTATTTTGACATATCCGGAGACTATACATTGGTGATTACCGAGGATATTTTGAAATCCCTGCAAGAAGGTGGCCTCATCATTGGCGGACATGATTATACGGCAGTTGCTGTTTATCTTGAAAGTAACGGTACAGCCCTCGACCCGAATAAGGATTATGCCTTCTATAAGGCAGATACGGAGTTTGACGCTGCCAATGCCACGGTGGAAGGCACTTGGGAAAACAAGGTGTTTACCGAAGATTTGAAAAATGCTGCCGCTTACTTGAAGCTGTTGAGAGATGCGGATATTCCGGTATTGTGGCGCCCATTCCACGAGGCAGCCGGTGGCTGGTTCTGGTGGGGTAAGGATGCTGCCAGCTTTAAATCTCTGTGGATTGCTATGTTCAACTACTTCAAGACTGAAGGATTGGATAATCTTATCTGGGTTTGGACTACCGAGGGCAATGATGCCGATTGGTATCCGGGAGACCAATATGTAGACATCGTGGGACGTGATGTTTATAATAAGGAAACTGCAGATTGTGTTTCAGAATATACTTCCATTGCCGGAAATTATGGAAACAAGATTGTTTCGCTGAGTGAATGTGGCACAGTCGGACTTATTTCCGAACAATGGGCATCTGGTGCACGTTGGAGTTGGTTCATGCCGTGGTATGATGGCACAAATGAGGATGGTAGTCCGGCAGTCCATGCTGATGAGGCGTGGTGGAAGGATGCTATGAGCCAGGAATTTGTTGTTTCCCGTGAAGAGCTTCCTTCTATGGAATAGCAATTTTTAATAATAAAATAGAAAGGGTTGTCTCTGGTTAGTATCGGGGCAACCCTTTCTGTCTTTTATAGCTTTTAGTTGTTGGTTATAGAATTCATGCTTTATACTTTTTAGGAAAAATAGTAATGGATGTTAAATGAGTGTCGTTATTTGATAAAATAGTATTATAAGGTTTGCTGCTAAAAGTCTACTTTTGTCAAGCCTAATTAAAATTTGATAATAATCATATAATGTTTAACCGCTAATGAAATGAAAAATGCCTATGAGAAAGGAGTGATATGTATACCAACCACTTTATAGAATAAGGTATATTTAATTTTTCCTCAAAAAGAGAAGTTTAACCTTATATTAAACGGTAGATGCCGCCAGGCAATACCAATTCATTAATCTAAGCAAAATACAAGTATGAATTTAAATTTCAGAAGAACCGCGCTGCTCGTGGGTATCTGTTCGGCTGTCAGCCTGACTTATACTCCGCAACTTTTCGCCGCATCGGTCGATGCAATAGATGCTGTGCAGCAAGCAAAAAAAATCACAGGTACTGTAACAGATGCAATGGGACCGGTCATCGGTGCCAATGTATTGGAGAAAGGAACCACAAATGGTGTCATTACCGACATTGACGGTAATTTCACATTGAATGTTCAGCCGGGAGCAACGATTGTTGTGTCTTTTATAGGTTATCAGCCGCAAGAAATAGTGGTAGGTAACCAGACTAGTTTCAAGATTCAGCTAAAGGAAGATACGGAATTGTTGGATGAAGTAGTCGTAGTGGGTTACGGTGTACAGAAGAAGAAACTGGTGACAGGTGCTACGGTTGAGGTAAAAGGCGAAGACATCGCAAAATTAAATACTACGCAGGCATTGGGCGCTTTACAAAGCCAGTCTCCGGGTGTAAATATTCAGGCCGTTTCCGGTCAGCCGGGTGATGGGTTTAAAATTAATATTCGTGGTGCTGGTACTAACGGAAATACAGCTCCAGTTTACGTTATTGATGGTGTAGCCGGTGGCGATATTAACGCCTTGAATCCTGCCGATATTGAACGTATTGACGTGTTGAAAGATGCTGCATCTTGTGCAATTTACGGTTCGAGCGGTGCCAACGGCGTTATCCTTATTACTACAAAGCAGGGTAAGGTAGGAAAGGTTTCTGTATCTTATGATGGAAACATAGGTTGGGCAAATATATATAAGATGCCTGATATGCTGAATGCCAAAGAATATATGGCGGTAATGGATCAAGTGGCCTATAATAATGGAGGCCAACCGTATGATTGGTCAAAATTCGTAGATGCTGATTTGCTGACTGCTTATCAGAATGGTACCAATCCTGGTACAGATTGGGTAAAAGAATTCCGGAATAAAAATGCTGTGGTTACTAATCATGCGTTGAATGTAACAGGTGGTTCTGAATTCTCCAAATTTTCGACAGGTATAGGCTATCAGTATCAGGATGGTGCATTCGGTGGTCCGGTGAAGACTGACTATCGTCGTTTTACTTTCCGCATTAATTCTGAGCATGTGATATATCGTAAGGGAGATATGGATGTGATAAAGTTTGGTGAGAATATATATTATCAGCACAAACAGAATCAAGGTGTGCAGTTAGGTAATCAATATTCGAATGACCTTTCTAATGCTTTGCGTGCTATTCCTCTGATTCCTGTATATAATGAAAATGGTGATTTCTTCATGTATGATGATTTGAAGAATTTTGGAACGAGTGCTAATGGTATACTTGATTATACTGCATATGCTTCTAATCCGATGGCTCACATGGTATATAATCAGGCTGGGAATAATAAGAATAAGAATTTTAATCTGAACACAGCGGCATATCTGGAAGTACAACCACTTAAGAATCTTATTTATAAAGGTCAGGTTAGTTACAAACAATGGTCAAGTTCATGGCGTTCATATCTTCCCGTTTACCAAATTAATAATCAGGGAGATAGCCGTGATAAAGACCAAACGATAAATAACGTGTCTTTGGGTTGGAACTGGAGTTTGACTAATACGTTGAGTTATCGGTTTGATATTACAGACTTACATCATTTTGATGTTTTGGCTGGTACAGAGTATTCTAAATCAAGACCAACTTATGGCGAATCAGTAGAGGCAACCGGTTATAATAGTGCTTTTGGTGACTTTACACATGCTTATTTGCATAATACAGAACGTAAAGCTACTGCTACAGTAAATGGTTATCCCTCGGATTATGGTTCTAAGATGTCTTATTTTGGACGTTTGAATTATGACTTTAAGGAAACTTATATGTTTTCTGCTATCATTCGTGCCGATGGCTCGTCTAAGTTTGCGAAAGGCAATCAATGGGGATATTTCCCATCATTCTCTGCCGGTTGGGTTATTTCAAACGAGGCTTTTATGAAGAATACTGCTTCTTGGCTTGGTTTCTTGAAAGTCCGTGCTGGTTGGGGACAGAATGGTAATGACAATATCCCTAATTCAAATTGGCGTGCCGGTTACGAGTTTGGCGATTATGGTCTTTATACATTTGGCTCGGATAAGAATGGAGGTACAACCGGAGCTTACCCGAATCGTTTGGCTAACCCCGATTTGACATGGGAAACTTCAGAACAGACCAATATCGGTATTGATGCCCGTTTCTTGGATAACCGTCTGAGTTTTACCATGGACTGGTATAGCAAGCAGACGAAAGACTTGTTAGTGGAAGTGGGTACCAATGCGGCTTCCGGTTTCGCTACTCAATATCAAAATGCTGGTACGGTAAAGAATACTGGCCTTGAACTTTCAATGGGCTGGAGAGATCAGATTGGTAAGGAGTTCAAGTATGGGGTGAATGTCAATATGGCCTATAATAAAAATGAAGTAACGGAGGTTAATAACGCCAATCATTTTATTGAAGGCGGTAATGATTTGTTGGCTCAGAGTACGGGTCGGTTTGTCCGTATGGAAGAAGGACATCCTATTGGCTATTTTTATGGTTATAAGACGGATGGTGTCATTCAGAACCAGAATGACTTGCAGGCATATCTTGACCAGAATTGTAAAGGAAATGCGGCAAACTCTAAGCAAGGTGCAAGTATTAAACCGGGCGATTTGAAGTTTGTGGATGTTGATGGAAATGGGGTGATTAATGATGACGATAAGACTGATTTGGGTAATCCTCATCCTGACGTGACAATGGGTCTTACGCTAAGTGCGGAATATAAAGGATTTGATTTCTCTGTAACAACCTATGGCGCTTTTGGTGCACAGGTAGCTCGCTCTTGGCGAAAGTTCTCAGATGGACAGTATGAAAACTATACGACAGAAGTTTACGATTACTGGCATGGCGAAGGAACCTCAAACAGATATCCGCTGCTTGCGCCGGGAAATAGTGGACAGAATTTCCAGGCCATTTCAGATATTTATATTGATGATGCCGACTATGTTCGCATTCAAAATCTGACTATAGGATACGATTTCAAGAGAATTTGGAAGAACTGTCCGTTCCAGCAACTTCGTGTGTATGCTGCTGCACAGAATCTATTTACTTTTACCGGTTATAAAGGGATGGATCCGGAGAATGGTAGAGCCCTCAATGACAAAGAACCGTGGGTAACCGGTGTTGATGTAGGTAACTATCCTCAACCTCGTACTTATATGGTAGGTGTTAATGTTAAATTCTAAAATTGATACACGATGAAAAAAATAGCATATTTAATAGGTGCAGCTTTGATGATAGCAGGAATGTTTGCTTCTTGTAGCTTGGACTCGATGAGTCTGACGGAAAAAGATACGACCAATTTTCCTAAAACGGCTGAAGATGCCAATCAGGCTTTAGCTGCCATATATCAGAACCTGAATAATGTCAATGCTTTTCCACAGCAGTCTTTCTTGTATAATTCTCTGCTGGCTTGCGATGATATGTTGGGTGGTGGTGGTCCCAATGATAAGTTGATGCAATCTTTGGACCTTATTTGTAATACGGGTACAAATGCTACGCAGGATTACTGGGTGGCTCGCTATCAAGGAATCAACCGTGCCAATACGTTGTTGGAGGCTCTTGCTGGTATTGAAATGGATCCGGAAGTAAGAGCGCAGGCTGAGGGCGAAGCCAAGTTCCTTCGTGCTTTTTATTACTACGAGTTGGCTTCCATGTATGGGCGCGTACCTTTGGTGATTACTGCTTTGTTGCCCGAAGATACTACCCCTCCGACTGCCGCTGTTATCTGGGGGCAGATTCTGCAGGATCTTCGCGATGCGGCTGCAAATATGCCGGCTGTTCGCAAGTCGGATGGGCATGTTGATAAATATACGGCTGAAGCTATGTTAGGACGTGCTTGGTTGTATTATACTGGTATGTATGGCAATGGTGAAACTCTGAACGATTTGGTTAGTACGAACTATAGTCCGTTGACTTCAGTTGATTTGCCTGATGGGACAACTTTGACCAAGCAGGATGTGGTTGGGTATATTGATGATTGTGTGAATAATTCTGGTTATAGTCTTGTTCCTGAGTTTCGTAATTTGTGGGCATATACCAATAAATGTACGGTAGAAGATTTTCCGTTTACTGCCGGTCAGGGATTGAAGTGGGTAGAAGATGATGCAGCGGTAAATCCCGAATCCATGTTTGCCATTAAATATAATAAACTTGCATCTTGGAGCACTACTATCGGTTATGGTAACGGTTATGCTCTGCATTTTGGTGTACGTGGCAATGATCAGGCCAATTCTTTCCCCTTCGGACAAGGATGGGGTGCCGGTCCTGTAGCTCCCAATTTTTATAATGATTGGAGTGTGGCAGAACAAGATGATGCCCGTCGTCCGGCCTCCGTATTCAAGACGGAGGATATGCCGAGTTATAATAAAGGTGGTGGTGACGGCTTTATCCAAGAAACGGATTATTATCAGATGAAAATAGGTTCTATCATGGCTTATAGTACGGATGCGGCTGGAAATAAAACGATTGAACCGGTATTTGAGAAGATAATGTATGGTGCCGACGGCTGGATTAATGATAATCTGATGCAAACCGGTTCTATTCATGATTTGGTTTTGATTCGTTTTGCGGATGTATTGTTGATGCAGTCTGAATTGAAGGAAGATGTTTCCGGTATAAACAGAGTGCGTAGTCGTGCCGGACTTGAACCTATTGGTACATATTCGTTGGCTGCATTGCAGAATGAACGCCGTTGGGAACTATGTTTTGAAGGTACTCGCTGGAACGATATTCGCCGTTGGCATATTGCTGCCGATGCCCTTGAAAGACAGACGGGAGCAAAGGTTTATACAAATGGGGCTGAAAGCCGTAATGTGGCGCAGAACGGTGGTTATGCCGCACGTTATAAGGCTACGGCAGGTTTCCAGAAGATTCCCGAAAACCAAGTCCTCTTGAATGAAGGAAAGGTAGAACAAAATGAAGGTTATACGGATGCAAGTGCTGAGTATAATGGTTGGCAAGAATAGAATATGAATTTAAAATGAAAAAAGATATGAAAAAGATATTATTCGCAATACCTTTGTTTGCAATGCTGCTGGTGGCTTGCGATCCGATAGTGGATGAAATCAGTCCGGATCCCAATGTCACACCGGAAAATCTTACTTTTGAACTTGTGGCCAAGAACCAGGGAAACAACAACATTCAGATTGTTCCTACTCCGTCACGTTATGTGAAGGTTTATGATGCTACGTCTGATATCAAGTTGGCAGAAGGTACGGCTCCGTCGGTTCAAGTAGCTCCTCCTAATAAAGAATTGCAAGTATATGTAACAACCATTAATTCGGACGGCTCCATAACAAAATCGGCTTCCAAATCAATAGCAGTAACGGAGTATACAGATCTTCCCGCTATTTATGCTGATGTATTCGGCACAACTCCGGACGGTGGTTATGGAACAACCACTTGGGTCTGGAATACAGAAGCTGCAGACGGTTGTTGGGGTAATGGAGGTTATCTCGGCAATACCGGCCCCGGTTGGTGGATTTGTGATGCTGTGGGAGATGTCGGAAACGGTAGAGGGCAAATTGATGAACAAGCTGTAGGAAAAGGATTGCCTGATGATGGATTAAATGGTTGGTTCTCACTTAGTTTGACTGGTGTTCAGACAAGTCGTGGTGAAAGTGGTTCTGTCAAGGTGTCAGAAGATGTGGTGCAATCCGGTTGGGATGTAGGTACTATGGAGTTCTCTGGTACTATTCCATTGTTAGGTATACAGCCGAATCAAGGAAATGCACGTCAGTATGAGTATCATATTTTGAAGATTACAGAAGATGAACTTCGTCTTTGTGCTCCTGAACCCGGTGCTGGCGCTTGGGGTACGGCATGGTTCTGGAACTTCAAGAAAAAATAGTTAATATTGAAAGGTACGGGTGGGTAACGACCACTCGTATACTTTTATTACTAATTAAAAAAATGCAACAATGAAACGAACTTTCTTTTTGATATTACTGTTCTTCTGTGCTCTTTTTGTTAAAGCGGATGTTTTGGGACCGTATACAATGGATAGTAATGTACCTCCCACACCAACCGGATATGCTCGGGTTGTACTTCCGATAGGAGGTGCTGACGCTTCGGTAGCCGTAAGCATAACTGTTTGTGACGAAAGTGGTCAACAGTATGTTTTGAGAACTACTACCCCAAATGCTGCTCCATATTGTTATTTCTTGGCTTATGGCGTTTACCGCGTGGTCGCTTTAGAGGATTGTACAGCACAATCTAATTGGGGCGCACTTACGGTTGGTACAATTTTCGAAGTGACAGGAGGTGGCTATATTTCTTTAAATTATATAGGAACAATCTCTACTCCAAGTATTGTTCAAGCATCGGGTACTGATGATAATGTTCCTCCTTCCAAAGTAGGTTACAATATAATGAAAGTGTATGGAATAGAGACAAACGGCGGTGGGGTGTTGGTTGATTCTGACAAAAAAGAATATGGTATCTTTAATTATACCGGACATATAGGCGGTGCTCATTACTTTTACATTAAGCCAGGCACATACACTATAAAATCTTTGAGTGCTACCAATGGAAATTATATTTATTTGGAGTATGGAAATGTTAGACAACCGCTTTCTGCTGGTAGGACTTTCACAGTTCCTGCGTCATTCTTCTCCATTGTGTTTTCTAAAAAGGCACTTTAAGAATAATCTATAAATGAATTATTCAACTCAAAGCAGTTGTCGTTACCCCCCCCCGACTTTATTAGTCGCCCGTAACATCGGATAATTGTAAATGCATTAACCGAATAGTACAATTGTTTAATGGTTAAATCAGGAAAAGGCGAGTCGTGAGATTCGCCTTTTCGCATTCATTCTCTATTGCCTTTCCGGATGTAATTCACATTCCTTTTTGTATTACCCCTGATTTCAGGGCGCAGAATGTTTCTTTTTATCCCTGCATCTCCTTCACCTCCTTCTCCCATCCTCCTGTTCATCGGCTTTCCCGGTGAAACCGCTTTCCACCCTCATCGCCCCGCCTTTGCATCGCGCGACACGCCGTAGTATCCCGGCATGGCCCGGTAGATGGGTTGCGTGGGCTTCCCCACATTCTTCAGCTTGCCCTCTTGCTGCAACCGTTTCAGGTGGACGTTCGCGGTGGTGCGCGCCATGCCGCAGAGCGCTTGGAAGTCACTGCGAATCAGCACGTCGTGGTCGGCAAAGTATTCTTTCAGCTTCATGTCTATCTCCACTTCCGAAAGCTTCAGGGAGTGGCGGGTGTATTTACTGCGGATGGCATTGACTCCCGTCATCGCTTGTTTCAGCCTGACGTCGGGACGGAAGCTGATGCTTTTCAGCCGGAGTTTCAGGTGCTTGTTCGGGGTGCTGCGGGTCACTTTCTGTGTGGCTTCCAGGGTGGGGGCGAAGTAGCCCAGCCCTTCGATGTGCACCTCGTGGCCGTCGCGCAGTTCTTCGCCGCAGATTTGCGCCAGGCAGTCTATCGCGTTCATCACGTCGCCCACCGTGAGCGAGCTGCGGGCATGCACGCGGTTGTAGAGCTGCCGCATGGTTACTTTCCCGTTGAGCAACGGGCGGGGATGGAGGCCTCTCTCTTCAGGGGCTTCCTCATTAGTGCCTGGATTCTCGTACCAGTCATATAGTATTGCCATATCAATAGGTTTTAGTGCGTTCAACATATTTGTTTCTTCCCTCGGAAGTGTCTTCCTGTAAGTGAACGACTCCGGTCGGCCGAACGAACAACTCGGGCCGTTCGATTGGACGACCCGGGTCAGCCGATTGGACGACCCAGGTCGTTCACTTGTAAAGAACCATGCAAAGGTACTGAAAATAAAGGGTTCCGCAGCATAAATAAGTATGTTTGTCGGCAGGAATGATTTTTGAAGAATAAGCGGAGAATGGTTTGCAAAACGCCCTCGGCAGGTAGTAACTTTGGCGAAGAGGCGAGAGGAAAGAAAGGATGATTCCCTTCCCCGGAACCTCCCAATAATCATTTTAATAAAAAATATTTATGAAGAACTGATGACTTTACAGCAACACCGACTCTTGAAGGAAGCGGGACAACTGATAGCCTTTTCCGAAAGGCTGAAACACGTACAAAAAGAAACGACCGACCGAAACTGGAAGGAGCGGGAAGAGCAGCGTCGCCGGAGCGCGAAAGCCGCAAGCGCCGTGACTGCACTGAGCGGCGACATCGAGGAGTTCCTCACCTCGCGCTACGACTTTCGCTACAACCTGCTGACGGACGAAACCGAATTCCGCCCCGCCGGGCAACGCACCGCAACCTTCACCCCCGTGGGCAAGCGCGAGTTGAACACTTTCTGCATCGAAGCCCATGCCGAAGGTATTCCTTGCTGGGACAAGGACTTGAACCGATACGTCTATTCCACTTACATCCCTGCCTACCATCCCTTCCTGCTCTACATGGACGAACTGCCCGATTGGGACGGCAAGGACCGGCTGGCTGCGCTTGCCTGCCGCGTCTCTTCCCGGCTCCACTGGGTGCGGGGATTCCATACCTGGATGCTGGGGCTTGCCTCGCAATGGATGGGCGTGTCCGGACTGCATGCCAACAGCGTGGCTCCCCGTTCTCGTCAGCCGCGAGCAGGGACGACGGAAATCCAGCTTTTGTCGCGCCTTGATGCCCGACGTGCTGGCACGCTACTACACCGACAACCTGAAACTGACCTCGCAGGGACAAGCCGAGAGGATGCTGGCGGAAATGGGGCTGCTCAATATGGACGAGTTCGACAAGTATGCCGACAACAAAATGCCCTTACTGAAAAATCTGATGCAGATGTCGGTACTCAACATCCGCAAGGCCTATCAGCAGAACTTCAGGCAACTGCCCCGTATCGCTTCGTTCATCGGCACCAGCAACCGGTTCGACCTGCTGACCGACCCCACCGGGAGCCGGCGCTTCCTCTGCATCGAGGTGAAGCACAATATCGACTGCATAGGCATAGAGCACGACCAGATTTTTGCCCAGCTGAAAGCGGAACTCATTGCCGGGCGGCGCAACTGGTTCACCAAGCCGGAGGAGGAGGAACTGCAATGGCACAACGAGGCTTTCTATCGTGTCAGCCTTGTGGAGGAGGCGGTTCACAGCTTGTTTCGTACCCCGCTTCCGGCAGAGAAGAGCTTCGACCTGACTGCCGCCGACATCTTTGACGAGTTACAAAAAACGCATCCCGCCCTGATGCGTGGCAGCAATCCCATGCAGTTCGGTTCGGTGCTGCTGCGGGTGGGACTGAAACGCCGGCATACGAAGTACGGCAATGTATATGAGGTGGTGAGAAGGAAGAAAGAAGTTTCACCGGAAAGGGTTGAACGATAGGGAAATAATGCGAAAGGTGAAGGGGTGAAGGAAGAGAAAGCCGGTTTATAGTCTCATTACGGATTGACATAGATTCCTATTAATTCAGGTTGTAGATGCCGATGGGATAAATATTTTCGCTCATAATAACTGTATATTTTATAGATTTCTATAAAAGTAACTTTTTTATAAGAACAAAACAAGCGAAAGTTGCGATTTTCACTACTCCTTGTCGGATAAAAAACTTATCTTTGCGATTGAAACAATCTCTTGTTAATGATATGAAATACACATCATACTCTTATCCTTCAGGCAGGGCGGAAGTGGCTGCATTTGTTGTGACCGGCGGAGTGACGGAATACCATGTGATGATACATGCCACTGACCCGAAACAGACCTATCGTGAACAGATGAATGTCGTGTTGGATGCGTATGCCGCTTTACTGAAAAAAGAACTGTCCGGAGCCGTGGCGGTTTTTAAAAGATACTTCCTGAGTGATGCCGCCAACCAAGCGGAACTGTTGCTTGCCGCTACGGCGGAAAGCTCCGATTGCGCGCTGTCTGTGGTGGAACAGCCTCCGCTGGATGGTACCAAGATTGCTTTGTGGGCCTATCTGCAGACCGATGTGCAGACACGAGTGCTGCCGAACGGACTGTATGAAGTGAAACACGGTGCTTACCGCCAGCTCTGGATGGGAGGCAGCTTCAATCGTGCCGCCAATTCGGAATACCAGATGCGTCTTTTGCTCAACGACTATGCCATGCAACTGATGGAGGAAGGGTGTACTCTGGCCGACAATTGCCTGCGTACCTGGATATTTGTGCAGAATGTGGATTGCAATTATGCCGGTGTAGTCAAGGCACGTAATGAGATGTTCGTCACCCAGAACCTGACGGAGAACACGCACTATATTGCCAGTACCGGTATCGGTGGGCGTCATGCCGACCCGAAGGCATTGGTGATGCTTGACGCTTTTGCCGTAGCGGGATTAAAGCCCGGACAAATCAAATATCTCTATGCCCGCACACACTTGAATCCCACTTATGAGTATGGAGTCAGTTTCGAACGGGGAACGGCGGTGGATTACGACGACCGCCGGCAAGTACTCATTTCCGGTACGGCGAGTATCAACAACCGGGGGGAAGTGCTGTATGCCAGAGATGTACGTCGTCAGACAGAACGGATGTGGGAGAATGTGGAAGCTCTGCTGAAGGAGGCTGACTGCGGCTTTGGAGATGTGGGGCATATCATTGTCTATCTGCGTGATATTGCGGACTATGCTGTAGTGAAAGAGATGTTTGACAAGCGTTTTCCCGATATTCCGAGAGTTGTCACGTTGGCTTCCGTCTGTCGTCCGGGGTGGCTGGTGGAAATGGAGTGTATGGCGGTGAAGAAAATCTCTGATTAAAAATATTATCTTTGGTTAATTGAATATTAGGCTGACAGTTGGTAAACGCTTACCTTTGTTGAAATTCTAATGTATAAGGATGAAAACACGTATCTTGTTTTTCTGTATCAGTTGCCTTCTTTGGGCAAGTTGTGAAAATTCCAGACAGAATTATGTGATTGAAGGAACGTTGCCGTCGGTGAAATACGACGGGGAATGGATATACCTCGTGCCGATGGAGAATGCGCCGGGGCGGGTGGATTCTGTAAAGATAACCAATGCCTCTTTTTCTTTTTCCGGACAAGGGGAGGAGATGAGGGTGTTGCGTCTGCGCCATCTGCTGCGTATCTACATCCAGGAACTGCTGGTGGTGACGGAGCCGGGAACCATACATGTGAAGGCCGACTCTGTCGGCTCGGTAACGGGCACTCCACAAAATGATGCCCTTCAGAAATGGAAAGAGGGGAGGGAAAAGACGCAAGAGGCTTACCATTTCATCCGGATGGGATTACGGAATGCCACCGGAAAAGATTCACTGCATCTGACACAGATACGTGACAGTCTAAGGATGCAGGAGCAGGAAACGAACTTTCTTTTCCTGAAAGAGCAGGGAAACAATACGTTGGGAATATTCATGCGGAAGATGCTGCGTGGCTCCTTGACGGAAGAACAACAAAAACTGTTGGATGAAAGCTTGCAGAAGGAAATACATTGAATGGGGAGCGGCAGGAATCGGTGCTTTGGCGTTGTTTCTTTTTTCTTCCGGATATTGCCCTATCATCTGTTCCATCGGGAGCAGACACAGCTCTTTTTGCTTGCCACCGAACCATTGGCCGGGTATCTGCGGCATCCGGCGGCTCTGGCACGTCTGTCAGGAGATTTCCTCACTCAATTCTTTTATTACGAAGGGGGTGGTCCGGCCATAATGGCTGTCGTGCTGTTGCTTTGGGGAGTGGTGGTGTTTCGTTTGTTGGTTCCGTACATGGGACGTTGGGCGTGGGTTCCTACGGTGTTGGCGGTGGCTTGGGAGGCAGGAAGGCAATGCGGATTGAATTATCCGCTTTCCGGCACAATCGCTTTAACCGGTATCGGAGGTGTTTTGTTGTTGTGCCGTAGCTGCATGCGACGTTCGTGGAAGTCGGGCTTACCGGTAAGCATATTGGCGGTATTGTCCGGCTATTGGCTGTTTGGCTGTGGCGATTGGTCGTCACGATGGTACGATATGCCCGATTTAGGGCGGGAATATCTTTTGGCGTTGGATTCGGAAATGTATTTCGGCCGTTCGGAAAAAGTACGGAAACTGTTGGCGGAGAATGAATACCGCTCTCCGTTCACTGCCTATTATTATAATTTGCTGAATGCACAGCAGAACCGACTTCCCGACCGGCTGATGGATGGTTATCAACCGGCTTCGCAAGGGCTGTTTCTGCCCGTGGCTCCCCATTCTACCTACCTCACTATTTATGCAGCCAATGAAGTCTGGTTTGCGTTGGGAGATATGACGATGGCTGAACATGCTGCCATTCTGGGAATGATTTTTTCTCCGCATCATACCGGGGCAAGAGCTGTCAAGCGTTTGGCGGAAATCAACCTGGTGAACGGTGATGAGGCGGCGGCTATGAAATATCTTCGTCTCCTGCAAAAGACAATGTGTTACCGTGATTGGGCAGAACGGCGTATTCCCGGAAAACAGACGGCCGAAGTCTGCCAATGGCTGGAACGGAAGCGGTTGTTGTTGCCTGCAACGGATACTTTGCGCTCTTCTGCCGACATTCCGCTTTCACTTCGTCATCTGTTGCGTAACAAACCTGATAATACGTTGGCATGCGATTACCTTCTCTGCTTTGATTTGCTGAATAAGGATATTGGGGCTTTCGCCGGAGATTATCGGGAGTTTGCTGCAAAGAAGTTTCCTTCCAGATTGTATGCCGAAGGTTTACTTATCTATCTTGCCGGGAAAAAGGCTTCGTTGGATGAAGTGGAAAAATGGAATATACCGCCTCAAGTATTGGATGAATTCAGTGAATATACCCGGCTGTACGAGGCAAACGATGGTAATGGTGCCCCTTTGCAAGCCAAATACGGAAAAACATATTGGTTTTATTTCCACTATGCTACGATGAAAAAGGGGAAGTGATTTATGATGAACATAGATATGAAATATATACAAGTTGTTGTGGGGCTGTTACTGTGCTACTGCCTATATGCTTGCAGTCCCCGTCCGGAGTCTGTACAGCCTGCAGACCGGTTATTGGTGCTCTATCCGGAATATCAGGATGTAACCATTCCCTACAATGTGGCTCCTTTGAATTTCCTTGTGCGAAATGAAGGGGTGGATGCGGTGTGCGTGAGTGTAAAGGGAGCATCGGACAGCTTGGAGATAAATGCGCGCGGGAACAAGGCGATATTCCCCTTGAAAGCTTGGCGTGCATTGCTGGAAGCGGAGAAGGAACATACTTTGGAAGTAGTTGTTACTGCCCGTACCGACGGCCGCTGGCTGCGCTATCCTTCCTTTGCATGGCAGGTAGTGGCGGACAAGCTTGACGCCTATGTCAGTTACCGTCTGATAGAGCCCGGTTATGAGGTATGGAATGCCTTGCAGATACGTGAACGTTGTATTGAGAATTTCGAAGAGCGTATTTTGGCGGATAACAGTCAGACAGACGGCAAGTGCATGAACTGTCATGTGCACGGAGGAAATAGTGGCAACCTTTCGATGTTCCATCTTCGGGGTGAGGGAGGGGGGACTGTCCCTGAACCGTGACGGCAAGCTCCGTAAGCTTGCCTTGAAGAATGAACAGATGATATCTGCGGCTGTCTACGGGGATTTCCATCCTGACGGGCGGTATGGTGTGTTCTCGTCTAATGTGATTATTCCCATGTTCCATACGGAAAGTAACCGCCGTCTGGAAGTTTACGATACCGTCTCCGATTTGGCTGTCGCCGATTTTGACGGAAACCGGATGATTCTATCTCCGCTTACGGCGGATTCCACCGTATTGGAAACTTTTCCCACATTCTCTGCCGATGGGAAATGGATATATTACTGCTCAGCTCCGACTGTGCCATTGCCGGACAGCGTACAGCAATTACGCTATTCGCTTTGCCGCATTGCGTTCGATGCCAATCACGGCGCATGGGGTGACCGCGTGGATACCCTTTGGAATGCCCGGCTGGAGAAAGGCTCCGTGTGTCATCCGAAAGCCTCACCGGACGGACGCTACCTGCTTTATACCGTTGCTGATTATGGAACATTCCCCATTTGGCACCGGGAGACGGAATTGCAGCTGATGGATTTGCAGACGGGCGCCATCGACTCCCTGCCAATGGTCAACTCCAGCCGTTCGGACACTTATCACAGTTGGTCGTCAGGCAGCCGTTGGTTTGCCTTTGCCAGCAAGCGGGGTGACGGGCAGTACGGGCGGGTTTATTTTGCCTATCTGGATGCTGAAGGGAAGGCGCATAAGCCTTTTGTGCTACCCCAGTCGGACCCTGAAAAAGACGATTTGACATTGAAATCCTACAATATTCCCGATTTGTCGGCTACTCCCGTTCCTTTTGATGCTTCTTCCATCAAGCGGATAAACCGGCAACTGAAGGCTGAGGAATTCAAATGACAAGACATACAGAGAGTACCAAATTGTAAATAATAAATTGTAAATAGTAAATGTTCTTATTTCTGAAAAGACTTGGAAGATAGGGTTGTCGATACTTTTTGGCGTAGCGGTGCTTCTCTTTTGGGGAAGCGTATATCCGGCCCATATTTCCTATCAGGAGCAGTTCCAGCTTTTCTTGTTCGATGCCGACTACTGGTGGGAACGGATAGTGGTTCCCGGTGGGTTGGCCGATTATATCGCTGAGTATCTGACGCAGTTCTATTATCACGTGTGGGCGGGAGCTTGTATTCTGGCTTTTTTGTACGTGTTGTTGCAACGGTTGGTTTGGAAACTGGCGAAGGAGCAGGGTGCGGCTGATGTGTATTATCCGCTGAGTTTTCTGCCCATCATTGTCTTGTGGCATTTCATGGGTGATGAAAATGCGATGCTGTCATTGGTGGTGGCTCTGCTGTTAGCATTGTCTGCATCCTGCTGGTATGCGGATTTGAAAGGGAAGTGGCAGCGTGTGGCATACATTCTGATAGTCCTTCCGCTGCTTTACTGGACAGCGGGTGCGGCACACTTCATCTTTATGGGCTGGGTGATTGTACGCGAGTTCCGGTTGAATCTTAAAGGTAAGAATTTCTGGGGTGGTGTCGGAGTGTTCTGGGGTGTAGGATTGTGGGGTATCGGTTGTCCGCTATTGGCAAGCATGTGGGTACAATTCCCCATTTACCGTCTGATGGGCGGTATAGGATATTACCGTTTCCCGGCAGTGATTCCCTGGATAGAGATAGGGCTTGCCGTATTACTGGTTGTTCTCCCCTTCCTGCTGTCCGCTTTGCCCGCTTTGAAGAAGAAGCCGGTATTTTATGGAGTTCTGCAAGTGGTGGCGGTAACATTGTTCGGCTATTACTACGTGGCGGCCGGTTGCGATATGGATAAAGAGGAAGCGATGGAGTATGACCAGCTGGTACGTAATAAACAATGGCAGGAGATTATAGAAAAGGCAGAAGAGAAGTCACCGGTTTCACCTTTCGGCGTGACCTGCCTGAATCTTGCTTTGGGAAAGACGGGACAGATGGGCGACCGTATGTTCGAGTTTTACCAGAACGGGACGGAAGGGCTGCTGCCGGAGTTTCAGCGTGATTTTACTTCTCCGTTGCCCACCAGTGAGGCATACTATCATTTGGGTATGGTCAATACGGCACAGCGTTTCACTTTTGAGGCGATGGAGGCCATACCTAACTTCAACAAGAGTGGCCGTTGCTTCAAGCGTCTGGCGGAGACGAACTTGATAAACGGGCAATACGAAGTGGCAGCCAAGTACCTGCGTTTGTTGAGGAAGACAATCTTCTACAAGGATTGGGCAGAGGATGCCATGACCTATCTGTATAATGAGGAAAAAATCAATGCCCACAAGGAGTGGGGTTGGTTGAGGCAGATACGCTATACGGAAGACTTCTTGTTCAGCAGCCAGGAAACGGACATCATGCTGGGGTTGCTTTACCAGCACAACCACCGGAACCGGATGGCATTTGAGTATATGCTGGCCTATGTCCTGCAGCAACGTGATTTGGAACGTTTCATGAAGTACTATCCGCTGGGTAAGCATGCCGGCTACGACCATATTCCCCGCAGCTATCAAGAGGCGTTGATATATGTATGGACACAGACGCACAAGAACTTCCAGGGTATGCCGTGGAGCATTTCGCCCCAAGTGGTGCGGGATGTAACGGAATTTGCGCGGATATATACCTCGCAGCAGAATGCCCGGCAGATGTTGGAGGCGCGTTTCGGCAGTACATACTGGAATTATTTGCTACTAAGAAAGTAAAATGAAAAAGATGAAGAATATAGCTGTTTGCATAATGGCTGCATGGTGGTTTGCCGCTTGCGGCAATCCGGTGACTTCCCCGGAAAGGGTGGATGAATGGCCGGATATCTATCCCGACTATATCGGTGTGACTATTCCTGCAACCATTGCTCCTATGAATTTCAATTGTATTGGTGGAGCGTACGAACGTGTGGATGTGACCGTGACCGGAGGAAAGTCCGGAGAGATGCACGTAAATGATAAAATAGTATCATTTCCGCAAGATGCATGGCAAGAGCTTTTGGAGGAGAATAAGGGTGATAGCCTTCTGTTTACGGTATGTATCCGGAAAGACGGCGAGTGGAAACAGTACCGCTCTTTTCCCATGTATGTCAGTCCGTATCCTATAGATTATGGGGTGGTATACCGCAAGCTGGCTCCCGGATATGAAGTTTATAGCAAGATGGGCATTTATGAGCGTGACCTTGCTTCGTTCGAGGAGCGTCCCTTGCTGGAGAATACCATGGTGCCGGGCATGTGCCTGAATTGTCATGCTTTCAACAAAACAAATCCGGACCATCTGAGCCTGCATATCCGTGGAAAGAACGGAGGGACCTTGATGCAGATAGACGGGAAGCGCGAAATGCTGGATACGAAAACGGATTCCACTCTCTCTGCGGGGGTGTACCCTTATTGGCATCCAAACGGCAAATATATTGCCTATTCTGTCAACAATACGCGCCAGTCTTTCCATGCGGTGAAGGATGAGCGTGTGGAAGTGCTCGACTTGGAATCGGATGTACTGGTCTATCATCCCGAGACACATGAATTACTGCTCTCTCCCTTGCTTCAGAAGAAGGAAGTCTTCGAAACCTTTCCAGTATTTTCACCGGACGGACGCAAACTGTATTTCTGTACTGCGGAGGCCAAGCCGATACCGGCGGAATATAAGGAAATACGTTATAGCTTGTGTAGTATAGATTTCAATCCGGAAGACGGGACATTTGGCGAAAAGATAGATACGCTGGTCAATGCGGCAGCTATGAAGAAAAGCATCTCCTTCCCGAGGCCCTCGTACGATGGCGAGTATATCATGTTTACTTTGTCGGATTACGGGAATTTCTCAATTTGGCATAAAGAAGCCGATTTATGGCTGTTGGATTTGAAGGATGGCGGTATGCGTCCCATAAAGGAGGTGAACAGCGATGATACGGAAAGTTTCCATAACTGGAGCAGCAACTCCCGGTGGTTTGTGTTCAGTAGCCGCAGGGGAGATGGGCTTTATACCCGTCTGTATCTGGCAAGTATGGATGAGAATGGGGTGGTGGGCAAGCCTTTCCTGCTTCCTCAGGAAAATCCTTGGGAGTATTACGACCGTCTGGTCTACTCGTACAATGTTCCCGATTTTACAAGCGAACCGGTGAAGCTGGAACGCCGGAAAGTGGAACGGGGAATTGTCTCGCGGAAGCGCGTTCCGGTGAAAGTTAGATGATACGTTTTTTATATTCTGCTTTTTAATACAGTAAAGGGATAAAATTGTATCATTTTCTCTTGGTGCAATCCGCTATCTTTGTGCCAGGAATTAGTGTTACCAATAACAATACCAGATTGAAAAACATGGATATGAGAAAAGTAAAATTTGCTATGATGATTCTGGCGGCAAGTCTGTTGACCGCCTGCGGTTCTTCCAAGAAAGAACAGAGTGTGAATGAAGAGACGGCTGCTGCGCGTACGCAGGAAACGGAGAACTTACTGGCTAACTTGAAAAAAATCCCTTCCAAAGGTATCATGCTCGGCCATCATGACGATACGGTATATGGTATCGGCTGGGAAGGTGAGGAAGGCCGTTCGGATGTGAAAAGCGTGTGTGGCGACTATCCGGCTGTTATCAGCTTTGATTTGGGAGAGCTGGAACTTGGGAATGCCGCCAATCTGGATAAGGTTCCCTTCGATAAAATCAGGAAAGAGATAATCAATCAGTATCAGCGGGGCGGCATGGTTTCGCTCAGTTGGCATGCGCGCAATCCCAAGACGGGCGGTGATGCCTGGGATGTATCGGATACGACGGTGGTGAAGTCCATCTTGCCTGGTGGCGAGAATCACCAGAAATTTGCCGGCTGGTTGGGAGGAGTGGCCGATTTCCTTCATTCGTTGAAGACGGCGGACGGCGTGAAGATACCCGTACTTTTCCGTCCCTGGCACGAACACAGCGGCAGCTGGTTCTGGTGGGGCGAAAAACTGTGTACCCCTGAAGAGTATAAGGCATTGTGGCACATGACAGTGGATACTCTGCAGGCCAAAGGAGTGGACAATGCACTTTATGCTTACTCTCCGGGCACGGAACCCAAGGACACGACGGAATATTTGAAGAAGTATCCGGGCGATGAGTTGATGGACGTTATCGGTTTCGATACCTATCAGTTCGATCGGGATGCCTATCTTGCCGGGATGGATAGGGCACTTTCCATTATCGACAGTGTAGGGAAAGCACACAATAAGGTGATTGCTGTGACCGAAACCGGTTACGAAGGAATTCCCGATGCCAAATGGTGGACTGGTACTCTGCTGCCTGCGTTGGAGAAATATCCGCTTGCCTATGTGCTGGTGTGGCGCAATGCCCGTGAAAAGGTGACCCATTACTATGCCCCCTATCCGGGACAGACATCTGCGGAGGATTTTGTGGAGTTCTATAACAATCCCAAGACGCTGTTTGCAGCTGATGTAAATCTGTATCAATAAACAAACAATCAATATAACAGACATGGAAGCTTTTAAAGAAAAGGTAGAGAGGCTCTTTCAGAGACACGAAGAGTTGATTACGAGAAAGAATGTGGCCGTGGAAGACGGCAATGGCATATTCACCCGCTATAAATATCCGGTAGTGACGGCTGCTCATACACCTGTATTCTGGCGGTATGATTTGGATGAGAAGTCCAACCCGTACCTGATGGAACGTATCGGTATGAATGCGACCATGAATTCGGGGGCCATTAAGTGGAATGGCAAGTATCTGATGGTGGTACGTGTAGAGGGCGCTGATCGTAAGTCGTTCTTTGCCGTAGCCGAGAGTTCCAACGGCATTGATAATTTCCGGTTCTGGGATTATCCCATCACCATGCCCGAAGACGCGATTCCGGCAACGAATGTATACGACATGCGCCTCACGGCTCATGAGGACGGCTGGATTTACGGTATCTTCTGCGCCGAACGCCACGACGACAATGCGCCTGCCGGTGATTTGTCCTCGGCTACGGCTACAGCTGCCATTGCCCGCACCAAGGATTTAAAGAACTGGGAACGCCTGCCCGACCTGAAGACCAAGAGCCAGCAACGCAACGTAGTGCTGCACCCGGAGTTTGTAGATGGCAAATATGCCCTCTATACCCGTCCGCAGGATGGCTTTATTGATGCCGGCAGCGGTGGTGGTATCGGCTGGGCGCTGGTGGACGACATAACCCATGCTGAGGTGAAGGAAGAGAAGATTATCGACCAGCGCTACTATCACACCATCAAGGAGGTGAAGAATGGTGAAGGTCCGCATCCCATCAAGACTCCGAAAGGATGGTTGCATCTGGCTCATGGTGTCCGCGGTTGTGCCGCCGGATTGCGTTATGTGCTCTATATGTACATGACTTCCCTGGAAGACCCGACGAAACTGATTGCCACTCCCGGTGGGGCCTTTATGGTACCCGAGGGTGAGGAGCGTATAGGTGACGTAAGCAATGTACTTTTCACCAACGGCTGGATTGCCGACGAAGACGGAACAGTATTCATCTACTACGCTTCTTCCGACACGCGGATGCATGTGGCTACCTCTACCATTGATAAGCTGGTGGACTATTGCATGAATACGCCTGCTGACGGCTTGTCTTCATCAGCTTCGGTAGAAACGTTGAAGAAGCTGATAGACAAGAATTTGCAGATAATGAAATAATAAAAATACAACATACTATGGCAACACTAAAAGAGAAAATCGGTTATGGTTTCGGGGATATGTCTTCCTCTATGTTCTGGAAAATATTCTCCTATTACTTACCGTTCTTCTATTCGAATATTTTTGGCTTGAGCTTGGCTGATGCAGGATTGCTGATGCTGGTGACACGTATTTGGGATGCAGTGTCCGATCCGATGATGGGAGTCATTGCAGACCGTACTCATACGCGTTGGGGTAAATACCGTCCTTATTTGTTGTGGATTGCAGCTCCTTTTGCCATTGCCGGGATTTTACTTTTTACAACGCCCGACATGGGGACAACGGGTAAGCTGGTATGGGCTTATGTCACTTACATCTTGATGATGACGGTATATACGGCAATCAATGTACCATACGGGGCTATGTTGGGAGTAATGACTGATGATTCGAACACAAAAACGGTTTTCTCTTCTTACCGTATGTTTTTTGCATACGGAGGTAGTTTTATCGCTTTGGGAGCATGGGAGCCATTGTGTAATTGGTTTAAATCAATGGACTATAGCAATGCTTCCAGTTGGCAATATGCCATGGTATGCATTGCCACGCTCTGCTTTTTGGGTTTTCTGTTTTGCTTTAGCATGACGCGCGAGCATGTCAAGAGTGTGGCGTCCGAATCCATCGGTAAGGATGTGAAGTCACTGGTGCGCAATTCGCCTTGGTGGATATTGAATGGTGCGGCGTTGTTGTCGAATTTCTTCAATACGGTACGCGGAGCTACTGCCGCCTACTTCTTCAAGGACTATATCAGTGCCAATGCATTCCTCGATTTCGGGGTGTTCAATCTGGTATTGTATGCCGGCTTGTTCCTGATGGTGGGTGAAGTGTGTAATATGATTGGTGTGGCGCTGGCTGTGCCTCTGTCCATGAAGTTTGGAAAGAAGTCCACTTATATCATTTCGCTCGTGTGCCTGGTAGTGCTCAGCGTGCTCTTCTTCTTTGTGCCGAATGACGGGCTGGGATGGTGGCTGATGATGATTTTCCAGGTGCTTATCTCCATCTGCACCGGTATCGTATCTCCGTTGATTTGGAGCATGTATGCGGATGTGGCGGACTATGCCGAGCAAAAGGATGGCACATCCTCTACGGGGCTGATATTCTCTTCCGGTTCTATGGCGCAGAAGTTTGGCGGTGCATTTGCAGGCTGGGCAGTAATGGCACTGTTGGCATTCTTCGGTTACAATACCGCAGAGAATGCCGTGCAGACTCCCGAGGCGCTGGATGGCTTGAAGTATCTGATGAGCTTTATTCCTGCTGCGATAGCCGCACTTTCCATCGTTGTCGTATTCATCTATCCATTGAATAAGACGCGTATGGCAGCCATCAATGCAGACCTGAAAGAGCGCCGTGAGAACCTTTAGCAGAATAACTCATAACTTATAACTCATAACTCAAAAACTTGTGGATATCAAGAAGATGAAACAGGAGATGGAGGAGGAGCTGGTTTCCAATATCCTCCCCTTCTGGATAAATAGAATGACGGATGAAGTGAACGGCGGTTTCTACGGCCGTATCACGGGCCGGGAGGAGGTGAAGCCCGAAGCAGAAAAGGGGGCAATCCTGAACGCCCGCATCTTGTGGACCTTCTCGGCTGCATACCGCTTGCTGAAGAGGCCGGAGTATCTGGAAACGGCTACGCGTGCCAAACGTACTCTTATCGACCGTTTCTATGACAATGAATTTGGTGGAGTTTACTGGTCTCTCGACTATAAAGGCAATCCGCTCGATACCAGGAAGCAGATTTATGCTTTGGGGTTCGCCATCTACGGGCTGAGTGAATATGCTCGTGCCACGGGCGATGATGAAGCGCTGGCATATGCCATCCGCTTGTTCGAGACCATCGAAGAGCATAGCTTCGACCCCGTGAAAAACGGTTATTGCGAAGCCTTGACCCGCGAATGGGGAGAAATAGCCGACATGCGCCTCAGCGCCAAGGATGAGAACGAGCGCAAGACGATGAATACCCATCTGCATATTCTGGAACCTTATACCAATCTTTTCCGCGTGTGGAAGGATACCCGTCTGGAGAGGCAACTGCGCAATTTGATAGGCCTTTTCACGGAACGGATTCTGAATATCAAGACCGGTCATCTGGAATTGTTCTTCAATGATGATTGGGTTAGTAAATACCGCATTGTCTCCTATGGGCACGACATCGAAGCCTCCTGGTTGATACACGAGGCTGCCCTTGTTCTGGGCGATAAGGATCTCCTGGAGAAAGTGGAACCACTTGTAGAATACATCGCTGCCGCTGCCGATGAAGGATTGACGCCCGACGGCAGCATGATATACGAGACTTTTCTGGATAAAGGAAAGACCGATACTGACCGCCACTGGTGGGTGCAGGCCGAGAACGTAGTGGGACATGCCAACCTCTACCAGCACTTTGATGACGAAGTGGTCATGCAGAAGGCTCTCCGATGTTGGGACTTCATCAAGCAGCATCTGGTAGACTACAAGTACGGAGAATGGCATTGGAGCGTGCGTGCCGACGGCACGGTGAACACCGATGATGACAAGGCGGGATTCTGGAAATGTCCGTATCACAACGGACGTATGTGCATGGAAATTATTGAACGTTTTTCATAGGTTTTCTATCATAAGAAGATGAATAGATTGATGGTTTTGGGGATTCTTGTCTGGATGGGGATTGCGCTGCATGCGCAATCTCTTTATCCGGACTTCAGCAAGCTGAACTTCGGGTGCGATGGAAACAGCATTACCGCAGGCGAACAATGGTCTAAGACTGTAGTGGATAAACTCGGATTCGCTACACATCACAACGTGGCGGTCGGTTCTGCCACATGGGCATGCCATCCCGATACTCAGGATTATGGCAGCGAAGCTTTTGCCGGCATCTCCGGCGGTTGGCAGGTTACGGAGGATAAGCATGAGTTACAGATGCGGCACAACAACGTGTCAAAGGTGCATATCCAGAAGTTCATAGCCGAAGTGGAAAGTGGCGCTTACCCTGCGCCCGATGTCTTTGTGTTCTCTATGGGAACGAATGACCGTAACTTGGGTAGTGCCGAAGAGGCCCTTAAAGGGAAGACGCTCGATGAAGTAGATGTCAACACCATGGCGGGCGGTGCCCGTTGGTCCATTCAGACCATTCTGGAGCATTATCCCCAATGCCGCGTATTCGTGTGCACGCCGATTCAGACCGGCAACCCCGAACACAATGCACTGAATCTGCAGAAGATTGCCATCTTGCGTGAGTTGTGCCGGGCGCTTTCCGTGCAGCTGATAGACTGTTACTCCAACTGTGGTATCACCGAAAAGTTTGAGCAGCCTTCCGGTAGCGGGCGCTATCTGCGCGACGGGTTGCATCCCGACAAACCGGGGCAGGAGCTGATGGGCCGTTACATCGCGAAGGAGATACGGAACCATTTCTTTTAGTTCCGTTCTGCATATTCCGGTTGGAATAACTTATCATTTAGGGCTTGTAAAGCCCTTTTTTTGTCTGTATTCTTAATGACGAATGCCACATCATTATTGCTGCTGCCATATGAAATCATCCGTAGGGGGATGTCCTTTAGCGCCTCCATAATCTTTGCCTCAAACCCGGCATATTCCCATTGCATGTTGCCCACCACGGAGACGATGGTCATGCGGTCTTCTACCAATACATGGGCATATTGGCGTAGTTCGGAGATGATGTTCGATAAACGAGTGCAGTCGTCTATAGCCACAGATACGTCCAGATTGGAAGATACCAGCAGGCAGAGGGGGGTACGGTACTTGGCAAAAATGTCGAAAATCTTGCTGATGAACAGATAGGGACACAGATTATGGTTCGATTCAAACTTTATGTATATGATGTGGTCCTTGGCGGCTATGGCCTTGATGATATTGTCGTCCTGCAGGTTGGAAATTAGCGTGCCTTCTGCCGACGGTTCCATAGAGTTAAGCAACCGGACGGGAATATTCCTTAGGCGTGCCGGGGCGATACAGAAGGGATGCAGTATCTTGGCACCATAGAAGGCCAGTTGTTCGGCTTCGTTGAAGCTGAGGCGTTTCACGGGGCGGGTACCTGACACCTCGCGCGGATCATTGTTGTGCATGCCATCTATGTCCGTCCATATTTGTATCTCGTCTGCTTGGAGGGCGGTGCCAATGAGGGAAGCAGTGTAATCACTGCCGCCGCGTTTCAGGTTATCTGTTTCGTTATAGGCATTCTTGCAGATGAAACCCTGAGTGATGAAGAGATTGATGCCGGGATGGCAGGCAAGCTGTTCTCGGAGTTTCTGTTCTATATATTCCAAGTCGGGTTCGTTGTCGGGGCCGGTACGCATGAAGTCGAATGCACAAAGCAGTGCATTGGGAATTTTCAGCTCGCGCAGGTAGAAATGCATCAGGGCGGTACTGATAAGTTCGCCTTGTGCCAGCACCTCCTTCTCTTCGACAGAGGTGAAGGAATCTTTGGTAAATTTCCAAAGTTGCTGGAAGCGGTCGAGGATATAATCTATTGCTTCCCGTTTCAGTTTCTCGTCGGTCAGCAACCCATTGGCAAATTCGATGAATTGGAATTCCAGCCGGGTGATACGGTCGTGGGCTTGTTCTATTTCACGGTTGAACAAGTTGGCGGCAATCTCCTCCAGATGGTTGGTGGTGCCTGCGGTGGCAGACAGTACCACAATCTTGGGTGTTGCATCTTTAATGAGTGTTGCTACATGTTTCATTCTCTCTACGGTGCCGACGGAAGTTCCGCCGAATTTACAAACTTTCATTTCTTGTTTCTTTTTTAACAGTTTCATAATTGCATTCATCCGGATGTTCTTCCTTCCGGCTTTTCATTTCAGGTGGCCTCTTTCCAAAATGGAAGGGGGAGGCATGAGGGGCTTTCACTGGGACTAGGCCTGCATAATGCCGCTGTGGCATTGCTGTGGTGGGATATTCATATCCCGGTTGGTGGCAGGCTCTTGCCCCTTCACCTATAAAAGTTCAAAAGATATGCCGTTGGTATTTGGGAAAAGCTTATATTTGCACACCCTGTTTTTTACCGTTATCAGTTTAAAAACTTATCGAATAGATATGAGTAAGATTCTAATCATTGATGATGAGGTACAAATCCGTACCCTTCTGACACGGATGATGGAGTTGGAGGGATATGACGTCTGTCAGGCTGGTGATTGCAGGGCTGCCCTGAAGCAACTGGAACTCCAAAATCCCGATGTAGTTTTGTGTGATGTGTTTCTGCCCGATGGAAATGGGGTAGACCTGGTGTTGGCTATCAAGAAGGCGGCACCCAATGTGGAAGTTATTCTGCTGACAGCGCACGGCAATATTCCCGATGGGGTGCAGGCCATCAAGAACGGTGCTTTCGACTACATCACCAAGGGAGACGATAATAACAAGATTATTCCTCTGATAAGCCGTGCTGTAGAGAAAGCGCGTATGAATGTGCGGTTGGAAAAACTGGAGAAGAAGGTGGGACAGACGTACTCTTTTGATTCTATCCTGGGAGAATCCAAAGTCCTGAAGGATGCTGTTTCATTAGCTCAGAAGGTGTCAGGGACTGATGTTCCTGTACTGTTGACTGGAGAAACGGGCACGGGTAAGGAGGTATTTGCCCAGGCCATCCATTACAGTAGTAAGCGTGCACGGCAGAATTTTGTAGCGGTTAACTGTTCTTCGTTCAGCAAGGAGTTGCTGGAAAGTGAAATGTTCGGTCATAAAGCCGGTTCGTTTACCGGCGCATTGAAGGATAAGAAGGGACTGTTCGAGGAAGCGAATAATGGGACTATTTTTTTGGATGAAATCGGTGAGATGGCGTTTGAACTGCAAGCCAAGTTGCTGCGTATTCTTGAAACCGGTGAGTATATTAAGATAGGTGATACGAAACCTACCCGTGTCAATGTCCGCATCATTGCCGCTACGAACCGCAACTTGTCTCAGGAGATTGTTGCCGGACGTTTCCGCGAGGATTTGTTTTATAGATTAAGCGTATTTCAGATACATCTGCCGCCATTGCGCGAACGTGCAGGTGATATCCGGCTGTTGGCGAAGGCTTTTATAAAGAGTTTTGCGGAACAGCTGGCGCGTCCGGTGGTTGAAATAGCTCCCGCATTTCTTGAAGCATTGGACTCCCAACCGTGGAAGGGAAATATTCGTGAATTACGTAACGTGATAGAACGCAGTATGATTGTTTGCGAGAGCGGATATCTGGACATTGCTGATTTGCCGTTTGATATTCAGAATGCCCATTATGAACACTCCAATGATTCAAGTCCCGGCAGTTTTGAACTTTCAGCTATGGAACGCCGGCACATTGCCCGTGTACTGGAGTATACAAAGGGGAATAAGACAGAAGCAGCCCGGTTATTGAAAATAGGTTTGACGACGTTGTATCGGAAGATTGAGGAATACAAGATCTCAGATCTATAATAGGGGGCTCAGTATACGACTGAGGTACCTTCGATATAGGACCGTGGCAAGATTATTCTTGAAACAGGCTTAGAAGCAGAAAGTGCCTATGGGCTAAAACATATCAAAACAGGTTGCACCCTTTCAAAATGAAAAGGTGCAACCTGTTTCTTTTTATACTTGTTTAGTATGTATTCTGTTGATAATTAATGGTGTATGGTATATGCGCTCTTTTTGGCACATATTTGGCACATTCCTGGCAGACAAAAATATGTAGTAACATTTTAAAAGGTAAAAACATGGGAATAACAGTATCATTTATTTTTTGCCTATTGAGCGGTTTGTTCGCCTTTTGGCTTTTCTGGAAATGCGTAGATTGGTTTGAGAAGATTTAAAAGAGAGAATTATGTACACAGCTTTATTTGTATTAGGTATTGTAATGTTCGGGTATCTGACTTATGTGCTGATAAGACCCGAAAAGTTTTAATGAATGGAGAGTGGAGAAATGAACACTGAAATTTTAGGTGTAGCCTTGCAGATTGTTCTGCTGATTGTGATATCCTATCCTCTGGGAAAGTATATTGCCAAGGTTTACAAAGGCGAAAAGACATGGTCGGATTTCATGAAGCCGGTCGAGAGATTGATTTATAAAGTGGCCGGAGTCAATCCGGAGGAAGAGATGAACTGGAAACAGTTCTTGAAAGCCCTGCTGATTCTGAATGCCTTTTGGTTTGTATGGGGCATGGTGCTACTCTGTACACAGCAGTGGTTGCCGTTAAATCCGGATGGAAACGCTAACCAGACACCGGATCTGGCATTCAATACATGTATCAGTTTTATGGTGAACTGTAATTTGCAGCATTATTCCGGTGAAAGCGGACTGACATATTTTACACAGTTGTTCGTCATTATGTTGTTCCAATTCATTACCGCCGCTACCGGTATGGCAGCTATGGCAGGTATCATGAAGGGTATGGCTGCTAAATCGACGAAGACTATCGGTAACTTCTGGAAGTTCTTGGTTTTGAGCTGTACACGTGTATTATTACCGCTTTCGTTGATTGTGGGCTTCATCCTCATTCTACAAGGTACTCCGATGGGATTTGATGGTAAGCTGGAAGTTCAGACGATGGAAGGACAAACCCAGTTGGTTTCACAAGGTCCTACGGCAGCGATTGTTCCTATCAAGCAATTGGGTACGAACGGTGGCGGTTACTTTGGATGTAACTCTTCACATCCGTTGGAAAATCCTACTTACTTGACAGATATTGCAGAATGTTGGTCTATCCTAATTATACCAATGTCTATGGTGATTGTACTCGGCTTTTACATCAAACGTAAGAAGATGGCTTACTCTATCTATAGCGTAATGCTTTTTGCTTTTCTTGTCGGTGTTTGCATCAATGTTTCGCAGGAGATGGGAGGTAATCCGCGCATTGATGAGATGGGAATTGCCCAAGACAATGGAGCAATGGAAGGTAAAGAAGTCCGTTTAGGGTCTGCTGCTACTGCTCTTTGGAGTATTGTGACTACAGTTACTTCCAATGGCTCTGTGAATGGTATGCATGATTCAACGATGCCTCTTTCCGGTATGATGGAAATGCTGAACATGCAGATTAATACGTGGTTTGGAGGTGTGGGTGTAGGTTTCATGAACTATTATACATTCATCATTATCGCCGTATTCATCAGTGGACTGATGGTGGGACGTACTCCGGAATTTCTCGGTAAGAAGGTAGAGGCGCGTGAAATGAAGATTGCTACCATTGTGGCACTGCTTCATCCGCTTATCATCTTGGGCGGTGTGGCACTTTCTTGCTTTTTGTTCGCTCATTATCCTGAATTTGTGGCAGGTGAAGGCGGCTGGTTGAATAATCCCAGTTTCCACGGACTGAGTGAGCAGCTTTATGAATATACTTCGGCTGCGGCCAATAATGGTTCTGGCTTCGAAGGATTGGGCGACAATACTTACTTCTGGAACTATACTACCGGCTGGACGCTGATTTTAGGACGTTTCCTGCCTATCGTAGGTCAGGTAGCCATTGCTGGTCTGTTGGCCGGAAAGAAATATGTTCCGGAGAGTGCCGGTACGCTGAAGACAGATACAGTAACTTTCGGTGTGATGACTTTTGCCGTTATCTTTATTGTGGCTGCCTTGTCATTCTTCCCGGCACATGCATTGAGTACGATTGCTGAACATTTCAGTTTGTAATAGTAGTTTGTAAAAAGTAATTTCATAGGTATGAAAGATAATAAATCAGCTTCTTTGTTTCAAAAGGAGCAAGTGATAGAAAGTTTGAAACAGTCATTCGTGAAACTGAATCCGCGGATGATGATAAAGAATCCGATTATGTTTACGGTGGAAGTCGTAACAGTCGTCATGCTGATTGTCTGTTTCCTTTCATTGGGTACTTCGGAATATGGAGCATTCGGATATAATTTCTTGGTATTCGTCATCTTGTTTGTGACGTTGCTGTTTGCTAATTTTGCTGAAGCCATCGCTGAAGCGCGTGGTAAGGCCCAAGCTGACAGCTTGCGTAAAACCCGTGAAGAGACTCCGGCTAAAGTGCTGGTTGACGGTAAAATCCATACCGTTAGCAGTTCACGTTTGAAGAAAGGCGACTATTTTATTTGTGAAGCAGGAGATACGATTCCTGCCGACGGTGAGATTGTGGAAGGTTTGGCCTCCATTGACGAAAGTGCCATTACCGGTGAATCTGCTCCGGTTATCCGTGAGGCCGGTGGTGACAAGAGTTCCGTAACTGGTGGTACAAAAGTTCTTTCTGATAAAATCAAGGTATTGGTGACGCAGCAACCGGGTGAGAGCTTTCTTGACAAGATGATTGCTTTGGTAGAAGGCGCTACTCGCCAGAAGACTCCGAACGAGATAGCATTGACTATTCTTCTGGCCGGTTTCACCTTGGTATTCGTCATTGTATGTGTGACGTTGATTCCTATGGCCGACTATACGAATATCGACCATCCGGGAACTTATATCTCCATTGCAGCCATCATTTCTTTGTTTGTCTGCTTGATACCGACTACTATCGGCGGACTGCTTTCTGCCATCGGCATTGCGGGGATGGACCGTGCTTTGCGCGCTAATGTAATCACCAAATCCGGTAAGGCGGTAGAAACAGCCGGTGACATTGATACCTTGTTGCTAGACAAGACTGGCACCATTACAATCGGTAACCGTAAAGCTACTAAGTTTCATTCGGCTTCGGGTGTTGACGAGAATTTGTTCGTAGAGGCTTGCTTGTTGTCCTCACTTTCTGACGAGACTCCGGAAGGTAAGTCTATCATTGAACTGGGACGTGAAAACGGTCATCGTATGCGTGATTTGAATACTACCGGTGCTCATATGATTAAGTTTACAGCCGAAACAAAATGTTCGGGTGTGGATTTGCAGGATGGTACTCAGATACGTAAAGGCGCCTTCGACGCTATTCGCAAGATTGTGGAAAATGCCGGAAACAAGTTACCGAAAGAGATTGAAGAGGTGATTGCTGTAATTACCAGCAACGGTGGAACTCCGTTGGTAGTATGTGTCAATCAGAGGGTTACCGGGGTAATCGAGTTGCAGGATATTATCAAACCGGGTATTCAGGAACGTTTTGAGCGTCTTCGCAAGATGGGTGTGAAAACTGTGATGGTGACCGGTGACAACCCTTTGACAGCCAAATACATCGCAGAGAAAGCTGGAGTGGATGATTTCATTGCTGAAGCCAAGCCGGAAGACAAGATGGAATATATTAAAAAAGAACAGCAGGCCGGTAAGCTGGTGGCTATGATGGGTGACGGTACAAACGACGCTCCCGCCCTTGCACAAGCTAATGTGGGGGTGGCGATGAACAGCGGTACGCAGGCAGCCAAAGAAGCCGGTAATATGGTGGACCTTGACAACGACCCGACGAAGCTGATTGAAATTGTGGAGATTGGCAAACAGTTGTTGATGACACGCGGTACGTTGACTACCTTCTCCATTGCGAACGACGTTGCCAAGTACTTTGCCATTATCCCTGCTTTGTTTATGGTAGCCATCCCTCAGTTGGCTCCTCTGAACATTATGGGACTGTATAGCCCTGAAACGGCCATTCTCTCGGCTGTCATATTCAACGCTATCATCATTCCTATCTTGATTCCGTTGGCTTTGAAAGGTGTTCAGTATAAGCCAATCGGTGCCAGTGCATTGCTTCGTCGCAACCTGCTGATTTATGGTGTGGGCGGTGTCATCGCTCCGTTTGTCGGCATCAAACTGATAGATATGATAGTTAGTCTGTTTTTTTAAAACTTGGATAAAATGAAAACTCTTTGGAAATCATTTAAAATAACAATTGCATTTTGCATATTTTTCTCTCTGTTCTATATCCTTGTCTTGTGGATATTTGCACAGTTCGCCGGTCCCAACAAGGGAAATGCAGAGGTGGCAACCCTCAATGGTAAAGTGGTAGGTGCTGCCAATGTAGGCCAGATGTTTACGCAAGATATTTATTTTTGGGGACGCCCGTCTGCGGGTGATTATACAGCCGATGCTTCGGGTGGTAGTAACAAGGGGCCTACGAACGATGAATACCTGGCAGAAGTGGAAGCCCGTATCGATACTTTTCTGGTACATCATCCTTATCTGAGCCGCAAGGATGTGCCTGCTGAAATGGTAACCGCCAGTGGTTCCGGTCTAGACCCACATATCACACCTGCTTGTGCTTATGTACAAGTGAAGCGTGTGGCTCAGGCACGTGGCATGAACGAGGCTGAAGTGAAAGCCATTGTAGACAAGAACATCAGCAAACCCTTTTTAGGACTGTTTGGTACGGAAACTGTAAACGTGCTGAAACTGAACATTGCATTAGAAGGAGTCGATCAGAATAAATAATTTTTTTAGTTGTGTTTGTCATGTGTTATGGGCAGGAGCGGAAGTATTTCTGTTCAGGCAGTGAAAGGCTGTCATTTTACAGGGGGAGCCGAAACTTCCTTCCTGCCTTTCAACGATTGATTAGTAATGGTAAATAAATAGTTGGATATGAAAAGTCTAAAAATATCAATTTTAGTTTTTGTGAGTATGGTGGCTGCTTGTTTTATAGGAATTGGCAAAGTGCAAGCTCAGGAATTTACAATACAAGGTGATTTGGTCAGTTCTTATGTTTGGCGTGGCTTTTACCAGACGGGAGTCAGTTTTCAGCCCACTTTGGGTTTTGGGGTCGGTGATTTTTCTTTGACGGCATGGGGTTCTACCGATTTTGACGGAGTTTCTTCAGGAGAAGGGGCTGCGGCTAAGGAGATTGATTTGACCGCTGCCTATGCTTTTGGAGAATCAGGTCTGACTTTTTCTGTTGCCAGCTTGTGGTGGGGCGGACAAGGAGCAAGAAAGTATTTTAATTTTAAGAGCCACGAAACAGCTCATCACTTTGAAGCGGGATTAGCCTATACATTGCCGGTTGAAAAGTTTCCTTTGTCAATCGCTTGGTATACAATGTTTGCCGGAGCTGACAAAGATGACAAAGGCAGGCAGAATTATTCTTCGTATGTTGAATTCAACTATCCGTTCAGTGTTAAGTCTGTAGATTTGAACCTGACTTGCGGATTTCTGCCTTATGAAGCTGGGGTAGGAGTATATGGTGTTCCTAACAGTGGATTTGCTGTAACCAATGTGGCACTGAAAGGTATTACGGAAATCAAGATTACTGACAGTTTCTCAATACCTGTATTTGCACAAGCCATTTGGAACCCTCGTATGGAAGATGCACATCTGGTATTCGGCTTTACTTTAAGGCCATGATTTATTTAGATATAACTTTAGAACTCATGAATTAGTGTTGGATGCCCGTGGCGGTCGTGATGATCGTTACGGGTTATATGGCATATATAAGACAAGTAAAAAAACAGAAGAAATGAGTAGGGAAGAAAGCGTACAGCATTTTCTTGATTTGATTAAAAAGTCGCGGCGTGGCAAGTTCAAAGTCTACATCGGCATGATTGCTGGTGTAGGTAAATCTTATCGTATGCTTCAGGAAGCACACGAGTTACTTGACAACGGAGTAGATGTGAAGATAGGCTATATAGAGACACACGGGCGTGCCGGTACGGATGCTATGTTGGAAGGATTGCCCGTTGTTCCTCGTCGTAAGATATTCTATAAAGGAAAAGAGCTGGAAGAAATGGATTTGGATGCCATTATCCAGATACACCCCTGAGATAGTAGTGGTGGACGAACTGGCACATACCAATGTGGAAGGTAGCCGGAATGAGAAACGCTGGCAGGATGTGATGGATTTGCTTGATGAGGGTATCAATGTGATTTCTGCCGTTAACATCCAGCACATTGAGAGTGTCAATGAAGAAGTACAAGGCATCTCGGGTATTGAGGTGAAGGAACGTATTCCCGATAGCGTTTTGCAAGAGGCAGATGAGGTGGTGAATATTGACTTGACTGCGGAAGAATTGATAGCCCGTCTGAAAGCTGGAAAAATTTACAAGCCGGAAAAGGTCTCTACTGCCTTGAACAATTTCTTTAAAACGGAAAATATTCTCCAATTACGTGAACTGGCTTTAAAAGAGGTGGCTTTACGGGTGGAAAAGAAAGTGGAGAATGAAGTGGTTACCAGTGTGGGAGTCCGTCATGAGAGATTTCTGGCATGTATCAGCAGCAACGAGAAAACACCACGACGCATCATTCGTAAAGCTGCACGTCTGGCAACCCGCTACAATACTTCGTTTGTTGCCCTTTATGTGCAGACTCCCAGAGAAAGTACTGACCGCATCGGTCTGGCAAATCAAAGGTATTTATTGAACCACTTCAAATTGGTGACCGAACTGGGAGGGGAGGTCGTTCAGGTGCAATCGCCGGATGTGCTGGGAAGCATTGTTGATACTTGTAGGGAGAAACAGATAACAACTGTCTGCATGGGAAGTCCGTCACTTTCTTTTCCGAAATCATTGTTCATGATATTGAAATACCGAAAATTTGTGCGTGATTTGGCACAAGTAAACATAGATTTGATTATACTTGCATAATATTAATTCTTAGGAACATTATGAATATTCGTACAAAATTGATACTCAGCGTAGGGGTATTGGCTGGAATGATTATTTTGTTGGTTGCTCTTTCTGTGGTGAATCTACAGATACTGACGGCTACAGAGCCGGATAGTCCTGCTGCTGTACCGGGATTGCAACGTGCATTGCTCTGGATTTCTGTGATAGGTGGGGTATGTATTTTTGCCAGTATCATATTGTTGGTATGGCTTCCCCGTTCCATCAGCAAACCTATTCAAGAACTGACGCGTGGGATTCTTGAAATAGCGAACCATAATTATGAGAAACGTCTGGATATGAGTGGACGCGAGGAATTTCGTGAAGTGGCTGATAGTTTTAATCGGATGGCGGAACGACTGACGGAGTATCGCGCCAGTACGCTGAACGACATACTTTCTGCTAAGAAATTTCTTGAGGCTATTGTGAATAGTATTGATGAACCTATTATTGGTTTGAACCGTAATAGGGAAATTCTCTTTATCAATAATGAGGCTTTAACTGTGCTGAATTTAAAACGGGAAGAGGTAATTCGCCGTTCGGCTGAGGAGCTTTCTTTGAAGAATGATTTGCTCCGCCGTTTAGTTCGTGAATTGGTAAATCCGGGTGAAAAGAAAGAACCGTTGAAGATTTATGCAGACAATAAGGAGAGTTACTTTAAAGCTTCTTACATTACCATTATAAATGCAGAGGCTGATGATGACGAACCTCATAATCTTGGCGATGTGATTTTACTGAAAAATATTACAGAATTCAAAGAATTGGATAGTGCCAAGACTACTTTTATCTCGACTATTTCTCATGAACTGAAAACGCCTATATCCGCTATTCTGATGAGTCTGCAGTTGTTGGAGGACAAACGGGTAGGGGTGTTGAACGACGAGCAGGAGCAATTATCGAACAGCATTAAGGAAAATGCTGATCGCCTTCTTGGGATTACCGGAGAACTACTGAACATGACGCAGGTAGAAGCCGGTAAACTGCAGATGATGCCTAAAATAACAAAGCCCATTGAACTGATAGAGTATGCCATCAAGGCTAATCAGGTACAGGCTGATAAATTCGGCATTCAGATAGAAGTGGAGTATCCGGAAGAAAAAATGCCTAAATTGTTTGTCGATAGCGAAAAGATTGCTTGGGTACTCACCAATTTGTTGAGTAATGCTATCCGCTATTCCAAAGAGAACGGGAGGGTGGTTATCGGCGCCAAGCATGACGAGGATTTTGTGGAAATGTATGTGCAGGATTTTGGAAAAGGTATCGACCCGCGTTATCACCAGAGCATTTTTGACCGTTATTTCCGAGTGCCGGGCACTAAAGTGCAAGGTAGTGGCTTAGGACTTTCCATTTCGAAAGACTTTGTGGAAGCGCATGGCGGTACACTGACTGTTCAGAGTGAGCTGGGTAAGGGGAGCCGCTTCGTTATCCGGTTGAAAGCGTAACGTTTTCTATTTTTTGCGGTACTGTTGCGGAGACATGCCTGTTTGTTTCTTGAAAAATGTACCAAAATAAGAAGCATTGGGAAAATTGAAGAAATCGGCGATTTCCTGGATATTTTTCTGGGTGTTCTTGAGTAGTGAGATGCTTTTGCGGATGATGGATTTGAATATCAGTTCCTGCACGGTGAATCCGCAGACGGACTTGGATAGTGCAGAGAGGTATTTGGGTGATAAGCAGAGTTTGTCTGCATAAAACTCTACACCGCGTTCTTCCGTGTAGTGTGCATCTATCAACTGAATCAGCCGGATAAAAATTTCATGTTTGTGGCCAACCGTTGTTTTAAGGTTCATCAGTTTACGGTTGTAAATGGAACAGATGCGGTATGTGAGTCCCAGCAGAAGCAGCCTTTGTTCGTTGTCGTTGAAGGTGTTGTTGTCTAAGTGCAGGGTATTGTCCAGTAAGGACATGTATTTCAGGACTTCTTCTTCGTCTCCGGTGTTCCATACGTAGCATGGTTCGGTCCGGAGCTGCATGTATAGGTACATGGTTGCCACTGAATTGCCTATGATGTCCCTTATCGGTTCTATCTGGTAAATGAATATGAATAGTTGCAGGTCTTCCGATTCGCTCAGCACTTGGAAGAGGGAATCTTCCGGAATGAAAACTGTTTCGCCTGCCTGGGCCGAGAATACCTTCATGTTGAGCGAAAAGGTGAAGTTGCCCTGGCGGCAGACCATCAGTCCTGCTCCATTAATCATGAAAGGTTTCTTCAAGGAGGCAGGGAAGGAGCAGAGCATACCTTCTGAACTACAAATGTTTTCTCCGTTGGACAATGCGCGGTCCAAGTGGGATAAACGTTCTTGTTGAGTATCCATAACAGACAAAATTACAGGTTGTACCGAAAATTGTCTGCTAAGTTAGTAATTTTCGTTTAGGATACCGCACGACAAGCACAAATATCATGCAAATCAGGCAGGCATAGAGTGTCCATCCTGCCATTTCCTTTACAGCAGAGAGGGTGGCCTGCACCTGGATGCGTCCTTTGGTGGATATGGCAGCCATGTTGATTGCTTCTTGTTTGCTTTTTCCCTGATATTGCATGCCTTGTACGGTTTGGGTAAACGAGGCGGACGCTTCGGGGTGCAACATGTCTACATTCTGTGCATAGCGGGTGACGTAGTGCTGCTGGCGTTCTTGCAGCACATTCGTATAGAGTGCGGCTCCGATGCAGGGAGCCAATACCATGCGTACGGTAATCATGGTACATATCCAGGAAGAAAGATATTTGTAAGGCATGCGTTGGGTGGCGTAGGTTGGAATCAGCGAGTAGAGGAACATCATGCCGGTGGAGCGGATGATGACCGGATACTTCATCCGTTCGTACAGTCCTGCACCTTGTACCTCGAAATACATGAACATGGCGGAAAGCCCCAATAGAAGGAAACCGGCGGCAAAGAGATATTTGAAGTGTACGCCTTTTACGCTGAGCCAGATAGTGGCTATACCGCCGATGAGGTAGCCCAGCATGGACCAGTTGCCCAGGGTGGCATTCTGAAAGTTGTCCAGTTTCATGCCTATGCCCGTGAATACATTGACAAACATGGCGCTGGAATTCAGTACCATTAACAGAAAATAGAATAGGAAACCCATACGGATGGTACGCAGTTTGAATACATCGAGCTGATAGTAAGGATTGCGCTGGGTAGACTCGATATAGAGAAATATGCCGCCAGCAATGATGGCGCAGACTGTGGCCCATTGTATGGTTGGGTCATCGTACCAGTCGAGCACTTTGCCATAAGTAAGCACGTAGGTAATGCAGGCTAGTGTGATGCAGAAGATGGAGGCATTGCCGAACTGCTTGAAGTTGATGGGGAAACGGCGGGTGGTATATTTATGATAAGGCATAGTAATGAAGGTGATGAGGATGCAAAGTAATAGTAGCCCCATCATAAAGTAGTGTATGTACTGCCATTCATATTCAAAAGCGAGCCAGGCGGTGAGCGAGGTTCCCAATTGCCCCAGTACCATGAAGAATAGATAGATGGCGGGTTGTGCCGCACTCCGTTCGATGTCCAGCTTGTCCCAGCCTTCGTCAGTTGTGGGCTCGTTGCCGGGTGTAATTTTGTCGTACGCCTCGATATGCCCTGCATACTTTATGAGGGTGAAGAGGTTGACCATCATCAGCACCATTCGTAGGAATCCCATAAAGATGCTGCATAGTGCCAGCAGGAAAACGCTGTCTGTCTTGGCACAGATATAGCTGAAGATGTACATCAGGGAGAATCCTGCCAGGCACATCATTTTCTGCCGGCGTATGACTACCAGCCTATACAGAAAAGGGCAGAATGCTGCCATGCCAATGGAAGTGGCGAAGTTGGCAAACTGGATATGCTCGGAAATGATGCCGAGTTCGCTCATCATTTCGGTGCTTGCCACCGAGTAGGTACCGCCCACAGTCAGTATCGGCAAAAAGAATACGAATAGGATGATGATACCTACCGGTTTGGGTACCCAGTTGTAGAAAGGATAGTTCTTGGGGTATGAGGGCATGGGGATAAGGGTTAAGGGGTTAGGGATTAAGGGTTAAAGATTAAGGATTAGGGGGTAAGGATTAAGGAGTTGGTTGCCTTAATCCCTAACCTCTAATCCTTAATCCCTATTTTTTTGTTTTCGCTTTGACTATTACCATCATACCGGCGGCAAGGCTACTGTTGTCTTCTTTAGACAAATCGGTAAAGTCGATGCGGACTGGGATGCGTTGCTGTATCTTCACGAAGTTGCCGGCAGAATTATCCGTGGGCACTAGGGAATATTTGGAGCCGGTGGCTCCGGAGATGGCAGTGATTTTTCCTTTGAATTCTTTGTCGCTGATGGCATCGACGGTAATGACTACTTCTTGTCCCAAGTGCAGATTCTCAATCTGGGTTTCCTTGTAGTTGGCTATAATCCACTTTGTGTGTCAGGCAGAATGTAGGTGATGGTTTGTCCGGCAGTGATGAATTGTCCTTCTTCAAGGGTACGCCGCCCCAATTTCCCATCACAAGGAGCTACTACTACGGTGTAGGAGAGATTCAGTCGTGCCATTTCGAGTGCGGCTGTTGCCCGTTGTATGGCAGCTTCGGTATTTTCACGGCGATGTGACACTTCGTTCACACCCGACAAGGCAGCTTTCTGTTGTCGTTTCACGGCTTCCAACTTCTTGTGGGTAGCTGCATATTCGGTTTCTATCTGTTCCAATTGAATGGGGGTGGCAGCGTTTCTCTTCACCAGATTCTGGTATCGTTGGCGGTCTTTCTCCAGCTTGGTAAGGCGGATTTCTATCTCTGCTATGGAGGCGTCGTAGACAGAGGCTGTAGTTTGCGTGGTTTGTAGTGTGGCACCAATGACTGTGGCACCGGCTTGTGCATCCTTGAGTGCAGCTTCAGCTTCCATGACTCTGATTTTATATTCCCGGTCGTCCAATATAAGTAAGGTATCTCCTTTGTGTACTTCTTGGTGTTCTGTGAAACAAATTTTCTTGATATATCCTGATGCGCGCAGATTGACGGGAGATATGTATTGTTCAATCTGTGCATCATTACTGGTTTCCGTCCGTTTGTAGTTCAAAAAGAGGCAGACCACTTGAATAATTCCCCAGATAAGGATAGCTATTCCTAATAGGCTGACAACGATTTGCCAACGGCGAAGCTTCTTCAATTTCCGTGCTTTTTCTTGGTGGGTACTTGCGGTGTTATTGTTCTCTTTTGTTTCCATATTTTCTATATTATATTGTTTACTTATTATATATACATCCGTCCTTGAATACGGGCTCTATTCATCTTCCTCTTTAATGAATTGAGGGGCTCAACGTCTCCAGCTGTCCCGTCAGCTTCAGCAAAGTCAGATTGGTTATCCGGTAATTGTAGTGGGCACTGATATAGTTGTTTTGGGCTTCGCTCATCCGCATTTCGTCCTGCAACACTTCGGTCATTGAGGCGATTCCTTCCCGATAACGGTCCATGGTAACGGTATATACATCTTCAGCAAGCAGATAATTGTCCTTCTGCTTCTTAAAGTTACGCTGGCTGTTCATCAGGTCATTGGTAGCATTCAGATATTGTGTCTGAAGATTTTTTCGGGTATTCTCTTGAGCGAGTTTGATGTTCTCTATGTCAATGGTTGCCTTACGCATCTTGTAACGTTTGTCCAGTCCGTCGAAAATGGGAATGCGCAAGGAGAGTCCCACTCCATAGGAGCGATACCAATGGTTGGAAGGGCCGGAATGGAACCAATGGTAAGCTTTGTCCGTATAGGCAGAGAACATCCAGCTTCCCGTCAAGCTCAAGGAGGGGATGTAACCGTTGCTGACTATTGTTTTTTGTTGCTCTGCGAGTTGTTTCTGTGATTGCAGCAGCTGTAGTTCATATAGTGTTTCAGATAGCCCGGTGAGTGCTGCGGGCGTAATCATTTCTGTATTCACCGGTACCAGTGCTATATTTTCTTCTGCCGGATAGTCGATGATGTATTTCAGTAGGTTCAGTTGCTGTTCCATCATGGCTTGTGCGTTGTCGTGTTGCACCTTGAGGTTCTCCAGGTTGATGTTGACGCGTTTCACATCTACTTCCATAGCCATACCGTTGTCATAGAAGGCCTGAGTGATATCTCTCAACTCTTCTAGGCGAGTGATGTTGGCTTTTATCAAAATAATCTGTTCAGCTGTAACCTGTCCTAGGTAGTACATTTGACTAATTTGAAGGATGAGGTCTTCTCTTGCCTTTTCATAAGAAAGGCGATTCATCTCATCCATGGTTTTAGCTATGGACAGAGTGGTGTAGAGTGTTTGGTTATAAAGTGGTATCTGCAGCTGTAATCCGAAGTTGGCGTTGTATTGCAAAGTTTGGGTTACATTATAGGGATTGCCATACGCTGAACCATCGGTAACGGATACGGGTGGATCGATATTGTCGTTATAGTTGGCAAAACCATTGATTTGGGGCAGTAGTTTGGCTCGATTCTCAGAGATGCCGTATTTCCCTTTTTGTATTTCCTTCCGTTTGCTTTGTAAGGACAAATTGTTTTCGATACCTATTTTGAGGCAGTCCTCCAAGGTTAGGGTATCTTGTGCTCTTGTACCTAGTGCAAGCAGACACAGAAAGGAAAATGTGAACAGTTGTCTTTTCATAATAGTCACTTGATATTTGCACACAAAGTTAGTGGCTTAAAATGCAAGAGGACTATCCATATATCAACTGTTTGTATTCATATTTTCCTTTTTACTATAATTTGAAAACAAACCATAGTAAAAAACGAGTATTAAAAACAAAAAAGACCGCCAAGAGTGGAAGCCTCCTAACAGTCTAAATCTTCTTTGTAGCGGGACCCGGGATTGAACCGGGGACCTCATGATTATGAATCATGCGCTCTAACCAGCTGAGCTATCCCGCCATCATTTCTCGATTGCGGGTGCAAAGATATAGCTTTTATTTAAATTGCCAAAACTTTTATGGATATTTTCTGCTTTTTCTTTTGCTGATAGGGTGCTGAAGTGGTTTGCAGTACTTTTTATCAAAAGTCTTTGTATAACATTATCAATGAATTAGGGGTGTATGGAAAGGGAGGTATAAATAAATTTGATGATTTATTTTCTGTAATTAGAAAAAAGTATTTATCTTGGCTGGCGCAATAAAAAGCAGAATAGACTATGGAAAGAAAGAAAATACATTTGGAATATCTCTTGAATGCGACTTCTAAAAGTATTCTTTGGGCAGCGATAAGTACCCCTACTGGTTTGGAGGGCTGGTTTGCTGATAGGGTTCAGTCAGACGATAAAACAGTAACCTTTTTTTGGGGAAAAACAGAAAAACGTGATGCCGAGATTATTGCCGTGCGGGCGTATTCATTCATCCGCTTCCGCTGGCTGGACGATGAGAACGAGCGAGAATACTTTGAACTGAAGATGACAAACAATGAGTTGACCAATGATTTCGTATTGGAGATAACAGACTTTGCCGATATAGACGAGGTGGGTGATTCGCGTGAATTATGGGAATCGCAAGTGGATACTTTGCGAAGAACTTGTGGTTTTTAGTTAACTTTAGATTAAAAATTTCCCGTACTCCCTTTTTTGTACTACTTTTGTGCTCTCATTGCATGAAACGAGTAAAATGCTGCGCATAAAAAAGTTAGATATATTTGTTTTGAAGAGCTTTTGCATGCTCTTTATGGGTACTTTCTTCATCTGCCTCTTCATCTTTATGATGCAGTTTTTATGGAGGTATGTGGACGAAATGGTAGGAAAAGGATTGGAGATGACTGTCCTTGCACAGTTTTTCTTTTATTCTGCGCTTTCGTTGGTACCTGCGTCGTTGCCGCTGGCTATTCTGCTGGCTGCCCTTATCACCTTTGGAAATTTCGGAGAACGTTTTGAATTACTTGCCATGAAGGCAGCCGGTATTTCTTTATTGAAAATTATGCGGCCCCTGATTATCTTTATTTGTTTCATTTGTTGTGTCTCTTTCTATTTCCAAAATGTCATAGGACCAAAAGCCCAAACAAAATTATGGACTTTGCTTATTTCCATGAAGCAGAAATCTCCCGAAGTGGATATTCCTGAAGGTGTGTTCTACGATGAAATAGATGGTTATAATCTGTATGTGAAGCATAAGAACCGCAAAACTGGTATGCTGTATGACGTACTGATATATAATTTTGAGAAAGGTTTTGAGAATGCTCAAATTATCAAGTCTGATTCGGGACGTCTGGAGATGACGGCTGACAAACAGCATTTATATTTGCATTTATACAGTGGTGAGCAGTTTGAGAATTTGAAATCGCAGAACATGAACCAAAGGAATGTGCCTTACCGGCGTGAGACATTCCGCGAAAAGCATGCAATCATTGAGTTCAATTCGGATTTTAATATGGTGGATGCAGGTATCATGAGTAATCAGTCCAACAGTAAGGATATGAGAATGCTGCAGGCGGATATTGATTCCATGAAATTGCAGAATGACAGTGTGGGACGTGGTTATTATAAAGAAGCTATGGCAGGAACTTATAAGGTGACAGCCAGCTTGTCTAAAGAGGATACATTGAAGATTGAAAAGGCCTATTTAGGTGAGTACAATGTAGACAGCCTCTACAATGTGGCTACACTGATGCAGAAACAGAAGGTTATATCCACGGCCGTCAGCCGTGCAGAGAGTGCGGGGAGTGACTGGAGTTTTAAGAGCTTTAATATATCGCAGACTGAAAGCAGCCTTCGACGGCACATGACTTCCTGGCATGAGAAACTGACTCTTTCTCTGGCATGTCTCATCTTCTTCTTTATTGGTGCGCCACTCGGAGGAATTATCCGTAAAGGAGGCTTGGGAATGCCGGTGGTGGTTTCTGTATTGATTTTTATTATCTATTACATCATCAACAATACGGGGTATAAGATGGCCCGTGACGGACAGTGGGTTGTCTGGATGGGTATGTGGACCAGTACTGCTGTCTTGGCTCCATTGGGTGCGTTCTTGACATATAAATCCAACAATGATTCAGTGGTATTGAATGCTGATGCTTATATAAATTGGTTCAAGAAGGTTGTGGGTATTCGCAGTGTACGCCATCTGTTCCGTAAGGAAGTAATCATCCATGATCCTGATTATACACGTATTCCGGAAGAGCTGAAGGCTTTGTCCGTAGACTGTCGTGAATATGCTGATAGAAAGGGGTTGAAACGTGCTCCCAATTACTTTAAATTGTGGATGACTGATAGCCAGGATGAGGCAGTGGAAGATATTAACGAACGTTTGGAGAGTCTGATAGATGAGATGTCGAATACAAGATCCGTTACTTTGTTGACAGCGCTGAACACCTATCCGGTCATCCCCATCCATGCGCATGTCCGTCCGTTCCGCAATTATTGGTTAAACTTGCTCTGCGGTATTGTTTTCCCGATAGGCTTGTTCTTTTATTTCCGTATCTGGGCATTCCGTATCCGTCTGAATAAGGATATGGAGCGGATTATCAAGACAAATGAAGATGTGATTGGAATCATAGAAAGAGATCAGAATAAATAAAAACAAAATAGATTATGGAAAATGTAAAGTTGAATACGATAGAAGAGGCCATTGAAGACTTCAAAGCCGGTAACTTTGTGATTGTTGTGGATGATGAGGACCGTGAGAATGAGGGTGATTTGATAATTGCAGCTGAAAAGATTACACCGGAGAAAGTAAACTTTATGTTGAAGCATGCCCGTGGTGTGCTTTGTGCTCCAATTACAGTTTCGCGTTGCAAGGAACTGGATTTGCCGCATCAGGTATCGGATAATACTTCTGTATTGGGTACTCCCTTCACTGTTACTATTGATAAATTGGAAGGCTGTAGTACCGGGGTTTCTGCGGCAGACCGCGCTGCTACTATCCAGGCGTTGGCCGATCCGGCTTCTACTCCGGCCACTTTCGGGCGTCCTGGCCACATTAATCCATTGTATGCTCAGGAGAAAGGTGTGTTGCGCCGTGCCGGACATACGGAGGCTACTATTGATATGGCACGTTTGGCTGGACTTTATCCGGCGGGAGCCCTTATGGAAATAATGAATGAGGATGGTACAATGGCCCGTTTGCCCGAATTGCGCAGAATGGCAGATGAATTTGGCTTGAAATTGATTTCTATCCGTGACTTGATTGCCTACCGTTTGAAGCAGGAGTCTATTGTAGAAAAAGGAGTGGAAGTGGATATGCCTACAGACCACGGTCATTTCCGTTTGATTCCTTTCCGCCAGAAGTCGAACGGTTTGGAACATGTAGCTTTGTTCAAGGGTACTTGGGAATTGGACGAACCGATTCTGGTGCGTGTACATTCTTCTTGTGCCACTGGTGATATATTCAATTCCAAACGCTGTGATTGTGGCGAGCAGCTGCATAAGGCAATGGAGATGATAGAGAAAGCCGGTAAGGGGGTAGTTGTATATCTGAATCAGGAAGGTCGCGGCATTGGCCTGATGGAAAAAATGAAAGCATATAAATTGCAGGAAGAAGGCATGGATACTGTGGATGCTAATATTTGCCTGGGACATCTGGCAGACGAGCGTGATTATGGTGTGGGTGCCCAGATTCTTCGTGAGATAGGAGTGCACAAAATGCGGCTGATGACCAATAATCCCGTGAAACGTGTGGGCTTGGAGGCTTACGGTTTGGAAATAACGGAGAACGTAGCTATTGAGACTACTCCGAATCCATACAACGAGCGTTATCTCCGTACCAAGAAAGAACGTATGGGACATACACTTCATTTCAATAAGTAACTGTCTTTTTGTTTTCTTATATCAAAGAAAATCGCTTATTTTGCAACCGGATTTGCGTAACAATCATTAAATAGTAACAAAATGAACCAATTATCAGATCGTTTAAACAGTTTGTCGCCTTCTGCGACACTGGCTATGTCTCAAAGAGCGCAGAGCTGAAGGCTCAAGGCGTAGACGTAATTAACCTGAGTGTGGGAGAACCGGACTTCAATACTCCCGACCACATTAAAGAGGCTGCGAAAAAGGCGATAGACGATAACTTTTCTCGCTATTCTCCAGTGCCGGGTTATCCTGCCTTACGTAATGCAATTGTAGAGAAGTTGAAGAAGGAAAACGGTCTGGAATATACCGCCGCACAAATTTCTTGCGCCAATGGTGCCAAGCAGTCGGTTTGCAATGCAATCCTGGTATTGGTAAATCCGGGTGACGAAGTAATTGTACCTGCTCCCTATTGGGTCAGTTATCCGGAAATGGTAAAGTTGGCTGAGGGTACGCCGGTTATCGTACCTGCCGGTATCGACCAGGACTTTAAGATAACACCTGCACAGCTGGAGGCTGCCATCACCCCGAAGACAAAGGCGCTGATTCTTTGCTCTCCCTCTAACCCTACGGGTTCGGTGTACAGCAAGGAGGAGTTGGCAGGCCTGGCCGCAGTATTGGCAAAGTATCCGCAGGTTGTTGTGATTGCCGATGAGATTTACGAACATATCAACTATATCGGCAAGCATCAGAGCATAGCACAATTCCCCGAAATGAAAGAGCGTACGGTCATTGTGAATGGTGTTTCCAAAGCATATGCAATGACTGGTTGGCGTATCGGTTTCATTGCAGGTCCGGAATGGCTTGTGAAGGCTTGCAATAAATTGCAGGGACAGTATACTTCCGGTCCTTGTTCTGTATCTCAGAAGGCTGCTGAGGCTGCTTATACGGGTACACAAGTTCCGGTGGAGGAAATGCGCAAGGCTTTCGAGCGTCGTCGTGATTTGATTGTAAAGTTGGCCAAGGAAGTTCCGGGTTTCGAGGTGAATGTACCGGAAGGTGCTTTCTATCTGTTCCCTAAATGCGATTCATTCTTCGGTAAATCTGCCGGAGAACGTAAAATCAATGATTCAGATGATTTGGCCATGTATCTGTTGGAAGTGGCTCATGTGGCTTGCGTAGGTGGTGCTTCTTTCGGAGCTCCCGAATGCATTCGTATGAGTTATGCAACCAGCGATGAAAATATAGTTGAAGCTATCCGTCGTATAAAAGAAGCACTGGCTAATCTGAAGTGATTCTAACTTCTTCTACAAACTTATTTTAGCAAGACATCTGTCATGCTGTCACGAGCAGTTCGTTTCATCAAAGCGGACTGTTCGTTTTGTTATGACGAACACTTTGTTTTGTTATGACGAACACTTTGTTTCATTATAGCGAACACTCTGTTCCATAAGTATAAACACTTTGTTTTATATTATACGAACATTTTGTTTTCTACTATATGAACACTTTGTTTTATACTTATGGAACAAAGTGTTCATGTCTGTGAACTAACGTATTATCCGTATATAGAAAATAACAATGAGGGGGGTGAAGGTACTGAATCTCACGTGGGGGATATAAAAAAGCGCAGGCAGTTTATCTACCCACGCTTTTGTTTTTGATACTGGGATTGTATTATTCTCCCGGATGAATTGCTTCAGAAGGACAAACATCTGCACAAGTACCACACTCTGTGCAAGTCTCAGGGTCGATATGATAGATATCACCTTCAGAGATAGCGCCAACCGGACACTCGTCGATACAAGTTCCGCAAGCAATACAATCGTCACTAATTACGTAAGCCATTTTCTTTTAGATTTAAATTATTATTAGTACTAATTCGTTTGGCAAATAGTGGTTTTCTTTATTACTTGCTATCAATCTTGATTAAAAACGTATAATTTGTATGTCGTCTAAATAAGGAGTCGAGAAAGCGACACAGCATACCGCAGAGACTGAAAAATGTTCGTTTTTGAATTTCGTAAACGAATTGCTCTGATACTATTGGCTTTAGCTGGAGCTTAAGCCGATTTTCAACTTTTAAGAAAGAGTCGGATAGGTAAAAGTAATCACTGCGATTTCTCCTTCTTCGACATTCTCGGTTTGATAGGTACCTTTGAAATGTTCAAAGAACAACTGGTTGATTTTCTGTTGCACTGATACTTTTTGAGAGGCAAACCTGGAATCGGCTATAGGACTGTTCTCTATCCGGCATGCGATGATGTGTTTGTCCGGATGGTTGACCAAGAACATGCTGACTTTGCGTGTTTCTTTGCAGTCGTTCGGATAAAGCAGCATACTTGTCACTATTTGTGTAAGGCGGTTGACGTCGGTATGGATACGTACATCTCCTACCTCCACTTGTAGTTCCAGGAGGATACGGCCTTCACTGCGCATTTGTATTAGACAATCTAGTTCGTTGCACCATTCTTTTACATTACAATCCTGCAATTGAAATTTCATCATATTCGCTTCCAGGCGTGAGAGGTCCAATACGTCGTTTACCAGTTGGATAAGCTCACCCGAATTGGCTTGGATAATACAGGAATACTCTTTTCGCTCTTCTTCATCCAGCTCGTTGTCGGTGGAAAGCAGTTGGGAGAAACCGACTACATTGTTCAGTGGGATACGGATATTATAACTCATATTGGCAAGGAAACGGCTTTTTATTTCGTTGGCTTCTTCGGCAATAATTGCCAATTTACGCATTTCCTTCTCATCTTGTTGCAGCCGCTTCCTGCTTCTATACATATGTAGGTTGAAAAGTAACAAGGCTATAATGATGATGATGGAGGTAACGAGACAGATACGGTGAAAAGTGGCTTGCCGCTGTTCTTTTTGGAAAAGCAGTTGGTCCATATTATATAGGCTTTGTATCTGTTCTATCTGTGAGGTGGAGAATACTGTATATAACGAATCTCTTGCCTTGGTTATTTGTTTATAGATAGGAAGTGCGTCGTCCGGAAACCCCATCTTTACTAGTATATCCGCTTTCTGAAGTCCATAAATCATGGCATCATCCAGTGAAATAGGGGTTACAAGTTCAATGGCGTCTTCTAAATAAACCAAAGCTTTGTCGTATTCTTTTGTCAGTTGGTAATATTCGGCATATGCTGCCAAACGTATCAACCGATAAGGAAGAAATGAAGATGTACTGAGATGCCGCTCTGCTTTCTGCAAATATTCATGCTTCCGCAGGACGTTGAAGGCGGGTATAGTAAAGGGCGTATTGTAAATCTATGAGCAGATACAAATTGGTATAGCCGTTTGTCAGTACGGTGGTGCCTTCTTCCTGCAATCTGTTTTTTGCATTGTTGAGTTCCTCCAGATACCGGAACATGTTGTCATTGTCATGCAGATATGAGTAAGCCAGTACCGCTTTTGTCAATAAATCAATCTGAGTGGCAAGGGAGGAATCCGGACTTGTCAGTTCAAAAGCCTTGTTTAGGTAGGTGATTCCTTCTTTGTAACGTAAGGTATTGAAATATCCAGTCATCAGGCATAGGCATGCTTCGCGCACACCGTCATGGTTGCCAAGACTTTGAGCCTTGTCGTACATGTCTTGTGCTTGTTTGAGGGCTAATTCAATCTTCTGGCTGATGACATAGAATTCTATCATCATCTTTTTGCCTCTGAAGTAATGACGGTAGTAGTTGTGCTCTTCAGACAACTGTTCGAGCCTCTTCAGCCATTGTTCTGCATGTTTTTGGTCCAGTAGGTTGTAGTAATAAATAATGTGCGCATATATGGCCGCACTCTGGTAAAGTATATTTTTCTGGGCGATGGCCTCTTCCAGTAATTTGTTCTCGTAATAGATGAATGTCGGTGACAGTTGGTCAAGCAGTGCTATCTGATATAGGGTTTCCAATCTGGTGGTATCGGCTGGGGAGGCAAGATATATACGTAGCAGGCTATCCTTGGCTTCTGTCCGTCGCACATCTGCGTGTGCGGACGGTAACAGCCAGCATAAGGCAATGAGCAATGTAAATATCTGTTTCATTTCTTATTCTCCTTTCTGCCTGTCTGGCTTATGGGGTGGGTGAAGCAGAAGCGTGAGCCTTCGGCATACTCTGAATCAATCCATATTTGTCCGCCGATATGCTCTATGATAAGTTGGCATATGGAGAGCCCCAACCCACTGCCTTGAGCATTCTCATTCAGCTTTTCAAAACGTTGGAAAATGTTGGCTTGCTTGTCTTTGGGAATGCCGCAACCGGTATCTGTTACGGTGAATAGTACGGTGTCGTCCGTTTCTTTTTCCAGCTTTAGGACAATGCTGCCTTGTGGGGTAAATTTGGTAGCATTTATCAGTAGGTTAATCAGGACTTGCTGCAGGCGTGAGTCGTCAGTCTCGATGGGCATTTCTTCCAGCTCGGTGGTGAATGTAAGTTCAGCTTGTGTCTGTTTCACTTTGTTCACGGTATCTATCACGTTTCTGCAGATGCTTACGGCATCATGTTGTGCAATACAGAATTGCAGTTTGCCGAATTCAAGACTCGATAGATCTATCACGTCGTTAATAAGCTTCAGCAATAGTTCTGAGTTCTGTTGGATAACTTCATTGCACTGACGGCGTGTCTCATCGTCCAGTCCCTCTTCCGTCAATAGGGATGAAAAGCCCGATAATGCATTGAGTGGGGTACGGATTTCATGGCTCATGTTCGAGAGGAACACGCTTTTTGCACGCATGGCATTTTCGGCATTTATCCGTGATGTTGCCAGTTTTTGGGTGGAGAGTTTCACCTTTTCCCGTTGCCTTTTGAGTAGGATGGCAAGTAGAACAAATAACGTTACTAATGCCATCGTTCCTACCAATATGCTGGTTATGATTTTATTGTATTCGTTATTGCTGGCCGTCTCTGCCTTATCTACCTGGTATTTTGCCTTTATCGTATTGATTTGCCGGATATAGCTTTGTGAAGCGAGTGTATCTATAGGAGGATACAATTCCTGGTAGATTCGGCAGGCTTCCATGGCCATGCCTTGTATTTTACAGAGATAGATTTTTTCCAGCGAAGTCCAGCGGTAATACGTGGAGCGCTTATTACCGGAGTATTCTGCTTGCAATTTGGAGTAGATGTCCAGAGCTTGTTTCCAGTATTGTTTGTCCCAATTTCCCATGGCTCTATAGTAGGCGGCAGTGGTATAATCCAAGTGAAACCGATAGAACTTCTCTGGGTGCAGTTGGTAAATGGAGTCCATTTTGTGGAGCCAGATGTTTGCTTCATCAAGATAGTCTTGTGAGAGGTGTCCATGGGAAATGGCAAAATTCGTCTTTTCGATGCAGAAAAAGAAGTCTGTCGGGTAGTCAGGCTCCTGATATAATATTTTCTCCAGTTCTTCCAGGATTTTTTCCGCTTCTTCCAGACGTCCTTTCCGTTGCAGAACGTTGGACATTTTTAAAAGAAGCTGTGCCCTATATGGATGCTGGTCTGAAATGTTGGATAGTTCAGTCAAAGCATCCTGGTATGATTCCAGGGCTTTATCCCCCATGTTGGCTATTGTATTATAGGCGTCTCCGATGGCTTGGTTGGCCACTACCATACCAAATTGGTAGTCTGTTGCTTTAGCTTCTTCGTACATAAGTTGTGCCCGGTTCGTCGCTAAGCTGATATCGCCGCGCAATGTATAGGCATTGGCCAATTGAAGTTGTAATAGAAAATACGTTGTTCTATCTTCATTTGATTGTTGGGTGGGAAGAAGTTGCTCGCTCCACGCAATGACACTGTCTATGGATATGGAGTCATCATAGAGAACTTGTCTTTTGACCAATGATTGCAGAATACTCTGCTTTTCTTGATTGGCTATTGTATGTGCTGATAAGACAGAAGTATACAGTATCTGCCCCAATAGCATCCATATAATCATTTTTGTTCTCAAATGTTTGTTTGCCTCTTTTGTTTATTATTGGCAAAAATAAATATAAATGAATAAATAAAAAATTAAATAGATGCTGTTTTTTATCCTTTATACTCAATTTGTTAGCAACTTTATGCAGGCGATTGGAAGGGATTAATACAGTTCCAAACCAAACTCTTCTTTTAGTTGTAATAGGGCACTGTTCTTTTGTGCCATCATCTGGAATTTTTCAACGCGTCCGTAGGCACGTACCTTTTCAGTAGGAGCACTAATCCGGACAGTCATGGTGACTTTGCGGTTCTTTAGCCGGGTACGTAGGTAATTTTGCAGAGTGGGTATCATGCCGGTAAATTCCTTGGCAACGATTTCATTGTCTACCACAGCCTCAAAAGTTGTGTCATTTATTAAAGTGATGCGCATGTTCTGCATGCGCTTGGCAATGGCTACTTGCTCCTTGGGCATACGTCCGGCATACTCCTGCCAGTAATAGTTCAAATCCCTTTCATTGAAGATGTAGTCTTCTTCCGGTTGTGCTGCTTGGTGGGCGGCAGTAGGGTTAGATGAAGGGTTTCTTTGTTCCTCTTCTATATGGGGGCGTTTGATGGAGACCCCTAATCCGGACATTTTCATGACCGGAATTTTTTTCTCTTCTCTCCCTTGCGCCATTAATACGGCAGCAGGTGTGGCATGTGGAGTTGTTGCATTACTATGCTGCGTGGCAGCAGGTTGGGGAGTGCTGTTTGTCTGTACTGCCGGCTGTACGGTTTGTTGGGGCATGGCAGCAGTGGCCTGTGGCTGCTGAGCGGCGGCAGGCTGCGTGAATATGGGTTTTATAGCTTGTTTAGGGCTGCGCCCATTGGCACCGTCGTCCTCCTCGGCGGTCAGTTGTGCCACTTGTATCAGAGTGAGCTCTACCAGTAGCCGTTTGTTTTTACTGGCACGGTAGTTCAGGTCACAATCGTTGCAGAGCTTCATGGCACGGTAAAGAAAAGGGAGGGGGCATTGCTGTGCTTGTGCTTGGTAACGTTCGCGGATGCTTGCGCCCACTTCAAGCAACGGCAGTGTCGCCGGGTCTTTGCTGACAAGCAAGTCGCGCAGGTGGGATGAAAGTCCGGTGATGAAGTGGCTGCCGTCGAAGCCTTTGTTGAGCACATCATTCAGTAATAGCAACGCGTCACTGATTTTGTTCTCAAGAAAGAATCCGGTTAGTTTGAAGTAGTATTCATAGTCCAGCACATTGAGGTTTTCAATCACGCTCTTATAGGTGATGTGTCCTCCGGTGAAGCTTACCACCTGGTCGAAGATGGATAGTGCGTCGCGCATACCGCCGTCTGCTTTGAGGGCAATGACATTCAACGCTTCCGGTTCAGCAGTGATACCTTCTTTGGAGGCGACATATGCGAGGTGTGCTACGGTATCTTCCACACCAATCCGGCTGAAATCATATATTTGGCAGCGTGAAAGGATGGTGGGCAATATCTTGTGCTTCTCGGTAGTGGCAAGGATGAATATGGCATGGCGTGGAGGCTCTTCCAGTGTTTTCAGGAAAGCATTGAAAGCCGAGGCGGACAGCATATGTACCTCATCAATGATATATACTTTGTATTTGCCTATCTGAGGTGGAATGCGTACCTGCTCCACCAATTGGCGGATGTCATCCACAGAGTTGTTTGAGGCGGCATCCAGCTCATGGATATTGTAGGAGCGCTGCTCATTGAAGGCAGTACAGGATTCACATTGGTTGCATGCCTCGCCGTCTGCTGTGGGGCTCATGCAGTTGATTGTTTTAGCAAAGATACGGGCACAAGTTGTTTTTCCCACGCCTCTTGGACCGCAAAAAAGATAGGCATGCGCCAGTTTTCCGGTGGCAATGGCATTCTTCAAGGTAGTGGTCAGTGCACGTTGGCCTACTACGGACTCAAAGGTCGAGGGACGATATTTCCGTGCAGATACGATATAGTTTTCCATATTTGGGATATTCTTTGCTTTTTGTGCAAATGTACACAAAAAAAAGAAATCTTTCGGTTATTCCTCTTATCTTTGTGACGTGAAGTTATATGATGGACAAGCTCCATCATGAATGATAAATTGCTAAATAGTAGATAACGAGATGGATAAACTTGCTTCTCTTTGGTCTTTTGTCCGCAAGCATAAATATCTGATTACGCTTGCGTTGTTTGCTGTAATTATCGGGTTCCTGGATGAGAACAGTGTTGTACGCCGTTTGGGTTACGCCCGGGAAGAAAGCCGTCTGCGCGATGAAATAGAAAAGTACCGCAAGGAATACGAGGAGAATACCGAACGGCTCAATGATCTTGCCGTCGACTCCGGTGCCATCGAACGGATTGCCCGTGAGAAGTATCTGATGAAAAAGCCCAATGAGGATATTTATGTATTTGAAGAAGATATAGAAGAATGAAACAACTGATACCCGCCCTTTTCGCAGTAGGGGCCGTGATGCTCTTGGCAGGAGCTGCCGTTTATATCACGGGCTGGCCTCTTTCACCTTATATATATACTATCGGCGCTACGATGGTTGCTTTGGCCCAAATTAATTCTCCGTCCAAATGTAAAAGTCCCACTGTCAAACGCCTGCGCCGACAGCAAATATTCGGTGCGCTTTTGCTGGTGCTTACGGGGGCATTCATGCTCTTTACAAGGGGCAATGAATGGATTGTGTCTCTGACGATAGCCGCCATTCTTGAGCTTTACACTTCGGTACGTATTCCACAAGAGGAGGCGAAAGAAGGTTTAAGCTAAATCCGGAACATATATTCTGCATAAACAAGAGGGGCTGAACTCTTTTATAGAGCCAGCCCCTTTCTCATTTAGTTAATCTTCTGCGTTATCCGTCTATCTTTCTACCTTTTCTACTGTCAGAACTGCCGAAGAGACACCTGCCGTTACGTCAACTGTGAACCGGTAAGCGACACCGTTTTCCAGGCTTTTGCCTTCTACGAGGCCCAAGTTGCCGGCATCACGTCCGTTGGTACTGTCACCTATAAATACTAAGTCACTGGTGGTAGACAAGGCATCGTTTTTATATTCACCTCCCCAACCTTGCTGGTGGAAGAACTTGAAGTTGATGTCATCAGATTTGATTTGCTCTCCCGCTACTACTGTTACCTGATACTTCTTCGCTTCAATCTGTGACATGCAGAGACCTTTTTCTGTAGTCCAACCTACGGCATTGGTCGCTACGGAAGGTTTACCGATACCGTCACCGATAATCCAAAGGGCGCCGGTTCCGTCATCGTTCAGAGTGGCGGTGCTTGTTCCGTTCATTTTCAATACTTCCAGATAATTCAGGGCCAGGTTGGCAATGACGCGATAAGTTCCATCGATGGGCAGGAACTTCAGCGAACCGTCTTCATTCTTTTCGAAGAAGTCGGGGTCTATCCAATATTGGTCGAAGTTGGGAATATCTGCAGTGATGTTGTCCCCTTGCTTCAGATTGAGGTCGATGCTGTAATGGTCATCATCCACCATCTCCATTTCAGAACCGTTCAGCAGTAGTTTCACGAAAGGAGCGGCTGCATAAGTCAACGTATTGAAGGAGATGGAATATTCTCCAGCTGACAGATTGGAGAAGGTAATTTCACTGGAGGTACCTTGTGTAATGGCACCGTTGCTCCATCCGAAGTTGATTTCATTCCCGTTGGCGCCTACTTTAGGAGCTTTGATGTAACCTTTCACTTTTTGTGCAAATTCACCGGTCACGCTATACTGATTGGCTGCGACTTTTTCCATGCGGTATTCTTGGTCTCCGGAAATCAGAGTTAGGTAGGGGAAGTCCGGACGACTCAGCGCCACGTCATAGCTTTTTTCTGTAATTGTGAAATTGATGTTCTGCAGAATGAACTTCAATGTAGCTGTTCCGTTGGGAATATTTGCCAGATAGGGAACATATATTTTCCCGGTATAGTCTTGACCGTTTACTTTTGTACGGATTATAGTCTCTGACACCATTTCGTCGCTGAAGTATAACCGCGCTTTTAACGTGGAAAGGGGTACATCTGCGTCCGATGCCTTGATTGTAAAAGGCAGACTGTCTCCGAACAAGGCTGAAGAAGGTTCTGCCTGAAAGTCCATTGTCGGGTTACCGGGAACCGGATCGTCATCGCTGCAAGCATTCAGCATGGCTATGCCTGCCAATGCCATTAGATAGTATTTTAAGCTTTTCATTATAATCTTCTGTTTAAATTATTAGTTTTATTTTTTCCAACGGTAAGAAACGACTGCTTTGGCCGGAACTTCGTAGGAGAAGTAGTGTGTGCCGTCGCTTACGGTGATTCGCTTGGTCTCCGCATTGTTGTTGGCCAATACGAATGCATAGGTACCGTCCGTATTCTCGAAGGCGGAGTAAGTGATACCGCTGGCGGTGTAACCGGTCGTTCCGATACGTACAGCTCCCGGCTTCACAACCGAAGACATGTGGCCGATAAGGTAGTAGTGGGAGTTACGGACAATTTTAGAATAGTTTGTATTGTCAATATCCACTGCACCGTAGCAGGTCTTGCAAGAACCGTCTGAAGGACTTACCGGTCCCAGGTCACTGTCCAATACCAGATTCCATACAATGGCGCCGCGGCACCAGTTGTTGGCTGTTCCCAATGCTATTTCTTCCATATCGTTAAGCAGGCGTGCTTCCAAATCGCGACCGGAGTTCCAAGTACCGATGGAGGTTTCCGTAAAAAGCAGTTCCTTGTTGGGATAGAGTTTGTGGATATTCAGCAACTCAGAACGGTTACCGCCATAATTATGGTAGGCAGCGCCCGCAATGTATTGTGAGGCTTCCGCATCATCATAAATCTTGGTAGGGTAACTTTTTTGGTCGGCCAGATTGTCGTAGTTGTAGTTATGGTCGAAAACATAAATCTTTGTAGTAACTCCGGCTTCTTTGAAGGCAGGGCCCAGGCCGGTCTTGATGAAGTCACGGGCTTCTTCCCATCCCATGAACAAGGATGCTGAGTTACCGTGGTTCAGCGGTTCGTTCTGCGGAGTCACAGCGTGGATTTTGATGCCTTCCTTTTCGAAAGCTTGTATCCATTTTACGAAATAGTCGCCATACGTTCTGTAATATTCGGGGTTCAAGTGTCCGCTGGTCCATGAGTCAAAGGGTACACGTTCCTCCAGGCTTTTCACTTTCATCCACTTCGGACATGTCCAGGGAGCGGCAATTATTTTGACGGCAGGATTGATTGCCAGAATTTCCTTCAATATAGGAATCACATATTTGGTGTCTTCCATCGGAAGGGCAAAGTGCTCAAGCCCCTTTTCGTCACAGCAAGTGAATTCACTGAATGAGAAGTCGGAACAACCGATGGCAATACGTACATAGCTGAAGCCATAGCCTTCTTTGTCCGAGAATGTTTCAGTCAGAAACTTCGTGCGGTTCTCTTGTGTCATCTGCATCAGGTTGTAACCGGTAGAGCCGGTGATGGCTGCACCGAAACCGTCCATTTCCTGATAGCGGGTGGCAGGGTCAAGTGTCACGGTAGAAGGTGACATGTTGCTTCCGGTGCCGAAGGCCAGCCCGGACTTTGTCAAATCATAAGTACGACTGGTGTTCGTTACATAGAGGGTAACATCCTTTGCCTCTTCCGTGGGTTGGTCTGGCTTGGGTTCCGGTGTAGGGGTGATGTTACTGTCATTGTCATTGCCGCAGGCTGCCAGTATGGTGAAGCAGCCTAATGCGGTAGTGAATATATTTCTTAAATTCATATTCAATTGATTTTTATATTACTCATTAGTATTAATAGCCCGGGTTCTGTATCAGATTTTCGTTCTGGTCGATGGCTCCTTGGGGAATAGCCAGCAGATAGGAGTTCTCATTGAACAGATTTTCTTGTGCATGGCGGCCGCTGTCTTTGGCGTAAACGGCGTTCATCACTTCTTCTACCTTATTGAGGCGGCAAAGGTCGTACCAGCGCTGTCCTTCAAAGGCAAGCTCCATGCGGCGTTCGTCCATATAAGCTTGGAGCAATGCTTCTTTACTGCTGCGGGTGCTTTGTGGAAGTTTGCCCAGTCCGGCGCGGTTGCGGATGCGGTCGATGATGTCGGCTGCACCGTTCAGGTCGGGAGCCTCTCCCATAATTTTTGCTTCGGCTTTGAGGAGCAGGATATCGGCATATCGCAGATAGATAATGCTGTTGAACGCAGAGCGGCATTTGTACATGAAGGCATAATGGTCTGCCGGATAATAGTTGCTCCATCCGCAGTCATACCATACAACAGATTCATTGTAACGTTTCGTGTCTCCTTGCTCTTCATAGAGGCGGATAAGGTCACGGGAAGGGGTAATCCATTTGGCCCAGGTGAAACTTTCATCCCAGTTGCTCAAGTTACGGCCGAACATCCAAGTACACCAGTTGCCGGAGCCGGGAGGAAAGTGGGCTTCGAGAATTGCCTCCTTGGTATTGCGTACCCGGCAGTCTTTTTTTTCCGTATCATACGCCCAAAGGTCGCTGAAGTCTTCCACGAGGTCGAAGCCGTCGGCAGCAAGTTCATCGGCATATTTGATAACCTTTGCATAATCGCGCAGAGGTTTTTCTGCATAGACCTTGGCAAGCATGGCACGTGCCACCGATTTGGTAAGTATGCTCTTGTCTGATGTGTCGTTTGTCGGTGTGTTGGGGTTTTCCACTGCTTCAGTCAGGTCTTTCTCTATTTGGGCGTAAGCCTCTTCAGCCGTATTCTGTGGAGGAAAATAGGTCGGGTACATTTCTTCTACGTTGTCTTCGGTAATGTCACCGCCCACGGTAGTGATGACCGGGAAGTTACCCCATAAGCGTACCATATCGAACATGACCATGGCACGGAATATCTTGGCTTGTGACTGATACTTGCCGCGTTCACTTTCACTGAGTGCCTTGAGCTGGTCACAGCCCACGATGATGCGGTTGGCAACGGCAATGTCGCCTAAGAAACGGTCCCAGTCACGTTTTAGTACAGAATTAGAGCCTTCAATGGAGTTGGTTTCGTAAGGCACCACTTCGGCCCCCGTTGTTCCGGCGTAGGCATTATCGGAATGAGCGTCACCGATAAGCAGTTTGTCGACATACCAGTGCTCCTGCTGGTCACGAAATTTTTTGTGAAGGGTTACCATTGAAGTTTCCACGTCTTGCACACTGTTGAAAATAGGCTTTTCATCAGTTTTGTTCACTCCTTCCGTTACATCCGAGTAGGTGTCTACCGGATTATAGTCCAAGTCACATGAGGTTGCGGTCATTGCCAACAATACACCGCAAGCTATACTTTTATATATATGGTTTAGTTTCATAAGTTATTTCTTCCTTTTTTAGAATTCAACATTGATACCGAAAACGAATGATTTGCTCTGCGGGTAAGTTCCATAGTCGATGCCCTGTACAGAACCGCTGTTGCCATATTGGTTCACTTCGGGGTCCATACCTGAATAGCTGGTCCAGGTCAGCAAATTGCTGGCGGTAAAATAAGGCTGTACGCGGCTGATACCCCATTTCTTGAACTGGCGGCAACGGATGTTGTAAGAGAGTGAAATGTCTTTGACACGCAGGTAGCTGCCGTCTTCTACAAAATAAGTGGAGTTCTTGATGTTGAAGTTGGCTTTCGGGACATTCGTAATCTGTCCGGGGATTCTCCAGCGTTTCAATACTTCCGTTGACTGGTTTTTGCCGTCGTACATGCCTTCGGTTTCCATACGGGACACATTGAAGATGTCGTTTCCGTAGCTTCCCTGGATGAAGATGCTCAGGCTGAGGTCTTTCCATGTAAAGGTGTTTGTCAATCCGTAGATGAAGTCGGGGTTCGGGTCGCCGATATAGGTACGGTCGGAAGTGGAAATCTTGCCGTCTTCGTTAAGGTCGCGATAGATCAGGTTACCGGTTTCAGGGTCTACGCCGTCGCTGATGTAACCGTAGAAACCACCCAAAGGACGTCCGGGCTCATTGCGTACGATATTCTCTTTCACCACCTCGGCGCTGCTTGCTGCGGTATAGATTTTCTGCAATGACAGCTTGGTCAGCTTGTTCTTATTGAAAGAAATGTTGAAGTCTGTATCCCAAGAAAACTCGCCGGTCAGGTTATGGGAGTTGATGGCGAACTCGAATCCCTTGTTGGTCATCTCGCCTTCGTTACGGGTGATGCTGGTGGTTGCTGCCGCACCCGCAGGCAGACTTACTTTCATCAACATGTCTGTGGTTTTCTTGTAATAGTAGTCCATGCTGAAGGTCAGTCTGTTGTTCAGTACAGTCAGGTCAAGACCGATGTTCGTCTGGTTGGTAGTTTCCCATTTCAGGTCACTTGTTCTCAGGTTGGCCTGGCTGATACCGGGAACTGCATGGTCGTTACCTTCTTCAAACCAGGGTATGCGGTTGATGTTGTAACGTTGCAGATACGAGTAATCGCCTATGCCGCTTTGGTTACCGGTCTGTCCCCAGCCACCGCGGAGCTTCAAGTCATCAATCCAAGTGATGTCTTTCATGAATTTTTCCGACGAAATGCGCCAGGCAGCCGAGAAGGAGGGGAAAATGCCCCAGCGATGGTCGGGATGCAGCTTGGATGAACCGTCGGCACGCATGTTCATGGTAAGCATGTACTTGCTGTCATAATTGTAGGACACGCGGGCGAAATAGGAAGAGATAGCCCACTGTGAAGCTCCTGTTCCGGTACCGTCCCATGAAATTTTATTGGCAGCGTTCAGGGTTTGTATTTTATCGTCCCGGAAGTGTGAGCCGTTTATCCAGCTGTTGGTATAGTCCGATTTGGTATAGGAAGAACCTGCCATGACGTCGATACCATGTTTCTTGATGTTGGTGTTGTAAGTCAATATATTGTCGAAAACCAATACGGTATTCATGTTTCGGTTGTCGGAAGCTGTACCGAAGCTGTTGCGTCCGTCGGTGGTCGATATTGGATCGAGGAATGTGGTGCTTACACCGTTACGGCGGTCCAGGGCTACGGATGATTTCAACTTCAGGTTGGGCAGAAAGCTGATGGTAGCGGCTCCGGATGCGATGAGGCGGTTCTCCTTGTTCTTGTTGTTTTTCTGGCGGGCCAGGTTTTCCATCGGGTTCATGATATTTACCCCGTAGAAGTTCTTATTGTATTGATTCGGCTTTTCAGGGTCCCAAATAGGAGCATAGGTCGGTGTGTTGATAACCGAGAGGACTACACCGCCACGGTTGGCACCCGTACCGGAAATGATGCCGGTGTTTCCGATATTGTCGGAGTAGGAGATATTGGCACTTACGTTCAGCCAACTGCGTATCTGGTTGTCAATGTTGGCACGGAAGCTATATCGTTTGAAGTACGTGCCTTCCAAAATGCCTTTTTCATTCAGATAACCGGCAGAGAGGAAGTATTTCATCTTTTCGTTTCCGTTAGATACGGACACCTGGTAGTTTTGGGTCTGTCCGGTTTTGTAAACTTCATCAAACCAGTCTGTCTGGTCTGTTAGACCTTCAAGGGCAGCGGGGTTGACAGCCCCGATTTCTTCCTGTAACTCACGGTATTGTTCTGTATTCAGGGCATCCATGCTCTTGGCTACTTTCGTCATACCATATTGTACGTTCAGTGCCACTTTGGCATTGCCTTCTGCTCCGGCTTTGGTCGTAATCAGTACCACACCGTTGGCTGCACGCGAACCATAGATGGCTGCCGATGAGGCATCCTTTAGGATAGAGAGACTTTCAATGTCGTTGGGAGAGAGAAAGTTGATGTTGTCCACGGGCACACCGTCCACTACGTAGAGCGGGTCGTTGCTGCCGTTGAATGAGGTGGTACCACGTACGCGGATGCTCATGCCTCCGCCCGGTTCACCGCTGGGTTGCATAACCGACACGCCGGCTGCTTTGCCTTGCAGGGCTTGGGCTGCCGATACAATGGGGCGTTGGTCCAAATCCTTTGTAGAAACCGTGGATACGGCTGTGGTTACGTCTTTACGCTTCACACTTCCATAACCGATAACTACCACTTCGTCCAGCAGTTCGTTATCTTCCTGCAATGTGATATTCATGTTGGTGGTTGCTTTTACCTCTATCGTTTTGTAGCCGATGAAGGATATTACCAGTGTGGCATTCTGTCCTACACTCAGGGAAAACTCCCCGTCCAGATTGGTAACAACACCGTTGGCGGTACCCTTTTCCAATACGGATGCGCCAATGACCTCCAGGCCTGCAGCATCTGTTACTTTACCCGTAGCTGTCAATCGTTGGGCAAATGCATTTGTTGACATTAGCAGTACGAGTAATGTCAAAAGGAGCTTGTAACTCCGCGTAAGAAGATTTCTTGTAATCATTCTCATAGTACTTTAATTGAAAGATTTAATTTATTATTAGAAAAGTATGTCCTAATAGAGATTGGTGGTTTTCCATAGTACACTTTTCTTTCTGTGCTGCAAAGATAGCGGACAACCCTATTCGTCCGATAGGCAGGTAATATGGAGAAGTAAGTCTGTGTGAAATGTAAATATCAGATATATAATAAGTTGTATTCTTGCTGATTGCTGTGTAAAGTAAAGGTCGGCCACTATGGAAGGAGGTCTGTATATACTGTTTTGTCGCTTTGAGCGGTCGAAATATCTCTTAAATTTCATGTACTTTTTAGGGTGGAGGTAGTTTATGTTTAGATAGATTAATTTATCTTTGTGCTCTCAGCCTTATATAAATAATAGAAATGAAAAGAAAAATCATAGCTTTACTATTTTTACTGATGGGGTGTACCTTTCTGAATGCGGCACCTTACAGTGAAAAGATAAAAGAACTGCTGGTGCGTCTTGATTCTCTGATTGCGCAAAAAAACACGTTTGCTATGCTTAAAGAGGCGAAGATTGCCCAGTTGCACAAGCTGCGAAAGGATGTGCGTACTTTGGAAGAGAGATATTGGCTGAATAAAAATCTTTATGATGAGTATTGTGTCTATAATGCCGATTCTGCAATGAATTATGTGGCAGGCAATTTGGACATAGTTTATAAGCAGAATGATAAATACCGGCAGATGGAGTGGAAGATAAAAAAGTCTTTTCTGTTGGCTGCCACCGGTCTGTTGAAAGAAGCCCAGGATGAGTTGGACGGAGTCTCAGGCGGTTCGCTCCCCAAAGAATTGTTAGTGGACTATTACGGGCAAATGCTGTATCTGTATTCGCATTTCAATCAGTATACCGGTAGTGAAATGGGTACTTTGCATGAACATTATGCACAGTTGGAGCGTGTTTACAAGGACTCTTTGAATATGGTTCTTACCCCTGAAGACCCCTTGTTCTTGTGGTATAAAGGGCAGGTAGTACAAGGTACGGACAGTATGTATGTTTTTAAAGAACGTTTGCAGAAGGGAATTCTTAATTCTGCATTCGACACTCGGCGCGATGCCATGAATGCTTACGTGCTGGCCTGCTTTTATCGCGAGTCCGATGAGCAGGAAAATTATCTGACTTACCTGATATATTCTGCTATGGCCGATGTACGTATCTCCAATAAAGATATTGCTTCGTTGGAAGAGCTGGCGGGGGTACTTTTTAGTTTGGGTGATATTGACCATGCCTATGTCTACATGAGTTACTGCTTGCAGAATGCCTTGGCATATCGGAACCGGGTGAGGGTAGTGGGCATCTCTGCGGTGCAGGACACCATTCATCAGATCTATCAGGAACGTAATCAGAGGCAAGAAGCGCGGTTACGTATGTATTTGGTACTGGTCAGTGTCTTGTCTTTGATATCCTTGTTTGCCTTCCTATATATATACAAGCAGATGAAGCGGTTGAAGCAGTCGCGCCAACAGCTGAATGAGGCAAACAACCGCTTGAATAAGCATGTGGAAGAGCTTTCGAAAATGCACGGACAAGTGGCAGAAACGAATGTACAGCTTACTTCTTTGAATGAACAGTTGAGGGATACCAATAATCAGCTTCGTGAATCCAACTATGTGAAGGAGGAATACATAGGTTATGTCTTTTCCATTTGTTCCAATTATATCAGTAAGCTGGATGAGTATCGGAAAAATATCAATCGTAAGCTTAAGGCAAACCAGTTGGAGGATGTGAAAGCATTGACCGATACTCATTCTATGGCACAGAATGAGTTGAAAGAGTTCTATCATAACTTTGATGCTATCTTCTTGCACATTTATCCGGATTTCGTAAGTGACTTCAATGCCTTGCTCCATCCTGACGAGCAGATTGTGCTAAAAGATGGTGAGCTGCTGAATACGGAATTGCGCATTTATGCTTTGGTGCGTTTAGGTATCACTGATAGTGTGAAGATTGCCGAATTCTTGCATTATTCACCTCAGACCGTTTATAATAATCGTTTGAAAACACGTAATAAGGCTATCATTCCTCGGGAAGAGTTTGCTGCCGTTGTGCGTTCTTTGGGTAGGGCACAGAAGTGGATTTGATAAAGGCTTCTACTGATTGTCGCAGTATGGTGCGTAGATGACACCTAAGAGTTAGGAAAAAAACTGCGATGTACTACCTTGTTTTTCCCTAAAAAACTAATCTTTCCACAGCAATGTTCTTTTCTTACCACAGCTGTGGAAAGAAAGAAACACGGGTGTGGTAAGAAAGAAACATATCTGTAGTGAGAAAAGTTGTTCAGTAGTTCTCGTTTAGTATCCGGGCTTTCCGGATGTAGCCTTTCGCAGGTTTATTGTCAGTTCTCTTTGGGCTCCTCAAGCGTGGTGCCGGCCGTTCAGTGGTCTATGTCAAGGGGTGAACTTAGTATATTCCGATGCGCGCGCGTATATATATAATGTGTCCCCTTCCTTCCTGCCTTTCTTTCCCTTTAAAAAATATGCTTTAAAACATATCTATCAATCAGCTAGTTATGAAAAAGTTCACGTAAACCCTCAAAAAAGCTTGTATATATTTTGCAGATGTCCGTAAAAGCGCTACTTTTGCATCCGCTTTCGGGAACGAAGGCGGCGATGTTTTGACATTCTGACAGTAAAACGGAGCGGTAAGCTTCCATTTTTTTCTCTTCTTTGCCATAGGTTTCTTTCGGAACTTCGGCCTTGGAAAAGAAAAATGAAAAAAACTTCCGAAACATTTGGAAGTTATGCTTTAAAGTTCTTACCTTTGCACCCGCTTTTTGAAAACGAAAGCAGCGCGAGTTGACATTCTTCTTTAAAGAAACGGTGCCTGGTTTCCTTCTTCCTTTTTTTTCCTTTTTGCCTCCCTTTCGACAAGAGAGACGACGAGGAAAGAGAAAAAAAAGAAAAAAAAAAAACTTCCGAAAATATTTGGAAGATATGCTTTAAAGTTCTTACCTTTGCATCCGCTTTCTGAAAAGAACAGCAATCGTGAAAACGAGCGATCTTTGAACAGATTTACATAAACAATACAAGTAGTACAAGAGCAGGTGCTTCGCAAATTAATAATTGGAAACTAATGATTAAGGCGCGTCGTACCTGGGTAAAACAAAAGAACCGTCAATACCTGTTTTATATAAATAGGTAAAGATAAACTTTTTGAATTCGAGCGTCCTGGACAGATAATTAAGCTGCCGCACTTTAATTTTTAATTTGCGCAGTCACGATACTTTTACAATGAAGAGTTTGATCCTGGCTCAGGATGAACGCTAGCTACAGGCTTAACACATGCAAGTCGAGGGGCAGCATGAACTTAGCTTGCTAAGTTTGATGGCGACCGGCGCACGGGTGAGTAACACGTATCCAACCTGCCGATGACTCGGGGATAGCCTTTCGAAAGAAAGATTAATACCCGATGGCATAGTTCTTCCGCATGGTGGAACTATTAAAGAATTTCGGTCATCGATGGGGATGCGTTCCATTAGGTTGTTGGCGGGGGTGTAACGGCCCACCAAGCCTTCGATGGATAGGGGTTCTGAGAGGAAGGTCCCCCACATTGGAACTGAGACACGGTCCAAACTCCTACGGGAGGCAGCAGTGAGGAATATTGGTCAATGGACGAGAGTCTGAACCAGCCAAGTAGCGTGAAGGATGACTGCCCTATGGGTTGTAAACTTCTTTTATACGGGAATAAAGTGAGGCACGCGTGCCTTTTTTTTGTATGTACCGTATGAATAAGGATCGGCTAACTCCGTGCCAGCAGCCGCGGTAATACGGAGGATCCGAGCGTTATCCGGATTTATTGGGTTTAAAGGGAGCGTAGGCGGACGCTTAAGTCAGTTGTGAAAGTTTGCGGCTCAACCGTAAAATTGCAGTTGATACTGGGTGTCTTGAGTACAGTAGAGGCAGGCGGAATTCGTGGTGTAGCGGTGAAATGCTTAGATATCACGAAGAACTCCGATTGCGAAGGCAGCCTGCTGGACTGTAACTGACGCTGATGCTCGAAAGTGTGGGTATCAAACAGGATTAGATACCCTGGTAGTCCACACAGTAAACGATGAATACTCGCTGTTTGCGATATACAGTAAGCGGCCAAGCGAAAGCGTTAAGTATTCCACCTGGGGGAGTACGCCGGCAACGGTGAAACTCAAAGGAATTGACGGGGGCCCGCACAAGCGGAGGAACATGTGGTTTAATTCGATGATACGCGAGGAACCTTACCCGGGCTTGAATTGCAACTGAATGATGTGGAGACATGTCAGCCGCAAGGCAGTTGTGAAGGTGCTGCATGGTTGTCGTCAGCTCGTGCCGTGAGGTGTCGGCTTAAGTGCCATAACGAGCGCAACCCTTATCGATAGTTACCATCAGGTTATGCTGGGGACTCTGTCGAGACTGCCGTCGTAAGATGTGAGGAAGGTGGGGATGACGTCAAATCAGCACGGCCCTTACGTCCGGGGCTACACACGTGTTACAATGGGGGGTACAGAAGGCAGCTACACGGGCGACGTGATGCTAATCCCTAAAGCCTGTCTCAGGTCGGATTGGAGTCTGCAACCCGACTCCATGAAGCTGGATTCGCTAGTAATCGCGCATCAGCCACGGCGCGGTGAATACGTTCCCGGGCCTTGTACACACCGCCCGTCAAGCCATGAAAGCCGGGGGTACCTGAAGTGCGTAACCGCAAGGAGCGCCCTAGGGTAAAACTGGTGATTGGGGCTAAGTCGTAACAAGGTGGCCGTACCGGAAGGTGCGGCTGGAACACCTCCTTTCTGGAGTGACGTCTCGACTCGATCGTTGGTTCTTGAAGTTATGCTTCCATAAGAACCTCTTGTACTGCGCGTACTTGTTTATTAAAATATACGAGAAAAGTAGAAGCCGAGCCGTAAGGCGAGGGTTTGACTGACAGTCCTATAGCTCAGTTGGTTAGAGCGCTACACTGATAATGTAGAGGTCGGCAGTTCAACTCTGCCTGGGACTACTTCAAAGTTGAAAACTGAAAATTGAAAACTGAAAATCGGGAACTCTCCGGATTTTCCACTTTCCACTTTCCGTTTTCCACTTATAAGAAGGGGGATTAGCTCAGCTGGCTAGAGCACCTGCTTTGCACGCAGGGGGTCAACGGTTCGAATCCGTTATTCTCCACTCCGTTTTGATTATTGTTTTATAATTGAAACACCGTTCTTTGACATGATGTGACCAAAAAAAGTAAAGTTAAAAGCTGAAAGTATATATCGACCATACGTGATCGGTAAGACAAAAAGTAAGTAAGGGCACATGGCGGATGCCTTGGCTCTCGGAGGCGATGAAGGACGTGATAAGCTGCGATAAGCTGCGGGTAGGTGCAAATGACCTTTGATCCGCGGATTTCGAATGGGACAACCCGGTACTTTGAAGAAGTATCATCCTGCATTGCAGGAGGCTAACGCAGGGAACTGAAACATCTTAGTACCTGCAGGAAAAGAAAATAAACAATGATTCCCCCAGTAGTGGCGAGCGAACGGGGAACAGCCCAAACCATCCATGTTACGGCATGGGTGGGGTTGTAGGACCACGCCGTGGCAAGAAAGTTGGTGAGCAGAATGTTCTGGAAAGTACAGCCATAGAGCATGACAGCTGCGTATGCGAAGCCAAGCGAAGCCTAGTGGTATCCTGAGTAGCGCGGAGCACGAGGAATTCTGCGTGAATCTGCCGGGACCATCCGGTAAGGCTAAATACTCCCGAGAGACCGATAGTGAACCAGTACTGTGAAGGAAAGGTGAAAAGCACTTCGAACAGAAGAGTGAAATAGTTCCTGAAACCATGTGCCTACAAGCGGTCGGAGCACCTTTTGGTGTGACGGCGTGCCTTTTGCATAATGAACCTACGAGTTACTTTTTTCCGGCGAGGTTAAGGATTTCAGATCTGCAGCCGAAGCGAAAGCGAGTCTGAACAGGGCGTATAGTCGGAAGGAGTAGACGCGAAACCAAGTGATCTACCCTTGGGCAGGTTGAAGGATGGGTAACACCATCTGGAGGACCGAACCAATAAGCGTTGAAAAGCTTCTGGATGACTGAGGGTGGGGGTGAAAGGCTAATCAAACTTGGAGATAGCTCGTACTCCCCCGAAATGCATTTAGGTGCAGCCTTGACTTATACTGGCATGAGGTAGAGCGACTGATAAGATGCGAGGGCTTCACCGCCTAGCAAGTCTTGACAAACTCCGAATGCGTGTCAGTTCTATGTCAGGAGTGAGGGCATGGGTGCTAAGGTCCATGTCCTAAAAGGAGAACAATCCGGACCAACAGCTAAGGTCCCGAAATGAATACTAAGTTGAACTAACGAAGTCAGATTGCTAAGACAGCTAGGATGTTGGCTTGGAAGCAGCCATTCATTTAAAGAGTGCGTAACAGCTCACTAGTCGAGGAGTTTGGCGTGGATAATAATCGGGCATAAGTATTCTACCGAAGCTTTGGGATGAGAAATCATCGGTAGGGGAGCATTCCACTCGGCGTCGAAGGTGAAGCGCGAGCTTTGCTGGAGCGTGTGGAAAAGCAAATGTAGGTATAAGTAACGATAAAGGGGGTGGGAAACCCCTCGCCGAACTAAGGTTTCCTGATCAACGCTAATCGGATCAGGGTAAGTCGGGTCCTAAGGCTCAGCCGAACGGCGAGGCCGATGGCAGAACCGGTTAATATTCCGGTACTACCTGTGGGAGTGACGTGGAGACGGAGTCGTGACAGCGCCGCGGACTGACGGGAATAGTCCGTTGAAGGGTGTAGATGCTGATTGTTCGCGGCAAATCGGAGCAAAGAGTCGAACGACAGTATGGGACGTTCTTAGAACAAAATCAATAGTGCGTGTAATCATACTTCAAGAAAATCCATGGTGAGGGAGAAATTGCATTCATCGCCCGGCATCACCATATCAGCACGCATGACCGCGATGAGCAGCACTGGCACAAGCCAATGCGGAATCAAGGCCATACACGCCAAGGCGGTCTATTTCTGGCAAGAGAGTGATCGAGGCGAAGCGGCCAGCGGTACAAGTGATACCAGCCACTTGCGCCCTGTTTCAGGTTGCATGGTGTTACCCAAGCTGTTGCCAGAAGCCACTGCGTATGAATCTTAAGAATAGCCAGGGCACGATCAAGGGCTTACGATCAGTTTTTTTCTTTATGGAACAACCTCCTCAATTTGTGAAATCAATGAGGCTGCAGTACCTCTGCAAGTCCAATGAATCGTGCCTGGGCATCGGATGGTTGAGGAGGTGGCCGTACGGGGCAGATCGTATGGCAGGTTGGTGAGCCCATCCGGTGAAGCCATCATGCTCCATCGCCAATCCAGGCACATAGTGGAGCAGAGTCCATCACAGTTTTCACAGGGTCGCACAGCAGTGCAAAATTTTGATGGTTGTTGGTAAAGATAAAGAAAATGCTCATGTACCATCCAGCATGAGAAATCATGTTGTCCTCGGTGTACGGTCAAATCGTGTTGTGAATCTTTCATTACTTGATCGATCCATAGAAGACATCCTCATGTGACAATACGTAG
>VOFJ01001036.1_pt1 | contig 130591 bp, 186 predicted proteins | sample 5384081 | NCBI WGS metagenome assembly VOFJ01 (sample SAMN12384729, study PRJNA508395) | human gut metagenome | isolation source: healthy gut I | host: Homo sapiens
CGGTGGCCGCTTCCACCAAACTTCACGTTATGCTTGACTTAAGCCTCCCGATTGCGTTGGCGTCGACCATATAACACCAGCTGCAGCATACCTTGTCTTCATAACGGCAACGAACTGATTACAAAGTTATCTTCTATACGGCTGAACAAGATATGCCGCAAATTTTCGGTGTAAGTGGAAGCATTGTATCAGTATTGTAGTAACCGTCTTTCGGGTTTTCGCGCTCGTGGCGGCATACCCAGCCGTCTTTCCGTCTGCGTTACGCCATTCATTGCCTCATCCCATTTATCCGTTTCTTTTTTGTGCCTTGCGAGGAGCTGACGTTCTCTCACGTTTTGCTGAAACTTCAGAATGCCGTAATAATCGCTATAACTATTGTCTTCCTCAATTTTCAAGTTTGTTCTCAGAAACGCTCTCTTTGGCCGACATATACTTTTTTTTTTTCTTTTGCTTCGAACCACCAATAAAAGCTTGTGTCAAGTTTTTCTATCGTGGCTTTGCTCCAGCGGTTTGCGCTGTAATCGTAAGTGATAAAATCTTCATTTTTGTAATCAATGAATATCTCGTATGCCGGTGTTGTTGTCCGAGCCGCAAGTTCTTTTGTGTAAAACAAAGCAACCTTTGATTATATCGCCGTACATTCGGCATTTTGCATACTCCCTTGTTTCATATCTGTACTCGGTCGAACCGTATTTTTTATCATACGGGGAGTATCTTTTTCCTGCCTTTTCAACGAACGACTTTGGTGCAGTGATTTTCGGAAGCTTACTCAGCTCTTTTAATTTCATGAAGGGCCTCCATTTCTGCCTCTGTCACTATATCGCCGTATTCGTTGTACGGCACACCTGCCAACATTGATTTACCGTCAACCTTAAAAAATCGAATACCACAGTATTTCTTTGCTATACTGGCTTTCTTTGAGCATACACACTACGGTGTCTTTCTGTGCGCATACTGCCATTGTTTTCCCACGGACGATAAGGAACTTATCGCCTTCTTTGCCACAAGCCATATCGTTATGTACATGGTGATTCTGTTCACGGTATGGGTGCAGCGTGATGTATTTTGCCGCCGCCTTTACAAAATCAAGCACATCAAGCTTTTTGCGGAGCGTGAGAACAGTACAGCTTATCTTGCTGTCTATCTCATCCTCATCAACATCGCCTGTTGCATCTACCTCGTAAATCACGCAGTTATCAAAGCGGTAGTATGATAAGCAGTCAAGCGGATTTTCGGCGCAGTGGAATCCATTTTCCCTGCAATTTGCCCTATCTGTGTAGTTAGGCTCATTTTCCTTGAATTTGTACTTACGGCAGGTCAGATCTTCGTTGAAAGCTTTATATGCTATCATCTTCTGTTTCCTCCACGCCCATATCGAACAGTGATGACTGTTCTAATTCTTCTTTTTCCTCGGCAGAGTTTGTTTTCTTAGGCTTATCCGCTGTTTTCTTCTTAGGCGTTTCAGCCTTTTCGACAGGTGCAGGCTTCGGCCTTTCTGCTTCAAGCTTTTTCTTCAGTTCATCATCGGAAAGCGTGTAGTATTCGTCTGCAAGTGCAAATATCTCCTCAGAAGACATTCCTATCATTATTCCGCCCCGCTTGTCTGTATTGCTCATTTTACGGGCTTTTTCGTACGCTATATCAGATATGTACTGATAGCACTTGCTAAGCGTCTTGCCCTCGGCTATCACTTTTTCGGCGTAAACCGCATCGGTCATTATGCGCTGAGCAACATGATCTCTGATAGCGATTGCCGGCACGTTGTAGCCACTTACCGTAGCAGCTTCGTTGTTTAATTTGGTCATAGCACTTTCTTCTTTATTTCCCATTTGATTTATCCTTTCCTGCGGTAATCAGCCCAAGACATCGTAACTCTTTTCGAGCTTTCAACAAAGCGGCTGATTATTGCTGTAGCTGTTTCTGCGTCGCCTTTTGCAGATAACTTTTTCTGCAAGAGCAGTTGTGTTGTAATTTGTTGTGATTATTGTCGGCAACAAGGCTTCGTAGCGTTCGTTCAGAATGCTATACAGCACGGGCACCGACCATTCTGTCACTTGCTCCTTTCCAAGATCATCTATTATCAGCAAGTCAACAGTCTTGTATGCTTCGAGGACTTCCTCTTCCGTTACTTCGCTGTTGCGCTCGTAGCAACGTTTTATATCGCCGAGAATGTCTATTGACGTTTTGCAGATAACCGAACTCCTGTATTGATGATTGCAAGCGCAATTGCAATCGCCAAGTGCGTTTTTTTACCTGTTCCGCACGGACCTTCCAAATATAGCCCTTTACCCTGAGTGAAGTATTCTCTGAAATTCTTGATATAATCAGTCGCTACTTCAAACGACTTTTTGTTCTCAGCGGTAACGGAAAAGCTATCTATCGTCCGTGATAAGTAACGTTTCTTTTTATTCCCGACTTGCCGAGTATGCTTTCAATTTTTTCTGCTTTCTGAGCTCTTGTTCTTCGGCAAGCTCTTTTTTCTTTTTTGATTTTTTTCCTGTTTAGCATCCCAGCCTTTCCAAAACGCAACCGCTTTTTTCGCAATCGCAACGTGGCTTTTCAAGATTCCAGATCATCGCCTGCCCCATAAGTACAACGCACTCGTAGTACAACGTTTTCCCACAGTATTTGCACTTTTCCGGTTTTGGAACAGGTTGCGTACTCGGTATTCCCAATTCTTCGACTTCTTTGCTTGTGTAGATAGGCCCGTGCACCTTACCAATCGCTTGGTTTGAAAGGTTTTTCATTTCTTCCATTGTTCACGCCGCCTTTCTCTTTTTAGCTCATACACGCTTTGCCATGAGCGCTCAACAGATTGTTCAAGAATCTTCTTTTGCGTTACCGTATCACCGGGCGCAAGAGTTTCAAGCTTTTTGATTGTTATTTCCATTGCGCACTCTGTCATCGGCTTGCGCATTTTCTTTCGCATTTCGATGAATGCCTGCCATGCCGGCTCAAGCTCGAGCAACTGCGATAGCTGTTGCGGTTTTAGTTTTATTTATTTTATTTTTATTTTCTTTTTCTTTTATTTTTTCTTTTGTAGGGTTTTTCTCGGATTTATCGGGGTTTTTCTCGGATTTACTGGGGTTTTTCTCGGAAAAACTCTCTTTTTGGGTGCACTTTAATAAACCCTAACGTCGCTTCTTCGTTTAAAATCCAAACGCTGGGTTCCACAAACACGTCTCTTTTTGTGGATTTTTTTTTTGCTTCTTGATAACGTGTTTGTATTGATGCAGCAGTAAGTAAGTTGTCCGACGAAAACCGTGTGTTATCAAACAGTGACTTGCTTGCGAGGAGCTGTACTATCTGCCTTGTCTTGCCCTCCGGCACTCCGCGTGTCTGCACTTGCGCAGCACACCAAATCGTCGTCGTATGCGATGTAGTACCCCTTGCCTTTGTATATCTCACAAAGCAGGTAAATGTAAATTATTATCGCATCAGTGCCATATTCCGAGCCTCGTATAATCTTGATTTTTCTATCCGAAAAAAGTCCACATCAAAAGGAAAGTACGACAAACCGTCGCATTGAGGCCTTGCCATCGCTACCTCCTTGACTTTGTATTAAGCCTGAGCTTTTTACATAAGTATTCGTCAAGCTTTATACCGTAGATGTAGTTTTCTTCAAACAACTCTTTTTTCTCTGATATGCGCTTCCATGTGATGTTCGTGACATAGAGCAATCGCTCTCATTCCTATGTGGACTGTTTCTTCACGATCTCCGCCTATGCCTATGCGGTCTACATGGTGTACTTCCGCTCGTGCGTTGCATATAGCACATTTGCGGTGTTCAAGGCACATATACAGATATTTACCTATATCGTCTGTTTCGTGAAGCAGTGTGTCTTTCGTCGGCACATCCCAATGAAAACAGAACTCTATCAGGTGTGTTATAAAGTCCTTTGCCGTTGTCATATCGACATCGGACAGCGAAAACCATTCGCCGTCGTGACGCTTGATGTAGTCCCACGTCATGTATGCCCTGATAAATTCAGGGCTCATGCCCGCTCCACAATGCAATGTCACGAACGATAGCGAATATCTTTTTCTTCTTTGGTCGGCGGAGATCCTGCGACCGTCATTCAGCCGCAGTTCTACACTGCCGATATGCTTTTTGTATCAACTCCCGTTCAACGTTTTCGGAAAGTTCCAGCAACAGCTTATTGCCGTGCTTGTCAAATTTAAGTATCTTTCCGGTCGTTATCATCTGTTGTATCACGCTCCCTGTGAGTGTGCATATACACATATACGCCGTTAGGGCCTATGTTGCGGTAGATGAAGTCATCGCATTTTTCTTTCGACAGGTGATTTTTTTCCGCCTGAATTTCGTAGGCGTATTCGCCTGCGATTTTCTTTTTTGCTATGCGTTCCTTTATATCCGTCTCCGTGTGATTAGCCTCTATCATATAGAGGTCGTAATTGCGGGCTGTAACGCCGTTAAGATTGTTTGTGTCGGTGGCATATATCATCTTGCCCTTGTCACCAAAATGCAACTTTATAGCCGCAGTTTGGTACGTTGTGCTTTAGCGGTACAGGGATTATATTGCATATCCCATAACCGTACATCTTGCCGTACTCGAAAACATCTATTCGGCGTTTGGATATACCCATATCTAAAAGTACAGGAACAAGCCAACCGCAACAACCGAAACGCAGTAACGGTCTGTCCCTTGCAAGACTTCGTATCGAAGCTTTGTTGAAATGGTCTGAATGAATGTGTGTAAGCAATACAAGCTTCAGCTTGTCCGCATAAGGACGTATCAGCTTGTAGCTTACACCGCAGTCAATCAGAATGTTATCTTCGATAACCACCGCATTGCCCTGCGAGCCGGTGGAGATTATCTCGTACTTAATCATAAGTCTTCAAGGTTTATATTCTCTACAACATCAGCAACTTCGGGCTGTGTTACTTCGTTATTACTTACAAGGTGCGGTTCTGCGGGCATTACGTCCGCTTCGGTTGCGATATTTTCAAAGCCGTCAGAACTACGCTGAAAGAACGTTGTTATCGTGTTCAAGCGCTACTCTCAGCGGTTCTACCGCCATTCCGCCCCACTTGCTGATAAGCTGACGTATCATAGTCTTTTTTCGCCATATCATCAAAGCTTTTGTACCAGAACGACGAGTATTTCCACATCTCGTTTGCGGGATTTCGTTGTTTATCAGCTTTGCATACGCATCTTTACTAAATGCAGGGCTGTACTTGTCTGCATACACAAGCATTTTATCCTTGCTCCAGTACAGCGTTTTTCTGAAGCCGTCAACGTACTCAAACATTGCGTAATATCCTATAGTGTCTGTCTTATCACGCTTTTTTCGTTTTCGATGAAGCTCGCTTCAAATTCTTCCATCAGCGGATCCCAGCGTATCAGTTCGCCGTCCTTGATTTCGTGGACGATGATTTTGCGGTACATACCGCTACGCACTGCAAGCTGTATGTAGCCTTTATACCCTAATACGAACTGTGCGTTGACACATTCGGGCGAAATCAGATTACGATTACGGTCATACTTTGCTTTCTGCTTGAACGGTACTAAATAGAACTGACCAAGCTGTGGTGACGGCGAAAGATTAAGGCTTTCGCCGAGGAGTGCGCCTGCTACAATTGTAGATGTTTCGCACTCCTGCAACTGCGGGATTGACCGCTACCGCAGATGTGATTGACGCAATAAAGCGTTTTGCTCTTTCGGGATCGGCAAGCGTGTTGCGTATCAGATTCTGATACGTTGGTGTGCTTATCGCCACCGAAAATTTAGGCTTCTTCTCGACCGGTGCATTATAACTGCTCATACTTGTAACCTCCGTTTACCAAGAAATTCTTTAACGCTTTTATTTCTTCAAGCGTTCCATTAACAGCGAATGCAACACGGTACAGCTTTGCAGGCTGTTCCTGTGCTTCGGCAACAGTAGGCGTTGCAATCGCTTCCTGCTGTTCTTCGCCGTAACTTTCGACTGCCTCATCGACACGAGCCTCAGCCGCTTCATAGATTGGTCTGCTGTTCCGCCTGCTGTCTGGCTCTCTCTGCTTCTTCTTCGATAGCCTTTTTGCGTTCAATCACCGTCTGAATGGAATACGCAACATTGACTGTCCGCTTGTATTCAACAAGGATTTCCGGCTGTAAGTCCTGTGGCTGAGTGCCAATAAGCTTCAGCTCGTCCGCTATTCTGTCAAGATATGCAGCAACCTGTTCCTTAAGCTTTTTGGTACTTGCTGAAAGCGTTACCGTGATACCGCTTTTTTTCGTAGGGAACAAAGTCGATACCCAGACTTTCTGCATACTCGTCATAGTATGCTCTGATTTCCTTATCCTTGTTAGCCTTGATTGCGTTTTCGACAATTGCAATACGTCCCTTGAGGATTGCGTCCGTCTGCTTATAGATATTCGTTACGCATTCGGTATACACTTCCTCAAATCGCTCATACGGCGACATAACTGCACGCTTGACCTCTTTGCGCTTTTTTTCTTCAAGCTCGCTGAAATCTTTGTTTCAGATCTGCTCTGAGGCTTTTTGATTGCCTTGACTGTAGCGTCGTTACAGTCAAGTGCTAAAACGTGCTGCGTCTTAGCGTCAATCTCAGCTTTGATAAGCTGTAATCTTTCTTCGATTATCGGCAACTGCTTAATTGTGATAATCTGACTTTCCATTATGTGTAGCACCTCCTAATGTTTCTGACATCATTCTGTCTATGACTATCTGTTCTGCGATCAGCATAACAGCATAATCTATCGTTAATCTTGCTCCGCCCGCATCTCCTTCTCTTTCTACGATGCGGAAGAGCTTTGCGTGAGCCTTCGGCAATGCCACCCAGAACTCGCTGTCTGCAACAGCGCCTATTCTCAGCATTACCTGTGTTTTCAGCGACATCGCCATATCTTGACATTCCTTTCCGAATGTGATATACTCATCACAGTAGCACTTTTATATTTATTTCTTTGGCTGTCCTTGTGACAGCCTTTTTCCTTTATGCCGATTCCTGTCCGACAACCGTGTATAGGTCATTCTGTTTATGTCCTTGTACTCGTAGCACTCTGCCGTTTGGTGTTTGCCAACACGGTGAAAGAATGTCACTGTGCATCCTTTTTTGTGTGAACGTCACAGTGTTCAAAAACGAACTCGCACCAGTTGCCGTAATCGCCATACTCGGTACGGAAGATGTCGCCGGGCTTCATTTCTGCGGCGGTCTTGATAATCGGCTTGTCATATCTAATCATCGTCGTCTTCGTCCTCCTCGCCCTCACAGTCTGTTACATTGATATTGTTCACAATACCGGCCAGTGCACAGGTGATCTTCATTACTTCTTCATAAGTAGTAACGGTTGTGCTAACTTTAAATTTCATTCTATTGGTCCTTTCAAAATAATTTTAACTGTTCGTAATCCTGTCTCCAGTCAACTCCGATATAGTCGAGAACGTGTCCCCAGCCCTGATCATACATCCAAAATTTCCACTCTTTTGGATTGCTTTGATAAAGCCTATCAAATCTATGAGGCCTTTTTTCAAGTTGGATACCGAACCCGCAAAACGAACATCCGGTTCGTTGAGCCCCTGTCGTGAATAATGTTCCGTCGGCCTTACGCTCTATCGTACCGTATATTTCGAATGTGAACATTTAAATCAAGCGCAAGTTGCAGAATGTCCTGCCGAGTGAAAATTGCAAACGGAGCTGAACGAATAGTTGATGCTCCGAAGTAATTACAGCCGTTAATCATCAACGACTTTTTTGCCGTCTGCCTCCTTCTGAAGCCATAAGTCCCAAAAACGGCACGCTGTTATGTTTCTTAGCCCAGTCATCGCAAGGCTTTTCTTTTAGATAGTAGCAGCATTTTGACGATACCTTGAAATCGGGCACCTTATAATTAACGTTTTCAGTATGGTTTTCATAGCCACCGAATAGTTCGAGCCAACGTTGCGATAACTTCATTCGGCTACCTGTGCGATTTCCACCATATTCTCCTGTTTCACCCGGTTATGATGGCATGTCTGGACCGTCTTATTTTTGATCTGATGGGTTTTGAAGCAACTCAATTTTTGCCGCTATTTCTTTGCTAAGTATCGGATAGCCGAACTCTTTGATTACATCAACTTTGGACTTGTACGGTCGTATAACTTCAATACCAAGTTCTTTGTGAACTCTCTGAATTGATACATCTTCAAGACTTGAAGCAGATATGCCCGGCACAAAGAAGCCACAATAATCGTTTATGAACTTATAAAGAGTTATGCTGTCCAGTCCTCCGACTGAAACATGACAATTCAAACCACGCTTGCCGCACTCTTCTACAAACTCCTTCACCCGAATGAATGCGTATCCGACCTTGAAATCGTACGGTTGCTTCATTTTGACACGAAAATCGGCGATACGCTTGTCGGCGTTGATAGCGTCCATGCGCTCGATAACATTCATTTGCTTGTCCTTTCTGCAATTTCGCTGTCTATCATCGTTTCATCGTATCCTCGACTATGCAGAACATCTTTTGCCCATGACCGCTGTTCTTCGCTTTGGTATGCTCTTAACAGACAGTCAAGGCAGTATTTCTGACAGCCATTTGGCAGTACAGTGCCGCACGTTTTGCAATGGTATTTCTTTTTATGCTGCTCCCGATACTTTTCGTTGCGTTTTCTTTTTTGCTCTCTTATTGCTTCGGCGTGTGTCTTTTCATACCGCTTTTTTTTGTATACAGTCTTCCGTTTAGCTCGGCAGTCATTACTACACAAGCAATACAGCGGATTTGCCGCTAAAAACGATTTTCCGCACACGATGCAGGTCTTTTTTAACTTTCATTTCCGCCTCCGTTTCTTGTTTATCATCTGGTCTTTGATAAAATCGCCGCAAACGATGTTGCTTGCAAGTATCTGAGCCGCCATTATACCTGACAAAGCGGGTGATTTTGGGAATTTCGCTATGTACATATCAAATAGCCGTTGTCGTGCTTCTATAACGTTGTCCATCTGAATATCAATACCGTAAACGCTTTTTAGAGAGCTATCAACCCGTCCTGCCAGTCCTTGCACAATTTAAACTTTCGTGCAAGTATTTCTGTCAAGAAGTTCCCTGTGCCGCAGGCGGGTTCAAGAAACGTTATATCTATGCTTACCCACATTTCTTCGGGCACTAAATCGCACATATCCTTGACGATGTGTGCCGGAGTAAAAACCTCGCCAAAATCACTTACACGCTGTTTACTTTTTGATAAGCTTCTCAGTCATCGTGTACAAGCACCTCCGAGCGACTTGCCATAAAAGCGTCAAGCTTTTCGTACTTGCCTGATGATAAACATTTCAGCGACCATTTTCCCTTGCGCATCTCTACAAAATAGTAATAGATACTACTTATTTCGTTGTCTTCGCCCTGGAATTTCAGTGTATCATACTCGTATATTTTCTTACCGTTCTTGTCTTTCAAGCCTGTAAATCCGGGTGCAAGATTCGCACCGAGCCAGTCAAAAGCTTTCGTTCCCGACTCTTTCCACGCTTCAAGCAGTTTGCAACATTCCTCTTCGGAGCTGTTTACCAGCACATCATAGTTAGTCATCATCTCTTGTGACCCCCTATCATGCTTCTGTACCACAGCTGTGCGCAATAATCAAAGCCAACCCATACAACCGCAACAACAAGGATTACAGGGATTATTTCGCCGCCAATGGCATTATAGCCACGCTCTGCGTATGCGAGAGCCGACAGCGGAGCATATACCGCTATGCCTGCAAATGCTGTCACCCATACTCTTACGAACTGTGCGATAACGAAGGTAATTACCTTTTTTTATTTTCACTCTTTTTTATACCTCTTTCTGTGCCAAAAGCTTAGGTATGCTTGTCCTTTTTATCGCCGCTTCAACTTCGATGATTTTGTCACCGAAAATTGAAACTCTCGTCCAGGTGCTTCCCGTAAGTATAGCCGCCTGATATTTTGGATATTTCGCCGGCAGTACGGTATAAAAGCGACCTTTATAAAGAAACCTGCTCGTTACCGGTCTGTCCTTTATTTTCGACATTGCTTGCTATGGACGCTTTAGCTCGTAAGCCGTCCAAGGCATTTCTTGCTATGCGTTCAAGGATTTTCGGCACTTCCTCAGCTCTGCAACAGTAGTCTGTTGCTATCCTGACTTTCGTGTTGCCGATCATAAATTCTTCGGCGATCTGTGGCTCTGTGCATTCCATAGCTGACACCTCCTTTCGTCATTTTATTCGCCGTGAGCTTGCCCTTATGTAAACCGCCCTGTTTTTTCCGCTTTTTCGAGGTTGATGAGGTTTTCATCAGCTCTGCGGCGGAACTCTAACAGCTGTTCTTTGAGCTTCGGGATAAGAGTACGTTCATCATCGCTTAATTCGCCGTCTTCCATAAGAAGCGATAACTGCTTGATTACGTCGTCCATTTCGTAAGTTGAGTTCTGCAATCTCAGTAAGGCTCTTTCGGCAGGCATCTGAGGCGGTGTCTCTCGGCAGTCCTTGCCGAGCGGGCATTCATTAGCGCAGTACCACTGCCGCAGCTCAGGCTCGTTATAAGCGTCTGCCATAAGCGCAACAACGATGTTCGGCGGTCTGTTTATGTCCAGCTCGTACTTTTTCAGGCTGTCTTCTGTCACGCCTGGGATCACCTCTGAAGCTCCTGCTCGTGTGAACAGTTTTTCGTTAAACTTTGCCGCTCTCATTCGGGCTTCAAAGTATCTGTTTCCGCAAGCTTTTGTCGCCTGTTTCGACATTTAAAATTACCCCCTTTCGGCACTATAATAAATACAGAAAGTCAAGCATTTTGTGTTTACTTTCTGTTTTCCGCCGGGTAGCTTGTTGACAACTGAAAATGTCAGCCTTTGGTGTCAACATTCTTGCTCGGCGTTTTGCTTAGCTTGAAATTTCAAGGACGCTTGCGATTGCATTTCTCATTCGGTCGCTACTGCGTTTGTTGCTCATAAAGCCGTAAAGACTTCCAAGCGGATAACCTATCTCTTTGGCAAGCCGGTCGTACTTCCAACCTCTTATATTGCAAGCTGTTTTTTCACTTCCGCTATAAATAAGCGGTTATCACGCATTTAAACACCCCTTTTCAGACTTTTTTTGTAAGGAAACTTGACAAATGAGGTAAAAAGTAATATCATATACTTGTGAGGATATATGATATATACTTTTTACTCATTTGCTTGGTTGTAAGGGGAAGAGGTCTGTCCTTTTTCGCTCACATATCGCTCGTCTTTCCGAGCTGTCATCACGCTCCTACCGATTTTGGCGCTTCGTTTGTGGTGAGCCAGTCAACATAATGCGCTGGGCTTGATACGCTCAAGCGGGCGGGCTTTGAGTTGTAATTTTTCTTACACGTTTATTATATCTCACTGCTGTGAGATTGTCAACGCATTTATCTCACTTTTGTAAGATTTCGTGAAATTGTACAATTTTCACGTTCAAAAAAACTGTGCATTTTCGAGGTATAACTATGTTTTGGGAAAGATTTTACGAGCTTTGTTGCAGAAACAACATCAAGCCCCCAATCCTTTAGGGAAAATCTTAGGTATTTCCTCAGGGGTAATCACAAAATGGAAATACGGCTCCCTCCCTACCGCTGATGCTTTGTTAAAGATAGCTGACTATTTTAATGTTTCAGTAGATTATCTAATCGGTCACAGCACACCAACTGACCAATTAACTTCATTACTTGTTGAACAGGCAAGCACATTATCAGATGACGATCTGAAAAAAGTTATTGAGTATGCCGAGCTGTTAAAGCTCAAAAACAATGAAAAAAAAGTAAAAAGAAACGCTAAAAATTTGGAGGTGCATCACTAATGAGTAAAATCATCAGACCGTCATTTATCATAGTCGTAGTAGGATTGATATTAGCGTTTACTGCTTTAGTTTTAATCGCACGATCAGGCTCTGTTGCAGTAGGGTGGTTTGCATTTACTATTGTAATGGCAGTTGCGGCTGTTACAGCCTGTATAGTATCCGAAGCAGGAAAGCAGAAGAAAAAAATACAATGAAACGTATGGATTAGAAGACGTAGGTAAAGGAGTGCTATTATGGACTTATTTCACAAAAAAAAGAGCTTGCATCTTTGAAAAGCGAATTAACCAGATTAAAAGGTCTAATCCCTGATGAAGCTATAGATAAAGCTGACTTTTTGCTTTCTTTAGATGATAAGATTGCTCAGAAAAAATCAAGAACTTTCAAAGCTTGATGAAGCAATTGCTCTCAGAAAAGGTCAGGAACAGCAACTCGATACTACATTAGCCGAAAAGAACACGCAAATTGTACAGCTTGATGACGAAATACTTGTGCAATCTTTCGGTCTGTATCGTCCGACATTTGATTTTGCCAATTCAGATCAATACAAAGATAAATTGAATGAAGTAAGGCAGCGTCAAAAAAGAGATGATTAAAAATAACGAGGCTACTACATTCAATAATAATTGGTCTGTTAACGGAAGCGTTGCTAAAGGACGTACTACTACCAAGAGTGTGCAAAAGTTGATACTTCGTGCTTTTAATAGCGAATGTGACGATCTCGTGTCTAAAGTAAAATATAGTAATTTTGACAGCTACCTCAAACGTATTAAAAGTTCATGTGAAACCTATTCTAAATTAGGCGACACCATAATGGATGTCCGTATAAAAGACGCTTATCTTAATCTGAAAATTGAAGAGCTAAGACTTGCATTTGAGTATTCCGAAAAGAAACAGCAGGAAAAAAAAGAAGAGCAAAGAGCGATTCGTGAACAAATGCGAGAAGAAGCAAAACTGCAAAAAAGAAATTGAGGAAGAACGTAAAAAGCTTGCTAAGGAGCAGACACACTATATGAACGCTCTTGAAAAGCTCAATCAACAGATCAGCAATGCAGATGAAACTACATTAGCCGAATTGGAAGAAAAAAAAAGAAGGAGCTTCTCACTAAGCTTGATGAAGTTGATAACTCTATAAAAGACGTGGACTACAGAGAAGCTAACGCAAGAGCCGGCTATGTGTACATAATCTCTAATATAGGCGCTTTTTGGCGAAAAACGTATATAAAATCGGTATGACAAGAAGACTTGATCCTATGGAAAGAGTTATCGAACTTGGCGATGCTTCCGTGCCTTTCAATTTCGACGTTCATGCAATGATCTTCACCGAAGATGCACCTGCATTAGAAGCAGCGTTGCACCGAGCATTTGAAGATAAAAAGCTTAATTTTGTTAATCAGCGCAGAGAATTTTTCAATGTTACTCTTGATGAGATCAAGAAAGTAATAAGAGATAATTTTGACAAAACCGTTGAATACGTCGATGTGCCGGCAGCTGAGCAATATAGAGTATCCTTGAAAATGAAGCAGGAACGACAAACAGTTAGCGTATAAACAAAAAACAGCCCCTAAGAGCTGTTTTACATATATTTAATTTAAAGGAGAAAATTATGTTACATTTAGACACATCTATTATTATCGCTTTAGTGGTGGCTGTCCCCGTTATCTGCCTTATTTGTCTTTATATATCACACAACACAGCTAACAAAAAAAAAGTGAAGTTTGTTGCAAGCGTAATCACATGGGTTTTCGCACTTCTGATACTCAGCGTTCTTATGCTCAGCCTCGTTCCTATGCCTTACTCAATCTGCACCGTTATTCTCGTTCTTGCGTTAACGCTGCTGTTCAAAGTAATTATACCTATAACACAAAAAGTTAACGGCAAAAAAGACGAGCAGACCCCCCGATGAGCCTGCAAATAACGATGATAGCATTGAACAGCTTGAAAAGCTCGCCGAATTAAAGGACAAGGGTGTTATATCAGAAGAAGAATTTGAACAGAAAAAGGCGGATCTGCTTGCAAAGATATAGAATGTGTTGGTAAACTTGGGGAAAGATATGACTATATGATTTTTTGTGACTATGACTCCTTAACTCATTATTCAGCTGGAGAGTTTTCGAGCAAATATAAAACTGATATTCATGATGCGCTTACACTAATTGAAAAAGACACTAATCTTGATCATGATGATGTCAATAGCTTTCTAAACGCCGATTATAATACATATGTCACAACCAAGGAAGTAATTTTGTATAGGGTCTTTGGAAACTTTCAATTCAACAAAGATAAAAATGTAAGAGGTGCTGGTGCTAATGGTCGTTTTGTTTCAACGGAATTTGCTGAATCGATTATTGATGCCAAAATTCGACTTGCTTTGCTTCCCCATTGGGGAAATACAAGAATGTACGAAGAAAAAATATTGTTAGCAAAAAACGAAACCATAAATTTAGGCGTTGTAGCTCCTACAACTACATTAAGCAATACCATACTTGCAGGTGGAGCGGATCAAATCATTCTCAAAGCAAACTGGGCTCAAAATCCGCATACTTCTATATTGGGAATCCGGCTGGTTACAACACATCAACTGATTAACCCACCAGAATATTTAAAAAGATTTTAAACCAATAATTAACGGAAAAGATACGTTGTATAATTATCCTGGTGCAGTAGCTTGTCCTTATTGCGGAAACTCGTTTGCTAAAAAATTGAACACAACTGAAAGAATACAAGTCATTGGAAGCAAAAGGAAACAAATATACTATGCATTATCACTGTGACAATTGCGGATATTACTGGTAAGAAGCAAAGTCTTCAAATACACATTACCCATACGAAAAAAACGGAGCTGCTATGGTAAACATATATATAAAATCGTTCAGAAGATTTCTGACGCTTCTCGAAAATCACTATAATTCTAATTACATATTTCGTGGCGAAAAACAGCACTGAATATAAACTCATCCCTAAAATAGGCAGGGGAGCCATACACCGAAAAAACTTTCAAATGATAAATTTGCTGATAATTTGCAGTCATTGGAAGAAAATACCATGCGTGATTTTGTAAGAATGTCTATTCCTTATTTGGATTTAAGAAATATAAATCACTTAGAGCAATGGACAATAGCCCAACACCACGGATTACCTACTCGTTTTTTAGATTGGACTGAAAACCCTCTTATCGCTGCATATTTTGCAACCGAAAACTCAGGTGAGCGTGATGTTTAATAATATATGCTATGGATAAAACCCAATTCAATGTAATATTTGAACAGGAGGATACAGATATTTTCTCGTTGCCTGAAGAAGATAAAGTTGTATTCTACACTCCGAGTTATTTTCACCCAAGAATTATAGCGCAAAAAAAGGAGTTTTTTCACAATTCACGCAAGTCCAACTACACCATTAGATAAGACAAGAATAAATAATCGTAACTGCAAAATAGAACGTATAATAATCAAAAAATAATATTGTGCGTGAATTCATACACAACTTAGATTGGTTTGGAATTAACCGATCTTTTTATATATCCAGGTCTTGATGGATTAGCATATCACTTAGACAGTAAAGCGAAAGGAGAAAGATAGTATGTATGTTCCCATAATGAAAAATCGAACTGTAGAAATGAGTGTTCTTACACAATTGGCAGGTTTAGGTGTTTTTTTAATAACACAGAAAATGTATTTCCTCTTGTAGAGCTAATTCAAGAAAAAAATCAGGACGAATAACAATAATACTTCTATAGATTCGCTGATAGAACTGTTAAAAGATAATTCTGAAATGTCTGTTATGGTTGATTTTTTATAAATCAACTAAACTAAACAACACAACAGATACTATTAGGAATTATGTAACAGCCTCTACTCGTCAGCCTGAATTTTGTATATCTGAAGTGAACAAATTTGGCGAATTTTCAAATAGAGTTGTTCGGTGATCTCTTATTTATCTGATATAACCCCGCCAATACAAATTGAAACAGACGAAAAGAAACTCAGAACAACATTTCCTAAAATAGCGTTTAGAGTTAAAACACAAGACTTCGATGTTTTATTTCCTATTATAGAAAATATAATAAAGGAAAGTGACTTATTGCTATTGGATATAGAATCTTCTTCGCACACAAACCCTGTGTTTAAAAAAAAAAAATATATAGAAAAAAATTTCCGAATCTAAAAAGGATAAAAAGTTCATTTCTATTATTATAAGCGCACACCGTCCGGAATCTTTAACAAACAAGAGCATGGTTAACGGAGAGCCCATAGCGTCTATAGATAATAGCTTAAAAGATATGTACAGTTCTTCCACATTAAATAAGTTTGATGGTTTCGGAGATTACGCAAGTATAGTAGCATCACTTCCTTCTTCGGTGGAACTATCAGTCCTGCTGGAGTGTATTATTCAAACGAAAACAACTTTTTTTGTGTCGTTCACAGGAAGAGCCCCGCTTCTTTCAGAATTTCCCGATTACATTGCTCCTAACATTGTTAATTCCGAATACTGGAGCGAATTTGACGACGAACATCATTCAAAGTGTCCCGGATGCAGAGAAATTTCTTCGATTATGCAAAAAAGAAAAGTCAGGTAAAAAAATCAGGCTCAATGGAAAATGATTGCAATGTCTCATTATATTTACACTCTTTATGAAACCAATGCGTAAAGTAAAGCCGTTTTGCAACAGCAAAACGGCTTTATTTTCTTTCATAGAGCATATCTGGTTTTTAATTCGTGAGGAGAAAAAGGTCTGACAATCAATCGGCACTATTTTTTTCAAAATTATCTTTCAAATATTTCCATTGCTCTTTATACTTGTTCTTTAAAAAATTTCTGTAATATGACCAAATGTTCTTTTTTGCGAGAAATATTCAGTAAAAGCTCCTTGTTTTCTGCTTTTCTCTCCAATGGTTTTGCTCCGAGATTTTAATATTTTTACTATATCCACGCTTGACAAGCTGTTTATGCAAAACTCAATATCGCAGTTGTTAATAACAGCAGCTTTTCGATAACAGAAAGTCATATTAAAGTTGTTATCACGTTTATATGTGATGATTCCGCATTCCAAAGGAATGAAATTTTGTACTTGCTCATAGTTCTTAGCAGGAACAATTACATAAACTTTTTCAAAAGCCTTCATATAATCTTTCATTTGAGTTTTCAATCGATCATAATTATCATACTCAGTTTTTATCTCATAAGCGCAAAGCTTTCCGTTTATTTCTACAAATGTCAATCCTGCTATCCCCTATTGACATTTCAAAAGCAACTATATCATGAATAGCGTCTTTGAGGTGCTTAATGAAATGATATTTGATTACTCTCTCACAATTGTAGAAACGCATTAAAAGATAGTTTATAAATTCATTTGAATTTACTTTTTCTTTCAAAACGAGAATGTCTGGTTTTGTAGTTTTATGAAATGCATATTCAATCTTTTTTCCAGCGCATGATTTCAGTATCGTATATGTTGTAATCCTTATTAAGATACTTACAAATATGCAATAGCTCATCGTTGGAATAAGCACTTAAAATCTCTTCGTACATTTCAATCATCCTTGTTACGTTTGATGTAGCTGTATACATCGCACTTTTTGTATACTTATATATTTTAGTGCATTTTTGCGTTTTCGTCAATAGCTAATTTACGATTAAGTAAAATTGTTTGACCTTTTGTTTCTTTTATGAGATAATAAAAAAGCGGAAGCCCTAAGGACTTCCGCTCGATGCAAAGGAGCGCTAATTTTTGGCTCGATTTCTTTGCGCTCAAGGTCTTCTATATAGCTTTCAAGCGCTTTGAGGCTGACAACATCTAAAGTCTTGACAAGCTCATAGAAGCGTTTTTAACAACTCCTCTCGCTCCGAAATGTCCATAATCACACCACCTTCAAGTTTGATATTAACATAAAACTTGAAGAATAGAGCATTTTGTTATTTTATATCTAAATGCGTTATATCGGAGTGATTAAATGTACAACGAGAAAACAGAAAAATCTTTTGTTCTGCGGTACATTTGCCGCTAAACAGCAGAAAGTACAACATAAAATTTTGACTTCCGAATATACCTATTTTAGTCGGAGGGAAAAATGGAACAGTATTGCTTATATCTGCGAAAATCCAGATCGGACATTGAAGCCGAAAATCACGGAGAAGAGGAAACGCTCGCAAGGCACGAAAAAATCTTGCTCGAGCTTGCAAAAAAGAGAGTACAACGTCACTCCAGATATACCGAGAAGTCGTTTCCGGCGAAACGATTGCCGCTCGCCCTGTCATGCAACAACTACTGTCAGAGGTAGAGCACGGTATATGGAGTGGCGTTTTAGTCGTTGAGGTAGAACGTCTTGCCCGTGGTGACACGATAGACCAGGGCATTGTTGCGCAAACTTTTAAGTACAGCGACACGCAGATAATAACGCCGATGAAGACGTACAACCCGAACAACGAGTACGATGAGGAATACTTTGAGTTCGGCTTGTTTATGAGCCGGCGAGAATACAAGACTATCAACCGCCGTCTTCAGCGTGGAAGGCTCTCTTCAGTAAAAGAGGGCAAATGCGTATGCAGCATCGCTCCTTATGGGTATGATAAAGTCAAATTAAAGGGCGATAAAGGGTTTACGCTGGCACCAAACCCTAACGAAGCCGATGTAATAAAAATGATCTTTGAGTTATATACAAAAGGTGAGCTGCAGCCTGACGGCACATATAAAAGAATAGGTGTTTGCCTTAATAGCGAGAAAACTTAACGAAATGAAAATACCTGCAAGAAAATCGGAATATTGGGTACCTGCCAGCATAAAAGATATGTTGCGTAATCCTGTGTATGCTGGGAAAATTCGTTGGAATTGGCGATCACAGAATAAAAAGAATGCAGAGCGGAAGCATAAGTATCTCACGTCCACGCTCCGAAGAGGACAACTGCATAATTGTAAATGGCTTGCACCCTGCGCTGATTACAGAAGAAACATTCGATTTAGCGCAAGAATACCTTGCCAAAAATCCACCACGACCAACAAAAAGAAATGCTCCTACCAAAAATCCTCTCGCCGGTATAGTTGTCTGTGCTTTCTGTGGAAGAAAGCTCGTCCGCAGACCGTATACCTCCGCCTCTTGCCCTCCAACATTAATTTGTTCAGTCCCTCACTGTCCTAACGTAAGCTCATTTTTGCACCTTGTTGAAGAAAGAATACTCAAATCTCTTGAAGAATGGCTTCGAAATTATAAGTTGCAATGGAACTTATCCAACAACAAACCGTCGGAACTCATATCAGAATCCGAGATATTAAGGCAATCACTAAATGACATCAACTCACAGATAGCCAAGCTAAACAAGCAAATGATAAAAAGCTCACGAATTACTTGAACAGGACATATATACAACGGATGTATTCCTCGAACGTTCACGGACCATAACAGAACGATTAAATCAGTTGTCATATGACAAGGCGGAAATTGAGAAACGTCTTGGGGTAGAAACTATACGTGAAAAAAGTATGAAAGAAATAATACCGAAAGTTGAAAAGCTGTTGGATGTATACCACGAACTGCCATCTGCAAAAGAAAAAGAACGATATGCTAAAAGATGTGTTAGAAAAGGTTGTTTATAAAAAAGACACAAAACACTCGTTGGAGCGGATCGCCCGATGATTTTGAGATAACTATATATCCGAAGCTGCCGAAATCATAAAAATGTGCGAATTTTCTACCATATATTAGGCAGTCGTTTACATCATGGTGGTACCGAAGAACTATCCCATCTTGAAATGATAGGCTCTATAGTATCCCAGCTCACAACAGGCGAGGGCGCAAAGAGCTTTGACCGATACGGAGTAGGCGCATATTATATGGATCACGCAAATGCGGTTTACCCATCCAATGCCGGCGGTGTGCCGTTTACCGCCGCATACATCCAGAGCAAAAGCTGATCCGCTCGCCGATATTCACGAAGATCTTGCGGCGGAGCAGAAAGCCAGAGCTACCTATGACAACATCCTCAGAGTCTGCGACGATCCGGACGTGAGCAATGTGATAAAATTCCTGCGTGAACGTGAAGTAGTGCATTTCCAGAGATTCGGTGAAGTCCTCGATATACTTCAGTCGCAGATAAAGTGAATATAAAAGCTGTGGCAGCAATGAAACTGCCACAGCTTTTTTCAGCATATTTAATATCGTGTTTTGGTTATTATCAAGCATAAAAAATTCGCCATTGAAATATCGATCATTTCTCAGTTAACTTTATAACAGGTTGCAAAACGGAATATGTCGTGTTATAATATTTAAATTCGAATTTTGTATTTTCGGCATCATACGTTTTTAATTATGAGGTAAATTTATGCAGTATGTTGTTCAAGTCAGCGGCGAAACTTTAAATAAGCAAAACAAAGCATACGTTGTCAAGTCAAGCTCCGAAGAGGAAGCCAGCTTGATTGCCAAGCAGGCTTTCTGTGAAGACTATGAGATTGAAAATGCAACTGTTTCTGTTAAATCAAATCGGCGTACTTACAAAGCTATATGCGCTATGATTCTGATATCAATTTCAATTTTTTTATCTTTGATAAATTGGAAAAACGGGCATGATACAATATCAATCAGTCCGGATTACTTATCCTGTTTATATGGTGTTTTGATTTATACTGCATTTGTGGTACGTTTCAAAGGTATCCAAAGGACTGTAAGTTCATGGATAGATATCGCATTTTGTGTATTTATAGTTTTGCTGCTTTCAACCTTTGTAAAAACAATATTAGTTACTAAGACAATCTCTTTATTTGGCTTAACTGATATCTCCGTCAGCACTGAAGTGATTTTACCGATAGCAATAATTCTTTCCTGGCTGGGCTTAAAGATGGTCAGCTTGTTTTGCATGGGTGCGGTTGCTATTATTGCATTATTCAACATATCTGCCTTGAACGTAGCGATGGGAGGTCTATTCGGACCGATATATATAATCTGTTCATTTCTGGGTATTATGTTTTATTTATCGGTGGAACCTGCATTTGTTGAAACTATGTCACAAATCAAGCATGCCACTGCAAGCGGACTGAATCATCTAAGCGGAGATTTTTCATATGCAAAATCAAAAGTAACCGATATTAAAACATCAATATCAAATAAGTTTAATGCATCAAAAAGCGATGAGGACAAGTTAAAATGAAAAAAGTAATTTTTATTATAGTTGTAATATTTTTATTATTGACTATTATTGGTATTGTTTTCGTGTGATTTTTACCGGTAATAATACCAAAACGCTAAATGACGATGCCGAAAAGAATGAAAATGGTCGGTATCTGACAATCATTAACAAAACAGATCAGATTATTAATGAAGTACATATTACAGTTGGCAACGGAACCGAAATCGAGAATATGAAACAAACAAATCCTGACGAAACCAGTTTTTCTATTGAGATACCAAAACAGTATTCCGAGTATACTACTTTCACAGTAATATTAATAGACAGGCACGATCTGAAATATGTCAAGGAAATCAACAATGTTTCTGATAAAGGACGTACTGAAGTTGTTTTAACCGAAGAAGATTATGTCGAAGAAGAAGGAGATTTTTGGAACAAGGGCAGCAAATGGTTCAACGGAGATTAAGATACGGAGGAATAATTTCACCTTATCTGTTTTCTCTTATTTTCAATGTTTGCTTTATTGACTATAATTAAACAATCTGATATACCAAAACAAAAGGCAGGGGAATATATTTACCCTTTGCCTTTTTAATTTTTTTTTTCTATTTTAATATTCAGTGCGATTCCAGCGTGCTTATTTTTAAATGATAGCGATTCGCTGATTTGCCGAGATATAAAAATAAAGGACACTCGAAAATCGAATGTCCTTTACACTGGTGCGGGAAATGGGACTTGAACCCACACGCCAATACTGACTGGGGCACCTGGGGCTTGCCTTTTGTCAATCTGCGGAACAAGTTCCGCTTCCGCAAAATCATAGATTTCACGCCGAGGAAACAAGTTTCCTCTACCACGAAATCAAAGATTTCGTGCGATTCCAGCGTGACTGTTTTTTTTGATGATAGTAATTCGCTGATTTGCCGAGATATAAAAATAAAGGACACTCGAAAATCGAATGTCCTTTACACTGGTGCGGGAAATGGGACTTGAACCCACACGACCTTACGGACACAAGCACCTCAAGCTTGCCTGTCTGCCGATTCCAGCATCCCCGCAAATCAGCATAATCTATTATAGCAGAAATAAAATCGGTTTGTCAAGCACTTTTTTTGATTTTTTCAAAAAATCCTGTACTCCGACAAACCGACTTGTTTTTAGGTTTATCTGTTACGCATTTTCAGCTCACGGTCGATGGTGCGTTTTGCGTCACGCTGAGCCATAGCGTCACGCTTGTCGTGCTGTTTTTTTACCCTTGCAAAGACCGACCTGAACCTTCACTCTGCTGCCCTTGAAATAGACGGATATGGGGATAAGCGTCAAACCGTCCTGCTTTACCTGTCCGAGCAGCTTCATTATTTCACGCTTGTGCATAAGCAGTTTTCTGGTTCTCAGCGGATCCTTGTTGAATATGTTGCCCTTTTCGTAAGGCGAGATGTGCATCTGCTTGATAAATAATTCGCCGTTGTCGATAGAAATCCAGCTGTCCTTCAGATTAAGTCCTCCGTCACGGATAGATTTCACCTCGGTGCCGGTCAGCTCTATTCCTGCCTCGTAGCTTTCAAGGATGAAATAATCATGCCTTGCCTTTCTGTTGTCTGCAATCGTTTTAAGTGCCGTTTTCTCCATTGTGACCTCTCTTTTCTTATATATAAAGGTATGATCGGCAGTGCAAAATGCCGATATTCGTTTTCTTAAATAAGGTATAAATACTATTTTACTATAAAACCGATATTTTTGCAAGCGAATTTACATTCACATTGTAAAAAATTCCTGCATTTTGCAATAACACGAATAAAATCTTGCGGAAATGCGCATTTAAATGCGCAGTTTTGAGTTTTTTAAACTTTTTATGAAAATTTTAAAAAAACTATTGCAAATTTTGCGTATATGTGGTATACTTTTTCTTGCAGTTTAAAAGCAATAACGGCTTTAGTCACAGAGAATGCAGTAAAGCTTACCGATGAAGTCGGTTTTCTCACAAATTATTATATGAAACGCAGAAAAACCGTGTTTATCCGTAAAACCAATGTATATCACACTTGAGCCGAAAATATCAGGAGGATTTAACAATGGCGTTAAAAAATCAGTATCTTATCGACCTGCTCGAAACAGTTAAGAAAAAGAAATGCAGGCGAGCCCGAATTCATTCAGGCAGTAACAGAAGTTTTTTCGAGAGCCTTCAGCCCGTAGTTGAAAAAAGACAGGATCTCGTTGACGCAGGCGTATTTGAAAAAGAATCGTTGAGCCTGAAAGACAGATTATGTTCCGCGTTCCCTGGGTAGACGACAACGGCAAGACTCAGGTAAACAGAGGTTTCAGAATTCAGTTCAACTCGGCAATCGGACCTTACAAGGGCGGTATCAGACTTCACCCCTCCGTATATCTCGGTATCATCAAGTTCCTGGGCTTTGAGCAGGTCTTCAAGAACAGCCTTACAACACTGCCTATGGGCGGCGGCAAGGGTGGTTCTGACTTTGACCCCAAGGGCAAGAGCGACGGAGAGATTATGCGTTTCTGCCAGAGCTTTATGACAGAGCTTTGCAGACATATAGGTCCTGACTGCGATGTTCCCGCAGGCGCGACATCGGTACAGGCGGACGTGAGATCGGTTATATGTTCGGTCAGTACAAGAGACTCAGAGACGAATTCTCAGGCGTTCTCACAGGTAAGGGTCTGACATACGGCGGTTCACTTGCAAGAACAGAAGCTACAGGCTACGGTCTTTGCTACTTCACAAACGAAATGCTCAAGGCTAACGGCAAGAGCTTCGACGGCAAGACAGTTGTTATCTCAGGTTCGGGCAACGTTGCTATCTACGCTACAGAAAAGGCTACACAGTACGGCGCTAAGGTAGTTGCTCTCTCTGACTCAAACGGCTACATCCACGATCCCGACGGTATCGAGCTTGATGTTGTAAAGCAGATCAAGGAAGTTGAAAGAAAGCGTATCAAGGAATACATTAACAGAACATCACACAAGAATGTTACATATACAGAAGGCTGCTCAGGCATCTGGACAATCAAGTGCGACATTGCACTCCCCTGCGCTACACAGAACGAAATCAACGGCGAGTCAGCTCAGGCTCTCGTAAACAACGGTTGCTTTGCAGTTGCAGAAGGTGCTAATATGCCCTCTACTCCCGAAGCTATCGAGGTTTACCTTTCAAACGGTCTTCTTTACGGACCTGCTAAGGCTGCAAACGCTGGCGGTGTTGCTACATCAGGTCTTGAAATGAGCCAGAACTCAATGCGTTACAGCTGGACATTTGAAGAAGTTGACGCTAAGCTCCACGACATAATGAAGGAAATCTTCAAGCAGTGTGACACAGCCGCTAAGGAATACGGCTTAGAGGGTAACTACATGGCAGGTGCTAACATAGCAGGCTTCTTAAAGGTAGCTGAAGCTATGAAGGCTCAGGGTTGTGTATAATAATCCGATTTCACTAAAACTACTCCCTTAAAGGAGGGCTTTATATGAAACACGGTACTTTATCTCAAGGCAAAAAGAGTACGGCTGACCCTAAAACCTCGCTTGTCAGAAATGACGGAAGCGTTAAGCGTACCGATAATCTTTCTGAAACGGGATTGGAGTTTCACAAACCGTTTACTCATCAGAAGCCCGATAAGGATAACAAGTAAATAAATCGACCTCCGCATTATTAAGCAATGCGGAGGTTTTTATCTGCGTTATTTAAAAAAGACCGCCCTGCGTTTTTATACACAGGGCGGTCTTGCTATTCAAAAAATTTTCTGTAATGCTCTTAGCAAGCTGTTTTATTTCGGGAACGTCTGCCGCTTCCCACAGTCTTATACTGCAATGAAGAATACCGTTCTTCTTATAGAGCATTCCGAGTCGGTGGCAACGCTCGGTGTTGTCCACAACCTGAACTATCGGAGTAACATCGGGTGTATCGTCAAGAATATCCGCCTTGCTGTGCGTTACCGCCTCATACCACTGCGGCGTGGTAAACTTTTCACACGGGAAAGCGCTAAACAGCTTATCGTTCTTGTCTATAAGAAGTCCCATCGTACCGGGTGCTACAGGCTTGTTCATACTCTCCGAAATGACACGGAACATATGATAGTTCCAGAAATCCGCACAGTATGCGTTTTCTATAGCATTACTGCCGTCGGTTATAACCATAGCCTTTTGCCGCTCGCTATAAGCGCTTTTGCCTTTTCAACGCTGTCTGTAAAAATCAGTTCGTCATCGGCTGTCTTTATGCCGTTTTCGGTAATTTCAACATTTGTCTGCGGATAAAGCCAGAATACATAACTGTTGTGCAGTTCGCCCATAGCAAGTGTAAGGACGGCTTTCTGCGGTTTTGTGATACCGCTGAAGTCGGGAACGAACGTGCCGACAGAGGTAAGGCGTGCATCCGATGAGGTAAATTCAACACTGCCGTTTATGTCAAGTTCATCGCTTCTGAGTGAATACCGTACCGCTCCGCTCTTTATCTTGCCCTTACCGTATGACGAAAGAAGAATCTCTACTGACGGTTTTTCATCCGCACCGAAAACATACTTTTCCGTCTTTGCAAGCAGTACATTACTGTCGCAGAAGCCTCTCCGAGTCCTCAGGCGTTATAAAGCCCTTCGATTGCATAAAGGCATTAAGCACGCCGACAAGCGAAACTCCCTGTCCGTTGAAATCCTGCAGATCGAGAAGCTGAAAGCCGCTGAGTTCGGAAGAACGCAGAGCAGTTTCTATCTCATCCTTATAGCACTGCGTACAATGTGCGCCGACCGCCTCGAAGAAATCTCCCCACTGCGTGTAAAGTCCCTTTTTTCTTCAAGCCTTTCTCTGAAAATATCGAGATAGCGAGGAACGAGAGGACCCGTGTACATTTTCATCTCGTCAAAGTCGGGGAAATAATCATACTGTCCGACCTCGTGTGATATTACCGGCTTGTGCGGAATATAACTGCCGTCTGCGGCGCTCAGCTTTACCGTCTTTACCCCTGTGCCGTACTGTATCTGTATCGTATCGCCGCCCTCGTTCTCCGAGCCGTTTTCGCCTCTGATTATCGCATCATAATCGTAAGCGGTATTCGGCTTGTCCGTCTGGATATATGTCCGAGAGGTGCGTCACACATGGCATAAGAGCCTCTGAAAAGTCTGTCACGGGAAAGTCTTACCCCTGCGAAAAAATCCTCCTGCGGAATCTCGGCAGGCCAGAACTGGAAGTTGTTTGAGCCGCTTGTAAAGAAGATTGAATGATTTTCACGGCGAAGAATGTCGATTATCTCTCCAAGCCTTTCACGGTTGCCCCAAAGCTCGTTTCCGAGCGACATCATAACAAATGAAGGGTGGTGAGAAAATTCTTTTATAATACGGATACCCTCGTTTATAAGGTAGTCCTGTTCTTCCTCGTTATAACCGTCCTCGCCCTTTGCGGCAATCGTTCCCCAGAAAGGAAGCTCCGGCTCCATATAGATACCAAGCTCGTCTGCGGCGGTAAATGCGGCATCGGGAGGACAGCAGGTGTGGAAACGGTAATGGTTTATACCGTAGCTTTTGGCGATTTTAAGACGCTCTTTCCAATCGTTAACATCACAGGGAGCATAAGCGCGGTAAGCGGAAAAATCATTCCATCGTGCTTTCCTCTGAGAAATGCCTCACTGCCGTTTACGAGCAGTTTCCTGTCGATATTCGAGAATGTCACAAAGCCGAACGAGGTATTGAATATATCTTCACCGCAACGTAACTCAAGACTGTAGATATTGCGTTCAAATTCATCCCACAGCTGAGCGTTTTCAAGTCTGAACTCTGCTTCAAATGCATCTCCGTCAGATATGATATTGGCTTTAAGCACACGGATTCCGTCTGGAGCGGTAACAGTCGCAGTAACAACGGCATTGACCGCACCGCTGGCCGTGCCTCTTACCGATAAACTTCCGTCAGCAGATGCGATAACTCTTACATCAGAAATGTAGCTCTTGGGATATATTTCGATATTCATCTTTCCTACTATACCGAGCCAGTTTGTCTGGGTATCAGGACTTGTCATGTGACCTCCGCCCGTCTTATAGCCGACATTTGCCACACGGATAACTATTTCGTGCGTGCCCTGCGGTCATATATGAAGAAATATCATAGCGGTGCGTACTGCAAAGGCTGTCGCATGTACCTACTTCCGCACCGTCAATATACAGCGTGCTTACTCTGGTGCGTTCAAGCGTGAGTATTGACACCAATCCCGTCATATCGCTTTCAACGGTAAGCGAGCGTCTGAACCAAGCATATCCCGTGAATGTGTATTTATCGGTAAGGTATCCTTCGTCCCTGTTCTTGTTCTCAGCCACCTTTGCGGCATCTGACAGAGTATCGGGAAGAATTATGCTGTCGTTGTAATTATCCGGAAGCGAGGTACGGTTATTTTCGCTTATGAAAAGCTCCCACTTTCCGCTGATGTCTATCGTATTTATCATAGCTGTTTTCCTTTCGTGTGAACGTTTACATTCTTTGACTATGATACTATAAAGAAGCAACGCTGTCAATAGACGATGGGGAAGAAAATATTAAAAATAATCCGCAGAATTTAAATTCAGTTAACAAACGTCGAATATAATAATACAGGTACAGGGTGAGGAAAAGCCCTATAAATGTTGCTATCTTCGTTTTCATATATTTCCCCAAAGCATTGATGCCCGGCTGTAAAAGGTCGGGCATCAATGTTTTTTTATTTATTGATTATTTTCAGCGGAATAGTCCTTCCACATTTCAGTTACGTTTCCTTCGCCGTTATGCTTCGCATAAATATCTCCCATAAGCATAGCGTATGTATAATCGCCGCACTGCCACACCTCACGGTAGCGTTCACGCACCTCCATAACAATACCTTTTCCGAGAGATTCGGCAATATAGATATTACTTTCATCAAAGCCGGCGATTATCGCAATGTGACCGTCACAGCCGATAAGATCGCCCACCTGCAATATTCCGCTTCGCATTACCTCCTCGTCAAGCCATACACGCTCTCCGAAATCGGAATATTCATCGTCATAGCCGGAGTATCCCCTGCGCCGACATCGCCCAGCGGAACACCGCCGTTATACAGGCACCACGAAACAAATCCGAACAGGTCATGCCGTTTGCATATTTCGCACCGGAATAAGTCCGAATGCATCCTCCCAGTTTGTGAGCGGTTCTCCCCACGTTGCAGGTCCGTATAATATGCCTTTCTTATCAAGAATATCAAACTTACTGTGGGTAAGATAAAGTCCCTTGTGATAGAATCTGCCCTCGCCGTCACAATACGGTCTTTCGGGCTGTGGATCAAGCCTGCCGTTTTCATAGAAATACGGTATCTTGTAATTGAATTCAAGCGGAATAAACCTTGCCGCCGCAACTACGCCTGCTCTTGTTCCGTAGCCTGCGGTATTTACACGGCTCTCAAGCACAGCGTCGATCATACTGCCCTCCGCCTCACTGTATTGACCGGGCTGAAGAAGCGGCTTTGTTGCAGTGATCTTCGGCGCTCTGAGTAAATCCGTGACCGTTATTTCTATACTGTCTGAAATGCTGTCCGATACGCTTGCTGTTATTGTCGCCGTACCCGCTTTCAGAGCGGTAATCACACCGTCCTTGACACTGACCGTTTTCGGTGCGGAGCTGTTCCACTTTTACCGACTTTTCGCTGTCTGTGGGATTACCGATAGTTTCAAAAGCGGTTGTAAGCGTACCTGTCATTCCAACATTCATATATGTATCGGTTTTGTCTATTGTGATTTTGGTTACTGCATCAACGTTTACCGTAAACTCATCACTCTGCACGGCTTTTCCGCTGTCGTTAGTCACGGTTATAATGTAGCTTCCTTTTGGCAGAGATAATACCGCTTTTTCCGCCTTCAAGCCTTTTCTTGTCGCTATCGCCGTTATATGAATAATACAACCCGTCCGTTGTACCGTCCTCGTTTCTGCATTCTATTGCTACATTGCGTGTGAAGTCTGCATTCAGTTCTTCCGCTACCGATACGGATATGATTCTCGGTACAGGCTTTATTTCTGTTGCTGTCAAAGACGGCAGTGCTTCGGTAGAAGGTCTGTAAGGTCTGTTTTGATTCATTTGTTGTCATGGCATAACCGCAGAAAAGCATTATCCCCGTACAAAAGGCTATCACGACCGAAAGAAAAACTATGCAGAAATTCCGCAGTCGTCCTTGTTTACGCTTTTTTATGCCCGTTTACAGCCGTTAAGGCGTTTTTTTCACAGACAGAAACAGAAATATTTTTTTTGAGCGTTGTTACTTACCGTTTTAGCTGATGCAGATGAAGATAAAGATGTCATGGCGTTTACCTTTTGATTCTTGATTTTATGATTTTTCGGATTTTTTAATATAAATAACTGTTTACTTGAGTATAGCATTTAAATTTTGAAAAATCAACTGAAAAAAAGGTTACAATTTGGTTACAATTTTTGCATATATTGTTGAAAAAACAGTATTGCGTATTTTTCGAAAAAATTTTTTCAAAACCTCTTGACTTGGAGTGAACTCCATGTGATACAATACGGTTGTAACAGGAAAGCAACGTGCTGTCCGTCTTATAGTGGCAGACGCATACTAAAAAAAGGAGAATAACAATGTATCTTGAAAAAATCAACTCACCGTCGGATATAAAGAAGCTGAGTGTTGACGAAATGAAAAAAGCTGACGCAGGAAATGCGTGACGCACTTATATTCAAGCTCAGCCGTCACGGAGGCCACTGCGGTCCCAATCTCGGTTTTGCGGAGGCAACGGTCGCTCTGCACTATGTATTCGATTCGCCTGTAGACAAAATAGTATTCGATGTATCCCACCAGACATACTGCCACAAGATGCTCACAGGCAGAAAGGACGGTTTTCTTTACGAAGAGCATTTTGACGATATTTCGGGCTACTCAAATCCTGCCGAAAGCGAACACGACTTTTTCGTCATCGGTCACACCTCAACTTCTGTAAGCCTGGCACTCGGTCTTGCAAAGGCAAGGGATTTAAAGCACGAAAGCGGAAACGTTATTGCGGTAATAGGCGACGGTTCGCTCAGCGGCGGCGAGGCTCTTGAGGCTATCGACTACGCAGGCGAATTTGACGGAAATCTTATCGTTATTATAAACGATAACGATATGTCTATCGCTGAAAACCACGGCGGTATGTACAAAAATCTCAAGGCTCTGCGTGATGGCAACGGAAAAGCAGATACGAACCTGTTCACAGCTATGGGTCTTGACTATGTGTTCGTAAAGGACGGCAACGATATTGAAAGTCTTATCGCCGCTTTCAGTAAGGTAAAGGACAGCAAGCGTCCTGTCGCAGTGCATATAGTTACCGAAAAAGGAAAAGGTCTGTCTTTTGCGGAAGAAAACAAGGAGGACTGGCACTGGCATATGCCGTTTGACGTTGAAACGGGCAAGGCAAAGTACAATTATGACGGCGAGGATTACGGCGACCTTACAGCTAAGATGCTTCTTGAAAAAATGAAGAAGGACGAAAGCGTATGCGTTCTGACCTCCGGTACTCCCACAGTAGGCGGCTTCTGGAAAGGCAGAAGAGATGAGGCAGGCAGACAGTTTATAGATGTAGGAATTGCGGAAGAAAATGCGGCGGCTATGGCTTCGGGAATTGCAGCAGGCGGCGGAAAGCCTTTGTACACAGTATACAGCACATTTATACAGCGTACCTATGACCAGATTTCGCAGGATATATGTATAAACAACAGCCCCGTTGCGATAAGCGTATTTGCAGGCTCTGTCTACGGTATGAGCGATGTTACCCATCTCGGACTCTATGACATTCCTATGCTCTCAAACATTCCGAATCTTGTTTATCTTGCTCCCGCAACAAAGGAAGAATATCTTTCTATGCTTGACTGGGCAATCGAACAAAACAAGTATCCCGTTGCGGTGCGTGTACCGGGCGGTGCGGTGATTTCGGACGGCAAAGGAAGTTAAAAGCGACTGGTCGGATATAAACAAGTACGAGATTACAAAAAGCGGCTCAAGGATAGCAGTGATAGCGCTCGGCACCTTCTATCAGCTCGGTGAGAAAGCGGCAAAGCTAATCGAAGAAAAGACAGGCACAGCTCCCACGCTTATAAGTCCCCACTATATCACGGGCATTGACAAGGATATGCTTGAAGACCTCAAGAAAAACCACGATGTTGTGATAACTCTTGAGGACGGAATTCTTGAGGGCGGTTTTGGCGAAAAGATAGCACGTTTCTACGGCAGCAGCGATGTTAAAACACTGTGCTTCGGTCTTGAAAAGAAGTTCTACGACAGATACGATGTAAACGAACTTATGCATAAGGCGCATCTTACTCCCGAACAGATAGCAGAAGACACGATTGCTCTTCTGAAGTAATTCTATATAACCACAGCCCGTAACGGTCTTACCGCTGCGGGCTGTAATTGTTATGAATACTTCTTATAAAGCAATTCCGTCAGCTTTATAATATCCGAACGTGTATTGAACACCGACGGTGCAAGACGTACCGTCCCCGTTTCAAGCGTACCCTGCTTTTTGTGGGCAAGGAAGTTGCAGTGAAGCCCACCACGCAGATAAAACCCGTTTTTCGACAACATATCGGCTGTGACCGAGCTGTTTTCATCTCCCGCCGTAAAAGATACCACAGGGAGAGATTTTACGTTTTCCGGACGGTAGACCCTGATTTTCCCGATATTTTCAACACGCTTTATAAATAAATCACACAGCGACATTTCGTGAGCGTAAATCCTGTCGATTCCTTTTGAATTTACAAATTCCACTCCCCTGCCGAGTGCGATAGCACCCGGAGTATTTATCGTTCCGCTTTCAAAGCTGTCGGGCAGAAAGTCGGGCTGGTCGATTTCTCCGCTTGCACTGCCCGTTCCGCCCTCTATAAGCGTGCTGAGCGAATATTTTCCGTCAGTCACAAGCACTCCCGTACCCATAGGACCGTAAAGTCCCTTATGCCCGGGTGCGCATATAATATTGATGCCGTCCGCCAGATTAAGCGGTATAACGCCTGCCGCCTGAGCGCAATCGGCTATAAGACATATATTGCGCTTCCTGCAAAGCTCCGCAATTCTGGCAAGCGGTGTCACTCTGCCGTTTACGTTACACCCTGCGGTCATAATGACCACAGCAGTATCACGGCGGATTTGCTTTTCCACAGCCGACAGCAGTTCATCGTCACTGCCGCCGCTGTCGGCTATGCTGTAATTTATCCGTTTTTGTTTATACAGTGCGTGAAGCGGCCTTATTACAGAATTATGCTCAAGGTCGGACGTTATCACATGGCAATGCCCTTTTGCATTGCAAACGCCCTTGAGCGCAAAATTTATTGCATGGGTACAGTTGAGCGTGAAAACCGTATTTTCGGTTTCACCGCCGAAAAATTCCGCACATTTCTCCCTTGCGTAAAACACCTGCCGTGAGGTTTCGAGCGAAAGTCTGTGACCCGACCTTCCGGGATTTGCCCCGTAGTCGTACAGCGCCTTTTCCGCCGAATGAAGCACCGAAACGGGCTTTGGATAGGTGGTGGCGGCATTGTCAAGATATGTCGTCCGGCATCACCGCCGTTTCTTATCTCCATACAGTTAAGACCGCCGAGCGACAGCAGACGGCAGGTCTTGTCGGGATCGTGTTCCGTGTAAATTCCGAACCTGCAGCCCTTTGAAGTGGTGATTTTTCCCGTAGTAGATGATATTTTATAGCCACTGAGGATTTTTCTTGCTTTTTCGGCGGCTGTAGCCGAGCGTAAAACAATAAAATACATAATCAGTCCCTCGTTTCCGTATATTCACTGCTTCAATATATGCCGCAGGAAGCGAAAGAGTGATGATAAGCAAAGCGGCAAAAAAGCGGAAAAGCAAAATTATTTTCCGCTTTTTCGGCTTTATAAAACAAAATACGACCGTTTCACCATACTTATTATTCTTGACAATATCGTTTTTATGTTGTAAAATATATGTTGAATGCGGCAGTAACCGCTTTCCGCTTTTTTCACGGTGACAGCGTGACAGATTTTCCATGCAGGCTCGGCAAATGATTTTAAGCGGAATGAATAACGGATTTATTTTAAGTAAATTATAAAAACAAAAGAATAACGGAAAAGCGGCTTTAAGAAATTATATATTTTCCTTTTACTTCAGCATAAAATTTCGATAGCACGAATACGGTACTTACAAGGTAAACGTTCAGTTACAGTAATAGCAACACGTTTATTGTACTCAGGACGACATATTGACAATGCCGCTTACGGCAGGAATGGCTGTATCAGTGATACAGGCTTAGCTTCGCTTTGGCTTTTGCAGGGAGAGGTGTGTCTTTTTGCAGGAGCGTACAAGCGGTTTTGGCTTTTTTGCCGTAAAAGCTGTGGACGAAATTATATACCGCCGCTTTTTCCGTACAGAGCCGCCGACAATGGCTGTATGTCATACATAAAGATAAGATAAAAAGGACAACACCTGTCGGCTATTCGGAAGGATGGTATACTGAATGGGAATTATTGACTCAAAAAACTTACTGACGGCGACTGAAAACATAAAGCCGAAGGCTACAAAGCCTTACTCAAAAAAAGAAGAAAGAATCCTTTTTGCAAAGCAGTTCAAGCTGACCGACAGGAACGCCCCTAAGGACGCTTCCGCAAGCGAATCGCTTACAGGGATTTTAAATGCAAAGCCTGCAAATAAAACAGTTCTGACCGACAACAGACAGCAGGGCAAAAAGCCTGTGCTGACTGACAGAAGAGCATCTGAAAGCAAAAAAGCCGGTACTTACCGACAACAGAACTCAGAACAAAAAGCCCGTGCTGACCGACAATAAAAGCAGTGAAAAGAAAAGCATGTCCGCAGACGGCAGAAATGATAAAAAGCCTGTTCTTACAGACAACAAGCCGCATCATAACAATAACAAGCAGGAACCGAGAAAGCAGGAGTACCCCTTCTTTCTTTGCGGAGGACGAAAAGAAGAGCGGCAGAAAGACACCCGTAAGGATTATGTCACTCGGCGGCGTAAACGAGATAGGCAAAAACATCTACGTCTACGAGTGCTGTAACGATATATTCATCATAGATTGCGGACTTGCCTTCCCCGATGATGATATGCTTTCGGTGTTGACCTTGTTATCCCCGACTTCACCTATCTTGAAAAGAACAGGGAGAAGATAAGGGGCATTGTGCTGACGCACGGTCACGAGGACCACATAGGCGCACTCCCCTACTTCCTCAAGAAGATAAACGTACCCGTATACGGCACAAGGCTGACGCTCGGACTTGTCGAGGGAAAGCTCCGTGAGCATGGCATACTGTCGCAGTGTTCGCTGAACGTGGTCGTGCCCCGTCAGAATGTCAGAATGGGCTGTATGAGCGTTGAATTTATAAGAGTAAACCACTCAATCCCCGATGCCTGCGCAATGGCAGTGCATACGCCTGCGGGCGTGATAGTGCATACAGGCGACTTCAAGGTTGACTATACGCCTATCGAGGGCGGTATAATTGACCTTGCAAGATTCGGTGAGCTTGGAAACAAGGGTGGTCTCGCACTGCTTTCGGAAAGTACAAACGCAGAGCGTCCGGGCTATACGGCTACAGAAAGAAAGGTCGGAGAGAGCTTCAAGAGCCTTTTGCAGGAGCAGAGGGCAAGAGAATAATTGTCGCTACATTCTCCTCAAACATTCACAGAATACAGCAGATTATAAACAATGCGGAAAGCTGGGGCAGAAAGGTCGCCGTTTCGGGCAGAAGTATGCTCAATGTGCTTACTACCGCAATTGAACTCAATTATATAAAAAGTACCTCAGGGTATGCTTGTAGATATAGAAGATGTCAACAAATATCCTCCTGAAAAAATGGTAATTATCACAACGGGAAGCCAGGGCGAACCGCTTTCCGCACTTTCGAGAATGTCATCGGGAGATCACAGACAGGTATCTATAACACCGAGCGATCTTATCATTATTTCGGCTACTCCGATCCCCGGCAACGAGAAGTTTGTCGGAAAGCTTGTAAACGAGCTTATGAAGCAGGGCGCAGAGGTAGTATACGAGGCTATGTACGAGGTACACGTTTCGGGTCACGCCTGCCAGGACGAGCTTAAAATGATGCTTGCGCTGACAAAGCCGAAATTCTTTATACCGATACACGGCGAATACAAGCATATGAAAAAAGCACGAGGGTCTTGCAATAAAGATGGGCATACCCGAGAAAAACATATTCCTTCTGAATATCGGTCAGGTGGTTGAAACCGACAGTGTTGAAATGAAGGTAGTAGGTCAGGTGCCTGCAGGAAAGGTGCTTGTCGACGGTCTCGGAGTGGGAGATGTCGGCTCGGTCGTACTGCGTGACAGAAAGCATCTGTCCGAGGATGGTCTTATTGTTGTTGTAACCACTATCAACCGTGAAACAGGTATGGTAGCGGCAGGCCCCGATATTGTATCAAGAGGATTTGTATATGTAAGGGAATCCGAGGAGCTTATGGACGAAGCTAAACAGCTTGTCAAGAAAACGCTCCAGACCTGCGCAGACAGGAACATCAGAGAATGGGGCAATATAAAGTCTAACGTAAGGGATGAGCTTGGCAACTTCATATTCCAGAGAACCAAGAGAAGTCCTATGATACTGCCTATCATAATGGAAGTGTAAAATAACGGAATACAAAGGAGGCGCAAAAGGTGAAGAATTTTTATCGTGACGGCGGACTTGTAATATCGGTTTCCGCACTGGTTATCGCACTGGTGATAATTCAGGGATATATTTACACGAAGGACATCAATGTATTCTGGCTGTCTGCGCCTTTTGTTGTGCTTATCGGCGGTTTTGCGATAGGAAAACTGATACAGGTCACAAGAAAAACATTCCAGTATTATGCACGAATAGACGATGAGCTTGAATCGAAAATGCATATGTCCGTGCATAGCTTTCCTATGTCCGCCGTTATAATCGACAGTGCCGGAAGAATAGTCTGGACAAACGGAAAGTTTACCGAGGAATTCCCCGACTGTTGCGAATACGGTATGGAACTGTCAAATATAACCGATATTCCGCCTGCCGATTTCTTCACCGATGACGGAATAACCGTCAGATACAAGGACAAGGTATATAAGGTTTTTTGCAAGAATACCCGATGAGAACGAAGCAAAGGAACTGACGCTGTTATTCTTCAAGAACATAACCGACATAACCGCTCTTGAAACAGAGAAAAAAGCTGTCACAGCCCGTTGTCATACTGTTTATGGTAGACGGCTACGAGGAGCTTATAAGCGGTTGCCTTGAAAGTGAAAAAAAAAAGGCTCACGTTTCGGTACAGATAGACAAGCTGCTCGAAGATTTTGCGGGACAGACGACAGGCGTACTCAGAAAGAATGCGTCCGACAGATTTATAGCCGTAATAGAAGAAAGACACCTGCAGGAAATCCTGCGTAACAAGGTCGAAATTCTCGATAAAGCAAGAGAAATTTTCGTAAACGACCGCCTTAACGTAACAATGTCGATAGGTATAGGCAGAACAGGTAAAACGCTCAAAGAAAGCGAACAGTTCGCTCGTCAGGCGCTTGAAATGGCACTTGGACGAGGCGGCGATCAGGCGGCTGTAAAGACGGACAACGGCTTTGAATTCTACGGTGGTGTTTCAAAGGGCGTTGAGCGTCACACGAAGGTCAAGACACGAATCATCGCAAACTCACTGCTTGAGCTTGTTGACAATGCAGACAAGATATTCATAATGGGTCATAAGTACAGCGACCTTGACAGCGTAGGCTCATCTGTAGGCCTTACCTGCGCCATAAGAAATCTCGGCAAGAGCGCCTGGGCGGTATGCGACTACAGCACCTCGCTTGCAAAAGTCCTGATAGACAGATTCCCCCACGTTGACGTTGAAGAACCGCTGTTCACAGAGCCTGCGGATGCTATGGAGGAGTTGACGGACAATTCACTGCTGATTATCTGCGATACGCATAATCCGCTGATAATAGAAAGCAAGGAGCTTTACGAAAAAGCAAAGAAGGTAGTTGTCATCGACCACCACAGGAAGATGGTAAACTACATAGACAATGCGGTAATATTCCACCACGAGCCGTATGCTTCCTCCGCCTCCGAGATGGTGGCGGAGCTTATACAGTATTTCGGTGAGGCAGGAAAGCTGAGAGCGGTGCAGGCGGAGTGTCTGCTTGCAGGCATTATGCTTGATACAAAGAATTTCGTTATGAAAACGGGCGTAAGAACATTTGAGGCGGCGGCTGTACTGCGTAAGATGGGTGCGGATACGATAACCGTAAAGAAGATGTTCTCAAGCTCTATAGACAGCTACAAGAGAAAAACACAGATAGTCGCAGAGGCGGAAATTTACCGCAAGTGTGCGATAGCGCCGTGTGACTTCTATGCGGACGATCTTAGGATAGTCGCTCCGCAGGCGGCAGACGAACTGCTGACTATCAAGAATGTTGACGCATCGTTTGTATTGTTCAAAACGATGAGCAACGAAATATCAATAAGCGCAAGAAGTATGGGTAACTTAAACGTCCAGCTTATAATGGAGGCTCTTGGCGGCGGCGGTCATCAGACTATGGCAGGTGCTCAGCTAAAGGACGTTACGGTAAACGAAGCGCTTGATACTCTCAAGAAGTCGATCGACGACTACTATTTAAGTCTTATAAAGGTAAACTCAAACGATAACAAGACTGCACAGCGCAGTTAAAGAAAGGACGATATAAAATGAAGGTAATTTTCACACAGGATGTGGCAGGCTCAGGCAAGAAGGGTGAGGTAAAGGAAGTTAAGGACGCTTATGCAAGAAACTGCCTTATAAAGAAGGGTCTTGCGGTCGAGGCTACAAACGAGAATCTTAACCGCCTTGAAGGACAGAAGGCGTCCGCACAGCATAAGCTCGATGTTGAAGCCGCCAACGCAAAGAAGATAAAGGATACTATCGACGGCAAGGTGCTTACATTCAAGGCAAAAGCAGGTCAGGGCGGAAAACTGTTCGGCTCTGTTACCGGCAAGGATATAAGCGCACTTATAAAGCGTGATTTCGGCTTTGATGTTGATAAGAGAAAAATCGTTACAAAAAGCGATATAAAATCATTCGGTACATTCACTGCGGAGGCAAGGCTGTTTACAGGCATCGTTGCACAGTTCAGTGTAAAGGTTGAGGAAGAATAATGGCTGAGATGGAGCTTGCGGGGGTAAATCTTCCGTACAGCCTTGACGCAGAGCAGTCCGTACTGGGCGCTATACTGCTTGACGGAAACGCAAATATGCCGAAAGCATCGGCAAAACTGCACCCGGAGCATTTCTATGTAAAAAGTCCACACAGATATATGCACTGTTATGATGCAGATGTTTGCGGCAAGCGACAATATTGATGTTGTTACCGTGCTTGAAAACTGCATGAAGAACAATGTTTTCGAGTCGCAGGAGGAAGGCAGAAACTATCTTGTAAAGCTGATGGAAACCGTCCCCAGCATCTCAAGCATTGACAGATATATAGAAATAGTCGAGGATAAGTACACAAGACGGCTTCTTATAAGCATAGCAGGCGATATTCTTGTAAATGCAAACGAAGGACAGACGGATACTGCCGCTCTGCTTGAGCTTGCCGAAAAAAAAAAAGAATATACGATATAAGAAACGAGAACCAGGTAAAAGGTCTTACAAGGCTGAACGCTGTCATTGTCGGCATTCTCAACGAGCTTTCCGAGCTTTGCGCAAACCCCGACAAGCAGGGTATACAGGGACTGAAACCGGATTTCCGTCGCTTGATAAGTACATACACGGACTGAATAAGTCGGATCTTTTGATAGTTGCGGCACGTCCCGGTATGGGTAAAACATCATTCGCTATGAATATGGCGACAAATGTCGCAAAATATCATCCCGAAAAATCTATCTGCGTATTCAACCTCGAAATGTCAAAGGAACAGCTTGTAAAGCGTATGCTGTCCTCTGAGGGAAGAATTTCGAGCGAGCTTATGTCAACAGGCAGATTTGACCCTGCACAGTGGAGAAATCTTGCCGATGCCGCATTCGTACTGTCAAATATGAATATCTACATAGACGACAGCTCAGCGATAACGGTCAATGAAATGAAGGCAAAGCTGCGCCGTGTCGATAATCTCGGGCTGATAGTAATAGACTATCTTCAGCTTATTTCTTCGGGCAGAAGGGATCTTAACCGTGTAAACGAAATTTCGGAAATGACACGAAACCTCAAGATAATGGCAAAGGAGCTTAATGTTCCGATAATCGTACTGTCACAGCTTGCACGTTCCGCCGAGAAAAAGGATGATAAACGTCCTATGCTGTCAGACCTGCGTGATTCGGGTTCTATCGAGCAGGACGCAGATATAGTTCTGTTCCTGTACCGTGACAGCTATTATAACAAAGAGGCAGAGGATCAAAGAGCCTGCAAGTGTATCGTTGCGAAAAACCGTCACGGTGAAACCAACGATGTAAACATGATATGGGACGGTCAGTACACGAGATTTACAGATGTGGAGTATGTCCATGCCGAGCAGTAATTTAAAAAAATTCCGTTAAAAATACTATAGAACGGTATTCGATGATAAATAAGGGCGATACTGTAATTGCGGCGGTAAGCGGCGGCGCAGACAGCGTCGCCTTGCTGTATGTCTTATATTCGCTGAAAGATGAGCTTGGCTTTTCGCTTGCCGCCTGCCATGTAAATCATAATCTGCGTGGCGAGGAAAGCGACAGCGATGAGCGGTTTGTCCGCAGGATGTGCAGATTCCTTGACATTCCGCTGTACACCGCAAGCATAAAGGTAAACGATTTACGGCAAAAGCACGACAGCCTTGAGGAATGTGCAAGGCGGTTAAGATATGAGTTCTTCGATAGCATAAGCAAGGGCAGGCTGATAGCGACCGCCCACACAGCATCGGATAACTGCGAAACCATTCTCATAAATATGGTCAGAGGCACTGCACTCTCGGGTATATGCGGAATTCCGGCAAAGCGTGACAATATAATCCGTCCGCTGTTATACAACACCCGTGAGGATATAGAGCTTTATTGCAGTGAAAACTGTCTTGATTATGTCACAGACAGCACCAATCTGTCCGATGATTATACAAGAAACAAGATAAGACATAAGGTTGTGCCTTTGCTGAAGGAGATAAACCCGTCACTTTTCAGTGCGATAAGCAGCTTGTCGCAGTCTGTGTCGGACGATGACAGGTATCTTGACAAAATCGCATCGGAGCTTATGGTAAAGGCTCGCACCGCCGATGATAAATATGATGTCGGTATACTGCGCACCGCCGATGAGTGCATACTTCGCCGTATCGTTACGATGATTTTCAAGGATAACGATATACCGCCGAATATGAAAGCGGTTGAAAGCTGCGTAGGAATTATAAGAGCCGGACAGGGAAAGATAAATCCGTGCCAGTTCAGATTTGTTCAGATAAGAAAGAAAAAGCTGTTTGTTGTTACAGACCGTGAGAAATTCAGACGAAATTAATGTGATAAACAGCTTAAAAATGATTATCGCCGTTGCTTTTTTCGGCATAATCGTGCTATAATGGCTGTATTGCCGTTTTGTTTTCATCGCTTAACATTTATTTAACATAAGCGATGTATTATTTAATACAACGTGATTACGGAGAGAATTAGTAGTGAAAAACATACATGATGACATTGAAAGAGTACTTTTTACGAGCGAGGAGCTTGTAAAAAAAGAGCTGAGGAAATAGGCAGACAGATAACACAGGACTATAAGGGCGAAGAAGTAACCGTGATAGGCATACTGAAAGGCTCGTTTATGTTCCTGTCGGATGTGCTGAAGAATGTCGACCTTTATACAAAGCTGGATTTCGTAACGGTTCAGTCTTACGGAAACGGCACCACATCCGGAGAGCTAAGACTGACTAAGGATATTTCGGCAGATATAAAGGGCAGGCACGTTATTCTTGTTGAGGACATTCTCGACAGCGGAAAAACGCTGAAATTCGTAAAGGATCTTTTTCCTTGAAAGAGAGCCTGCGTCGATAAAGGTATGCACTCTGCTCAACAAGAAAGTCAGAAAATCAGAAGTAATCAAGGCTGATTATATCGGCTTTGACGTTGACAATGTGTTCGTAGTAGGATACGGACTCTTGACTATGCCCAGCTTTACAGGAACCTTCCTTACATAGGTGAACTTAAGGTCGAGGCACGTTGAAAGCAACGTCGAGGCTGTAAAAATATAACCGTAGAGGCGGTCGGATGCTATGCAGATACGACCGACAGAAAGGGAAACTGATGAATCAGAACAACAAATTCAAAGGCGTTTTCATTTACCTTGCAGTTATCGTTCTGCTTGTTATCGGTATGGTAACAATGCTTCAGATGAGTGCAACTCCCGGCGAGCATACGACATACTCAAAGGTGATAAGCGAATTTGACAACTACAACGTATCGGGCTACACGCTTGATCTCGGTTCGGGTGAATTACAATACACCCTGAAAAGCGACAACACAAAGAAGTATAAGTATTCCGTACCGAACGTAAGCCTGTTCTTACAGGATACGCAGGGCTACAGAAAGGCATACAACGAAAAGAATCCCGACAGTCAGCTTGTCGAGGACTTCTACCCCGTTTCAGACAACTCGTTCCTGCTGAGCTTCCTGCCTTATCTGCTGATGGTTGCGCTGATGATAGGATTTACATTCGTCATAATGCGTCAGGCAGGCGGCGGCGGAAAGATGTCGCAGTTCTCAAAGGCAAATGCAAGGACACAGCCTTCAAACGGCCCTAAAATAACCTTTGCCGATGTTGCCGGTGCCGAAGAAGAAAAAGGAAGAAATGAGCGAAATCGTTGATTTCATGAAAAATCCCAGAAAGTATCAGGAGCTTGGTGCAAAGATACCGCGCGGTGTTCTGCTTTTAGGCCCTCCAGGTACAGGTAAAACCTTACTTGCAAAGGCCGTTGCAGGCGAAGCAAACGTTCCCTTCTTCTCAATAAGCGGTTCGGACTTCGTTGAAATGTTTGTCGGTGTCGGTGCAAGCCGTGTAAGAGATCTGTTCGATCAGGCGAAAAAGCATACCCCGTCAATAATTTTCATAGATGAAATAGATGCCGTAGGCCGTCAGAGAGGTACAGGTCTTGGCGGCGGTCACGATGAGCGTGAACAGACACTGAACCAGTTACTCGTTGAGATGGACGGTTTCACGGATAATCAGGGGCGTAATAGTTATTGCGGCTACCAACAGACGTGATATTCTCGACCCTGCACTGCTCCGTCCCGGACGTTTCGACAGACAGATTACTGTCGGCTACCCCGACATCAAGGGCAGAGAAGCTATCCTGCGTGTTCATACAAAAAATAAAAAGCTCGCTCCCGATATAAGCCTTGCTACAATAGCAAAGGGTACGGCAGGATTTACAGGCGCAGACCTTGCGAACCTTGTAAACGAGGCGGCTCTGCTTGCGGCAAGAAACAACAGAAAGGCTATCACTCAGCCTGATATAGAGGAAGCTACCATCAAGGTAGTTGCAGGTCCCGAAAAGAAGTCGAAGGTTGTAAGCGAGGACGAAAAGCGCCTTACGGCATTCCACGAGGCAGGTCACGCTGTCTGCACGTTCCACTGCAAGACGCAGGACCCCGTACACCAGGTTTCAATCATACCGAGAGGTATGGCAGGCGGCTACACAATGTCGCTCCCCGAGCATGACAGGAGCTTCAGAAGCAAGACGCAGATGGAAGAAGAAATCATTGTTCTTCTCGGCGGCCGTGTTGCCGAAAAGATTGTGCTTGACGAAATCTCGACAGGCGCAAGCAACGATATTGAACGTGCTACAGACCTTGCAAGAAGTATGATAACAAGATACGGCTTCTCTGAAAAGCTCGGTCCTATCGTATACGGACACGATAACTCGGAAGTATTCCTCGGCAGAGATTATTCTCAGGGCAGAAACTACTCCGAAAAAACGTTGCGGCAGAAATTGACGGCGAGATCCGTGAACTTATAGACACAAGCTACGAAAACGCAAAGCAGATACTGCTCAACCACAGAGATCAGCTCGACAAGGTCGCTCATTACCTTATGGAACATGAGAAGATTGACGGCGATGATTTCATAAAGCTGATGAACGGCGAATCGCTTGATGATAATACTACCGCTCCCGTCAGCGAAAACAGTGATACCGCTCCTGCCGGTTGTGAGGATACCGCAGAAGCCACCGGCGATAACAACAACGAAACAAACGAATAACAGCATCTTTACGGTCGCTCCCTTTTTCAAGGGAGCGATTTTTTTTGCAGATACAATCAAAACCACGCGTTGAACGCGTGGTATGCACTTTGCCCTTCAAGGGCATAATACCGACTTGTGCCTGAAGGCACACTGAAAAGTCTGGCAACCGCATCTCATTTACAGCAGCCACTCAAGTGGCTGTTTCTTTTTGCTTACTGGTTCTTGCTACCCGTAAACGGGTCAATATACTCTTTCAGTGTTATTTGATCGTTTGCTATATCTTCTGTAAGTTGGTTTCTTATGTATTCTTCTATTGCCTTTTTGTTCTTTCCTACTGTATCTACGTAATATCCTCTGCACCAGAAATGCCGATTCCCATACTTGTATTTCAAATTTGCATGCCTATCAAATATCATCAATGAGCTCTTTCCTTTTAGATACCCCATAAACTGCGCTACACTTATGTTCGGTGGTATTTCCACCAACATATGTATGTGATCCGGCATGCTTCTGCTTCGATTATATTCACTTTTTTTCTGTTCACATAATGTTCGCAGTATTTTCCCTATATCTGCTTTCAACTGCCCGTACACTACCTGCCTTCGGTATTTCGGTGTGAATACTATGTGATACTTGCAATTCCACTTTGAATGTGATAAACTATGATTGTCATTCATTTGACAGTCCTCCTTTTGATATTCATGTGGTTGCCAAACCCACTTCTATTATATCATAGGAGGGCTTTTTACTAAAGTCTTTTATTCCACCGCTTCAAGCGGTGGTTTATTTTTTGCTAAAGCTACAAAAAATCCGTACCGGTTAGCTACCGGTACGGATTTTATGAAAAACAGATTATATAATATCCTTAATGTCGATGTTCTCTCCTGTAAGACCGACATAAGCACCCTGCTTCGGCCTCATTGCTTTCTGCGTGAGCCAGTAACCACTTGTTGCAAGCCCAGAGCGTCTTATCTTCATCATAAACGGAGTAATGTTGGGCTTTGCTCCGTTTGTTCCTCTTAGGAAGCGCTATAACCACCTTGAAACATCCATCCTTAGTCGCATTGCAGGGAGCGTAATGCAATGTTGTGGCATAAACCTCGACAACATCTCCTGCTTTAGCCTTGAAAGCCATAACCTTTGATGTATCAAGCTTGCCGTCAACAATATCATCCTCTTTCGCAACCAGCAGGACAAAATCGTATAAGCCTATGTTGAACTCGCTGTCACGGTGGTACTCAAGGCAGTTGAGCTTTTGTGTTGTGACCGTTGCACCAGCCGAGCTGAACAGGCATACCGCCGTATGCGTTGTTCTGCAAAAGGCCGAACAGCTTTGTATTTTCAAGTGCCGCCTCGCTCAGGAACATATCCTACAGCGTCAGGTAACGGTGTGCTTTTTGTCAAGTGCTGAAAGCAGGTCGCTTACGTCATAGCCGGTATGTACCTTGCCGTATGCGGCAAATTCATTATCGTTTACCGAATATATCTTCATATCAGATTCTCCTTTTAACTTGCAGAATTCTTCTGCGTGTTAACGTTTTCACAAACAGTAAAGAAAACAGCCATAAGCTGAAAACTCATGGCTGTCCTTGATTTAAAATTATTCCTCAGCGGGAGCGCCAACAGGACATACACCTGCGCAAGCACCGCAGCTAACACATGTGTCAGCGTCGATAACGTACTTGCCGTCACCTTCAGAAATTGCCTCAACGGGGCACTGAGCAGCGCAAGCGCCGCAAGAGATGCAATCATCAGAAATTTTATAAGCCATCGGAATGATCCTCCTTGTGATTTTTTGTCATAGAGTTATATGACTTGCTTATATTGTAACACAATTTCAAAAAAAATCAAGACCTTTTGATAAATTTATATTGAAATATCACACTTTTTTCTGAAAATTTACGCCATTTTCAAGTTAGCGTTAAGCAACTGTAAAACCGCTCCCCGTCTTGCTTTGCAGTTTTAGTCGAGTAAAGCGAGCAACTTGTCCTTGCTGACAAAACCTACCGATTTGTCTATCTGTTTACCGTCTTTAAAAGATATTACGCAGGGTATAGAATCTATGCCGAAGCTTATTGCAAGCTCACGTTCATCATCCGTATTGACCTTGCATATCTTGATTTCGGGATGTTCTTCTCCAAGCTCCTCAAGCACAGGGCCGAGCATTCTGCACGGACCGCACCACGATGCCCAGAAATCCACCAGAACGGGCTTATCGGACTGTAAAACCTCCTGCTTGAAGTTTTCCGATGTTACATCTATATGGCTCATAATTGATACTTCCTTTCATTTTCTCGGTTTATTGCTTTCCAAAGAATATAGTGCGTAAATTTATCGCACTTATTCTGTATACGATTTTATCACATTTAAAGGGAAATGTCAAGATAATTCGTAAACGTTACTGATTTTATTTTTTTAAAAAGCCGTTGCAAAAAGCCGTCCTGATATGTTATACTTTAAGAAATATGTAATATCACCATCGGTGCGGTTTTTCGCACTTGAATTCCCAAAGACAAGAAGGAAAGGAAACTGGAAAATGGCGGAATTTTCAACAAGCGAGCACGAGCTCGTACTCGTCATTGACTTCGGCGGTCAGTACAATCAGCTTATCGCACGCAGAGTCAGAGAACATAACATATACTGCGAGGTCATCTCATACAAGACATCTATCGAGCAGATAAAGGCAAAGAATCCTAAGGGCATCATCTTCACGGGCGGTCCGAGAAGCGTATATCTTGACGACTCCCCCAGAATGACAAAAGAAATATTTGAACTCGGCATACCGATATTCGGCATCTGCTACGGTGCGCAGTTTATGGTTTACGGTCTTGGCGGTACTATCGGCAAAGCAAACGAAAACGCCGCCGCAGAATTCGGCAGAACAGAGTGCGAATTTGATACGGAATGTGCCGTATTTGACGGTCTTAAGAAAAACTCGGTCGTATGGATGAGCCACAACGATTATATCGAGGTTCTCCCCGACGGCTTCAAGGCTGTAGGTCACAGCGACAAATGCCCCTATGCCGCAATCGAGAATGTTGAAAAGGGATTTTTACGCTACACAGTTCCACCCCCGAAGTAAAACCACACCGAGCAGGGCTTTGATATGCTCGGAAACTTCCTTTTATAAAGTATGTCACTGCAAGGGCGACTGGACAATGAAGAACTATGCGGAAGAAGCTATAAAGCAGATCCGTGAAAAAGTCGGTGACGGCAAGGTACTGCTCGCTCTTTCGGGCGGTGTTGACAGCTCGGTAGCCTGCGCACTGCTTTCAAAGGCAGTCGGCAACCAGCTCACCTGCGTGTTCGTTGATCACGGCTTTATGAGAAAGAACGAGGGCGACGAGGTCGAGCAGGCGTTTAAGGACTGGGACGTAAACTTCATCAGAGTAAATGCCGCAGACCGTTTTATCGGCAAGCTTGAAGGTGTATCCGACCCCGAAACAAAGAGAAAGACCATCGGCGAAGAATTCATCCGTGTATTTGAGGAAGAAGCAAAGAAGATAGGCAAGGTCGATTTTCTTGTACAGGGTACGATTTACCCCTGATGTTATCGAAAGCGGTACAGGCGATGCCGCAGTTATAAAGTCACACCACAATGTAGGCGGTCTGCCCGACTATGTTGACTTCAAGGAGATAATCGAGCCGCTCCGCCTTTTATTCAAGGACGAGGTAAGAAAGCTCGGCACCGAGCTTGGCTTATCGGATGTCCTCGTATGGCGTCAGCCGTTCCCCGGCCCCGGTCTTGCTATCAGAATCATCGGTGAGATTACCCGTGAAAAGCTGGCAACTCTTCAGGACGCAGACTACATCTTCCGTGAGGAAATCGCAAACGCAGGCCTTGACCGCAGCATCAACCAGTACTTTGCGGTACTTACAAATATGCGCTCGGTAGGCGTTATGGGCGACGACAGAACTTATGACTACACCCTCGCATTAAGAGGCGTTACGACCAGCGACTTTATGACCGCCGACTTTGCAAGAATCCCTTATGACGTGCTTGAAAAGGCAAGCGTAAGAATTGTAAACGAGGTCAAGAATATCAACAGAATCTGTTACGATATTACGAGCAAGCCGCCGGCTACTATTGAGTGGGAATAATGCAAAAATAACTAACCTAAGATTATAAAACACAAAAATAGATGCCAACGGAACAGAAATCAGAGTGATTGGCGATGTCATTTAAGAACCGATTCATAATCCGAACTTTAAACCTATCGAATTCGATAGGTTTAAAGCAGAATCAGGAGATAATGCTTTTTATCAGAGATTTTGCTTCAGCATAAAAAATCGGTTGTACTTATCAACCCGGAAGATACAAATGCAGACCTGATAAGACAAAATGCGCCGAAAATTGAAAGACTGAAAATATTTCGAGAAAAAGCGTACAGGCAATCAGAACTTTTTGAGAAAGCATCAGGATACAATTGTGGCATTAAAGAAAAATCTTATTGAAGATACAAAAACAAATGGTTGATTTCCTAAGCAAAACCGTATATATGGATTTTATATGACAGGGTGATAAGCTCTGCCTTTTACGCAACCGGCACCGGGAAAATATGATTCCTTTTTCATACTCTCCCGATTCTCAAAAGAGTCTGCGAAAATGAAAAAAAGAGGAGAAAAATCATGATCGTTCAGCAGACCAATAGAAATAGCAATATAAATGATATAACCGGCACATATAATGATTTCAAATCAAGAATAAATGAAATATGGCAAAAAATATTCCGATAAAAACAGCAATAGTATGTATAGAAGAAGGTATCCCGCCGTTACGCTTTTCCGATTTATTTCTTATTGCGAATCGTGTTAATGATTTGTTATCGGATGCAGGACTTAGACCTTCTGACCGTGTTGCGGTTATTTCCCCTCATTCGCCTTACATGATTGTGCTTAATCTTGTTTCTTGCGTATGCTGGTTTTACAGCAGTACTTATTGACTCATCTCTACCGGCGGAAGAACGTAACAGGTTTCTTGAATTTTCTGATGTATGTGCAATATTCACAACTAGTGAAATATACCACACCTTAGATAAATCGCATATTCAAAATATACCCGCATATAGAATGATGAATGATTTTACTTATATATTATTTCCTGATTGTGTAGACAAATTAAGTAAAAAAATCATCCGAGCATTCTGATGAAAATATTATTGCTATATTTTTTTTCTTCCGGTACTACCGAACGATGAAAGGCATACTAATCACCTACCGTTCCATTTTATACGCCCACAGATATATACTTTCGTACACCAATCTTAAATGCAATGCCAAGTTTTTTTAACGTGCTTCCTTCGAACCATATTGCAGGCTATTCCTCAGTACTTTCCTGCGCATTAACAGGAACTGAAATGGGGTTTGTTTCCGAAATCAACGCTCCGAATCTTCTCAAAAGGCTTTTTGACATATAATCCCACAAATTTCATCATGATTCCTAAGGTTTATGAAGTTATTATGCAAAAAATCCAAGATGCAATTTCAAAAAAGCCTTTGTTCGTTCGTTGGTACGCTGATTTTGCAATGACTTTTGTGCGGTAATATCCGTAGAGCAACCGGCTTAAAACTACGCTTCATTACTAAACCTATATGGAAGGCTGCTCTTGGAAAAAATATGAAAATATGCGGATGCGGAACTGCACCATGCCCGGAAGAAGTCAAGAACTTTTTTATCTGAATCTCGGTATTGATTTTGTCAACGTATACGGTGCAACCGAAACGGGATTTCCTATTACCGCTGCAAATTGCAACGATAAATATCCTACCGAAGGTGCCGGTAACGTAAATCAATTTCCTGAAATATCTGTTATTATTGACAATCCGGACAACAACGGTATCGGCGAAATTCGTGTAAAAACGCCTTTAATTATGGGTGGATATTATAAAGATAATGAGGAGCTGACAGCAACGGCTTTTGATGATAACGGATACTTTAAAACCGGTGACTGCGGTTATATTGACAAAAAAGGGAATCTTTTTTGTGACCGGCAGATTAAAAAGAAAGCATTGTCCTTCATAATGGCAAAAAAGTTTCACCTTCTGACATTGATGCCTTTTATCAGAATGTCTGCCCTGATATTATGCTGGCAAGTTGCGGTGTGCAGAATGAAGAAGGATATGATGAGATATATCTGTTTATTGAACAGCGTGGCCTTTCTGAAGCAGCAATAAAACAAATACTGCAAAAATTACAGATAAATCTTCTCAGACAAACTCAGTTTATAAATTGAAACAGGTTTATCCTATTGATAAGATTCCTGTTACCGCAATCGGGAAAGTAAAACGTTACTTATTAAGATCACTTGTACAAAACGATAAAATCAGTAGAAGCACCAATATCATTGTATCTTCAACCGATAATGAAAAGTCAACCGAAGAAACGGTTATTGATATTATCAGATCGTTCCGATTCAATGAAGAAATACATATCAATACATCAACAAATCTTTTTCGAAGATTTACAACTTGATTCATTGTCAGTTTTTCGAAATCTGCGTAGCATTGGATGAAAAATTCGGAGTTCAAATTGAATCAGTATTGAATAGCAAAACGACAATAGGAGACATTGTTAGAAGCATTGAGCACACCGTCACAGACGTACAGCCAACATATAACGATTCGGATAATTATCCGTTGCCGAAAACAGAAAGGGATTATAAAAAGCTTCAACCGATTAATTAAACTTATGAATTTTCTGTGGAATATTGAAGTGTATGGTAAAAACAATTTGAATTCAAATGAAAAATATATATTCTGTCCTAACCACGAAAGTTACCTTGACGGACTATGGATTATCGGAAGTCTTGACAATGAAATAAGACAATCTATATGCTGTCTTGCGGCTGATCGGTTGTTTGAACGTAGAATTTATCGGCGCACGCTTATAAAGTTAGGAGGCATTCCGGTTCATCGTACAGGAAATACCGCACCTGCGATGAAACGTGCGTATGAATGTTTATTGTCAGGAGATTATAATCTGCTGGTTCACCCGGAAGGAACAAGAACCAGAAACGGTAACCTATCTCAGTTTAAATCCGGTGCTGCAAAATTATCTATTGAGACCGGCATAAAAATCGTACCGGTTTGCATAAATGGTGCATATGAGATATTTCCCCCACACAGGAAACTTCCGAAGCTGTTTGACTGGAAAAACTTCCGCAAATGCACATTACAGATTCAGTTTGGTAAACCTATATCGCATAGTGGCAGAACAGCTGAAGAAATTACCGAAGACATAAGGTGTCGGATTTTAGAAATGAAACAAAAGTTGAACGAAAATATATGACATATAGGTGCATTTGAAGGTTGTAAAAAAAATTATATTAGCAATAAATATAGTGAGGGGGTGCGGTTCAATGAAAATCGGTGTAGACTGCGACGGTGTTCTTACCGTATATATGTCAAAATACATCTTTGAATACGGCGAAATATGGTTCAAAAAGAAAACCGGATAATCCTGACGGCTACAGTACAGCTGAAATTTTCAGCTGTACTGACAAAGAAGAATTACGCTTTGGCTTGCGGTATTTCTTTACTTACTGTAAAAAATGGCCGCCAAGAACCGATGCTGTAAGGATTAATAATATTCTGATTGATAACGGGCATCAACTATATGAAATCACAGCAAGAAAATTTGTTACGGCGAGAAAATCCTCTCGGCTGGTATAGCAAACACTTAATTAAAAATTGGCTGAAAAAATATGGTTTTATATTTAATGAAATTTATTATTGTTCTGAAAGTCATTCGCCTACCGATAAACTGGATGCATGCCGAAAGCTTCAAGTCGATGTAATGATTGATGATAAGCCTGAAGTCGCACTGCACCTTGCTGAGAACGGTATTAAAGTATTACTGTTTGATACAAGGTATAATCAGAAAATCGAACACGATAATAATCGTAAGAGTTTATAATTGGATCGATATTTATGAAAAAATCAAGGAGCTAAGTAATTAAAGCGTTATCTAAACACTACTTAAGACACATAATGTGCTTATGAACAAAAGTGTTAAATCCGGACTACCGGTCAAATGCAATAACCTCCACCCCCCCGAAACCGTTTTACATCACAGTTTCGGGGGTTTGTTGTATGGCTGGCACAGAAGCGGCATCACTTTTCCGCCTCCCCCACTCCAAAACCGCCGGCTGTTAACCTTACATTTCGCAGTACCGAAAAACATCACAGTTATGCAGTTTATAAATTGACATACAGGCTCGGATATAGTATAATTATACTGATTAGGGTCTGCCTAAAATCAGGCAGACAAAAAATCACAGATACTAAAAAGCTGCAAAAAAGAAAGGACGATACAGTTGATATTCGCCGATTTATTTTTTCTGTACTTCTTTATGGCTCTGTGCTTTATAGCATATTTCATCTGCCGTAAAACAGTATAATATCGAAACTGGGTGCTTATCGTATTCTCAATGATATTCTACGCATGGGGCGAGCCGGTGTGGGTATTCCTGCTTATAGGAAGCGTTACCGTAAACTATGTCGGCGGACTTCTGATTGATAAGTTCCGTGACACTAAAAAGCTACAGCAGTGACCGCCTGTACGCTTGTGTTCGATATAGGACTTCTTGTGTTCTTCAAGTATACTGGCTTCCTTGTCGAAAACTTCAATGCAATAAGCCCTGTGGATTTGCCCGTTCCGCATATTGAAATGCCAATAGGCATCAGCTTCTTCACATTCCAGATTATCTCTTATATCCTCGACTGCTACTGGGGCAAGATAAAGGTGCAGAGAAGCTGGTATAAGTTGCTTATGTACATTTCGATGTTCCCACAGCTCGTTGCAGGTCCCATTGTCCGCTATGCCGTAATCGAAAACGAGATAGACAACAGAGTTATAACCTCTGCCGATGTAAGCGAGGGTATTACTCGAATCTGCATGGGGCCTTGGTAAAAAGGTCATCCTTGCAAACAACCTCAGCACTATCGTTGATACGTTCTTCAAGACCGGCAATCTTGCGTCTTTGTCAGTTGTCGGAACGTGGTACACGGTAATAGTCTACGCTATGCAGGTTTACTTCGACTTCTCCGGATATTCCGATATAGCCATAGGTCTTGGACGTATATTCGGTTTCCACTTTGACGAAAACTTCCGTTATCCGTTTGTCAGCAAGAATATCACTGAGTTCTGGCAGAGATGGCACATCTCGCTCGGTACATTCTTCCGCGACTACCTGCTGTATGTTCCTATCTTCGGTAAGAGAAGAAAATACCTCAACCTCTTTCTCGTATGGTTCTGCACAGGCTTCTGGCACGGTGCAAACTGGAACTATATAATCTGGGGTCTTTACTTCGGACTGTTCATTCTGATAGAACGTACCATAGGCAACAAGAATATGAGAAAGATGCCTAAGGCTGTTGCGCATATTTACAATACGATAGTAGAGTTGTTGTTGTCGGCTTCGGTATATTCTACTTTACCGATTTAGGCAAGCTCGGCACGTTCCTCGGAAACCTTGTCGGACTTAACGGAAACTCGTTCACAGACAAGATTTCGATGCAGAATATGACAGCTAACGCTTGGCTTTTCATCGTCAGCGTAGTGCTGTGTATGCCTGTTATCCCCGCACTCAAAAAAAATTAGAAAGCAAAAATCTTTACCTTGCAACCTCTGTAGGTCAGACGGTGCTTAATGTTGCGGTATTTGCACTGAGCAGCATCCTGCTTGTAAACGCCACAAACAACCCGTTTATCTACTGGCAGTTCTGAGAAAGGAGTGAGTAACATTGTCAGACCATATTGATGATAAGGAGCTTGAGGAGCTTAACGAGATATACCGTCGGAAGATGGAATCCCAGAAAAGCCACGAGCCTAAGAAAGCAAAACACGAAAAGCCTGTCAGAGCCGCAAAAAGCGAAGATACTCATTCCGTAAAAGCCACGAAAGGCAAAAAAAACTCAGAAAGCACAAAGCAGATCAGAGTAAAGCCCGAAAAGCAGGACAAGGAAGATAAGGTACAGCCCGAAAGCAGTTCCGATTCCGAGCGTAAAAAGAAGCTTGCAGTCAGAATAAATATCGGCGTATGCACCGCATTCTTTGCGGCTGTGGCAATCGGTCTGCTTGTATTGCCGCGCCCTACCATATCCGAAGCCGAAAAGCGTAACCTTGCCACCTTCCCTGAGTTTACATGGGACGCTTACTGGAGCGGTAAATACACAGAGGATATAAGCTATTTCTTCAATGATACCGTACCGTTCAGAGATACCTTCAAGTCTATCGGCGCAGGCTTCCGCTCGCTTTTCGGATTCTCGCTGAACGGCGCTGAGATTAAAGGCAATGTCACACAGGTAAACAGCGGTTCATCTCAGACCGAGGTTACAACTGCGTCAACAAAGCCTATCGTTATCGTTACCCCCGCACCGTCGGACACTTCAAGTGACGCTCCCTCAAGCGCCCCCGAAACCGAAAGCAAGAATGATTCTTCTTCAGGAAATCAGCAAAGCGAAACCGGTTCAAAGTCCGATGAAAGCAGTAATTCACCTAAGCCCGAAAACACATATACAGAGCCCTCCGACCCGGATGCACAGGTGCTTTTCGAAGAAGGCTCACAGCTTGTTTATCAAAGCGGCGACACCATATACGGCGCACAGATTTACAGTGGCAAACGTGAAAATGCGGAGGACTATGCCAACACGGTAAATTCGCTTGCAAAAGCGCTTCCGGTGCAAATGTCTACAGCCTGCTCGCTTTGACGCAGAATACATTCATAACCCCCTCCCAGCTTCAGAAGGCTCAGTATACCGAGCTTAGCGACTCCGTATATATTTCAAATATGCTGAGCAAGGACGTCAAGGTCATAGATGCTATGGATGCTCTTTTTGCCTCACCAGAAGGAGAATATTTTTTCTTCCTGCGTGACTGCCACTGGCAGCAGGCTTGGCGCATATTATGTCGCTCAGAGCTTTGCCAAAGCCGCAGATGTAAAATTTGCAAAAAGCTGTCCGATTACGATAAATACGAGAAGGATTGCTTAGGCTCCGTCTATGCCGCAACAAAGTATGACGGACTTATGTACGAGGGCGAAACATTTACTTATTATGTACCCAAGAACGACTATACCACTGAGTATTACAATGCAGATTATGAGTATCAGTTCGAATATCCGCTGATGCCCGCCTCCGACTACAGCGCAAGCTCGTTCTACAGTCTTTATATGGTTGCCGACAGCTATATAAAGCATATCACCACCGATGTAAAGAATGACAGAGTTCTTGTTGTGCTTAAAGACGATTACCCCAGCGCAATGATACCCTGCCTCACGTCATCGTTCAGTGAAATATATGTCATAGATGTGCGCTATTGCAACTTCAACGTTGCTTCCTTCTGCGTTGAACACGGAGCCACCGATGTTCTTGTCGGTATGACGCCTGAAAACGCACTCGGAGAAATAGGCGATACACTGTCATATCTGCTGAATATCTGATTTATAAATATGCCTTTGCATAACGCAGAAACGATCTGCGGCAAGGGCGTATTTGTTTATACCGCAAACGGCAGGCGGTTTATATTCGGTTAAATGAAGAAAAATATAATATAAGTAATTAACACCGGTTAAAGAAACGGAGGAAATAATATGTTTCATATAATGGTTGCGGAAGATGATACAAACACAAGAAAACTTATGTGCACAGTGCTTAAGCAAAACGGCTACGAGCGGTACCTGCCGTTGACGGCATAGACGCACTTGACATACTCGACAGACAGCACGTTGATCTTATCCTGCTTGACGTAATGATGCCCCCGTATGGACGGCTACGAATTTGTTAAAACGCTTCGTGAGGGCGGTTGCAACACCCCCCGTTCTTATGGTGACCGCACGAGAAACCTCGGCTGATAAGATTGCGGGATTCCGTGCAGGAACGGACGATTATATGGCGGTAAAGCCCGTTGATGACGAGGAAATGCTCCTTCGCATATCCGCACTCCTGCGCCGCAGTAACATTGCCAACGAGCATAAGCTCCACGCAGGCAATACCGTGCTTGACTATGATGCGCTTACAGTTACCTGCGGCGGTGTCACCCACGAGCTTCCCAACAAGGAATTTATGCTGCTGTTCAAATTGCTCAGCTATCAGAACAAAATATTCACACGCCGTCAGCTTATGGACGAGCTGTGGGATATGGAAACCGAAACCGATGAAAGAACGATCGACGTACATATTAACCGCTTGCGTGAGCGTTTTTCGTGACAACGAGGATTTCGAGATAGTAACTGTCAGAGGGCTTGGCTACAAGGCTGTGCTGAAACAGCATTGACTTAAAACGGAGGAAAAAAATGCACAAGAGAATAAGCGATGAAGAAAAAGCGTTTACGCTCGATAAACGCTTATGTTGTGTTGTTCGTATTTTTCATAATGGTATCCGCAGCCATTATCTGTGTGATGATCTATAATATCCTCAGTGCTTTCGGTCTGATGAAGCATATTGAGGTAGTACCTATGCTTATGCCCCTGATAATGCTCTGCTCATGCGTAATTATCGGCAGTATACTGTCTGCGATGCTGTCAGGCATACTTCTCCGTCCGCTAAACGATCTCAAGGAGGGTCTGCTCAGGGTTTCAAAAGGCGATTTTTCGGTAAGACTTGAGGAAAACGGAAACAGCGAGCTTTCACATATACAGGAGAATTTCAACATAATGGTAAAGGAGCTTGGCAATACCGAGCTTTTCAGAAATGATTTCATAAACGACTTCTCGCACGAATTCAAAACTCCTATGGTTTCCGTATACGGCTTTGCAAAACAGCTTAAAAAAGGCGGTCTTACAAAGGAGCAGGAGGATGAATATATCGACATAATCATAAACGAATCGCAACGGCTCATAAATATGTCGAGCAATATCCTTATGCTGAACAAGCTGGAAAATCAGGAGATAATCACCGATAAGAAGGAGTTCTCTCTTGACGAGGAGCTTCGCAGATGCGTTCTGCAGTTACAGAGCCAGTGGGGTGCAAAGAATCAGGAGGTAATACCCGAGCTTTGCGAGCTTAACTATTACGGCAACAACGAAATTCTGAAGCAAGGATGGCTGAACGTCATAGGCAACGCTATAAAATACACTCAGGAAGGCGGTACTATCGAGATACGCCTTGACATAAACCCGAAGAACAGCAATGAAATCCGTGTGCGTGTCACCGATAACGGCATAGGAATGGACAAAGCCACTACAGAACGTATTTTCGAGAAATTCTATCAGGGCGACAGCTCACACGCAACAGGCGGCAACGGGCTGGGTCGTGCTATGGTAGAGCGTATCGTTGAGCTGTGCGGAGGAAGGATTCGTGTTAAAAGCGAGCTTAACAGGGGAACACAGTTCACCGTCTATCTCCCTGTTGAAAACAAAGAAAACGAAAAAGAAGATAAGAAAAAGAAAAGTTTAAATACCGTTAACACAGCAGGCTTAAAATAAGCCGAAATATTGTTTGATACAGGATATAAATTAATCTTATACCCATTATTTAAACTAAGCGAAAAGGACAAAACGATGCTACAACTGAAAAACATAACAAAGGATTATAAAATCGGAAACGAAAAGGTCCACGCACTCAGAGGCGTCAGCATTGACTTCCGAGAAAGCGAGTTCGTGTCCGTACTCGGTCAGTCGGGATGCGGCAAGACCACGCTTTTGAACATTATAGGCGGTCTTGACAGATACACCGACGGCGACCTTATCATCGGCGGAAAATCCACAAAGGAATTCAAAAGTGCAGATTGGGATACTTACCGTAATCATTCGATAGGTTTCGTATTCTAGAGCTATAATCTGATACCGCACCAGACGGTGCTTTCAAATGTCGAGCTTGCACTGACTCTGTCGGGTGTATCAAAAGCCGAAAGAAGACAAAGAGCAAAGGAAGCGCTTGTTAAGGTCGGACTTGGCGACCAGCTGAAAAAGAAGCCTAATCAGATGTCGGGCGGCCAGATGCAGCGCGTTGCCATCGCGCGAGCGCTTGTCAACGACCCGGACATTCTGCTTGCCGATGAGCCGACCGGCGCGCTCGACAGCGAGACCAGCGTTCAGATAATGGAGCTTTTTAAAGGAAATATCCAAAGATAAGCTGATAATTATGGTAACGCATAACCCCGAGCTTGCTGAAAAATATTCAAACAGAATAATAAGACTTCTTGACGGCAAGGTAGTCGATGACACAAACCCTTATGACCGTAACATTGTCGAGCCTATCGAGAATAAAAAAGGCAGGGAAAAAAAGAAGGCGAAGAAGCCGTCAATGTCCTACCTTACCGCTCTGTCGCTCAGCCTTAATAATCTTATGACCAAAAAAGGCAGAACGTTTATGACCTCTTTTGCAGGAAGCATAGGTATTATAGGCATAGCGCTTATCCTGTCAATATCGAGCGGCGCACAGCTTTATATAAAATCGGTCGAGGAGGAAACGCTCGCAAAGCTACCCCATATCCATTTCACGCAACTCTATGGATATGACCTCTATGATGACGTCAATGATGAAGGAAAACAAGAGCGACGGCACCGATGACGGCAAGATACATTCAAACAATATAATGGGCAATATGGTTAATTCTATGCTCACCCAGCTTAAATCAATGATTTAAAGAGCTTTAAATCCTATCTTGAAAATGACGGAAAAGAAATAAACGATTATGTCAGCGATATAAAGTACGGCTATTCCACTCCGCTCAATATTTTCAGAAACGATAAGGATAAAGGCATAATTCAGGTAAACCCCGCTACCCTGTTTGAAGATATGGGTATGACTAACGCAATGTACGACTCACAGCTTATGAGCAACGTTGTAAGCACAAGCTATGACACATGGACAGAGCTTCTTGACAATGATAAGCTGTTAAACGAGCAGTATAAGGTGCTTGCAGGAAGAATGCCGAGTGCTTACAATGAAGTTGTCGTAATGGTAAACAAGGATAACGAGATTTCCGACTACAGCCTTTACTGTATGGGACTTATGGACAGCGACGAGCTTGTCAATGCAGTAAAAAGCGCTATGAGCAGCAATAACGAAAAGGTCGACTTCACAAGCAAATTACAGACCTACACATACGATGAGCTTCTCGGACTTGAATTCAGACTTGTGACAAACCCCGAATTCTACGAAAAGGAAAACGGTATCTGGACAGACAAGAGCGATGACAAGATTTATATGACAAAGGTTGTCGAGGATGCCGAGCCTATAAAGGTTGTCGGCATTATAAAGCCCGAAGAGAACAGCATACTGTCGTCAAGCTCTTCATCCGCAATAGGCTACACCCACGCTCTTACAGAGTATCTTGTAAATAAGGTAAATGACAGCGAGGTTGTAAAGGAGCAGAAAAATTCTCCCGACACCGATATTTTCACCGGCAAGGAATTTGCAAAGGATGAGGATAAAAAGGCTGTCACAATGGATGATATAAAAGCATATATTGCAACACTGCCCGAGGAAAAGCAGGCAGAAATTATGTCACAGCTTCAGCAGGCACAGCAGATGGGTATGACCGAACAGCAGATAGCAGACGCTTTTGCAAAGCAGATGAGCACCGAATCCGAAGCTACCTATGACGGTAATATGACGCTTTTAGGTGTCGCTTCTCTTGACGAGCCGAGTATGATCAGCATCTATCCGAAGGACTTTGACGCAAAGGAAAAAATCGAAGAGATCATCAGCACTTATAACGATAAAGTCAAAGCCGACGGCAACGAAAACCTCAAGATTGAGTATACGGATATTGTCGGACTGATGATGACCTCGGTATCAACGATAATCGACGCAATAAGCGTTATCCTTATCGCCTTTGTAGCGATCTCGCTTGTCGTATCATCTATAATGATAGGCATCATCACCTACATTTCCGTACTTGAGCGTACAAAGGAGATCGGCATACTTCGTGCTATGGGCGCAAGCAAAGAGATATTTCCCGTGTGTTCAACGCAGAAACGCTCATTGTCGGCTTTGCCGCAGGCGCTATCGGTATCGGAGTAACACTGCTTCTGCTTATCCCCGCAAACGCTATAGTGTACAACCTCACCGGCATTTCAGGTATGTGCGTACTGCCGTGGCAGGGCGCAATAATACTGGTAATTATCAGTATGCTCCTTACACTTATCGCAGGACTTATCCCCTCACACTATGCAGCTAAGAAAGATCCGTCCTTGCACTGAGAAGCGAATAAGACAGCTTAAACCGATATGTAAAAAGCGAAAATCCACTGCTTTCGGGCAGTGGATTTAGTCTATAGATAAACTGATTATTATTAAACCCCACACAGTGAAATATATCGCCAATACCGCCGAAAACATTTTCAGTGCCGACAGGGCATTAATAATTTCGTGAGTGTATCAGTGCAACTGCACTGACATTGACCCTTCAAAAAACGCCACTAACCTGAGATATATATACTAATATGCGGACGTGTAGCGTTAAGCGTCCCTGCATTGACAGGATATACAATGTTCAGGTGGTTTTACAAGTTCCGCTAACACCCCGACGGGGTGTGGGTATGGGTAAGGAAAGAGGAGCCAAGAGGGAGAAAACCTAAGGGACAGGGAGAGGGGCTGTCAAGTCCCTTGTCCTGATCCCTTTGGTTGTCTCCCCTTTCATATCGACAAGTGTACCCACTCGAATAGCGAACCCGAGAAGTGCTGTCCGACAAACAGAACTATCGGTAGCTTGCTATCGTGGTCTAAGCTGAATGATATTGCAGAAGTACATCAAATACAAAACTTTTTTCTACAAGCTGAATCCACTGCTTTCTGGCAGTGGATTTTTTCGTCAGTAAACCGCTTGTATCATCAATTCATTATCTTACAAAAAATTGCTCCCGACATAAAGACGAGAGCAATCATATTAACTTAATTATCAGTTACCTCTGTTATTCAGAAGTGCCGAAAGCTCCGTGAAAGGATCGTCATCACCTGACTCCCCTGCATTTGCAGGTGTTTCGGGGAAAATAAGGGATTCCGTGAAAGAGTTATCCGCCGATTTTTCCGAGCCTGTATCCTCTGTGGGAGTAGAAGCGAGAACTGTCTTTGCTACAGCCTCATCCGATGTAATCATAGAATGACCCTCGCTGTCCTTAAAGCAGGTAGCGATAACGGTAATAACCATCTCATCCTTAAGATCGCTGTCAAAGTCAACACCGTGTATAACCTGTACATCCTTTGAAGCCGACTGTGTAAGTAACTGCATTACCTTTTCAGCGTCATCAAAGAGGTGTATCCTCAGACATAGTAAGATTAACAAGCAACTTTCCTGCATTCTTGATGGATGTTTCAAGCAGCGGACTGTTAACAACCTCAGCTACAGCCTCCTCAGCTCTCGTATCACCTGAGCCGTGACCTATAGCCATATGTGCGTCGCCTGCACCCTCAAGAGTAGATCTTACGTCCTCAAAGTCTATGTTGATAAAACCGTCGTGTGTGATAAGATCCGAAATACCCTTTACAGCCTGATAAAGCACATTATCCACCATTGCATAAGCCGCCTTGATAGAAATGTTCTTTTCCTTAATGGAAAGCAGCTTCTGGTTAGGCACGATTATAAGTGCGTCAACGTACTTTCTCAGCTCCGCAATGCCCTGAAGAGCAAGATTCATCTTGTACTCTCTTTCAAATTCAAAGGGCTTTGTAACTACGCCGACAGTAAGTATACCTTTCTTCTTTGCAATCTCCGCAATAACAGGAGCCGCACCTGTGCCTGTACCGCCGCCCATACCTGCGGCAACAAATACAAGAGATGCACCGTTCAGTGCTTCCTCAATATCATCGCTGTTTTCCTTTGCAGATTCAGCCGCAACGGGAGGCTTTCCGCCAGCACCACGACCCTTGGTGGTCTTTCTGCCTATCTGCACACGCTCCATAGCACTGCCGTCCTTAGCCTTAAGTGCCGCTACATCCGTGTTTACTATGATAAAGTCAACGCCTTCGACGTTGTTTCTGACCATGTTCTCTACTGCGTTTCCGCCGCCGCCGCCAACGCCTACAACTTTTATCTTGACGTCACGCTCAAACTCTTCTTCATCGAATTCAAAGCTCATTTTTGCATTCCTCCGTTTTATTTACAGATAAAACTGTCTACTTTAATATTTTAACAGATTCGTATTGTAATTGCAAGCGTTTTGTTAAAAAATATCATCATAATTTGAATAACGCTTTAAGATTACCACAATATCTTGCGTTTTTAACTCTTATTCGGCAGGTTCTTCGGGATCTGTAGTATCTCCCGGAACAGGTTCGGGTTCGGATGATGTTTCGCCGCCGCTGTTTGTGTTGCCTCCGCTCGTATCATCCTTGCTCGTATCGTCCTTACTGCTTGTGTCTTCATAATCGGGTCTGAATGTGACCTTCATATTATATGCGTTTTCGCTCAGCTGCGAAAGAATAAGAGTTCCCTTTTTCACCGTCAAACTCGCCCTTTTCGATAAGATTCTTCGCTACCGTCAGTTTAAGTGCGGCGTCTGTGACATCGCCAAGTTCAAGCGTCAGCTTGTTGTCATAAGTGAGTTTGATGCTGTATATACTTGTAATATCTATCGTTGTGATGTGTTCGCTTATTCCTACATCCTTGCAAAGCCCGATAAGCATAAATACATTTTCGTATTTCTGCTGAGCCTCATATTCGTCCTCATCGTCGATTCCGTCATACGTCTTGACCGCCCTTAACAGCTTACTCAGCATATTTCTGCTGCCCTCATCTGTTACCGACAGGAAATCTCCCGATGAAGCATATTCGGGATCGAAGCCCGTCACCACAACGCATTTCTTATCGGGTGTTTTAAGGTCAGCGTTCATTATTCTGCCGTTCTCACTTACAAGATAATAAACATTGTTTTTCTTTACGTTCGCTATTGCGGTTGCAGGATTCAGATTAATTTCAAGCGCACAGGTGAATATATTATTACGTCTGACCTCGACCTTATCTACATAAGGGAGCTTGTCGATAAGCCGCTGTCTTACCGCACCCACATCAATAAGTATCAGATTATCTCCCGTGTTTACCCCTGCGGCATCTATTATCTGCTGTTCGGTATACACCGTGTCGCCTGTTATCCTGTACTTTGACAGATTGAACAGTACGGTTGTCGAAAGCACCGCCAGTATTACTGCCGCCAGAATACCGAATATCACATAATATACAATGTACGCCGAAAGGCGCTTCCTGCGTTTCTTTTCTTTCCTGTCCGACTTTGAACGGGGCTTGTTGCGCAGTACCCTGTTTTGTATATCCACAGGCTTCACTACAGGAATATCGGTGCGTGTATTCTCGCTTAAAAAGCTCGGCATCGGGCTGTCACAGCTATCGGGACGGGCTGTTTTGTTATCCGTCCGCTCCTGCTTGTTATAAGCCGCAGGCTGTTTTCTTGTATCCTTTTTCTTTTTCGTCTGCTTTACCGCTTTTTTGTCTGCTTTTTTCTTATCGCTCTTTTTTCCTGCTTTGCTGTTGCTGTTATTGTTTTTCGGGTACGGGTGCGGGTATCGGCTGTCTTACGTCAGGCTTGCGGTTCTTTGCCGAAGGCGGCATTTCTGTCCACATACCGCTTTTATCTCTTTTTATTGTGTCAGCCATTTTCGCACCTCCTTCTTTTAAATTCTTCTGATGTCTGCTCCCACGCTGTAAAGCGATTTCTCTATTGCCTCATATCCTCTGTCGATATGTGATATACCGCCTATTGTCGATGTTCCTTCCGCACACAGAGCCGCAATGACCAGTGCCGCCCCTCCTCTGAGATCGGGAGAAACCAGCTCCGCCGCAGAAAGACGTCGTACTCCCTGCACCACAGCTACTCTGCCCTCCGTCTTGATTTTAGCCCCCATACGAAGAAGCTCGCTCACATGACGATAGCGGTTATCGAATATATTTTCCACAAACACCGCAGTTCCGTCCGCCACAGTGCATACAGCCATAAGCGGCGCCTGTGCGTCTGTCGGAAAATACGGATACGGCATCGTCCTTATAGTATGCGGAGCCTTCAGCCTTTCCGGCGCTTTGATATAAATGCTGTCCTTGCCGAATGAATATACCCTGCATCCCATTTCCTTAAAAACCGGTACGACAGCCCCGATATGCCCAATATCCGCACCGCTCAGGATAAGCTCACCGCCTGTGACAGCCGCACAGCACATATAAGTCACCGCCGCTATCCTGTCGGGCATCACGCTATGCTCCGCTCCGCAGAGTTTTTCCTTGCCTCTGATAACTATCCTGTCAGTGCCTGCACCGCTTATTTGCGCTCCGCAAGCCGTAAGAAATCCCGCAAGGTCGGTTATCTCAGGCTCTTTCGCCGCACCGTCCACCACAGTAACACCGTTTGCGGTCACCGCCGCAAGCATAATATTCTCTGTAGCGCCAACTGATGGGAACGAAAGCAATATTTCCGTGCCATTAAGCCCTTTAGGTGCCGAGCAGTCAAGAAAACCGTGCGTTTCCTCAATCACCGCACCCATACTGCGAAGTGCCGACAGGTGCAGGTCTATCGGTCTCGGTCCCAGTTCGCACCCTCCGGGATATGACATTCTGCAATGTCCCGTCCTGCCAAGCACCGAACCGAGAAAAACTATCGAAGAACGCATTTGACGCATCAGACTTACCGGTATCTCACAGTTGCCTATAGCACAAGCGTCCGATATAACGGTACTGCCGCTGCGCCTGCATTTTACACCTATATGCGAAAGTATACGCAGAGCCGCATCAACATCGGTAAGTCTGGGACAGTTATGTATTACGCTTTCCCCGTCTTTTTTATCAGCACCGTTGCCGCAAGTATCGGCAGTGCCGCATTCTTTTTGCACCGTGGAGCGAAAGTTCGCCCTCGATTTTGCGGCCGCCGTTTATTATCAGCTTCTGTTTATCCAAATTATCACCCTCTCATAGCTTTTTCTTCATATTATGCTACTAGAGGATAATAAGGTGAAATCTTTACTTTATTCCCATAAGCTCTGTTATCTCACGGAGTATTTTGCCTGCCGCATCACGCTTTGACAGCTTTGCGGCATTTTCGCCCATCAGCCTGAGAAGCTCGGGATCGTCCGCAAGCCTGTTCACAGTGTCGATAAGCACACTGCCTGTAAGCTCCCTTGTCGTCAATTATCCTGCCTGCGTTTGCATTCTGCAATGTAAGCGCATTGTAATACTGGTGATTTTCAGCCGCATACGGATACGGTATAAGCACCGATGCCCCTGCCTATCGCCATTATTTCCGTCAGCGTCATCGCTCCGGCTCTTGTTATAATAAGGTCGCTTGCGCACATACAGGTATACATATTGTCAATATATTCCTTTATGATAAAGTGAGGATTTCCTGCGTCCACCCCGTTATCCGCAAGGCTTTGCATGAACGTATCCCTGCCGTGCTTTCCGTAGCCGTGTATGTGATTTATATTACCCTTTTTCTGCTCATAAGCAAGTAGCTGTACAACCGCCTCATTGAGCCGTGAAGCGCCTTGGCTTCCTCCTGCGGAAAGTATAGTCAGACAATCGGGAAGACCGAGCCTTTTCCTTGCCGCAGACTTTTCCTCTATCGGAATATTGTTTCTCAGCGGATTTCCCGTTACCACGCATTTTTTGCATTCGCCAAGATGCTTTTTTGCGTCTTCCGTGCCGAGCATCACAAGGTCAGCCTTCGGCGCAAGCATCTTTACCGATACACCCGGAAGAGAGTTACTTTCATGAAGTGCGGTTTTTATTCCGCATTTTATTGCCGTTTTCAGCACAGTTCCTGTCACATATCCGCCCTTTCCGATAACAAGGTCGGGCGAAAAGTCGTCAAATATCTTTTTAATACGCTTTCCTGCGCTGAGATAATAATGCACAGCCTGAATATTCAGCTTTATATTATGCGGTGTCAGCTTACGCTGGATACCTGCCATTTTTACCGATGCAAAATCATATCCCGCCTTTTTCACAAGCTTTGCTTCAAGCCCGTCGGGAGAGCCGATAAACAGTATATTTGTATCGGGAAATACTTCCTTCAGCTTATCCGCTATGGCAAGCGCCGGGTTTATATGTCCGCCCGTACCGCCTGCGGCAAATGCAACATTCATATTCTTTTTCCTTTCACAAGCAGTAAATCAGGTGTTTGCGTCTTTGGATATACTGAGCAGTATTCCTACCTCAGCCAGCTGTGTCAGCAATGCGCTTCTGCCGTAGCTGAAGAACGGGAGCGAAATACCGGTATTCGGTATCGCATTGCAGGCAACCGCTATATTAAGGATAGCCTGCAGACCTATCTGCAAAGTAATTCCGAATGCCACCAGTGAGCCGAACTTATCCTTTGCCCTTGCCGCAATGAAAAATCCTCTCACCTCAAAAAGCACAAACAGAAGAATTACCGTCATACCGCCGAAGAATCCAAGCTCCTCGCATATTATCGAGAAAAAACAAAGTCGTTCTGGCTTTTTCGGGCAGGTAGTAATATTTCTGCCTTGAGTTACCGAGTCCCAGTCCGAACAGGTTGCCCGAACCTATAGTTATAAGCGACTGCGAGGTCTGATAAGTCGATTTTCCCATATCCGAGAAAGGAGCAAGCCAGCCCTGCACTCTTTCCGTTATATAGTCCCACTGTACAACGTAGTACATTATAAGCACTCCGACTACGGCAAGCACGAAAAGCAGGATCAGACCCTTTGCGTTGCACTCACCGACTATCATCATTGCGTATATCAGCACGCAGAAGATTATCATAGCGGAAACGTGTCTTTGCGCATAACAAAGCGCACATATAATACCCATAAGGCAAAGATACAGCAGACAGCCGAGTATTCTTTCCTTCCTGCGTTCGTAATTTCTCTGAAGGAGATATGCTACAAGCAGGATGGATGCGATTTTCAAAAAGCTCCGACGGCTGTATCTGTACACCCGCTATAGTTATCCATCTCTTTGCGTCCGCAACAGCGTCGCCCTTGAAGATAACCAGTATCATAAGTATAACGCTGAATCCGAAAAACGCCATTGCAGGATTAAGACCGTTGCCGTTGTCAAAATCCTTCTTTTTGCCGATCATTTTGAACGGCCTTGCCCACATACGATAATCTATGCGTGACAGAATTATCATCACGACAAATCCGACCACCGCCGCAACAAGCTGTTTTTGTGCGTAGGCAAAGCTGTTGCCTTCTTCCTGTAAAGCGTAAGCATAGCTTGCGGAGGACATCATGATGATACCCATAACAAGCAGTATTATCACTACAGTGAACAGCGGCATATCGAATCTTCCACGCTTTGCGTTCGGAACATATTCCATCACCGGTGCGGCGGGAATATTTTTCCACCACTTTTTGAATCTTCCGCTTTTGTGCTTCTTTTCTTTCTTTATTCTATTTTCCGGGGCAGGCTCAGCCTTTTGCTCGGTATTGTTTCCCTTATGGGCGGAGTCAGCTGTATTCTTTCCGCTCTGCGCGTCTTTTTGAGGATCATTCTTTTTTACTTCCGTTATTATTTGCGTTGTTGTTATGTGTATCGTCACGCAGCTTGTCAATGTGTCGCTTTCCGTCTGTGTCACGGATATTCTGCTCATACATTGCTTTTCGCTGCTCATAGCTCAGACCTTTTTTATCCGACACGGACAATCCCCCTTTCGATATATTTTGATCAGTTGCCGAAATACTGCAGTAACACTCCGACTACGCAGGCAAACAGTTCGATAGCCGAGAACACCATTACGATCTTGCCCTCTTTCCAGCCGCTCATTTCAAAGCTGTGATGTATATGTGTCATCTTGAAAAGGCGCTTGCCCTTTGTCAGCTTATAGTAAGTCATCTGTATCATAACAGAAAGTGCTTCCCAGATATATATTGCACAGCAGATGACCATTACGAATTCCGTTCCCGTGTGCCTATTCCGACAGCGGTAACTATACCGCCTAAGAACATTGAGCCTGTGTCGCCCATCATTACCTTCGCAGGATGAAGATTCCACACCATAAAGCCAAGACAGCCGGCACCTGCCGCCGCCGCAACAAGTCCCATCTCACCCATACCTACAAGCGAGCAGATAAGCACATACGCACCGCAGTAAACAAGCGTTACCGATGAGCAAAGCCCGTCAATTCCGTCTGTAAGATTGACCGCATTTACAAGATACAGTATGCCGAGTCCCATTATTATATAGTAGAAGATTCCGAAATCCACCTGTCCTAAAAACGGGAAATTGATAACAGTAGAGGTATCTCCTGCGATAACGTGAGAGGTAAAGAATGCGGCGATGATAAGCACCTGCATTATTATCTTCTGCATGGGCTTCAGACCCTCGTTCTGCTTCTTCTTGACCTTTATAAGATCGTCCACAAATCCGACAAAGCCGAACATAAGAGCCATAACAACAGCCGATATAGCCTTTGCAAGGTTCTGCGAGCCTACATCGTCCATAATTATCGCACCGCTTGCCCACATTATCGCAATGCCTGCCGCAAACGAGATAACAACACCTGCAATGAACATAACGCCGCCCATTGTAGGCGTGCCGTTTTTCGACTTATGCCAGGCAGGACCTATATCAAGTATAGTCTGACCGAATTTCAGTTTTCTCAGTGCAGGTATTGCCACAAATCCGAGCAGTGCGGTAATTCCGAAGCAAAGCACTGCGGTTATAACGGTAGCGGGAATATTCATAAATCAGTTTTTTCCTTCCTCTTCATTATATCTTTAACTATTTCCTTCTCGGAAAACGGCAGATACTCGTCACCGATTATCTGATAGGTTTCGTGACCCTTGCCGCAAAGGATAATTACATCGTCCTTACGGGCGGTATCAAGCGCATAGGCTATAGCCTCACGTCTGTCTGTGATACATCTGCACGGCTTTTTGCCGCTTATGCCCGTCATTACCTCCCTGATTATTTCATCGGGGTTCTCGTGAGCGGATTATCAGAGGTGATAACAAGAATATCTGCATTATCCTCAGCCGCCTTTGCCATCATCGGACGCTTTTCCTTGTCCCTGTCGCCTGCCGCACCGAACACGCATATAAGTCTGCCCTTCGTCAAAGGTTTAAGCGTTGACAGCACCTTTATAAGTGCATCGTCGGTATGAGCATAGTCTGTTATTACGGTAAAATCGCCTCTGTAGACAACGTTCATTCTGCCGTCAACACCGTCAAGATCCGAAAGTGCCTTTGCACATTCCGTCATATCAAATCCGAGAGCCGTAACCATCGCTATGGCACACAGCGAGTTCTGAACGTTATACAGCCCCGTCATATTCATATCAACACGGCAAGCGGTTTCCTCACGCTCGTTTACAAGCATATACGAGCATCCCGTTGCATTCATCCTGATAAATTCCGCATGATAATCGGCATTGCCTTCGGTGCTGTAGGTTACCGCAATATCGGAAAACTCCCGTGCAAGCCTTTTGCCGTACTCATCGTCAATATTTATTACAGCGGTTTTGCACATCATGTGAAAACACGCCTTTTTGCCTGAAAATAATTTTCCATCGTACCGTGATAATCAAGGTGATCACGGGTAAGATTCGTAAATCCTGCGACCGCTATCCTTTCATCGCCTATACGGTACTGGTCAAGAGCCTGCGAACTTGCCTCCATAACGCAGTAATCTGCGCCGTTGCTCACCATTTCTCCGAGCCACGAATACAGAACAGTCGCTCTCGGTACGGTAGGAGTGCCGTGCTGTGACGGCTTAAGCTTACCCGAGCAGGTATCGTTTCCCGCCGTGCCTATACATCCGCACTTCTTACCGAGCGTGGTAAGAATATGCTTTACAAAATGCGCCGTAGTGGTCTTGCCGTTCGTTCCCGTGACCGCAAGCAGTCCAAGCTTCTCCGAAGGCTTACCATAAAAGCTGTTCAGCAGCCTTGCAAGGTACAGCCTCGTGTTATCTGTAACAAGCTGTTTTCCGCACTTTATATCGTGGTCGGTGACTATCATAACAGCACCCCTTTGAAAGCATTTCAGCCGCAGCGCTGTGACCGTCAAACCTTGCGCCCTTTACACAGACAAATATACTGCCCTGCTTTTTTACCTCTGCGGTGTTGTCGGTAACACCCGTTACAACCGCATTTTGGGTCCCTGCCTTTTCAGCTTCGGGACAAATTTCATACAGCCTGATAATACCCACTCCTGTCAAAAAGATCGAATAGCCGAAAGAATCAGCCCGTTTCGTTGTTTACAAGGAAATTGACCTCTATAACAGATCCTCTGTATACCACCAGTCCGAATTAACGCTCTGGCTTACCGCCTTCGCTTCGCTTCCTGTTGCCGCACCGGTAATACTTATGTTGAGTCCTGCCTCGCTCAGTGCCTTGTTTGCTTCTTCGACCGTCATTCCTATTACATTCGGCACAGTCGACATTCTGTAATCCGATAACGGAATATCTCCCATATACAGCATTACCGTGCTTCCGCTCGGCATAACCGTACCTGCCGACGGCACCTGACCTGTTACCTCTGTACCGTCCGTACTGCCTATGTACTCTGCTTTAAGTCCTGCGGCTGTAAGCTGTGCCTCCGCTCTTATACTGTTATATCCTCCGACCCACGGAACAGTAACATCCTGCTGTGCAAGCTCGTCAGCCGTATACTGAGGATATATTCCCATATATTCAAGGCCTTCCTTGAACACAGCCGATACTACGGGCGCCGCGATAGCACTTCCGTAGATATATCCCGATGTAGGCTCGTCGCATACGACAAGCATAACATATTCGGGGTCGTCTATCGGCACTATGGCGCAGAATGTCGCAACATATCTCAGTTCCGGTGTCTTTCCGCTGTTGTAGTCGTCTATCTTCTCTGAAGTACCGCTCTTACCGCCTATGCGATAGCCGCTCATATATGCGTTACCGCCGCCGTTTGCGGTTACAACGTCCTCAAGTATCTTACGCATCGTTGCGCTTGTTTCTTCGCTTATTACCTGACGTCTTACCACCGTCTGTGCAGACTTCACGACATTTCCGTCACTGTCTATTATCTTATCCACAACATAGGGTGTGACAAGCTTACCGCCGTTTACGACAGCCGCCGCCGCTGTAACCATCTGTATGGGCGTAACCTTTGTCGTCTGACCGAATGCCGAGCTGGAAAGCTCAACTATTCCCATATCGGATTCTTTCACATACAGCGAATCCGCTTCACCCGGCAGATCTATTCCCGTCTTTTCGGTAAAGCCGAATGCCTCGAAATATTTGCTGAACTTCTCCACTCCGAGAAGCTGACCTATCTTTATAAATGCAGGGTTGCACGAGCGGATCATCGCTTCTGTAAGATTTGATACACCGTGACCGCCTATGTTCCAGCATCTTATCTTTGTTCCCGCAACATCTGCAATGCCTGAGCATTCGAATGTGCTGTCAAGCGATACAACTTCCTCCTCAAGCGCCGAAGCGCAGGTGAACATCTTGAATACAGAACCGGGGAATATACAGTTCGCTTACCGCCTTGTTCTGCCACTGCTTTCCCCATATCTCCTGCTTTTTAGCAAGTATTTCCTCTTCGGTCTTCTTGTCCGCCGACATCTTGGCAAGCGTCAGCCTGTCGCTTTCAAAGTAAACATATGACGGATCGTTCGGATCGAATCCGGGCGATGTCGCCATTGCCACAATAGCGCCCGTTTTCGCATTCATAATAATTCCTGTACTGCGGTTCGCCAGCTTATGCTGTGACACCGTTATCTCAAGATTCTTTTCAAGATAATACTGAAGCGTTTCGTCAATAGTCAGCACAAGGCTGTTGCCGTCCTTTGCCGAATAGCGTGCGGAATAGTCATAGGGCATTGCGTTTCCGTGAGCGTCTGTTGTTGTGATAACTCTGCCGTCCGTACCCTTAAGATATGAATTGTAGTATGCCTCGATGCCGTAGCCCTCTTCATTCTCGTTTACAAATCCCAGCACGCTTGCCGCAAGAGTTCCGTTAGGATAGCTTCTCTCGCTGTTTTCAACAGTGTAAACAGAATAGCGGTTAAGGTTGTTCTTCAGTACGAAGTTGATGATTTTTTTCAACGGTACTGCGGTCCACCTTCTTCTTGACCACATAATAGCGTGAAGAAGTGTCCTTGCACGCTTCCGTCAGCGTTTCATATTTAACGCCGAGTATCTCGCTTATCCCCTTGCATATAAACTCACGGTTCTCAGGCTCGTTCTTTTCAATGTCGCCCGGCGAAATGATAACATCCCACACGGTAGCGCTTTGTGCCAGAACCTTATTGTTGCGGTCATATATCGTTCCACGCTTCGCCTTTATGTCAAAGCTGCTCTGTTGCTGATCGGTAGCCATTGCAGACAGTTCCTTGCTGTCAATGACCGAAACCTTGAACAGCACACCGCTGACAATGCCTGTGACACCTATACACAATGCCACCAGAATAACCAGTATGCGTTTTTTCATGCCTTGCGTGAGCTTTAAGTCCATAGATTTCTCCTTGCCGGTAAAATGAGATAAACGGCAAAAGCCGCCGATGATTCAAGCAATTAAAATTACTTTCGATAAAAAAGCATTATCCTTTCCTCGTAAACACAGCCGTATCAACGTGGAAAGGAGCCCTGCTTGTTCATTTATATGCCCTAAAATCCGAGATATTCTAAAATCCCGTTAAACCAGTCCTGAACAGTGACAAAGATATTGTCATTATCATTCTTCGCTGTTTCGGTCATGTTTCCGGTATTCATCTCAACGTATCTTTCCTGCGATGCGCTGACCTTCTGCATACCGAGTTCGCTGACTGCGTATTGCTCAACATTCTCAAGCGAAACCGATCCGCTGAGCTGATTGCTCAGTGCGGTATTTATGCTCTGTGCGTCCGATAACGCCTGCGTTTCGTTGCTTATCTTCAGATTGACCTCGCTGAGTGCGGCCTTGCTGTATAAGAACATTACAAACACTGCGAGGAAAACTGCGCCTATTACTGCCACTGCCACAGGTCTGCCTGATTTTGCAACGGAAGACGTAGCGACCTTAAGCTCCGGTTTCTTTTCGGGAGTCTGCTGTTCTTTTTCCTTTTTGACGTGTCGAACAAGGACATATCATAAGCCGTACTTGTTCTGTTGTGCGGTGTTGTCATTATTATTCCCCCTTATTAAAGTTTCTCTATTACTCTGAGCTTTGCACTTCTTGAACGGTTGTTCACCTCAAGCTCTTCTTCGCTTGCGGTTATCGGCTTTCTGTAAACCGTTCTGCCTCTCGGCTTCTTTCCGCATACGCAAACAGGAAAATCCGACGGACAGGTACAGCCTGTGCAATATTCTCTGAATGTATTTTTTACTATTCTGTCCTCTATCGAATGGAAGGTGATGATTGCGAGCCTTCCTCCTTGCGAAAGCCTTTCAAAAGCCTCCGACATTCCTTTTTTTCAGTTCGTCAAGTTCACCGTTTACTTCTATTCTTATCGCCTGAAAGGTCTTTTTTGCAAGGGTTCTTCTCCTTGCGGACCTTCAACGGTAGGCGCGTTCCTTTTTACTATCTCGGCAAGCTCCAGCGTTGTCTTTATCGGTGCGGCTTCTCTCGCTTTAAGTATACCGCTTACTATGCCGTGTGCGAATTTCTCCTCGCCGTACTCGAAAAGTATCTTTTCCAGCTGTTCCTTGCTGTATTCGTTAACAACATCATAGGCGCTAAGCCCGCTCTTGCTCATTCTCATATCAAGAGGTGCGTCCTCGTGATAGGAAAATCCTCTCTCATCCGTATCAAGCTGATACGATGAAACTCCGAGATCCATCAGCACCCCGTCAACCTTGCCAACTCCGATTTCGTCAAGACTTTCGTCAAACGTCGAAAATTTCCTGTTGATAAGCGTGTGCGGATAATCCTTCAGCTTTTCCTCCGCCGCCTTTACAGCGTCGGGATCACGGTCAAAACCGATAAGCCTGCCTGTTGTAAGACGCTTTGCTATCTCGGACGAATGTCCCGCAAAGCCTGTCGTACAGTCAACATAAATACCGTCGGGCTTTATATCAAGCGATTCTATCGTTTCACTCAGCAAAACGGGTATATGAATAGGTTTTTCGTTCATATTTCCTCCCGTTTATATTCCAAGTTCAAGCGCAAGCTCTGTCAGATCTTCGTTGTTTGTGTTCTCGTTGAACTTTACCCACGAAGCCTTGTCCCATATTTCCGCAGTACCCTCAAGTCCGACTACCACAACATCAGCGGTCAGCGTTGCGTACTCTCTGAGCGGCTGAGGAACAGAAACTCTTCCCTGCTTGTCCGCCGAAATCTCATAAGCACTGCCGAATAAGAATCGTTTTATACTTTGAGTTTTCACCTGCGGAAGCTCATTTATTCTGGCAACCAGCTTCTGCCAGTCCTCTTTTGAATACACCTTTATGCAGGCTGTACCTATTGTTTTCGCAAGGACAAGATCGTTTCCCATTTCTTCACGGAGTTTAAGCGGTATGTTCATTCTGCCCTTTGCATCAAGTGTAGATTTGAATTCGCCTATCACGAGCCTGTCCCTCCTTTCACAAAAAGATACGCCGAAGAGGTGCGACCCGCACATTTTTTCAGAAAAGTTGAATTTCAATGAAAAATAAGTGTCCAAAGCCCCACCAAAGTGTCAAAAAGTGTACATTTATATTATACAGCCCACGAAAAAAAAAATTTCAAGTGGAAATTTTATCATTTGCTCCAAAAAAGTATCTAAATGCAGTTTTTTGAATTTAGTATATTTTGCACAAAAAAAAACAGCCCTTGAAACAAGGGCTGAAGATGATATTTATTGTTACTTTTCAACATATTGTACTTCTTGAAGCAACAGCAACAAGATATAGAGAAAGCGGTGCTTGTGACACAAAATCACAGCTTCCTGCAAAAAGATTTATTTTTTTCTGCGGACATACGTCACATACTTAAACGGGTATTTCTCACCTGTGATGATCTCCTCCTCGCTTTCCTTCTCCCAGTCCGGATTATTATCAAGATTCGGGAAGAACGTATCCGCCTCAAAAGCTGTGAAGGATCTTTGTTATATGTGCCTTTTTCGCAATAAGGCAGAAGCTGTTCATATACGCTTCCTCCGCCAAGCACGAATATCGGCTTATCCGCCGTTTTCGAATACTCCAGAAACTCATCCACACCGGTAAAGCACTTAATTCGGGATAATTTTCCGGATGGTGCGTGATTATAAGGTTCTCCCTATCGGGAAGAGGTCGCTTAGGAAAGCTCATATAGGTCTTGCTTCCCATAACTATTATGTTTCCGACCGTCATAGCCTTCAGCCTTTTCAGATCCGGCGAAAGATGTGCGAGCAGGTCGCCGTCCTTGCCTATCCCGTAGTTTTCATCTACCGCTACAATAATTTCCATCTTAAAAATCCTTTCGTTTATCTTATTTCAGCGTGTTGACCGAAATATAGCTGTATATGCTGTAAAGCGTATCTTCACCGCTTTTCTTATAGCCCTTTATTCTGAACTTGTACGCCGATCCGCTTTGAAGTGTGGTTGCGGTGCATTTTGCCGTACCGTTGCCGACAGTCACCGTCAGTTCTTTCCACTGCCCGTCCTTATAGACCTCCGCTGTATATGCGTCATAAGAACCTTTGTACCAGCTTATCGTTACAGTGTTCTTTGTAGCCTCTGCCTTATAGAATTTTACGGTTTCGTTTATCAGAGTATAGACTGAAATGTAAGCGTATTCGCTGTACAGAATTTTACCGTCCGCATTTTTATATGCTCTTACCCTGAACTTGTACTTTGCTCCGCTCTGTAGCGAGGATGCAGTACATGAAACTGTGCTTGTACTGGTTGATACCGTAAGTGCTGTCCACTGTCCGCCCTTATATATTTCGGCAGTATAGCCGTCCGCATAAGAAGATTTACTCCAGCTGAGGCTGACAGAAGAAGCCGAACTGTTACCTGCCTTAAGTCCCGAAACGGCTGAAGGCAATGTATATGCGGATATGTAAGCGTAGTCGCTGTACAGCGTGTCGCTTCCCGATATTCTGTATGCCCTCACTCTGAACTTATACTTTGATCCGCCCTGTAAAGCGTGTGCCGATGCTCTTGCCTTATTTCCGCTGCTCGACAACGAAAGCGATACCCATCGACCGCCCTTGTATATCTCGGCGGTGTAGCCGTCTGCAGAAGGGTCGGTATCCCACGAAACCGTCAGCAAATCGTCCGAAGAACCGTCACAGGCAAGACCGCCCACATTGCAGGGAGGTATCGCTCCTGTTATTTTCAGCGTAAGCGACGTACTTATACCGTTTATTTTTGCAGGCAGTGTGACCGTACCCGCCGCCCACGGCTGAACGCTTTGCGTATCGCTTATTTCGAGCCGACCGTGCAGCTTGGCGCAAAGCTCGCCTATCGGATAATCCGCCGTACTTCCGTTTGTATAAACGACCTTCGCCCTGATTTTCGTTTCGTTGTAAATAAATCTGAAATATGTACTGCCGTCGCTTTTCTTTGCATAGTACCCGTCATTTCCCGTTGTAAGCGAATCCGCGTAACCGCCGGTCATATACAGCGATACGCTCTTTACCGGGTTTTCGATAACGTTGAACGAAAACTCCGCCGTAACTCCCCTACAGTGCAATAACCCGTGTTAACACCCACAGAGAGCGCCTTTTTCCCCTTGTGAAAACTTAGGCTCATACCCCGTTATCTGCTTTAAATCGGCGGCGTTACAGCTGACCGTTGTTCCGTCCGTGTAGATTATTTTTTACATTGTAGTCATATCCTGCTAAGTCATATTCAAAGCGTTGCGATATGTTGCCGTTCTCGTCTGCAACCACCCCGTAATCGCCCTTCACGTTACAGATTGCATTGATAGTATACATCGGAGTGACCGACAGCGACTTTATCCTTGTTGCCGCTACCGTGAAAACCGCTTTTGCGCTTTTCGTGCCGAGCGTATATGTTACGGTGTGACGACCGTTTCCCCACACGCTTTCACTCTGTCCGTCCGAAATGACAAGCGGAGCTCCGAGCGTAGCGGTCAGTGCGGTTATCTCGCTTCCTGTATAGCTTCGGCTGTAACCACCGTAGTCTACCGTCAGCTTTATTTTATCATAATCGTAAACGTCATAATAGCTTATCTGACTGTATTTACCCGTGCTGTCGTCATAACGGTAGACAGTGCGCCTGTCCGAAACATCAAGCACAGATCGTATCGGTGTCACGCTTATTGACGCTACCGCATCCGCCGCATAAGCCCTGCCGTCATCGCCCTGCATAGCAAACAGCGATACCGCCGTAACAAAAATCACGGCGGTGGCAAAAATATGACATTACTTTTATCAGATTTTTCACGCTATACATATTTTACTTTTCTTTCGGGAAATCACTTGCTCTTTACCAGTCCTAAAATATCGCCTAACTTAAGTCTGTTGCCGGTGTGCAGTATTATCTGCTCATACACACGGGCAACCAGCAGTGCCATAAGCACCACGAACACGCACAGGACCATTATGGCAAGAAGTGCCTGAGGTATATCTATCGCCCCTGTCAGCAGTGCCGAGGGAATCGAGAACGGCGAGGAAATCGGCAGATAGTATGATACAAGTGCCATCGTGTTCGCCTCTCCGCCCATCGAGGACGGGAAATAAGCAAGATAGAAGCCGAGTACACCTATTATTGCCATAGGTTGCATTGCGGCATTGAGATCCTCCATTCTGCTGACCGTAGCGCCTATTAGCCCTGCGATAAGTGCAAAGAATATAAATCCCACTATGAACACGACTATAATAAGCACAATTACAACAGGCGAGAATCCGCCGAGTGCATTTCCGACTTCAGTCAAAAGCTGACTTGTAACAGCTCCCGTTTCTTCAGACGAGCCTATGATCGATGATGACAAAGGCGTCGAAACAACGATTCCGAGTACGCCCGATGCAATGATCATCATAAACTGTATCAGCGCAAGCGAGCCCATAGCAAGTATCTTGCCGATAATTATCGCAAGCGGTCTTACAGATGTCAGCAGAAGCTCCATTACCTTCGATGTCTTTTCCTGTGCTATCGACTGTGCGACCATCTGACCGTAAATAAAGATAAGCATAAACAGCACAAGAGAGGACAGCATAGGCAGTACCATTTTCACCACAAAGCCGAAGTCATTTTCGGTAGGCTCTCCCGCAACCGACTGGTAAACCGAAACCGTCTTGTTCGCAGCCGCAATCTGCTCATCGGTAAGCCCTGCCCTTGACAATCTTACACTGTCAAAAAAACGCTTTTTTAAAGGTTTCACCGAAACTGTTCGCCGTACCCGATGACACCGATTCGTCACCCGGACGTGATGCGTAAATATCATACCCGATTTTATTTTCCCTGATAACTATCAGCAGGGACTTGTTTTCACCCTTCACCTTTTCGGTAAGCGACTGAATATCTGCGTCCTTGCCGCAATCATTGATTTTTACGCCAAGTCCGGATAAAAAGCTCTCATAATCCTTGCCCGTTGTTATTCCCGTCGTATCGGCAAAATATACCGTACCGACAAGCGTTTCCCCGTCAACCGTTATACCCCCGTCATCAGAGGTTGAACGGCTTCCGATAAGTGCAGGGAGAACTCCCGCAAGAAGTGCAATTGCAAAAACAAGCACAATAATGATTACCGAGCTTACCTTGAACGCCTTTGACTTTGCCGTCTGTCTGAAAGTAAAAGCAAATACGCTTTTCCAACCGTATGTACCTGTTTTCACGCCTCGTCACTCCTTCCTGCCTCTTTGTCGGCTCTTTCTATGTTCTCAACAAATATTTCATGCAGGCTCGGCTCACGAAGCTCGTAACGCACAAGCGGCATTCCGCTGTCAACGATCATTTTAAGAAGCGATTTTGCCTGCTCCTCCGACTGTATTTTAAACGTGAGCTTATCGGGAGTTATCGTTTCGGGTACAAGACCGCACTGTGCGGCAAGCGGCAGTACATCGCCGTCACACTTTACCGACAGGTTCACTCTGCCGTAGCTTTTTCTTTATCTTGTTAAGGTCGCCTTGCAATACCGCCGTACCGTGATGAAGTATCGTAATATCCTTGCAGAATTCTTCTATTACAGGCATCTGGTGGCAGGACATGATTATATACTTTTTCTTATCTATCTGCTCGTTTATAACGCTCTTGAAAAGATCGGCGTTCACAGGATCAAGTCCGCTCAGCGGCTCATCAAGTATGATAAGCTCAGGGTCTGCGACAAGCGCCGCCACAAGCTGTACCTTCTGCTGATTGCCCTTTGAAAGCTGCTCCGCTCTCTTGTCCTCATAGCCGCTTAGCTCAAGCCGCTTGATCCAGTACGCAAGCGACTTTTTCAATATCCGCACTGCGCATACCTCTCAGCTTTGCAAAGTAGGTCAGCTGTTCGCTTATCTTATATTTCGGATAAAGCCCACGTTCTTCCGCCAGGTATCCGACTTTTTCCGTGACAGGCGATAACGCCTTACCGTTCCACAGCACCTCGCCGCTGTTGCGGCTGAGCATACCGAGTATTATTCTTATAGCGGTAGTCTTGCCTGCACCGTTTGTTCCGAGCAAGGCATATACACCCGGCTCGCTAAGTGTAAAGCTGAGCGGATGAAGTGCCGTGAAATTACCGTATTGCTTGGATATTCCGTTTACTTCGAGCGACATATCATTATTCGTTTCCTTCCTGTATTCTGCGATAAACGCCGTCCTTGCCGTCTGTCGCATTTATTCAAGTATAACACAAAAGCCGTGATTAAGCAACATCCGGTAAATTTTGCACGGAAATTGCTAACTGTTTATGTGTTATATTAACAGTATAACCACTTCAACCCGATTTGTCAATACTGTTTCGCAAATTTTTTGAAAAACTTAATTTTTCTTTTTTCCTGCCGATATTAATTATAAGGAATATTGTATGTCGGTTACAGCTTACAATACGGTTTCACAATCAGATTAATAATCAGGAAAGGACTAACTGATATGGAAATAGCAAAGGTAGCAGAACAGGCGGCTGTCACAGCTCAGACAGCGCCAAAGACAAGCGTACAGACATCAACAGAGAAGGCAAAAAGCACCCTCACTGCCGATAACGCCGACAAATATGTAAAGAGCGAGGACACCTTCACACCCGCATATACAAAGAAATCGGCACAGAAAAAAGAGGTCGACAACGCAGACAGATCACAGTTCAGAACTGTCGCACAGTCAAAGGCAGACCACCTTGCAAGCGTAGTCGAAACTATAATCTCTCATCAGGCATCAAGCACAACAAATAAAAACGCAAAGCAGATAGAGCTTTCCGAAGAGCTTAAGAGCCAGATTGAAGAAGCAACAGGAAAGAAGTTCGAAAGCGAAGATGTGACCGACAAGGAAAGCAGTGCTGATTACTGGGGAGCAGAAGCTACCGCAAAGCGTATGTTCGAATTCGCAAAGAATCTCGCAGGCAACGACAGCAAGTACGCCGATTCTCTCAAGGACGCTTTTATAAAGGGCTTCGGTCTTGCAGAAAAGGCTTACGGCGGCAAGGGCAAATTACCCTCTGTAATGCTATGAAACATACGACAAGGTAATTGATATGTTCGACAGCTGGGGCAAGGAAAAGACAGAAGATAAGGCAGACGGTAAGGATACTGTAAAAGTAGAGGCAGGCAATAAGTCCGAATCATCCGCACAGTAAGACGTAAGGGCAGTTTCAGAGTGCCTTTACACAGCACACTGTCTTATATCACAACGAATAATGCTTTTACATAGTCTGAAACGGCTGTGTAAAAGCATTTTCTTTTGTAATCAGTATAGATTTCAGATGTTTATTTATGACTTTTATTTACATTTTCCGTAATATTATTACAAATTCATCTTGACATATTCTCGGATTTCTGATAAAATTTCCATAGTATTATAAGATAACTGTCGATAGAAGGTTATCGTAAGCGTATTCTATAAAACAAGAAGGGTTCGGCGGTCTGTTGGCAGACCGTTTTTCAGTTATGAAAAAGATTTGATTTCAAGACACAGGCAAGAATATTCATAAAATGCACCGCAGCCGCAGTTTTAAGCTTGGCTTTCATATTAAGCGGCTGCTCCGATAAAAGCGCTGTATCGTCAGACGCTCTGCCCGTGATAATTATAGGCAGTGACGAATACGAGCCGTACAACTTCAGCGATAAAAACGGCAATCCTGCAGGCATAGACGTGGAGATTGCAAGCGAGGCATTTCTCAGAATGGGCTACAAGGCACAGTTTAAAAACATTGTCTGGGACGAAAAAGGATGAAATGCTCGCTGACGGCAAGGACGATTGCCTGTGGGGGTGCTTTTCGATGAACGGCAGAGAAGACAAGTACCGATGGGTCGGACCTTATATGAACAGCAGACAGGCTGTAGCCGTCAGAGCCGACAGCAATATCTACGCTCTGTCCGACCTCAGCGGAAAAAGAGTTGCCGTGCAGTCAAGCTCCAAGCCCGAAGAAATACTCTCACAAAATAGCGCCGATATTCCGCAGGTAAGCGGACTTTACTGCTTTGTCAGAACCGAATACATTTTTGCCGCCCTGCGTAAGAATTATGTTGATGCCGTCGCAGGCCACGAGTATATGCTCCGTGTTTTCATAAACGAGTCGGACAATAAATACAGATTGCTTGACGAAAGCCTTCTGCTGTCAAAGCTGGGCATCGCCTTTGCAAAGGACAACGACTCCGCACTTCCCGAAAAGCTGAGAGCAACGCTCTATGATATGAAAAATGACGGCACACTGGCGAAGATTGCCGTAAAATACGGACTTGACCCAAATACCGCACTCGGAGGTATAACCCTTGAATAAATTAAAGCACAAAAAGCACTTTCGCAAGCCGATCTTTATTATAACCGTCATAGGAATAATTCTGGCGGCAGGGATTTTCTCCGTTTTTTCATATATTAATACAACGAATGCAAAAAACGTGACCGACCGCACAATAGAATATATCAGAAGTCAGTGTATCCGCTATGAAGAAATAACTGCGTCCGACCTTGCAAAGAGCCTTTTCAGGATAATCGACAAGACACGCAGGAAATAAGCCGTGACATTGCGGATTTCAACGATTGCTCCATCGAAAAACTCAAAGAATTCGTGGCAGATCTCGGCGTCACCGGAGTTATAGTGCTTGACGAAAACGGCACACCCGAAAATGAGTATTACACCGATGATACAGGCTATAACGTGTGGCAGGATTACATAAAGCAGAAAAAAGCTGACAAGCGTTGCGATCGATACATCGAAGACCTACTCAGACAGACTTTTCTCGTTGCCGTATGACGCAGACAGCGAAAGCGATTACTGCTACGACTTTGCGGCAGTCACCAGAAAAGATAAAAAGGGAATCGTATTCGCCTATCTGAAGCAATCGAAAGAAACTATCAATAACGGTCAGCTGACTCTCGATTCTCTGTTTTTCCGGCTTCAACCTTGCAATGAACGGCCATATCATACTGACAGACGGCAGTAAGGTTATAGCCACAAACAACAATTTATACAAAGGGTAAAACAGTTTCCGAATGCCCCGTGATAAACAGCTTTGCTGAAAAAAGTACCAATGACGCCGATTTTGTAAGGATAACCGACCCTTACGGCGCTTATTACGGCGGTATGGATAAATGCAGAAGCTACTACGTCTACGTTTACTATCCCACAAAGGAGGTTTATATCGGCAGCTGGACAGCCACCTTCATTTTCACAACGCTTTATATAATACTCTTCCTTGCCGCAAGCCTTATTTACAGGGTAATAAGCGTAAGGCACATGCGTGAAAAACATATCACAGAGGAAAAAAATACAACGAAAAACTGCTGAAGTCTGCCGAAGAAGCAAGACGTGCGAATGCCGCCAAGAGCGACTTTTTACGGAGAATGAGCCACGATATAAGAACGCCGATAAACGTCATAATGGGGATGACGGAGATTGCCGATAAGAACGCCGACGATGCCGAAAGGCAGGCAGAGTGCAGAGAAAATATCCGTACTGCGTCAGGCTATCTGCTTGAGCTTGTAAACGATGTACTTGATATGGGCAAGCTCGAATCCGGCGAAACCTACCTTGAGCATATTCCCTTCGACCTATATGAGATGTTTGACGAGATTGCCGTCCTTAACGGGCATAACCTTCAGCGAAAGAACATCACGCTTACCTTCGAGCATTGCGAAAAACCTTCACAACAAGCTGATAGGAAGCCCTCTGCACGTCAAGCGTATTCTGATGAATATCATAGGCAATGCCATAAAATACGGCAAAAACGGAGGCTATGTAAAGGTTTCCGTCAGCGAATCCGAGTTTGACGAAAAAATTCCCGATACGGTTGTTATAAATATAACGTGTAAGGACAACGGCATCGGTATGGGCGAAAACTTTATGAAGGTAATGTTCGAGCCGTTTATGCAGGAAAACGATCAAGCCAGAACCTTCTATCAGGGTACCGGACTCGGTCTTGCTATTGCCAAAAAGCTTACCGAAAATATGAACGGCAAGATCGATTGCGTAAGCCGCAAGAACATCGGCACCTGCTTCACAGTTGAGCCTGCCGTTTGAAACGGATAATTCGTGCGAACGCACCGACAGGAGCAAAGTCACCGTCGGAGAAATCTCGCTCGAAGGACTTACAATACTGCTCGCAGAGGATAACAGGCTGAATATGGAAATAACCGAATTCCTCCTCACAAACGAGGGTGCCACCGTCATAAAAGCATGGAACGGCAAAGAAGCAATCGAGATTTTCGAGCTATCCGAAGAATACAGCATAGACGCTGTGCTGATGGATATAATGATGCCGGGAACAGACGGCATCACCGCAACAAAGGCGATACGTTCAATGGAACGTGCGGATGTTGCCACCGTTCCTATAATCGCACTTACAGCAAACGCTTTCACCGATGACAAGGAAAAGTCACGCAGTGCAGGAATGAACGAGCATCTGACAAAGCCCGTAGACTCGTCAAAGCTGAAAAACGTAATTTCGGATACACCGGCAAAAAAGGATCTCTCACTGAGAGAATGCTACCTTCTTGCAGGCGAAAGAAAGCTATGACGATCTGCTTTCCCGTCTTGGTTGCGATGAAAAAAGATAATATATAATGCGGTAAAGGAATTTATGCTCGACCTGCATTACATAAGGCTTCTGCGTGCAATTGAAAACCGTGATACCGAAACCGCCTTCAAGGCCGCCCACACAATGAAAGGCATTTCGGCAAACCTCGGGTTCACTAAAATGTACTCTGCGTTCTCCCTTGTCACAGAAGAACTGCGTTCAGGCAATATAGAAAAGGCCGCAGAGCTTATGACCCGTGCGACCGATGAATATCAGAAGATAATTGCCGCTTTCAAAAGATGTATGTTCGATAAATAGTTTAAATCACATCCCGTGTAAAACCCCAGCCTTCCCCACAAAAAAAAAGCGCTACACCGAAAATGTACCGCTTAATCTGTCGAAAAACCTATATATTTTTGAAAATGGGGTTTGGGGCGTAGCCCCAAGCGGGGTGAGGGCGGCAGCCCCACACTCAGCCCCTTCCCACGGGGAAGGGGTTTGGGGTTAGGGATAGAGAATTTGCTCTATTTTTTATAAAAAATAGACTTTTTCAACAACCCAAAACGGTACACCGAAAATGTACCGCTTTTTAATCCCACCATTCACTCCCCTTAACAAAAAAATTCACCAAAACAGCTCATTTTTTCCTTTTTTTCTATTGATTTTTTGATAAAATTGTACTATAATAAAAGCAAGATTAAAAAAATAATTGAGCATTTTCAACAAACTTAATCCAAAACGCTGCTAAATCCGCACTTTACCGTACCCGATTTCTTTTGAAGGGAGGCGTAGATATGAAAGTATTAAGCGGTAAAAGCCTGAACGCATTTACAGTAAGCGGACAGGCGTTCAAGTTTGAAAGAAAAATCACCACCGTAAGCTGCATACATACGCCAAGCGCAGAGGATGAAGCAGGTCGGTTCGCTGCAGCACAGCAAACAGCCCTTGAACAGCTGCACGAACTGCGTGACACGGCAGTGAGCAAGGTCGGAAAAACAGCTTGCGAAAATCTTCGATATACATATGGTTCTGACGCTTGACGATGATTTCAGCGATGCCGTCAGAAGCATAATCTCTACCCAGCGTGTCAACGCCGAATACGCAGTATCGCTTACATCCTACAACTTTTCGAAAATCTTCGCCGCAATGGATGACGATTATATGAAAGCACGTTCCGCCGACATTCACGATATATCCGACAGGCTCGTTTCCATTCTTTCCGGCAGAAAGCAAAAAAAGCGCAAAGGATTTTGCAACAGGAGCAAACAAAATAATCTGCACCGAGGACTTCCTCCCCAGCGAAATAATACAGTTCTGTGAAAACAACGCACAGGGCTTTCTGACGGCTTTCGGCTCGTCCGATTCGCATTCTGCGATTCTCGCAAAGAGCCTCGATATTCCGGTTATTGTAGGACTTGGCTGGGATTTGCTGAACGATGTACGCACAGGCGACGGCCTGACCGTTGACGGCAGAGAAGGCACGGTAATATTGAACGAAAAAAGCGAGAGCTTCGTTTCCTGAAACAGTAAAAGATATAAAAAACGCACGGCGCAACCGTTACGATTGCACCGTGCGTCAGTCGGTCGAAAAACCGATTATTAAAGACGTATATCTAAATGCACCGCCAACACCGCCGAAAATACTTTTCATACCGACAAGGCATTAATATTTTCGTGAGTATACCGGTACAACTGCACTGACATTGACCTTTCAATAAAACGCCAATAACCCGAGATATATGTACTAACCTGCGGACGTGTAGCGTTAAGCGTCGCTGATTTGACAGGATATACAATGTTCAGGCGGTTATTCGAGTTCCACTAACACCCCGACGGAGTGTGGGTATGGGTAAGGAAAGAGGGAGAAAACCTAATGGACAGGGAGAGGGGCTGTCAACGGCGGCGCATTTCCGCCGTTCATCTTGACCGTTGACAGGCTCGGCTGGGTTTGCTATCTGCTCACGGCAATTCACTCTCATTGATAGGAGTTGCTTCAAAGCTCCTTATTCAAATTGTTCCAATAAGAGCCTATATCCGCACTTGTGAAATACTTAAAACCGCCTGATTCTGACTTCAATTCGCCGTTTTTAACTCCATAGCAGGCGTAAATCAAATCGTAACTTGTTCCATCTGAGAGGTTAAATCTAAAGCTGGTCACATCCGCTCCGGCAGTTTCCTCAGTTGTTTTGTCTTTTAAGGATAAGCCCTTGAACTTATCATACAGGGTCTTTATATCACTTTCAGCAACAACTACTTTCTTTTCTGCTGATGCAGGCACTCCGTCATAGTGGTACATTTCAACGTTTTCGACATCTTCAACCTCAAATGGGAAGTCGATTTTGACAGGCTCATAAGCAATGTTTATAGGTAACAGAAAGAGAGCTGTAAAAATTGCAATGATACAAAGAGCGATGGAAACGAGAACAGCAATCGTTATCTTTTTTTCTGCCTCTCTGCTTTTCTTTTTGCCTCATGGCGCATAATAACGCTTTCGCGCTTTCTTCGTGAAGAACATCTTCGCTCGTGTGAGAAAGCAATTTCTGATAAATTGCGTTACAGTCAGCACAGGCGTTCAAATGCTCTTTTACCATCTCTGCGCTTGCTTCGCTGCAAGCACCGTCAACATACAGCGGAAGAATATCTCGAACAATATCGCATTGTTTACTCATGCTTTTCATCCATCCTTTCTTGAATTTTTAGCTTTGCACGATGATAAGTAACTCTCGCCCATGATTCTGTTTTTCCAAAAATTGCGGCGATTTGTGAACAAAAGATAGTTCCCCGAATACGCGAAGCTGAAAGACTTCTTTGTATGGTTCCTCTAAACGGTGAAGAACGAGATGTATGCGGAACGCCATATCAGAATCTGTAACTGAGTTCTCAACATTTTCATTTGATGGCAAGTCATTGATTTCACTCACATCAGCTACTCGCTGACGGCTTCGCATTTCATCATGGTAAAGGTTTTTTGCTATGGAGCAGAGCCATGTCAATTCATCTGACTTACCTTTGAATTGTGATGTTGTAGAAACAGCCTTATAGAATGTGTTCTGCGTGATTTCCTCTGCTATCTCACGATTTTTGGCAAGAGAAATAGTATACGAGTATACCTGTAAATAGTAGGCTTTATAGAGCTTTTCATAGTCCATACTTGTCATCACCTCCTTCAGCTTCATAGGTTAGACGGAGAAATCGGAATTTCGTTACAAAGAAGTTTGAAATTTTTATACCTTTACGCTACTCTTGCTTTCTGCGGACTATTGGTAGACGCGCATTAACGGCAAGTAAAGAGATTGCTGTGTCAGCTTGATATGTTCAAATGCTAATTAAGTATAGCATACAGCTATAAATTTTTCTATTGCGTTCCCCTGACTTCGGAATAGTGGCAGGGCTGGCTTTTGTTTTACTTTGTGCTTCTCTACCGTACATGAGCATTCTTTCATAAGTCCTCTTAAAAACTCAATGATATCACCATCTGCGAATTCTTCATCGTCAAAGAATCATTTTCTTCTTCCATATAATACTCCTCCTTGTGTGCATTCTATTCAAACTCTTGGGCGGAGAGATTTATCTGGCTGTTTCTAGATGCACATTTGTGCATTTTATTCTTCATATTCATCTTATTTCGCATTTTTGTGTACCTCGTCTAAAATTTTTAGAGCCAAAATGGAGCCAAATATACTCTTAAAAATATACGTTATAATAATGAACTCACATATCAAAAATACTTAGCTGTGTTTCTTTTAATGACTCAACTTTTCTAATCGTTATTTTGTCATCTTCTTGAACTTGCCCACATAGAAGAGGTGACGAAGGATCATATTTGGCAGCGTTTGTTTCTACACTTTTTGAACTATAATTTGCATAGCAATATGCACATCCATTTTTGCATGTATTATAAGTACCTATTTCAACGCTTTCAACGCATCCACATTCTTTACGCTGATTTTTGTCTTTGCCAACATTAAGTTTACATCCGATAATTTTTTCAATTAATTCTCTATCTATGCAACAATTATGAATTATACCACATTCATCCAAATCTATTTTTTCTGCACAACTTCCAATCTTAATATTATTATCCGCAGCTATCTTACTTAATTTCTCAGCAAATTCCCGCAGCTCATCATCATTTAATTCATAACTTGACAATCCATCCATATTATTTTTATTTTTAGGATATATATCAACAAAACTAATCACGCATTTTTCCGTGTATCCACTTAAAGCCTCAGCAATGCTTTTAAATGCCTTCAAATGATATTCTTTCGTATATCTATCAGAAAAGAATATAGGATCATATCTCCAAATCACTTTTTGCTTGCCAATTTTTTCAGACAGTTCTTGAAATACCGGAATCATTTCTGTTTTTTTATTTGGTAAATTAACCTCAACATCATTTCCATATCCAGTCAATGTGAATTGAAAATAGTAATTATAATCTTTTATCTTGTTTAACCTTTTCATCATTGGCAAAGGATTCTTTGTCCAAAACACTATGCAATCTACAACATCTGGAGTAATTTTTATTTCACTTATCTGATGAGCATTCATCGGATTACGAACATATAAAAATCCTTCTTTTATTCTATTATAGAACCATTCCGAATAATAATTAGGAATATCAGTTCTTCTACTTACGCTTAATATCATTTCATCACTTCTTTCTTTCCTTTTTTATGAGCATCTGTACGCCAGCACAACTTTCAAATGGATTATACGCATTTCTAATTTCATCTGAAATCATATTAAAGACGAGCTCACTACTATCATACTGCCCGCCATATTCGTAATGTCTTTCTTTATTTACATTATTAAAATGCATTCTTCTCACTATTTTCGGTGTTTGAATTTTTGACTCTAATAAATCAAAGAATTATCTTCCTCCGCCCATAGATTTGCTGAGATTAATGTCATTACACAAAATATATAGACTATTGATTATATGAATTCAAAAAATGTGAATTTTACACACAAAAAAGCACCTGCAAATTGCAAGTGCTTTTCTTTTTGATGGAGGCGCCACCCAGATTTGAACTGGGGATCAAGGTTTTGCAGACCTCTGCCTTACCGCTTGGCTATGGTGCCGAAAAAAATGGAGCGGGTTACGAGGCTCGAACTCGCTACCTCCACCTTGGCAAGGTGGCGCTCTACCAGATGAGCTAAACCCGCTTATATAAGAAACGCTATTGCGTTTCTTATGGTGCCTCCGGTCGGAATTGAACCAACGACACGAGGATTTTCAGTCCTCTGCTCTACCGACTGAGCTACAGAGGCGTAGCTTTTGGAAAGCCAAAAAAATGGCGACCTGGATGGGACTCGAACCCACGACCTCCGCCGTGACAGGGCGGCGTTCTAACCAACTGAACTACCAGGCCGTAGGAGTCAAGGCTTTCGCCTTGAAAGGTGGTGGAAACTATAGGGCTCGAACCTATGACCCTCTGCTTGTAAGGCAGATGCTCTCCCAGCTGAGCTAAGCTTCCATGTTGCATCCTGAGGTTATCACCTCAAGATTACCTTGTTTCCTTACTCCGTTTGCCGAAGTTTTTTGTGCTCTCTTCAAGCGACTATTATATTATACACGCTTTAGAGCGATTTGTCAAGCGTTTTTTTTATAATTTTTTTGAAAAAAGTTTCGTTTTTTTTCAAACGGCTTTGTTATGCGGTTTTCTGGACGTATAGCCCTCGTTTATTCCCACGTTTTCCACACGTCCGGACAATATCCTACCGTTGCCTGCCTTCCGTTTCGCACTATCGGCGTTTTGAACATCGCAGGATTTTCAAGCAGCTTTTCTATTTTATCGTCCTCATACGCCAGATATTGCAGCGTGCTGTCCTTATATGCCTTTGAAGAAGTGTCGATGAGCTTTTCATAGCCGCCGACAGCCGCCGACACGCTGTTGAACTCGCCCTTCGACATACCTTTGGATAATAGATCTATCGACTGAAACTTTATTCTGCGTTCCTTGAAATAACGCTCCGCCTTTTTTTGTGTCAAAAACACTTTGCTTTACCGAAAATCTGTATATTCATATCACGATACCTTTTTTGCCGTCATTATTGCCGATGAAGAAATAAACCTGCGCTGATTTCTTATCATTTCACGGCATTATGACCTCTCCCGAGCAGTTCTTCTTTTACCGCACGATAAAATCAGTGCTTCCACAGCCATCTCACATCGAACTTCTCACGTTCTTCGGGAACGCTGAGCATCTTTATCGAGCAGGCAATAGTTATCATAAGCATACCTATCGACACTGCCTTCACAGGCTCTATAAAGAACGATACAAGCGTTGTACAGCAGTATGAAATAATAGTGCAGTAGCAGTGAGGAGTTATCTTTATCAGCGTCATAAACAGAATAAAGAAGAAGCACAGCGTCAGTACGGTAGTCCAGTTGGGCCACATACCCGCAAGAGAGCCGAATGTGACCGCAATAGCCTTTCCGCCCTTAAACTTTGAGAATACCGGCAGTATATGTCCTATCACGGGCGCAACCCAAGCACGATAGGGAGCATGACCTCCGAAGGATTTTCCGTGTGCATATAAATAAACACAGGCAGAAAGCCCTTTCCCATATCGCAAAGCAGCGTCAGCGCACCGCATAACACTCCGCCGTAACGGAACGCATTAGCCGTTCCGTAGTTCTTGTCGGGGCTTTTCGATATTATGTCCTTGTGAAACAGCTTTGAAATAATGCTTGCAAACAATATACTTCCGAGCAGATAGCCCGAAACCGCAAAAAAACAAGCCTGTAAGCATATGTATCCCTCCGTATCAGTCTATAATGATTAAATCCTTTGTTGTATTTGTAAGGTTACGACAGCCGTCATTCGTGACAACCACCATATCCTCCGTTCTCACTCCGTATTTGCCCGAAATATACGCACCCGGCTCAACTGTCAGAATCATACCCTCCTTGAGCGTATACTGTGACGAAGGCGATGCCGACGGTGCCTCGTGTATCTCAAGACCTACACCGTGACCAAGCCCGTGACCGAAATACTTGCCGAATCCCCATGCGTCAAGAGTGCTTCTCGCAACACTGTCTGCCACCTTTCCGCTTATATCCGCCCTTATCGCCTTCATAGCGTCAAGATTAGCAAAAAAAGAACAGCGTCATACATCTTCTTCATATCATCCGTCACCTTGCCTATAGCGATGGTTCTTGTCATATCCGAATGGTATCCGTCATAGGTCGCACCGAAGTCAAGCGTCAGAAAATCTCCGTTTTCCAGCTTCTTATCCGTAGGTACGGCGTGAGGTGAAGCAGAATTAACGCCCGATGCCGCAATGGTATCAAACGATTTTCCGTCCGAGCCGTATTCAGCCATATAATATTCAAGCAGTGCCGCAACGTGCTTTTCGGTCTGTCCCGGCTTTATGTCACGCAGCAGTCTTGAAAAAGCTCTTTCGGCTATCCGCTGTGCCTTTACTATCTTCTCGATTTCTTCGGGTGTCTTTATTATTCTCATCTTCCCGATCATCTCCGATAACCCGCACGAGCTGTCGAAGGTGACAAACGTATAGTTTGCCTTGTATTTTTCAAGCTCGGTCACCGTCATAGCGTCGCTCTCCACGCTGACAGTGGTTATACCGTGCTTTATAAGCAGGTTCATAAGCTGGGTCTTTGCGTTTTCGAGCAATATTACCTCGCAATCGCTGACACGTTCCTTTGCTTTGTCAAAGTAGCGGAAATCGATCAGAAGATAGCTTGCTTCCTTTGTGACAAGTATAATTCCCGCCGATGATGTGAATCCGCAGAAATATCTCCTGCTTATATCCGATGTTATCAGAGCGGCGTGTCTTTCATCCGAAAGTTTGTCAGCCAGCTTTGCTATATTACCGCCATTATTAACCATATTTCCCCTCCGCTGCGATTATGACCGCATTTATCCAAATAATAATTTTAGCCCTTAATTATTAACCGAAAATCAACTGTATTGCCTGATTGCCTTTATCAGTCCATATTCAGCGCATAGAAAAGCGCCATCATAGTTAGCTCTTTTCGCCAAATCCCGCAACAGTACCCTTGCATACCGGAGAGATTACCGAATGATGCCTGAATTCCTCTCTTGCGTGTACGTTCGACATATGCACCTCTATTACAGGTACCTTTATCGCCGCAATAGCGTCCCTTATCGCATAGCTGTAATGCGTATATGCGCCTGCATTGAAGATAATGCAGTTATATTTTTGCTCTTGCCCCGTGAAGTGCGTCTATCAATGCACCCTCGTGGTTAGACTGGAAGAAATCTATCTCTGCGCCGTTTTTCTCGGCACATTCCTTCAGCCTTTCGTTTATCGCCGCAAGCGAATGGTCGCCGTAAACAGACGGCTCACGCTCGCCGAGCAGGTTTAAATTCGGTCCGTTCATTACAAGTATCTTCATTTTTTCTTTTTTCCGTCCTTATTTCAAATAGCTTAGATAAGCCTTTTTTTTCATAAGGCTTGCATCCTCAGCCTGTGTTCCGTCAGATTCGCATATAACCGTACAGTTTTAGATTTCTCTTTGCCAGAAGCTCGCACAGCGGTTCATACTGCGGACCGTAAATCTCGTCCGCAAACGTCAGGTGCCGTCTTTCTCCGCTGTTTGTATATTCTATCTTCGAGAAATGTATGTGCATCTGTGAAAGCCTGTCGTGTCCGAGCGAATTTTCGATTTTGTCGAGCATCGCAGAATAATCATCTATCGTCTTAATTTCGCCGTGCGTTCTTGCGTTCAGATGCCCGAAGTCAACACACGGGAGCATTTCTTCATCAAGAGTACACAGCTCCAGTACCTCATCAAGCGTTCCGAGCTGATTTATCTTGCCCATAGTTTCAGGGCATATAAACGCCTTCAAGCCCTCGCTCTGTCTTAAAGCCACCGCCTTTGCAAGCGTCTGCTTCGCAAGATACAGTGCCTCCGCCCTCGTCATCTTGGCACACGAGCCGGAATGCACCACGACCTTTGTCGCACCCAGCTTATCCGCCGCCCTGAGCGATTCTGCAATATAATTCACGCTGTTGTCACGCTTTTTCCGCCTCAACGCTTGACAGCGAGATGAAATACGGAGCGTGGAGCGTTACGGTTATATTGTTCCCGCTTGCAAGCGCAGGCAGCTTTTCATAGGTCGCCGCCGCAATTCTGACTCCCCTGCCGCACTCAATCTCATAGCAGTCAAGCCCCATAGATGCAAGATATGACGGAAGCTCGTCGGGAAATTTTCTCTTGCCGAAGCTCAGCGAATTGCCGCCCGGCCCGAATTTTACAGCCATTACTTTTTTCTCCTTGGTTTCCAGCTTCGAGTAGTCCCTGTGGAAAAACAAACTCTCCGCTTTTTTCTTTTCAGCTTGAACGTCCACGCACTTTCCATATGGAAAGGCTCAACAAGCACCGACACCGCACCCTTGATATTCCCTGCAATAACATCCGTGAATATCTGATCGCCCACGACAGCCACCTGTTTTTTCGGCACGCCCATTATCTTTATAGCCTTTGATATGCCGAATGTAAGCGGTTTACAGCCGTTTGCCGTAAACGGAAGCCCCAGCTTCTTTGCAAGCGGTGCTACACGCTTGTTTGTGTTGTTCGACACTATGCGCATCGGCACTCCTATGTTTTTTTCATATGCTCAAGCCACTCGGGTATGCCGTTTTCGGCGGCAGGATTCCCGTGCATTGAAAGCGTGTTGTCAAGGTCAAGCACCAGCGCCTTTATATTATATTTATCAAGAAAGTCCTCGTCTATGTCGAGAACTGAATTTATCCATATCTGCGGTTTAAAAAATCATACCGTATCCTTTAAAAAAAAATTAAAAGGCGAACAAAGCGTCAGCATGAGGCTAACCTTGTCCGCCTTTTATTACCGTAAGTAATTAATTACTTAAACTTGCGCTTACGAGCAGCCTCGGATTTCTTCTTACGCTTTACCGAAGGTTTTTCGTAGTGTTCTCTTTTACGAACCTCTGCGAGGACGCCGTCTCTGGCACACGATCTCTTGAAACGCTTGAGAGCTGTATCTAAAGATTCATTTTTGCCTAAACGTACTTCTGCCATCTATATCCCTCCCTTTGCCAAATGGCACAGGTTATAACTCATACAAATTTTATAAAGATGTATGCTAGTATTATACAATATCGTACCGACTTTGTCAATACATTTTTGAAAATTTCGTAAAAATTCTTGCAGATTATTCCGATTTTCAATCAAGAAACTGCTTTACATCAACTTCCTCAGCGTCCTGCCAGAGCCTTTCAAGGTCGTAGAAATCCCTCGTTTCCTTATAGAAAACGTGGAAAACAACATCTATATAGTCAAGCACTATCCAGTTACCGCTTGCCTTGCCGTCTATCGACTTAGGCTCCTCGCCCTTTTCACCGAGCTTAAAATCGACCTCGTCCGCAAGTGCCTTTACCTGCGTAGAGCTTGAACCGCTTACTATTACAAAATAATTTGCAAGTATTGTAAGGTCACGCACCTTGAGGATTCTTATATCATCTGCCTTCTTAGAATCGAGAGCCTTTATGCCCTCCTTCAGAATCTCTATATCAGTCATTCTTCGGATTTTTCCTTTCTGCTGTGCTTTTTTCAGCCTTCATTATCCTTGTGTAGAAATTATATCCCGCTATCGTACACGGCGGTATAAGTCCGCCCTTACCCAGCGTTTCGCCTATTGAATATTTTAACGCATTGTACATAGCGTTGTCAAGATTCTCAAAGCTCATCTCCCGATATTTTTTTCAACATCCTTATAGCTTCTGTCTGCACTTGTGAGATCACCTAAGTAAACGATCTTTTCAAGCATCGACATATCCGCCCTGCCTGCAGTGTGATAACGCACCGCATTCAGAATATCAATATCCTTTATACCGAGATTTTTCGATATGTGATATGCCCCTGCGGAGCGTGCCACAGTGCCGGGGTATAAAGCTCCTCGTCGCTCACGTCCATATTGCTCAGTATCGCCTGCGATTTCATCGCATTCGGAGTTTCCTCCTTCTTTATATCGTGAAGAAGCCCTGCGAGATATGCCTTTTCCTCGTCACCGCCGTGCTTTTTCGCAAGTGCCAGACACATTGACGCAACATTCATACTGTGGGTAAAAACGCTTCTTTGAGAGCGTATTTTTCAGCATTTTCACATAGTCCGCATATTTATCGGCATAACGCTGTTCGTCCTTATCCTGCTTTTCACACATACAGACCACGTTCCTTTATATAGCCTTCAACCGCTTCGGGTACAAGCCCTGTTATACTTTCACCGTTTTTCAGCTTCTCTCTGATTTCGGTAGAGCTAACCTCCGTGACGTGAAGATTCAGCACCTTTATCCTGCCCATTTCTGCGGCATATTCACACATATCGCTGTATTCGCTGTTTTCTCTTGCGGCGGCAACCACCTTGCACTCGCCCAGAAGCGCCTCATAGCGATACCACTTGTCGAAATAGAACAGCATATCTCCGCCGATTATCAGATAGAACACAGCATCGTCGGGGTACTGTCTTTTAAGCTCACGGATAGTGTTTATCGTGTAGCTTGTACCGCCCATACGCTTTTCAATGTCGCTTATCTCAAACTTGCCGCTTGCTATTTCGTCTGCAAAGGCAAGCTCACACATCTTAGCCCTGTCCTCAAAAGCGATAAGCCCCTTGTTGCTCTTGTGAGGCGATACGCAGGTAGGTATTATCAGCATTTTTTTGAAGTTTAAGGTCGGCGAAAGCCTCTTTCACCATATTTATATGTCCGTTGTGAACGGGGTTGAAAGCACCGCCGAATACGCCTATCTTAATCATCTAATTCTATCTTCCTTTTCTTAGCGTCCTTGTTCTGCCTGTAAAGAACTATCTTAGTGCCTATTACCTGCACAACAATGCTGTCTGTCCTTTCGCCTATCTCACCTGCAAGCTCCTTTGCACTGTATCCGCAGTTTTCAAGAACTCTTATCTTTATAAGCTCCCTTGCCTCCAGTGCGTCCGAAAGCTGTTTTATAAGCTCGTCCGAAATTGCGTTTCTTTCCTATCTGAAAGATAGTGTCATAGTTACTTGCAATGCTCTTGAGCCTTGCTCTTTGTCTGCTTGTTATCTCCATTTACTTTTCTCCGTTTCTTTTTATCTCATAAAGAAATACCATATCGCAAATACAGCACCAAGCTGTAGAATAATTATGACCGGTATCCCTATCATGAATCTCTTATGCTTCGTCTTATGATGAAATATCCTCATCGAAATATACATAGCGACCGAGCCGCCGAGTGCGGATACGATAAAGAGCGTCCTTTCCCTTATCCGCCATTTGTTTTTCCTTGCTTTGCTCTTGTCCACAGGCGGCAGTATAAACCCGATTATGCTTATTATTATCAGGTATGCCGCTGTCAGAATATAGGGTAAATCTTTTTATATCCATTACTTCTTGCTAAGCTCGGCCGCCAGCTTTTTCAAGTGCTTTCGCCCTGTGACTTATCCTGTTCTTTTCCTCGTCCGTAAGGCAAGCCATGCTTGTATCATCGTCTATCATGAATATCGGGTCATAGCCGAAGCCGTTTTCGCCTATAGGCTCCTCCCCGATAAAGCCCTCGCATTCACCCGTAACGCATATCTCATAATCGTCATCACGGATAAAGTATAAGGCACACACGAATTTTTGCGTTTCTCAGCGGCTTGTCAACGCCCTTCAGTTCACCGAGTACCTTGTTTATCCTGTCCTCGTTCGTTGCATTCTCGCCTGCGTATCTTGCCGAATAGATGCCCGGCGCACCGCCTAAGAATTCTATCGAAAGTCCGCTGTCGTCCGCAAGTACAGGCGTATGCGTCATATCATATATAGTCTTCGCCTTTATATGAGCGTTCTCGCTGAAGGTCGTTCCGTCCTCCGCTATATCGATATTGATTCCCGCTTCCCTCATCGAAACAGGCTCATATCCCAGAGGTGTCAGCATTTTTTTGAATTCTTTTATCTTGCCCTCGTTGTTTGAGGCAATAATCAGTTTCATATATTGTCCTTTCATATAACAGGCTGTCATTCAAACAGCGCTTCAACATAATCCCGTGGTACAAACGGCTGCAGATCGTCTATCTTCTCTCCCACGCCGACCAGCTTCACAGGTATACCAAGTTCCTCTTTTATAGGTATTATTATACCACCTTTTGCCGTTCCGTCAAGCTTTGTAAGAACGATACCCGTTATATCAGCAGTTTCCTTGAACAATCTTGCCTGATTTACCGCATTCTGTCCCGTTGTAGCGTCAAGCACGACCAGAGTTTCAACACGGCTGTCGGGCGCATTGTTGTTTACTATTCTCGCTATCTTCTTAAGTTCGTCCATAAGGTTCTTCTTGTTGTGAAGCCTGCCTGCCGTATCGCATATAATAACGTCCGCATCTCTTGCAATGCCTGCCTTTACAGCGTCAAACACAACAGCCGCAGGGTCGCTTCCCTCCGAGTGCTTTATAATATCAACACCGGCACGCTGCGTCCACACCTCAAGCTGTTCGATAGCAGCCGCACGGAAACGTATCCGCCGCCGCAACGACAACCTTCTTGCCGCTGCTTTTAAGGTTATATGCGAGTTTTCCTATAGTGGTCGTCTTACCTGCGCCGTTTACGCCTATAACAAGTATTACTGTCGGCTTTGTATCAAGGATAAGTTCGTTTTCACCCTCAAGTATCCCGGCGATTATCTTCTTTAAAAGCCCCTTCACTTCCGCAGGGTCGGTAGTACCTGTAGCCTTTACCTCTTTTCTTAAAGCCTCGCAGATATTTGCGCTTGTCACAGCGCCTATGTCCGATAAGATAAGCGTTTCTTCAAGCTCCTCGAAAAAGTCCTCGTCAATTTTCGTGAACGAGTTAATAACTCCCGTTATCTTGCTTGCAAAGAGCATCTTTTGTATTCTTTAAGCCGTTTTTCAGTTTTTCAAATAATCCCATTGAAAAATTTTCTCCTACTTTATATATTCAACCAGCTTTTCCAAAGCCTCATCGGCATTTACCGTACAGTCCGGGATAAGCGGTTTCTTCACTTTTGTTTATATCCACACGGTAGAATTTCTTGTACGATACACCCAGCAAAAGCTTCGATTCGGGAAGCTGAAAACTCAGCTTGTCGCCGTATGCGGTCGGCATATTTCCGGTATTTCACCTATCACCTTTCCTATGCCGTTATCCTGTATCACCGTTGCAAAGTCCATTGCCGAGCTGAACGTGTATTGCGATGTCAGCACATACACATTGCCGTCAAAAGCATTTTTCTACGTGCTTGTTCGGCGTTATCTCATCACGGTACGAGATCAGATTTCCGCCGATTCGTATATCCGTTCCTCCGAACAGCTTATAGTCGCTTATATTTATATATCTCAGAAATTCGTTTATGACCTCTGTTGTTCCGCCTCCGTTGCTTCTTAAGTCAACGGCGATATTTCCGATATTGTTATCTCTTACCGCACTGAAAAATTCCGACAACCTATCGGTGTATTCTGCTGACATTTCACAACGATTGAGTGTGAAAATGCCGAGCGAATCCTCCTTGTCTATCTTATACGAGCATAGCTCAAGCTGTTTTCTTTCGGGCGGCTCGTCCGTCATATCAAAATGCTTTGTTTCTTTATTACCGCTGAAAACAACATCCATCCCGTCGGATACGTCTGCACCGAGAAGCGTAAAGCCAACTGCCGTACTCAAGCACAACGCCAAACATATAGTCCGCATAAAAGCTGACCTGCGGCTCGCACGGGAACACCTTTTTGAAATGCTCCTTCATACTGTCCGCCGATATGCCGTCAATTGATACAAGCGTGCCATCATTATAAGCCTTGCTTATTTCGTTACCGCCGTTTACATACTCCGTACCCGATGCGGTAACTATCGTGTGTGCGTCGTCAAGCGTGCATACAAGCTCCGCAGATTTCTCCCACAGTTCATTTACCGTCACGCTGTCCTTATCCATCAGTTCTCTGCGCAGTTTTATGTATACGTCGCCGAATCTTTTCTCCGCACCGTCGTCAATAAGGAACAGCGGATGTTTTGCCCTCACCGTGTCATATACATATTTCAAGTCCTTTTTTTGTGCCTGCTCTGAATTAAGCACGGTATCAAGCGGCAGTGTTGGCTCAAAATCAGTCTGTGCGTCATAACCGCAGATTTTAAGCACTATACCGCCTACCGCAAGAATAACGGCAAGCAATAAAGCTGTTACTCTCAATTTGTTCATTTTCCTACCCCGATATTTCATATACAATATACAATTTCCTTACACGATTTCCTTTATGAGTTTTTCGACCTCATTTAAAAATTCTTCGCTGAATTCCTGCCTTAACAGTCCCGATACGCCCTTTTCCTGCATATAAACGCCATACAGCACATCACACAGTTCGATCGTACCTCTCCTGTGCGTTATTACCATAAGCTGAGTGTTATGCGAGAAACGCTTAAGATATGTAGCGTACTTCTGTACGTTTGCCTCGTCAAGCGCCGCATCGACCTCATCGAGCATACAGAACGGTGTGGGTCTGTGAAAGCAGTATCGCAAGATAAATTGTCAGTGCAACCATCGACTTTTCACCGCCCGAAAGAAGCGACAGGCTCTTTATTACCTTTCCCGGAGGTGCGGCATATATCTCAACATCGGAGTTCAGCACATCGTCCGGGTCTGACAGCTGAAGCCTTGCTTCGCCGCCTCCGAATATCTCGCTGAACAGCATTCCGAAGTGATTGTTTATATCGTCAAAGCTCTCCGTGAACCTCTGCTTTATATCCTTTATAAGATCTGCAATAAGGCTTTCAAGCTCCGTCTTTGAGGTTTCAACATCCTTTAGCTGTTTTGCAAGAACGCCGTAACGCTCCGATACCTCCTCCAGTTCTTCTATAGAGCTGTAGTTTACGCTTCCCAGTGCCGCAATGCTTCTCTTTATCTCGGCAAGCTCCGCCTTAAGCATGAATATGCCTGCGTCATCGACAGGCTTCGCACGTTCCTTTGCCTCACTGCGTGTCATTTCGTACTTGTCCCACAGTCCCGAGATTATCTTCTCGATCTGACCTTCCGCCGAGCCTTTACGCTCTTCCTGTCTGGCGAGATCCGCACTGAACTTTTTTCCTTCGCCTCGGTAAGTTCCCTTATCGACTTGTTTATCTCGCTGATACGCTTTTCAGCCGCATTTGTGAGCGATACGTTATCTGCGATTGCCTTTTCGTTGTCGCCTGCCGTCTTTGCTATTTCTTCGGTCTGAGCCGTTTTCAGAATAATGATTTCATTCTTCTGTTCAATGCCGTTTTTAAGTTCCTCAATTTTTTCTTAGCTGTTCGCTTCCGCCGTCGCTCAGTGCAAGGATAGATGCGTCTATACCCCTATCCTTGTGCGGATGTTGGATATATCGCCGTTTACCGTCAGAACGTCCATATTGTTCCTTTGTATCCTGTCGGCTATCTCTTTTCTCTTATCCTCCGCCTTGTCAAGTCCGCTTCTCTGCTCGCTAAGAGCCTGCTCGTTCTTTTCGATTTCGGCAAGCACGCTTTCAAGCTGTGACTTTGTATCGGAAAGGAGCTTCCTGCCGTCATTCTCGGCTCTTTCCTGTGCGTCAAGCTGTTCCTCGGCACTGTCACGCTGTGCGGTAAGCTGTGACAGCAGCTGCTTTATACCGTCACGCTGTGCCTCAAGTCTTGCTATCTTAGGCTCGCACTGCGATACGGTTTCAGAAAAGCCCTCCATTTCCTCCGCCATCTTTGCGACTTCCGCCTGTAAGGGCTTTAGCTGTTCGCTCTCGGCTTTTATCTTCACACCGAGTTCCTCAATCTGTTCGGATAATAAAGCAAGCTCCTGCTTTCTTGCGATTATACCTGCGTCATTTCTGACACTGCCTCCCGTGAACGAACCGCCTGCGTTGATGACCTGACCGTCAAGCGTCACTATTTTGAAACGGTATCCGTACTTCTTCGCAATAAACGATGCCGTATCAATATCCTCAACGACCGCCGTCTTTCCGAGTATGGATTTTACTATCCCGTCATACAGCCCGTCATATTCCACAAGGTCGCACGCCATACCCTCAAAGCCGTTCTCATTACTCAGCCCTCCGACTTCGAGCATCTTACCCTTTACGCTTGTCAGCGGCAGGAATGTCGCACGTCCGAGGTTGTTTTCCTTAAGATAACGCATACTGCGCTTTGCCGCTTCCTCGTTATCGGTAACGATGTTCTGCATTATACCGCCCAGTGCTATCTCAATAGCCACCGTATAACGCTTGTCCACGCTGATTATATCGGCTACCGTACCTCTTATACCGCTGAGCCGTCCTTGCCTGTCCGCCATCATTACCGACTTTACACTTGACTGGAAGCCCGCCATATTCTTGTCTATCTCATCAAGAACCTGATGACGTGACGCTTTCGTTTCGTACTCCTTGCGTAGCGTTTCAAGCGTCTGACCTGCCGTTTTCAGCTTGTCATTCTTATTGGCAAACAGCTTTTTTTATATCCTGTCAGCTTGTTCTCGGCTTCGGCCTTTTCTTCCTTTGCCTGTTCAAGCTCTTCATCGGTATCGCTGAGTTTTATTCTCTGCGTCTTTGCTTCAGCCGCCGCATTCTCAGCCGTTCTTGTAAGTTCCTCCTTACGCTTTGAAAGCTGTTCGGAGGTTGCCTCTATCTGCTGTACCGAAAGCTGCAGCTGCGTTCTTTTTAAGATACAGCCGACCCTGCTTTTCGTCAAGCTCCTTGTACTCCCCGAGAGCGTTTCGCCCTCAGCGTCGATTCCCGTCAGTTCCTCCGTCAGCCGTTCGCTGTCCGCCTTCAGCCGACCTATAAGAGCCTGCTTTTTTCCTCTATCTCGTTTTCAAGGTTCTTTTTATCTTCTTCAAGCCTTGCCTTGCCGCTCTTGCCGTCCTCTATCTGCTTTTCGGTTTCCGCAATAGCTTCTTCTGCGTGTGAAATATCGTTACGCAGTACGGCGATCTCAGCCTTTATATCGCTTATGCGGTCCCTTGCCTCGTCACTTCCGGCTTTCAGCTTTTCAAGCTCGGCACGGAGCGTCATTCTGCGGTTGTTGTTGTCCTCTTCCTCAGCCTCCAGCCTTGCAATATCCCTGTCGAGATTTTCGCACTCCGCCTTGCTTAGAAGTAATTTGTCCTCCGCTTCCGAAATCGTCTTTTCAAGTGCGGACAATTCGTACATACTTACCGTTATATCAAGCTCTTCTTCCCTCGAAAGCAGTTCCTTCGCCTTTTTTAGCCTTTGCCGCCTGCTTTTCAAGCACAGGGGAGTCTTGTTTCAAGCTCCGATGCTATATCACGGATACGGAGCAGATTGTCCTCCGTGCGCTTCAGCTTGTTCTCTGCGTCCTTTTTTCTGCGCTAAGAATTTCGATACGCCCGCCGCTTCTTCAAAAACCTCACGGCGCTTGCTTCCGCCCGATTCTACTATCTCCGACACCTTGCCCTGACCGATAACGCTGTATCCGTCACGGCCAAGACCCGTACCCATAAACAGTTCGTTTATATTCTTGAGCAGTGTCTTTGCTCCGTTTATCTCTTATATTCCGACTCGCCGCTCCTGTACAGCTTACGGGATATTACCACCTCGTCACTGTCTACCCTGAGCGCCCTGTCACAGTTATCTATAGTCAGCGTTACACTTGCAAAGCCCATCGGCTTTCTGCGTACAGTTCCGTGAAAGATAACATCCTCCATTTTATCTCCACGCAGACTTTTAGCGCCCTGCTCTCCCATTACCCAGCGCAGTGCGTCGCTTATATTACTTTTACCGTTGCCGTTACTTCCGACAACAGCGGTCATTCTCTTGTCAAAATGCAGTATGGTCTTATCGGGGAACGATTTGAACCCGTATATTTCCATAGATTTAAAAAACATCAACCGATCCTCTCCGCACGGAGATCCGTGCCTTTCTCTTCCTTTATCTTAAAGGAAATTCCACGCTGTGAAAGCGCATTGCGGTTAGCTCCGCCCTGCCCGATTATCTTGCTTATATTACGCTTGTCCGTATAAAAGACGTATTTTCCCCCGTCCTCGCACACAGCGTTCATCTTTTCCAGATACAATATGCTCTCGGCTATCTCACGCAGTGCCGGATGATATACTCCCCCGACCATTTCCTGCTCAACATCACGGCTTGCGTGAAGCCCCATACGGATAACTGCGACCCCTGCCTTGTTAAACATATCGAGCAGCCTTGCACAGAGCCTTGTTGTCTGTTCAAAGGTAAAGCTGTCATACACTCCGCTCTCGTGCAATCTGCCAAGTTCGGTATTCTTAAGTATCACCGTCGGATATATCCTCACCGTGTCGCAGTGGAGTGCGATAAACTCCTTTGCGGTATCAATGCAGTATTGCTCCGTGTCCTTATACAGCCCCGTCATCATCTGAAGTCCGAGTTCAAATCCGCTCTGCTTTATAAGCCGTGAGGCACGTCTTACGTCCTGTGCCGTATGACCTCTGCGGTTAGCTGTCAGTACCTCGTCATTCATACTCTGTGCACCGAGTTCTATAGCCGTCATGCCGTAGCTTTTAAGAATTCCGAGTATTTCCTCGTCAATGCAGTCGGGTCTTGTCGAACAGCGTATACCGTCATACTGCTCAGGATATGCGTCTGTATAACGCTTGGCTACCGTCAGCAGTCTTATCATATAATCCCTGTCTATTGCGGTAAAGCTGCCGCCGAAAAACGCTATCTGCGCCTTTGTACCGCTGTCTTTAAGATTTTCAAGCTGTCCCTCAAGTATGCTTTCAAGCTCCTTTTCAGTGACAGGCTCGCTGTGTCCGCTTATCGTTTTCTGATTGCAGAAGCTACATATATGCGTACAGCCGTAATGCGGTATAAATACCGAAATGTTAGTTTGTTTCATATCCCATAAGGCTTATAGCCTCTTTTGCGGCGCTCTGCTCCGCTTCCTTCTTGCTCTTACCCTTACCCGTGCCTATTATCTGACCGTTCAGAAGCACATTCGCCGTAAACTGCTTGTTATTCGCCTGTCCGCTTTCGTCACTTATCTCATAGGTAACACGTTCCCTCTGGGTTCTGCTGGATTATTTCCTGCAATACCGTCTTGTAATCTCCGAGCAGGAATTTACCCGTACTCAGCTTGTCAAGCGGCGGTATAAACGGCAGTATGAAACTTCTTGCCGCTTCAAATCCGCCGTCAAGATATATCGCCGCAATAAGCGCCTCAAATGCGTCCGCCAGTATCGAGTGGCGATCTCTGCCGCCCGTATGTTCTTCTCCTTTTCCCAGAAAAAAATATACTTGCCTAAATCTATTTTTTTCTTGCAAAGGGATAAAGCGCATTTTCACACACTACGCTTGCTCTTATCTTGGTAAGCTGTCCTTCGGGCAGATTAGTAAGATTTTCAAAAAGATGCTCGGACACAACAATGCTCAGCACGCTGTCGCCTAAAAATTCAAGGCGTTCGTTACTGCGCAGATGTTTTCCGTTTGTGTATGACGAATGAGTAAGAGCCTCTTTCAAAAGCTCAGGATTTTTGAACGTATAGCCTATTATCTGTTCAAGCTCTGTCATTTCTTTTTCCTTTCAATAATTCTCACGGGAGGGAAGCCCCTCCCGCAAGCCAAAAATCAACCTTCCGTATTTTCCGACAGTACCTTTTCCATCTCTGCGATTACATTTCTCTCAACGAAATCCTTGGCCTGTCTTACGGCATTCTTGAATGCAAGAGCGTCACTGCTGCCGTGCGCCTTAAGCACGGGCTTTGCCGTACCTAAAAGCGGAGAACCGCCCGTTTCCCTGTAGTCCATCTGCTTGCTTATTTCCTTGATGCCCTTCATAGTAAACATTGCGCCTATCTTTGTACCGAGGTTGCGGAAGAATATCTTCTTGAGCGAAGCCTTCATAAACTTGCCCATACCCTCTACTGTTTTAAGGTAGATGTTACCCGTAAAGCCGTCCGTTACAACAACGTCGACCTCGCCTAAAGCCGCATTTCTCGCCTCGACATTGCCCGTGAAATTCAGCGTGCTGTTTTTGAGCAGAGCATAAGTTTCCTGTTCAAGCTCTCCCTGCCCTTTTTCTTCTTCTGCACCGACATTCAGCAGTCCGACCTTGGGGGTTGTCAACACCCATTATCTTGTTCATATAAACACTGCCCATAACCGCAAACTGCCTTAACATATCCGACGGCAATCAACGTTTGCACCGCCGTCAAGCAGTATATACATATTATTAAGACCGGGCATTACAGGTGTCAGCGACGGACGCTTTACGCCCTTTATACGCTTTACTATAAGAGTACCGCCCATAACAAGAGCCGCCGTACTGCCTGCGCTTATCATAGCGTCCGCTCTGCCGTCAGCTACCATCTGCATAGCCACGCCCATAGAGCAGTTCTTCTTTTTCCTTTAATATCATCTTGGGGTTATCCTCTATCTCGATAACTCCGTCAGCCTGCTCAAATGTTATGTGGTCCTTTGAAAGCCCCAGTCTTTCAAAGCACTCGTCGAGCTTCTTTGTGTCGCCCGTCAGCACAATGTCAACTCCGTACTCCTTTACAGCGTCAACCGCACCCTTTACTACTTCGTCCGGCGCATTATCTCCGCCGAAAGCGTCTATAGCTATTTTCATAATCCGTTTCCTTTCGTTAAGGTAAAATCTGTTTCGTTTACTCTTTGATAACACCCTGCTCGCAGAGTGCATTTCTCAGATCCTCAAGTCCTCTGTCCGCAATCGTCCTGTATCTCAGCTTCTTGTCCTTTATCCTTTCGGGGAGCGGCGGAAGTATTCCCATATTCGCCCCCATCGGCTGAAAGTCCTTGTTCTCCGTGCTTATATGCCTTGCCAGTGCCGCTGTCATGCAGGTTTCAGGCAGTTCGAGCGGCTTTTCTCCGTCAAGCGCCCTTGCAAGATTTATTCCGGCTATAATGCCCGATGCCGCGCTTTCAACATATCCCTCAACACCCGTCATCTGACCTGCGAAATATATGTTGTCGCTGTCGATAAGTCTGAAATTCTTATCAAGCAGACGGGAGAATTAAGGAATGTGTTCCTGTGCATAACGCCGTATCTTACAAATTCCGCATTCTGAAGCCCCGTTATCATCGAGAATACTCTTTTTCTGCTCTCCGAATTTAAGATTCGTCTGGAATCCCACAAGGTTGTAAAGCGTACCCTCGTTGTTTTCTTTTCTCAGCTGTACCACCGCATAAGGCCGTCTGTCTGTTCTGGGGTCGATAAGACCCACAGGCTTCATACAGCCGTAGCGGACGCTTTCTATTCCACGCTTTGCAAGCACCTCTACGGGCATACAGCCCTCGTACACTTTAAGATTCTCAAAGCTTTTGAGCTGTACGCTCTCTGCGTTTACAAGCTCGTTATAAAAGGCTTCGTATTCTTCCTTTGTCATCGGGCAGTTGATATAATCCGCCTCGCCCTTGTCATAACGTGTAGCGAAAAAACGCAAGGCTCATATCAATGCTTTCTGCGGTAACTATAGGTGCCGCCGCATCGTAGAAGCTGAGCGGACTTCCACAGCGCTCCTGTATCTTTTCGGCGAATATATCGCTTGTCAGCGGACCTGTCGCAATTACGGTATCGCTTTTCGGAAACTCCGTTATCTCGCCGTTTACGATTTCAATATACGGATGATCAGTTATCATTTCGGTCACAGCGTCGGAAAACTCCGTGCGGTTTACCGCAAGTGCGCCGCCTGCACCGACCTTTGTTTTCTCTGCGGCTTTCATCGTCACAGAGTTCATATAACGCATTTCTTCCTTAAGCATACCGCAGGCACTGGCAGTATCCGCACTTTTCAGCGAATTACTGCACACAAGCTCCGCAAAGCCCTTGTACTTATGGGCAGGCGAATACTTTTCCGGCTTCATCTCGCACAGCCTTACATGAAAGCCTCTGTTTGCAAGCGCCCACGCCGCCTCAACTCCGGCAAGACCTGCGCCTATTACGGTAACAGTCTTTTTATCCAAGTTTATCCTATCCTTATCAGTTTTCGTTCTTCTTATCCTCATCGGCAGGACGCACATATCCGCAGCCGTCCTTGGCGCAGTATACCTGACCCTGCTTGCCGACCTTCTTGAAAAGCGTAGAACCGCACTTTGGACATTTATCCTCAAGCGGAGTATCCCACGTCATAAAGTTGCAGTCCTTGTAGTTCTCGCATCCGAAGAAAGGCTTGCCCTTCTTTGATTTCTTCGCAAGCATCTTGCCGCCGCAGTGCGGGCAAAGTCCGCCTGTTTCGTTTACTATTCTCTTGGTGTTCTTGCACTCCGGGAATCCCGAACAGCCGAGGAACTTTCCGTAAGGACCTATCTTTATGACCATAGGCTTTCCGCACTTGTCGCAGACTATATCGGTAGGCTCATCGGGTATCTTCACCCTCTTGCCCTCCATATCCTTTTCAGCCTTTGTCAGCATCTTGTCAAAGCCTGTGTAGAACTTTCCGAGTACGTCCACCCAGTCAGCCTTGCCTGCTTCTATCTTATCAAGGTCGCTTTCCATCTGTGCGGTAAACTTTGCGTCAACTATACGCTCAAAGTGACCTTTCATAAGGTCGGTAATAACTATACCGAGCGAGGTCGGCTTTAACTGCTTCGCCTCACGCTCAACATAGTGCCTGTCAAGTATTGTAGCGATTGTCGGCGCATAAGTAGACGGTCTGCCTATGCCGTTTTCTTCAAGTGCTTTGATAAGGCTCGCCTCTGTATATCTCGGTGGCGGCTGAGTGAAGTGCTGGTTGCCCGTAAGCTCTTTTACCTTCAGCTTTTCGCCTACTTCAAGAGCAGGCAGTGCGCCGCCCTCCTCTTCGTCATTATCCTTGCTTTCTTCATACAGCTTTGTAAAGCCGTCAAATTTCACGGTATATCCGTTTGCCTTGAACAGACACTCTCCGCAGGTAATATCTACCGCCTTTGTATCAAGGAGCTGATTTTCCATCTGGCTTGCCATAAAACGCTCCCATATCAGCTTATACAGCTTGTACTGGTCGCCCGAAAGCGCAGACTTTACCTTTTCGGGAGTAAGCGTGATTATTGTCGGACGGATAGCCTCGTGTGCGTCCTGAGCATTGTTCTTCGACTTGAATACTCTGGGCTTTGAGGGCAGATATTCCTTGCCGTATGTCGATTCTATCATCTGTGCCGCAGCCGCTTTTGCCTCATCGGAAATACGCAGGCTGTCTGTTCGCATATAGGTTATGATACCTACTGCGCCCATATCGGGTATCTCAACGCCCTCATACAGTTCCTGTGCCGCTTTCATTGTACGTCTTGCGTTGAACGACAGCTTTCTTGACGCTTCCTGCTGTAAGGTAGATGTGGTGAACGGCGGTGCAGGTGTTTTTTTCTTTCTTGTGCTGTTCTTGATATTGGTGATGATAAACTCGCCGTTTTCAAGCATAGCAAGCACCTTGTCGGTTTCTTCTTTATTGAGTGCCTTGAACTTCTCGCCCTTTACCTCTGTCAGCTTTGCAGGGAATGCACGTCTGCTCGAAGCGGACAACAGCTTTGCGTCTATGCTCCAGTATTCCTGTGCCTCAAAGCTCTCTCTATCTCCTGCTCTCTGTCAACGATAAGCCTTACCGCAACCGACTGTACACGGCCTGCCGAAAGACCTCGTCTGACTTTCTTCCATAAGAACGGGCTTAATTTATAGCCTACTATTCGGTCAAGTATACGTCTTGCCTGCTGTGCGTTGATAAGGTCCATATCAAGCGTTCTCGGATGGCTCATACCTGCCTCGATACCGCTCTTTGTGATCTCGCTGAACGTTACACGCACAGGTGCGTCGGGCTTATCCCAAGGACGTGTGCCAGATGCCAAGAAATAGCCTCTCCCTCTCTATCAGGGTCGGTCGCAAGATATACTATGTCAGATGCCTTTGCATCTTTCTTAAGCTCTTTTATAAGAGCCGCCTTATCTTTCTTGTTCTCATACTTAGGCTCAAAGTTGTTGTCAACATCAACTCCGAGCTTCGACTTCGGCAGGTCACGGATATGACCTACAGATGCTACTACGGAATAATCCTTTCCGAGATATTTCTCAATTGTTTTTCGCCTTTGCAGGCGACTCAACTATTACCAGATGGGACAAATTTTTCGTCTTCCTTTCCGTGCCGGCAATGTGCCGGTTCAAATTCGCCTTTCAAACTGTTTGCGTATCGCTACGGTTTGTGTACGGCGGCGGCTTTAGCCGCACCCTTTAACATTTTATCTTTGATTTTTTTATTTTGTCTTAGCAAAAAACGGCAACGTGCCGCTCCGAATTCGCCTTTCAAACTGTTTGCGTATCGCTACGTTTTTGTACGGCGGCGGCTTTAGCCGCACCCTTTTAACATTTTATCTTTGATTTTTTATTTTGTCTTAGCAAAACGGCAACGTGCCGCTCCGAATTCGCCGGCAATGTGCCGGTTCAAATTTGCCTTTCAAACCGCTTGTGCATATCTACACCTCGTCTGACGGCGAGCGGCTGCGCCGCCCCCTCTTAACGTTTTATCTTAGCTTTTTGCTTACATAATTAAGGTGTGCTATCATCTTCCGTTGCACTATCTTTCTTGGTTCCCTTGCCAAAGGGAGCTGAATTGCGACAAGCAAAGCCGTTATCCATACCTCTATGTTCAGCGATTATTTCAACGTTAAAATCATTCCCGTTTGACTGTCGCAAGACTGAGGGATCGTTGCTGCAAACCTTATTGTCGCTTCTGCGTTATACAAGCAATTCTCAACAATTAAATTACAGCTTGCAATCTCAACGCTGAATTATAAACCGCAATTATTAACCGTATTTAACGTCAAGCTTACTCTCTGACCTTTGACATTTCCCACGCAATAACCGATGCCGCAACCGATGCGTTAAGGCTCTCCGCACTGCTTATCGGTATAAACAGCGACTTATCGCACAGCTTTTTCACGGTATCGCTGACCCCGTTGCCCTCGTTGCCGATAACAACAGCGGTCTTTTGAGGCAGCTTTTCCTCTCCCAGCTTTACCGACCTGTCCGAAATCTCCGCCGAATACACGGTAAATCCGCCCTTTTGCAAAAGCGTTATCGCCTTCTTCGGTATCACAGCAGTATATCGGCAGTCTGAACAGCGAACCCATCGCACTTCTTACCGTTTTGGGAGCAAACACATCCGCACAATCTCCTGCAAGTATCACCCCGTCAATCGAAAATGCGTCACAGGAACGTATTATCGTGCCAATATTACCCATATCTTGTAAATTTTCCAATATTATAAACTGCCTGCTACTATCTATTGTACTTAAATTCAGAATTTTGTCAAGATGTCTTACCGTAATAAATATTCCCTGCGGCGATTTTGTGTCGGAAATGCTGTCCGCCACCTCCTCGCTTATTTGCACCATCTTACAGCTTTCCCTCAGCAGACTTATACATTCGGGATACTTCTCGGCGGCGGCGGCAGTAAAATATGCGTTTTCACCTAACGCACATCCGCTTTTGACCGCTTCAACCGCCAGCTTCGCCCCCTCGCACACGAAATACCCCGTCTGCCTGCGGTACTTTCTCTGCTCCGTCAGCTTGCGGTATTCCTTTTATATATGTGTTCTGTTTAGATGTAATTTCCATATTTCTCCTTAACACTCAGTTTCTTGACTTTTTTTGCGTGTCCTTATGCTAAAATTTCATTATCCGTAACGGACAAGAAAGGATTTTTTTCATGATATTTTCCGAGCTAAGCCTTATTGAAAAGGAAACAGGACTTAAATACGATCCCGAAACCGCCACGCTCAGCGGTGTAAAGAACGGTGTACCCGTTGTCGTTTTTGACAACGATAAAAAGCACAGATTTGATATAGTATGCGGTGCAGTCATCACCGAGCGGCAGTTCGGCAGAATATACATTATGGCTGAACGCTTTCCCCAAGAAAACTATGCTCGGCATCGAAAATGTCGACGGTTGCGTAAACATTTACTGCAAGGGATATAATCTTATGCAGGAAAATCTGCCGTTGCTCATTGAATTTTTGGAAAAACTCACAGCCTATTTAAAAAAAGCGAAATGCGTAAAACCACTCCCATACAGGTGGCAAAAAGTGCTTGAGCTTGAGGATTACACAATTCTCACAAAGCATATACGCTCAGACGGAACTGTCCGCCCTCCGTATAATATAAGGGGTACTGTAAAAGGTATCTTAGGCGGTCTGCTCGGACTTCTGATCGGTTGCGCCATATTCGTTGTGTTTATTATGATGTCGGACCTTGTCGGCTGGCTGGGCGGTATAATCATGTCCGCCGCGGTTATTTCGCTCTACACCGTTTTCTCAAAGAAGCTAAAGACGGTTGACTGCATTATGACAGCAATTCTCACCTTTGCGGGCTGGGCATTATCAAACGGCTTTGCATACCTGTTCCAGATATTCTTAAAGGAACAGGAGGCAGGAAACACGGTAAACATAAACGGCATTCTTGCCGATCTTTACGAACTACTCAATGAAGTACACCGAGATTGCAGGCAACCTTATGAACCGCCTTATAGTAACATTCATTTTTCGTGGTCGCAGGCGCAATAGGCAGTTATATTTTCTATTACAAGCACCACACAAAGGATATGTACTGATAACGGTTATTATGTGCCTAAGCACAGCCGCATTCCTTCCCCATTATATAAAAAATCACACGCCCATTTATTATGGGCGTGTTGTTTTCTCTTAAAGAGCAGCCTTAGCCTTCTCAACAAGTGCAGTAAAACCTGCAGGATCGTTGATAGCGATTTCTGACAGCATCTTTCTGTTAAGACCGATATTAGCCTTCTTTAAGCCGTTGATGAATGTAGAATAGTTTGTACCGTTCATCTTGCAAGCGGCATTGATTCTTGCGATCCAGAGCTTTCTGAAATCTCTCTTCTTTAAACGTCTGCTGATGTAAGCGTACTGACCTGACTTCCAGACAGCTTCCTTGGCAGTCTTGAAAAGTCTGCTCTTGCCGCCCCAGTAGCCCCTTTGCCAGCTTTAATGTTTTATTTCTTCTCTTACGAGTTGCTAATGCACCTTTAATACGAGCCATCGTTAAATTCCTCCTATAGTGAATATTGCGCCGAAACGGTCGCAGTTAGTTTTTATTTGTAAGGTATGAGCTTCTTAACTTCTGCAACGTTCGTCTTGTCGCAGTATCCTGCAGCACGGTTGATACGCTTTCTCTTTGTTGCCTTCTGTGTCAGTCTGTGACGACGGTTCGTCTTCTGGTACTTGACCTTACCGTTCTTGGAGATGTTAAAACGCTTTTTTAGCACCGCTGTGGGTTTTGATCTTGATCTTCTTTGCCATGAGTGGAATCCTCCTTATTTAGTTTCCGCCGTTTTATCGGCGTCCTTCTTTGCTTTCTTACCGCCTGCCGCAGCCTTGGGAGCTACAACTGCCATATAGTTCTTGCCCTCCAGCTTTGCAGGCTTTTCACAAGCACCGTACTCCGAAACAGCCTCAAGAACTCTCTGCATAAGCTCCTCACCAAGATTTGCGTGTGAAAGCTCTCTTGCTCGTCTGTAACGAACCTTGATACGAACCTTGTCGCCGTTTTTAAGGAACTTTATAGCCTTTGATTAGCCTTCGTGTTAAAGTCGTTGGTGTCGATGTTCAGCGACATCTGTATCTCTTTAAGCTCAGCTTGTTTCTGGTTCTTTTTTAGATTCCTTTTCCTTCTTTGACTGCTCAAAACGGAACTTGCCGTAATCCATTATACGACATACCGGAGGAGTAGCGGAAGGAGCGATAAGCACGAGGTCTAAGTCAGCCTCAATCGCCATATCAAGAGCCTGCGCCGAAGACATAATGCCGAGCTGCTCATTGTCAGCTCCGATCACACGGACCTCTTTTTCATTTATCTCTTCGTTGATGAGTTGTTCTTTTGTGCTGATTGTAAAGCACCGCCTTTCTGAAAACAAATCGTTTTATGCAAAACAAAAAGCGTGATAAACTGCAATGCAGATTCTCTCACGCTGTACAAATATTACAGACGGAATTAAACTGATAATCCGTCGGAAATTTCTGTAATTACCTCATTGAACAACCTTTCGGCGTAAATGGGTGAGAGTGCTTCTCTGCTTTTTGTTTCACAATTTAATTTACCTGATGATTATACTACATTTATCCGCCGTTGTCAATAGGGAAAGTGAAAAAATTTTCTGAATTTTGCTTTTTCTTTATACGCTGTTGATTTTCACTTAAAATTATGCTACAATAATTACAGCAAATAAGGAGGTGCATTTTATGCCGAATATCAAACCTGTTTCCGATTTACGCAATTACAATGCGGTTCTGAACGATATTTCCGAAGGCGAACCCGTATTTCTCACCAAAAACGGCAGAGGTCGTTATGTAATACTGGACATTGACGATTATGAAAAGCAACGTGCCACATTGAAATTGCTATCCGAACTTAACAAAGCTGAAAAATCAGCTGAAACAAAAGGTTGGCTGTCGGAGGCTGAAGCCGACAAAGCCATCGGAGATATAATATGAAATTACTGCTTTCTCCGCTTGCCGCTGACGACCTGCATAGTATTCACAGTTATATTTCCGAAGAGCTCGACAATCCAAGCGCCGCAGGCAGACTCATAAAAGATATAGTCAAAGCTTACAAGCAGTTAAAAGATACGCCTTTAATCGGCTCTTTTGCTTGATGCAAAGATCAATATAAAAACAGACTTCAGATATCTTGTCTGCCGTGGTTATATGATATTCTATAAAGTTGACGGTAATGCAGTCTACATATACCGCATTATAAACGGCAGACGTGATTATTGCCGTATACTGTTCAGATAGCTCATACAGCTCAGACAGCTACACCCAATGCCCCTGATTTATCGGGGGGGGCATTTCAGCTTGTAGAAAAAAGTTTGTTTTTATAAAAATAAAGCAAATTCTCCAGACTGTAGAAAAAGTCTATTTTTATAAAAATAGAGCTAATTCTCTATCCCTATAAGAAGCTTTGTCGGCTTTGCGTCACTGTCTCGTCAGCCATCAGTGTCGATGCACAGATGCAACATCACCGTAACCGCCTCAGTACATAAAACGAAAAACGACCGAAGGACAGCATCAACAGTGCCTTCGGTCGTATTCCTATACACAGCTTACGCTCTTATTGCTGTCCGCCGTTTATTTATTCATCTCACGCAAGCTTTATTACGCCCCACTTGCCGTTCTCCTTAGCCCACGCCTTACCGTCATAAACCGAAGTAATATCTTCAAACCGACACTTCACCACTTCTTTTCCATTGACGTCAATAAGCCCCCATTTACCGCCTTTGCACACAGGAAGATAGCCGTTCAGATAGTACATTCCCTGATTGCTGTCGGGCTTATCGTAAACACCTTTTGAATAACATTTTCCGTCATCATCAAAGATATATATTTTGTTACCTTTATAGAATACCAGCCTGTTATCAACCGGAGGTGTAATTACCAGACCACAGGTATGTTTTGTGAAATCCGATAAACAGCCGTCATATTCGCACGGAACTAAAAATGTGTTTCCCCGATATAATCCAACCTTAACTTTTTTCCTCTATATGTTTTTGGTCATTTATATACGCAGAATATATGACTGTAGCATTTTTAACCTCATAGTCATTATCACGTATTCCGCCGTAGTCATAGCGAAAAACAACGCCGGTACTCAAATCATACACAAGTTCAGGGAAAAAAATGCCCCAGTTATGCACATACATATCATGAACTTCCATTAGTTTTCCGTTATCATCAAGACTGTAGCATTTATCATCGTTTGCGTTTCTGAACGCAATCAGACCATATGGGTTTGTTATATAATCAAAACCTTGATTAACAATTTTTTTGCCCGAAGAATCAACTGCATACTTTTTTCCCGTTTATCGTCACAACAAATATACCATTAATTCTGCCGCCGGGTTCATACATATAGCTGCTGTACGGATCATCAGGTGTCGGAGTTACTTTTTGCTATCTTATATGTATAGCCATACGGAATTGATATTTCATCCTCACCTTTTATAGAGTCGGGATTTACTTGGCAATCCATCAGTATCTCCACATCATCATACACATAACTCGGCTTTATCACCCCAGGAATACTCCGAAGTCTGCGACTGTGCCGGCTTCTGCTCTGTCGGCTTCTTTGACGACTGGCTTGTCGGTGCGGCCGTGACCGTCACCTTGCTGTCCGACAGAAAATCGTTATGTATAAAAGTACCGTCCTTCAGCTTTGCGTATCCCGTATCGGTCACAGCTACCACCGTAACCTTGTCGTTGACGTTATACAGCTTTACCGTTTTTGCTCCGAGAACGGCTTTTTCCCTGCTGTAACAGCCCACAGTAACATACTTTGTGCCATCAGCCTTTGTTTCTTTCCATTCCGATTTTACAGCGTTATCCTTCTTTGTTGTAACGGCCGTTGTTTCCGCTTTATTTGTACTTGTAACGCCAGGCTTGCTCTCAGAAGATGTCTGCTCCTGCGTTTCCTTGCTTTCACTGCTGCTTGTTGTATCGGAAGTTACCGGAGCGGAAAGCGACGAAGATACATCGTCCGCCTTCTCACCCGATTCATTATACGAAACGCTTTCCTCCGACGAACAACCGCTCACAGCGAGTGCCGACAGAATCACCGCCGACATTACAGCCATTCTCACTCTCTTACCATTCATTGATTTTCTCCTTTTCTCTATATTTGCATTTGCGAAAGCCGTAACTGCCGTTTTCGGCACCACAGCTTGCCCACAAACAAAATCCATATGTCAATAATAACACTTCTGTTTCCCCTCTTTCAACAACCGGGCAAAATCAGCACTTATAACGGCAAAAAAGGCACAGCCCACCCTCGTGAACCATGCCCTGATTGTAATATTTTTTTCCGGTAAGACCTGCAATTCAGATTAAATCGTGCAAACCGACAAAACCCGAACCGCCACAGCTTACTTAAACTTACTTATCCGTAGCCGCCTTAACGCTTGCATACTCGCTGAACTCGGTCGTACCACCCGTCTTTCTGAACGATTTTATTCTGAAAGAATAAGTAGTACCCTTTGCAAGCCCCTTCACAGTAAACGTAAGCGTGGTGTTGTTCTTTGTAGTAGCTAGAGCCGTCCACTTACCGCCCTTATACTGCTCGATAACGTAGCCCGTAGCCTTGTCATTCTTGCTCCAGTCGAGCTTCACCGCACTTGCAGAAACCGCAGAACCTGTGAACTTTGCAACATTCGGTATCCTCGTCTTGCCTGCGATTCTCACATAATCGCTGTAAACGTTTGAAGCACCGGCAGTCTTATACGCCCTTATTCTGAATGAATATGTGGTATCATTCTTAAGTCCCTTAACCGTGAACTTAAGCGTTGTGTTATTCTTCGTAGTAGCGATTACCGTCCACTTACCGCCCTTGTACTGCTCGATAGCGTAGCCTGTTGCCTTGTCATTCTTAGCCCACTCAAGAGTTATCCACGAGCCTGTTACCGATGTGACCTTGAAATCTGACACACCGTCAAGAAGCGTAGCCGCCTTTATAGCCGTATACTCACTGAAATCGGTCGTACTTCCCGTCTTTCTGAATGATTTTATTCTGAAAGAATAAGCCGTACCCTTTGCAAGTCCCTTTGACAGTAAACGTAAGCGTGGTGTTATTCTTTGTGGTGGCAATTGCCGTCCACTTACCGCCCTTGTACTGCTCGATAACATAGCCTGTAGCCTTGTCATTCTTGCTCCAGTCAAGCTTTACCGCACTTGCAGAAACCGCACTGCCTTTGAACGAGGCAACATTTGCTATCCTTGTCTTGCCTGCGATTCTCACATAGTCGCTGTATATCTCCGATTCGCCCGAAATAGCATAAGCTTTGATTCTGAAGGTATATGTCGTATCCGCCTTCAGTCCGTTTACAGTATATGTAACCGTTGCGTTACTGCTCGTCTTTGCAATCTGTGTCCACTTTCCGCCCTTGTACTGCTCAATGATATATCCCTTTGCACTTGCATTCTTATCCCACGCAAGTGTCAGCGAGGTACTACCCTGCGTCTTTACCTTCACTCCGGTTAATTCTGTCGGCTTTAACGCAGGCATGTAATTATCCTTGTAGCTGTAACCGCACACAGAACACTTGTGAAGCGTGTAACCCTGTGCCGTATATGTAGGCTTAACTACCGTATTAACATACTTATGAGCCGTTTTGGCTATCGTTACCGTTTCAACCTTACCGCAAACTGTACAAGCTCTTGTCTTGGTGCCTGTAGTTGTGCAGGTTGCCTCTTCTGTTATTTTCCAATCGCCGAATACATGCGTTGCGCATTCAAGCTTGTCTGAAGCCGAAACTACTCTGAAACCGTATTCGTTATTTGAAGAATCAGTATTAAGCACAAGCTTTACATAGCTTCCGGGAACTGTTATTGTCCTTCCTGAAAGCTCATCGCCTGTATATGAGCCTACCTCATATCCGTTAGCATCATAGATATACAGATAATCGCAGTATTCTTCAAACTGTGTATCATCCGAGAATGTCAGATACAGGTTTTTCGGCACCCTCAGCTCCGTTGTAAACATATACCTCATGTACATTTTCATCATAAGGATGCTTGCTCTGGAAGCTGTGATACATCTGTGCATATCGTAACGGATTTATCGTAAATTCAAGCGTATATGTGCCGCTGTAGTTTCCGATACCAGTAATTATGACCTGAGCAGTTCCCGCATTGATATTATCCTTATAGCTTACCGTAAAGTCAATGCCCTCTGTAAGTCCCTCACAGGTAACAGCAGGCCTTATTTCCTTACCGGTGTAGTCATAATTACTATATTCGAGAGAATAATACCACGAATAACCGGGTAACGGTATAGGTGCAATCGTAAAGCTTCCGGTTGTTGTTCCCGTATATGTGCCAAGACCCTGTATAGTGCAGGTAGCCGTACCGATTTTTGTGTTATTCTTGTATGAAACTATCTTGTAATCCGTTCCTGCCGTCAGTTCATATGAGCCGAGCTATACCTTGACATCAGGCTTGAACGGATTACCCGTGTATGTATAGCTCGGTGCGGCTTCGTACCCATCATAATCATTCTTGAACTTAACCGTAAGCATAGAAGCGTCAACAGAAGTTATCGTCTCAAATGTCATGCCTCTGTCGTTCGCATACGTTTCCGCATAGCTTCCCTTAAGACCTCTCATTGTCGTCTTAGCGGGATATGAGAATGCATTGGTTGCAATCTCTGTCACTCCGGGATATATCGTTACATCTGTAAGCTTTGTGCAGTCTGCAAAAGCATATTCAGGTATAGAGGTAAGGTTATTTGACAGCACTATCTTTGTAAGTGCGGGGCAAAGTCTGAACGCCTCGGAATATAACTTTGAAACTCCGTTGCCCATATTCACGTCTGCAAGCTTTTCACAGCCGTAGAACGCTCTCTCACCAATTGTTTCAACAGAATCCGGTATTTTTATTGCCGTCAATGAATCGCAGTTGTTGAATGCGCTTTCACCAATTTGCTTCAGTGCCTTTGAAAGTGTCACAGATAACAGCTTATCGCAATCACTAAAAGCATTGTGATATATCACAGTAACCTTATCCGGTATCACTATACTTTTCAAGTGAATCACAGTTACTGAATGCATTAGAGTTTATATACTCTGTTTCAGGCGAAAGTGTTATATTTTTTAAGTGATGTACAATTTTGGAAAGCATTGTCGCCTATTGACGTAACTTTATCACCCATTTCAACAGTCACAAGTGATGTACAGCCATCACACATACCACTTCCGATTTCTGTAATAAGCGAAGGGAACTTTATATTCGAGAGCGAATTACATCCAAAAAAACGTCCCATCATCAAGTGTTTTAATACTATCTGGTATTGCTATTGTTTTAAGCGATGTACATTTATAGAATGCTTGAGCACCTATTTCTGTTACACTATACGGTATAGTTATATTTTTTAGTGCAGAACAATTAGCAAACGAATAAACGCCTATGCTTGTAACACTATCAGGTATTACTATAGTTTCTAAAGTTGTAGCATCTGCAAACAAGTAATTGGGAATCATCTTAACTCCATCTTCAAATTTTACTGTTGCCAGACCGCTATGATCGAATGCTCCACCATATATACCATCGCTACTTCTTTCCAATGATTTCGGTATTGTTATACTTGTCAGCTTTGTACACTCACCAAATGCCTGTTGCTGTAAATCTACCAATCCTTTAGACAGCGTTACAGAAGATAAGTTTTTGCAACCGTAAAATGCCTGAATGCCTATCACCGTAACACTATCAGATATAATTGCGTTCTTAAGAGCTGAACTTTCACGAAAAGCTCCATCTCCAATTGAAGTAACAGTGTCGGGTATCACTATTGTTTCAAGAGCAATAGTATCTGCAAATAAATAGCTGGGAATTGCTGTTATTCCCTCCTCAAAATTAACTTGATTAAGCCCACTATTATCAAATGCTCCGCCCCATCCGCCATCATAACATCTTTCCAACGATTTCGGTATTGTTATACTTGTCAGCTTTGTACACTCACCAAATGCCTGTTGCTGTAAATCTACCAATCCTTTAGACAGCGTTACAGAAGATAAGTTTTTTGCAACCGTAAAATGCCTGAATGCCTATCACCGTAACACTATCAGATATAATTGCGTTCTTAAGAGCTGAACTTTCACGAAAAGCTCCATCTCCAATTGAAGTAACAGTGTCGGGTATCACTATTGTTTCAAGAGCAATAGTATCTGCAAATAAATAGCTGGGAATTGCTGTTATTCCCTCCTCAAAATTAACTTGATTAAGCCCACTATTATCAAATGCTCCGCCCCATCCGCCATCATAACATCTTTCCAACGATTTCGGTATTGTTATACTTGTCAGCTTTGTACACTCACCAAACGCCTGTTGTTGTAAATCAACAAGTCCTTTTGATAAGGTTACGGATGATAAGTTTTTACATTCATAAAATGCTTGAATTCCTATCACTGTCACACTATCCGGTATAACCACCATAACAAGCCTTGTGTTATATTCAAAAGCCCTGTCACCTATCTTCGTTACCGTATATCCGTCGATCTTAGTAGGTATAACAAGGCTTGACGAATAGCCATTATATGCGGTTATCGTTGCGTTTTTATCATCGTCAAGGCTGTACTCCCACAGCTTTTCGGGCTGCTGTGCCGATGAACCGTTGCTTCCTGAGTGCCATTTACTGGACTGACTTGAGCTCCATCTTGAGCCGAAGCCTGTGCTTGACGGTGAAGTATATCTTCTTACCGGTGTCGGTGATGACGGGTCTGATATATCTCTTCCGCACACATCTACCTGATTACCGTCATCATAATGAAGATACAGTCTGTAAGGGCTGTTGTTCTTATCAATAAAATCAAACGACTTGCTGAATGTAGCTACCTTTATAATCGTAGCAGAAATCGAACCTCCTGCGTACAAATACGCCTGTATATCCTCACAGATACCGGGTAATTTATCATCGCCGTATACCTTCTTGTTATATTTTGCCTGAATGCCGATAGATACATTTGCCTTAGCTTCTAACACCACAATATCTATCTTGCATTCTGCCGTCATAGCTACCTTTGCGCTGATATCGGCGCAGAAATTAAAGCTCTTCTTTGTAAAGCTCTTGATTACTCTGAAGCCCTTGAATCTCTGATATGAAACGCCGACTTCAAAGTTGCCTGTGTATACTGTCATGAGCTTTCCGCTTAATGACAGTTCTGCATATAGTGACGCAGAAAAAGCTCCTGTGCTTATATAGCCGAGATAATATTTGCCCGAAACACCCGAGCCTTTGAGAGGGTCAATATTAAGGCTCGTTGTGAGCGTTGTTTCACCCGTAACACTGGCATAGTAATATCCGTCCCGCATATTCTCTTTATGATGAAGAGCGATATTTTTAAGGTCACAAGACACCGATACGTCTATACCGCTTGATATCGGTATTTTCATATCCACCATTATTGAGTCTTTTTTGTAACCGTAACGCCCCTCGCCTTACTCATGGTAAGAGCTGTTGCATCGTCCTTTACATAGGTGACATCTACATTGTCAGCCGGATTAAAGGTAGCTATATCCGCCTTTATCGTACCTTCGGCAACATATTTCACAATAGCATCATCAGGTGCATCTGTAGTTGTTACTATAATGTCACTGCCGTCTGTTTTAATAGCCGTTGCAGTGTATACAAAAAGGGAGCTCCTGATCATATACAACAAACGTATCGCCGACTGCAAGTTTTTTGTCGGGCGCATATATAGTTACAGTATTGTCTTCATCGAACTCAACCACCTGATAGGGCGTAAAGTCAATTACATAGTCTGCGAACTCAAATGTGCCTTCCTTTGTATCGTCAATCTGAGCGTCAGCCAGTACCTGCTGTGCGTCCGAGAGCATAGCTTTGGCTTCGGCAGAGGTAATCGCTTTTGACGGAAGAAAAGCGCCGCCGGAAAGCGCAAACCAGTTTCTGTTTAACGCAACCTGAAAAGCCGTCAGCTCATCTGCATATGCTTCATCACTGCTTTCGCTGAAAGTATATGTATCATCGTCAAGCTGAAAGCCAAGACAGAAGTTGAGCGTTACAGACGCATATTCTCTGTCAACCGTATCGTCAGGTCCAAGCTCGCCGCCTGCTTCGACATTTACAACACCGAACTCAGTAGCAAGCATTATATCATCATAATATTCACTGTCATATGCCACATCGGTGAAATAGTTGTCGGGCGGGTCACCCTCTTCAACCTTCATGTCAAACACCGTTACAAGGTCATGAAGCCACTCTGCCTTTGTCAGAGTGCCGTTGTCACCGTAGACAAGACCGCTGTCATCTGCCGTTGCAGTGACAACATTGTTGTTTTCCGTTTCACCTGTTACAGATTCAGGAAAAGTGCCTTCAGCCGCCGCACTCGCAAGCGGTGTTGCAACGGCTGTCAGCATCATAACCGCCGACAGTACCGCCGCACCCAGTCTTTTTACACTTTTAATCATAATTTTCCTCCTTAAGCGACTGTATACAGTTGTAAAATAACCGCAATCTTCTTATTTGATAATACCTTATATTTTTCCCTCTTTCAACCTGTCAGGCAAAATCAACTTTCATAACGGCAAAAAAAGCACACAAATTCCGATTACTATACATTGTACCAGATAATATAAAAAGGAACAGTCCACCCTATGCAGACTGTGCCCTTATTACCGTATTTGATTTTACCGAGAAATTTTGTGCATTACTTACAGGAGTGCTTTCAGAAAGCCCCCCCCCGTTTACATAAATTGTAATTCATCACCTTGCACATATTTTTTCTCCGCAAATATTCATTATAAATGTTTTTATTGATTCTATTTAAGTATAACACTGTAAACATTATCTGTCAAGCATTGACCACTAATTATCTGATTATTCGTTTATATCTTAGATAAAAATCACCGCCGGAGCCTCCCCCGACGGCGAAAAAATATAGTTTAAAACTTACTCAACCGTTTTAACCTTAACGCTTGCATACTCGCTGAACTCGGTCGTACTGCCGTCTTTCGACCTCACTTCCCGCCGAACACAAAAACCGCCAATATAATAATTGCAAGCGAACCGATACATATTATCCAGTTTCTGTTATATGTCCGATTCATCTTCTTTTCGTGTTCCATGCGCTCAAGACGCTTTTTCAGCTTGTAATCGGGTTCACGTTTCATACTTTACTCCTTTCGTTTCACGTTTATGAGCCAAGTTCCTTTTCCTCTCGATTGCCATCTCGATCCACGCCTCATTTTCCTGCTCTATAACGGTTTTCCCGCCTTGCTTCGCCGCCTCTCATACGACTTTCTGCAAATCGAAATAATCATCGTAATCGCTTATTTTACTCCAACTATTTCCTTTGTAATAAAACGTATCTGCTGAGCAGGTTACTCCTTCCGCCTTTAAATTCCACAGCTTCTGCAATATATAACTGTCAATCGGGGCGTGAAGCCGATTCTCTTTCATGTCATTCGGCAAAGCCCCAAGCAGCCATAAATATTTGAGCGCCATATTGAGCCATTTCTGCGCATTTCCGTATGTAAAGATGCTTTTATTGCTGTTTACTTCATCATAACATTCTATAATTTTCTCGCAAGTTTTTTTGTGCCATGTGTCAAAACTTTCCTGCGTCGAACGATTGACTTTTATATTGTAAATTTCTCCCATTATCAATTTCGTTGCATTACAATAAGCTAAATATGATTCATCGGATAACTCTTTACTTATCAAAGTATTATAAGCACCCATCATAGTCGCATCGTTATATGCCTTTTTAATTATATTCTGTATTAAGTCATTATGATTGTTTTCGCATTCTTTCGTCTTAAAATATGTAAATATAAAAAAATTCTCTTAATGCCTTGCTCTGCTTGTCGAACTGTTCGTTACTCATAAACTCCTTTGAATTTCCACATAATTACATTCAGACTTCAACATTTTTTTGCTTACAGTTTATTACTTTTATTGCAATATTCGGATAAAATCAGCGTTATAATTCATCGAAATTCATCACTTGTCGCTCAAGGTGTGATTTCTCACTTTTTCCTGATTATATCTATGATCTGCGTCATCGGATCCTCGTTGTTGGATCCTATTATTACATCAGCTGATGATTTTACCTCGTCGTGCGCATTACTTACAGCAACTCCCAGATCGGCACTGCGTACCATTTCTGCGTCATTCGGATAATCTCCTGCCGCCACAGTGAACCTGTCCTCGCTTCCCGTCACCCTCAGAAGCTGCTTATATCCATAAGCCTTGCTCACGCCCTCGGGCAGAAGCTCGTAGAAGAACGGCGCAGACAGTACCCTGTTTGTCCCCTCGGCACAATGCTCATCTATGAACCTCGCAAGCTCGGGCATCTTGTCCTCAGGGTAGGCAAACAGCACCTTAAGCCAGCCCTCATGCGGTATATCGTCAAGGCTGCATACATCTCCGTGTACGTTCTCAAGCGCCATGTGAGCCCTCTCAACATCGTTCAGTGCCGGCACATATACCGTGTGCTTGTGAAGCACCTCTATGCCCACATCGGGGAACCTGTCCATGACCAGCTTTATGTAATCTCCGGCTTTCTGCGTAACCTCGCTCTGCCACAGGAATTCGTCCTTGTCAAAGTCGTACACCGCCGACCCGTTGAAGATGACCGCAGGTATCCTCAGCTTCAGCTTTTCCGCAACCGGCCGTGCCATTGAATAGCCTCTGCCGGTAGCTATCGTGAACATTCCGCCCTTGTCGCAGAATTCGTTTATCGATTCCATATCCCTTTGAGAGATCTCTTTCTTATCGTCAAGGAGCGTGCCGTCAAGATCGCTCATTATTATCACATTTTTGAAGTCCATAGTTTCTTTCCTTTGTTCAAGCCGTTTATATCTCTGTCTTTTGAGTTTCAAGGTTTGCGAGCAGCTTTTTGAAGTAGTCGGGCAGCTCGCTGTCAAATTCCATATACCGCCCGTCAGGGTGGATAAATCCTATCTTTTTTGCGTGCAGGCACTGTCCGCATAGCCACTTCGGACTGCCGTTTCCGTACACCTCGTCGCCCGTCACCGGATGACCGATATATGCCATATGCACCCTTATCTGATGCGTCCTTCCCGTTTCAAGACGCAGCCTTACAAGCGTATTGTTCCTGTAAGTCTGCTCGACAAAATAGTGGGTTACCGCCTCTCTTGAATTCTCGGTCGTAACGCACATCTTCTTGCGGTCGATCTTGTGTCTGCCTATCGGCGCATCGACCGTCCCGTTCTCTTTTATAACGCCCTGAACGACCGCCATATATTCCCTTGTAAAGCTGTGTACCTTTATCTGTTCGGCAAGTATATTGTGTGCGGTATCGTTCTTTGCTACGATAAGAAGTCCGCTCGTATCCCTGTCTATCCTGTGGACGATACCGGGTCTTATAACCCCGTTTATCCCCGACAGGCTGTCGCCGCAGTGGTACATAAGCGCATTTACAAGCGTTCCGCTGTAGTGACCCGGCGCAGGATGCACCACCATACCCTTCGGCTTGTTCACTACCAGCAGGTCGCTGTCCTCATAGACTATATCAAGAGGTATATTTTCGGGCAGAATATCCGCAGGCTGAGCCTCCGGCACATCAAGCGTCACTGTATCTCCCGTTTTGAGTTTCTGATTCTTGGCGGCAATTTTCCCGTTTACAAGACAGCAGCCCTGCTCAATAAGAGCGGCGGCTGCTGATCTGGTTATTCCCGTATCCTGCAATGCAAGAAACTTGTCTGTTCTATCGCCGCCTGTTTTACAGGTAAATTCGTAATGCAACGTTACCCTCCATAGCGGTGTTATTTATCTTCGTTTGTTGATTTCTCTATTTCCCCGGCTGCTGTACTTTTCTTTGCCGAGCGTTTGTTCTTCTGCTCTTTTATCTCGTCTGCAACAACAAAAAGCAGTAATCCAAGTGCTCCGAGAACGGCGCATATATCCGCAACATTGAACACGGCGAAGTTGATTATCCTTACATCGATAAAATCAACTACCTCGCCTCTTATCACTCTGTCGATAAGGTTACCGATACCGCCTGCCACTATAAGTGACATGGACCATATATACGTCGTCTTCTTCACTCTTTTTGAAAGCATCAGATACAGCATAACAACGATAACCACAGCCGTAAACAGTATGAGAAACAGCTGTTTTCCCTCAAGGATACTGAAAGCGGCTCCGGGATTTCTCTCGTAGGTGATATTCAGTACATTTGTATCTCCGAATGATATTATCGGTATCGACTGGTGAAGCTGCATATTACTGTCAATCAGTATCTTTGTCAGCTGGTCAAGCCCGATAAGTCCTGCGGCTGCCGCAAGAGCGATATATAGCATTAATTCCGATTCCTTTCGTTGTCCGGTATTTTTCTGACGTTATTTCAGTTATTATAATTACTTGTTCTTTCCGAACTCAAGCTCGGATGTGGGAGCGTTCTTTTCTTCCTTCTCGTTTTTAAGGCTGAAAAGCACAGATTCACCCGTTACCTTTTCTTCCGCCTTCTTTTCGGGAGCGGGAGCAGGCTTAGCTTCGGGAGCGGTCTTCGCCGGAGCAGGTGCAGGCTTAGCTTCGGGTGCAGGCTTTGCCGGAGCAGGTGCAGGCTTAGCTTCGGGAGCAGGCTTAGCTTCGGGCGCAGGCTTCTTTGCAAATGCGCTGTCCTCAGGCTTTCTCGCCTCAACTTCCTTAACGGTATTTATCACGAACTCATTCTCGCAAGCCTTGGGCATAGCCTTTATATTCTCAATATGTGCGCTGTATGCGGCAAGAATCTTGTTTGTATAGTCCTGCACTTCTTTTCTTGTTCTCTGGAGAACGATCTGCTCTCTTTCGGTCTGCTGCATCATCATTGTATGGATCTCGGCAGCCTTTGCGTTGGCATCGTCAACGGTCTGCTTAGCTTTTGCGTTTGCTTCGGCAAGATTCTTCTCACCGAGCTCCTTCTTCTTTGCCGCAAGAGCGTCCGCATCCTTGATAGTCTTTTCAGCCTTTTCCTGAGCGTCTTTTCTTATCTTTTCGGCATCTTCCTTAGCCTCGTTCACTACAGCTATACCCTGCTTTTTCGCAATGAGCAGAGCATCTCTCAGAGCGTCCTCATCCTTACGGTACTCTCTTATTTTTTCCGCAAGAACCTCCAGCTTCTTTTCAAGCTCCTCGTTTTCATTCTGCAGCTTCTTATATTCGATAGATACGTCCTTTAAGAAAGTATCTACCTCGGCGGCATCGTAACCGCCACGCTTAACCGTATCAAATTCTTTGGATACTATATCTTTAGCATTCACGGGAAAGTCCTCCTAAATGTACTCTAAATATATTTTTTAAATATATTTTTTAACCGTAATATGTATATTACCTTTTCTGCCTGTTTCACCGATACACTGCAATATGAACTTGCCTTTTCCTCTGACGGAAAACACATCGCCCTCGCTTAGCTGCTTTGACACATCGGTACATACCGTGCCGTTCAGCGTCACAAGCTGTGGCGTAATATATTTTTCCACAGCACCTGTTCTTGACGTACAGGCAACGCATCTGACAATATTGTCAAGGCGCATTGACGCTACCGAAAACCGCAGCTCCTCATATTTTCTTGCGGGCAAAGTAAAACCTGCCGCAATGCCCGTCTGCACCTGCACTCCGACCCTGCCTATTTTCGTTATACTGTCTGAAATAAGCGGTGCTACCTTTTCGTAGACAAACACCGCCGCCTTCCCATCGGTAACGAAAATATCCCCGACAGTGTCACGCTCAATACCGAGCGCCATAAGCGAGCCCAGCACATCTCTGTGGGTCACACTGTCCTCTTTTCTGAAGGTGAACGTCACCGCTTTTATCGGGAACTGTTCAGCCGTGTTTTCATCGGACACAACGGCATAGGTTGCATCGGAAATCGCACTGCCATCAAAATAATATGACGGGAAAAGTCCAAGACAGCATCTGAGCGGATCTGCATTTCCTGCGCCTGCACAAAGCAATGCCGTAAGCCCTTTCGGGATACCGACAGCTTTTATCTGTGCAAGTTCGCTTTCGGACAGGAAACGGGTAAAATACGGGCGGGATCTGTCAAGGCAGTCCCTCGCCGCATTTTGTATATCTTTGACAAGTTCACGGTCTGCCATATCAGTCCAGATCGTCGAAAATATCCTCGCCCGAAATGCTGCTGATTTCGTCTATGAATTCGCCTGAAATATCAACGTTATAAGGTGCGAGAACGTATGTTGTATCTGCGATCCTCTTTATCTCGCCGCCCGTTATGTAGCTTACACCGCCTAAGAAGTCGATGATACGGGTAGCTATATCCTTATTTGTGTTGTTGAGCATAAGGATAACCGTTGTCTTGTTCTTGTAAAGCTCTGCTATCTCGGCTGTATCGGACAGCTTCTTGGGTCTGTTTACAACAAGGTGCAGAGTTGTGCTTGCATTATAAGTGTATATCTTATTTGCGTTTGATGCCTGTGACGAGCTGCGTGAAGGAGCCTCCTGCACAGGTTCTTCCTTTGCGGATTCAAGCTCGTTTGAGTAGCTCTCATCGTCATCCGATCCGCCCCATCTTCTGATTGAATTTTTAAGTCCTTCTAATGCGCTCATTGTTTGTTCCTCCGTTTTTATATTTTCGAATAATTTCTGTAGCCGAAAAGACCGCTGCCTATCCTGACTAACGTTGAGCCGTACTTTACGGCTGTTGCATAATCGCCCGACATACCCATTGACAGCGTATCCATGCCGGACAGAAAAGAATATTTCTGCTTTGAATTTTCAAAAAGCTCCTGCATTGACGCAAAATACTTTTCATCGCAATTCACAGGCGGAATGGTCATAAGCCCTCTTATCCTGACGTTTTCAAGCCCGGATACAGCTTTTGCCGTTTCGAAAAGCTCAGATGGTGCAATACCGCCCTTTGACTCCTCGCCGCCTATATTGATCTCAAGGAGTATGTCCTTTACAAGTCCGTGACTTCCTGCTCTGCGGTCTATCTCAGCCGCAAGCTCGACACTGTCGACCGAATGTATCATACTCACCTTATCAATTATATACTTTACTTTGTTTTTTTGCAAGCCCCCGATGAAGTGAATTTCGGATTTTTCCGAATAATTTTCGTATTTTCCGAGAAATTCCTGTACTCTGTTTTCACCCAGCAGGTCTATGCCAAGACTTTCGGCATAATTTATCTTTTCGCAGGGTACTGTTTTTGTGACCGCCATAATGCGAACCGTATCACATCGTCCTGCTTTATCCATAGCTTCGGCTATATTCTGTTTTATAGCCGTATAATTCAGCTTTATATCCTCAAGCGTTGTTTCTTCGGCGGATTTAGAGATTCTTTCCGTCATAAAGATCCTTCCCTTCAACTATAACATCATCGTAAAGCGACAGATAGCCCGGTTGTCCCGAAGTATCACGGACAATGACATAATCCTCGCTTGAATATATGCGGTCTACCTGTACGAAGTAAGCCTGAGAGCCTTTTTTCACATAGACTCCGATGTTGTTTTCCTTGTCAAAATGGATAGCGGACGAAGCTATGCGTATACCGTTATAGCTGTCTACAAGCAGCTTGAACCTGCCGACTCTTGACGAGGCGATAACCGAATTCAGATCGTCTGCAGAGAATATCGCAACATAATCGTTGTCGTACTTTTCGACATTTTCGACCTTTGCGGTTATCTCCGTCTGGTCTGCGCCGAGTATCAGCCGTACATTTGTATTTTCCGTAAGTACAGCCGCCTGACCTTCTGTAAAGGTCGCCGCCAGCTTCCACTTATAATCGTCTATCATCTTGCCGATTATGTCGCCGGAAGCTGTTGTAAGCTCAGGTGTCTTTACCGTTTCGGAAATTTCCGCAGGCGTTATACTGTCGATGTTATCGTATGTTATCTTGCTCTCGTACCCATCGATGCTGCTTACGAAATAGCCTGTTTCATCAGCCGTGACCTGAACGGGCGAAGCCGAGATCCTGCCCTCAAGCGTCTTTATCTTTGAGTTGAGCGCCGAAATCACCGATGAATAATCATTCACCTTGCCCTTGACCATATCACGCTTGCTCTGCAGGTTTAGCATTTCGTATTTAAGCTGTGAAACGGCGGTATAATCGCCGTTGTTTATAGCTGTTATCAGCTTGCTGTGCTTTTCGGTTATCAGCTTGTCAAAAGCCTCTATCTGAGAATTATCCGTACCGACAAGGCTCTGTGCATCTGTCAGCGTGTCTATCCTCGTTTTCAGCTTATTTATATCCGCAGTAAGCGATATATCAGCCGCCGAGCCGTAAGCATTGGCTATAACGCTGTTCTTGCCGACCTTTGAGCCGTCCTCATGCTCATACTGTATCGTGCCGTTTATCTTACGGCTGACGGTATGCTCGTTTCGTGCGAACACCCCGTAAAACTCGATAGTATCCTGAGAATCGTACTTCAGCGCCACCTCTGTTTTATAGGAGTGGTCGTTTCCCGCAAAAAACTGACCTGCGATGGTCAGGAGCAGGAATACGGCAAGAACCACCGTTACGAGCTTTGTTGTTAACGTCCTGTCCATATACCCTTATTCTTTTACGTCTTCGCTGTCCGTCCTGTCGAATGCGTCAAGGATGGATACAGCTCTGAGAGGTGTTATTGTCGAGATAGCATGCTTGTATATCAGGTTCTGCTTTTTCCGTCTGTATCAAGGATGACAGTGTAATTGTCAAAGCCTCTTACAAGTCCCTTGAACTGAAAGCCGTTTGTAATGTAGATAGTTACAGGTATCTTCTCTTTTCTCGCCTGATTTAAAAATACGTCCTGTAAATTGAGTTCCTTTGCCATTTTGATTACGTCCTTTCTTTTCTCCGCTTTTTTGCGGAACATAAAATAAAATAAAATCATAACTGTTTTTGTGATAAATCACAGCTACAGATAGCTTAACTTATATTGTAACACATATTGATTGAAAATTCCATAGCTTTGTGACAGTTTGGGGAGATTTTTTTTTCGACAAGTGAGAATTTCACTTCAAATTATCATACGAATACTGCTTAGTCAAATCAGTTATCCTGTCTTTATCCCAGAAGTTGTTTTCCCATAGCCTATATGTACCTAACTTCTTGCTGAATATCCTAAAAGGAGTAACGGTATTATCATATACATTACATATGTCACACACTTTTTATAACTTTAGGCAATAATTCAAGAGCTTTTTATTATATCGGCTTCTGACTTTGTCCTCCGGAACATCATGACCACCCGACATAAAACGCTGATGAACACGCATTACATTAATATCAGCCGAAGTTGTAAGTATATAATAGCATTTAATAAAATAGCCTTTCTGTTTTGCTTTTGTAAGCAATTCAAGATTTCGTTCTGTTGAAAGCACAGTTTCGAACGTAAAATCTTTGTTCTTCTCAAGAAGATTATAACGAATATCAGTAGCTTTTACTGCGGCATCCATATCCGAACAGTGCAGTGCTTTTTTTATTTCATCTGCATTTATATATTCGCCTGAAATTTCAGCAAGAGAGTCCATTAACGCCCCCAAGAAAGAAAATCACTGCTGGAAGCATCTGGGAGAAAGGAGGTGAACCGGATAGGTGTGTGGTAGCAGCCGCTTTCTCGTGGTATCTCCATCATCGAAAACGAAATATGCCAGGCACAATCGGAATCTCATAACCGCTTATCTTATTGGCTACCGGAGTCCGTGCTTCTTCGAGAAGCCTTATGATGCCAGTAGGAGAAGTTCGATTCTGCTGAATGCAGTCAATGAAGAAAGCTTTCTGAGGCAAAGAAGTGGTCCAGAAACCGGACGCGTACAGGGAAATCCCTCGGCCAAAGACATGAGTGGCTTGGGGCGTATCGTCATTCTGAAGCAGGTGAAGAGTTTGATGGAGGATTTGCTGGGCTTATTTCTCTGCAAGAACAGGAATCTGACGGGAGGCTGTTATTAATAAAACACTGTAGAAGCGATTTTGATGAAGAAGCTTGCCTTAATCTGAGGTGATGCGTGCTTTTGGTGGTGGACTGGACATGGTACCATGCGCACGTGCTGCGTATTGGAGAATCGCACAGGATAATCACATGGCCAGAAATTACTGAGAGGACATTGAGCTACCTCGAACCCCACGCTGGTTTAACAGGCTGCCAAACTCGCTTTAATCGGAGAATCGGTTTGCGTTGCCGACTTTCCTTGGCACACAACTGCGTGAGAGTGTGCGAAGGTGCTATATTTTGATTTCGGTTCGCTGAAACGGATGGCGGGAGTGGCTTCCGGTTTTTCAGAACGGACTTAC
>VOFJ01002834.1_pt1 | contig 129790 bp, 204 predicted proteins | sample 5384081 | NCBI WGS metagenome assembly VOFJ01 (sample SAMN12384729, study PRJNA508395) | human gut metagenome | isolation source: healthy gut I | host: Homo sapiens
CGTGCTACTATCCTTGGTCACATGCAGCGTGGTGGAAGCCCGACATGTAAAGACAGAGTATATGCTTCTACAATGGGAGCTATGGCAGTAGACCTTCTTCTGGAAGGCAAGAAGAGCCGTGTTGTTGGATATCGTCATGGTGATTTCGTTGATTTCGATATCAATGAAGCTCTTGCAATGGAGAAGAGCGTAACTCCATATATGTGGGAGGTTTGTGAGTCCCTTTCTCATAACTATAGGAAATAACAGTGATAATACGGTTCACTTGTCTCAGGCATATCTCCGATTGGGTTTTACAGTATGTGATACACATTTTGCAGAAATCCTTTGAGCTATGTGCCGACGGCAGGTGAACCGTAATTATAAAAAGAGTCATTGTTCCTGACATTCTGCAGCAGAATATTCTGCGAAAAGATGCTGAGGGCATTGGCATAAAGGAAGCTTATGTTCATTCAAAACCTGCAATATAAATTGCATAAACTGAATACGGCACAGATCATTACCCTCAGCTTTGCGGGGGTAATTTTGTAGGAAGGATTAATTCTGTGGCTGCCTTTCTGTACGGCAGCAGGCCAGACCACTTCGTTCTCCGATGCTATGTTTACAGCCACCACCTGCGTATGTGTAACCGGTCTTGTGACTGTGACCACAGCCACTCACTGGAGTCTGATTGGCAAACTGGTGATCCTTTTGCTCATACAGATTGGCGGAATTGGACTGATCGCACTTGCAAGCGTTATTTTTTATTTCCCTGAATAAGAAGATCAGTCTGAAGAACCGCAGAATGATCCAGGAATCCTATAATCTGGAGCAGATGTCCGGTCTGGTAACAGTGGTGAGAAAAGTGGTTCTCTGTGTGTTTGCAGCAGAAGGAATCGGAGCCGTCGGCTATGCATTCTGCTTTGTACCAGAGCTTGGACTGGTGAAAGGTCTGGGACAGGCTGTTTTTACAGCGGTTTCAGCCTTTTGCAATGCAGGAATCGATCTTTTGGGAGAGAACAGTCTGGCAGACTATGTAACCAATCCTCTGGTGAATGTGACAACTATGGGATTGATTATTGCTTCTGGACTTGGCTTTAACGTATGGTGGGATCTTGGAAAAAAGAATAAAGCTGGTTTTTCAGAAGAAGCTTTCTCTGGCAGATTATTCGGACCCTTCGTCTGCAGAGCAAGCTGGTTTTGACTACAACCGGGATTTTTGCTCCTTGGTGGGACAATCTGTATTTTACTGTTTGAGTATAAGAACCCGACACACTGGGAAGTCTGTCCTTTGGACAGAAGCTGATGGCAGCGGCATTTCAGTCTGTGACCACAAGAACTGCAGGATTTTTTACAATTGATCGGGGGCACTGACCAGCGGAAGCGTAATAATCTGTCTGTTTCTTATGCTGGTTGGAGGTTCTCCCCTATGGGGACTGCCGGCGGAGTGAAGACGACTACACTTGCAGTGCTTGTGCTGAGTATTATTGCCAACCTTCGGGAAAAAAAAAGGATGTAGAGGTTTATGGGAGAAAGATTCGCAGCAGTTATATCCGTTCTGCGCAGGTAGTTGTGGGAATGGCGGTTAGTGTGCTGCTTATTTCCGTGCTGGGGATTTTTGCAATTATGCCGGATGCACCCTTTGTGGATGTGCTGTATGAGCTTTACTTCTGCAATTGGAACCGTAGGTCTTTCCAGAGGACTGACCGCGGTCTGAATACACCGGCCAAATGGATCGTTATTTTTACCATGTATCTTGGAAGAATCGGTCCGCTGACACTGGGCGCGGCGGTTGTATCCCGTGCGCAGAAGCGAACGAAAGATGTACATCTGGCAGAAGAGAATATTATGATAGGATAGAAAATGGCGTCTGTGGACGACATTATCCCGCATGAAAGTCCGTTGCTTTCATAGCAGATTTTAAAGGAGATTAGAATGAGCGGAAAATCCTTTGCAGTCATTGGATTGGGGCAGTTTGGAATGACCCTGGCAAAAAGAGCTTGCGAATGCAGATTATGCGATGTTTTGGCAATTGATGATAAAGATGAAAATATTCAGGAAATTGCAGATACTGTCACTTATGCAGTTCGTGCAGATGTGCGCGAGCCTGGAATTCTGAAATCTCTGGGCGTACAGAATGTAGACGTTGCGATTATTGCGGTTGCAGAAAATATGGAAGCCAGTATTACTGCCACCATGCAGGTGAAGGATCTGGGCGTCCCTGCTTGTTCTGGCGAAGGCAATGAATTCCCCTTCATGGCCGGATCCTGGAGAAAATTGGTGCTGATCGGGTAATATATCCGGAGCGTTCCATGGGCATCCGCGTTGCCCGTAATTTTACAGCCAGTGGATTTGAGGATGTGTTTGAGCTTTCTACGGAGTTCAGTATGGCAGAATTCCGGATCCCGAATGAATGGGTGGGAAAAAGTCTTTTCAGAGATCAGGCTCCGTGAGCAGCATCATATAAATCTGGTTGCAGTGAAGCATGGAGATTCTGTAAATGTAAACCTGAATCCTGCGGAGGAGAAGCTGGAAGCGGGTTGTATTCTGGTTGCAGTAGGAAAGAACGAGGATTTGAATAAATTCGAAAGCCGCTGTAACAGGGAGGATAATTTATGATAACCAGTGCAAATAATACACAGGTAAAAAAAATATCATACAGTTAAACCAGAAGGCCAAGGCCCGCAGGGAACAGGGGTTGTTTGTGGCTGAGGGCCGGAAAATGTTCGGGGAAGCTCCAAAGGACTGGATTTCCAGGGTTTATGTGACAGAATCCCTGACAGCAGATGAGTTCCCTGATGAAGCAGGTCATGGAGCTTCCGGAAGAAAAAAGAGAAATTGTGGCAGATAATGTTTTCCGCCAGATGTGTGATACCAGGACTCCACAGGGAATTCTTACAGTTCTGAAGAAACCGGCGTGGACTGTGGAAGATATTTTAAAAAGGAGATGCTCCTTTGGTAATGGTTCTTGAGGACCTTCAGGATCCTGGAAATGCGGGAACTATTATCCGGACAGGAGAGGGCGCCGGAGTTTCCGGGGTATTTCTTACCAAAACCTGTGTAGACATTACAAATCCAAAGGTCATCCGATCAACTATGGGATCTGTTTACAGAATGCCTTTCCTATATGTGGAGGATGTGGTATCATTAAAAGCAGAACTGGAGCAAAAGGTATCCGTACCTTTGCAGCCCACCTGAAAGGAAAAAAAATTCCTATGATCAGGGAGGATTATCCGGGGGCGGCACAGCATTTCTTATTGGAAATGAAGGAAACGGGTTGACGGAAGAGGCAGCAGAAGCTGCTGATTGTCTCATCCGGATCCCCATGTGCGGCAAGGTGGAGTCCTTGAATGCAGCTATGGCTGCAGGAATTTTTGATGTATGAGGCTGCAAGGCAGAGACGGTAGGGTTAGCTGATCTGGAATCTGTCTGCTGAAGTATATCTGATGACGTATGGCAGATTTTTGACAATCGCTTATCTGAAAGGGGGAGTCTTATGGAACCAATTATCTGGCTGGGAGTCCTGGCTGTGCTTCTGGTTATTGAAGGGCTTACCACGGCACTTACTACGATCTGGTTTGCAGGAGGCGCACTTGCTGCCGCTATTGCAGCCGGCATTGGAATGGGAATCGTGCCGCAGCTTCTTCTGTTTTTCTGTGTTTCACTGGTGCTGCTGTTTTTTACAAGACCGGCAGCTCTGAAGCTTATGAGAAAAGACACAGAGAAAACAAATGTGGAAGGTCTTCTTGGAAAAAAAAGGCTGTTGTGATTCAGAAGATCAATAATCTGGAGCAGACAGGGCAGGTCCGTATCAATGATATTGAATGGATGGCCCGGACATCCGATGACAGCGTAACAATTCCGGTTGACACTGTAGTAATCATAAAAGCAGTCCACGGCGTTAAATTGATCGTGGAGTCAAAGGAGGCGTAATATGGGAAGTATCTTATTTTTGCTGATCGTCATTATTCTGGTGCTGTGGATCTTGGCATCCTGCATCCGCATCGTACCCCAGGCATATGCGATCGTACTTGAGCGTTTAGGCGCTTACCAGGCAACATGGGGAACCGGCGTACACTTCAAACTTCCATTTGTAGAGCGTGTGGCAAGAAAAGTCAATCTGAAAGAGCAGGTTGTAGATTTTCCACCGCAGCCGGTTATCACGAAAGATAACGTTACGATGAAGATTGATACGGTTGTATTTTTCCAGATCACGGACCCGAAGCTGTATGCATATGGTGTTGAGAACCCGATCATGGCGATCGAGAATCTTTCTGCTACAACACTTCGTAATATCATCGGTGATATGGAACTGGATGAAACCTTGACCTCCCGTGAGGTGATCAATACCAAGATGCGTGCTTCCCTTGACGTGGCAACTGATCCATGGGGAATCAAGGTAAACCGTGTTGAGTTGAAAAATATCATTCCTCCGGCAGCCATTCAGGATGCGATGGAGAAACAGATGAAGGCAGAGCGTGAGCGTCGAGAAGCTATCCTGATCGCAGAAGGTGAGAAAGAAATCCACCATCCTTGTTGCAGAGGGTAAAAAGAATCTGCAATTCTTGATGCAGAGGCTGAAAAACAGGCAGCTATCCTTCGGGCAGAGGCTCAGAAAGAACGTATGATCAAAGAGGCTGAAGGTCAGGCAGAGGCAGTACTGAAGGTAAAGAAGGCGACTGCAGAAGTACTTCGTATGATCAAGGAAGCAGGTGCTGACAATGCAGTTCTTACCCTGAAGAGCTTCTGGAAGCTCTTGCGAAAGTGGCAGACGGCAAATCTACCAAGATCATTATCCCGTCAGAGATCCAGAACCTGGCAGGACTGGCAGCTTCTTTGAAGGAAGTTGTTGTGGATGAGAAGGATAAAAAAGAAGAGTAACATTCTTGAAACAAGAAATTAATGAGATGAAAGCCGGCTATGGTCAGTCTGAAAAGTGAAAAATTCAAAGACTTGTACGACAGTTTACTGTAAAGCATGACAGAAAGAAAAAATGGTGCCAGGTACTATACCCGACACCAGAGGAGGATTATTATGAACTTAAAAGGCAGAAATTTTTTGACACTGAAAGACTTTACACCAGAGGAAATTCTGTATCTTCTTGATTTATCCGCTGAGTTAAAGGCAAAGAAGAAAGCCGGCGAGCTTCACGAATATTACAGAGGCAAAAATATTGCACTTATTTTTGAAAAAACAAGTACAAGAACCCGCTGCTCTTTTGAGGTAGCTGCCCATGATCTTGGAATGGGAAGCACCTATCTGGATCCAACTGGCTCCCAGATCGGCAAGAAAGAGAGCATTGCAGATACTGCGAGAGTTCTTGGAAGAATGTATGATGGAATTGAATATCGTGGATTTGGACAGGACATTGTGGAAGAGCTTGCAAAATATGCTGGTGTTCCGGTATGGAATGGTCTGACCAACGAATATCATCCAACACAGATGTTAGCAGATATGCTTACCATCCGTGAGCATTTCGGTCATCTGAAAGGAATCAAGCTGGCATATATGGGCGATGCCCGCTACAATATGGGTAAATTCCCTGATGGTAGCCTGCGCTAAGCTTGGGTATGCACTTCGTGGCCTGCACAAGCAGCAAATATTTCCCGAATGAGGAGCTGGTTGCTCAGTGCAAAGAGTACGCAGCAGAGTCCGGCGCAACCATTACTCTTACAGAGGATGTAGAGGCTGGAACAAAAGATGCAGATGTAATCTATACAGACGTATGGGTATCTATGGGTGAGCCGGATGAGGTATGGACAGAGAGAATCCATGACCTGACACCTTATCAAGGTAACTAACGACGTTATGAAAAATGCAGGGGAGAAAGCAATCTTCCTTCACTGTCTGCCAGCATTTCATGACCTGAAAACAAAGATTGGAAAAGAGATGGGCGAGCGTTTCAACCTTACAGACATGGAGGTTACAGACGAGGTATTCGAGTCTCCGCAGTCCAAGGTATTTGACGAAGCAGAGAACCGTATGCATACCATTAAAGCGGTTATGGTTGCTACACTGGGAGAGCCTCGAGAATAAATAATTCGGCTTCCAGATAACAATGAATTAATGAAAGAAAGGGTATCTGAAATGATTTCCGAAAAAAAGAATCATATGAAGAAATTGGCACGGGCAGTATCTATAACGAAACCACAATTGCAGATCAGATACATACAAAATGGGCGGGCAAAACCGTCCATTTTGCAAGAGAAATTGATTCTACCAATTTGTGGATCAAGCGTCTGGCGAAGGAAGGCGCATCAGAGGGGAACTCTTGCACTGGCAGAATTTCAGTCAGCAGGAAGAGGAAGACTTGGCAGATCCTGGGAGGTACCAGAGGGTACGTCGGTTATGATGAGCATTCTTCTCAGACCGAAATTTGAACCTCAGTATGCACCAACCCCTTACCCTTGTAATGGGATGGCTGTGGCGAAAGCAGTGAAGAGTCTTGGATTTGATGTAAGTATCAAATGGCCCAATGATGTGGTGGTTTCCCACAAAAAAATATGCGGAATCCTTACCGAAATGGGGGTTCGCGATGGAAAAATTGACTATGCAGTCATCGGAGTGGGAATTAATGTAAATATCAAAGAGTTTCCGGAGGAGATGGTAGACAAGGCTACATCCCTTTATCTGGAGAGCGGCAGGAATTTGACAGAAGCCAGATTCCCGGGCTTGTGATGGAAGCTTTTGAGGAATACTATGAAAAATTTGCAGCGACCTGTGACCTCAGTGGGCTGAAAGAGGAATATGAAAGTATTCTTGCTAATTACAATCAGCCGGTGCGTGTGCTGGCGAAAGAGCCGTACGAGGGCGTGGCCAGAGGGATTACAGATGGCGGAGAGCTGTTGGTAGAGAAAACTGATGGAACGATTGTAGCTGTCAGCGCCGGTGAGGTTTCGGTTCGCGGGCTGTATAGCTATGTGTAAGGCTATTGTTTAGGCACATTTTCGCAAATGATATTCCCCACTGATTGCGATAATCCTACAGTGAATGGGGCATATCACTTGCGAAAATGTTGTTGACACAGATGAAAACAGAAAGGTGGGACTTAATTGTATCAGGAGAATGTAGTGCTTTGCGGCGCAAGCGCCTATGAACAGAAATATTACTTTAATAAAGACTTTGATTCTCTGCCTGATCATGTGAAGAAGGAACTGCAGATCATGTGTGTTCTTTTTCACAGAAGAGATTGGCGGAATTTTCACACTGGAATTTGATGATCACGGAAACCTGCAGTTTAAAACAGAGGCTACGGAAGCTGATGGATTTTATGATGATATTGGCGGTGCATTGAAGATTAAAAAGCTGCGTGTGGAGAAAGAGGAGCTTCTGGAATCTCTGGAAATGTATTATCGTGTGTTCTTCCTTGGGGAAGATGTGGATAAAGAGAAGACAGAAGAGTAAGCTGTGTGGATAAACTGATAAACAGGGAAAATAGCAGCTCATCAGATGTGACATTTGAGTTCACGAAGCGAGTAATTGTTGAAAGGATTGAATAGTTACACATCAAATATGAAAGTAATTAAGGTGATATGAGTAGTAATTTAGATTCTAAGTTGAGATATGAGCTTCCAAAGAAGATGCAGTGGAAGATCGGAAATGTGGAGATCCCTAACCGGTTCGTCCTGGCGCCAATGGCGGGCGTTACCGACCTGGCTTTCGCAGGCTTTGCAAGGAGCAGGGCGCTGGGCTTCTCTGCATGGAGATGATCAGTGCCAAGGCTATTTCCTATAAGAACAAAAAATACCAGGGCTCTGATGGAAATCGACCCGGTGGAGCATCCTATTTCCATGCAGCTCTTTGGAAGTGAGCCAGAGCTGATGACGGAGGTGGCGAAGGAAATCGAGGAAGAGCCTTTTGACATTCTGGATATCAATATGGGATGCCCGGTGCCGAAGGTGGTAAATAACGGTGAGGGTTCAGCTCTTTTGAAAAATCCGGATCTGATCGTGAAGATTGTGAAAAGCATTTCTTCTGCCATTCAGAAACCATTGACAGTGAAAGGTTCGCATCCCCGGTTTTGAGAATGAGCCGGTGGATATTGTGGAGATTGCAAAGCGCGTGGAGGATGCCGGGGCAGCAGCTATTGCAGTTCATGGACGGACACGGCAGCAGTATTATTCCGGGATAGCAGACTGGGGAGACCATTGCCAGGGTTAAAGAAGCAGTTTCCATTCCGGTGATTGGAAATGGGGATGTGGATTCGCCGAAAAAGGCGGAGAAACTTTTCCGGCAGACCGGATGTGATGCGGTGATGATCGGGCGTGCTGTGGAAGGAAATCCATGGATATTTCGGGAGATGAATCACTATTTTGCAACAGGGGAAGAGCTGGCAAGACCGTCTCTTGCCGAGGTGAAAGCGATGATTCTGAAGCATGCGCGAGCGCAGATAGAGATGAAGGGTGAGTTTATCGGCATTCGGGAGATGCGTAAGCATGTGGCATGGTATACAGCCGGAATGCCCCACAGTGCAGGGCTTCGTAGGGAGTCCAATAATATTGAGAGTTATGCAGATTTGGAGAAGCTGCTGGAGAGATTATAATTATGTTCAGTGGATCTGATTCTGCAAAAAAAAAATCATTTCAAATGTAGTGTTGACCAGATGAGTGGAAAACCGCTGTATGGTGATGAAAAAAAAGATAATAATCAGACGTATGAGAGGTCAGGAGGTTTGGGCTGGGAAGGCTGGAACTTGCTGACTTTTTCTATAGTTGAAAGGGAACGATTATGGATAAATTACTGAAATATAACGGTGTGCAGGAAGCATTAAAATTTCTGCGCGAAGATGATGAAAGAACTTTGCAGGAGCACCTGGAAATGTGCCAGATTCCTGCGCCTTCCTATGAAGAAGGGGAGAAAGCGGAATATGTCCGAAAGAAGATGGTGGATGCCGGTCTTTCAGAGGTGCACGTTGATGAGGTGGGAAATGTGCTGGGAACCTGGAAAGGGACTGGGAATGGACCGCGAATTATGGTTGCGGGACATACAGACACTGTTTTCCCCAAGGGAGACAGACCTTTTACTTTGAAGAAAGAAGGCGAACGCTACAGCTGTCCGGGAATCGGAGACGATACCAGGGCGGTAGCGGAGCTTCTCAGTCTTGCAAGAGCAATGAATGCTACAGGCATTCGCGGCGAGGGAGATATTGTGTTCTGTGCAAATGTGTGCGAAGAGGGACTTGGTGATCTGAGGGAATTAAGCATGTATTTAAGGATATGGCAGACACAGAAGGGGCGCTACGACGGTTTCGTTTCCATTGATGATAAAAAACCTCTGGAATCATTTACCAGGCAGTAGGCAGCGAGCGCTATCTGGTAACTTTCCACGGAACCGGCGGACACAGCTTCACCGGCTTCGGAATTCCCAACCCGATTCACGCAATGGGAAGGGCGATTGCGAAAATCAGCGATTTCCAGACACCAAAGAATCCGAAAACTACTTTCAGTGTAGGCGTAGTAAACGGCGGCACGTCTGTAAATGTAATTGCGGCAGAGTGTTCTATGCTGGTGGATATGCGCTCTGTGGATGCAGGGGAACTTGAGAAATTATCCGCAAAACTCCACCAGGCAATAGAAGAAGCCGTGAATGAGGAAAACGCCCGCTGGGGATATGGAACTTTAAGTTCTGAGAGTACAGGAACCCTTGACGACAATAATATGACAGCGAAAAGCAGTGTGGGAGATACAGCTGGCGCAGTGCCAGTGAATGCTGATAATGGAAACAGGGGAAACCCCAGCAGAAGATGACCGCATTACAGTCACCTTCGAACAAAAGGGTAGGCGCCCTGCTGGTACCCAGGAAAAATCCTGCCAGATTGTCCAGGCTGCAAATGCTGCAAATCAGGCCATTGGCATGGAAACCCTGTACATCGGTGCCGCCAGCACAGACGCCAACATCCCCATCAGTCTTGGAATCCCTGCCATCACCGTGGGCTGGGGAGGAAAAGGCGGTGGAGAGCATACCATCCACGAATGGTACGAACCTGCAGAATCCTGGAAAGGACCACAAAGGGATTTGCTTTTTGCTTCTGGCACTGTCTGGATATGAAGGTGTACAAGGATATCAGCTCCCTTGTATAGAAAGGTAAGAGCAGTCGCAGATGCTTGACATGTAAGCCTCAATACATATATAATTCGAGAGAAATCTAAAAGAATAAAGGAAGATAAAGAATCCCCCGGAAAGAAAGGATTTCGAAACAGAATGCCATTTTTCCGGGGGACTTATATAATCTGACATTATTTTTGACGCTTTTTCCGAAGAATTACAAAAAAATCAGAATTGAGGCAAAAAGTACAAATAAAATAGAGCAGGAAAGCAGGTAATTCAAAGAAGCTCCCATAATTCCCCACTGGTTTACCATAGTTCTTGCAACAGCAATTGTAATAACCGCCGTGACGGAATAAACCGGAAGCATACATTTGCCCCATCGGATGGCGATGAGGATATTGTAGAGCATATAAACCTCTGCACCGATTCCGCCGCCAATCAGCAGCACAATAAACTGCAGCTTATAAGGGAGACAGATCTACGCCGTAGATAATCTCCAAAAGTGTTCGGCCAATCAGATGTCCGCCGACTACGATTCCTGCACAGCACACTAGAATAACTGTAATGATACGAAGAACATACATAGTGAATTTTTTTCAGGTCATTTTCCCACCATAATTGTGCGATAGTAGTGATGGTAGGCTTGAATACAAACTCACACATGAGGGTAATGACGAAGGACGGCATAAACAGAATACTGTAATAGGTCTGGTACTCGTCCGTCAGCACGTTGGCCATAGCGTATTTCGGTACATTGTAAAGAAGCAGGGAAAGGAAGGTACCGATAAACATAGGGGTGCATATTTTCAGTAACTTCGTTACGTGTCGGAATTTGTGCGAATCGCCTATACTGTGACTGGCTTCGCACTTGTTCGCAGTGTCCATGCCTTGACTGGCTTCACACTTATGTGTGTTGCCAGAACTCTGGTCAGTTTTACATTTATATGCATCGCCCATCGCCTGCTTAGCGTGCGTGCTGGCAGGTAGTGTTGTCTGCAGTGGCGTCTGGCATTCCATATCTTCGTGCAAACCAGGAATTCACTGCCAGACAGAGAATCAGGGATGTGACAGCTGTGGCAGTGCAGGTAATATACAGGCTCTTTGTGACCATAAGAATGCCTGTAAAAAATACTGCCGAGTAAACGTTACGGATGGTCAGCGCCTTTCCCATCTGCTCCACGTGATAATTCTGCTGAAGATTTCCATGGAAAACATCCTCCACGGCATCGATCATTTTTTCATCATAATAATAAAAATACTGATGACAATATACTCGCCGCTGAAATTGAAAGAGCTGTATATAATTCCGAACAGCATCATCAATCCGCAGGTAATTACCCTGGAAAGCTTGTATTCGGAAAAGGAATACTTCTGGTTCAGATCCGTGGCCTGGTATGTACGGACACCGTAGCGACCTACCTGGAGCAGCAGCTGGGCAGTGGCATAGCTAAGTGAGAAAAAAACCTGCCAGGGTGGCACCACAGATTCGGGTTACTACAAGGAGATACAGAAAGGAAGAACCGGAATAACAGGTACTTCCGATCATATTCCATAAAAAAAGCTTTTTTTACATTTTTTTTCTTTCTTCATTAAAAATTCCTTTTCATTTCTTTACAAAAACTTTCTTATACATTTTTTCCGCAATACTGTACAGTCCGGTTTTCTGCAAAATCGGGTTTACTTTACGGATAATTCTGGTAAGGGTGGAGCCCTTCATATATTTGCGGAGCAGAGCTTCCTTGGTCTTTAGATCAGCGGCTGCACTGTATTCAGTCCAGAAGGCTTCCCCGATTCCGGGAGCCTTGGTGGAATATTCCAGATGAGGCTGCCATCCGGCTGCTTTGGAAACAGGCTGGTAAACTGCGTTTTCACGGATAAGGACAAAAGCTTCCGGCCTTTTTCCGTGTTCACAAGAACCTCATTTACACCACCGGTAACATCAAATTTGATGCCCGCGCTGTCCACATTCCAAAGAAATCTCAAGGGTAAAATCTGCCGGCCTTTTATAGCTTGTGTAATGGCAATGGAAGCAGGATGGACGGACTGGGAAAAGACTGAGGAATATTTTGTTAAAGGAAAATTCTTCAAGTACAGGCAGCAGATTTCCCTTGGAAACAGAAATGTCCATCACCTGTTTTTCCAGGAGACACGTTTGCTTCTCATGTTGATGGAAGTAATCTGTGCGTCAGTGTCCATATACTTGGACTTCAAAATCTCCAGATAATCCTTCCATACACCAGGGCTTGGAACTCCGTGGCAGATATTGTCACAGGTGTAAAGGCTGGTAGTATCTGCGTGTTTTATTTCCAGAAAACGGGCAACACCTGCAATCTGGCAGGGAGTGCCGGTAAGCAGCACTGTAAGGCCGTTTGCCAGGTCATCACAGATCGTCTGATATATATGTGATGGATCACTTTGCACATATTTGGAAGTGCGGAAAGCCGCAGCTTTTTTTCTGCCGAGTCTGCGCGCATATGGCGCACCTGGAAGCCCCTCATCGAAAGAAACTCCGTAAATGACGCCGCCCCGAGCAAGTGTCCAGTCCGCAAGCAGGGGGAAAACATACCGCCAGATGAACTTTCACTGACAATGGCTTTCTGATGATTCTGGAGCGCATAGATATCCGGAACTGCATCAGCACCTGTATATGTGTTCTGAAGGGGACAGACTTTGGTACACAGATTACAGTGAACACATAATTCCCCTGATTAATTTCAGGGTAAAAGGAAACCGCATTCATCCTTTTTTCATGGAGATTGCGGACTTGGGACAGGAGAAACTGCAGGCCATACAGCCGCAGCAATCCTGTTTCATCTGAGTTGCTGTAAGCATAGTAAAAAACCTCCGTGATCATTAAGGGTTTTCACTTAAATGTCTTCGAAATTTATCTTCAAATTTATCTTTAAAATTCGGCATCAAAATTAAAGTACTTCCGCCTCACTTACCATTTTCCGCAGTTGCTCCATAGAATGTTCCCGGAAACGGGCAATCTGCTCATTTGCATAAGTAAAATCAATTTCTTCGGTAAGCTTCTCGTAAGAAACATCATCCATAGTTCTATCGGTAAGCTTCACCAGATTAAGAAGCTGCTGAACACGGCGGTTCATGTGGTGACCATTCACCTTGGCGAAGAATTTGCGGTTAAAAATAAGGGAAAATACAACTCCGTGGAAAGAATCTGAAACTACATATTCTGCATTTTTGAAAAGTCCCATCCACTCTGCAGGACCAACTGTGATCTTGCAGTCACATTTCAGAAGTCCCACAAGAGGAAACGGAATGTAAACAACGCGATAGCCGGTTTTGTCATGGAGACGGTGGGCGAAATCAACGATTTCCTTATTAATGCCAAGCTGGTAAACCAGAATATATTTCTCTTTATATTTAGGTTCCACCAGAAGCTTATCCCACTCTTCCGCAGTGAGAAGAAGGGTAGGATCGCAGACCACTTCAGGACGCTTCTGGGTCAGGGGTTCTCTACAATGTCAGCCCCATAGTCTTCACGAACCAGAATTTCATCAAAATCGGAAAGCAGCTTTCTTTATATTTCTGCTGGTATTCTTCCGGCGGAAGATTTTCACCGATACTTGCAGCATAGCTGCATTTCTTTTTCCCTCTTTTACAAAATCAAGGAAATAGGTGGTATCAAAATTGGTAAGCTTGTAGTCCCAGATCTGGTCGCTGCCTGCAATATAAATGTCGTATTTGCCGGCAACAGGCTGCATTTTCCCCTGGGTAACCGGCTGGCTGTAGCGCATGTGTCTGCGGAATCTGTTGCATTTGAAACGGCGGGGAATGTAGCAGATATGGCCGATTGTCCCGTAAATATAGTTAAAAAGTCCTTTCTTTTTCAGATTCACCAGACGGAAGGGATTGCTGATATAATCACAGCGGTAATCAATAATCTCTGGCTGTGTGCCGATCTCGCGTAGTTTCTTCTGAAGGGGCATAGCTCTGCAGAATCGCGCCATAAAGTTATCATAATTATGGAAGGTAATCACACCTACTCGTTTTTTTTTTCCATAGCTTCCTCTGAGTTTTTTATTAAAAAGCATAACGGTTCGGATTATTATAAATTTTGATAGTTCCCTAGATGGGTAATAAAGTCTGTTCAAATTATAACAGTTCGAAGAGTGGGTTGCAATAAGAAGTGGGAAAGTGGGTGCTCAAGATCAAAAAGGTGGACGTTGGAAGCGAAAGGTGGACATTGGAAGCAAAAAAGTGGATATTGGAAGTGAAAAAGTGGATATTGGAAGAAAAAAGTGGACATTAAAACGAAGAAATTGAAATTTACCGTACATGGTAATTGGGAGCTGGGCTCTCACAAACAGGTTGAAATCCCCGAAAAGTAGGCTATAATAGATGTCATAAAAAGTAATTCCAAGACAATGAAAGCAAGCTGCAAAGTAAAAGCAAGTTAGGAAAGAAAATAATTAAGAAGTAAACCCAACAAAGAAATGTATCAAACATAAACCACAGAAGGGAGATTTTACCATGGCAAAGACAATTCGGGAATTAACAGCAGATTTACTGGCAGCACCATCTGCATGCAAGGAAGTGAAAGAGGCAGCACAGAATTATCTGGATGCAGCAGGAAAAAGAGGGCGAGGCAGCTGCGGCGAAGGCTTACGTGGCAGAGCTGGAAGCAGACATTATGTCGATCGACGGTCTGATTTCTTTCGCAGGATCCGATATGGGAGCGAAAGTCTTCGGCGCAGACGGGGCGAAGAACATTCTGGCCCATGCCAAAGAGCGCAAGGCAGCAGGTGCGAAATACTGCGACTGTCCGGCATGCGCAGCCTGTGAGGCATTGCTGGACCAGAAAGATAAAATTTTGAAGTGAGGGAAAAAATGGCTGGATATTTAATTGCAGAGACAACTCGTGAAGAACGGGAGAAGATTGTGGCAGAGTCACTGGGAAATATAGAAGCCAGCTGTGACGGCTGCATGGCCGGACTGGCAGAGATGTATCAGGGATTACATAGATGGCGAAAAAGAACTCCGCCAGATCAACATGGAATTTAACAGCAGATATGTAAAAGGTGAGGATATGCCTGTAAAAAGCCGATGTCCAATGTAAGAAAAGGTATGCAGATATATGGAAAATGATGCAGATATACGAAGCTGATGCAGATATACGAAGCTGATGCAGATATACGAAGCTGATGCAGATATGCAGAAACGGATGCAAATATACAGAAAATAATTCAGACATACGAGGAGAGACTGACATGGAGACAATAACAAGCGAAGAGGCATTTCAGTTACTGAAAAAATACAACAAAGATCCTTTTCACATCCAGCATGCCCTGACGGTAGAAGCCGTTATGAAATGGTATGCCAGAGAACTTGGACATGGAGCTGAAATCTCTTAAAAAAAATATAAGGGCAAAGGTTTCGCTGCAGGATGTTCCGTGAAGTCATCCAGCGTGGCGCGGAGCACCTTGGCTGGGATCTGGAGAAACTGCTGACCATGACTTTGCAGGCAATGGCAGAAAGCGAAGACACAATCAACGCAGAGATGGAAGCCGAGAACGCGTAACTGTGAAAAAAATAGAAGAAGTGCAAATACTGAAGAAGCGTAAACACTTCTTCTTTTTTACATAAAATTATCCGTGCTTTACTCTATAAATTAATAGGCGCAGCACATAAGCTGGCATTTTTCTGGTTCCTCTTTTCCCATTCGGTTTACAGTTCTATAGGGAATTTCAAAATATTCGCAAAATTGCTTTCGGTTCATTCCGGTCTGCTCACGCAATTTCTTTATTTCATTTTGTACGTCCATCATTCCTCCACTAAAAGTTACACAATGTGTATATATTGTGACATGTTTTTATGTTTTATTCAATTGTTTTTGAGGTATCTTTCTGATTTTAGAAAGGAATGTTTTTCAACCGTTTTTCGGTTATTTTATCCCATGTTTATTGACGTGCAAAGAGAAAAAATATATTATGGATGTATAAGGGGAGTTTTTTGCCCTCTGGCATCCAATTACGCCGCCGAAAAAGTTTTTTCCTAATTTAATAGAATAAGTGTTTTTGCACAGAAGCAAGAATATCATATAATGTTGACTGCTAATAGCATTTATGGAGAAAATAAATGGACAAGAAAATATTAAAGGTCTGTATGCTGGGAAGCTTTTCCCTGGAATATGCGGGGGAAAGAGCTGGTGCTGGACCGCAATAAGAACTCGAAAAACAACACAGTTGTTCCAGCTGCTCATGCTTCATACCGAAGACGGCGGAATTTCCAAGGCGGCAATGATTGAAGCCTTATACGGTCGGGTAGAGGTTGAGAACAAAAACAGCAGCCTGAACAACACCATTTTCCGCTTAAGGAAACAGTTGAAGGACATTGGCCTGCCGGAGAGTAAGTACATTAACATTCAGTCTGGTATGTGCTGCTGGGATGAGAACATCAAGGTCTGGGTAGATGTATGCGAATTTAAGAGGTTGGTGGAACAGGTCCGGACGGAGAAAAAAGAGAAGGTGACCGGTTACAGCTGTGGCTGAAGATCTGGAAAATCTATAAAGGCGAATTTCTCCCGGATATGATCGGGGAAAACTGGGCGGCAGTGGAAAATGTTCAATGCAGAGATGATTATTTCCAGGTGACGACCCAGCTGTGCCAGTGGCTGAAAAACAACGAGCGATACGAAGATCTGCACCGGATTTCCCATATGACAGCAGAAATCTATCCCTTCGATGAATGGCAGATCTGGGAAATCGACAGTCTGATTGGAATGTCCAGATATAAGGAAGGTCTTGAAGTTTACAAAAATACAGAGCGGCGGCTGTTCGAAGAGCTGGGAGTCGCTCCCTCTGCCCGGATGCTGGAGCAGTTCCAGCTGATGGGAGAGCGAACCTCCCAGGCCGCAGGTGCAATTGAGGACATCAAGGAAAGACTTCGGGAAAAAGATGCGGAAGTAGGTGCTTATTATTGCCCGTTCCCCAAGCTTTATTGATATTTACCATGTATTCTGCCGTATGGTGGAGCGCTCCGGCTTGTCGGTGTTCGTCATGCTCTGTACCCTGGATTATAAGAAAAATGACATTTCAGAAGAAAAAAGAGCGTGACATGTCCCACGCCTTGAAGAAAGCCATACAATCCTCTGTCCGCAAAGGGGATTTTTATACAAAATACAATATGCGGCAGTACATAATCATGCTGATCGGAATCAGCCAGGAAAACTGTCCAATGGTTTCCAGGCGAATTGAGAAAGCCTTCCGCAAATGTTCCGGTGAGAAGAAATCTCTGCAGGTAGACTTCTACGTGGCATCAGTAGGTGAGGTGTGCGAAAGCGATGGCGTTATAGTTGATCGAAGAACCTGATGGGACCGTGGCCTTCATAAGACTGCAGAAACGTAAAACTTATATAAAAAGCCACCACTATTATGGAAAATGTTTTGCAAATGAAAGAGATGGAGAAAGAGCTTAGATGTTACAATAGCTATAAATAATGAACCATTTTAAATAATAATACACGAATGTGAAGGAAAACAATCCATGTTCGGTTAAAATAAATGGATATTCTAAGTTCAAGAAAGGAATGAGAATTTATGAAGAAGAATGGTTATGTAAGAAGATTTCTAGCATTGTTTCTCACTCTGGTGATGATCATGGCCGACTCATCAGTGACTACGTTTGCGGCGACGGTGGGAATGGTAAGTACGCAGAGTCTGAATTATGTTGATGTTAGGCTTAATGCCCCGGACGGAACTTACTATGTGGCTGCAATGAAAGATAACGGTTCATGGTACGAGGCTAAATCACAGGTCGCTGAAGTTGAAGTGACAGGTGGTTATGCAGATACAACATTAAGCGTGTCAGACATTAGTGATGCCCAAATTGTTTTGTTAAGGTTAAAACAGGGGAAGCTATAGTCAGAATTATGATCAAAGTAATTATGCTGTAATAAAAAGCAATAATATATTAGACTACACCAAAAAGGTATCTGGCGGTGAGATTAATGGTGACGCGGCGGCAGAGATAAACGTTACCACTATTGGTAATACCACTGTTTCAGATGTATATGGTTCTCTGGGATCTGCGACAAATTATGCTGTGTTTGCAGGAACGTTCTATAATGCTGGCGACATGGAAGGAAATATTGCCACAGATTCGTTTCACTCAGATGGTAGTGATATAGGCGATAGCGGTAACGTTGGCCAGTATACAGAAAGATTAAAGATTCATACAACTAAAACGGTTTCTGGATTAAAAGATACAGAAACATTTAAATTTGATTATTTGATAGCAACGATAAGCTGGTACAGGTAAAAAGCGCTTACATTTAGTAAGGATGGAACTCAATCTTTCAATTTTGATACGATTGAGTTAGGAAGCTCCAGCGGAACGGGTTCTTCTTCCTATAAGTATAGTGTATATGAGCTCGAAGAAAGTAAGTCAGACAATATACGTATGGCAGTGGAAAATATAATAAGGTAAGTAATACATATAAGGACTTCACAGTATCTTATATAGTGAAAATACAGCAATTGAAATTTTTAATAATGATAACTACGTAAAAACAGCTAGTGGTACAGTTAAATTAAGAGATGGAAATCTGTACACAACATCTAAATCAGGTGAAATTTCAATATCAGGACAAGTAAATAATGTAAAAATATGGCTTGTCAGATAGTGAGTTTACTTCAAGAGTTACTAATGGAGAATATTCTTCTGGTGGCGTATCTGCCATGATTAATGGGAAGTTGAAAACTCTGGCCAGGGATTTAGGAACGGCTAAATCAGGAAATGGTACACAGGTTATTTATATTACTCCAAATGTCTTGACCGGAAATTCGGTTTATTTACCATACAATGGAAATATATTAGCCGATTCAGCTGAAAAATTAGTAATAAATATGATTGTTCCAGATGGAATAACAGAACTTGATTTGTTAGGCGGTGATATCGGAATAGTAGATGTTGGTGGAACTAATATTAAGGATGGCAAAAACTGGTCAAAAAGCTGGCCCTGAATATCGTATGGAATTATATAAAAAGAAGATGGAACTCCATTTAATGGAACAGTTAAGTTAGGTGGAGGTCAGTTACCTGGTATTCAGTTGTTACCAGATGGAACCTTATATTCTGGAAATAATGTCTCTCAGTTAGATGTGGCAAAAATTCTACATCAGATAGGTGGAGAAATTCATAAAGCCCCTATTCAGGGGAGAACGTACTGCCTATGTAAATATTTCTAACACTGGAGCAAGTGGAACATATACACCTGTTGTAAAGAAGGAGTTAAGTGGTCGAGAACTAAAAAGAGGGGGAATTTAGCTTCACAATCGCAGAAGTAGATTCGGCCGGAAATGCAGTAACAGGTGGCTATACAGACACCAAGAGCAATGCGGCAGACGGAACCGTGACTTTTGATACAATCACATATACTACGGCGAAAAACTTATTATTATAAAGTGATTGAAAAAGTACCGGAAAATAAACTTCCAGGAGTGACGTATACTACAGATAGTTACATTATTACAGTAACGGTAACTAATAATGGAAACGGAACACTGAATGCGAGTGCTGATAAAGGGCTAGATAATCTGGTATTTCATAACAGTTATACATCTAAGAAAACAGGAATCACCTTCAGCGGAACAAAGACCCTGGAAGGAAAGACCCTGGAAGCAGGAAAGTTCACCTTCGTCCTGCAGGAAACAGATAAAAACTGGAAAGCAAAAGACGGAAAAGCAGCAGTGACCGCGACCAACGGTGCGAATGGGGCTTACAGCTTCGGAAAGATCGAGTACACAGAGGCAGGAACCTACTATTACAAAACCGTCAGCGAGCAGGGAAAAGGAACAACCGTAGAGGGAATCACCTATGATGCAACTGAATACAAGATCACGGTAACCGTAACAGATGACGGAAAAGGAAACCTGGTAGCAAAGGCAGACCGTGAAGTGAACAACCTGGACTTCAAGAACAGTTATAGTTCCCAGAAAACAGGAATCACCTTCAGCGGGTTTCAACAAAGACCCTGGAAGGAAAGACCCTGGAAGCAGGAAAGTTCACCTTCGTCCTGCAGGAAACAGATAAAAAACTGGAAAGCAAAAGACGGAAAAGCAGCAGTGACCGCGACCAACGGTGAGAATGGGGCTTACAGCTTCGGAAAGATCGAGTACACAAAGGCAGGAACCTACTATTACACCGTCAGCGAGCAGGGGAAAAGGAACAACCGTAGACGGAATCACCTATGATGCAACCGAATACAAGATCACGGTAACCGTAACAGATGACGGAAAGGGAAAACTGGTAGCAAAGGCAGACCGTGAAGTGAACAACCTGAATTTCAAGAACACCTATAGTTCCCAGAAAACAGAAATCACATTCAGCGGAACAAAGACCCTGGAAGGAAAGACCCTGGAAGCAGGAAAGTTCACCTTCGTCCTGCAGGAAACAGATAAGGACTGGAAAGCAAAAGACGGAAAAGCAGCAGTGACCGCGACCAACGGTGAGAATGGGGCTTACAGCTTCGGAAAGATCGAGTACACAAAAGCAGGAACCTATTATTACACCGTCAGCGAGCAGGGAAAAGGAACAACCGTAGACGGAATCACCTATGATGCAACCGAATACAAGATCACGGTAACCGTAACAGATGCCGGAAAAGGAAAACTGGTAGCAAAGGCAGACCGTGAAGTGAACAACCCGAATTTCAAGAACACCTATAGTTCCCAGAAAACAGAAATCACATTCAGCGGAACAAAGACCCTGGAAGGAAAGACCCTGGAAGCAGGAAAGTTCACCTTCGTCCTGCAGGAAACAGATAAGGACTGGAAAGCAAAAGACGGAAAAGCAGCAGTGACCGCGACCAACGGTGAGAATGGGGCTTACAGCTTGGAAAGATCGAGTACACAAAGGCAGGAACCTATTATTACACCGTCAGCGAGCAGGGAAAAGGAACAACCGTAGAGGGAATCACCTATGATGCAACTGAATACAAGATCACGGTAACCGTAACAGATGACTCGGAAAAGGAAACCTGGTAGCAAAGGCAGACCGTGAAGTGAACAACCTGGATTTCAAGAACAGTTATAGTTCCCAGAAAACAGAAATCACATTCAGCGGAACAAAGACCCTGGAAGGAAAGACCCTGGAAGCAGGAAAGTTCACCTTCGTCCTGCAGGAAACAGATAAAGACGGGAAAGCAAAAGACGGAAAAGCAGCAGTGACTGTGACCAACGGTGCGAATGGGGCTTACAGCTTCGGAAAGATCGAGTACACGAAGGCAGGAACCTATTATTACACCGTCAGCGAGCAGGGAAAAAGGAACAACCGTAGAGGGAATCACCTATGATGCAACTGAATACAAGATCACGGTAACCGTAACAGATGACGGAAAAGGAAACCTGGTAGCAAAGTGCAGATCGGAAAGTGGATGAGCTGAATTTTACCAACACTTATAAGGCGACCGGCTCCACAACCCTCACCGCAACCAAGACCTTGACTGGACGTTCCTTCCAGTCTGGTGATAACTGGACATTCACAGTAACAGCATCTCCGACAACTGCCCCGATGCCGGAACATCCAGTCATTACCACAAGTGCAACCAGTGGAAACAGCGAAACTCTTAATTTTTGGAAAGATTAACTACACACTTAAAGATGTTGGAACCTACGTTTACACAATTACCGAGTCTGGAAATGTAACAAACGTAGAAAACGATCCGAACACAGCAAGAACTGTGAAAGTTATCGTTACAGACAACGGAGATGGAACACTTAAGGTTGAGCAGATAGAAGATGCCAAAAATGGTTTAACTTTCACCAATAAATATGCGGAAGGTGAAACTACACTTGGTGTGACAAAGGTATTAAGCGGCCGTGAATTTAAAGACGGAGATGCATGGACATTCAACCCGACAGCAGATTCTGAAACTGCTCCAATGCCGGCAGAAACAAGTGTAACAACAACTGCAACCAGTGGAAACAGTCAGTCATTGACCTTTGGAACTATTAAGTACAGCCTTGCAGATGTTGGAAATACCTATACCTATACAATTACCGAAAGCGGAAGCGGAGAGGGCGTAACCAACGATCAAACGCAACCCGTACCGTAACAGTAACTGTAGCAGAAGGTAGTGACGGCAAGCTTGCTATCACCAGAACAGAGTCTGAGGGTGGAACTGTATTTACCAATATTTATAATGCTACCGGAAGTCTCACATTGGAAGCAAATAAGAAGCTTAAGAATAAAACTCTTGCAGCTGGTGCATTTAGCTTTGAGCTGAAGGAACTGACTGCTGAGAATACAAAAGTTCTTGAGACAATTCTAACGAAGCTGACGGAAGTGTGAACTTTACCACAATTAATTACACCCTTGCAGACGTTGGTACTCATACTTATACAGTATCAGAAGTTAAGGGAGATGATGGAACTGTTACTTATGACGGAACTATTTATACAGTAGAAGCAACTGTAACAGATGCCGGAAATGGAACCTTGAATGTAAGCAAGGTTATTAAGAAAAAAAATGGTGAGAAAGTAGATTCCATTGATTTCACGAATACTTATGTAGGAGAAATCGAGATTGCTGGAACCAAGACCTGGAATGATAATAATGACCAGGAGGGAATCCGTCCAACAAGCATTACCGTAAACCTTTTTGCAAATGGTGAGAAAGTTAAAGATCAGAAGGTAACTCGATGGAAATGGAAATTGGAATTATAAATTTGAGAAACTTCCAGAGTACAATGAGAATGGAAAAATTACTTACACACCGTAACCGAGGATGCAGTTGAAGGCTACACCACCGAGCTGGATGGCAACAACTTCATCAACACCCATGTACCAGAAACAACCGAGATCAGCGGAACCAAGACCTGGAATGATGCAGAGGATCGGGACGGCAAACGCCCAGAGAAGCATTACCGTGAAACTTCTTGCAAATGGAGAAGAAGTGAACAGCCAGACGGTAACCGCAGGCGAGGATGGCAGCTGGAACTACAGCTTTACCAATCTGCCGAAGTTCGCAAATGGCCAGGAAATCACCTACACCGTAAGCGAAACCCCCGGTAGAGGACTACACCACGACCTATGATGACAACGACATTATCAACAGCTACACCCCAGGCCAGACCAGTGCCACCATCACCAAGATTTGGGCTGATGCAGAGAACCAGGATGCAATCCGTCCGGAGAGCATCACCGTAACTCTTCTTGCAGATGGCAAAGAAACAGGAACAACAGCGACTCTGACTGCAGCCAACAACTGGACCGAGACCATAACCGGTCTTCCGGAGAAGGCTAACAGAAAAGCAATCGAGTACACCTGGGCAGAGAAAGATCTTCCAGATGGATACGAACTGACCGATAACAGCACAGACGGAACCGTTACAACCCTGACCAATACTCATACCACAGCGGTTACTTCCCTTAGCGGAACCAAGACCTGGGAGGACGCAGACAATCAGGATGGCAAACGTCCGGAGAGCATTATCATCAATCTTTTGCAGATGGCAAACAGATTGAGAACAAGACTGTAAAAAGCAGATGCACTTTGGCAACTGGGCTTACAGCTTCACCAATCTGCCGAAATTTGCAAATGGCAAGGAAATCGTTTACACCGTAACTGAGGATGCAGTTGAAGGTTATACAACCAAGGTGGATGGAAATAACTTCATCAACAGTTATAAACCGGAAACAACCGAAGTCAGCGGAACCAAGAACTGGAATGATGCAGAGGATCAGGATGGTAAGCGCCCAGAGAGCATTACCGTAAGACTTCTTGCAAATGGAGTCGAGAAAGACAGCCAGACTGTGAAAGCAGATGAGGCTGGCAGCTGGACTTACAAGTTTACAAACCTGCCGAAATATGAAGCAGGAGAAGAAATTGTTTACACCGTAACCGAGGATGCTGTTCCGGATTACACAACGGAAATCAGCGGCTACGATATCACCAACAGCTACGCACCTGGCAAGACCAGCGTAACCGTTACCAAGGCATGGGTTGACAACAATAACCGCGATAATCACAGACCAGACGCAATCAAGGTACAGCTGAAAGCGGACGGTGTGAGCAGCGGCGAGGAAATTACCCCCGAATGCAGAGAATAACTGGACCTACACATGGTCTGACCTTGACCAGAAGAAAGCCGGTAAGGACATTGCCTATACCGTAGAAGAGACTGGAAAAGCAGCTGGTTACATTTCCACAGTAACCGGAAATGCAGAAGAAGGCTTTATCATTACCAACACCATTACCTCCGTGAAGATCAGCAAGGTAGACATCACCGACCAGAAAGAACTGGCAGGTGCTCATATCCAGGTGATCGACAAGGATGGAAATGTAGTAGAAGAGTGGGATTCCACATGGGACGCTCACGAAGTAACTGGCCTGAAGCCTGGCGAAACCTATACCCTTCGCGAGACTGTAGCACCAGAGGGATATACTTTGACCAGCGATACCACCTTTACCCTGAAAGAGGATGGAACCGTTAACAAAGATACTACCACAACAACCATATCAGAATAATGGAACCCTTCTGGTAGAAGACAGCAGAACTTCTGTAAAAGTAAGCAAAGTAGATATTTCCGATGGGAAAGAGCTGGAAGGTGCTCACATCCAGATCATTGACCAGGATGGAAACGTAGTAGACGAGTGGGATTCCACCAAGGAAGCTCATGTTACCGAGAAACTGAAAACCGGTAAGATTTACACTCTTCGTGAGACTGTAGCGCCAGACGGATATTTACCTTACAAGCGTCACTACTTTTGTTCTGAAAGAAGACGGAACAGTAGATGCAGAAAAAAACAACAGCTGTTTCCAAGGATGGTGTTTTACTTGTACAGGATAAACTGGCAACCTCAGCATCTATTGCAGTAACAAAAGAAACTTACCTATATTGGTGAAGGTCTGGCAGCAAGAAATCAGACCTTCTATGTAGCCCTGTATTCTGATAAAGAATGCACACAGAGAGTTTCTGATGTGAAAGCTCTTGTATTCAAGAATGCAGATGCTTCCACCGTAGTATTATTTCTCAGAGAATATTAAGGCAGGCAAGACATACTACATTGCAGAGTGTACACAGGATGGAACTTCTCAGACGATCGGCGCTCTTGCAGATGGAACCGTCTATGAAGCTGTATTTGGCAATGGTAACTCCACAACAGTAACCGAAGCCGATGGAACAACAACCGTTTCCTTTGAAAACGTGTTCAGCAGCTTCCCGCCAGATGGATTCTACAAACAGGGTCAGCTGACAATTACCAAGAAGGTTCTTGGTGCAGATGGAGGCACCAGAAACAGCAACGAGGTATTCTATGCAGGTATCTTTGATGATGCAGCTCATACACAGCTTTCCCAGCAGGTTGAGCAGAACATTATCAAGCTTTGATATGGACGGTGGCTATGAAGTAAGTGAGATCATCAATGTTGGTCTTGCCCAGTCGAGGAGCAAAGGTAACCCTGTATGTAACGGAAACTGATTCCAACGGAAAACCAATTGCAGGCTCGAAGGCTTTGGATATAAAGTTACCCGTAAGTGCAGATTCTGTTATATTTGATGAAACGAATATGACAGCAGAAGTTGTCATCACCAACCAGGAAGAAAGCACAGTAACAGAAACACCAACACCTACTCCTTCTTCCGATGGTGGAAATAGCGGTGGCTCGAAAATCATTCCGGCGGCTACGGCGGTGGCAAATCACCGAAGACCGGAGATGATACCCCGATCGGAACTTATCTGATGCTTCTTCTTGCAGCTGCAATGCTTGCAGCCGAGACTGAAAGACGCCGCAGAAGAAACAAAAGACAGTAAAAAGCAAAACAAAGTTTCTGATCAGATTGGAACCATAACAAAGCAAGTACAAATGAAGGCGGTCCGCACACAAAGCGGATCGCCTTTTTGCAGATTCACTTTAGCTTCCTGCTCAATTAAGGAAAACTACAGAACAGCCCTGTGGTTCTGGTTTTGCAAAAAAGTAAAAAAAACTTTCCTGAAAAGTGGAAAAACATCCCGAAGAAAGAGTTGACGAAAAACAGCCCCCTACTGGTATAATGAAGTCAAATTAAAGGATATTACATTTGGGAATGACTTTATAGATTTCAGGAGGTTTCCATTATGAGAAAGAATACATTAAAAAAGCAATGGCAGTTATGATTTCAGCGACAATGCTGGTGACAGGATATACAGTAGTTTCCGCAGAAGGATTTACAGATGCGGAGGCACTTGCAGAGATGGATGCTTTTACTACAGGTAATGAAGCTGTATATGTGGAAGAAGTTCAGCCGGAAGCTGCACAGACTGAGGAGGTTCAGCCAGAGCAGACTCAGACAGAGGTTCAGCCGGAGGTTGCACAGACCGAGGAAGTTCAGGCAGAAGAATCTCAGGATGAGTTCCAGACCGGGGAATCTGCTGAAGAAGCCGCTTTTGTTGATGGATTCACAGATAGCTCTGCAGAAGCTGATCCAGCTGAGTTTACCGATGGAACCGGTGAAGTGGGAGAGGCAGTAGAAACTACCGTAGATTCCGATTTCCGTTTCGAGAACGAAGAAGTCATTATCACTGCAAAAAAGTGTTTGATGAGACAGCTCTTCCAGAACACGCTGAAATGAACGCTGTAAAGCTTGAAGCTGGCAGTGAGAAATATGAAGAAGCAAAACAGGCTTCCATCAGAGACCTTGGAACAACAGAAGACGACGAGTACACTTTCTACGACGTAACCTTCATCGCAGATGGTGTTGAGATCGAAGTTCCAGACGAAGCAGTCGTAATTAATATGGAATTCAAAAATGTTGCATCAGAGGAAAACGAAACCCAGAGCGCCCTCCACATCCAGGAGACAGAAGCTGGCGTAGTTGCCCAGGACGTAACCGCACAGTCCGCAGACGGAACACTGAAATCCGTAGGATTTAACTTCTAAAATTCAATAACCGCAAGCAGATACAGGACTTTCTGAGAAATCGGAAAGTCCTTTTTTGTATAATCAAAATTTCATCTATGCTGCTCCCGCCACGCCCGTGGTGAAACCCCATAGACACATTTTTAAAAGCCCGGGAGAAGTGGAGGGCGTTTTCGTAGCCTACGGCAGAGCCGATATCTCCTATAGATAATGTGGTCAGCTTCAGCAATTCCGCCGCTTTTGTCATGCGGTAATGAATGAGAAATTCCTGTGGAGAGTGTCCTGTGCTGGTGCGGAAAATTCGTCCCAGATAGCTTCTGTTAATACCGCATACAGCTGCCACATCCTCAATAGAAATATCATTCTGGAAGTTCTGTTCGATAAAATTTATCGCCTCTTTTTTATATAATAATCACTCATTTTACTGGTGGCGGCAGGCTGCGGTCTGGCAACAGATTGCGCAAGCAGATCCGCAAAAAAGATAGAAATGTCCCATCAGATGAAAAGGAGATTGCTCTGAATTCTGAGAAATGTAAATCAGTTCATCCACCATCTTTTTTCGTGCCTCCCTGGAGTGGGCCATATAGACTGGCGCATCCTTGGAAAAGCCACAAACGTTGAGGATTTCTGTGGTACGCGCAGCCCGTCAAACTCCACCCAGACGTATTCCCATGGCACCTGAATATCTGCCACATAAGTGGTGATCTGTCCTGGAAAAATCATAAATCCCTGTCCGCTCGAACCCCGATAATTTACATTCTGCCCCTTGGAATTCGTGGCCATCGGGGTGCCTGTTCCGGAAAGAACATAGTGAAAAAGGTAGTGATTCCGCGTTGCCGGACCAAATAAATGTCCGGGAGTACACTTCTCATGTCCATATTGGTAAAGGCATAGATCAATGAAAGTTTCGCTCGGAAAAATGTGAAAGTTGTTATCCATATCCGGAATCCTCCTGTTACATTTGCTGACAATATATCATAATGCGATAATATATTTCATTATACCATAAAAAACCATCATAAAGGCATAAAATAAGAAAAATTAAGCTATTTAAGTGTTGATTTTGGTATGCTATACTTAACACATCATAGAAAAAAAGGAGGCCCCACTCATGGCAATCACCTTCAACGAAACAACCCGGATCTTTACCCTCACCACTGCCCACACTACCTATCAGATGCAGGCGGATGCTCAAGGGTACCTTTTGCACCTGTATTATGGTGCCAGAACTGCAGGAGAAATGGACTATCTTCTGAATTATGGAGACCGTGGCTTTTCTGGAAATCCGAATTCAGCAGGCAGCGACAGAACCTATTCTCTGGATGCATTGCCACAGGAATATCCATCACTTGGCACAGGAGATTTCCGAAATTATGCGTTAAATATAGAGAATGCAGATGGTTCCCAGTGCTGCAATCCGGTTTACATAACGCATGAAATTGCGGCTGGAAAATACACTCTGAAAGGTCTTCCATTCGTCCGTGCAGAAGAAAATGAAGCGGAAACTTTGAAGATTATACTGGAAGATCCTGTTACAAAAGTAGAGCTTCATCTGCTCTACGGAGTACTGGAAAAAGAAGATATTATCACCAGAAGTGTGATAATTAAGAATGCTGGAAAAGCCCCTGTAACAGTAAAAAAAGCCCAGTCTGCATGCCTGGATTTCCTTCACGGAGACTATGATCTGATCAAATTTTATGGCAGACATGCTATGGAAAGAAACATGGAAAGAATGCCGGTTTCCCATGAAAGCACCCGAATTGGCAGCCGCCGTGGAACCTCCAGCCACCAGTATAATCCAGGGGTAATCCTTGCAGGAAAAAACACAAATGAAGACAGCGGAAGCTGCTACGGAATGCTGTTTGTATACAGTGGAAACTTCCTTGTAGAAGCAGAAAAGGACCAGTATGATCAGACCAGAATCCAGATGGGTCTGACCGATGAACTGTTTGCATATCCCCTGGAAGCCGGAGCTGAATTTACCGCGCCAGAGGTTATTTTATCCTACACAAACAAAGGTCTTTCCAGGCTTTCCCAGCAGTACCATCACTGCATTATGAATCATATTTGCCAGGGAAAATACGTCCATGCAAATCGTCCTGTCCTGATCAACAGCTGGGAAGCCGCATATTTTGATTTTTCACCGGAGACACCATCGTAGAGCTTGCAAAGGAGGCAAAAGCGCTTGGAATCGATATGGTGGTTATGGATGATGGATGGTTCGGAAAGCGAAATGACGACAATTCTTCTCTCGGTGACTGGTATGTGAACGAGGAAAAATTAGGCGGAACTCTGACGAAATTAATCGAAAGAGTAAACGCAGAAGGCGTGAAATTCGGTATCTGGATTGAGCCTGAAATGGTCAGTGAGGACAGTGATCTTTACAGGGAACATCCGGACTGGGCAATCACAATTCCAGGCCGCAAGCCTGTCCGTTCCAGAAATCAGCTGGTACTTGATTTTTCCAGAAAAGAAGTACGTGATGAGATATTTAAACGCATCTGCGCAGTTCTGGATCAGGGGAATGTGGAGTACATTAAATGGGATATGAACCGCAGCCTGGCAGATATTTATGCACCAAACGTGACCTATGATTATGTTCTTGGGGTGTACGATTTCCTGAAAAACTTACGAACCGTTATCCGGATATTCTTATTGAAGGCTGCAGCGGAGGCGGCGGAAGATTTGATGCCGGAATGCTGTATTATACTCCTCAGATCTGGTGCAGTGACAACACAGATGCTATTAATCGTACACGGATTCAATATGGAACCTCCTTCTTTTTATCTGGTAGCAGCAATGGGTTCACATGTGTCAGCAGTGCCAAACCATCAGACCGGAAGAGTGACCAGTATGCATACAAGAGGCGTTGCAGCTATGTCTGGAACCTTTGGCTATGAACTGAATCCCGCCTTTTAAATGCAAAAGGAAAAAGCAGAAATCCGTGCCCAGCTTGCCCAATACAGGGGAGTATCAGGAATTGATCCGTGAAGGAGATTATTACCGTCTTTCCAATCCTTTCCAGGATAATTTTGCGGCCTGGATGGTGGTATCAGATGATAGATCCAAGGCACTGGTAAGTGTGATAAGACTTACAGCAGAGGCCAATCCGCCGGCAGCATACGTTACCTTAAAAGGAATGGAAGAGGATGCTTTTTATCGGGGAAAAAACTACCGGAAAAGTATATCCGGGAGCTGCACTTATGGAGGCTGGAATACTGCTTCCTGCCGCGGTGAGCGAATATGAAGCATGCCAGATAGAGCTGGAGCGTGTTTGAAAAATCAATGATTATGTTTTCATAGCCGTTAAGTTAATTTTATCTTTTTTTGTGAAGAAAAAAAAGGAGAAAAAGTTTATAAACTGGAAAGATTTTTTTTTATATGTTCTGAGATATACTTGCAGTATTCGTAGACGGAACAGGGTGTGATTGCAATGGTTTCAATGATTCCTTTCGGGCTTCTTGCCGGGTTTGTGGAGGGGCGGGAGGTTCGGATTACAGAGATTGATGAGAGTGGATTTTGTTTTCGGACAATAGAAGAAAATATCTCTGATTCAGAAGCTTTGAAGGTGTGCTTTTTATGACATAAAGAATGGTGTTATCGTGAATTGGAAATTCCAGAATACGATATACAAAGGTTTGATATGGTGGACGCAGAACTCTCCGGATTTTATGTGAAATATAAGGTGACGGTGAAGCAGAAAGCGTATGCAGAGGCGGTTCAGAGGCTTCTTTATCAGTATAATCACTACATCCATCTGAAGCTGGAAGAGGACGACAGCGCGTTGGCGAAAAGCCTGACAGGGTATCCGGGGGGAACTGGATGAGGTCAAGCGTGGCAGTCTGGAAGAGCAGGTGGGAATATGGCGGAGAGAGCTTACGCCAGATGGATTGGAGTCCGCTTATAATGGGAAACGTATAGATTTAACTGATAATTGTTCTCAGTACGGAACTGGCTTTGAGCCTGGGTATAAGTGCCAGGTACCGCCTGAATCGGGTGTTGCGGAACTGGCGCTGGAGATAGATCGCCCGGAATTGTATCGGGAATATTTGAATAGTTCCCGACAGAATTTTCCAAAAAGTATGCCGGAAAATGTATCGGTATCTGCGGCAGCATTATTCTGGAACATAGAGTAACCGGATCACCTTTATATTGGAAATCAGTTCTGTCATCTTCTGTTTCCGGAACGTAAATTGTTGTTTGAAATAATAGAAAAAGCAGCGGCAGAACAGGTGGAAATCACACTTGTTTTTTTCTTATATCCGGGAATATATGCTGGATTATATAACAGAATTGCTTGATGAAATTAACCGGTGGTGTGAAGAAAAAAGGCAGTCTGTAGAGATTGTTGTAAATGACTGGGGAATGGCTTCTTTAGTAAAAAAAGCAGAAGGAATCTGATTTCCAGCCTTGGAATTTTGTTAAATAAACGCAGAAAAAGACCCTCGGATTCCGTTCAAAAAAAAGGAGAACAGAAATGGTTTGAGAGGAACAGCCTGAATGCTGGATTTTACCGTAATTTTCTGGAAAGAGAATATGGAATCCAACGCTTTGAATGGGAATCCTGCGGTTACGAACAGCAGATTCCACCTGGAAAAACAGCTTGCATATTCCGTTCTATCAGACCAATACATCACAGTATTGTCCTCTTGGTGCAGTATGTGAAACTGGCGAGAGAGGACGACAAAAGCTTTGCAAAAAAATGCCCGGGATATTGTGCGGAATATGCACTTTTATACCCGGAACATTTGCATATGATGGGGCGGTATAATTCGTTGTTTGGGATTGATATGAGAATATTGAAAGAGGAAGAAATACTGGAGAATTATATCCAAAACGGTGTGGACCGGGTTGTAATAAGAGCATGGTAATGCCACCGGCAGGTGACATACCCGTGTTGAGGCAGATGCGATATTTTATTCAGGATGAAGTACATGGCTGCTCAAGGCTGGAATTTATGGAGATAAGTGATGAAAATAGTAGCAGGATTAGGCTCGATAGATGAATATATAAAGTTCGCGGAGGCTGGTGCAGATGAATTTTTCTGTGGTTATGTTCCTTATTCCTGGTCCAAAAAATACGGAACGGTACTGCCCCCTGAACCGCAGGGAAGTACTTTGTTATAACGTACAGAAGCTTGGCGCATTCAGTGAGCTGGAAATCCTGTCTGGGATGATGAAAAAAAGTACGAAAAACCAGTCCATCTTACATTCAATTCCCTGTATTATATCCCGGAACAATATCCGGAAATTGCCGGGATCATAAGCCAGTGTATGAAAATTGGTTTTCACAGTTATATTATTGCAGACCCGGCGTTGATAGTATATTTACGTGAAAATGGTATAAACTGCGAAATCCATCTCAGTGGAGAATGTGGAGAAATTAACAGCCAGATGGTGGCTTCATTAGTAAAAATGAGATTGAAACGTGTGATTTTTCACAGGGAAAAATACATTCGAAGATATGAAAGCGGTTGTTGATAAATGTGGAAAAAAAGGATGGAACAGAAGGAGTTCCGGAATTTGAGGCCTTTGTGCTGAATGAAATGTGCCAGTTTACGGGAGCATTCTGTAATTCTCTTCACTGTGATGAGATGGGATATCTTTTGCAAAGCTCCTTATCAGATCGGAACCTTAAAAAAACAGGGAATGCCGGTCCTGAAATCTTCAATCAGGAAATAAACGGAGGGCATTTGCTGCCAGACGGCTTTGTTCGATGATTTTCACAGTTTACATGATTTTTCCTATGATTCTGCGGGTTATCTTTGCGGTGAAACTGGCTGTGGTCTATGTGCACTTTATCAGTTAAAGCAAGCCGGAATTACGCACTTGAAGCTGGTTGGCCGTGGAAATTATACGGATTACATGGAAAAAAGATATTCGAAATCTTCGAATGGCGTTGAATATATTGAGAGAATCCGCTGACGAAATGGAATTCCGGCGAAAATTGAAATTGCAGATTTTTTCCCAGCGGGTGCAGCAAGAATTGCTATTACCGGTGATTAGGCAGCACGGGCTCCGGAGTGTGTCTGAAAAATCATTCCCACAAATTGTGGTGCACATCTTGCAGAAAGCCTTTTTCAGACACGCTCTGGATTCTGTGCTGCCTTGAAAAATTTATCTGGTTGTTTTTTTTTATTCGATGGGCTCGAAATCTGCAGCTCCATGTTTGCACAGCGGGCAGATGAAGTCATCCGGGAGCTCGTCACCTTCGTAGATGTAGCCGCATACTTTGCAGACGAAGCCTTTTTTTGCCATCGGTTTCTGGCTTCGGTTTTACATTTTTCTGATAGTAGGTGTAAGTCATGGTGTCAAGATCGTTCATGACGCGGGCTTCGGTGACGCTGCAGATGAACATTCCATGGGTACCAAGGTCTACATATTGTTCAACCTTCAGAGACATAAATGCATTAATATATTTGTCCAGGAATACCAGTCCATTATCGGAACGGTAGACCTTCTGACCTGCAAATTTATCTACGCTGCGTCCGGTCTGGAAACCAAACTGCTGGAATACAGAGAACGGTGCATCTACAGACAGGCAGTTTACGTTGAGAACTCCGGTCTGTTTGATCACATGGTGGGAGTAATTTGCCTTATTGATATTTACCGCAATACGGTTTGGAGTATCAGTGAGCTGGGGTCACAGTGTTGACGATCAGTCCGTTGTCTTTTTGCCGTCATTGGAGGTAACTACATAAAGACCGTATCCGATTCTGAAAAAGGGCTGTCATGTCATTTTTGTTTGCCAGCTCATCATTCTGGGCAATGTATTCTTTGCAAAGTTCGCTTGCCATAGCTTCCAGCTGATCCTTGTTTTCCTGGTTTACTGCGGAAAGCACTTTTACAGTAGTGTCCAGCCAGTTGATCTTCTTGCAGCCAGAAAGCATTTCTTTCATAATTTTTGCTGCCAGAGGTGCCCAGGAACCATTTTCGATGATGCCCACGGTGCGGTTCTGGAAGTTGTGCTCGGTCAGACGGGTGATATAGTCGTGCATGAACGGATAAATGCTTGCATTATAGGTTGTGGTAGCAAGAACCAGCTTACTGTAGCGGAATGCGTCGGACAGAGCCTGTGACATGTCATCTCTTGCAAGATCATATACAACAACTTTGGGACATCCCTTGCTGCGAAGTTTGTCAGCCAGCAGCTCTACAGCCACTTTTTGTATGACCGTATACAGATGTGTAGGCGATGACAATTCCTTCTGTCTCTGGTGTGTAAGAGGACCATGTATCGTAAAGACCAATGTAATGTCCAAGGTTTTCTGTAAGAACAGGTCCGTGAAGAGGGCAAATGATCTGATATCCAGGCCTGCGGCAACTTTCAGTAATTTCTGAACCTGTGGTCCGTATTTTCCAACGATGCCAATAAAGTATCTGCGAGCTTCATCGTCCCAATCTTCTTCTACATCCAGTGCGCCGAATTTTCCGAAGCCATCTGCAGAGAAAAGTACTTTATCGGTGCTGTCATAGGTTACCATAACTTCCGGCCAGTGCACCATGGGAGCGAAAAACAAAGGTCAGGTTGTGGTTTCCAAGGTTGAGGGTGCCGCCATTTGTAACCTCCAGCTTCTGTCCTTCCAGGTCGAGACCGAAGAAGTTCTGGATCATAGTGAAGGTTTTCGCGTTGGCTACGATGGTGGTGGTTTCCGGATAAACCTTCAGGAAGTTTGCCACATTTGCTGCGTGGTCCGGCTCCATGTGCTGTACAATCAGGTAGTCCGGTTTGCGGCCTTCCAGAATGCGGTCCAGATTATCCAGCCATTCATGTTTGAAATTGGCATCTACAGTATCCATAACTGCGAACCTTGTCATCCAGAATCACATAGGAATTATATGCCATTCCGTTCGGTACTTTGTACTGACCTTCGAAAAGGTCTATCTGATGGTCGTTTACGCCTGCGTAGCGGATGGTGTCTGTAATTTTCATAGAGGTTCGTCTCCTTTTTTATGAGATATTGTTATTGATGTAATTGTTTGTGATTTTTGAGGGAACTATGTATTTTTTACTGCTTTGTTATTTCTTTAACATGGCTTTAGTATAACCAAATTTTGAAATAAAGTCTGTTGCAAATACAACAAAATGGTGTAAGATATAAGAAATTATTTTTTGAACATGTTCTGGATAAATTGATAGAAAGGTGGATTGTAGAAATGACACCAGTGACACTTTTTTTTCATACATAACTCCTGAAGAACAGGAACGTATGCGCATCTGTTTCGATATGCATGAAGCAGTCTATCGGAATAATGAGACTGTGATGGAATATTCCAGTTCCATGAAAAAAATAGGTTTGATCCTGGAAGGTCAGGCAGTTCTTTATTGCATTGATGAAGATGGAAATCAATATATGATAGATAACCCTGAAAAAGGATAGTGTTTTCGGCGAACCATTCCTTTTACCTGAAGAATCCCAGCACTATTACGTCTGTGCAAAATCCGAAACAAAAGTGCTTTTTATCGCCTATGAACATGTTATTAAACGCTGCGAAAATGCCTGTAAATTCCACAGCCAGCTGGTAAGCAACCTGCTTCAGATGATTGCCCTGCGCGCCAGCCAGCAGGCCAGTCGGATTTATGTGCTGTCAAGAAACAGCATCCGAAAGAAGATCATGACCTATTTAAATTCCATTGCCGCAGAAAAAAACAGACGAAAACTGTTATTTTGCCCATGTCCTACACCACTCTTGCCGAATACCTCAGTGTAGACCGCAGCGCCATGATGCGGGAGCTGAAGAACCTGGCTGATGAGGGGATTATAGAACGGGATGGGAAGAAATTGCGGATTTTGGAAAGCAAATCATCTTAAAACGGGGGATGAATTGCTGCGTGTTGTATAGCTGAGGAGTGGCAAGCTGCGTGTTGACAATAATCTGGTAAATTAATAATATAAACACATAATGTATGTATTGAGGGGAGAGAAAGTATGACAGACCTGATATCAGTAATGATTGTAGATGATGAAAAACTCATGCTGGAAGATCTGAGTACGATGATTGATTGGGAAGCATATGGTTACCAGATAATTGCAACAGCCTTTAATGGGAAGCAGGCGTTAAGAAAATACAGGGAATATCATCCACAGGTGATTTTTACAGATATTCGCATGCCCTTTATGGATGGTATAGAGATGATATCTGAAAGTACGCAAAACAGATGAAAAAGTGAGCATTGTCCTGCTGACTGCATACGAAGATTTCAGTTATGCCAAAGCAGCTATTCGCCTTGGAATCACTGAATATGTAATAAAAAAGTGAGATTACAGAGAACTCACTGTCTGAGCTTTTGAATCGTTTGAAAGCAAATATCATAAAAGCTGGAAAGCGGGAACGCTACATAACAGACAGAATGTTGGAGCAATTTTTTCTGTCTGAGGAAATGACAGAAAGTGCAGATATTGAACAGATTTTAAAAAGACCGGAACATATTATCATGGTGGAGCAGGATCTTCCGATAAGTTTGAGTGGGGAAGCCGTTCCAGAAGAAATCGTTGTACATCGTTCAAAATTCGTGGAAATTCTGACAAATGAGAAAATAACTGGATGGGATTTGGATGTGATTACAGCGATACCGGGCAGAAAGATGGTAATCGCGCTGAGTTCCACGGAAAGCTCATATGGAAGCTATGAGCAGGAATTATATAAGCTTGCTCGTAAATTCCAGAAAAAAAACTGCAGGAAGAGACTAACTCAAGTTTTACTCTTTATATTGTGCAGGGTAGAATCAGTCTTTATGAATTTAAGCGGTTTTATGACGAGAACAAGAATGTATTTCTGGAAAAGTATCTGGCAGGAGTGGGAGAAATCCGTAAATTAGACTGCTCTCAGGTACAGGAACTGCGAAAAGAGCAGATTGTTGTCAGCTCGAAGAAAAAAATCTTTCCATGGAGAATATGCTGAAAGAGCCGGATTCCCAGATTCGTATTCAGATGCTCCATGAAATTCTGAGCATTGCTAGAACGGACGGAGTAGAGCAATTTATAAACGCAGCGCAGGCTGGTTATACAGCACTGAAACATGCTTATGAAAAAAATAGAGACTGGAAAAGAAGTTCCCCGGATTGCTTCCTGTTGGAAAGAATGGCTGGATGCAGCTAGAATTACTGCCTGGTTGGAAAAACAGGTGAACCATTACCATGAATATATGACCAGAGAAGTGAATGGTTATTCCCGGGTAATTTCCGATGCTGTGGAATATATCTGCAGATCTTTCCGGAATCCAGATTTGTCACTTAACGATGTAGCTGCCTATGTACACTTAAGCCCTGGATATCTGAGTGGAGAGTTCAAAAGGGAAACTGGTGTCACCTTGAAAAGCTATCTGACAGACATAAGAATTGAGGCTGCCAAGAAGATGATGGAAGATGGAAACTATAAGATATATGAGATATGCTCTGCTGTAGGTTACAATTCAAGCCAGTATTTCAGTCGGGCTTTTTACAAAAAACCGGTATGTTCCCAACGGAATATTCCAAAAAAGGGGGAAGAAAAAACGAAAAATAAATGTAAAACATCTTTCAGAAAACGTTTGATGGTGAGTATACTTACTGGCGGACTGATTTCTTTTTATCATAGCCATCGGAATTTCCTTTGGCTTTTTTCTTTCCTGTATTTAAGGAAAATGAAGTGCAGATATCTGAGAATACCACTGCTCCTTTGCTGCAGCACGTAGAAAATACATTGTCGCTTGTAGAAAATTACATGGAAAATGTTGCAGCAACTGTGGAACAGAACAATGATATTCAGACATATTTAAGAAATCCGGATACGAAGAATAAGACAAGGGCATCGGTTAGACTGAACAATCTTACAAGTTATATGGGCATGATCCGTGGAATAGCTATTATCGGTCAAAATGCTCCTGCTATTGATTCGCTGACCAATATTGTTCAGGAAGATCTGAATGTGCTGGATTCGGAGAATTTTTCTAATATGATGAGCACTGGTTTCGGTCGTTCCTATTCTCCTGTGTACCAGGTTACCGTAGGTTCCAATTCTTATTGCACAGTGGCATATGCCAGAAACTATTACCTGAATAACCAGTGGTGCACGATTATCATGTTTGTAAATCTGAATAATACTTTGAAAGACATACGCGGCCTGGCGGGAAGCAGCCTGGATGCATGGTATCTGGTTGACAGTACAGGAAATACTTTTTTATGAATATGGTTCGGAAGAAGACATTGTAGACGCCCGGGAGGCGTTGGTGCAGAATGACGACAAGAAGAATGACAGCAAAAAAATAAGCGGAAAGCTTTGACTGGCGATATTGTTTTCCACGACAAATCTGCTACTTGTGGGTACGAAGTGGTTTCTATTGTGAATAAAGAATCTATTTGGATGGTGCTTTTTCCATATATTGCAGGTCTTTTTTGGAACTCTTGCTATTTTTCTGCTCCTGGTATTGTTTATGAACTATAGAAATATAAATACATTAATAAACCCTGTTCTGGTCCTGTCTCAACACATGCTTATGGCGGCGAAAGGAAATCTGGACTGCAAAGTGGAGTCTGACAGGGAAGATGAGATTGGTCAGCTGGAATCCTCTTTTAATAAAATGATTGATGATTTGAAACACAGCATAGAAGTAATTGGGGAAAAAGAAGCAAAAGAGCAGCAAATCAGGTTCAGCCTTCTGGTAAGCCAGATCGATCCTCATTTTATCTACAATACCATTAACAGCATTAATTATCTTGCGCGAAAAAACGCTGCGAAGATATTGTAAAAAAGTAAATTCAGCGTTGATTGCGATACTGAAAGACCGCCTGCGCGTAAATGATATCCAGATTACAGATTCCGTTGCAAACGAGATGAAAATCGTAAATCAGTACATCGTTATAGAGAAATTTATGTATGATGGGAATCTGGAAGTAGAATGGGATATTGCGCCGGAACTGATGGAAGAGCAGATTCCTAAGAATATGATTCAGCCGTTGGTGGAGAACTCTTTGTTCCATGGATTGATTGATGAGGAAAGTGGAGAATTTTGTGGCAAAATCATAATCACCGTTTTCAGGAATGAGGAGAAAAATCTTGTTTTGTCCGTGGAAGACAATGGAGGAGGAATGGATGCGGAAAAAACTGGATGAGATCAATAGTATGAAATTTAATCCTGAGGACAGGGGAAAGAAGATTGGCTTGTCCCAAATATAAGGGGAAGACTTTATTATCTATATGGAAATACGAACTGCATGAAAATTGAAAGTGAAATGGGAAAAGGAACTAAGATTCTGATAGAGTTTGGTGAGAATTAAAGACTGTTTAAAAATGCTGGAGAAAATCAGAAACGATGCTGTTGTACATGGCGTTAATAAGCTGTGTGCAACAGCGTTTTTTGTGCAAAAAAGAATAAATGAAAATGAAAAAATAGAATAAAAAACAATAAAAAAGACGGAAAATCTAACAAAATATGAAAAAAATCATCTTTATTGCACAAAAACTACGGATTATAATAATGCCAGAAATCAAGGGAACACAAAGAATTGCAAGATATGCGGGGTGAAGACATGGCTGAGCAGGAAAAAAATATTTGTTCCGGGCAGAAAAAGATATGCAAATCATTTGGAACAGTACATGCATTGAAAGAGTTTGATATCACCATAAAGGCCGGAGAAATCAGAGGTCTGGTTGGTGAAAACGGATCTGGAAAATCAACTTTTTTCATCAATTGTAGCCGGAATTCAAAAAATATGACAGTGGAAAAATGTATCTGGACGGACAACCATATGAACCGACAGGAACCGTGGATGCAATTAATCACGGAGTTAGTATGGTGGTGCAGGAGCAGGGCACAATTTCCAAAATATCAGTAGCCGCAAATATCTTTTTGGTAAAGAAGAGAAGTTTGCAAAAGGCGGCGTACTTAATGTCAAAGAGATGAATCGGGAAGCTGCCAAGGCACTTCAGAATATTTACGTAGATAATATTAAGCCGGAAATGTTGATCGATCAGCTTTCTTTCGAAGACCGAAAGCTGGTGGAACTGGCAAGAGCCTTATATACATCTCCGAAAATCTGGATCATTGATGAGACAACGACTGCATTATCCGTTGCAGGACGTGAGCTGCTTTACAAATTGATGAAAAGAGAAAAGAGACGAGGGAAAAGCTATTTTGTTTATTTCCCATGATATTGAAGAAATCATGGATAAATGTGATTCTCTTACTGTATTGCGAGATGGCTTATTTATAGCAAATTTACAGAAAGAAGAATTTAATGCAGACAAAATCAGACAGCTGCTTATCGGAAGAGAGTTATCAGGACATTATTACAGAGATGACACAGGAGTGGAGATAAAGCAAACAGGTTGTATTGGAAGCCAAAAACGTAATTGCAGGATCTGTACAAAACCTGACAATCCAGTTACATAAAGGAGAAATTCTTGGGGTTGGAGGTTTGAGCGATTGTGGAATGCACGATGTAGGGAAAGGTTCTGTTTGGACTTTTGAAGCCGGAGACCGGAGAAGTCCTGAAAGATCAGAAAGAACCTGTAAAAAAAGTGCTTCCTGGGCTGTCAGACATGGAATTGGTTATGTATCCAAGAACAGAGATCAGGAATCTTTAATGCTTATCAGTAGTATTGCAGATAATATCTGTCTTCCATCGCTGAAAGACCTTACACCTTTTGGCCCGATTTCCGATAGAAAACAGAAACAGCTGGCAGAGAAGTGGTCAGAGAGAATGGAAGTAAAAGCAGATTCTGTAAAAGTATTCTGCAACACCTTAAGCGGTGGAAATAAACAAAAAAGTAGTTCTGGCGAAATGGCTGGGGAAAAGGTTCAGATATCATGATTCTTGACTGTCCGACCAGAGGAATTGATGTAGGAACAAAAGCTGCAATTTATCAGCTGATTATGCAGATGAAGGAAGAAGGAAAATCGATTCTGCTGATTTCTGAGGAACTGCAGGAGCTGATCGGTATGTCAGACCGAATTGTTCTTCTAAGAGACGGAGCTGTTTCGGGTGAATTTCTTCGAAATGAAGGTCTGACAGAAGCGAAGTTAATACAGAAAATGATTTAAGGGGTGAGCAGGATGGAAAACAGCAAAGCGTCAGAGACTCCAAAAACAAACATAAAAGAATTGTTGGTAAACAATTTCGCATTCCTGGGTCTGATATTAGTTCTTGTATTATTTGAGATACTGACAGGCGGAAAACTTTTGGGACAGCGAAACCGATGAACATTTTTAATAACTTTTTCAGCATTGCCTTATGTTCCATGATGTATACTTTTGTTATGGCTCTTGGTGAACTGGATCTTTCTGTGGGAGCTATTGTGGGATTTTTCCGCAGCAATGGGAGCTTTTTCCGCAACCATCAGCCCAGCACTGATTTTACCGGTGGCACTTCTTACCGGAACCGGAATCGGACTGCTAAGCGGTTTCGCCACAGCTTATCTGAGAGTGGAATCTTTCATTGGAACATTGGCGATTTCCTTTATTTTCGAAGGGGACTGACAACGTATTTCCTTAATGGCTCCGTGGGAATCCCGATTTCCATGCGCGTGTTTGATGAAGACTGGGTAAAGATTCTTACAATGATAATTGTTCTTGTTGTATCAGGAACATTGTTTCAGAAATGTGCATTCGGAAAGAACTGCCGGGCGGTTGGAGCTTCCAGGGAAGCGGCAAGACAATCTGGAGTTAATGTGGAAAAAACAAGGATGCTTTCCTTTATGCTAGTTGGTCTGATTTGTGGTCTGGTTGGATTTTTTACTTTGGTAAGAGCCTGCACAGCTTCATCGAAAACTGGAAATGCATTTGAGTTTGATGTACTTCTGGCCGTATTGTTTGGTGGAATGCCTCTCTCCGGCGGCTGGAATGTAAAGTTCCGTGCAGCAATTATTGGAAGTGTGGCAATGGCATTGTTAAAGAGTGGAATGTCCCTTGTGGGAATTGACGGATTGACACAACAGGTGGTACAGGGAATTCTTCTTGTGGTAGTAGTAGCAATTTCTTTTTGACCGCAAGTGCGGCGGTAATCAAAAAGCAGATTTTGAACTTGTAACTATGAGCATTTGCTCAAAAAATAAAAACTATATAATTTTCAAGGAGGAAAGAAACATGAAATTAAGAAGACTTATGGCAATCGGGATGACAGTAGCACTGACCGCAACAATGTTCTCTGGCGTGAGCGTATATGCAGAGTAAAGAACTCCGATCCGGAACCGTTCAAAATCGGTTTCCGTGGGATACTGCAAATACAGACCCAACCTGGATTTCCATTTACAACAACGTAAAAGCTGCGGTAGAATCAGCAGGTGGCGAGCTGGTAAACGTAGTAACTGATAACTCCGCAGACGGACTGATCGATAATATCAGTGAGCTGATCAGCCGTGATGTTGATGGTATTCTTTTTCATGCCGGCTTCTGATTCCATGCTTCCTGCAGTTGATGCAATGTGTGCAGATGCTGGTGTTTACTGGGGCACAATGTTCCGTACGATCAGCGATGACGACATCCGCGAAGCTATGTATGATTCTGAATGGTTCGCTGGCGGCTGCAATGAGGATGATGAGACTTGCGCTTCTAACATTGTAAAATCAATGGCAGACATGGGTGTGACAGATTTAGGTGTTATCAATATTGCAAAAGGTGATACTTCTTCCGATCTTCGTGATAAAGGTGCTGCTGAAGGTGCAGAAGAAGCTGGCGTAAATATTTTGAACACAACTTATGATATTACTGTAACAACAGATATGACAAAGACTATTGAGAGTTATATTGCAGCATATCCGGAAATGAATGGTATTCTGGTACTTGGAACATACTGCGGCGGTGCAATTCCTACAATTGAAAAAGCCCTTGCAGACCATGGTAAAGCTGGCGATATCAAAGTCGGACGTATTGATTTCGAGACAACTCTTGGCGATTACCTGAAAGAGGGTACTTTCCATGTATCTTACGGTGGACAGCAGCAGATTGACCCGCTTGTATCTGCAGTTATCCTTGTAAACAAAGTTATTGGTACTCCGATCGTTGAAGATGGACCTACAAACATTATTACACCTTACCTTGAACTTACAACAGCAGATGAAGCTGATCAGTTCAACGAGTATTTCCTTGGCGACGAGCCGGTTTTACACATCAGACGAAATTAAAGAAAAAATGATCAAATTCTACAATGCTGATATTGATATGGACTACATGAATGATCTGATTTCTACCTTCTCTATTGCTGATGTAGTTGAGCGTCACAGCAAATAAGCAGTTGTAAATGCAATTGCAAAATAAGGAGATGAAATTTATATGAAACGATTTTTGATAAATACACTGAAAGTAATCATGCTGCCTGTAATCGTTTATCTGATCTTCTTGGTTATTTGCTTTGAAAGGTTCAGTAACTGGAATTGTATTTATACAATTTTTATTCAGACAATTATACCTACTATCACAGCATATGCCATTGCTTATGGTAATATCTGTGGAGTATTCGATTTCACCATTGGCTCACGTCTGGTCATCAGCGGTGTTATCGGCGGTCTTCTTGCAGCCCAGTATGGGTTTGCAGGAATGATCCTTTGGTGCAATTATCAGTGCCATTGTTGTCGGTATTATTACAGGTGTTTTGAACTGGTGGTTAAAAATTCCGTCACTTGTATTGACAATGGGTCTGGCAATGGTGTTTGAAATCATTGGTTCAAAACTTGCAGGACATTACGGATTTGTACAAATTGATAATAAATATGCAATTTTTGGTTCTTCTCCAAATATTGTTATTATCTTCCTGCTATCAGCTGTTTTGTTTTACTTTGTATTTAATCATACTGTATTCAGTTTCCATATGAGAGCTGTAGGAAGTAATGAAGCCGTTGCGAAAAACTCCGGTATCAAAACAGATCTGGTAAAATGCAAATCATTCGTATATGGAAGTGTATTTATCGGAATCGCTGCAATTCTTACACTAAGTCAGTCTGGCTCTGTTGGGGGCACAGACGAGTCTTGGAAGTGTAACAATTATGTTTAAACCGTTGATCAGCGTTCTGTTGGCATTGGTATTACAGCGGATCTGTGATCTGACGATTGGAATATTTATCGCACAGTTTACATTAAATATTATTTTTATCGGTTTGATCGCAGTAGGGCTTCCGGATACATTCAGAATGTTGTACTTGGATTCTTCCTTCTGGTTGTAATGATTTTGTTTGAGAATTCAGGAAGAATAGAAGAACTCAAGGAAAAAAGAGCAGCCAGACAAAAGGCTATGAGTGCTTCATAAATGCTTGGAAAGGAGTCATAAAAAAATGAAATATCCAGTTATAACACCAGAGGAGCGCAGACAGCGTCTGGAACCTCCCCGAAAAAAAAATCCACGTTGTCATTGATTCAGATACATATAATGAAGTTGATGATCAGTTTGCAATTTCATATGCAATGCTTTCACCAGAAAAAAAAATACAGATGGAAGCAATCTATGCAGCCCCTTTTTCCTCAGATTTCTTTGCTCGGTTGATGCAGACCGATGGTGTGGCAATTCCTATGACCGGAAATCTTAAGGAAGGTCTTGAATTGAGTTACCAGGAAATCCTGAAGCTGTTAGGTCTTCTTGGAAGAGAGGATTTTAAAGACAGAGTATTCCGCGGATCTGAGAGGTACATGACGGTGAAAGATCAGCCCGTGGACAGTGATGCTGCCAGGGATCTGGTAAAAAAAAGAGTTCATGAATGTGAAGATGTACTTTATGTCATTGCAATTGGCGAGATTACAAACGTTGCTTCCGCTATTTTGATGGATCCCGAAATCATCAAGAAAAAATGGTTGTTGTATGGTTGTCTGGACAGCCGTTGTACTGGCCGCATGCAATTGAGTTTAACCTTGGACAGGACGTGCTGGCTTCTCGGGTAATTCTGGATAGCGGCGTTCCGCTGGTGCTAGTACCGTGTATGTCTGTTGCTTCTTATCTTTCTGTTACCGGTCCAGAGCTGGAATATCATATTAAAGATAAAAGTAAAAAGTGGGAACATACCTTTGCGAGACTGTTACAAGCCAGATGTCACAGGAAATGGCACAGAACTGGCTGGATCTTTTCCATCAGACATATTGTGCAGGGCTGGATGATTATGGCGATGAGGGTGCACCGAAGACAGATTCCATGCTTTCGCCTTCAAGGATTATCTGGGATATATCTACAGTAGGTTATGTAGTGAATCCAAACTGGTGTCCATCCACTTTGGTTCCAACGCCGCGTCTGACCCAGGATTTAAAATGGGAGCAGGATGAAACAAGACATGAGATGCGACTGGTTCGGTTTATTTATCGTGATGCACTTCTGGGAGATATGTTCAGTAAACTGCAGAAGGCTCCGAAGTAATAAGATGTGTCTGCGGCTGTAGATATTACTATGAATAAAAGAATGCGGCTTAATCGTGAAAATGGATTGAGCCGCTTTTTCTTTTGGTGACAACGATGAAATTCTGATTGACGTAGGGATAGTTTTACAACATAATATAGACATAAATATTGTTCAGATGAAATTTGTACAGTAAAACGAAATAAGCAATGAAAAACGGAGGGATTTTTACATGAAAGTACTAAATTACGGTTCATTAAACGTAGACTACGTGTATTCCGTAGATCACATCATTGTAGGCGGTGAAACCCAGCATTCTTCCAAGCTGGAAGTTTTCAGCGGGGAAAAGGACTGAACCAGTTCTATTGCACTGGCGAAGGCTGGGGTGCCGGTTTATCATGCGGGAATCGTGGGAACAGATGGAGATATTCTGTTAGAGGCTTGTAAGGAAGCTGGTGTAAACACCAAATATATCCGCAGACTTCCGGTAAAGGGTGGTCATACCATGATCCAGGTGGACAAAAATGCCCAGAACTGCATCATTTTTATACGGTGGAACCAACCAGATGCAGACAAAGGAATTTGTAGATGAAGTTCTTGCTGATTTTGGAGAAGGAGACTATCTGATTCTGCAGAATGAGATCAATATGCTGGACTACATTATTGACCAGGCTTATGAGAAAAAAGATGAAGATCGTTATGAATCCGTCACCTTTTGATGACAAGCTGAGCACCTGCGATCTCAGTAAGGTTTATCTGTTTCTCGTAAACGAAATTGAAGGTGAACAGATTACTGGCTGCAAGGATAAAGATCAGATCCTGGATGCCATGGCTGCGAAATTTCCTAATGCACGTTTCGTGCTTACACTTGGAAGTGACGGCGCTGTTTATTATGATGGAAAAAAAAAGTTTTCCAGGATATTTTCAAGGTAAAAGCTGTGGATACCACAGCGGCTGGTGATACATTTACAGGATATTTCATTGCTGCAGTTATCGAGGGCAGATCCATCCAGGAGGCGCTGAGAATGGCTGTAAAGGCCTCCTCCATTGCTGTTTCAAGACCAGGCGCTACACCGTCCATTCCGAGAGCGGATGAAGTGAAGAAAGAGCTGGGAATGTTGTAAATTATGAGCAACATTGCCAGTGAACAGTAACGACATATTCCATAATTTATGCGAGGCAGTCGCCAAAGTCCATGCTTGCATGAGAACTTAGCGGCTGTCTTGTTTTTTTGTAGTAATAAAACCTAATTACACACCAATTAAACCAAGCCAAATTTGCATGACAGGTTTTTACATACTGTTTATAAATGTTTATATAAACGTTTACATAAATGCACTAATGGATGGTTGGGAATACATAGATTTTATAGTAAAAACTTACTAAAATCACAACAAAAAACCTTGTGCATTCATACAAAAAATAACACATAAAACTAAAAAAGATTATTGAAATATTTATGCAAACGTTTATAATCAAATTATCAACAGTTCGGAGAGAAAACCGAACAAAAACAGATCTTAATTATATTTCAAGGAGGACGTAATTATGAAAGCAAGAAAAGCAATGGCATTAGCTATGACAGCAGCGATGGTTGGAGGTTTAATGACAGTTCCGGTAATGGCTGAAGAGAATGCAGAATTACTTCCAGGCGGCGGAAGCAAGATCATTTACTGTATCACACCTTCCACATCTAACCCATTCTTCAACACAGAGCAGGTAATTGCGAAAGAGAAAGCTGAAGAACTTGGATACGAAGTAAAATGTGCTTCCCACGATGACGACGCTGCTACACAGCTTGAGCTTTTCGAAGCAGCTATCAACGATGGCGCAGCAGCAATCATGTGCGATAACGCTGGTGCAGATGCTTCCATCGAAGCAGTTCAGAAAGCATATGACGCTGGAATCCCGACTTTCCTTATCGACCGTGAGATCAACCAGTCCGGACTTGCAGTAGCACAGATCGTTGCAGATAACGCACAGGGTGCAGCAGCAATCGCAGAAGTATGGGTTGAGGCTATGAACTACGAAGGCAAATACGCAGAGCTCCTTGGACTTGAATCCGATACAAACTGCCAGGTTCGTTCTGACAACTATCATTCCGTAATCGATGAGTACGAAGATCTTGAGATGGTAGCACAGCAGTCCGCTAACTGGGATCAGACAGAGGCTTATGAGAAGACAGAAGCAATCCTTCAGTCAACCCGGAGATCACAGGTATTATCTGCGGAAACGACACAATGGCTTGTGGTGCTGTTCAGGCTTGCCTGGATGCTGGACGTGATGACATCAAGATCATCGGTCTTGACGGATCTGACGAAGCAAACGCTTACATCAAATCTGGTGACATGGTTGGTACCGCTCTTCAGCAGATCGCTCTGATCACTGAGATGGCAGTTGAGCAGGCAGACGCTTACCTTAACGGTACAGCTCCGGAAGAAGAGAAACAGCTTGTTCCTTGTGTAGCAATCACAGCTGACAACACAGATTGCCTGAACGCATTTGTTTTACACAGAACCAGAAGCTAAATAATCTGGCTGCCAGGAAACAGATTTTTAAAAAAATGAACGAGTGTTTGAAAAATTATTCGCACAATCTGCATGCCCCGCTTTGTTGTATATTTTGCAGAAAGTCTTTTTAAACACGCTTTGGAAGGCGGTGCGCCAGCGCCGCCTTTATAATAGAAAGCAGGGAGAGATGATTATGAAAAAGCAGAAGAATTTTGGCAGTTCTGGCCGCATGTACAGCAGTAACCTTTACCGGCTGTGGTGTTGTAACTGTAGTACCCATTGGCGAAGAAGCTTCTTATACAGGAAAACAGGAATTTGATTCCGCAGCAGAGTCCCAGGGTGACTGGGGGAGAGCCGTTGTAGCGGACATTTCCGACAAGGCACAGGATCTTTCTGAATTATTAAATGGTGATGGCATTACAGAAACAATTGCAGTAAAAGGCACAGGAAAAATCAAAGAATACAATACAGACACCCCCGGAAACATTATCTGATAGTAGAACTGGATGGATATACCGGAACTACAGAGGTTCAGGTCCGGACAGATGGACCGAACTCCAGTACCGCCATCCGTGACCTTCAGTCTCTGAAGAATTTTGAAAGCTTTACCAACCAGACGGAATGGTCAAGCTATGGAAAAGAACTGAACAAGCAGGCGCTTGCACAGGTAATTGATCCACTTGGAATCGACGACAGTGTAGTTGGCAAGACTGTTACATTTACAGGCGGCGCAGAAGCCGGCACAGATGCAGTATCTATTACAGCAGTCGAGTTGACGATTGAATGAAAAAAGGAGGAAGCATTATGTTTGATGATCCGAATGTTGTTCTCCATTGTGAAAAAAATTGATAAGATTTATCCCGGAACCAAAGCTCTGGATCAGGTTTCCTTCGATCTTCTGAAAGGAAAGGTAAACGTTCTGATCGGAGAGAACGGAGCCGGAAAATCCACACTGATGAAGATGATCGCGGGTATCGAACAGCCATCCGCAGGAAAAATGTACATGGACGGACAGGAAGTATACTTCAAGGATACCAATGCAGCCCGTGCAAAAGGTATCGGAATCATCCACCAGGAGCTTTCTCTTTTCCCGAATATGACAGTTTACCAGAATATTTTTATGGGACATGAGAAAAAAAAAGGCTTTTTTTCCTGGATGACAAAGCCCATTCAGAGGGTGAAAAAAAAAATCCTGCAGCGTCTGGAACATGAAATTCCACCGGAAACCATGGTTGGAGATCTTCGTGTAGGACAGCAGCAGATGGTGGAAATTGCACGAAACCTGAACCAGGATGACTTACGTGTCCCGATCATGGATGAGCCTACGTCATCTCTTTCTGCCGCAGAGGTTAAGGTACTTTTCAAGATTATGAGAGAGCTTCTGGAAGCCGGAATTTCCATCGTATATATTTCCCATCGTCTGGAAGAAATTATGGAGATTGGCGATCACGTTACCATTCTTCGTGATGGAAAATACGTTGCAGATGCTGATGTAAAGGACATTGAGCTCAGCTGGATCGTAGAGAATATGGTTGGAAAGAACACCCAGTATCACCGTTTTGAGAGAAGCATTGACCTTTCCAAACAGCCGAAGGTGCTGGAAATTAAGGCTATGTGCCTTCCGAAAAAAGGCGGCGGCTGGACTCTTGACCACGTAAGCCTGGATCTGAAAAAAGGCGAGGTTCTTGGTGTTTATGGACTTCTGGGAGCTGGACGAAGCGAGCTGTTTGAGTGCCTGATGGGACTTCATCCGGAGCACACCGGTGATGTACTCTATGAGGGCAAAAAGCTAAATATCAAAGATGTTGCCGCCCAGATCAAAAACGGTTTTGCTCTTGTACCTGAGGGATCGTCAGAGCCAGGGCTTGATCCAGACTCTTGACATCGGCAAGAATACCGCTATTTCTTCTATGAAGGATTATGTAAAAGGTCTGTTCCTTGACGAGAAAGCAGAGAATGCGGCAGTTGACGAGCAGATCAAGGATATCCATATTAAAGTGGCGGATAAGAGACTTCCAATCCTGTCACTGTCCGGTGGAAACCAGCAGAAGGTTGTAATCGGAAAAAGGACTTTTGACCAAGCCGAAGATCTTACTTCTGGATGAGCCTTCCCGTGGTATTGATATTGGTGCGAAGACTGAGGTCTTTGAGATCATTCACGACCTTGCGGAAAAAGGACTTTCCATTATCGTTATCTCATCTGAGCTGAAAGAGATCATGGCAATCGCAGACAGGATCATTGTATTGTCAAATGGCAAAAAGACCGGCGAGCTGACCGGAGATGAGATCACAGAAGACACACTTGTACGTACATCTTATGCCGGACTTGGAACCGGAAGAAATGCGTAAGCCGGGGAGGAGCAGAACAATGAATAACAAAAAATCAAATAATAATCAGTTGTTAATGACACTGTTAAAAGGACGTACCTTTATTGTACTGGTACTTCTGGTTATCTTTTTTACCATTGTAAAAGGAACCACATTTCTGTCAGCATCTACACTGACCATGGTTGCCAAGCACGTAGCCCTGTATGGAATTCTTGCACTTGGTATGACGTTTGTAATCATTACTGGCGGTATTGACCTTTCCGTTGGTTCTGTAGTCGGACTTGTTGGTATGCTTGCCGGTGGTATGATCCAGGAAGGTATTACACTGAAATTTGCAGGTGTAACCCTTTACTTCAGCGTTCCGGTAATCATTATTACCATGCTGGTTGTTGGATGCATCATCGGTGCAGTTAACGGTCTTATTGTAACAAAATTAGGTGTAGCACCATTTATCGCTACCCTTGGTACCATGTACATCTGCCGTGGTTTTGCGAACCTTCGTTCCAACGGTGCAACATTCTCTGATATCAAGGGCTATGACGGACTTGGCAACACAGGCTTCAAGATCCTTGGAAGCAATATTGCCGGCATTCCTACCGGTGTTTATATTTTCGCAGTGCTTGCAATTATTTCCGTTATCATCCCTGAAGAAGCTTCCATTTGATGGTATGTACTTGCAGTCGGCGGTAACGAGAAATCTGCCCGCCTTTCCGGTATCAAGGCTGACAAGATCAAAATTATCGTTTACATGATCTCCGGTTTCTGTGCAGCATGGGTTGGTATGATCAATACCTCTCAGCTGTCAGCAGCTCATCCGGCATCTGGTGATGGATGGGAAATGAACGCAATCGCAGCAACCGTACTTGGTGGTACTTCCATGAGCGGTGGTTCCGGAACCATTATCGGAACTGTAGTCGGTGCATTTGTTATCGGTGTTATCAATGATGGTATGACAATGTGTGGTGTATCCGAGTTCTGGCAGAAGGTTATCCGTGGTCTGGTTATCATCCTTGCAGTCGTAATTGACCAGACACAGAGAAATCTTCAGGCGAAGATGGCACTTCAGGCAAGAAACGAGAACAAATAATCGAAGCGTGTTACTGGTCATGGAGTGAACAGTAACAAAAAACCTTTCTTAATGTTAAAATAATTTGAAAAGTTGAAAAAAAAAAATCCGAAAAAAGATTTATAGTAATAATCAGAGATGCAGGAGGAATAGCATGAAAAAATCGGGGATTTTAAATGCCCAGCTGATCCGTTGTATCGCAGAGCTGGGACATAAAGATCTGTTTATGATCGGTGATGCAGGAATGCCCATTCCAAAGGGCGTGGAGATTGTAGACCTGGTTGTATGCGGAGGGGTTCCCACCTTTAAACAGGTGATGGATGCAGTGCTGGCGGAGACAGAAGTGGAAGCCTACACCATTGCAAATGAGATTGAGGAAAAAAAATCCGGAGCTTCTTGCATATATTCAGCAGAGCCTTCCACGAGGCAGAGGAGAGCAGAATTGACCATGTAGATCTGAAAAAAGATGTCTGCACAGTGCAAATTCGCAATCCGTACAGGTGAGTTTTTACACCTTATCCGAACATAATTTTAAGAGCGGGAGTTGCGTTCCCGGCATAAAATGATCAGAGAAGACGCTGCGAATAACAGGTGATAGCTTGTTTTTTGCAGCGTCTTTTTTCGCAGATGTATGGCATTATTTTACCGACAGAGGAGGAACTAAAATGAAAGTGAGTGTGAGAAAAATCAGTGAGATCACAGGATTTTCTCCGGCAACTGTTTCAAATGCACTAAACTACAAAAAGGCGTGAATGCTGAGACATCTGCGAAGATTTTTAAAGTGGCGCAGGATCTTGGGTATTTTGAGGAAAATCATATCCGCAAAAAATAAAATTTGTCATGTTTAAGCGGGATGGTGCTGTGGTTGAGGATTCTCCCTTTTTATCCAGCTGATTTCCGGGTAGAACAGGAATGCCGCGCCTGTGGAATGGAAATGCAGATGTGTAATCTGGACAAAAGAGATCCTGGATATCAGGAACAGGCGAAGTGGATCATGAATGACAAGGCGTCGGCGGTGATCCTTCTGGGAACAGAGATGGTGGATGCGGACATTGACCTGATCCGCGGGATGACCTGTCCGTTTATTGTGATTGATTACTGGAAAGAGGATATGAGCTTTGATGCCATGCTGATCAATAATGCAGATTCAGCGCGTATGGCTACAGAGTATCTCATTGCCAATGGGCATAAAGAGATTGGTTATCTGCGGGGAGATTTCAGGATCAAACCTTTTCCGGTCTCGTTTTGCAGGATATCAGACAGCGCTGCAAAAGGCGGACTTCGAATAAGGACTATATTTTTACAATGGCAACTACCATCGACGGTGCTTACGAGAATATGAAGCGGTATTTATCTGAGAAGGTGAAGCTGCCTACAGCATTCTTCGCAGACAACGATATGATCGCCCTGGGGGCTATGAAAGCTATGGCAGAGTTTGGAATCCGGATTCCGGAGGACATATCTATTGTGGGATTTGACGACCTTACTTTTTTTCCTCAATTTCTTATCCGCCTCTGACCACACTCCGGGTGCCGAAGCAGGAGATGGGAAGAGCTGTTGTAAAGGCGATTGCGGGATATTCTGAAAGATAATGACGGGATTAAGATCAAGATGCAGATGTGTACGCAGTTTATTGAGAGGGAAAGCGTGAAGAAGATATAGGAGGTACGCAGTTGGGCAAATGATATTCTACGCAGGTCGGTACCGCGCTCCGGTGAACTAACGGTCAACTCTGGCTAAGACGTTCGGGAAAGCCCTCACGCCTAAGTCTATGCAGGTTGTGGATTTTACCTTCGCTAAGAGCGCACCTGAAATGACATGCTTAGGAATAGCAGTTGCCCAACTGCTATGTATTGGCGGAAACTGGATGGAATCCAAGTTTTTACTTTACATTAATTTTTAATTGCCTTCATAATTTGCGTCATACAGCTCGCCATATGTTTCATAAGCCGGAATTTCCGGATATTCAGCCTTGATAGCATCCGTGCTCTTGAACAGGAATCCTGCTTTACTTGCCTCGATCATGCCAAGGTCGTTGTGGCTGTCACCGCTGGCAATGGTGTCGTAGCCAATGGACTGCAGGGCTTTCACAGTGGTGTATTTGGATTTTTCGCAGCGCATTTTGAAATCAGTAATTTCGCCATTTTCGCCCACTACCAGTGTGTTGCAGAAGATGGTAGGATAGCCCAGCTTTTTCATAAGAGGACCTGCGAACTGGGAAAAAGTGTCACTGAGGATGATAACCTGGGTCTGTGCTCTTAATTTGTCCAGAAATTCCCTGGCGCCTGGAAGCGGGGCGATCTTGGCGATGGTCTCCTGGATTTCTTTCAGACCAAGACCATGCTCTTTCAGAATGTTCAGGCGGTATTTCATTAATTTATCGTAATCAGGCTCGTCTCTTGTGGTTCGTTTCAGTTCCGGAATGCCGGTTTCTTCGGCAAATGCGATCCAGATCTCTGGGACAAGCACACCTTCTAAGTCTAAGCAGACAATTTCCATAATCTCCTCCGTTCTGCAGCTGTAAAGATTGCTGCAATTGAATTTTATAGTGTTTTTCAAATCTCAATGTCAGATAAAGGGAAAGCGGTTAGGATGGTCGCTTTCACACACTATCTTATTATAGCGTAAAAAAGCCGGGAACGCTATACCTAAATTGAAAATGTGAGAATGGAATGTTCCCTGTGGTTACTGTTCACCCGTTCACAGTAACGCGCTTCGCGATGCACAGAAATCATGCTTTGCATGATTTCGCGCAAACAAATCCTCTCGGGTTTTCTGTGAACTTTGTTCACAAAAAACACCTCGCGGAACGTTACCAGTGAACAGTAACTCCCTGTGAACTGCGGCTGAAATGTATAATTGTCGGAAATTAGTGGAAAACAGAGAAAAAATGTCTGGTAGAAATTTGTTGCTTATATTGCCGTTCCGTGAAAAAAATGTGGTATATTATTAATATCTGTAGTAATATTAGACAAAATAAACAGAATAATAATGGCAGGAGTGGTTAAAATGTATAACGAAGAGTACAAGCGCTGGATGGCAGCGGATCTCGAGGATGCAGATCTGAAACCAGAATTATCTAAGATTGAAGGAAACGATGAAGAAATTAAAGATCGTTTTGCAGTAGCTCTGAAATTTGGTACAGCAGGACTCCGTGGAGTTCTTGGAGCAGGTACCAACCGTATGAATATCTATGTAGTGCGTCAGGCTACACAGGGTCTTGCTAACTGGGTGAAGACTCAGGGCGGCACTCAGACCGTTGCAATCAGCTACGACAGCCGTCTGAAGAGTGATATATTTGCGAAAACAGCAGCAGGAGTTCTGGCTGCCAATGACATTAAGGTCAGAATTTATGATGCATTAATGCCTGTACCGGCCCTTTCCTTTGCGACACGCTACTATGAGTGCAACGCGGGTATTATGGTTACCGCATCTCATAACCCTGCTAAATATAATGGATACAAGGCTTACGGCCCGGATGGCTGCCAGATGACAGATGATGCAGCTGCCATTGTATATGAAGAGATCCAGAAAACAGACGTACTTACAGGTGCGAAATATATGTCCTTCGCAGAGGGCGTTGAGGAAGGTCTGATCCGCTTTGTTGGTGACGACTGCAAACGTGCTCTCTTTACGATGCAATCGAGTCCCGTCAGGTTCGTCCGGGTCTCTGCAAGACAGCAGGACTGAAACTGGTTTACAGCCCGCTGAATGGTTCCGGACTTGTGCCGGTAACCCAGATCCCGAAAGATATCGGAATCACAGATGTAACAATCGTACCGGAGCAGGAGTACCCGAATGGATATTTCACAACATGCAGCTACCCGAATCCAGAGATCTTTGCAGCACTTGAGCTGGGACTGAATCTTGCGAAAGAGACAGGTGCAGACCTCATGCTTGCAACAGACCCAGATGCAGACCGTGTAGGAATCGCAATGAAGTGCCCGGATGGATCCTATGAGCTTGTTTCCGGAAATGAAGTAGGAGTTCTTCTTCTTGACTACATCGCGGCAGGACGTATTGAAAAAGGCACTATGCCGAAGAACCCGGTTGCAGTGAAATCTATCGTTTCCACACCTCTTGCAGACGCAGTTGCAGAGCACTACGGTGTAGAGCTTAGAAGCGTACTTACCGGATTTAAGTGGATTGGTGATCAGATCGCACAGCTGGAGGCAGCAGGTGAGGTTGACCGCTTTATCTTTGGATTTGAGGAGAGCTATGGATACCTTGCAGGACCTTATGTACGTGATAAAGATGCAATCATCGGATCTATGCTGATCTGTGAGATGGCTGCATACTACAGAAGCATTGGAAGCTCCTTGAAGCAGAGACTTGAGGAGATTTACGCACAGTATGGCCGTTACCTGAACAAGGTTGACAGCTTTGAATTCCCGGGACTGAGCGGAATGGACACTATGGCAGGAATCATGCAGAAATTCCGTGACAACCCGCCCGGCAGACATTGCAGGCTACAAGGTAGTGAAGGTTACCGATTATAAGAAGCCTGAGGAGACCGGTCTTCCAGCAGCAAATGTTCTCATTTACAAACTGGAGAACAACGAGACAGTAATCGTTCGTCCATCCGGAACAGAGCCGAAGATTAAGATTTATTACACTACACTGGGTAAAGATCTTGCAGAGGCAGAAGCTGAAAAAGAGAAGCTGGCTAAGGCATTGGAGCCGATGATGGCTTAAGCGAAGTATATAATCGTATAGTGAATAATCGCCCCTTGCGGAATGATTCCGCAGGGGGCTTTTTACGCTGTTTGTAAATTTTTTTTCTTTATTTGAAGTGAAAATCCCCCATTAAGTCGTTGATTACAGTAAAGGGCAGACCATATTGTATAATGCCTGAAAAAAAAAAACGAGGTGACAATTTATGCTGACGCTGTTATTTATCATTTTAATGTTTGGTATATTTGGCAAAATGATCGGACTTGCCTTCCGCGCGCAACCTGGGGAATTACGAAAATCTTTTTTCGTCTGATATTCCTTCCCCTTGTCCTGATCGGATTAGTTCTGGGAGGTCTGATCTACATAGCACTTCCCCCTTCTTGTGATAGTTGGGATTATCATGCTGGTATTGATGTAATATATTGATAGAATAAAAAAATAGATGAAAATACAATCGAAAATATGTTCACTTTGCCAGATGACAAAAAGCGACAGATATGGTAGTATAGATACATCAACGAAAGAGAAATACGAAAAACACTTAAGAAATCTGAAATACGAAAGAAAGCATAAAAAGCACAAAAGAATCTGAAAAAAAAATACAAAAGAACTTAGAAGTACGAAAGTTCTGTGTTTCACCAAAGATTTGTAAATTACTAAAGATTCATAAGCCGCTAAAGATCAACCAAAATACCTAAGATCAATAAGAAAACGAAAGATTTTCGAAACACATCCGATAAAATTATAACAAGACACATCAGAAAAAAATGGCTGGGAACTAGTTTCCCAGCCATAAATCATAACAATATCTAACCGATTCCCATTTATAATGACATCTACTCAGAGTAAGTTAAATTGGAAATTTATAGCCCTTTTTACTTGAAATAATGTATACTGAAAGAATATGAAGACAAAAAACGAAAAAAAAAATATCGGGAATATATAATGAATACACAAGATGCAATAGAACTTCTGGGATTGTCCCAGAAGATGATGAAAGAGAAATTAAGCGAAAATATCATAAGATGATCAGCCGTTTTCATCCGGACTCATTGAATGAAGTAAGGGAAGCTCATATTCAGCGTGCACAGGAGATAAATGAAGCGTATCGGATACTGAGCCAGAGCGATAGTCGGGAAATGCAGAACGCATATGGAACGGAAGCTTATGGAACAGAGGCTCATGGCACAGACAATCATAAATCTGGGAAGAGAGAACAGCATCAGGAATGGTCTGGTGAATGGAACGAGGCTGCTTTTTATACCAAGGAATATTTAATCTGCACTATAGTATGAATCTTTCTGAAGAAGAACGAAAGGAAGCCCAGGGGAAACTGTATTATCGGGCTGCCTGTGGAAAATATATGTGGGATCCGGAGGAAGAGGATTTCGCGCTTTTTCTTACCAGTATTCGTCATGCAGCGGCAGCCCTCCTTGAGAGAACGGAGAATGCCGTAAACGCAGAAGACTTATCTTCTGTACCAGATTTGAAGGAATACCGTTTTCGCATCCAGGCGAAGCTGTTTGAATATCTTTCTATGCAATATGTGAACCCATTGCTGGTTCTGGATTCCCCTGATGAAACCAGAGAGCACAGATAGAAAAGGTCAGAAAATTTATCGGGTTAAAGCATTTCTGGCGGCAGAAGCCGCATCCCCGGAAGGCAGGCTTATAGCAAGTTTGCAGTCTGGCGAATATCTGTTTCCAAAAGCTTTCCATGGGAATCAGATTCAGCTTATGAATAAAGACAAACAGGTATTGGGGGTATCTTCATATGGAAGATGACCGGCTGTATTTTTGCATTATTCCTCTTCTGAAGAGGCATGCAGCGCAGGTGAAATTTCTGGTGCAGGAAGAAGGCGGTGGAACAAATGAAAAAAAAAATGAAGGAATTAATAATACGATGAATAGTAGTAACTTCAGAAATAGCGGCAGAGGAATAAAGCGTGGAAACAATAAGCTGAAAGTTAATATAGATTTCTATTTTCGTTTAGAGGATGAGAACTATACGTATAATAGTTCAGAGCTTAATTTGAAAATTGCAGAAATATTGAATGGATATGAGAAGTATTTGCGAAAATATGATCCGGAACAGGACCAGTTTTGTGATCTGTTTGCCCGCCTGTCCCGCTCGAATTTTCGCAGTCGTTTTCATCTGAAGGATAAGGATATACAATATATCCGGGAGAAAGGAATGGATACCATCCGCAGTCATGCCTCAGATTTTGTGCGAACACGTTTGGCTCCGGCTCAGATTCCCAATGATGGTAAACAAACTCCAATGCGCGGGCACCCTGTATTCCTGGCTCAGCATGCTACTGGCTGCTGCTGTCGGGGATGCTTGTATAAGTGGCATAGAATTCCAGCAGGAGTGCGGCTCACAGAAGAGCAGCAGGAATACATAGTAGATGTGTTGATGGCATGGATTGAGAGAGAATATAACAGAAATGCATAGGGCTATGAAGTTGGTTTTATATATACAATCGGTAATAGTAAGGTATATGAAATATAGTTTAACTGGAATTTTGAGAAGATAAGAATGGGGAACAGTTTTATGAGAATATTTCACTTATCAGATTTACACATTGGCTTGAAATTAATCAATCGTGATCTCAGAGAAGATCGAGGAATATATACTGGATCAAATAATTCAGAAGGCCGCAGAGAAAGTGCCTGATGCGATCGTGATCGCAGGGGACATCTATGACAAAAGCAGTTCCGTCTGCAGAAGCAGTGGAGGTGTTTGATCATTTTATCGGAAAGCTGCGAAATGCAGTTCCGGATTCTGTAATTATGATGATCAGTGGAAATCACGACAGTGCACCTCGTGTGAACTGTTTTCGGAGTGTGCTTGACCGTCAGAAAATTTATATGATCGGAATACCGCCTCAGACAGAAGAAGATCATATTGAGAAAGTGGTACTCCAGGATGAATATGGGCCGGTGAATTTTTTTATTTGCTTCCCTTTGTGAAGCCTTCCATGGTGAAGCTGATCACTGGCACAGATGAGAATGGAAATAATCTTTCTTACAATGATACGATCCACAGACTGATAGAACGTGAACAGGTCAACATAGACCAGAGAAACGTTCTGGTCAGCCATCAATTCTATCTGCCCATGGGGGAGAATGCAGAAGAAATTGAACGAATGGACTCTGAGATCCGGACAGTAGGAAATATTGACCAGGTGTCAGCCGATATTCTGCAGAAATTTGACTATGCGGCACTGGGACATATTCATAAGCCAATGAAAGCAGGCGGCGAGTTTATCGCTATTGTGGAACGCCGCTGGCATGCTCTGTAAGTGAAGCAGGTCAGAATAAAGGAATTATAATGGTTGACATAAAACAAAAGGGAGAAATCACTACAGAAGTAATTCCACTGGAACCGCTGCGCCAGATAAAAAGTGATCAAAGGGAGATTTAGAGAGTGTTCTGGCACAGCGCTGTAAAGATTATGTGACAGTAATTCTTACGGATAAGGTGGATCTGGACGTAATTGATATGCAGGATCGTCTGCGTCTGGCTTTTCCAGGGCTTCTAGAGATACGCCGTGAGACTGTGCGGCAGGTTGATTATACCAGACATGCAGACAGTGAGCGTGAATTGAATCCATTTGAACTTTGCTGCCAGTTCCTCGGAAATGCAGATGCGGAAGAGCAGGAAATTCTTCAGGAGGTTATCAATATAGTACAGGAGGTGACGAAATGAGACCTGTGAAACTTACCATGCAGGCGTTTGGTTCCTACGGAAAACTGACACAGATCGATTTTTCAGGGAGCCGAATCAGAATCTGTTTCTTGTGACCGGAGACACCGGAGCAGGAAAAACAACTATATTTGATGCCCTTGTATTTGCTCTTTACGGTGAAGCCAGCTCCAGTACAAACAAGAAAGATGGTGTTGTACTGCAAAGCCAGTATGCAGAGTTGAACGTTGAACCATTTGTAGAGCTTGTTTTTTTCCGAAGGGACAGGAGAAAATAGCCTGCTGTATACTGTCCGCCGTGTTCCCAGACATCTGAAGCTTCTGACAAGAGGGGCGGGGAAAAATACAGGAAGCCGTGAAGTACCGGGGGCTGTCAGCCCTGATCATGCCAGATGGTACCGAATATCCACAGAAGGAAGCTGACAGCAAGCTGGGGAGATCCTCGGTCTTACCAAAAGCCAGTTTATGCAGGTTGCCATGATCGCTCAGGGAGAATTTATGGAGCTTCTTCGTGCAAAATCTGATGATAAGAAAGTCATCTTCCGGAAGCTGTTTAACACTGAATTATACCAGAATATTGTGGACGAGCTGATGAATCGCAAGCGTTCTCTGGAAAAGAGATTGCCCAGATCAAAACTGCATGTCAGACTGAAGCTGCCCATGTGGTAATTCCCCAGGAATATGACCAGTGGCAGGAAATAGAAGGGCTAAAAAAAAGCAGGTTTTGAATGGGGAAATTGTAGTGATGGATTGCTTTCTGGATCATCTGGGCGAGTTATGCAGAACACTGGAGAAAAGTGTGAATTTTACCTCGAAAGAATTACAATCCGCATCAAAACTCCGCGACGAAAAAAAGGGATATCTACAACAGTTCCATTCAGCTGACGAATTTATATGTGCAGCTGGAAAGCGCTGAGGTTCAGCTTTCTGAATGTGGGAAAGTGGAAGCACAAATAGGGGAAAAAGACCATTCTGTCAGAGAAAATTAAGAAAGCATACGAAATAAAAGGCGAATACGCACGCTGTCAGGATGCCTTGCGTAATATGCAGACATGTGAGAGTGCCTTAAAGGAGCAGCAGGAACGAGCTCCTTTATTAAAAGAACAGTCACAATCTGTCATTCAGACAGCGAAGGCGGTGAAAGAAACGGCAGAGAAGGAGCTTAAGGCGTACACCACTATTTATGAGCGCGTGAATAAAGAAGTGAAGCTCCTTAAGCAGATCAAGGAAGCAGAAAAAGTGTAAAGACCAGCCAGCAAAATCTGACCGCAGCGCAGGCCGCAGACCGCAAAGCCAGAGAAGATCTGGAGAAAATGGAGAAGCAGGAAGCAGACTGGAGGGCTCAGTCAGAGAAGCTGACCGACACTAATGAGAAAATTGCTGTCTGGAAAGGGAAAAAATCAGGAACTGGAAGTACTTGGCATTGAAGTACAAGAAACGGAAGATCTTCTTAAAGGTGTAGAAACACAGAAAAAACTGGCGAAGAAAGCACGAGAGACATACCAGAAGAATAGAACCAGATATGACGCAAAGAGTCAGGAATATGAGTCTATGCGGAGAATTTTTTCTGGATGAGCAGGCTGGTTTTCTGGCACGCGACCTTCAGCCGGGGAAACCATGTCCTGTATGCGGCGCAATAGAACATCCGAATCCATGCATAGCTTCTACCCTTCATAGAGATCTCACCCGTGAGCAATTGGAACTGGCAGAAAAAGAAGTTTCTGAGCTTCGAAACAGGCAGGAACAGTCTGCCGGTGAAGCAAGGTCAGCTGTGGATATAGTTGCAGAAAAAAGAACGACTTTTGGAAGAGACAGGAAGGAAGCTGTGCACGCGTATTTTAAATGATCATGAGCAGTTTCCGGAAGCAGGAATGCTGGAAGTATTTGATTCTTTGGGAGACAATATAAAAATTTCAGGAGAGCAGAAATTCAGAAGTCACTGGTGCAGCCCAGGATCAGATGGCGGATAACGAGTGTAATTGGAATGTATTGCTGAAGCAGATACAGACACTTCTTGGAACCTGGAAAACTTTATTACAGGAAGAGGGTACAAGACTTAATACAGCCCAGAAAACATTGCGTAATCTTCAGGATGCTCTGAGACAGGTAGAAGAGCAGAAGAAATCAGGAAAAACTGCCGTAGAGGAATGTGGACAAAAGCTGACTGCGGCAGCAGCGTCAGCCAAGAGCGCAGAAGCTCTTCTGAAGCAGTTGAATGATTCAGGAATATCCATCAGAAGAGGCGGCTATGACAGAGTTTAATCAGGCAAAGGAAAATGGAAAGCTGCAGAAGCTGTTTCCAAGGAAGCTGAAAAGAAAGAAAAAGCGTCTTCTGAAGAGCTGGTTAACTGTACCAGCTTGATTAAACGATTTGAAGGGGAACTTCCAGATCACCAGAAGCTTTACCAGGAGCGGCAGGCCTTTTATCAGACTTTGATGAATGAGAAAAATATGACAGAGGCAGAATGGGCGGATATAGCAGAGAACTATACCCGTGAAACAGCGGAGATTTTGCAAAAAAGAAGCAGACAGCTGGCAGCGAAAAAACTAGCCGCACAGACCACTGCAGAAACAGCTGGAAAAGCCATAGATGGCAGGAGCAAGCCGGATATGGAAGCTGCCAAGTGCCAGAGGGAGGAAGCTGAGAAGGTACGTCTTCAGACTCAGTCGAGACTGGAACTTTATAAAGAGCAGTATAAAGCTGATAAAGAGGCATATGATATTCTTAGCCCTCAGATGGAGAAGCGAGGTAAAAATTATTGAAAAGCATACCAAGCTGGAAACTCTTTATAAGCTCTTGTATGGAAATATGTCAGGAAACCGTATGGATCTTGAAACCTATGTGCAGAGATATTACTTGGAGAAGATTCTTTATGCGGCCACTCGCCGCTTTGCGAATATGTCTGCCGGACAGTTTGAACTTCTGTATGGTAGACGAGGAGAATGCGGGGGAAAGGCAAGAATCGTGGTCTGGATCTTATGGTATATTCTAATGTTACCGGCAAAAGAGCGTGAAGTCCGTACCCTTTCCGGAGGAGAATCCTTTATGGCAGCCCTGGCATTGGCACTTGGAATGGCAGATCAGATCCAGGAGAGCTCTGCAGCGATACATCTTGATGTAATGTTTGTGGATGAAGGCTTTGGTTCCCTTGATGAGCATTCAGAGAACAGGCGGTAAAGGTTCTTCAGGAACTGGCGGGAGGAAGCAAGTTGATTGGAATTATTTCTCATGTGACCGAGCTGAAGCAGGAGATCGAAGATCAGCTGATCGTTAGCAAAGACGAGAAGGGAAGTCATGTGAAGTGGCAGATAAGCTAGAATCTGTTTGAATCATTCCCGCAATCTGTTATACGCTCCACTTTGCGATTTATCATTTGCTGCGTTGTCGTCGGTCGCCGTAGCCACCGCTACGGCTCCTTCCTCCATCTTGCATATGAAGAAATCATCCTGCGTCAATGTAGTAGATACTTGGTTGAATAAAGAATATCGGGAAGCAATTAAGCTTCCCTGACAAATAAAAAAAGTTCTATAGATTTTTGTAAAATTAATAAACTCTTCCGACTCACCGTAATCATGAATCCGACAGTTTGCCAGACGCTGTATTTCCTCTTGATTTTCTTCATGAGAGTCGTACACAGCAGTGGTATAGAAGCCATCTTTTCTTAGCTGTAGTAAGGGCATGAAGAGAATCTTCAAAGACCATGGTATTGGTTCGGTCAGTGCCAAGAAAGTTCAAGGCTTCCCGATAAATGGTTGGTTCGTCCTTTCCGGCACCCACAGAGGAGCAGGTAAAGATTTCGCTGAAATAGTCAAGCACTCCTGCAACGTGCCAGGGCAGCTTCCACGAGGGAGCGCTCTGTAGCAGTGGCGATACACATTTTGACTCCGGTCTCATGAAGCTGAGCCAGAAATTCTTTCAGATGAGGCTTCAGCTGAGCCTCATAGCGGTAGAAATCATCTACAATTGCTACAGCACTTTTGATCAATTCATCTCGGGTCTGTTTTTACACCATAGTGCTCAATAAAATAGTCAGCTGCCTGGTGGAGACTCATAGTGGCGATTGCTTCATCCAGATCCGGTTCAGGTTCAATTCCCTGGCTTCGCAGGTAATTTTCGCCTACATGATCCCAGGCTGACATAGAATCCAGAATCGTACCATCCAGATCCCAGATGGCACCCCTTAACATGAAATTCCTTTCCTGGAAGATGCATTGTCTTTGGAAATACAAGTAGAATCTTTCATTTTGAGAGTAAGCTCTTTAAGCTCTCTGGTTGCTTTTGTAATATCTTCAGCTGCAAAGATGGCACTTACAACTGCAATTCCGCAGATACCGCTTCCAGCCAGCTCCATTACATTGTCATGTGTAATTCCACCGATAGCAATAACAGGAATATTTACAGCCTCACATATTTGTTTTATAGTTTCATGGCTGATATTGCCGGCATCTTTTTTGGTTCCGGTTTGGAATGCGGCACCTACTCCCAGATAATCTGCGCCATTTTTTTCAGCAAGAACAGCCTCTTCAACTGTATGCGCAGAAACGCCGATGATTTTGTCAGAACCGAGGATGGCTCTGGCATTACCAGCAGCCATATCCTCCTGCCCTACATGAACGCCATCGGCATTGATTTTTCTTTTTGCAATTTCTACATTGTCATTGATCACGAATGGTACATGATAGCGCGCACATAACTCTTTGATTTCCGCAGCTTCTTTGCGAAAACTATCTGTATCCAGAGTTTTTTCGCGTAGCTGAATGAAGGTAGCCCCACCTTTTAAGGCTTCTTCGACCTGGTCATATAAAGTTCTGCCATTTAACCAGCTGCGGTCAGTAACGGCATAAAGTAAAAGCTCTTTTTATTGCAGTTCATTGGTAAAACCTGCCTTTCACATGTAACTTGTGCGTCAAACACACTCTAATACATTATATAAAAGCTGAATCTGGAAAGTGAAAAAAAGGTAATTATTAAGCTAGAGCCTGTTTCTGCGAAGATCGAGAATCGTAACCCATAATGTTTGTTACATGAACAGGAACCTGTACATTGAAAAACGAAAAGTGATATGTTAGACTAATATTAAAATTGTGTTTTTGTCGGTTCGCAAAAAAAAAAAGAGAGGCAGGTTTGATTATGGATCAATTTGAGCAGATGAAGGTGACACGGCAGGCGATGAATGGCAAGATGTGTCTGATGTTTGGTGGTATTTTTCTTGATGTTTTCAGCCATTACCTCCACGATCATGTATGGAATCAATTTCTTTATGACAGCTCTGGAAGCAGACAAAGGGAACTGCAGAGTATGTAGAACTTCTTGAGAATGCCGGAGTGGGAAGTGGACTTCTGAAAGGGATTGGTATTTGTTTTATTGCAGTAGGAATCTGGGAAGCTGTAGTTGGATTTCTATCTGTAAGAAATTCCAACAGAGTAGATAAGAGCAGATTTTCTGTGAAACTGGCCATATCGCTTCTTATAACAGAGATTGTCATGCAGGTAATTCTGTTTTTACCGGATTGATGAATCTGGGGCTTCTTTTTTTACAGCCATTGTGCTTCCGCTGTTTTTACTTTGGGGGTGCCACCCGTTTAGGCAAAGTTGCCAAGGCTGATCCGGAACGCAAATTTGCAGTAGACCCAGCCAGGAAGAAATCCTCTCAGCAATCTCAACCGGCCGCCCCGAAGAAAAGCATTCGTGAGAGAGCCGCTATGCAGGCGCGAGAAGATGTAGTGGTACCAGAGAAACAAGATACTGTAGATGAGGAAAATATTGCAGATTCAGAAGAGTCAAATTAGAAACTCAAAGTATGAATATAAGCATCATTGGAAAATGCAGTGGGTATAAGCATCATAGGAAAATGCAGTGGGAAAATTGTTAAAGATATATAACCTGTGAAATTGTATGAGCTGTAGTTAGTCGTTGTTGCCGATAATATGATTTGCATGTAGCTATTAAGGTATAAGAATTAGAGACTGTTTATGATTCAACACCGAATAAAGGAAAGAGAACCACAGTATATGGACATGAAAGAAATCATCACAGAAGCAGCCCGTAAGCTGGTTCTGGAGAAAAAAAGTAAAGAAGCTTACAGTAAAGGATATTGTGGAAGAGTGCCAGATCACCAGGCAGGCATTTTACTACCATTTCGAAGGAATACCGGATATGATTCAGTGGAGCATAAAGCAGGGAACCAGGCGGCTGCTGGAGGCGTGCAAAGAGCAGGGCGGCGCAGAAGCAGCGCTGAAGTATCTGTTTGTTTTTGCCATCAATGCTATACCCGAAGTGCGAAAAGGAATAGAAAGTAATTATGGAAAAGAACTGGAACAAACCCTTATGCAAGGAACCTGCGAGTTGTTTGAGAGCATTGTGGAGGAAGAAAATCTGTACCGGAACTACAGCCGCCAGGAACTGAAGTTGATCCTCCGTTACCATAGCCATGCTATCTTTGGTATTTTCAGGACTGGACACCGGAGGATACGAAGAATCTGGATATGATCGTACACGAAGTCTATTTGATTATGATGGGAAAGAATGCTACAGAAGATGTCTTTCTGTGCTGAAAAATGCTCCTGTTTATTCGTGACAGTTTTATTCCTGTGTTTATTGACCTTGAAGCAGTTTTGAAAGTGAAATTGACGGAGGCGGAGACCGACTGGGAATAGAATCCAGAGGCCGGATGCAAATACATGGAGGGAACTAAATAAAGAGATCAAACGGGCAAGGTGTATCTTTACACTTTGCCCGTTTTGTCTATACACGGTGAAATTTTTGGCTATCGACACTTTCTTCTGCTTGTACTAGAATAAAATCATCAGGATTACGGAGTGCGATTGTGACGCACGTTTTGCAGAAAAGCCTTTTTCAAACATGCGCTAGAGCCTGTTTGAGAAAAAGAACGGAAATGATAACGTAATCCGCAAGGAGAGGAGGGAACCATATATGGCACATGAAATTTTATCCGTAAAAATGTACGAGCTGGATAAAAAACTGGAACAGACCCACAGTCGGATTCAGCTGGCGGAGAGTATGGATGCGGAAAGACTCCACCAACAGATCCAGAATCTTCGACAGGAATGTCGAGGAAAGCCGTATCACTTTGGAAAACAGACTTCGCCATTCCAAGACAGACTGTGTAATGAAGCTGGCAGGCGTCTACGACCAGGTGGAGGCAGCAGTTGGAAAAGTGCTGGAGGCAGAAAACATAAATTTGAAAAAAAAATAAGGAGCCAATATTTGGAAATGTGCTCCCAGGAACGGAGGAGAAAATCCTCACCGCAGAATACGCCCTTGATTTTGCAATGCAGGCAGTAAACCGGGCACTTCTGGTATCGCTGCAGGCTATTGAAGCCCAGCGTCTGGAAGAGAAGAAAGAGGCAGAAGAGCAGTAACAGGCATAATGGCGTGTCTGATTTTTTATATACTGTATTGTTGGCAGTCGATTATAGGTGACATGTCCGTTTCGTAAGCAAGTGGACAATAGTCTGTCAGACAAAGCAATGATGCGGAAAAGCTTTGACAAAAAAGTCAATACAAAGTTAGTTTACATAAGAAAGGACTACAACCATGAAAGAAGTAAAAAAAACCCCAAAAAAAAGCCGTTGATCTACTATTACGGCATTGTGCTTCTGGTGCTGATCGTCTTTAATCTGGTGGTTTCCCCAATCTTGATGGAGCATCAGGTAGAAGAAACCGATTACGGTACCTTCATGAGCATGATCAATGACAAAAACATCGGTAAAGTAGAAGTGGAAGATAACCAGATCGTCTTTACCGACAAGAACAATGAAAAAATTTACAAAACCGGTCTTATGAATGACCCGGATCTCACTGACCGCCTGTATGAGTGCGGTGCCACCTTTACTAAGGACATCGACCAGCAGACCTCCCCGATTCTCAGCTTCCTGGTAACCGGACTTCTGCCGCTGATCATTTTCATAGTTCTTGGAAATTATATGGCGAAGAAGCTGATGGAACAGGCTGGAGGCAAAAACTCCATGGCATTTGGCATGGGAAAAAGCAATGCCAAGGTTTACGTTCAGTCCAGTGAAGGAATCCGTTTCTCAGATGTAGCCGGAGAGGATGAAGCCAAGGAAAACCTTGCAGAGATTGTAGATTACCTTCACAACCCAAAAGAAATACACAGACGTGGGAGCCTTCCATGCCAAAAGGAGTTTTGCTTGTAGGCCCTCCAGGTACCGGAAAAACCATGCTGGCAAAAGCAGTAGCCGGAGAGTCCAATGTTCCATTTTTCTCCATGTCAGGCTCCGAATTCGTGGAAATGTTTGTAGGTATGGGTGCTTCCAAAGTTCGTGATCTTTTTTAAGCAGGCGAAAGAGAAAGCCCCATGTATCGTATTCATTGATGAGATCGATGCCATCGGTAAAAAAACGTGATGGCCAGGTTGGGGGCAACGATGAGCGTGAGCAGACACTGAACCAGCTTCTTACAGAGATGGATGGCTTTGAGGGAAACAATGGAGTGATCATTCTGGCGGCAACCAACCGCCCGGAATCCCTTGACCCCGCCCTGACCCGTCCGGGACGTTTTGACCGCCGCGTACCAGTTGAGCTTCCCGATCTTGCAAGGACGTGAAGCAATTTTGAAGGTTCATGCAAGAAAAAATCAAAGCATCCGATGATGTGGATTTTCACACCATCGCACGTATGGCATCTGGTGCATCCGGAGCCGAGCTGGCAAATATTGTAAACGAAGCAGCACTTCGTGCAGTCCGTGACGGACGTACAATCGTTACAGAAGCAGACCTGGAAGAGAGCATTGAAGTGGTAATTGCTGGCTACCAGAAGAAAAACGCAGTTCTCTCTGACCAGGAGAAAAAAAGTGGTTTCCTATCACGAAATCGGACATGCCCTGGTGGCAGCCCTTCAGAACCATTCCGCTCCTGTTCAGAAGATTACTATTATTCCGCGTACTTCTGGTGCACTCGGCTATACCATGCAGGTAGAAACTGGTGACAAGTATCTGATGACAAAGAAAGAACTGGAAAATAAGATTGCAACCTTCACCGGCGGACGTGCTGCAGAAGAAATCGTGTTTGGCGAGATCACCACAGGCGCTTCCAACGATATCGAGCAGGCAACCAAGATTGCCAGAGCTATGATCACCCGCTACGGAATGACCGACGAGTTCGACATGGTGGCTATGGAAACCGTTTCCAACCAGTACCTTGGCGGCGATGCATCCCTTTCCTGCTCTGCAGATACCCAGAAGGAAATCGATGAGAAGGTCGTAGAATTAGTAAAACGAGAACATGAAAAAGCCAAAAAGATCCTGACAGACAACCGTAAAAAACTGGATGAACTGGCTATGTTCCTTTATGAAAAAGAAACGATAACTGGCGAAGAGTTTATGAAAATTTTAAATAACAAAGAGGAGAGTGAGGAAAAATGAGAAGACGTTCACGTTATGGCTGGCTGGAACTCATTGAGGGAATCCTGCTGATCCTTCTTGGGAATTTATACGTTGTGTAATCCGGGCGGCATGCTCCGCGGAATTACCTTTGCGTATGGTTTTCTTGCTGTCATCACCGGAATTTCAGATATTGTATTTTTATGCAAAAAACAGAGCGCGCTATATCGGCTTCGGACCTACCATTGCTCTGGTGACTGGAATTTTAAGTCTCCTTGCCGGACTAATGCTTCTGATGTACCCAAATGCCGGAGAGCTGATTATGACCCCTGCTTCTCCCAATCTGGTTCATCGCTCATTCTGTTTCCAGATTGACCCACATCCCTCTGGTCCGTCTGGCAGGAAAATTTTACTATTACTTTACCTTGATTGTAAATATCCTTGGAATCATCCTTGGTTGTCTGATGATCATCTGGCCGTGGGTAGCGTTGTTTTCAACGGGCTTTATTATTGGCGGTTATCTGATCCTTCTTGGAATCGACTGCGTGGTGATGGCCTGCAGTGACATGGATGCCGGGTGGATGTAGAAACAGGATGTATTTACCGGTTGACACAAGAAACTACGAGGTGATAAAATCAAGATGAAATAAAAAAACTGCAGCTCGCAATAAAGGAGATTTACATATGGCAACACTTAAGGATGTGGCGAAGGCCTCAGGCCTAACGGTAGGAACAGTTTCCAGAGTCCTGAATAACAGAGGATATATCAGTGATAAGACCCGTGAGAAAGTATATCAGGTGATGAAAGAGCTGAATTATCAGCCTAATGAGACAGCTCGCGCACTGTCAAAGCAGAAGAGTAATACGATAGGAGTTATTTTGCCGAATATTGAACATCCTTATTTTGCCAAGGTACTAAGCCGTTTGGAGCGAGAGGCTGCGAAGCAGGGATATCGTATCATGCTTTTTGTTTCCAGGTATAAAGAAGAACGTGAGGAACAGTGTATTGAGATGTGCAAGAGCGAAAGAGTGACCGGCGTTGTTCTTTGCAGTGGAAGTTTTGAAACTGAGAAATTTGAAGATCTTGATTTCCCGTTGATCACATTGGAACGTTCTATGGATGAAGGGACATCCGGGATTGAATGTGATAACTATCATGGGGGCGGTGTGCTGGCAACGGAGCTTCTGATTGAGAAAGGCTGCAGGAAGCTGATGTTTATCGGCGGAGTAAGTGCAGGGGTTGACATTCATATGCCAGGAGATCTCCGCGAGGTTGCATTTCGTGATATCTGTAAGAATCGAAATGAAGAAAATGTGGTTATGGTAACGGATAACCGTCTTTTTGATTCTCTGGAATATTATGAATATGTAAGACAGGCACTGGTGGATAATCCTGATGTGGACGGTGTATTTGCCAGTTCAGATGTTATTGGTGCCTATGTACTGCAGGCATGCGCAGATCTGGGAATCAAGGTTCCGGAGCAACTGAAGATCGTAGGTTTTGATGATGTGAATATTGCCCAGTTTACAAGTCCGGGACTTACGACAATTCATCAGCCTGTGGAACAGATGGCAGAATTGGCAGTAGCAGCTATTGCGCAGATTGATGAGGGGAAAGTTGTACCTACTAAGACAGTATTTCCGGTTACACTGGTTGAGCGAGGGACGACTTGAACGCAGATAAGCATTCCCCCGCTTCAAGTGCGCAGAGCACTAAGCGGCGGAGTGAGGGGGGATGCTTCTGTCAGTGGGAGCCTTCAGCTCCCGCTGACAGATCGCAAAGCGACTGCGTTCATGAGCAAGTAGCGAAGCGGATTGCGAATGTCCGCTTTACTGAATTGTTAATATTTTTTTATCTTCGAAAAATTTTCCAGTCAGTTGTCATATTGTGTATTCTGGGGTGTTTTTTTGAAACATTTCAGAATACAATATGATTTTTGATTTTTTGTATAGCAGGAAATTACTCTGTAATATTTCTGCTATACAAAAAAAACTTCGCGCGGAATTGATCAGATGCATAAGGAATATGACATGCGGTTGTGATAAAAAATGAAGCAATTTTCGTAAAAAACAAGAAAAATAAAATAAATGAACTACAGACACGAAAAAAGCATGTAAAAGTGCACAAAACATAAAGAGCTAAATAGTATAAATGTAACAAAGTGATGTGAAATGGACAAAAATATATGACAAACCGCTTGACATATTTGAGACGCAATGCTATCCATACAACCATAAAGAAAACGTCCGAACAAGAACGTAAAAAACAGGAGGAAGCAAAAATGAAAAAACGTATTTCAATGGCAATTGCAGTTGCAACTGCAGCAGCAACAATGGCAAGTGTATCTGTACCGGTTATGGCAGACGATGTGAACATCACAATTTTTAACTCCAAGATGGAGGTTCAGAGCCAGTTCGAAGAAGAATTAGCTGCTCAGTATGCAGAAGAGACCGGCGTTGGCGTAGAGGTTTATTACAATAGTGATACAGTATCTGCTCATCTGGCTACCAGATATTCTGCGAATGATCCATATACAATCGCTATGGTAGACCCGAAAGATATCTATTCACTTGCAGCAGACCATGCAATTGATTTAAGCGATCAGAGCTGGGTTAATGAGACTGATTACGCAATCGGAGTTGACGGACAGATCAATGGTTTCCCAACCTGCGTAGAGGCTCGTGGACTTATCTACAATGCAGATGCAATCGAAGCAATTACAGGCGAGACCTTCAATCCGGATGATTACAAGACACTTGATTCTTTTAAAAAGAGCTTCTTGAGAAACTGAAAGAAGGTGGAATGGAAACACCTACCGGTATCATGAAAGAGGACTGGTCCCTTGCAGCTCACTTCCTTGCTGAGGTTTACGAGCAGCAGCCAGATGTAGAAGCATTTGTTTCCTCTCTTTATGAAGGAACAGCAGACCTTGCAAACAATGAGAAATTCAATTCTCTTATGGACTTCTTCGATGTAATGATGGAGAATAACTACGCAAAAGATTCTGCAATCGCTGCAGAGCGTGAGACAACCGAGATGATGCTTGCTGAAGGACAGATCGCATTCATGTTCGGAGGAAACTGGGACTGGTCTGTAATCAATGCATATGATTATACAGAGAATATGGGAATGATGCCGGTACCGCAGAACACAGATGACGGATCCAATGAGAAGCTTGTTGGTGGAGGTTCCAAATTCATGATGATCGATTCCTCTGATGCAACAGAAAAAGTGATGAGCAGCGTCAGGCAGCTAAGGACTTCCTTACATGGCTTGCTGATTCCGATGAAGGACAGAGCTTCATTGCTGAGACATGTGCACTTGTACCTGCATTCTCCAACAATGAAAAAAGAAGTATCCGATCCACTTGGAAAATCTGTTAAAAATATGCAGATGAAGGCTCTCTGATTGATAACTACAATTACCTTCCGGATGATCATCTTTCCATTTGTGGTGCAACCTTCCAGAAATATCTCGCAGGACAGATTGACAGAGCTGAGTTTGCAGCAGAGATTGAAGACTACTGGAAGAACACAACTCCTGTAGAGCACTAAGAATTATCCTTTGGTAACAACTTATTAATTTAACAAACATACTGTAGTTTTATAGAAATTTGCCACCCCTCAAGAGGCTGCACGCCTGTGCCATGCGGCGTGCGGCCTCTTTCCCTCACAAAAAAGAAAAGTACTGGATTATAGATTTTCGGAGGCAGCGGGAAAAGGGTGGAGACAAAAAAAAAAAAGGGAAAGGGGATCGTGATTATGGAACAAAACACCATGAAATATAAAAAAAAAACAGTACTTGATGTTCGCTGGCGTTTCCACTGTCCTGTTTAGTGCAGTTGTAATCCTTCCATTTATCTACGGATTATATCTTACATTTACAAGCTGGGACGGTGTTTCAAAAAGACAAACCATTTGTTGGACTGGCAAACTACATTGCTACATTCAGGATGCAGCTTACTGGCAGGCACTTGGACGTACCTTGATTTATTCTGTTATCGCTGTAATTTTGGTAAACGTGGTAGCATTTTTTTCCTTGCATACCTTCTTACCAGCGGAATTAAAGGTCAGAACTTCTTCCGTGCAGGCTTCTTTGTTCCGAACCTGATCGGTGGTATCGTACTTGGTTATGTATGGAAATTCGTATTTAACCGTGCATTTGTATCACTTGGAAAATCTCTTTCTGTAGGTGCTCTTTCCACCTCCTGGCTGGCAACCACCAACGGTGCAATGGCATGTCTGATCATCGTATCTGTGTGGCAGTACGCAGGATATATGATGCTGATCTATGTAGCCGGATTTATGAGCGTATCCAAGAGCCTTATGGAAGCAGCCCAGATCGACGGCTGCACCAAGACACAGGCAACCATTAACGTAACGATCCCACTTATGAGATCTTCTTTTTTTGTACAGTGTCTTTTTCTTAACAATCACAAGATGCTTTATGGTATATGATGTAAACCTTTCATTGACAAAAAGGTGAGCCATTTAACTCTTCTGTAATGGCAGCTATGCACGTATACAATCAGGCATTTACTTACAAAAATTACGGTACCGGCCAGGCAGAGGCATTAATTCTGTTTGTTGTCTGCGCAATCGTAGGTGTTACTCGGGTTTACATTGGTAAGAAAGGGGAGGTGGCAGCATAATGGATGAAAAACAAAAAAGCAGCTCAGAAGAAAAAAAAGTCAGCCATTTTATTACAATAGCAGTGCTGGTTATCCTTGTTTCTGGCATTTATCTTCCCGTTTATCATGGTAATTTTCAATGCGTTTAAGACAAAAGGTGATATCACGGCAGATCCGCTGGCACTGGTTGGCTCTCACGGCTTTATTCTGACTAACTTTACAGATGCCATGAAAAAGATGAACTTTGCAACATCTTTTACAAACTCTCTTTGATTACTACAGTTTCTACGATCCTTACAATTATGCTTTCTGCAATGACAGCGTTTGTAATTGTTCGTAATAAATGGAAAGCATGCGGTATTCTGTTTTCCCTGATGATTGCATCTATGGTTATTCCTTTCCAGGTACTTATGATCCCGCTGGTATCCCTCTATGGTGGTATCTTCGGTGTTCTGAACAGCCGCATCACATTGATTCTTATGCACATTGGATTTTCCCTTTCCATGGCAACATTCATGTTCCACGGTGCAATTCACACCAGCGTTCCGATGGAGCTGGAAGAAGCAGCATTTATTGATGGATGTACCAGATGGCAGACCATACTGGAAAATTGTATTTCCGCTTCTGAAACCAACCATCGCAACAGTTGCGATTATTGATGCAATGGCATTCTGGAATGATTACCTTCTTCCAAGCCTTGTTCTCGGACGTAAAGAACTGTATACTCTTCCGATTGCTACACAGGCATTCTATGGTACATATTCAACAGACCTTGGATTGGTAATGGCAGCCCTCCTTCTGGCGATGCTTCCCGATTCTGGTATTATATCTGTTCCTGCAGCGTTACATCGTTGAAGGTGTTACCTCCGGAGCAGTAAAAGGCTAAAAACCAAAATGGGGTCCAAAGATAGTGATATTTTTTGGGCTCCATAAGTGCTATCTTGAAATGTGTTTTGAATAATAAATAACAACAGGAGATATGATTATGATAAGTCAGACTTTAAGAGATGCCAGAAGATACGAAGATGCAATGGCTCAGAATATTACACCTTTGGAGAGACCGGAATTTCATTTATCTCCAAAAAGTTGGATGGATGAATTGACCCCAATGGTTTTTTTTTCTTATTACAAAGACAAATTTCATTTATTTTACCAGTATTATCCATATGATTCCCAGTGGGGACCAATGCACTGGGGACATGCGGTAAGTGATGACCTTCTTCACTGGGAATACCTTCCGGCAGCCATTGCCCCGGACATGCCATATGATTATGTGGGATGTTTTTCAGGAAGTGCCATTACGCTTCCAGATGGAAAACAGCTTTTTCATGTACACCAGTGTGCGAAAAGAAGCACAGCCGGATGGAGGTGTCCGCGACATACAGACACAAAGTGCCTTGCAGTTGGTGATGGAATGGACTATGAAAAGGATGTACGCAATCCGATTCTTACGGCAGAAGACATGCCGGAAAACAGCAGTCCCTTTGATTTCCGTGATCCGAAAATGTGGAAATGCGAGGATGGCACTTACCGCTGCGTGATCGTAAATGACAGAGCGGACGGAACAGGCGGCCGTATTCTTCTGTATAGAAGTGAGGATGGGTTTAACTGGGAGTTTGAATCCGTAATGCTTTCTAATGATGGCAGATTCGGAAAAATGTGGGAGTGCCCGGATTTCTTTACTCTGGATGGAAAAGATGTGGTGCTGGTAAGTCCTCAGGATATGCTTCCAAAAGACTTTGAGTACCACAATGGTGACGGAACTCTTTGCCTGATTGGTAAATTTGATGAGGAGACCAAAACCTTTATCCCGGAAAAAGACCAGGCAGTGGACTATGGTATCGACTATTATGCAATGCAGACAGTGGAAGCACCAGACGGAAGAAGAATTATGATTGGCTGGATGCAGAACTGCGATACATGTGCGAATAACAGAATTCCGAAGGGAAAATGGTTTGGACAGATGAGCCTTCCAAGAGAGCTTTCCATTAAAGACGGCCGCCCGATCCAGAAACCGGTTCGGGAAATTGAGAATCTTCGCACAAATAAGACAGAATATAAGAATGTTGCTTTTGAGGATGTAATTCGTCTGGATGGCGTAGATGGAAGATGTGTGGATATGGAAATCACCCTTCGCCCGGCAGATGCGCAGAATATTTATAAGAAATTTGCAGTGCGTTTTGCCCAGAATGATACGTACCATACAGCAGTAAGCTTTTCCGCCCTTATGAATCCGTATTGAAAATTGACCGTAAGTTTTCAGGCTCCAGACGCGCAATTATCCATCAGAGAAGAAGCCTTGTGAACAGTGAAAATGGAGAGATTAAGCTTCGCCTGATCCTGGACCGTTTCAGTGCTGAGATTTTTGTAAATGATGGAGAGCATGTGATGACTGCAACGATTTATACAGATCTGGAGGCAGATGGAATTTCCTTCTTTGCAGATGGCAAAGTGGAGATGGATGTTACAAAGTACGAGCTGAAGCTTTGAGAATTGCCGGCAGATACGAGGAGGATATAAAGTGAAGCAAAGAGAGAAAACAGATAAGATCTTTCAGGATCGTATGGCAAAAAAAAAACAGATGAATTACGCTGGCTGTACATGGAGCTTTATGGAAATGATTCCATGTTTTTCGAGTTATGCGATCAGCTGCACCGCTTCTATGAAGAACGAAGCAGCACATTGAAGGCACTGGATCGAAAGCGTGAAGCAGATCCGGGCTGGTACAAGAAAAATGACATGCTTGGCATGATGTTTTACATAGACAATTTTGCAGGAAACATGAAAGGTGTGGAAAGCAAGCTTGACTATCTGGAAAAAAACAACGTAAATTACATTCATCTGATGCCGTTTCTGGATACGCCGAAAGGCCGTTCTGATGGCGGTTATGCAGTGGCTGATTTTCGTAAAAAGTACAGGAAAATCTGGGAACTATGGATGATCTGGAAGAACTTACAGATGCCTGCCATAAAAAGGCATCAGTGTATGTATGGATTTTGTAATGAATCATACCTCTGAGGATCATGAATGGGCAAAAAAAAGCCCGCCAGGGCGACGGGGAATATATGAGCCGTTATTTCTTCTACGACAATTCGTATATTCCATCCCTCTATGAGAAAACAGTACCTCAGGTATTTCCAACCACAGCTCCGGGTAAATTTCACCTGGCTGCCGGAAATCGGGCATTATGTAATGACCACCTTTTACCCCTATCAGTGGGATCTGAACTATGGAAATCCTCGGGTTTTCAATGAGATGATGTATAATTTCCTTTTTCCTTGCAAACAAAGGGAATTGATGTAATCCGAATTGATGCGGTTCCCTATATCTGGAAAGAACTGAACACACCATGCCGGAATCTTCCGCAGGTACACACCATTGTGCGTATGATGCGCTTGATCAGCGAGATTGTATGCCGGGAGTGATTCTTCTTGGAGAAGTTGTTATGGAGCCGGAAAAAGTGGTACCGTATTTTGGTACAGTCGAAAAACCGGAATGTCATATGCTATTACAATGTAACTACAATGGCTACTACATGGCATACCGTTGCCACCAGGGACGTGCGTCTTCTGAAAAAACAGCTTGATATTGTAAATGGTCTGCCGAAGGATTACGTATTCCTGAATTATCTTCGTTGCCATGATGATATTGGCTGGGGACTGGACTATGCCACACTTCAGCAGGAAGGTATTGAAGAACGTTCTCATAAGAAATATCTCAATGACTATTTCCAGGGCTTTGCAGGGGGAGAGCAACAGCCGCGGAGTGCTTTTACAATGAGGATCCGGTTACTGGAGATGCAAGATTCTGCGGAACCACTGCATCCATGTGCGGTATTGAGAAGGCGGGATTTGAGAAAAACAAAGCGGCAATGGAAAAAGCAATCCAGCTGGATGTTATGCTTCATGCCTATATGTTCATGCAGTCAGGAATTCCTGTGATCTACAGTGGAGATGAAATCGGACAGGTAAATGATTATTCATACAAAAATGATCCGGACAAAGCACCGGATTCCCGATACATTCACAGAGGGGCTATGCATTGGGATCGCGCAGCCATGAGCGGCAACGCCAGAACTGTGGAGGGTAAATTAGAACAAACGTCTGCTCCAGCTGGAAAAAATCCGCAAAACAGAGAAGGCATTTATGACAAATGCGGATACCTGGACTGTGGATACATGGGATAACAGTATTCTCTGCATTGGCCGTTATTATGAAGGGGAGAAAATTTACGGCCTGTTTAACTTCAGTGAATATGATAAGACAGCATGGATTAATGAACGTGATGGAATTTACAAGGATCTGATTACCGGACAGGAGATGGAGGCAGCAGGTGTAAATGTGCCTGCATATGGATTCTTCTGGCTGAAAAAAATTAACTGATGAAGAAACACCCGGGAACAGAGGATTGTCTCTGTTCCCGGGTGTTTTTGGCCAAAAGCTTGTAACTTCAGTAGTAAATCTCCGCTGGCATATGGTTGACATTGCCTCATAGGACTGTTAAATTATATTTACATATCTTAATACTTTTGAAAGGCTTGCTGACAAGAAAGGATAACCATATGATAAAGCGAGACTTAAAAGACAATTTTCAAGATATCCATCAGCGGTCAGGATACCTGGTATGACATGAGTGTGCCCGGCTCCGCTATGGATACTTTTTTGCAAAGAAGGAATTCTTCCGGATCCATATTATGGAATGAATGAGTACAAATGGACAGAATTCTGGAAAAATGATTTTGACATCAGAAGCACTTTTTCTGTAAGCGCAGAAGAGATTGCCAGTGAGGAGATTCTTCTTACCTTTTACGGAATTGATACTGTGGCAGATGTCTTTTAAATGGAAAGAAGCTTGGACATACTGAGAATATGCACCGCACCTGGGTCTACCAGGTGAAAGAGCTGGTAAAAAGAAGGCGAGAACCTTCTGGAACTTCATATCGCCTCCCCGGTAAAATTCATTTGAGACTTACAAGCCGGAGAAAGGAAAGAGATTCATTTTACCAACACCGGAACTACCTCTGGAAGCCAGTACATTCGTAAAGCACACTCCATGTTCGGCTGGGATTGGGGCCCAAAGCTTCCAGATGCCGGACTTTTCCGCGGTGTGGAGCTTTGCTGCTTTGATAATGCAAGACTGGGCGAATCCCTGATCCGCCAGGAGCATGTGGACGGAGCAGTGACACTTCATATTGGAAGTGAAATTGAGAAAGCAGATGGACAGGTTGAAAAAAAGCTGGAAATACTGCTATGCAGTCAAATGGAAATTCTGCAGCACAGCCAGAATCTGGAGACAGCGCACAGCCCGGAATCAGCGGCTTACAGCTTTCTACGAACTTCGTGACCCATCCGGCGCACTCCTCTACACCGGTACCAACTCTGATATAAAAAGTAACAAACCCTGCTTTGTGGTGGCCAAACGGCTACGGCAAACAGCCTTTATACACCCTCGACGATCCAGCTGAAAGCCGGCGAGACTGTTCTTGATACCAGGGAATACCCCATCGGTCTCCGCACTGTCACGGTATCCCGTGAGGATGACCAGTGGGGCCAGGAATTTGCCATTATGGTAAACGGCGTAAAGATTTTTGCCCGTTTTTGAGGTGCAGATTATATTCCGGATGACTGCTTCTACCCAAGAATTACCAGGGAAATCCTGGAGCGCGATGTAAATGCCTGCGTATTTGCAAACTTTAACTGTCTTCGCGTATGGGGCGGCGGATATTATCCATCCGACGAATTCTACGATCTCTGCGATGAATACGGAATTCTCCTTTGGGAAGATCTGATGTACGCCTGCAACATTTACGACGTAACACCGGACTTTGCAGAGAATATTGCAATTGAAGCAAAAAGACAATATCCTCCGTTTTCGCAATCATGCCTGCCTTGGCCTCGATCTGTGGAAACAATGAGCTGGAATGCGCATGGACAGACTGGAAGGATGCCCAGGGACATGCACCGTCTCTTAAGAGAGACTACCTGTATCAGTTCGAATTCCTCCTTGCAGATGTGGTAAAAAGAAAACGCACCAGATGCATTCTACTGGCCGTCTTCCCCGTCATCGGGAGGAAGCTTTGATAATCCATGTGATGAGAACCCGCGGCGATTGCCATTACTGGGATGTATGGCATGGTCAGAAAAACCATTCAGTGAGTACATGAAGCACTATTTCCGTTTCTGCCCGAGTTCGGCTTCCAGTCTCTTCCATCTATCAAGACAGTAGAGACCTTTACCGGGGAGAAAGACCGCAACCTTTTCTCCAGAGTTATGGAGAGCCATCAGAAAAATCCGGCGGCAAACGGTAAGATTCTATATTATTTATCTGAGACCCTTCCGTTATCCGAAAGACCTGGAAAGCCCGATCTTTCTAAGCCAGATTCTTCGTGGATACGCCATGAAGGAAGCAACGGAGCATTGGAGAAGAAACCGCGGCAGATGTATGGGAAGTATTTACTGGCAGTTCAATGATAACTGGCCGGTTGCGTCCTGGTCCAGTATGGACTATTACGGAAGATACAAGACCCTCCATTATATGGCAAAAGGCTTCTGCGACAATGTGGCAGGAAGCATTGAGAAAAAAAGAGACTCACATAGGCTTCTGGATTTCAAACGAGACACTTGACCCGGTAACGGTAAAAGCGAAAATCGCGGTGAAAACACTGGACTTCCAGGTGATCGAGGAGCAGGAAGTATCCAAAGAAGTACCTGCACTCAGTGCGGAATGCCTGTTTGAGAAAGAATACAAGGAATTGATCGCAGGTCGTGATGACAGCGTATTCTTTTGTTGTCGAATATGAGTATGAACAGAACGGACAGAAGGTTTCCAAGAAAGAATTCGAGACATTTGTCCCAGTCAAATATTTGGAACTGAAAGATCCTGCATTTAAGGTAACTGAAAATGCAGACGGAAGCGTTTCCATTCAGACAGATACTTTTGTTCCGTATTGCATGCTGGAGGGAATCAGCGCGGATACCATCTGGAACGAGAATGTGGTTGCATTTACAGACAAGGAAGCAGTCACACTTGTGCCGGTAGAAAACCAGAAGATTTCCAGAGACGGCGTCCGGATTTACGATATTTATCATACATATCATTAATTAAAATGATATGAGTGTCAAAAGGTCTTTTGACACTCATTTGATACCCGGATTGCTACGCAGCTACGCTGCTCCCGCAATCCTCCAAATATTCGAAATCCGCAACAAAACGTCAGATACGTAATTTTGCTGGTAGACAGAGGTTTGTAGAATTAAGCAAAAAAGTAAAAAATAGAGCGATCACATAAAATGTTACGATACATAGATCAACCAATCAGGGAGAATCGAAACACGCATTTAAAAAAATTCTCCCTACATAATAGAGAAAGGAATTACACCATGGGATTTAAGAAAGATTTTATCTGGGGCGGTGCAACCGCTTCCTATCAGGTAGAAGGCGCAGCTTATGAGGACGGAAAAGGTCTGAACATCTGGGATATTTTCTGCAAAGACGGCGGACACATTTATGAGAACCAGACGGGTGATGCAGCCTGCGACCAGTATCACCGCTACAAAGAAGACGTTCAGATCATGAAAGAAATGGGCATGAAAGCATACCGCTTTTCTCTTTCCTGGGCGCGCATCATGCCGGAAGGCACAGGCACAGTCAATGAAAAAGGTCTGAAATACTACGACAACCCGATCAATGAACTTCTGGACAACGGAATTGAGCCATTTTTGTTACCTTATATCACTGGGATCTTCCATACGCACTTCATTTACAGGGCGGCTGGATGAATCCAAATTCTCCATCCTGGTTTTACGAGTATGCAAAAGTAGTGGCAGAGCATTTCTCAGACAGAGTAAAGAATTTCTTCACCATCAATGAGCCGCAGTGCATAGTTGGCCTTGGATATCAGACCGGTGAGCATGCACCAGGCCTGAAGGTTGGCCCATCCGATTATTTCCGTATCTGGCACAACGTACTGAAAGCCCATGGACGTGCAGTAGAAGCGCTTCGTGAGTTCAGCAAACAGCCTGTAAAGATCAGTATGGCACCATGTGGAGCCCTTTATGTTCCGGAAACAAACAAGCCGGAAGATATTGAAGCCGCAAGAAAGAAAGCAAACTTCAGTCTCCCGGAGAACTCCATCGGAGCCTGCAGCTGGGACGTTGCTCTTTGCTGTGATCCGGTTTATCTGGGACAGTATCCGGAGGATATTCTGAAAGAATTTGGACAGTTTTTCCCGAAAGTAACAGATGCCGATATGAAGCTGATTTCACAGCCACTTGATTTTTTACGGACAGAACATTTACAATGCCGTAACCGTTCGTGCTGGTGAGGATGGGAAAGCAGTCCGCGCAGCACGTTACGATGGTTTCCCACAGACTGCAATTGGCTGGCCGGTAACTCCGGAGGTTCTGTACTGGGCGCCAAAATTTATGCAGGAGCGTTATAAGAAGCCGTTTATGATCACAGAAAATGGCATGGCTTCCCATGACTGGGTAGGTGTGGACGGAAAGGTTCACGACCAGGCCCGCGTAGATTTTATGGCTCGTTATCTTGGCGCTTACAAGCGTGCAGCTGAGGACGGTGTGGATCTGGCAGGATATTTCGCATGGTCCGTAATGGACAATTTCGAGTGGGCATACGGATATTCCCAGAGATTCGGACTTGTTTATACAGACTACAATACACAGAAGCGGACCTGGAAGGATTCCGCATATTTCTACAAAAAATATTATCGAAACAAACGGAGAAAATCTGTAATTCAGGAGGTTGACCATGGCAAATCAGAGGGGCAGAAAGAAAAGTATAGCAGCAGTTTTTACTGGTTGAAAAAGCAGTAGAAAACGTATATAGAAACAACTAAAAACCTTAAGTGTTTGAGAGGATACACATATGTTTGAGAATAATCTGTGGAATATAGAACCAGTTGGCAGACCGGAGAACACCATCAGGGTGATAAATACCGCTTTACCCTGCTGACTCCTGTCTGATCCGAATGGAATACAGGGGAAGACGGCAAATTCGAAGACCGTCCTACCCAGGTTGTGTGGAACCGTAAATTTGATCCGGTAGACTTCCGTGTGGAAAAGAAAGGGGAAGGCTTCGAGCTTTTTACCAGTAGAATGCATGTTACTTACGCTGGCGGACCTTTTACCAAAAACAGTCTGAACTTAAACGCAGTAGGCGGTCAGAACGCCTTTGGTGCAGTATGGTATTATGGGGAAAAAGGCGACAATCTTGGCGGAACCGCAAGAACCTTGGATGGGGTAGATGGGGAATGCCAGCTTCAGGGGGGAATTATGTCCAGAAGCGGCTGTTCTCAGATTGATGACAGCCATTCTCTGGTTCTGGATGAAAACGGCTGGACTCAGGTGCGCACAGGAGATGGGGTGGACATTTATGTTTTCGCTTATGGAAATGATTACAAAGAAGCTTTTGAATGATTTTTACCGTCTCACCGGCAAAACTCCTATGCTCCCAAGATATGCCCTTGGAAACTGGTGGAGCCGTTATTACGCTTACACAGAAGACAGCTACAAGGCACTTGTAACCCGCTTTGAGAAAGAGAAGATCCCATTTTCTGTTGGTGTTCTGGACATGGACTGGCATCTGGTAGAGGAAGTGGATCCAAAATATGGGAGCGGCTGGACCGGATATACCTGGAACAAAAAGTACTATCCGGATCCGGAGCGTTTTATGAACTGGCTTCATGACCATGGAATGAAAATCTCTGTAAACCTTCATCCGGCTGGTGGAATCCGCGCCTTCGAGGAAGCATATCCGGCTATGGCGAAGGAGCTGGGAGATGTAGATACCGAACACGAAGCTCCCATCGATTTTGACATCACAAGCCGCAAATTCCTGGAAGCATATTTCAAATGTGTACTTCATCCAGAAGAAAATAAAGGCGTTGATTTCTGGTGGATTGACTGGCAGCAGGGCAATATCACGAAGGTCCCCGGTCTGGATCCTCTGTGGATGCTGAACCACTATCATTACCTGGACAATGCCCGCGATGGAAAACGTCCTCTTACTTTTTTCCAGATATGCAGGACCTGGTTCACACAGATATCCAGTAGGCTTCTCCGGTGATAGTATCGTAACCTGGGAGTCCCCTGAATTTCCAGCCTTATTTTACCAGCACAGCTTCCAATATTGGATATGGCTGGTGGAGTCACGATATCGGCGGACATATGTTTGGCTATCGTGACAATGAGTTGGCACTTCGCTGGGTACAGCTTGGCGTATTTTCCCCAATTAACCGTCTGCACAGCAGCAAGAATGAGTTTATGGGAAAAGAACCGTGGCAGTTCCCTATGGAGATCGGTGAGGTCATGAAGGAGTTCTTAAGACTCCGTCACCAGATGCTTCCGTATCTGTATACCATGAACCACAGAGCATATAAAGAGAACACGCCTCTGATCCTGCCAATGTACTACACATATCCGGCAGAGCAGGTGGCTTTACACAGTGAAGAATGAATATGAGTATGGAACCGCATTTATTGTAGCACCTGTTACGGAGAAATCTGTCCAGGGCGTTGGAAGAGCCAGGACTCATGTATGGCTGCCAGAGGGTACTTACATTGATTTCTTCACAGGTCTGGTATATTCCGGCGACAGAGAGATGGATATGTACCGTGACCTTCATTCCATACCGGTTCTGGCAAAAGCAGGTGCCATTGTGCCGATGACTGAGGAAATATTTGGACAGGAAGCAGACAGAAATCCGGAAACTATGACCATCCGTGTATACGGCGGTGCAGACGGCAGCTTCCAGCTTTACGAAGACGACAACGAGTCCAACGCTTACCTGAAAGACGAGTGCGTTCTCACAGACATGGATCTGAAGTGGAGTACTGGCCGCTTCGTCATCCAAAAAAGGCAGCAGGCAGGCTGGAACTGATCCCGCAGAAGAGAACCTGGACTGTAGAGTTCTGGGGTGTGAAGGACACTGAGGTTACCGTCGAAGTGGAAGGTACAGTGGTAGAAGCTTCTAAAGAGTATGATGAAGCACTTGGCTGCCTGAAGGTAAGTGTTCCGGAAGCTTCTGTAACATCTGAAATCATCATTACTCTGGGAATTCCGGCGCTGCGTGAGAATGATGTGAAAAGCTCAGGTATTTAACCTTCTCAACCAGGCTGAAATCCCATACATGGAGAAAGTAGCTATCATGGAAATCCTGGACAAGAAGATTTTCCAATGCCATAAACTCACCCAGCTTACCGCAATGCATCCGGAAGAAGGAATTGTGGGAGCTGTGGGAGAGATTTTGACTGCGATAGAGTAAGATATAAACAGAATATGAAAGACAGTAAAAAGCCCGGGAGTATTTGCTCCCGGGTGTTTTAATAAGCTGTTATTTAAGAAGGGGAGAACAGTCTGCATAGAACATTGAAGTATTTTTTCAATCTGTTGAGCATTTAAAATCAGCAGTAAATTTCAGGAGGAATCTGTGCAAAGGGAATCACATCGGGCTGTCTGTCAGGGTGATCTGCGATGATCTTCTCCATCCAGATCATGTTGTACCAACGCCCGAACTTGTAAGCACATTTGTGAAATTCCCCTACCATGGAATACCCCAGATGCTGATGAAACTGAATGCTGTTACATGATTCAGATATTCGTCCTCCACTACAGGACTGGCAATGCAGGCGTTCGGGTTGGTCATATTCTGGGCGGCAAGCGCTTTTTCCAGAGAAGCGTAAAGCGCCTTGCCGATTCCGGATTTTCTTTCGGATTCTCTTACATAGATGGAAGTTTCCACAGACCAGGCATAGGCTGCCCGGGCGTGGAGCGGTCCTGCGTAGGCGTAGCCTGCAATTTCAGTACATGCACTGCAGTTCCCTTCATCTTTGCTGCCTGGTGCGGAGCTGTTTATTCCCCGTTCGGCTACAAGATAAGGATAATGCTGTAGTGTGTGTGCAATCCGCTTCCGGAATTCTTCTACAGAGGGAACTTCATATTCGAAGGTAATTGCAGTGTGCTTTACATAAGGTGCATAAATGGAAAGGAGCGCCTCTGCATCCTCTGGGGCTGCCGGGCGGATAGTAACTGGTAATGACATGGCAGGATTCCTCCTTTGTAGTTGCAAACGAAAATTTTAGCTGTATTATAGCACATATGATGAAGTGCAGTCTTCTTTTCGTAAATTTCGTTTTAACAGATTTTCAGCATGTTTTCCAGAGCAAACAGCTTATCAGCAGCAAGTAAATCTTCAAACGCATTCAGGTTCAGATCTGAATGCTCCAGCTCTCTGGAGAAACGGTAGCAAATATCTATCTGGTCTTCCAGACAGAACACCCGTCCATTTTTTTCGGGTAAGCGCCCATATCCAGCTCATGAATCAGCAGGGTACAGACCACAGCCATTTTTACCTTTGCGAAAATTTCGCCGTCGTAAACAGCACCGCAGAAATATGTGTAAATCCAATACACAAGCAGCTGCTCTTCCTGAATATTCCAGTCTGGGTAAGCCTTTTCGAAATCAGCCCGGTTCTGAGAGTAAACAGAAGCGGGGGAGACACCGGAAGACTCTGCACTGCTATAAAGCGCCTGTAAATTTTTTTTTTCAGAAATTCCTGCCAGTCCGGTCTGAGAACCTCCCATTTTGGGAACAACCGCCTTCCACATGGTCTTCAGAAGTTCATCTGGCGCAGCCTTTTTATTCATATGCTTCTGCACCTTGGAAGTAAAGGCTTCGCCATATGCAGAGGCTTTATGGCGCTCCCGGATCTCTTCCCATTTGAAAAGCTGGTTCCGGTCTGCACAGCGCTGGAAATCACTGGCTGCAGCCAGTATTTTCCACATACGAAGCCGCATGGGAATCTGCCGGTTCTGCAGCACCTCAAGAAAGTATTCCCTGGTATCTTCAAGGGCAGTGAAAAGCATATAGTCAAAATCATCATAAAGTTTCTTCCGGGGAGGGAACCTCCGCTGTCTGGAAGGTTACCTTTTCCCTTCTGCCAAGCAGAATCTTGGCTGCCTCCGGACAGGAAAGAGACAGGGGAATATTCCCGCAGACCTTCAAAATTCTTCGATGTGCCGCGGATATTTCCGACAGGTGTCGCAAAGCATTCGTTTTCCAACCTCGCTGTAGATGTCGCAAAGGCTGTCCTCATTTAAAAATGCACACCGCTTCTCATACTGACGGAAAACCTTCTCCTTCCAGTCAATATCATTATGAAGGCGATTCCGGAAAGTACCCTTCACACGCTTATATTTTTTCAGGCTATTGTCGTCAATGACGATCTGCCAGCCGGCACAGCAGGTGTCGGGACAGGCACCTGCAATACAGGAAAACTCTTTATAATAATCAGGTCTTGTAATCTCCATAAAAACCTCCTGGTAACAGTGATCAGTATATTTCAAATACAACTATTGTAACGGTATTTCAAAGCTGTGTAAATCCTCTGGACAAAAAAAAAAGTTATAGATGGTTGACATTCATGCGGCGGACTGTTAAACTCATATAGGTAAAGTTAGGATCGGAAAGAACTTAGGCAGCTATTGACCAGTCCGCGAACGATAGCTTTCTGATACCTGTACTGCGATAATTAAATCTTGACAGTTCTGTTGAAAATTCCAAAACAAATTTCAAGAATTTTCAGACCGAAGAAAAATTCACATGAAACGACAGAAATATCAGGACATGATAGCACCCATATTATAAAAGCTGTCAGCTTAACAGTAAAACGGAAACTGGCGTGGGGGGGTACCTGCACCAGCAAGGGAAATTATAAAATGAGTGAAGTTATAACTAAACAAAAAGATTCTTATAGCGGATGATTCAGAAATGAACCGCGAACTTTTAGCTGCAATTCTGGAAGAGGAATATGATATCATACAGGCGAACGACGGTGTGCAGGCAGTTGACTGCCTTCAGAGGCAGGCCGAGGAGATTTCCCTGCTTCTTCTGGATATTGTTATGCCCCACATGGATGGTTTCGAGGTTCTTTCTTATATGAATAAAGAACACTGGATTGATGCTATTCCGGTTGTGATTATTTCGTCAGAAAATTCACCTATTTACATAAAACGTGGGTATGATCTGGGCGCCACTGATTTTATCGGAAAGCCCTTTGATGCAAATATGGTATTACGCCGTTCGGCCAATGCCATACTTCTTGGAGCCAAGCAGCGCCGAATGACCAGTATTGTTTCCAATCAGATTTACGAGAGAGAAAAAGCAGCAAGCTGATGATCAATATCCTCTCTCATATAGTGGAGTTCCGCAATGGGGAGAGCGGACTTCATGTGCTGCACATTCAGACAATCACAGAAATGCTCCTTCGCCAGCTGGTTCAGAAGGAAAATAACAGATATGCCCCTGAGCAAGGAACAGATCCGGATGATTACCACAGCCTCTGCGCTTCATGACATTGGCAAGATCAGTATTCCGGATGAAATCCTGAATAAGCCAGGCAGACTTACAGCCGAAGAATTTGCAGTAATAAAGGGACATTCCATGGCAGGAGCCAATATGCTGTCAGAACTGCCGCTTGACCAGAAGGAGGAGCCTCTTGTCAAGACTGCATACGAGATCTGCCGCTGGCATCATGAACGCTACGATGGAGGCGGATATCCGGATGGATTAAAAGGGGGGAAGAAATCCCTGTTTCAGCACAGGTTGTGGCGTTAGCTGACGTATATGACGCATTGACCAGTGAGAGATGCTATAAAGATGCTTATTCCCATGAGAAGGCCATCGAGATGATACTGGCAGGACAGTGCGGTGCATTTAATCCGTTGATGCTGGAGTGCCTTCTGGATATTTCTTCTTCCCTGAAGAAAAAAAAATGGGCTATAAATCCAAGGAAAGGTATGAACAGACAGACCTTTCTGATATTGCTAGCAGATTTCACGATTTTGAGATGGATTCCTCAGAGAAAATTGTGCAGCAGCTGGAATTTGAGAGAATGCGCTATAATTTCCTGGCGGAGGGCAGCAGAAATATTGTTTTTACTTATACCATTTCACCGCCGCTACTCACCTTTAACCAGGCTGGCTGTAAACGAAGCGGGATTACAGAACCTTCATTTTCCCATTGCAGAGCGGAGTGCTGAAAGATCTTGTGGAGGAGCAATCCCTGAAACGGCTTATCCGGGAAGATTACCCAGGCCACCCGGGAAACACCGGACGTGACAAGCAATATTTTTGCTCACAGATGGAAAAAATCCCTGCCACTACCGGTGCCAATGCAGGGTGATCTGGGCAGATGGTGCTGAAAAAAGGCTATACAGGCGTTGTTGGAAAGCTGACAGATATTACAGATGACTATATGGTTATGGAAACCGTCCGGGAGGAAGGTTTGAAAGTCCTGAAAGAAAAAGACCGCAGCGCAGAATTTTCCGGTTTTTATGACCGGTTTAAGAAATGCGGCTTCTCTACAGATGGAACGGAAGCGTGGCTTCTGCTTCAGTACCTGCAGATACCCTATGATCTGGTCCGATATGTAGATCCTATAACGAATAAGGTTATCCATATAGAAAAAGACGGAAAAATGTGGGAGAGTGAAACTACCTGCTCAGACATATGGAATTGTCTGGAAAAATGCAGCAACTGTATTTCCAGACTCAGCATGCAGACCGGGAAGCGCATGACAAAGCTTGAGGTTGCAGGGGAGGATCCGTATCAGGTGGTATCCATGTATGTGGAGATTGACGGGAAACCCTGCTGTCTGGAGATGGCTTCCAGGATAGATGGTGATTTTATGCCCGATGGGTATTCCAAAGATGAGATTTTGTCATCTGTAAGGATTCATAAGGAGAAGGTTTATATAGATCCGGTAACCGGAGTTTATAATAAACGCTATTATGTGGAGAAGCTGAGCAAAATGGACAATGTAGCAGCTCTTATGTTTGCGGATATTAAGAACTTTAAAAAGGATCAATGAGAATTTCGGACATCAGGCTGGAGATGATGTGCTGCGCCAGGTTGCAGGTGTGCTTCGGGATGCTGCGGCTGGTAAAGGCGATGTGCTCAGATATTCCGGCGATGATTTTGTGACAGTATTTTTTAAGGTTACGGAAGAGGAGCTTTCGAAATCCAGAAGGAAATGTGCAGAAGAGTAGAGGCTCTGAGGTTTCCGGAGCTGCCTGGAGTGCAGCTGAAGCTTGTTACTGCCGGTACCAGTATACCAGGCAGGGTAGAGGAAATGCTGGAGCAGGTAAGAATATAAAAGAAAGTCCCGGCGGGCAAAACCGCTCGGGACTTTGTTTTTCCTAAGTGTGTTTGATTTTTTCAAACAGGTTCTGGAATGCAATATTTACAGAATATCTCTTCTCTTAATGTATCCAGGAAGTGCCGGATCTGAGACAACCTCCTTCACATGAAGGATTTTGACCATCTTGTCTACTACCTGATTCTCTACATGTACGCCCTCACCAATTTCAGCACCGGAAAGAACTACACTGTTTTTGATCACGGCATTCTTGTGAATAATGCAGCCACGGCCGAGAATGGAATTCTCAATGGTTCCCTCCACCGACAGCCGTTGGAAACGACCGAGTTGCGAATCTGGGCGGTCTCATAATAGTGAGTCGGACAGGAATCATTGGTACGGGTATAAATTGGCCATTCCGGATCGAAAAGTGTCTGTGCAGCCTTGATATCGATCAGATCCATATTGGCATTGTAATAGCTCTGGAAATCTGTGATGGAAGCGAAGAAGCCGCGGTGGGAAACTCCTCTTACATCCAGCTCATTATGCAGCTCATTGATAATGTCTGCAAGAGTAAAGGCTGAAGAAATTGCCTTTGCCTTGCGGATCAGCTCGATAAACAGATCCTTCTTCATAATGTAGGTGTCCATGAAAATATTGCGGTTTTTGGCATTTCCGTGGTTTGGCTCAATGGAGAGCACACCCTTTGCTTATTCAGATTCAGGATATTACAGTTCAGATAAGCATCCTTCGCATTGTCTACTGCGTGATAAAACAGGGTAATGTCAGCCTCAGACTGGATATGCTGTTCGATCAGCTTGGAAAAATCAGCAGTATAAACCATGTAATCTGGTGTGATTACCACATACGGATGATGCATTTCTTCGATGCATTCCATATTTTCGTAATAGGAAGCAATATCGGTGTTATAGATATTGTTTTCTCTGGTCGCTGTCAGTGAAAAGAATCTGCAGCCGTCCGCTCTTTTGAGTTAATGTTATAATGACGTCCGGTGCTGATATGGGAAACCAGAGTCCGTGGTTTCTCTTTCACGTAGATCTGGATGCGGTCAATGCCGCTGTTACTCAGGTTGGAAATCGGGAAGTCGACCATACGGTATCTGCCCAGGAATGAGAAAGTCCGATTGGACGGTAGTCCTCAAGTCCCTCTACACGGATGTTTCTGGATGATGAGTTTACAATTCCAAATGCTTTATACATATTATTCGACCCCCTTTACTCGTTTCGCGATCAGCTCGATGTGCTCACTGTCAGCACTTCCTACAAGAGCACCCTTGCCGATGTTTACGCCATTGGCAACAAGGGCACGTATTACGACAGCACCATCCTCCACAATGGCACCTGGCATAAGTACACTGTCAATTACCTTTGCACCTGGTCTTACCTTAGCTCCGGTAAAGACTACGGAATTGGTAACCTCGCCTTCAATTACACAGCCCTGGGTTATGTAAGCGTTCTGGATCCTGGCCTCTGTGCCAATATACTGCGGAAGTGCGGTTACATCTTCGGTGTAAATTTTCCAGGTAAGGTCGCTTAAATCCAGCTCATTATCCGGGCTGAGAAGATCCATATTTGCTTCCCAGAGAGAATCTATGGTTCCAACATCCTTCCAGTAGCCCTTGAAACGGTAAGCGAAAAGACGTTTCTCATCGCCAAGAAGAGTAGGGATGATGTCCTTTTGCCAAAGTCATGGTTGGAACCGGGTTCTTCATATCTGCAAGAAGCAGCTTGCGCAGAAGCTTCCAGTTGAATATATAGATACCCATAGAGGCAAGATTGCTCTCAGGTACCGGCGGCTTCTCAACAAACTCGGTGATACGGTCTGTCTCGCCGTCAGTGTTCATGATACCGAAACGGCTGGCTTCCTTCATGAGGAACCTCGATAACGGCGATGGTAGCATCGGCCTGTCTCTCTTTATGGAAGGCAAGCATCTTGGAATAATCCATTTTATAAATGTGGTCACCGGAAAGTACCAGAAGGTATTCCGGATCATACTGATCTATAAAATCAATGTTCTGGGAAATCGCGTCGGCTGTTCCGCGATATACGTCGAGTCCGGTGTCTGCTTTCTCACGAGGCGGAAGTACATATACACCGCTGTCCTGGCATCAAGGCCCCAGCGGCCCCCGGCTGCTACATAGCTGTTCAGTAAAACTGATTCATACTGTGTCAGTACACCTACGACATCAATGCCACTGTTGGCACAGTTACTGAGGGGGAAATCAATGATACGGTATTTACCGCCGTAGGAAACTGCCGGTTTAGCCACTTTGTTGGTAAGATCGTGAAGACGGCTGCCACGGCCGCCAGCCAGAATCATTGCTAACATACTGTTCTGTTTCATGGTGAACCCTCACTTTCATTTCTTTAAGGCTGCTGTTCGCGGAAATGTATCTGCAAACAGGAATGCTTTAAGCCATATTATACAATATTTTCAATAAAAATACAATTTTTTTTGTGCAAAAATATTGTAAAAATCCAGATGAAATTTAGCTAAATATTTACTGGTAATTCTGTAGACTTTTTCACAGCTTCGATGTCTTCCTGCTGTACCTTTCAGGTTGGAAGTGAAAGTTCTGCCATCTGGTGTGGTGATCTGAACTTCGATCACGGTTCCTTCGGAAATGCCGGCCTGCTGTACGGCGGAAATAAATTGTGGGAATTTCGGGTGACGCCTTGTAAAAAGCGTTCCACAGGTTCTTAAGTTCAAGTAATTTCATGGGGTTAATAGCCATTTTTTTATCCTTCCTATCAGGCGCCAGAGTGTGTTTGGAAAATTGTTCCCGGACAAAGCTGCATGCCGCACTTTGCAGAAAGCCTTTTTCAAACATGCTCTGGGACGATGAAAAACGGTTCCCTCTATAACCGATAAAGTCCAATTCTTTACTGCTTTAATTTGCAGATGTGCGCTTGATGCCTAAAGTATACCAGAAAAAAAATCTGCACTGCAATGAAGGACTCAAATATTCACATATTTAGCGAAAGTTCACAAAAAGCGACTTTACATGCTATAGGGAAACATTGTTATAATAGACGAAAGCCAAAAAGCTGATTTTGGATAAAAAAAAGAACGTGAAAACAACAGATGAAGTGCGATATGAAGGAGAAAAAAAAATATCAAATTTTTGCAGCAAGAGGTGTGAAGATGGAAGAAAAAAAGAGGTATAATCTTGGAGTCCTCATCGGAGGAGTGCATACCTATTTTCCAAAAGAGCATATCAAAGGGGATTTCTGAGGCGGCGGCAGAGCTGGATGTAAATGTCTGTTTTTTTCTGGGAACCCGGACGAAGGACTTTTTTGAAGATGTCCTGGGCAGCAAACAGAAAAATTCCTATGACTATCAATTTAATACCATACATGACTACAGCCCGATCGGCGGACTGGATGGTCTGATCATTAATTATGGAACACTGGGAAATCCAGCTGCGGGAGGTTGATCCCAACGAATTTGCCCGGAAATATAATGGGATCACCACGGTTTTTCTTACAGAAGTCGTGGATGTGCCCAATTGTCACCCCCGATCTGTGACAACAAAGGTGGTATTGCGATGGTCATTTCTCATCTGGTGGAAGAGCATCATCTGTCCAGAATCTTGTTCATGGCAGGACCGGAGCATAACACAGATGCCATTGAGCGCAAGGAAGCTTATCTGGAAACCATGAAGAAATACGGGCTTCCTGTAACCCATGGAATGATTGCCCAGGGGGACTATTCCGAGTTTGTGGACAAACAGGTGGAATACCTTCTGGATAGCAACCCGGATGCCCAGGCCATTGTATTTGCCAATGATGAGATGGCTTTTGCCGGCTATCGTGTCTGCGAGAAGCGTGGGCTTGTGGTTGGCAAGGATATTATGATTACCGGATTTGATGACTGCGAGCGTGCATCCGGGATGGAACCGCCCCTTACTACAATTCAGCAGGACGGAGAGCTTATGGGTAAAATGGCAGTCTACGATCTGGTAAAACCGCCTGGATGGAAAAGATCCCGAAAAGAAGCGGTATCCAGACGCGTGCCGGTTTCTTTTGTAAAAAGAGAGTCCTGCGGCTGTGTGTCAGAGGATGTTTCGAAGAAAGAGACACCCATGGGGCTTGGTGCCCAGGTGCACAGGCTGAATAAGACCATTGCCGGAATGAAGCTGGAGCTGATCAGTTTTCAGAGGAAATCCTGGTTTATTCCGGTTCTTGCCCGGGATTTAAACGACTGCATGGATGACGAGCAGGCTTTTCTGAAGGAAATTATGGAGAAAATGCGGGAGCTTCATACAAGATGTACTCATCTTTTTCTTCTGGATGAACCGATTGTCTACGATGGCAAACGGAAGTGGACCTGCCCTTATAACCTTCATCTTGCTGCCAGCTATGAGAATGGCAAGATCATTACCAAGGCGGCTTATGAAAGACCTCTGGTTATGAAGGAAAACGGAATCTGTGATCTGATGGAGAACGAAGAGCGCCACCAGTTTATGGTCTTTCTTCTTTTTCCGGGGAGAAGCAGTATGGACTTCTGGCCTGTGACATTGACCAGGAGGATTTCCCGTTCTTCTATGTGATTAGCCTGCAGATTGGTCTGTCCTGCATTATCTGGAGATAAGCAAGGCAGAGGCGGCCAGACGGCTGGAGATGTCCAGGGATATGGAAGAGATTAAGGAGAAAAACCGCGTTCTTGGTATTATTTCCGAGTATGATGAGCTGACCGGACTTTTGAATCTGCGTGGGTTTATGGAGCACACCCAGGCGGGTTTGCCAGGCTGGGAATGGCCAGAGGCGTATATGATCTACGGTGATCTGGATCACTTAAAAGAGATTAACGACACCTGGGGGCATCCGGCAGGAATTTTGCCCTTAGGAGTGTTGCTGAAATATTAAAGGGATGTCTGCGCAGCAATGATATTCTGGGCCGTGTGGGCGGTGATGATGAATATATTATCATGCTGGAATGCGAGGAAGCCGACTTCGGGGAGAAGTTCCGGGAGCGTGTGAAGATGGCATGTAAGCTGTTTAATGAAAAAAATCCGGCAAGCCCTTCCTGGTGGAGATTTCCTTGGAATTGCCGAGTTCCGCCCAAATATTTCAACAGACATCCAGCAGGTGATTTCCCTTGCAGACCAGCAGCTTTATGAGGCGAAGAAGCACAGGAAGAAGTCGGTGAGCAGGATGAATAACGAAGGTGCGTGTGAGGCAAAGGGGCTGGAGCGGTATCTCCAGCCTCTTTGCCCATCAAAGAGAAACCACCAGTTGAACTAACTGGTGGTTTCTGACGAATCAATGCTTAAAATGGGAGAGCAGTTTTTTAATACACCTGACCGTTTAGAGGTACTGTCTGTGGCGGGGGCTTCCTGGATGCGGTGGCGGAAGTCAGCCGGGGTGGTGCACTGGGGCATGATTAGTCTGGCTTGTTTTTTGAATTGGGTAATTATTGTTATAATTTTTTGTAAGGCTCTCAAATTCCGGAAGAAAAGTGAGATAATCGTAGTACCACTTGAAAGAAGGCGGGAATGCTTCAAGAGGCGAAATATCAAGCTTCTGCGCAAACGCCTGGGTCTGCGCAGTAATCTCTTCTGAAATTTCCGGAATTTTCTTGTATTTGCGATACCAGATAAAAATGTCAATCAGCTCACGCTCCATTACGATGGCCAGCTCGCGGCCCTGAATATTGTATTTGGTACATTGGTTCATGATCAATTGCCAGGAATCAAATTCACAATGGAAGTTTCTGGCACGGTTTCCTACAAGGGATGCGCTGTTATTCACACGGTAACGGACAATCTGCTCGTGAGTGAGCCAGATCCTGTTGGCAGTGAATACGGCTTCGCTGTAGAAGGAGCGGTCGTTGACACAGATCAGATTGTTAAAGCGAAGCCCCTTTTTCCAAAATGAATTTTCGTTTGTAAAATGGCATTCCATGGAACTACACTTGATGTGGCTGAAAATTTCGGGCGCCTGGTGGAAATTCAGAACCTTGTCGAAGCACTCAGCGGGCACATCAGACAGTGCAAAAAAGCGGGGTATCGGAAAGCTCGCCGGTCTCATTGTCAAAGCAGACGGCGCAGCCCCTTTACCATGTCGGCATCCGCCTGTTCAGCAATGGACAGGTATTTCTGGTAGGCACCTTTTTTTCTACAAGGTCATCTGCGTCAAGAAAGTGAAGGTAATCACCATGGGCTTCTTCGATTCCCTTATTTCGGCAGGCTCCTGCAAACCGGGTCTTTTCGTTGAGGAAAAGGCGGATGCGGGAGTCTTTTTGCTGGTAATCTTTTATGAGGGCAACAGAAGCGTCTGTGGATGCGTCATCCACACAGATCACCTCCAGCGCCTCTGGATTTCCCAGATCCTGCTGCAATACACTGTCCAAAGTGGCGGTGATATATTTCTCAGCATTGTGAACCGGGATGATAGTGGTTAATTTCATAGGTAAAAAATCCTTTCGTAAGGAATGGGTTATAAAAAAGCATTCCCACAAATTGTGACGCACATCTTGCAGAAAGCCTTTTTCAAACACGCTCTAGAGCATTCCCTTATCTTTATTTTGCCAGAGCTTTGCGTCAGCTTCAATCCGGTAAGCTCGGCAGGCAATTCCAGACTTCCTGTATCCTTTAACATTCTGCAAAGAAATGCAATCTGGTGCCTGTAAGGTCTTGAGGTACTGTAGCGCTCTGGGTTAAAGGTGTCAAAAGTATAGGACGCTTTTTGGCGCAGCAGCCAGAAGCGTAGCAACCGTTTTTATACTATCTGTGGAAGTGATTACGACTTCATCGAATCTTGTCTCTCCCATGCACTTCTTATATTCTTCCTTCCCCAAGTCCAAAATATGGGATAAGGGATAAAATGAGAAAAGTCCCATCCGGCTGGTGAGCACACTTGCCAGCTTCCAGCGGTTACCTTTCTCGGGATCCGGCTTCAATGGCAGGCTGGAACAGTCAGGTGATAACTGTGCCAGATATTTGGCAGAGTCTGTATTGCGGAAATCATTGTATGCAAGCCAGAATTCTTTTTCCGGTGCCTGTGCTGCCAGGGCATTAAAATCCCGAACCAGATTCTGGGAAAGCTTCCGCCCTGTAAAGAACAGGACGCGTGTGCGCGGTGCCGGTACATCATCGGAAGAAGCTGGAGCATAATAGGGCAGCGGTCGTCCGTTTAAGAGAGAATCTGCAATATCTGTGAGAAGATATTGTGGGGATTCCTCGAAAATAGTGGTTTCTTCCGGGGAATCCTTTGCTGTCTGTAAATCATGATTGTTTTCCATTTGCAGAGCTTTTTTTTCGAAGAATTCCAATCGTATTCCTGGGAATCGAACCCATGACCTGTATTGGAAGTAAACTGGTCGACAGGTTCAAAATGCAAAGCTTCATTTGCGGGCATCTTCTCAGAAATCAGTTCTAACTGCCTGATATATCGTACTAACTCCGGTACATTATCAAATGCAGGATATTCCGGGTGAAATATATCACAAAGTGTGGAGTGCAGATTGCAGGAATGATTTTTCAAACAGGCTCCAGAGCTCTCAGGGCAGACAGGAAGCGGTTTCCTGCAGGACAGGAGCAGCTGGTACAGTCTGATGGTCACTGGTTGCATTTTCGTGTCGAAGAAATGTACCGCACAGAAATCGTAGAATCTGTGTGCCTGTGGTGAATCTGGCAGAAAGTGCATTGTGATAATCCGATATAAAAATATCACACGCCGCAGCGAAATCCGGTACATCGAAATCTTTTGGCATTTCTTTTATATGTCTAAATTCAGAAAAATCAATTTCCCTTTCATGGTCCAGATGCAGATACAAAACCTGATGATCGGAAAGTTCACAGTCAAATATGTAGAGGGCTGCCATGAAATTCCGGAATGCCTGCTCAGTGTCTGCAATATAGGACCCTGGAAGCAGCGGTGCATACAAAATAGTCTGCATGGAATCCATCTGCAAGTCTGCGGCGGAGTTTTTTTCCCTGTGTGATTCATTGGGAATCACCGGAATGTGGGTGGAAGAACCGATAATGTAAGGCGTTTTGCAGATATTAGCTGTCATACATTCCTGCAGGTAAATATCCCGGTTCTGTACATTGTTAAAATACAGGCAGTCTGCCATAAACATAGTATGCTGCCAAAGCCCTGTATCAGCGGTGGAATCCGGTGTGTTCAGAACGGTTTCCCGGATACAGATTGTGTCCGCAGTAAAGCAACACAAACTGCCCCTCTTCCTTCCGGAAATAGTAGGGCAAAGGTCCGTCTGTGATCACGTAGCCGGAGAGTGCAAGTGCCTTGCCGTATTCTTCGCTGTCCGGGCACACCAGAGTAATATTCTCAGACAGAGCTGTGCTGTCGGAAAGATAGCGGTTCAGAAGAGCCTGGAACAAGGCATGCTTCTCTGAGTCAGGGAGACAATGATCTGGTGTTCTCCAAAATTCCTCAGAAGATGCACAAGCAATTTCAATATCCAGGTAGGAATTTCTTTTCCACGGCTGGCTTCCAGAAGAATCTGCTCCGGATCGGGAGCAAGGCTTCCGGTATAGGCAAAGCCATAAAACTGGGAGGAAGTTTTTTCCCGGTGGATCATCTCAGCAGGCTGATAGCTGGGAGATGTTTTGTGAGAAAGCTTGTAATCCTTTATCCAGGCTTTCTGCTGCTGCTGTACGGTCATTCCGTTGCAGGCTTCTACGAAAAAGAGATCATTTCCTGTCTGGAACCATAAAGACAGAGCAGTCGCCCAATATGTGGCGGAAGTGAATATCGGACATAATGATTGTTCTCCCAGTCTGGAATATTGGATTCCATATAATCGAAAAGCTCATTGATCAATTGCAGCTTCAGTTCTTTCTGGTCAGTCTCATAGTTGGTGAGAAGCTTCCAGAAACGGTAGAAAAAAATGGCGCACAGCAATGAAATCCAGCTCTGTCTGATATTGCTCAAACAGCCCCAGCTTCTCCATTTCTTCCTTCATAAAAATAATGGCATTCCGGATGTGAAGGGTGGAAGGCGTGAGACGGCTGAGGAATCCTACATTTTTTCTGTAATTATAGAAGCACTGATCCACGTATCCGATGGAACGGGCTTTCACAGCCAGAAGATAGGCCACCGGAAGATCTTCAAACCGGATTCCTTCCGGGAAACAAAGTCCGTTAAACAGATCTCTGTGAATGAACTTGATCCATGGGTATGGAGAAATCGCAGGTAATTCATAAGGCTTGTCTGCAACGCGGAAGTTCTGATTATGGCAGGATGCAAGGTATTCCTTACGGACTCCGGTCTCAGAGTCTACATTATAGTAACGGAAAAGAACCAGGTCGTTTCCGTCAGCGGTAGCTTTTTTCATAAAGAAGTCTGCAGGCGTCAGGCTCTACGAAGTCATCGCTGTCTACAAACCAGACATATTCTCCATGGGAATGGGCAAAACCGTAATTTCGTGCCCTGCTGACGCCGTGGTTCTCCTGTGGAAAATATAAAAAGCTTCTCCGGATTTAACGACTGATAAGCCTGCAGAATCTGCAGGCTTCCATCTGTACTGCCATCATTGACAGCTACAATCTCTATTTCCTCAAGTGTCTGTGCCAATAAGCTGTCCAGGCACGCGCTTAGGTATTTTTCCACGTTATACACCGGTAAAATGATGCTGACTTTTAAAAGACTTCATCAAAAACTCTCTACCCCATTCCTAATTCCGATATTTCAAGTCGAAATTGCAGTTATTTCTGTCAATCTTTTACCTATAATAGTACCAGTTCGACAGGGGGATTTCAAGGGGAAAAGGAAGGGAGAAACTTGTTTATTTTCTGTTTATCTCTTTCTCACCAAATGAACACATTTATATAGTACCATGGAAAACGAGAAGGAGGGTTTTTACTTATGACTGACAAGGAATATTATGGGCTGATTCAGCCGTATGAGGATGCGATGAAGCTATTGCTGACACGTCTGGAAGTGCTGAACCACTCTATTTATGAAACAAAGACGGAAAACCCATTCATAACATACAGTACAGGATCAAAAAGAAGGACAGCATTGAGGAAAAACTGGTGCGTCATGGCTTCGAGCCAACCTTGGAAAATGCCAAGGATCAGTTGCAGGATATTGCGGGGGTGCGTATTATCTGCTATTTTGTTGGTGATGTGAATAATCTGGTAAACATGTTAAAGAAGCAGCCCGACCTTATTTTCATCCGTGAGAGCAACTATATTGAGAACCCCAAGCCCAACGGTTACCGCAGCCATCATGTCATTCTCGGCGTAAATGTCTGCTGTCTGGATGCAAACGAATACTATCCGGTAGAAGTCCAGCTGCGCACCATCTCCATGGACTTCTGGGCCGCCATGGAACACCGCGTCTCCTACAAGAAACAATACGACAACAAAGAACAACGTGTAGCCGAACTTCTCCAATACTCCAATATACTGGAAAAGATGGAAAAGCAGTTTGAGAAATATAATGATCATCCGGTTGAAATGTGAGTAGCAATCTGATAAAAAATAAAGAAAACGTTTGTTCGAAGGAGGCTATAAACATGGTGTTTGTAAATGAAGCATGGAACGGAACTGGTGAAATTGTAGTTTACAGTAACTATCATAAATATTGGCTGGACAGAGAACGAAAGATAAAGAATCCATTGTTTGATGTGTTTAGCGGGAAAATATTGGATTTGAAGGATAGGGAAACCATCGGCGATTAAATATTTTTACAATTTACTGGATTGTGAGATATGCCCCGGAGTAACTATTTGTGTGGTACCTTCCAGTAATGCGGAAAAAAGAGAATCCGGAACTGGAAAACTAGGAGAAATGCTTGCTGCCAATGGAAGGGATAATAAAGTATATTTTTTAAGGAGAAGCCATTCAATCAACAAGCTTGCAACAGGAGGAAGCAGGAATCTGTCAGTTCATATGCAGTCTATTGATACGGTAGAGGATATAGACATAAGCGGAGACATTGTATTATTGATGGATGATGTAACTACAACTGGAAACTCTCTGTATGTCTGCAAAGAAATTTTATTAAATCGTGGAGCCGCTAATGTAGAAATGTTTGCATTGGGTAAGGCAATATAAAATGGAAAAGCTTATGGAAGAAAAGAAAAACAACACTATGGCAGGAAATAAAAAATCTGTCGAGTTGATGAAACAAATTATCCACATGATTTGAAAAAAATAAAAGACCGGCCAGAGGTTTTGTACTATAGAGGAAATATTGATATTTTGAATAAGCATAAAAAGTATTGCGGTTGTAGGATCACGTAAGATATCGGCTGTAGGTGCTAAGTTGGCTTATAATGCGGGCAGTATTATAGGCAAAAATGGTTTTAATCTTGTAAATGGTCTTGCACTTGGCTGTGATGCAGAAGCTCTAAAGGGGGCTCTGGCAGCAGGGGGAAATGCGCAGTGGTTCTTCCTTGCGGAATAAATGAAATATATCCGAAATCTAATCAATGGATTGCAGAAGAAGTTTTAAAGCAGGGCGGATGTCTTATTAGCGAATATCCCTGAAGGAACAAGACCTGAGAAATATCGTTTCGTGCAGCGCGACCGACTTCAAAGTGGCATGTCTCGGGGGTTCTGGTAGTAGAAGCTATGGAAAAAAGTGGTACTATGCATACTGCAGAGTATGCAAAAAAACAGAATCGCCGCCTGGCTTGTTATTATCACGGTTTGTTGAAATATTCTACAGGAAATAATGTTTTGGAGAATTTATATCAGGCAGCAGTGATTAAAACCAATGAGGATTTAGAGAACTATTTATGTGAAATTGCAGATATAGAAGAATATACGCAATTAAGTTTTGATTTTTGTATAACTATTTCCCCACGAGAAACAGAAAAGCAGCATTGTCCTCGTGGGGATTTTTATGTTCTGTTTTAGTACAAATTTTATTGAAAAATATCCTATATCATTTCTACTTTTTTATCTTATTTTTCGCACGGAATAAATGGCAAAATGCCGTAAGTTCGCATACTCTTTTCATATTCTAACAGTTGCGAAAGACTAACCCATGATTTATAATGAGATATGTCGAAGTCTGTCCATTTCTGATTATTGAACGCAGGGAGCATTCCGCAGAGCGGTTAGTATTTTCAAGCGAACAATAATTATTTTTAGGAAGCTTCGAAGATATTATAAAAATATTGAGGTGAAACCATGAACCCATTTTATAATAAAAAAAGAAAAAAGGATATACATTAGCAGAGGTTCTGGCCACGGTGGCAATACTCCTTATCCTCATGGCCATTGCTGTGCCTGCGATTTTTTCCATAAGGAAGAACCTGCGCCAGAAAGCTCTGGATAATAAGGCAGAGCTGATTTATACGGCGGTGCAGAATAATCTGGTGAAGCTGCAGAGCAATGGTAACAGCAGCCTTTATGACGGGAAAAAACAGCAAAAGCTATGGGAAGGACGCCCTCAGATGCCACCAAGGAACAGAAGCTTTATTACGCACTTTCTTCCACTGAAAAAGCAGACACAACAAGGGCGGCCAGTGTACTGGTGACAACTGATACCGTAGATGGCGAACTTTACAATAACTACTGGGTGGTAGAATATAACCCGGAAAGTGCTAGCGTATATGCTGTTTTTTATAGTGAGTCAGATAGTATCAAACCATATGATCCAAATGTATATGACAGATTCCGCTATAAAGACAATCGTCTCAGCGATGGCGCAAGAATCGGATATTACGGCGGAGATGCACTGGACGGCAGCAATACAGCAGTGCTTGCCCCGAAGATCACGGTTACAAATGAGGAAAAACTGGTTGCAACCATTACTTGTATGCGGCCGGGACAGGATGACAAGAAGCTGGGCTTTGACGTAGTTCTCAGCGATGATCAGGGGAATAAGCTGAATTTGTCATACAAGGCGGTTGGAGATAAATTGGTTCATACTGCGGATGACCTTTATCTGGCAGATCAATCTCCAGCGGATCAGGAGAAGGCAGATAGCAATGAAGAAAGTTCAATTGTGGGCAGAAGCTATACTTTGAAAATTACTTTGGATGATCTGAAAAATGAGGCTTCCAGATTTGTGTCAATATATGGTGAAAAAAATCAACAGTTAGCAAACAGAAAGATAACCCCATTAAATGCAGGAACAAATCTTCATATCAAAGTAACAGTTAGAAGTGACAATTACAAGATTGATGGCTTAGCTACAGAATGTACTACCAATAGTCTTTTTGCTGATCAGAGTACTTCCAATCAAGCTGTTGTTTACTATGGAAGACATTTACAGAATCTTGATCTGGCATCTGGCGTAACAGAGGGCATAACAGAAGCTGTTGTGAAAAATCCTGTTCACTTTGAAAAGCAGGAGGATAAAGAAGAAGGGGACACCAGTTCTTGGTACAGTTGTTATGGGGATAAGGCATTTACTCCCATTACAAACACTTATCTTAAGAAATTTTCCGGAGAAAGAACTGCAATAATCTATCACGACTGTGAAGGAAGGCGTGAAAATCGCAGGTACAGAAAGAAAAGGCGTAGGTATGTTTGCCGTGTTGAAGGATTCTATGACGGTGGAGAATCTGCGTCTGGCAGGAACCACCATAGCAATTACCGGTGAAGGAAAAGAGAAGGTAAGTGTCGGTGCAATTGCAGGTGAGACCACAGGCTCTGCGAAAATAACCAATTGTGAGGTATATCTGGACACAGAAGACATAGAAGGAAAGAATGAGAACGATGTCTGGATTAGCGGTGCCGGAATTCGGGGTGGATTGATCGGACATACTAACAGTGTGGCAGAATCGGGCTCTTCTGTGACAATAGTCAACAGTTTTGCAGCAACAGTTATGGATGGCAGAGAGAACGGTACAACAGGTGATCTTATCGGTACGGTAGGAGGTCTGATCGGACAGGCGGATTGTGCAGTGAATATAAAAAACTGTTATGCAGATTCTTACCCGACCGGAGATGTAACAGGTGGTTTGATAGGAAGTGTAAACAGTGGCAGCGTAAATGTTGAGTACTGCTATACGGCAGGGTATCAGAATCCAGCCAATCACGGCGGTGGCCTTGTGGCAAGCTCTGTTGACAGTAATGCTCTCAAGATAAAAAACAGCTATACAGTTGCTACTTACCTGGAAAACAGCGAAAGTAACAACAATCCTGTAATATATGCTGTCAGCCCAGGTACTCTGGAAAATGTCTACTATTTAAATAAGGGAAAAAAATGTGGAAAATGACAATGGCGAGGCTGTGGATTATTTAACCTTTAGTAATAAAGCTAAAATGGTAGAGAAGCTGAACAACAATGGTAGCAATTCCTTTACCACTTCCACCACAACCTATGCCTACAATCTGAGAAACCAAGGTCTCACAAGCTATTCCTATCCATCTTTGAAAGATATTTCTCATTATGGAGACTGGCAGGCAAGCTATGAGGCAGGAAGCCTTGTATATTATGAGAAATATGCAATAAATGAGTCGAATTCCAGAGAATACGGCTTCTTTGGTGGAAATGTCCAGTCCTCTTTATCAGATAGTCTGACTGTCGTTGGAGATGGATACGGTATTGTATATACGAAAAGTGTACTTGAGACATTGTCTGTTTTTTATTGTCAGCTATCAGAACAGTGAGGATGCAGATAAGCTGGAAGAATGGAAGGTTGACTGCAACAGTACGGAAACTGAGAAGTTCGAAGTTTCTGTAAATGATGGCGATACTGCGCAATCAGAGGAAACTTACGTTATTTTCCCATTGCCAAAAGAAATTATGAATGCTCAGGCAATCAAGGGTGTTTACTACCAGAAGCTGACAGTAAAAGGTGCATCAGATGCGGAACTTAACGATGAGGGGACTGCAGCACAGGCTGACGGTGATGAGACCACAGAGGTGCTGACTGGAAAGACATTCTATTTCAATCCCCATTTTGCCAAATCAGTAGAAGCTGCAGATCAGGCTCCGAATAATATTTCAGCTATTTATCTCCGCACACCTAGACAGCTTTATCACATGAGCTTATACTATCAGGATTATGCATCCTTATTAAAGGGAATTTCCTTTATCCAGGAACGAGATATTGATTATGCGCCATATGACTGGAAAAATTATGAAGGTGTTCAGGAAGCGGTAACTGTCCAGAGTCCTGTGGGGGTAGCGGAAGATGGAACAATCACACCTTTTACATCTACCTACAAAGGCGGAGGATATGAAATCCGTGGAATCAGCTTTGCCACAAAAAGGTACAGCGGTTGGATTTATTGGAGAAAATCAGGGATCCATACAGAATGTTTTCCTTGTGTCTGATTGGGAGAATAACGATTTTACAGGAACCACAGCGGTAAGTAATCCATACCTTAGCTATACTGGAACAATCGGAAGTAACTGTAACGTTTATATGGGGGCTTTGGCAGGAATCAACAAGGGAACCATTCAGAATTGTGCAGTCTGCGGTTACAGTATGGGTCGTGATGGAATCGTGTATGTCCAGCGAAACGGAACTTCTTTACATAGGCGGACTGACTGGCAGTAACCAGGGAAATATCTATAACAGTGAAGTGGATGCTCCGGCAGTGAATGCAAGTGTGCTCTACGGAAATGCTTATCTGGGCGGTTTTGCAGGCGAAAATATTGGTTCCGGTCTGATTCGAAACAGCTATGCAGTTGGAAATGTATCAATTGAATATTCAAAAGGTGCAAACTGTACAATCGGTGGATTTACTGCAAAAAAATACAGGTGTATTAAGAGGCGATTATTGTGCAGTTGCGTTGGGCGCAGCCGGAACTTCCAAAAACCTATGGTTTTTCACCAAAAGGCGGCGGTGTTGTTTCTTCTGACTGTTATTACCTCAACGGAGGTACTTTCCAGTATCTGAATAATATGCTTCCGTTTAGCAATGACCAGGGCGCTGGCATCCATGTTACATATCAGGAAATGGTGGAAAAGGCAACGAAAGGAACTAAGGCAGACGAGTCCCTGTGCAACGGAGCAACTGATGAAGAAAATTATCCTTTTAATGCAGTAGTAACCAAGGAGGGTAAAAAGGTTCATTACGGCAACTGGCAGATTCCGGTTAACCTGGGAAGCATTGGCGTTATTTACTGGGAACATGAGGAAGGGGGGAGCCAACGACGGCTACCATTTCTCCTATATCGGTTATAAAGCCAGCAGTCAGGATCCTACTTCAGTTTTGGACAAGGTAGGAGACAGTACCTTGTGTACTCGTCATGATGATGGCGGAAGAATCACGGAATACGGGTATGGATATTATTATGCTACCGGCAGTACCAAACCTGCTTCGACAATGTACTATTTCCAGGCTGGAGATAGTGAGAATGCCCAGGCTTCTGAGAACCTGACAAATCAGCTGGATGGAGTGACTGTTGTGGCATACACTACCGCCCAGGCGATTGGAACAAGCAGCAGCTCAGATACGAGTAGTTATATGAAAATGACAGTTAACGACCGAACGGCGAACGGTATCTGGCAGTTTAGTTATAACAGCCAGCTGTACACTTTTACTATCAACCCGTTTTTTGCAAATGCAATGCAGTACGGTAGCAACTCTCCAAATTATGATGGAATTCAGTCTCCTACTGTAACCGTTCTGGAAGACGGCTTCGAAGTCCAGGCAAATGCCAATGAAATAATGCCCGGCGAAAACGGCAAAGAATACGAAATCCGCTCTGCGGAGCAGTTGGAGTATATGAACTGGAACTATAAGACAGGGACTGCGACGAAGACATTGGATACGGCAGATGATGTGGAGCTTGTTGATAAATATCCGTATCTGGGTTATATGACGGGAAATGATGCCCCGGTGAGTGCAGATTACAACTGGATTCAAAGTCATGATGTAGACGCGAATATGACATCTGCACCAGATGGCGGAAATGTTTTCTTTACACAGATTGGTTCTATGTATGATGAGAATGGTGTGAAGGATACTTCAGATGCACAGGATCATATGTCTTACTTTAATGGGAATTATGACGTGAATACATATTATATCAAAAATATTGAAATTAACAGTAAAAAATACCGTTGTTGGTTTGTTTGGAAATATTATAGGCGCAAAGGTAAATAATGTTATTTTTTGTATTCGGATAAAAGGAAATTATATTCAGCGAAGGAGTGATAGTGAGAAAAGTTGGCCCGCAATGGGAGGTATGTGTGGACTTGCAGCAGTAGGAAAGGGGAAATCATCCGATGATGTAAAAATATCAAATTGTACAGTATCTGGTTACACAATTCGGGACAACACCACAAAAGGTGCATGGGGTGATACAAGCATTGGTGGAATGTTCGGAATGAGTACAATGGATTTAAGTAAATGTACTGCAGTTAATGATATTGTAGTAAACACAATATTTTCCGGACGAATGGAATCAGTTAGAGTTGGTGGCCTGGTTGGAAGTATGCGAGGCTATATTACAAATTGTTATACAGGTGGAAAAATAGTCTGTACCAAAAAATGCATCGATAATGTTTCGAAAAATCGTCGGGAAGCAGGCTGATGCTGGCTGGAATATCAGGTGGTATTTATATTAAAAAACAAAGGAAATTTGTTAACTTTGTTAGGCGAATCAATTCTTGGAATTAAAGACTACAAGGATGATACAAATGGAAATAATAAAAAATGTGAAAGCCCAGCTACTGTTATCAGAATTGTTATACTTATGTAGAGATGCCAAATGATCCGGCTTATATTGATAAAATTACATCTATTGAACCAATTGGCAGTAATGGTGAAACTCATGATGAAAAAGAGAGATAATTACCATGTTAAAATAGAAATTTCCAATTGCTATTATTATGAAGATAATATCCCAAAAATCTATACAAAAAAAAAATTATAAAATTAAAGAGATATGGGGTGCTAATTCAAATGCAGATTGGAACAACATTGATTCTACAGCCATTCCTCTCAGCTGGGCAGAAATGGCAGGGGAGGTAGATGTAGATTCTACAATTGGCGGCGAAGCAAATGGACAGAAGGTACAAGGTAATTTTGTTACTCTCCTGAATACTCCAAGCAATGCTGACGAGGTTCCAGCTACTTTCGCTACAGTTACCAAAAAAGAAAACGACCAGAACGTAGACGGTAAATACTCCTTCCCAGGCAACCGCACCGACCTGGAGGGTGAGAACTATCCGTTCCCAACGATTCTGACACAGAAAACCAAGCGTGGAACCAGCGTAAATGTTCACTACGGTGCATGGCCGTTGGAGGGTATTTTCTGGCGAGAAAGCCGCGCGACTATGGATATTTTCGAAGACATGGATTTGGAGCATACAGATGACAGCAATCAGCCAAGGGCATTGAAAACATTCTATCTGGACAGTAACCTGGTTGGTGACGACAGTCTTGGTAAAGAGCTGACTCTGAATAATGGATTCACAGTGGAATACAGTAATGGAGATGATAAAGATGACACTGCGACAGCGGCAGTTTCACAGCAGTCCGACTGGTCAGATGGATTCTCTGAAGGCGTTGAGATTTCAGATGGCACAGAAACATTTGTATCCGCCAGTGAAGCAGGCGACAATGTACAGACTGAAACCCAGACCTCTGATCAGAAAGATTATATTGCGCAAATTGTAAAGTTGGAGTACTCTGAAGCAGAGAACTGCTACGTTGCTACAGTTGAGGCCCCTGAAAACAGGAACCACGGTTATTACTGTGAGAGCAACAGTACGCAAGACTGTAGATAATCGGGAAATAGAACTGGAATATCAGGCCTCTTTCACGTTGACAGTAACAGCGGATCTTACGGTATACTCTGACTCCGCAGAAATAAAAAGGAGAACTTCACCAGACATCAGATTCAATCACGCTTTATGCAGTGCCTACATCACAGGCACTTAGTGTAAAGGAAGCTGGTTCCTCCGGAAGCACAGCAGAAGTGGGTGCGGATGGTTTTTCATCAGATGGCAGTGGAGTGGCAATTGAAGAGGATGCGGCACAAAGTGAAGAAAGCGGTATTTCAATGGAATCTCTGGAAGCCGACGTGGACACAGAAAATCTGGATGATGTAGGTGGATTTGAAGCTGGCGAAGACTACGCAGATATGGTTACGGAATCAGAAGAAGCGGGCTCCTATGGCAGCAGCAATTTTGAATCTGCGCCAGAATCCAATTCGGAAAACAGTGCGGCTGAATATTTTTGAGTCAGATCCCGAAACTGCTTCTGGCTTCGAAGTGGAGATCAGTGAAGGTCAGAATGTCCAGACCTCGGTGACCAGAAAATTGCAGTCTATGTAGATACAGCACCATCAAAGAACTTTGCGTCAATGATGACCTGGACTATAACAGAAGATCCGGTTGGTGCGGTTACTGTATCAGAAATATCAGACAATCAATTTACTGTAACCATTGAGTCTCTTGTTCCGGCAACACTTACTGTGAAAGGAACCTACACGTATAAAGGCGTAGAATATACCAGCTACACTTGGATAAATGTGATAGGATTAGAGAGTGGGCAGACGGTATCCACAGATCCTTCTGACTCAGAAACAGGAGCTGACTGGTCTGGCAGCAGTGCAGACAGTGCGAACTATAGTTCGGATGCTACATCGGGCTGGGAAGACCAGAATAACGATACAATAGACATTATACCAAATGAATCCGCGGATGATTTTTCCGAAGATGATAGCAGCTGGGAAAGCGGAGACAGTGGATTTTAAGAGAAAGGAGGTACCTGAAATGCTGAGAGAAAAAATAAGAAAGAAATTAAAATCAGAACAGGGTACCTCTATCTTCTTTGGGCTGTTACTTTTCCTGGTGGCATCTATTCTGAGTGTGGTAATGCTGGAAGGCGCAGTGACTACTGTGAAAACAGTGGCATCGGATCGGGAGTCGGAGCAGAATCAATTGAGCTGTACCAGTGCGGCACAGGTGTTAAGAGATTCTATTACCAATATAAAGCTGTCCGCAACTGTTACAGTAAAAAAAAAAAGATAAAAAGGGTGCAAATACAGAGACAGTCAAAAAATGGAATCCATCTGGATTTCTCAACTCTTCCTTGGCGACTCCATCAGACTTTGCGGATTTGATACAAGGTTACCTAAAAAAAAATTGATGATCAAAATAAAAATGTTGCATCAACAAAAAAATGGATACTCTTACCAAAAAAGCTGACATTATCAACTTCAGGCTCGGGATCTGAAACGGCGGTTACTCAATTCAATGACCTGGAAAACGTAAATGCAGAATTTACCATTAAGCGTATGAAAAGCACTGACGATACGAAAGCAAATGAAGTTACCTATGATATTACTGTAAGGTTAAGTCCTGGTAATGGAAGTGATTCCAGCCGGGTGATAATTAGTTTAACTGGAAAAAGTAAAGCAAACCGGACAGTCAGTGACGACAACAAATGATGGTAGCACTGAAGCTACCACGTATGAATACACCTGGGAAGCAAAAAGACATTTTTTACGGTGACACAGAACGTACTTTGGGAGATTCACAATGAAAGAATCGGATTAAGATTAAAAAAAGAAACTGCAAAGTAAAGCCGGTGAAACAATTGCAGAGACTCTTGTTACCATGATCATTTTGTCCCTTGCAGTGCTGATGCTGGCAGGAGCAGTTGTGACGACTGCGCGTGTAAACAAGCAGGCGGACAATACAGATACCTTTTTCCAGACAAGACAAACAGGAGCAAAGGTAAGCACAGGAACCAATTCTACGAAAGTGATCCTTTCAGAAGAGAATGCCACAGGAGATGCCGGCGGGGCATCAAGTGCGGAAATTCCGGTGCAGGTATATCAGTCCCAGGCAAACAGTCTGGAAAAGAGTTATATTTATTATAAAATAAATTGAATTTTAAAGCTTTCACAGAAAACTCGCGAGCTGTGGCGGGAAATTATGAGAATGTATAATTTCTGTGCATTGGGAAGCATGCTGCTGTGAACAGGACAAACAGAAACACATTTACAGGAGAAAGGCATGAAAAAATACAGCGAAAATCAAATTGAAAAACCGAATACGGAAAACTGCTGTCTGACAAACGAGGCTTTTCTCTTGGGGAGCTGCTGGCGGCGACCGTTATCCTGCTGCTTGCAAGTCAGGTTATGACGCAGGGAATGGCTTTTGCCACTCGGATGTATAAGGAATCTTTGACCAGATCCCACGCAAAGCAGCTATGTTCCACCTTAACGAATGTAATTGAAAAAGAGCTTCGATATACAACAAGTGTTAATAAAGGCAATGATGGAACGGTACTTAAGTATTTCAGTCCGACTTACGGAAAAACAGAAAGTGCTTTTTGCTGCTATAGATGAAAATGAAAATAAAATTGATGGAACAGCAGGGGGTGAAATAGCGGTTCAATTAACCGCAGAGGATGGTTCCCGGTACTGGCAGAAACTGATCTCTTCTGCCAGTTACAGTTCCTTTGACCTGAAAGCAACAATTCAAAGCGTGAAACTGGAAGGAACTACCTTCCATGTAATTCTTGAAATCACAGATAAAGATGGCAAAAAGATTATTACCAACAAATTTGATGTGATAGCAGTAAACGCTATAAAATTGAACCAATTATAAAAAAGAAAATAAGATTAATTGCAACTATTCAGCAGGTACTGTTTTTTTTACGAAACGTGTAACTATAAAGGCACTGAACAGCTGCAACAAATTTGTTATAGATAGATTTAAACATGAATCACACACCGAATATAAACGCAAAGGGAGAGACCCCACATGGCATACAAACGTCTTGGTGACCTGCTGATCGCGGCGGGGACGATTACACCGGAAGAACTGGATATGGGACTGCAGAGGCAGAAGGAGACCAAGGAACGACTTGGAGCGGCTTTGATTTCAGCAGGAATCATTACAGAGGCAGAGCTGATAGAGGCCCTTCGTCTTCAGCTTGGTATTGAGTACATAGACCTTTCCAAAACCACAATTCCTATTTCCATGGCACAGGCAGTACCGAAAAATATTGCGAAACAGTTTCAGGTAGTGCCGGTCCGCATGGAGCGGGACGAGCTTTATCTGGCCATGAGCGACCCTATGAACTTCTATGCGATTGAGGAAGTTAAGAAAGCAGTCCGTAAAAAAATTGTTCCGATGATCGCTACCACAGAGGGCGTGGAGCATGCCATTCTGGTTCTTTACGGAAACGAAGGCGCCGCAAGGGCTATTGAGGCCATGAAGCGTGAGGCTCAACCGAAGAGGACAATGGCGAAGAAGCGCAGTTTACAGGAAACATCCTCAACGACAACATTAACGATGCACCCACCATCCGTCTGGTAAACTCTATTATTGAGCGAGCTATTCTGGAGCGTGCCAGTGATATCCACATTGAGCCAAAGGAAAAAGAGCTTCGGGGTGCGCATGCGTATTGACGGTGTGCTCCGTAAGATTCTGACGATCCCAAAGAACCTTCAGAACTCCGTTATTTCCCGTATTAAGATTATGAGTGGAATGGATATTGCAGAACGCCGTGTTCCACAGGATGGACGTTTCAATGTTAAGAACAAGAAGCGTGAGTTTGACCTTCGTGTAAACTCTCTTCCCACTGTATATGGAGAAAAAATCGTAGCCCGTCTTCTGGACAAAAGAGCCGGCTATCTTACCCCGGATTCCATTGGTCTTATGGGCGACAACTCTGAAGAAATACCAGCGGGCTATCCACTGTACCAGCGGTGTTATTCTGATCGCCGGACCTACCGGAAGTGGTAAATCTTCCACCATGAATACCATGATTTCCCAGTTAAATACAGAGGAAGTCAATGTAGTAACCCTGGAGGATCCGGTTGAGTACAACATCGACGGAGTGAACCAGGTGCAGATCAATGAGAAAACAGGCATGGATTTTGCCAATGGTCTTCGTGCCATCCTTCGTCGGGACCCGGATATCATAGCCGTCGGAGAGATTCGAGACGGTGAGACCGCCCAGATCAGTATGCGTGCCGCAATCACCGGACATGTTGTGCTTTCTACAATCCATACCAACGATGCTGTGGGAACAATCGAAACGTCTGGAGGATATCGGCGTTGAGCCGTACCGATCGCTACTGCTCTCCGTGCCGTTATTTCCCAGCGACTGGTCCGCCGGATCTGCCCCAAGTGTAAAAAAAAAGCTATGAGGCGACAGCCGAGGAAGTAAGACGCCTGGGTCTTAGTACGGAGCACAAGCATATTTTACCGTGGCGAGGGCTGCGCGGACTGTTTCAATACAGGCTACCGCGGACGAATTGGTGTATTTGAGATCCTGGAAATCACCCCGGAAATCCGCCCCCCTTATTTCCCGGCAGGCCGGACGACCTGCTATCGAACAGGAACTGGCCAGCGCCCACAGCGAGTTCAAGACACTGCGCGAAAATGCCATTCAGCTGGTGGAAGAGGGAATTACCACTGCCGAGGAAGTGCAGCGAGTCATTTACGAAACAGGGGATATGAAGAAAGCAGAAGAAGAGTAATCTGTTTGTTACTGTGAACGGAGTGAACAGTAACATCTGTTTAGTTAACTAAAATTAGAAAATACAGAAAGTCAGGAGATCAAAATCATGTACAACATAGAAGACCTAACCGAACAAGCCCGCCGCAGCGGGCGCTTCCGACATCCACCTGGTATGCGGCCTGCCGCCGAAATACCGTCTGGATGGCCAGTTGGAGAACATGGCAGAGGAACATCTTTCAGAAAAAAGACTGCGATATGCTTTTGCCAGGATCTGGCGAAAGACGCTATGTACGAAAAACTGGAATATACCGGAGAACTTGATTTTTCCCGTGAAATAAGAGGAATCCGCTGCAGATGTCATGTATTCAAACAGCAGGGCAAAGTCTCCGCAGCCATCCGTCTGCTTAGCGAATCCATTCCAAGACTGGACCCCTGGGACTTCCCCATCTGCGCTGGAATTCACCAGCCTCCACAAGGGAATCGTCCTGGTAACCGGTGAGACCGGTTCCGGTAAATCCACCACTCTGGCAGCTATGCTGGACGAAATCAATCACACCAGAAAAAAACCACATTGTAACTCTGGAGGATCCGATTGAGTATGTATACACCCCGGATCTCTGCGTCATCAACCAGCGTGAGGTGGGCAAAGACACTGCAAGCTTTTCCGAAGGTCTTCGTGCCAGTCTGCGAGAAGACCCTGACGTAATTCTTATCGGTGAAATGCGAGACAAGGATACCATTGAGACTGCGATCACAGCAGCCGAGACCGGACACCTTGTATTTGGAACCCTGCACACAGGCAGTGCTTCTGACGCTATTGACCGTATGGTACAGGTTTTTCAGAAGGAATGCAGAACCAGATCCGTCTGCAGCTTTCCATGACCCTGATGGCTGTTATTTCCCAGCAGCTTGTGAAGAAAAAAACAGGCGGCCGTGTGCTGGCAAGTGAGGTTATGGTTGTAACCGATGGTATCCGAAACATGATCCGCGGCGGAAACACCCCTCAGATTGCCAACGCCATTGCCACAAGTGCGGCGATCGGCGGACAGACCATGGACCAGTCGCTGGTAAGCCTGGTACGTTCAGACAGATCGACAAGTCTGTAGCTGTGGAGTATAGTCATGACCAGGCTTATGTGAAAAAAGAATGCATAAAGGACTTTAGATGCATATATATTTTCCATTGTTTCGGAAAGTGAAAATCTGAATTTGAAAAAAGCACTTCACTGCATATTGATCAGCTGTGAAGTGACTTAAAGGCTGCGTGGCATAAAAACTGCGCAAGAAAGGTGGACAACAATTGGCAACCTACAAATACACAGCCATCTCCAAAGACGGAGTAAAGGTCTCTGGCGTAGTAGAGGGCTTTAATGAGTTTGATGCGGTTGACCGTATCAAGCAGGACTGTGACATTGTTCTGAAGCTTACAGAGGTGGAAGAAAAGAAGCCCGGGCTTCTCAGCATGGAAATCGGTGGCAACCGCCTGAACGCCAAAGCTTTTTTCCCTCGATGTGCGCCCAGTTTTCCATTATTCTCCAGTCTGGTATTTCCATTGGCCGTACTGTGCGGCTGATCGGAGATAAAATGACAGAAAAAAGCTGAAAGGTATTTTGAAAAAAAGTAGCAGAGGATGTTGAGGCAGGACGAAGTGTGGCAACCAGCTTCCAGGAGCGTGGCGGCAAGCTGCTTCCCGGCAGTTTTCATCGAGACCATCCGCGCCGGAGAGGAATCCGGTAACCTGTCCAAAGCTTTTGAGACCATGTACCAGCATTATGACAAGCAGGTAAAAATGCGTGCAAAAGTGCGAAATGCCCCGATTTATCCGGTTTTCGTCCTTGCACTTGGAGTAGTGGTAGTAATTGTTCTGATGGTGAAGGTTGTACCTACCTTTATGGACATGTTTGCATCCTATGATGCAGAACTGCCGCTGATCACACAGTCCCCTGATCCCCGATATCCAACTTTTTTCCGGAAATATATTTTCCTCGATCATAGTTGTGTTCGCTGCCATCGCCCTTATCTTCAAGCTTTACGCCAATACGGAAAAGGGCAGGATGAATGTGGCGAAGCTTGCACTGAAAATCCCGGTGCTTGGAAATGTGTCCCTTCTCAGTGCGGCCAGTGAGTTTGCCGCAAACCTGACCACATTGATCGGAGCTGGTCTGCAGCTTACAAGAGCGGTCAGCATTACTGCGAGGGTTATCAACAACTATTACATCAGCCAGTGCGTGGGGAAAAATGACCTCCCCGTCTGGAAGAGGGCCACACCCTTGGCGAGTGTATGCGGGAGGCTGACTGTCTGCCGGATATTCTGGTGGATATGACTGCTGTTGGAGAGGAAACTGGTGAGTTGGAGAGTACTCTGCACACAGTTTCCGGCTATTACGAATCTGAACTGGATATGGCAGTACAGGACGTTCTGAAAAAACTGGAGCCCACTTTGCTGATCGGTATGGCAGTTATTGCCGGATATATTGTTCTGGCAGTTTATATTGCCATGTTCCAGATGTACAGCGTTATGTAATTCCGGGAAAAAGAAGGCTGCCCTTCCTGCTGTTTGTGGAAAAAGTGCCGAAAAAATAGATGTTTACGAAATAAAACTACAAAAAATTTGGAAAAACAGGTAAAATTTTAAAATGTCGATATATGAAGATACCTTTTTTATGATATACTGTTGTTTATTGGCAGGTGTTTTTGGTGCGGTGCTTGGATCTTTTCTGAACTGTGCGGCCTGGCGGATCGCACATGGGGAATCCTTTTGAAGGGAAGAAGCCACTGTACAAGCTGCGGACATGTTCTGGGCTTTCTGGATCTGATCCCGGTTTTTTCCTGGATATTTCTGGGCGGAAAGTGCCGTTACTGTAAAAACAAAAAATCAGCCCAAGATACATGCTCACGGAGCTGTTTTTTGCACTGGTGAGCGTGCTTACTCTTCTTCGGTTTGATCTTTCCTTGGAGTTTGTGCGAAATATGGTGCTGGCCTGCTGTCTGTTTTGTCTTTCCCTGGTGGATTTGGAAATTTTTGAAATTCCAAACGGATGCGTACTGATCCCTGTAATTGCCTGGTTCGTGGCGATTCCTTTTACGGAAATGAGCGGAATGGACGTTTTATACCATGTGGCTTCAGGAGTGGGCTACGGGTGGTTATGCTTGCTCTTGTCCTGCTTTTTGATAAAATTCTTGGAAAAGAGACCATGGGAGGCGGCGATCTGAAACTTTTTGTGGTGATGGGCTTGTACCTGGGAGTGGCAGCATCCCCTGTTTGCCCTGTTTTTTCCTGTATTCTCGGCCTTATTATGGGAGCTATCCAGAAACGGGGAAAAAGAGAACAAAGGACCGCAGATTCCCTTCGGACCTGCCATTGCACTGGCGTTTTATGCCATGCTGCTGTATGGGGACGGGCTGGTAAACTGGTATATGGGGCTGCTGTAAAGGGTAGCTGTAGAAGTACTTTTTCAAATACACAGCAGAACGAACCGGGACATATTCCGGGAAACTATGTAAGCGGCACAAACACGCTCTGGGAGCTGTGCGGTCCGGATTGAAACAAGAAAAAAGACATAGAAAGAGGATATATATGGCAAAAATCATGTCTTGGAATTGATATAGGCAAGGATCAGATGAAGCTGGTTCTGATGAAAGGTGAGAATATTGTGAAGACCGCTTCTGGTACAGATGCCGGAAGGGCTTCTCAAGGATGGCAGAATTGTTTCTGTGGAGACCACAGGAGAATTGATCCGAAAAACCATGAAAGAGAACAAGATCCGCTGTAAAGAAGCGGCTGTTGTGGTGTCTTCAGTGAATCTGCTTCCTTCGTAATGTGACGATGCCCGAAATGACTGCGGAGCAGCTGGTGTACAACCTGCCTTATGAATTCCGTGATTATATTACAGATGAATTAAAGAAGTATGTTTTTGATTATTCTTTTTTGGGGTTCCGGAGAGGAAATGCCCAAAGGAAAGAAGCTGAAGAAGGCTTCCAAAAAGAAAAAAAGAAAGAGGAAAAGCCGGAGGAAGAGGAGAACCAGAAGCGCAATGAGATGGAGCTTCTTGCAGCAGCAGCGCCTCTGGAAGTAATGGAGGATCTTCGTCTGATGGCGCGAAAGGCAGGTCTGAAGCTGACGTTTGCAGCCCTGAGGTGTCTGCCTGTGAGAACCTTCTTCACTATAAGCTGAGAAATGAGCAGGATAAAGATAAGGAATATGGAATCTTGGATTTGGGAAGTACATCCAGCCGCCTTTTTATTTTCAAAGGGGACAGACATCAGGTTACCCGTGTGATCGAGCGAGGGATGGAGCAGGTGGAAGAGCTGCTTGCAGATACTTTTCATATTGATATTCATCTGGCTCATACCTGGCTGCTGGCGAACCATGAGGACTGTATCCACAGTGAGGTGTGCCAGGATGCTTTTTCCCAGATCAGTGTAGAGCTGATGAGGGCTCTGAACTTCTATCAGTTCAGTAATCCGGAAAGCCGCCTGGAAGATATTTATATCTGCGGCGGTGGTGCTTCCATAGCCACCATGCGCCAGAGCCTTGAGGAAAACCTGGATGTGAAGATTCATGAGGCAGGGGAGGCTTCTGGAGAGAATGAATGGAAGTGGGGATGAGGCGTCATCTCTTTGATGCTTGCAGCCGGTACGGCTCTTGGACGTACTGCCCATGCGCCCAAGAAGCAGATCAATCTGGCTCTTGCAGGACAGAAGAAAAAAACATTATTTCGTTGCCATTCCGGCTATTGGAGCAATTGTTGTAGCTGCCGGAGTTATTGGAAAAAGTTGCAGTTGCAGATAGATTGGTGAAAAAATGAGCGAAGCGCAGAGTGCTGCGTCTGAGCTTCAGAAGCAGGTGGATGACATTACTGCTTATATTGACAGCTTCGGGGATCTGCAGGAAACATATGCCCACTATACTTATCGGGGCTGAATGCAGATGAGTTAAGTTATCTGAACCGCCCGGAGGTTTTGCAGCTGATGAAGAATGTGATTTTCCCGAAGGTGACGGTAAGTAGCTGGAGCGTAAGCGGGAATCAGCTGACGCTTCCGGTGACCGGAGAGAATCTGTCAGACATTAACAGTCTGGTGCAGGAACTGGAGCAGGTTCCGATCGTGGATTACTGTAATGTGATGACTGCTGTTACAGATTCCAGTTCCACAGATGAAAATGGAAATCCTGTTTCATCGGATACAGTTACAGGACAGATTATTGTTTATCTGCTGGATCCGCTGTATGTGGAGAGCGGAGATGGAATTGAGGAATATGGTGTCGTTGCGGACGGTGATGGAAACATGACCGGAGCGGTGGATGGGGCTGCAGCTGATGATGGAAATGAGACCGGAGTGGTGGACGGAACTGTAGTTGATGGTGGAAATGAGACTGGAGTGGTGGACGGAACTGTGGTTGATGGTGGAAATGAAGCCGAAGCCGTGGATAGTGCTGCGACCGGTGATGGAAACGAGACTGAAGCAAATGATGGATTCGAGGCAGGCACAGAGGGAGGAGCACAGGAATGAAGATCATGAGCCGTGATTTTACTACAAGAGAAAAAAATTATGCTTCTGGTGCTTACCCCGATCCTTTTTGGCAGCTGGATATTATGCAGTGATTGACCAGCCGATCAGAACAGCGATCAATGAAGCGAAAAGCCAGCAGGACGAGCTGAATACAGAGCTTATGCTTCTTCAGACCAAGGCCGCTTCTTTGTCCCGCATGCAGAGCGAGCTGGATTCCATCGAACAGAGCGGAAGTCTGGGAAAAATGGGAAGCTACAATAATTCCAAGGCAGAACTGGATGAGCTGAACCAGCTTCTTCAGGATGCCAATACATACGATATCAGCTTTAGTGACGTGACAAGGGACGGCGATCTGATCCGCAGATCATTCAGCGACCTTTTCAGCGCCTGATTATGACAAAGCCGCAGACCTTGTAAACCGTCTCTGCACAGGCGAGTGGAGATGCATTGTAAGTGATCTCCGCTATGTTGCCGCCGGAGACGACCTAAATACAGGAAGCGTGAATGTAGGTGTGACCGCTACCTTCTATGAAACCATGCAGGGCGGAAAAGCAGACAGCGGGCTTCCAGCCGATGCTTCCGCGGCAGCCGGTGCGGCTTCTGCCAGCGGTTATTGATGAGAAGTCAGAGCGGCTTCTGCCAATGGTTATTGATGAGCTGTTAGAGCGGGAAATGATGTAGATATTTTTATTTTATTGTGGAAAATGGGGGATAACCAGTTATGCTGCGGGCAGCAATTGTGGAAAAGTCAAAAGAACACAGAGAATATATCCGTGCCAGCCTTACCGGTATAAATATGGATATTCAGGTGAGCGAATATGCAGATGAATATGACTATCTGGACGATCTTAATGAGGATGCGTCTTCTTTTGATATTCTGCTGCTGAATACTACGATTCACAGAGAAGGAGACGGACTGGAGCTGGCGGCGAAGGTACGTGCCCGGAGCCGTAAGGTAATGATCTGTTTTATCACAGATTCCCAGAGATACTATGCGGAAGCTTTTTCCGTATTTGCTACTGGGTATCTTCTTTATCCTTTTGATGGGTGAACTGCATAACTGCATTATTTTTTTTCTGGCAGAAGCCGACCATGGAGCGCCGTGCCTCCCTTATGCTGAAGGAGGTGGGCGGAAGCTTTCGCCGTGTGTACTGCAGAAATATTCTGTATGTGGAGAGCGCCAACCGCAAGGTGATCCTGCATCTGGAGAATGGCGAAACCATAGAGAGCTACGCCAAGCTGGACGAGCTGGAACAGCAGCTTCCAGGCAGATTATTTTTCCGGTGCCATCAGAGTTATATTATCAGCCTTTTTATTTTGTGGAAAAAATGGATACCGGCAAGTTCATAGTCCAGTCTGCCGAAATTCCTGTTTCCCGGAAATATCAGCGCGCGGCGCGGGAAATGTATTATGATTATATGTTTGAAAAAATGTGAAAGCAAGTCGGATATGGCAGCTTGAGAAAGGGAATGGGAAATGTCCTTTCTCGGGCTGTTTTTGAATATATCTATAAGCTGGTAATGTCAAAAATGACAGAAATTGTGTCAAAAAACTACATCCAATAGCCATTTTCGACAAAAATGTTGCTATTATTGACATTATGCACACAAATTAAAAAAATTTTGTTATAATACAAACATCCTAAGAGAAAGGAGCGGAACGGAAAGTGGCAGTGCAAAAGTTAGATGCCATCGATGGAATGAATCAGAGACAGAACAGACATTTTTTTACATCCTATCCTCGAGATGAATGAAGTGTTAAACAGATTTGCAGCAGAAGCAGACGCGGATGAGATCTGGATATCTGCCGAGGTTCAGAGCTTAAGGAAAATCGATCAGGTAATCAGCTTTGCCAGATTGTAGGCATGGCACTTGATACGGCGAAACGAAATTGTATCGAGACCACACCCCCACGGGGACGCTACATAAGAATCCGTTGCCGGGACATGCAGGAGCAGACATTGATTAAGATTCAGTATTCCTGCGAGGACCGTATGCTTCGGGAATTCGACAAGGCTATCGTTAAGATGCGAGATCTTATCGAATCGGTTGGTGGTTATCTGAAGCTTTCAGCTTGATGGTGACATAGGAAGCATCAAAATCGCCATCCCGGATAACTGAGAAGTCCCGGACGCTTCAGAATCTTAAAAATGAAAAATATTAAATAGGAGGCTTTAAAATGTTTAAAAAAGCAAAAAGAAAAAAACAAAAAGGTTTTACATTGGCTGAGCTGCTTATTGTTGTAGCTATTATTGCCGTGCTGGTTGCGATTAGTATTCCGATTTTTACCGCACAATTAGAGAAATCTAAAGAAGCTGTAGATGAAGCAAACCTTAGATCAGCATATGCGGAATGCCCTGCTGCTGTACTTTCCGCAACTGACCCTGGAACTGGATTTACTTATGAAAACAAAGATGGTGTAATTACATGTTCTAAAGAAGTTACTCTTAAACAGGCTAAAAATGATTGGCAGGGTGGGGCTCCGGAAATTGCTGGTGTTAAGTTAGCTGCTACAATTAATCATGAAACTGCCGTTACAGTGACTGTTACAGATAGTAGTACTGCTCCAACATTCAAACAAGGAAATAATGAGCTTAAATCTACAAACTAATAAAATCGAAAACAAGGCTGTCTGGAAATAGATAGTTCTAAAATAGGGGCTGTCGGTTAATACCATATTTCGGCATCCTCCGTAGCAATTGAAAGGATCCCTGCAAGGACAAGGTTTGTTAGCCTTCTACCTTGCGAGGAATCCTTTTTCTATGAAAAGATGAAATTTATTTTTTGCCGAAAAAATCGGCGTTGAGCTTTCTTCTGCTCAATTTACAACAGGTACTTGCACAATTACTATTACAGATGAGGTAGTGTAAATTATTCTGTGTAAACCTCTCAGATTGATGATAAAATCATAGGTTTATAGAATACAAAAAAATATAATGTGATGGGCTGAATGGCATTACTTTGCTGTTCAGCCCGTTGTTTATTTAGTAGCATGGATTCTATTGCATGTCAAGGGCGCCCGAGAAAACCGGGCGTTTATTTATCCTTTATATGCGATTTGGATCTATGCTTAGTCGATATCCTCTGGTTGGATCCGATCTCCAAAATAGATGCATAACTGATCCAGTGTCAGCCCCCAGTCCCAAGCCTTTCCGGTCCATTTTTTTTGTAGCATCCCTCATTGCCAGATAGAGCATCTTGAAAAGCGCATCATCGGTCGGAAAAATAGTCTTGGATTTTGTAACCTTGCGAATCTGACGGTTAAAATTTTCAATAGAATTTGTCGTGTATATTAATTTACGTATCTCAGATGGATATTTAAAATAAGTGGATAATTGAGTCCAGTTATTTCTCCAAGATCCGATGGAAGTAGGGTATTTTTTTGCCCCATTTTTCTTCCAGATCATCCAATGCCGTGAGTGCAAGATCCTCTGTATCCGCTTTGTAAACCAGTTTTAAATCTGCTATAAATGGTCTTAAATCTTTGTATGAAATAAACTTTGTTGAATAACGGATCTGATGTACAATACACCTCTGAATCTCTGCCTGCGGGAATACTGCATGAATCGCATCCCCGAAGAATCCGCTCAATCCATCCACAGATACGATCATGATATCCTCTACACCTCTGTTTTTTATCTCGTTGAGGACGGACAACCAGTATTTTGCACTTTCGTTTCAACCTACCCACATACCGAGAATCTCACGTTTTCCGTTCAGTTTAACACCTATGGCAACGTAAACCGCTCTTTTTTACCGTTCGATTATCTTCTCCCGAACATGGAAATGTACCGCATCCATAAAAACAATGGCATATTTTCTTTCCAGCGGCCGGTTTTGCCATTCTTTTGCGATAGGAAGGATTCGATCTGTCATATGTGATATCATTTCTGCTGATGCATCCACACCACAAACATCTTTGAGATGAGCAAAGATCTCTCTCGTCGTCATTCCTTTTGCGTACATAGAGAGTACCTAATTTTTAATGTTTGAGATATCTGTCTGATTCTTTTTCACAATCTGCGGTTCAAACTCTCCCTTTCGATCTCGTGGTATATCCAGATCGATCGTTCCCATTGAAGAGGTGACAGTTTTAGGACTATAACCATTACGGCTATCGTCTGTTTCTTTGTTCTTGTAGTCGTACTTGGAATATCTAAGGTGATTATCCGTTTCAGCTTCTAACATACCTTGCAACATTTCGCCTAACAGGTCTTTAAGCATGTCTTGGATATCCTGAACATCCTTTGGTTGATAGTGTTCCAACAAGCTACTGATGAACGCCTTACGTTCCGGATCCATTTTTTTCTTCTTCGCGCCATAAAAAATCCTCCTGAATTGATATTTATTTTAACATCAATCCAAGAGGATATATAGCTCTTTTAGAGTTTACACAGAATTAATTACAGTCTCTATGCGTGGGCATTTTTTATTTCTCTATAGTTGTTTTATTATTTTCCTACACTTACAGTTGGAGTATCAGAAATTTTACCATCAGTAACACTCAAGTAAATGTTAATTTATATGTGCCGGGTGTATTTCTAAACCTGAATCTTTTTTAAGGTTGTTTTGCTTGCCTCAGCAATTGGAAGTTCTTTTTCTAAATCACTTAATCCTGCTTGTGTTCCTTTTTGAGACAACCTCCTGTGTTGAAGAATATTCCGTTTTGCTTGTGCTGCTTCCAGTTAATACATCAGTAGAAGCTTGTGCATATGCAGCTCGGATGTTTGCAACAGTAACAGCATCTCTAGACTTTTTCTAACTGACTGTTAAAAATCGGAATACTAATCGCAACCAGCACGGCCCCCCATCGTTCAAATTTTCCCATAGTTGAACGAATTTACATGCTGTTTATATATGCCCCAAAACATATAAGAAGACATTCGCTGGATTAAAAAATGCGCCCTTTGACAAAAATATCCTGTCCAGTCAAATCTCTTTGCGAGTATGACGGATGCAGGATATTTTTGCTAAACCAGTAAAATTGTTAATACCTTTAATCGTGCTTGGTTTCCCTTATTGAAATTTAGAGCCTTCTTCAAACATGCCCTAGTTTCCGGTTACATGCATTCTTTTTTCAAGTTCTTTTTTTAATCTCTGAATTTCTAATTCTGCTGCATCAGAGCGCTCCTTTTTCTGTATCAGCGCGTTCCTTTTTTTCTATATCAGCGCGTTCTTTTTCCATATCAGCACGCTCTTTTTTTCTCTGCGTATTTCGTCTTTCAGCCTGAATGTCCATTTTTTCCATATTTTCAAATAGATAACCCATTCCACGACCTCCAATCTCGCCCATCATTTCTTTTACTTCGTCTACGAGCACATTCATCTTTATTAGTAAAGCCCACAAAATCTTTTTATAGATTTCTTTTTTATCGATTCCGGTGCATTGCTGTAAGCCAATATTTACGAGTTCATAGTAGCATGCCCGATTATAAAATACAATAAAGAACTGTTCGAAATGGCCTTCCGAATTTATGTTATATTGAGCTTAACCAAAAAAACATATGAGGAGGCAGCCAATGAACCAGATTTTAACCTTTCAGTTAGCCAGTATTTCCCTAAATGCAGAAGTTCCGGAAAATAACGGCATTTCCGGAAATGGCCCAATTTCAGAAGCCTTTGAGGATCATGGACTTCTGAGGTTTTCACTAAGCAATCTGCCTGCGCAGGCAAGAGTAAATCTGTCCGTTATTCTGGCGGAAAAGCAATCTCTTATTAACAAAGCGATTCCTGGTTTTACCATGGAAGAGGACTCCATTTTGATTGGAAATGAGAACTTGTTTATCTATCCCGAGAAAGAAGAGGCATATTGCCAGTTCCTGGAGAAACTATTTCAGACTGCCCGTGCCCGCAAATGGGTAGTGCCTAATCGAAAAAAATACCAGTTCGGATCCGGTGAAAAATATCGTTTTCGAAACTGGCTGAACCAGCTTGGCCTAAAAGGTGCAAAATATGCCAACGTCCGAAAAATTCTTACTGAAAATTTATCTGGCAGCAGTGCATATTCCAGTGAGGAAAAAGATGGAAGCTTACAATAAGAAGAGAAGGGAGGCCAGACAATATGAGCGAAATACCAGAAGTTCAGTCTTTTTGTCCCCTTATGAAAATCTTTTATCCATTTCAACAGCAGAAAATCCTTTATCTATTCCGGCAGCGGCAACCCTCTCATCCATTCCCACCGCGATATACTGCCGTGTTTCCACCCTTCACCCTCATCAGAAGGATTCCCTGGAAAATCAGATTCGTCATTATCAGGAATTTATGAAGAAAACTCCCAATTATATTTTGACAGGAATATATTATGATTTCGGAATTTCCGGCTATAAAGAGAACCGTCCTGGATTTTGCAAAATGCTGGAAGATGCACGGAAGGGCTGTTTTCAGCAGATTATTACCAAATCCATCACTCGTTTTGCCCGCAACACAGATACTGTGCTGAAAACTACCCGGGAGCTGAAAGAACTGGGGATTGATATATATTTTGAACTTCAGAAAATCCATACCCTGTCCCAGGAAGGAGAACTGCTGCTGACTCTTTACGCGGCATTTGCCCAGGCAGAAAGCGAAAATGCCAGATGGCTGACTAAGACGGCGATTCAGCAGAAGTACAGAAAGGGTCATCCTATGCGGCAGCTGCACCGCTGTCTTGGATATCAGAAAGACCAGGCGGGAAATCTGATTCCGGATAAAAAATGCAGAACTTGTACGTCAGATTTTCCAGATGTCCGCTGACGGATGGAGTATCAGCCAGATCACGAAATATTTGAATGAAAACAAAATTACCAGTCAGAATGACAGGACTTTCAGCCGTTCCACAGTAAGCCGGATTCTTCATAACAACGCCTATACGGGAGATTATATTTGCCAGAGATATTATGTAAACAATCAGCGAAAACTGGTACGAAACAAAGGGGAAAAGCAGATGTATTATATTAGGCACGATCATCCGGCAATCATTTCTGAAGAATTGTGGGAAACCGCACAGGAAAAGCTGGCAAAGAAGAGCGAAAGAAACAGGCAGGGGCTACCTTCTGATGAGATTGCTGTAACGAAAAAAAAGCCCAGGTTCTATATGCACCGGAGAAAAGAACCCCTGAAAGAAACAATTTTGCAAAAAACAAGAATCTGGATTTATCCCGGATAAACCGCCTTTAACTTTCGCCAATTATCCTTACAAAGACCGGATTTTCTGCAAATACTGTGGCTCCAGGCTGCGGCGGATTATTGCAAGGAACCACTCTGTCTGGTGGATCTGCAATGGTCTTAGCCGAAAAGGAAAAGCTTTTTTGCAAAGGTGTCCGCATACCGGATGAAAAGCTTTCCCCGCTTCGGAACATCAGTTTTTCAGCATATATCGGAAAGGAGCTTATAGATGGAAAAGAAACTTACGGTTATTCCCCCAAGCCAGACGAATGGAAATGCTAAATCTGCCAGCAGTTCCCAATGCAGAGTGGCAGCTTATTGCAGGGTGTCTACCGAACAGGAAGAGCAGCTGGGCTCTTTTGCCAATCAGATCGCATATTACACGGATTATATTAATGAAAAAGAGGAATACCAGCTTGCCGGAATCTTTTTCCGATGAGGGATTTCCGGTACTGGTACGCGTAAAAGGGCTGGCTTTCGCAGTATGATCGCGGCCTGTGACGCGGGAAAAGTAGATCTGGTGATCACCAAATCTATCAGCCGTTTTGCCAGAAATACCCGGGATTGTCTGCATTACGCAAGATATTTGAAGAGCCTTGGGATTCCGGTGATTTTCGAAAAAGAGGGGATTAACACGATGGAGTCGTCTGGTGAGCTTTTGTTTACCATTCTTTCCAGTCTGGCCCAGGAGGAATCACGAAATATTTCCGAAAACACCAGGTGGGGAATCCGTTCCAGGTTCCAGCAGGGAATCCCTCACATTAATGCCGCTTGTTTTCTGGGATACGATAAGGATGAGGCGGGGCATCTGGTGATAAATGTAGGGCAGGCGAAAGTGGTGCGGCGGATTTTTCGTGAGTTTCTGGAGGGTGGCAGCCATCTGAAATAGCACGAATGCTGAATACCGAAAATGTTCCGGGCGTGCATGGAGAATCTCGTTGGGCTGCGGTTTCGGTCGTTCGCATCCTTCAAAATGAAAAGTACAAAGGGAGATCTGCTTATGCAGAAGTATTATATCGGGATTTTCTTACGAAAGAGCTGGAAAAGAACGATGGAAAACTGACCCAGTATTATGTGGAAAATGATCATGAAGCAATCATAGAGCGGGAAATATGGGACGCGGCACAGCTGGAAATCAACAGAATCAAAGAGTTTAAACGGAATCATCAGATCCGGGAGCTGGGAAGCAGCAGTCTGGAACCTTTTTATGGAAAAATTTTTTGTGGGTGCTGTGGTGGAAGGATGGTGAAGAAGAGCAGAAAAAGCGTGTGGCGCTGCATAAATTCCGGCAAAGAAAAGGGCGGATTTTGTAAAGCTAAGCCTGTTGAGGGGCATAAGATGGAAGAATATGTAAGCGCTGCCTGGGCACAGCTGGTATCCCAGAGAGAAAATCTTCTGCCAGGCTGGGAGAAAGATATTGCCCAGGGAAATGCCCTGGAGCGCTTACGTGCAGCACAGATGAAAGAACTGACCGAAAAGTATCCTGCCTGGTTCCAGGCGGCGAAGAAGACGAGAATGGTGATTCGGGGAAATTATAATTGGGGGTGATAAGGGGTGTGAGATTTTGTTTATGGATGGCGTAAGGCTGGTGACGGATTAGAGCCTTTTTGAAAAATCATTCCCGTTACCAGGGGAATAGGCTGTGAAGAAAGAAAGCGGAAGAATTTAGCAGATTTTCGAAAAGTACTTGTAAATCAAGAACTTCAATGTTATTATGATAAAAATCATATTTCTCATATAGTTCAAGGCATATCCGCCATCTGATTTATCTAATCACACATCAGAAATCCATGCTTTTTAACCCATTAACGAAGAAGAGCAGGAGTTCTGAATGAAAGGTATGTATGCTTAGCTTGTCTTTTCTGACTCCTGCAAAGAAAAGGAGGACCAGCCTATGGTAAACAGAAACTACAAGGACACGATATTCCGGATGCTATTTTCAGATCGAAAGAATCTGTTATCGCTTTATAATGCGATTAATGGAACATCCTATATGAATCCGGAAGACCTGGAGATTGTCACACTTGAGAATGCGATTTATATGGGAATGAAAAATGATCTGTCGTTTATTATTGACACCAATCTTTTTCCTGTATGAGCATCAGTCAACATACACACCGAATATGCCCTTACGGGATCTTTTTTTTTACATATCCGCTGAATACCAGAAGCTGGTGAATAAGAAGTCTTTATATTCATCAGCATTGCAGAAAATACCAGCACCGAACTTTATTGTATTTTATAATGGTACAGAGCGGAAAGAAGACAGATGGGAGAACCGTTTGTCAGAAGCATATGAGAATATATCCAGTGAACCGAAACTTGAACTTAAAGTAGTAACTTTGAATATCAATGAAGGCAGTAACAGGGAATTGATGGAACAGTGCCAGATACTAAGGGAATATGCAATATATGTAGCGCGGGTTCGTAAATATGCAAAATATATGCAACTGGAAACAGCTGTAAAAAAGCTGTAGATGAATGTATTCAGGAGGAAATTCTGGAAGAATTTCTTCGGAAAAATAGAGCGGAGGTTATCGCAGTGAGTATATTTGAATATGACAAAGAAGAGGAAGAACGTAAACTGAGAAAAGCTGAGTTTGAGGCTGGTGAGCAAAGCGGAATACAAAAAGGAATACAAAAAGGAATACAAGAGGGAATACAGGAAGGAAAGGAATTGAAAACAAAAAGAAATTGTCAATTCGTTACTTCAGGATGGAATGGGCATTGAAAAGATTGCGGCTTTACTGAAAATTAGCAAAGAACATGTTTTGGAATTAGCAGGAATGAAAATGTCAAAATATGATGGCTTATAAGCCAATACGAAAAAAAAAGGAATATCCAACGCAATTTTGGGCTTTTAACTATAAATTGCATTGGATATTCTTAATGTTTTCTTTGCACCCCATTCTACTTGTTAATTCCCCCATCAAGTGCTAAAATCAAAACAAATGAAGTTCTGCAATGGTCTAATAAATCTATCAATCTATCTCAGGAAGGAGCAAAAAATCTATGAAAAAAAAGAATCACCACCTTCATCGGCTGGTTCGTCTTTGCCTCATCATTTCCCTGCTTCTGCTGTGCAGTACAAAGCCAGGTATTTGCTGCAGCAAAGGTAAATCTGAAAAACACCAAAATCAAATTATCAGCCACCAAACTCACCTACAATCAAAAAGTCCAGCGCCCGAAGGTAAGCGTCACCTATAAGGGCAAAGTCCTGAAAGAGAAGAAAAACTATGTTCTGAAATATTCCAAGGGCTGCAAAAAGGTAGGCACCTATACTGTTCAGATTATTGGAAAAGGTGCTTATGCCGGCAAAGTGAAAAAGCAGTTTACCATTTTGCCTCCAAAGACCCAGGTAATGGGTGGTTATGTTGGAAAAAAAAAGACTGCCAGTGTGGTAATAAAAAGGCAAACCGCTCAGACCCAGCGGTTACCAGCTACGCTATGCCACAAATTCCAAACTAAAAAATGCGAAAACCATAACAGTCAAAGGAAACAAAAATAACACCGTTTCCCTCAATGGATTGAAAGCCGGAACTACATATTATATGCAGGTCCGTACCTACATGGCCATTAAAGGAAAGAAATATTATTCCAAATGGTCTTCCACAGAACATTGCAAAACAAGCGGAAAGTCAAAAAGAAAATACTTCAAATACAACACCTACCCCTAAGCCGGTTCCGAAATTAACGCTCGAAGAGGGGAAAGCAAATATAACCCTGGAAAGCGGAAGGTATTATGAGATTGAAACTTCAAATGGAATCAAAGACATTAATATTTCTGATCCGGCTGTTGTATATTCCACAGATGAAGCTGAAGGCGGAAACAGCCACTTATTTGCGACGCTTGAGCCTGGGAAATGCGTGATTACCATCACGGATATTTATGGACAAAAAAAATTACTTCCACGGTTTCAGTTACCCACAGAAGCTATACAATCCGCATACCGAGACTTCTTATGTAGTGACATCTGAAACCGTTGACAGCACCCTTCCTGTTCCAGCCATCAAGTCAATAGATTATGGTGACGGATGGGTGGATTTGAACTGCCCGGGAACTTTTTTTTCACAGTCAGATCCTTATATTGGTTACGAAGGTTATCTTTCTTACAAATGATGTGCCGATACAGTATATGACCAACCCATGACCTCCACCGGCTGCTATGCTCAAAACCTGGGCGTGCCGGAG